>ERZ869936.12-NODE-12-length-408638-cov-8.093066_pt1 | contig 408638 bp, 325 predicted proteins | sample MGYA00520876_ERZ869936 | MGnify/ENA primary metagenome ERZ869936 (study PRJEB32218, sample SAMN09650985) | biofilter metagenome | isolation source: enrty point of leading RO module | place: Saudi Arabia: Thuwal, RO plant located on Red Sea | collected 2016-02-17 ...
GGCCCGTCGCGCGGGCTCGACGCCGGCCGTAGCGCCGGCGCACTTGCCCCGCCCGCGCGACGGGCGCGCCGCGCCGGCCCGCTGCCTGCGGGCGAAGCTTCTCTTAAGTGATCTCTTCTCATGTTGCCTTTTCTGGCGAACTGGCTCACCGCCGTCTGGCCGGATGCCTGCGATTGGCAATCCGCCGCCGCGCTGATGCCGCGCGCGGCGCTGGCAGCGGCGACGACGCTGGCCCTTTCCCTGGCCAGCGGGCCGTGGATCATCGCCTGGCTCAAAGAGCGCTTTCGCGAGCCGATCAAGTGCGCCTCGGCCGAACTCGCGGCACTGCAAAGCGCCAAGCACGCCACGCCCACCATGGGCGGCGTGTTCATCGTCGGCGGGCTCGTGGCGGCGCTCGTGCTGTTGGGCGACTGGAGGAATCCCTATCTGCCGGTGGTGCTGTTTGTCGCCGTGGGCCTGGGCGGTTTGGGGGTCTGCGACGACCTGGTCAAACTCAACACCGACCGCCGTGGACTCTCAGCATGCGGCAAGCTTGCTGCTCAGATTGCCATCGCCTTGCTAGCGGCCGTGGCCGTTTACCGGCTGCACGCGCCGCAGGACCGCGGGCTCGAGCTGGCGATGCCGCTGCTGGGCACGTACGAGCTCGGCCTGGCATTTGTCCCGCTGGCGACGCTGGTGATCGTCGCCTCGTCCAATGCTGTGAATCTCTCCGACGGCCTCGACGGCCTGGCCGGTGGATGCCTGTTGTCGGCGACAGCGGTCATCGGCATCGTCGCGTACTTGAGCGGGCAGGCCGCCTGGGCGGCTCAACTCGACATTCCCCACGTCGCCGGCGCGAGCGAAATGATCGTCGTCGCCGCGGCGCTGGCCGGCGGGCTGGCGGCTTTCTTGTGGTTCAATTGCCATCCCGCATCGGTGTTCATGGGCGATGCGGGTTCGCTCCCGTTGGGCGGCCTGCTGGGGCTGTTGGCTGTCGTCGCGCGGCAGGAGATTCTGCTGCTGGCGGTGGGCGGCGTGTTCGTGGTGGAAGCGGGCAGCGTGATCTTGCAAGTCGCCTCGTTCCGGCTGACCGGGCGCCGGGTATTTCGGTGCGCGCCGCTGCACCATCACTTTCAGTTGGGCGGGTGGCCCGAGGGCCAGATCGTGGTGCGGTTCTGGATCGCCGGTGCGCTATGCGGCGTGGTGGGACTTGCCGGTTTGACTTGGCACGCCGGAAACGGGGTGCCCGGCGCCAGCACCCATCAACCTCCAGCCGCCCGCGCGGCCCAGGCTCCGGACCAAGAAACGCCATCGCTGGCCGAACTATTCCGATAGGACGCGTGTCGTAACCCCCGACGGCGGCCCCGAGCCGGCGCGAAATCGCAATGGAAAACGTGTTTGTATGAGAAACCTTACGGGTCACATTCTGTTTGCCGGCGGGGGCACGGCGGGGCACCTTTTTCCCGGCCTGGCCGTGGCAGAGTACTTGCGCGAGCAGGCTCCTCGTCTGCGGCTGACGTTTGCCGGCACGGGTAAAGCGTTCGAGCAGCGGCACGTCGAGCGGGCGGCGTTCGACTACGTGACGCTCGCCTGCCGGCCGTTTCCGCGCAGCGCGGCCGATGCGTTGCGGTTCGTGGCCGAGAACTTTTCGGGATACTATGCCGCCCGGCGCTACTTGCGCGGGCAGCGCGTTTCGCTGGTCGTCGGGCTGGGCGGGTATGCCAGCGTGCCGGCGGCCCGAGCGGCGGCGGGAATGGGCATTCCCTACTTGCTGCTCGAGCAAAACGCCGTGCCCGGCCGCGCCACGCGCTGGCTGGCGCCGCAGGCCGTGACGGTTTGTTCCGCGTTCGAGGGCCTGCGTCCGCAACTTCGCAAGGGCTGCCGCGTGCGTGTCACGGGCAATCCGCTTCGCAAGTCGCTGGTGGAGCATACTGCCGCGCAGCACAATCTGCCCGATCGCTTCGGCGGTCGGCGCACCGTGCTGGTGCTGGGAGGCAGCGGCGGAGCGCGCTCGCTTAACGAGCAAGCACCCCGGGCACTTTACAAGGCGGGGGCCGTGCTGCACGGTTGGAAAGTCGTGCACCAGACGGGCGACCGCGACGTGGCACGCACCACCGAGCTGTACCGCAAGCTGGGCATCGCGGCCGAAGTGGCTCCGTTTCTCGAGGAGCTGCCGCGCCTGATGCGCGAGAGCCACCTGGCCGTCAGCCGCGCCGGCGGTACGACGCTGGCAGAGTTGGCCGCTAGCGGACTGCCGGCCGTCGTGTTGCCCTATCCGGCCGCGACGGCCGATCACCAGCGCAAGAACGCCGAGGTGTTTGCCGCGGCCGGTGCCTGCCGGATCGTCGACGAGCACGGATCGGGCCGGCTGGACGACCGCCTGGCGCAAGCGTTCATCGAGTTGGCGGCCGATCATCCGCAGCGGGTTCGCATGGCGCAGGCCATGGCAACGCTCGCGCGGCGGCGGGCTACGCAGCGCGTGGCCCAGTGCGTGGCGTCGCTGTTGGCCGACGGCCGCCTGGCGGTGGCATGAGCTGCGGGCTCGCGGCGAGCGGGCCTGCTAGCGGCGCGTGCATTGACAGGGTTCGTGCAACGCGCGTATCATCCCGCCCTGGCTCATGGCGACCGCATCGTTTCCAAGGAGGGTGACGCTTTGATTGACATTTCGCTACGGGACACAAGGGCCGCCGCCCGGCCGCGGCTCGAGGCCCCGCGCGCCCACCTGGTAGGCATTCGCGGCGCCGGCATGCGCTCGCTGGCCAATCTGCTGGACGAGGCCGGCTGGCGCGTCAGCGGGTCGGACCTGGCGGGGGCTGCGCCTGACGACGATCGGTTCGACGTGCGGCGGGGACACGATGCCCGAGCGATCGAGTTGGCGTTCGACGTCGTGGTTCATAGCGACGCCGTGCCGCGCAACAATCCCGAGCTGCGCCGCGCCGAAGCGTTGGGCATCGAAACGCTGAGCTACTCGCGAATGCTGGCCCGCTTGATGCAGCCGCACACCGGAGTGGCCGTGGCCGGCACGCACGGCAAGAGCACCACCACGGCCATGGCCAGCGAGATTCTGCTCACGGCCGAGTTGGACCCGACTTACGTCGTGGGCGCGACGTCGATCGGCGGTGTCAGCGGCGGGCACTCGGGGCGCGGACGCACGATGGTCGTCGAGGCCTGCGAGTACCGCGCCAACTTCTGCCAGTTGCAGGCCGACATCGCCGCCGTGCTCAACGTTGAGCCGGACCACTTCGATTGGTTCGAGTCGCACGCCCAACTCAAGGCGGCCTTCCGCCGGTTCGTGCGCCAGGTGCCGTCGTCGGGTTTGGTGCTAGCCCGGGCCGATTGTGCGACCACCACCGAGATCGTCAAGCATCTCGATTGCACCGTGGAAACGTTCGGCATGAAGGACACCTCCACGTGGCAGGCCCGAAACCTGAGCTCGCGGCGCGGGTACTACTCCTTTGAGTTGTGCTGCCGCGGACAGCGCGTGTGTGCAGTGAAGCTGCCGGTGCCGGGCAGACACAACGTTTATAATGCCGTGGCGGCCGCGGCGCTGGCGAGCCACTGCGGGGCATCGGCCGGCGCGATTCGGACGGCCCTGGAAAGCTTTACGGGGCTGCGACGGCGGTTGCAGTTGCTCGGCGAAGTGCGGGACGTGGCGCTGGTCGACGACTACGCTCACCATCCGACCGAGGTGGCCGCCGCCATCGCCGCGCTGCGGGAGATGTATCCCGGCCGGCGGCTGATTTGCGCGTTTCAGCCGCATCAGGCGTCGCGGCTGGCCCACCTGCTGGACGAATTCGCGCGCAGCCTGGAGAATGCGGACAAGATCGTCGTGGCCGACGTGTTTGCCGCCCGCGAGTCGTCGTCGCAGCCGCGGGCGATTCGGGCCGAGCACCTGGCCGAGCGGTTGCAGGCGCTGGGGTGCGATGCGTTACACTTGGCCTCGGCGGCGCAGATCGTGAATCATTTGAAAACCTCGCTGCTCCCCGGTGACGTGCTGGTGACCATGGGAGCTGGAGACATCGGGACCGTCGCGCATGAGCTTGGCAAAGGGCTTCGAACATTTCGTAAAGCCGGCTGAACCGCTGGCTCCGCACACGTGGTTCCACCTGGGCGGTCCGGCCGAGTACTTCGCCGAGCCGCCGACCGTGGACGCCCTGCAGGAGCTGGTGCGCCGGGCGAGCGACGAGGGTCTGACCGTGCGCCTGCTGGGCGGCGGATCGAACATCGTCGTTCGCGATGAAGGCGTGGCCGGGCTGGTCGTGCACCTGACCGCGGAGCCGTTTACCGAGATCAGCGTCGGCGACCGCACGCTCACCGCCGGCGGAGGCGCGAAGCTGGGGCATGCCATCTCCAGCTCGATTCGCGAAGGGCTCGCAGGCTTGGAGACCCTGGTGGGCATTCCCGGCACCGTAGGCGGCGCCTTGCACGGCAACGCCGGCAGCCGCGGCGGCGATATCGGGCAGTGGACCTGCCAGGCCACGGTCATGACCCGCACCGGCGAGATCGTGACCCGGCCGCGCGAGGAGTTGGTGTTCGCGTACCGCGAGAGTTCGCTCGACGAGTTGGCCATCCTGAGTGCCAAGTTCGAATTGGAACAGGAGGATCCCGAAGAGCTCACCAAGCGAATGCAAAAACAGTGGATCGTGAAGAAGGCCAGCCAGCCGTTGGGCCACCAGAACGCCGGCTGCATCTTCAAGAATCCGCGCGGCATGAGCGCCGGCATGCTGATCGAGCAGGCCGGATTGAAGAATACCCGCGTGGGCGGAGCCGAGGTGAGCGACCGCCACGCGAACTTCATCGTTGCCGAGGAAGGTGCCTCGAGCCGCGACGTGATTCAACTGATCGAGATGGTGCGCGAGCGCGTGCAGGAGCGGCTGGGCATCGCGCTGGAAACCGAAATCGAAATCTGGTGACGTGGCGGGCGGGGATAATTGCCGGTCCGAATGGATGACCGGCTGACGGGGCGTGTTGAGGATCGGGGCAAGGTCAGGAGGACCTGCTATGGCCTTCGCGGAATCTCGGCGGCATCTGCGTGTCGCCGTACTGGCCGGAGGAGAATCGGCCGAGCGCGAGGTAAGTTTGCGTAGCGGCACCAGCGTCGTCGAGTCGCTTGCGGCCGCCGGCCACGACGTAGCGCGCGTCGATCCGGCGCACCTGCCGCTGGGCGAAGCGAACCTGCCGAGCTTCGATGCCTGCTTCATTGCGCTCCACGGCGGGGCAGGGGAGGACGGCTCCGTTCAGGCAGAGCTCGAAATGCTGGGCGTCCCCTACACCGGCAGTGGCGCCGAGACATGCCGTCTGGCGATGAGCAAGGCCGCCAGCAAGCGGCGCTTCATGGCGCACGGCGTACCCACCCCACGCTACGCGACGATCGACGAACACGATTCGTTGGCCGACGTTTCTCGCCGCGCGGGGCGGGTGGGCTATCCGCTGGTCGTGAAGCCCGATGCGCAGGGTTCGAGTATCGGCGTGACGGTCGTCTACGATTCGGTGGAGCTGCCGCAAGCTCTGGCCGAGGCCAAGACGTTCGGCGGACCGTGCCTGCTGGAGCGCTGCGTGCAGGGGCGCGAGTTTACCGTCGCCCTGCTCGACGATCGGCCGCTGCCGATGATCGAGATCGTTACGCCCGAGCAGGTGTTCTCGTACGACGCCAAGTATCACAGCTCGCTGACCGAATACCGCTTCGACTTCGCGCTGTCGGCCGACGCCCGGGCCCAGATCGAACGGGCGGCCGTGGCCGCCGGCCGGGCGCTCTCGACCGCGGGGCTGTCGCGGGTGGATCTCATGCTTTCGCAGGAGGGCGAAGTGGGGGTGCTCGAAGTGAATACCGTGCCGGGACTGACCGTGCGCAGCCTGGCTCCGCTGGCCGCCGCCCGGGCCGGCATCGACATGCCCGAGTTGTGCGATTTGCTCGTCCGCCGCTCTTTGGCCCCGGCAGGTGTCCTGTGAGTGCACGCAAGAGAAAAGAGTCGGAAGACGAAGACGTGGCGGTGCTGTCCCCCGGCGGCATTCGGCCGCAGGCCCGTCGGTTGATCATCGCCGCGATCCTGGTCGTGTTGGCTTCGGTGCTGGGGCTGATCGTGTGGCGTCACGTGCGCGATCACGTGTTGGCCGGCGGCCAGTACCAGGTGCAGCCCGATTTGATCAGCATCTCGCCGCCGCCGGAGTGGATTCGCGGCACGAGCGACTCGCAGGCGCCTGCGGATCGCATTAAGAGCGAGGCGCTGCGCGACCTGACGCGTGGCGGGGCGCTGTCGCTGCTCGATGCCGATCTCACGGTCCGCGTGGCGAGTGCTTTTTCCGACCATCCCTGGGTATCGCGCGTCGACCGCGTCAGCAAGAGCTTTCCCTCGGGATTGGAAGTGGCACTGGCCTATCGCACGCCGGTGGCGATGGTCGAAGTGGACGATGGCACCGGCGTGCTGCCGGTCGACGAGCAAGGCGTCGTGCTGCCGACCAAGGACTTTACGTCCGACGAGGTGGAACGCTACCCGCGCATCGCCGAGATCTACACGCGCCCCGCGGGAGCCGTGGGCACGCGGTGGGGCGACGCGGCCGTGCACGGCGCAGCGCAGATTGCCGCGGCGATTTCTCGCGACTGGGGCGAATTGGACTTTGCCCGCATCGTGCCCGTGGAGCGCAAGCCCGCCCAGATGGGCGTCGAATATACCTACGCGGTGATCACGCGTTCGGGCTCGACCGTTTATTGGGGGCGCGCGCCGGGCACCGACACCCCGGGCGAGCTTCCGGCACCTAGAAAAATCGCGCAGCTCAAGCGCTATGCCGAACAGAATCAAGGCACGCTGGACGGCGCCGACGGTCCGCAGGAAATGGAGTTTGGCCAGGACGGGTCGCTACTGCGGCGCGCTCGCCCCGTGATCGCGCCGCTACCGTCGAGCGCTTCGGCCGCGACGCCCTAGGGCGAGTCGCGGACTCTTTGGCATTCGCTAAGAGGCCGGCACGATGGCTGCAACCCAGCCGCCATCCTGCTGGGGCGTGACAAGCAGAGCGGGAGCGCCTCCGGAGAGCGGCGCTTCACCGGCCCAGTCGCCGTCGGCCACGCTGATCCACCGCACGCGAAACGGGCCGCGGTGCTCCCGCAGGTCGAGCCGCACTTCTCCTTTGCCGGGAAAGAACAGCGCGTAGGCCTGCCCGGGCCGGGCCGCGAGATAGGCCTCGTTTTCCTCGCGATCGTGGAGCAATTCGTTGGCCGGCGCGACGTCCCAAAGCTTGATGAGCGATTCCAGCTTGCGAGCCGCCTTGAGCGAAGCGACCGCCGGCGGCGAAAGTCCCAACCCTGCATCGGGTCGGTGAAAACGTGCCGCAGCCGCCCCGCCGATGACGTGCCGCCAGAAGCGCTCCACGCCGTCGCGGCTGTTTCCGAACCGCCCGCCGTCGGCTCCGTAGGTCTTCACTGTGTTGATCGGCCGCGGGTTTGGGGCCACGTAGCGTCGCGCCCACTGGAAGTTGTCCCAGTGCCGCTGGCCCCGCTGGTGATTGTTCTGCGAAACGTCGACAAACTCGTAGCGCTGCGGATGATCGAGCGTCCGGCGGTGTCGCGCAGCCTGCAGGTTCCAGTCGTCCCACATTTCCGTGACGTAAACGCGGCGACCGCGCTGGGCCGCGCTGCGGTGCAGATAGTCGGCCCAATAGGCTCCCCACGCTTCCTCGGCCGCGGTTTCGTTGTCGATGCAATACAGCACGTGATCGTAGGCCAGCGCATGTTCGAGCATCTTGTCGACGAAGCGTTGCTGAATACGAAGCAGCAGCGTTAGATTCCGCTGCTCGGGTGTCGTAAAGAAAAACGGCTGCTTGTTGCGGCCGGGGTGGTCCGGGTACTCGGCGTCCAGGCCCGATTCCTCCCCCGAGTAGTTCACGTTGTTGCCGGGGTTGTAGGGGTGCCGCTTCCAGTTGTCGCCGAAGAAGTCGAACCGGTCCCAGACCTCGATCTGCACGAAGATCTGGCGCGCGTGCGTCCAACGCAGCAGGTTTTCGAAGCGTTGCCAGTACTCGGGGTTCCACTGCTTTAGGTCGTACTTGCCGTCGTCCCGCCGCGCGTAGGCGTACACCTCGAACCCGCGGTCGGGGCGATCGCTCATCGTGTTGCGCACATAGTTGCCGCCGGCGTCCCGCATCGCGTCGAGGTGCTCTTCCAGATCGGGCAACTGAAACAGATTGTCGTCGTCGCTGCCGCCCAACAACAGCACGGGGCTGTCATGATATTGCCAGTACGTTGGCCACTGTTTCGACGGGCGGATGCCGGGGTCGTCGGCCACGGCACGTTCCTGCAACAGCACGACACTCAGGCCTGCGAGCATCGCGGTGAAGCAGTACACCGACAGGGAGCGAGGTCTCGTCATACTAGCTACCCGTTTCGGAAACCGTGCCGCAGCGCGGATGTGGTACGCGAATTACGTCTTCGTTGCCGCGGCGTAGACCTGCGTCGCGGCGGCAATCGAGGCGCCGTGCTCGAACTTGTGCTTCTGCTCGGTGAACAATTGCTCAAGCGCTCCGAGCAACAGCAGCACGTTGTTCTCGCGCGAGCCGTAGCCCATCAGGCCGATGCGCCAGACCTTGCCCTTGAAGGCTCCCAGTCCGCCGCCGATTTCGATGCCGAACCGCGTGAGCAATTCGCGGCGAATGGTCGCGTCGTCGATTCCCTCGGGAATGTGCACGGCGTTAAGCATCGGCAGGCGATGCCCTTCGGCCGCCGCGTACCGAATGCCCAGGGCGGCCAGGCCGGCCTTGAGCGCTTCGTGGTTGAGTGCGTGCCGGGCGAAGCAGGCTTCGAGCCCCTCTTCGTGAACCAGGCTCAGTGCTTCGTACAGGGCGTACGTCATGTTGATCGGCGCGGTGTGGTGATAGACGCGCTCGGCGCCCCAGTACTTGGCCAGCATCGTCAGGTCGAGGTACCAGCTTTGCACCTTGGTCTTGCGCGAGAGCACGACGTCCATGGCCCGCTCGTTAAACGTGACCGGTGCCAGCCCGGGCGGGCAACTGAGGCACTTCTGTGTGCCGGAGTAGACGATGTCGATGCCCCACTTGTCGACTTCCACGGGAAGGCCGCCCAGGGCCGTTACGGTGTCGACCAGCAGCATGGCGCCGGCGTCGTGCACCAGGTCGGCGATCTCATGAATCGGCTGCCAGGCGCCGGTGGAGGTTTCGGCCATCACGATGCCCACGACCTTAGGCTTGGCCTTCGAGAGCGTGTCTTTGAGATCGTCGACTGAGAACACTTCGCCCCACGGCTTCTCGACTTTCGTGACCTTCGCACCGGCCCGCTCGGCCACATCGGTCATGCGGGCGCCGAACACGCCGTTGACGCACACGACCATCGCGTCGCCCGGCTCGATCACATTGACGACGGCCGTTTCCATGCCGGCCGAACCGGTGCCGCTGATGGCCAGGGTCATCTCGTTCTTCGTGCGGAACACGCCGCGGAGCATCTCCCGCATTTCGTCCATCAACTGCAGGTAATAGGGATCGAGATGCCCGACCGTCGGCTTGCCGATGGCCTGCAGGACGCGCGGATGGATATCGCTGGGGCCGGGGCCCAACAGGACGCGAACGGGAGGATTGAGCGGCGGAGCGTTGGACATTGAAGACAGGGGTTGGGGGTCAGGGGTTAGGGATTAGGAACAGCAGGCGGCGGACGTGACGTCGACCGGTTTCACCTCGCTACGCTGCGGGCGGCTGTTCGCGCACCAGGGCGCTGATTTTCTTGAAGGCGGGCACCGAGGAGTCCTGGCACCATTCGAACAGGGCCGATTCGGTCGTGGTGAGCGTGGCGCCGGAGGATTCCATCCGCTTCAGGCCGGTTTCGAAGTCGATGCCGAAGCGCGAGCCCACGGCATCCACCGGCACGTACACGCGGTAGCCGCCGGCCAGCAGATCCAAGACGGTTTGCTGGACGCACACGTGGGCCTCGATCCCCGAGACCAGCACCTTGCTGACGCCCAACGCTTCGAGCCGGGCCATGAAGGGCTCGCAGCCGGCACAGCTAAAGGCCGTTTTGCTGGGGATGTCGCCCAGCCGCTCGGCCAGTTCCGGCACCGTGGGCCCCAGGCCCTGAGGGTATTGTTCGGTGGCCAGCACCGCGACGCCGGTGGCCTCGGCCGCGTCGAGCAGGCGGCGCAGGTTCCAAAGCATACGCTCGTGGCCCGCGATCAGCCGCACCAGCTTGCCCTGCACGTCGACCACCACCAGGGCGGTGTCCTGGGGGCTCATCAACTCCGGGCTGCGGGGATAGGTCGGTTCGGCGTTCATGCTGCTTGAGCATAGCGGAAACCGGGCCGGCGCACTATTGGCCCGGAGCGCGGGCCTAAACCGGGCAGGCCCAATCGGTTGGGGGACGGATCAACGTATGTACAACCATTGACAGATTTGCTTGCAACTTGTCATGCTGAAGGCGATAATCGCCCCCGGCGAAGGATCGCGTCCTGCCTGAAGACTTCCCGCCTGCCAATCCGTGAGGACCCCGCCATGACGAGTTGGATTGCTCGGCTTGCTGCGATTGTGCTAACCGCATGCTGCGTCACGCCCTCGGTTGCTCTGGCCAACACACCGGATCCCCAGGCCAAGGTGCCCGAAGCGCCGGGACTGGGCGACCCCGGAAGCCTTACGGAGATGACCATCGACAGCATTCGCGACGCCGACGGCCGCTTTACGCTCGACGGCCAGGACGCCCGCGGGCAGTTGGTCGTCACCGGCAAGTACGACAGCGGCCAATTGCGCGATCTGACCTCGAAGGTGACTTATAGCGTTGAGCCGCAGGGGGTGGTGCGCACGACCGACTCCGGCTACGTCATACCCGAGTCCGACGGCACGGCCACGATCACGGCCGCCTCGGAAGCCGGGCCGACCACGACCGTGGAGGTGACCGTCAAGAACTATGGCAACGATCCGGCCGTGAACTTTCCCAACCAGGTCGTGCCAATCTTCACCAAGCTGGGTTGCAACGGCGGCGGATGCCACGGCAAGGCCAGCGGACAGAACGGCTTCAAGCTGTCGCTGTTGGGCTTCGAGCCGACCGAAGACTTTGAGCACCTGGTCAAGGAGGGGCGCGGGCGGCGGCTGTTCCCGGCGGCCCCGGACAAGAGCCTGTTGCTACTCAAGGCCATCGGCGCCGTGCCGCACGGCGGCGGAAAGCGTCTGGAGGCCGATTCGCATTCCTATCGGTTGATGCGTCGCTGGATCAAGCAGGGCATGCCGTTCGGTAGCGACAGCGACCCGACCGTGGCCCGCATCGAGGTCATTCCGGCCGAGCGGACGATGCCGCGCGACGGCCAGCAGCAACTGCTGGTGATCGCCCACTACACCGATGGCCACACCGAGGACGTGACCAGCACCGTCAACTTCGAGGCCAACAATCCCGAGATGGCCGAAGTGAGCGTCTCGGGCCTGGTCGAGACGCTCGACCTGACGGGCGACGTGGCCGTGATGGCCCGCTATCAGGGGCAGGTGGGCGTGTTCCGCGCGAGCATCCCCTTGGGCGTTCCGGTGGAAAGCACTCCGCCGCCGGCGAACTTCGTCGACGAGCTGGTGTTCGCCAAGCTCAAGACGCTGGGCGTGCCGCCTTCGCAGGTTTGCGACGATGCCACGTTCGTGCGCCGCGCGGCGGTCGACATTGCCGGCCGGCTGCCGACGCCCGAGGAAACCGAACAGTTCCTGGCCGACGCGAGCCCCGACAAGCGGGCCCGCTGGGTCGACACGCTGCTGGCCAGCACCGACTACGCCGACTACTTCGCCAACAAGTGGAGCGCGATCCTGCGGAACAAGCGTCGCGACCAGACGCATGCCCGGGGGACGCGGATCTTTCACGACTGGATTCGCGACAGCCTGCACGCCAACTTGCCGTTCGACCAGTTCGCCCGGCAGTTGCTCACCGCCACCGGCGAGATTGGCCACAACCCGCCGGTCGCGTGGTATCGCGAGGTGGACGACATCAACGAACAGGTCGAGGACTCGGCCCAGTTGTTCCTGGGGCTGCGGATTCAATGTGCCCGCTGCCACCATCATCCGTTCGAGAAGTGGAGCCAGCAGGACTACTACGGGTTTGCCGCGTTCTTCTCGCGGGTGAAGAAGAAGCCGGGCGCCCAGTATGGCGAGCAGCGGCTGGTGTTCAATCGCGGGGCTGCCAGCGCCACCAATCCCAAGACCGGTCAGGCGGTGCCGCCGACGGGCCTGGGTGCCGAGCCGGCTTCGGTCACCACCGAAGACGATCCGCGCCACGCGCTGGTCGACTGGATGGTCGCCAAGGACAACCCGTTCTTCGCCCCGGCGCTGGTGAACCGCTACTGGAAGCACTTCTTCAGCCGGGGGCTGGTGGACCCCGAAGACGACATGCGGGTGACCAACCCGGCCACGAACCAGGCCCTGCTCGACGCGCTGGCCGACAACTTCATCGACAGCGGCTTCGACTTGAAGGAGCTGATTCGCACGATCTGCAACTCGCAGGTCTACCAGCTTTCGTCGCTGCCGAACGACTACAACGTGAACGACAAGCAGAATTACTCGCGTTACTATCCCAAGCGTCTGCCGGCCGAGGTGCTGCTCGACGCGCTGGACGAAGTGACCAACTCGAAGACCAATTTCAGCGGCGTGCCGCAGACGGTGCGTGCGGTGCAGTTGCCCGATAGCGGGTTCAACTCGTACTTCCTGACCGTGTTCGGCAAGCCGGAGAACTCGAGCGCCTGCGAGTGCGAGCGCTCGAGCGAGGCCAACCTGGCGCAGAGCCTGCACCTGCTCAACAGCGCGGAAGTGCAGGGCAAGCTGTCGAGCGGCGGAGCGCGGGCCGCGCTGTTGGCGGCCGACCAAGAGCGTTCGCGCGAGGCCAAGGTGCGGGAGATTTATTTGCGCGTCTACTCGCGCGAGCCGGCCGACGACGAAATGGCCGTGGCGCTTGGCCACTTGGAAAAGAGCAAGGACGAGAAACTGGCCTTCGAAGACATTTTGTGGGCACTGGTGAACACGAAGGAGTTCTTGTTCAACCACTAAGGTGTGCCCGCTGTGTGCGTATTCGAGGCGCGCTGTTTGTTGCCGCTGCACACTGTGTTTTGCGTTCCCTCCCTCCGTGGCCGCAACTATCATAGGATTGACCGATCGGGCCGCCATGCGCCCGCTGATGCCGTGGCGACTCGGGCGTTGAACGCCGGCAGTGCAGACAGGCGCTCGTGCAAACGCTGCTGCGACGCAACGTACCCTGCCATCCCACACCAACCTCCCGCCAGGTGACCCCGCCGTGAACGCTTCCCGAAAGAGAATCGCGTCTTCGCTCTGTTCGCTGTTCCTGCTGGCCGGCACGGTCTCGGCCCAGGACGACACGATCCCGGTGGCCGAAATCAAGCGCGATACGCCGGTCGATTTCGAGAAAGAGATCCTGCCGGTGCTCACCAAGAACTGCCTGGCCTGCCACAACGCGCAGACGGCCGAAGGTTCGCTGGTGCTCGAAACTCCGCAGACGATCGCCAAGGGTGGCGACTCGGGCGAGGCGGTCGTGGCCGGCAATAGCGCCGAGAGCTTGCTGATGCAGGCGGCCACGCACGAGATCATGATCATGCCGCCGGAAGACAACAAGGTCGGCGCGGCCAACTTCACCAGCGAGCAACTCGGGCTGCTCAAGCGGTGGATCGACGAAGGCGCCCAGGGCGAAGTGACCGGCCGGGCCGCGATCGAGTGGCAGTCGTTGCCGCCGGGAATGAACCCAATCTATGCGGTGGCCGTGTCGCCCGACGGCCAGTACGCGGCGTGCAGCCGGGCCAACCAGATCTTCGTCTATCACCTGGCTTCGGGCAAACTGCTCACGCGGTTGACCGATCCGGCGCTACTGGATAGCGGTCTCTACGAAAAGCAGGGCGTGGCGCACCTCGACCTGGTGCAGTCGCTCACCTTCAGCCCCGACGGGAGCCTGCTGGCCTCGGGGGGGTTCCGCCAGGTGAAGCTGTGGCGGCGGCCGACCGACGTGCAACAGGCCAAGCTGGCCGACGACGGCGGCGCGGTGCGGGCCTTGGCGGTCAGTCCCGACGGCAAGTGGGCAGCCGTGGGCGAGGTCGATGGCGCGATCAAGTTGTGGAATCTGGCCGAGCGCAAGGTGGCCCACACGCTGGCCGGCCACAGCGGCGCTGTGACGGCAATCGGTTTTCTGCCGGACAGCAGCAAGTTGATCTCCGGCGGCGAGGACAAGACGTTGCGGGTGTGGAACGTTGCCGACGGGCAGGCGGGTGCTCAGGTCGAGACGCCGGCGCCGGTGACCGCCGCGATCGTGCTGGGCGATGCCGGCCAAGTCGCCAGCGGACACGCCGATCACAAGGTCCGCCTGTGGACGTTGCCGGCCGACGGGGCAGGGGAGTGGACCGCGGGTGCCGAGATCGCAGGCCATGCCGGCCCCGTCACGGCGCTGGCGGCGTCGCCGGGTGCCGCCGGGCAGTTGGTTTCGGCGAGCGCCGACGGGACGGTCCGCCAATGGAACCTGGCCGATCAGAAGCAGATTCGCGAAATCCAACACGGCGCGCCGGTCACGGCGCTCGCCATGCGTCCCGACGGCAAGCAGATCGCCTCGGCCGGCGAGGACAACCTGATCAAGCTTTGGAATGCCGCCGACGGCCAGCCGTGGGCCTCGCCCGACAAGCAGCCCATCGCCGAGATGAAGGGCGACTTTCGCGCGCAGTTTCAGGTGGCCAGCCTCGAGCGGGAGCTCGCGGCCGTCACCGGACGCGTGGCCGACCACAAACAGGCGCTGGCAGACGCCGAAGCCAAGATTATCGAAACCGCCGGCAAGGTGACCGCCACGCAGACCGCCAAGGACGAGGCGGCCAAGGCGCTGAAGGAGAAACAAGACGCCGTCAAGGCTCCGACCGACGCCAAGGCCGCCGCCGACAAGGCCCTGGCCGATGCCAAAGCGGCCGCGAAGACGGCTGCCGACATGGCCGCCGAAGCGAAGTCGGCCGCCGACAAGGATGCCGAGAATGCCGACCTGGCCAAGGCCTCGGAAGATGCCAAGAAAATGTCGGCCGCTGCCGCGGCCAACGTCACGGAGTTGGAAAAGAAAGCCCAGGAAGCCGATGCGGCGCTGAAGAAGGCCCAGCAGGAAGTCACGGCTGCCGATGCAGCCCAAACGGCTGCCGTGCAAGCCGCGGCGGCTGCGGTCGCCGGCGTGAAGAAGGCCGTCAACGCCATTCCGCCCGCCGAGCAAACGCTGAAGGAATCCGAAACGCTGCTGGCCAGCGTGCAAGCCGACGTCGAAGCCGCCAAGGCCGCCGCCGCGGCCGCCGAGAAGCCGGTGCGCACGCTGACCTATTCGGCGGATGGCTCGCAACTGGCAAGCGGCGGCGACAACCAACTCGTGCGTACCTGGATCAGCGACACCGGCGCCCCGGTCGACGTCTTCGCCGGTCACGAGGCGCCGGTAACGGCCGCCGCCTTTGGGCCCGATGGCACGTTGGTCTCAGGCGCCGGCGACGTCGTGCTGTGGAACGCGGCACCAAGTTGGACGCTCGAGCGCACGATCGGCAGTGCCGACGACCCGAACACGCTGGTCGACCGCGTCACGGCCCTGGCGTTCAGCCACGACGGCAAGTTGTTGGCTACCGGCGGCGGCGAACCGTCGCGCTCTGGCGAGCTGAAGATCTTCGACGTGGCCGACGGCTCGCTCGTGCGTTCGCTTCCCGAAGCCCACAGCGATACGGTGTTCGGTCTGGAGTTTTCGCCTGACGGCAAGTACCTGGCCTCTTCGGCGGCCGATCGCTTCGTTAAGGTGTTCGAGCTGGCCGACGGTTCGCTCGAGCGTTCGTTCGAGGGGCACACGCATCACGTGCTCGACGTGAGTTGGAAGGGCGACGGCAAGGTGCTGGCCAGTGCCGGCGCCGACAACGTGATCAAGGTGTGGGACTTCGTCACCGGCGATCAGCGCCGCACGTCGCAGGCGTTCGGCAAGGAAGTCACGTCGCTCGAGTTTATCGGCGCGACACCGAAGCTCGTGGCCAGCTCAGGCGACAAGACGGTGCGGCTGGTCAACACCGACGACGGTAAGCTGGAGCGCACCTACAGCGGCTCGCAGGACTTCATGTACTCGACCGGCTTAAGCGCCGACGGCCGGCTGGCCGTCTCCGGCGGGCAGGATAGCACGCTGTTTGTGTGGCTCGTCGAGGGCGGGCAATTGCTCAAGTCGTTTGCCGCCCCGCAGGGCGAGCAGCCGGCCTCGGAGCAAACCGCCGGCAATTGAGCCGCCCGGTCAGGCCGCTCCCAACAGGTGCAGCCGCAGCAGGTTGAGCGCCGCCTTGGCCGCCCGGGGCGTCCAGATCGACGAGTGTCCGTAGAGCGTCGAAGCCTTGACGGTTACTTTCTCGGGCGTGGCCAGGCTGAAGTAGTAGGGCAGGTCCGGGTTGTTCGCGCCTTCCGCCGGAAAGGGACCGACGGCTAGGGCATAGTCGGCGCCGGTGGTTTGCCGGCAGTGGGCGGCCAGCGCTTCGGCGACTTCGCGCGAGCTTGTGCCATGCTCTTTGACCAGTGCCGCCTGGTCGCCCAGCGAGCGCTCGAGCATCGCGGTGCTATGCAGCACCTGGCCGCCGAGATAGTGCGGGCTGTCTCCGGCAGCGCGGCTCAGCCACGTGGCCAGCGCACCGGCCGTGCCATATTCGATCGTGGCCAGCGAACTGCCGGTTTGCTCGAGCAACGCGACGACGGCGTCTTCCAGCTCGTCGTCCTCTTCGCCGAAAACGAGCGAGCCCAGGGTGTCGCGAATCGTGGCCGCCGTGGGCTCCATCGCCGCGTGGCATTCCTCCGGCGTGGCTCCGTCGCAGGTGATGCGCAACGTGATCGTGGCCGACGAGACGGTGATGCCGACCGTGGGACGGCGCCCGCGGCGAATCAAGTCGGGCAGCATCTGTTCGACGTGGCTTTCGCCGGCGCCGAAGCACTTGATGCGCCGATGCCGGATGATCCGCGGCACCTCGCTGTAGGACAGCACGGCGGGCGCGACGGTCTGGTGAAACATCTCGAACATCTCGGCCGGCACGCCCGGCAGGGCGAACACGTGGCAAGTGCCTCCGTCGGGCCGCGGTGCGTCGAGCCAGATGCCCGGGGCCGTACCGTTGGCGTTGGGAATGATGCGGGTTCCTTCGGGAAACATCGCCTGCACGCGGTTGCGCTCGGGCATGTCGCGCTTGAAGCGGGCGAACAGGCCGCGGATGTAGTCCAGCGTGGGCTCGTCGAGCACCAGTGGACGGCCGGCCACCTGGGCCAGCGCGTCGCGGGTCAGATCGTCGGCCGTGGGTCCCAGACCGCCGGTCGAGACGACGACGTCGCTGCGGGCGATGGCGGCGAGAAACACCTCGACGTCGGCGTCCAGATCGTCGGCCACGGTCGAGTGGTACATCACCCGCACGCCCAGGTCGCCCAGCCTTTCGCTAAGCCACTGGCTGTTGGTGTCCAACCGCTGGCCGCTGGTCAGCTCGTCGCCGATGGAAATGACTTCAGCAATCATGAATGCCTCGCGGGTATTGCGAAAAGGTCCCCGCCATTGTGGCATCGCGGCGGCGGGGAGCCAATCGCTCTTGCGGGCCGCAGATCCGGCGACGCCCGTTGCGCATCGCCTTGTCCGCCCGCTATACTTAGGGTGCTCCCAGGGGCAATTTTCATGGCGCGTATCGAAATACCCATCCAAGGCATGACGTGCAGTCACTGCGTGCGCACCGTCGTGGACGCACTGCAGAAGGTCGAGGGCGTTCACTCCGCCAGCGTCAGCCTGGCCGGGCAGCGGGCCGTGGTCGACGTCGACGATGGCGTGGCACGCAAGGATTTGGTGGCGGCCGTCGTCGGTGCCGGTTATCGGGTCGGCAAGTCCGACGCCCCGCAGCCGGTGACGCACTCGATCGCAGCCGGCAAGACGCAGTCTGACACCATCACGCAGCATCTCGAACTGGGTGACTTGCGCCGCAAGCTGGCCAGCAAGGCCGAGGCGGAGACCGAACCGCCCCCGGATGCATCGCCCGCCGACGCGTGGCAGGCCGAACAACGCGGCATCGTGCTGAACGTCGAAGGAATGACCTGCGCCAGTTGCGTGGCCCGGGTTGAAGGCGCGCTAGCGAAAGTGAAGGGAGTGCGCTCGGCGCGGGTCAACCTGGCGACGAATCAAGCCACGGTCGAGCTTGCCGACAAGCCGGCCACGATTGCCGAGATGGTCGAAGCAGTCGAGCGCGCCGGTTACGAAGCGGCTGCGGCCGGCGCAGCGGATGAGGCGGGTGCCGAACTGGCGAAGCGCGCCGGTGCCGAGCTGGCGAAGTGGCGCCGGTCGCTGGTCATCGGCGTGGTGCTGCTGGCGCCGATTCTCGTGCTGCATTTTGCCGACTTGAGCCACCCCGCCGCGCGCTGGGTGCAGTTTGCCTGTGCCACGGTGCTACAGGTGGTCGTGGGGTGGCCCTTCTACCTGGGCGCGCTGCGGCGGGCCCGATACCTGTCGACCAACATGGACACGCTAGTGGCGCTTGGCACGTTGGCCGCGTACGGGGCAGGGGCCTATGGAGTGCTCGGCGGGGCCGGGCACGCGTCGGCCGGGCGGCAGATGTATTTGATGGACGCCGGCATGATCCTCGTGTTCATCACCCTGGGCAAGTATCTCGAGGCCCGGGCCAAGGGGCGCGCCTCGGCCGCGATCAGCAAGTTGCTCGACCTGGCGCCGCCGGTGGCGCACGTGCAGCGCGGTGGCACGCTCGTCGACGTTCCACCCCGCGACGTGCGCGTGGGCGAAACGCTGGTGGTCAAGCCGGGCGAGAAAGTGCCGCTCGACGCCGAGGTGATCCGCGGCACTTCCAGCACCGACGAATCCTGGCTCACCGGCGAGTCGATCCCCGTCGACAAGCAGCCCGGCAGCGAGATCCTGGCCGGCACCGTGAACATCAGCGGGTCGCTGACCGCGCGTGTCTCGCGGCCCGCGGGGCGAACGGCCCTGGCCCAGGTGATCGAGCTGGTGCGACACGCGCAGGAATCGAAGACGCAAATCCAGCGGTTGGCCGATCGCGTGGTGGCCTGGTTCGTGCCGATCGTGCTGGCCGTGGCCCTCGTGACGCTGCTCGTGTGGGGCGCCGCGGCCGCCAACTGGCTGGGAGGACTGGCCGCCATGGTCGCCGTGCTGGTCGTGGCGTGCCCCTGTGCACTCGGCCTGGCCACGCCGACGGCCATTCTCGTGGCCAGCGGGCGCGGGGCCGAGATGGGCGTGTTGATCAAGGAAGCCCATGCGCTGGAAACGGCCGGCAAGGTCAGCGTCGTGGTGCTCGACAAGACCGGCACGATCACCTCGGGCAAGCCGCAACTCACCCGCGTGCTGGCCGCCCAGGGCGTCGTTCCCGATACACTATTGGCCACGGCCGCCGCACTTGAGCAATTGAGCCAGCATCCCCTGGCCGAGCCGGTGGTGGCCGCCGCCCGACGCGAGGGACTGAAGCTTCCGCCCGCGGGCGATCTCGAAGTGATTCCCGGTCAGGGCATTCGCGGGAATGCCGGCGGCGAAGTCGTGCACGTCGGCAACGAGCAATTGATGTCGGCCGCGGGGGTCGACGTCTCGCGGCATCTTTCGCTGATCAAGTCGACCCGCGCCTCGGGCGAGACGCCGCTGGCGGTATCGTCGGGCAAGCGTCTGCTGGGCCTGATCGTGCTGGCCGACGTCGTGGCTCCGCACAGCCGCGAAGCCGTCGAGAGGCTACAGGCCTTGAAAGTTACGGTGCTGTTGCTTTCCGGCGACCATCGTGCGATTGCCGAGCGCGTGGCGCGCGAAGTGGGCATCGACCATCTCAGAGCGGAAGTGCTGCCTCAGGACAAGCAGTTGATCGTGTCGAACCTGCGGGCCTCGGGCGAAGTCGTGGCTATGGTGGGCGACGGCATCAACGATGCTCCGGCCCTGGCGGCAGCCGATCTGGGAATCGCCATCGGCTCGGGGTCCGACGTGGCCGTCGAGGCCGCCGACATCGTGATCACGGGCGACGACTTGCGCAGCGTGGCGCGAACGCTGCTCTTGTCGCGGGCCACGCTGCGCACGATTCGCCAGAACCTGGGCTGGGCGTTTCTGTACAACGTGCTGTTGATTCCCGTGGCCGCCGGCGTGCTGGTGCCGATGGGCGTGCCGCAGATTCCCAGCTATGCGGCGGCCGCGGCGATGGCCCTTTCGAGCGTGTCGGTCGTGACCAACAGCCTGCTGTTGCGGCGGCGTACGGTCGAGTAGCCGCTCGGTCAGTCCGAGGGGAAGGGGACCGAGTCGTGATTCAGCTCGGCCAGCGCGTTGCGCGCGGCGCGCTGCTCGGCTTCCTTCTTGTTGCGTCCCCAGGCGGCCTGGTACCGCGTGCGACCGATTTGTGCCGCGACCTTAAAGCACTTGCTGTGGTCGGGGCCCTTCTCATCGAGCAACTGGTAGGTGGGCGTCGAGCCGTTCTCGCGCTGAGCCATCTGCTGCAACAGCGACTTGTAGTTTCCGCCCAACTCGCCCGCGGCGGCCAGCTCGATTTCGGGGCCGATGAAGCGGATGATGAACTCGCGCACCGCCGGATCGCCGCCGTCGAGGTAGATCGCGGCGGCCAGCGACTCGAAGACGTCGGCCAGCAGCGAGGGCGGCACGCTGGGATGGGCACTCATGCCTTTGCCCAGAATCAGGAACTCTTGCAGGCCGAGGGCTTCGCTGATCTTGGCACAGGTTTGCCGGCTGACGACGACCGACTTGATCTTGGTCAGATCGCCTTCGAGATAGTCGGGGTACTGCACGTACAGCAGCTCACAGACGACGGCCCCCAGAATGGCATCGCCCAGGAACTCGAGCCGCTCGTTGCTGGCCAGCCGGTGGTGGGCCCCCGAGGCGTGCGTCAGCGCGGAACTGAGCAGCGCTTTGTCCTTGAATACGTAGCCGATGCGGCGTTCGCATCGCTCGAGTTCCACATCCTCGAGGTCGTTTTGCACCGCGTGAGCCATCGGTCAACCAGCTTGGCGAATCGTGCTAGTAGTGTTTTCTCTAAACCTATCTGGCGTACAGGTTTTTGTCAATCCGAGCTCGCCCTGCCGTGGTTGAAACGGCAGGATTTGCCGTAGTCCTGCCGATAGGAAATAAAGGTGCCAGTGCCATCGTAGCGAACCGGTTCCGGGCAATCTGCGTAGCTGACAAGAGGAACCGTTTTCAACCGTTTTTCCGGCATTCACCAAACATCGGTCTATCGTCCTTATTCAAGGAGGACCTCATGTCCAAGCGTACCTTTTCCGGCTATCGAGCGTTGCTGCCTGTGGCCATTGTTTCCGCACTGGTCTTGGGAATCGCCCTGGAGCGAAGCGGCGCGGTCGGCGACGAGCCGCGTGCCACGGAGGTCGACCCCACGACGCTGCGCCACGCCGAGCAGCTTTCCGCGGCGTTTCACAACGCCGCCGACATCGCCATGCCCAGCGTGGTGACGATCCACAGCAAGATGAAGGCCCAGCCCGTTACGGGCAACCGGCGCGTCGTTCCGCGCGGCCAGGAGGGCGAGAATCCGTTTGAGGGCACGCCCTTTGAAGAGTTCTTCAAGGACCGCGGCTTCGAGTTCATGCCGCAGAATCCCATGCCCCGTCGCGAGGGGATGGGCTCGGGCGTGATCATCGACTCGGCGGGCCTGATCATGACCAACAACCACGTGGTCGACGGCGCCGACGAAGTCGTTGTGCACCTGGCCGACGGGCGCGAGTTCGAGGCCGACGACATCAAGACCGACCCGCACACCGACCTGGCCGTGATTCACATCAGCGGCGCCGGCTCGCTGCCGGCCGCGAAGATCGGCGATTCGGACAAGATGCGGATCGGCGACTGGGTAATTGCCATCGGCAGCCCGTTCGAACTCGACCAGACCGTCAGCGCCGGCATCATCAGCGGCCAGGGCCGCGAGCTGAGTTCGGTGCGCCGGACCAAGTTCCTGCAGACCGACGCGGCCATCAATCCCGGCAACTCGGGCGGCCCGCTGGTGAATCTGCGCGGTGAGGTGGTCGGCATCAACACGGCCATTGCCACCAACAGCGGCACCTACAACGGCGTCGGCTTCGCCATCCCGATCAACCTGGCCAAGTGGGTAACGAGCCAGTTGATCCTCAAGGGCTCGGTGCAGCGCGCCTACCTCGGCGTCGGCATCAGCGAGCTGACCAGCGACCTGGCCGACACGCTCAACGCGTCGACCGACGGCGTGCTGGTTACCCAGGTTCACGACGGCACTCCCGCGGAGAAGGCCGGCTTCCAGGCGGGCGACGTGATCACCCGCTTCGGCGGCAAGCAGGTCAGCGGCCCGCGCGAGCTGCAGGAAGTGGTCGAACGCGTTCCGCTCGACGAGGCGCAGGAAGTCGAGATCCAGCGCGACGGACGGACGATGAAGCTGACGGTCACTCCGGGCGCCTTGCCCAGCGAAGGTCCGTTTGCCACGCGTGGACCGGCCAGCCGGTACTCGCGGAGCCAGACAGCCGATCCGAGTACCTATGCCGAGGACCAGATGGGGATCACGCTGATGGACCTTTCGCCGGAGCTGGCCGAGCAGCGGCAGTTGGCCGACGGCGGCGTGCTGATCTCGGCCGTCGAGCCCAACGAGCCGGGCTTCGAGGCCGGGCTGCGGGCCGGCATGGTGATCCTGAAGGTGGGCCAGACCGAGGTCAAGGATCTCGAGTCGTTCAAGGCTGCCATGAAGGACCAGTCGCTCGACAAGAAAGTCCTGCTGTACGTGCAGGTGCAGCCGGGCGCGAATACGTTCGTCGTGGTCAAGTAAGCACGCTTTTCACGCTTTGGCGTGCGGTCTCCTTGACGGGGGCGCCTGTTCGAAAGGCGCCCCCGTCTTTTTTTACACCTCGCTCCGAATGCGCGGCCCCCTGGGGGCAACTTTTCGGGCAGTGGCCACCTGCTCAGCTTGACCGAGGCCGTGGATTTTCTAAGAATTTTTGATGGCAGGCGGGTTCGCTCGCCTCTGCCAAGATATTCAGGACGGCTCACCGCGAGTCGCCCGCCAATAAGACGACGGCTCTCGTTAGTCCACGCTCCCGAGACCCTTCATGGCGGAATTGCCTCGCCTCGCAGTCGGCACGGTCCAGCCGCAGGCCGACTCGACGGCCATCATTTGGGCGTTGATGCACGCGCTTGAACGCCTTGACGTGCGCGTGCAGAGCTTTCTGTCGCACGCCTACTTCTGTCCGCGCGACGGCGCCACGGCCATCACCAGCCTGCCGCCCCGGCATCTCGATACCTGGCTGATGGATCGGGCGCAATGCTGCGAGGTGCTGGTGCGGGGATCGCGCGCGAGCGACCTGGCACTCGTGGAAGGGTGCTTCGCGGGCAGTTGTGCCGCGGAAGGACCGACTTCCGATTTCGAAACGCTCTGCCAGTGGCTCGATTTGCCGCGGGTGGCCGTGGTCGATGCCCGGCTGCTGGCAAAATGCCAGGTGCCGGACCGGCCCGCGGAGTTGGGCGGGGTGCTGCTCGATCGCGTGGCCGACGCGAGTGAGCTGTGCCGCCTGCAGACGCAACTCGAGGCGTTGTGGCACGTGCCCGTGCTCGGCAGCCTAAGCGTGCTGGAGCCGTTGCGCGGCGACATCGCGAACATTCCCTTCGGCTGCCAGCCGCCGCTCGAACTGTGCCAGGCGTTGGGCGAGGAGTTGTCGCGATCGATCGATATCGAAGCCGTGCTGGGGCTGGCCCATTCGCGCGCGGTGTCCGGCGCCCAGCTCTTGTTGTGCGGGAGCGCCGAGTTGCCGCGGGCCAGCGATCTGCACGTGGCCGTGGCTTTCGACGAAGCGTTTGGCGGGTACTTCCCCGACACGCTGGACGTGCTCGAACTGCGAGGAGCGACGATCAGCGACTTCTCTCCGCTGCGCGACGAACGCTTGCCGGCCAACACCGACGTGGTCTACGTCGGCTGCGGGCATCCCGAGCGATTCGCCGAGCAGTTGTCGCGCAACGACTGTCTCATGCTGGCCCTGCAGAGCCACGTTTTTAGCGGGCGTCGGATTTATGCCGAGTGCGGCGGCCTGGCCTACTTGTGCCGCGACATCGAACTGCCCGACGGCCAGCGGTGGCCGATGGTGGGCGTGCTGCCGTCGACCGCGCGATTCGATCTGGCCGATACGGCGCCGCGGCCGGCCGAAGTGCAGTTGACCAGCGACAACTGGCTGGGACGCGCGGGCGAAACCTGGCGCGGCTATCTCAATCCGCGCTGGAGCCTGCAGTCGGCACACCAACTGGATCGTTGCGGCGGTGAGGATCAAGCGCCCGAGGTGGTCCGGCGTCAGCAGGCCGTGGCGAGCCGGGTGTATATGAACTTCGCAGCCCAGCGCGGCCTGCTCGATGGCTTCTTCACGCCCCACGATTCCCGGCGCCGGGCAAGCACTCCCCACTAAGCGCGCGGCGCGGATGTCGCGCGGCGAGCCGGTTTGCGTTTGACGCTTTTCGCCGGCGGCGCAATACTCAGAGATTCGCCCGGGCTTGTCACTGCGACGCATCGGGCTAGATTTCCACAGGTACTGCCCGCGCCCAAGAGTCGTCGCCGCGATGGTAAACACGCTCTACCTGCCCGAGCTGCGCGAGATGTTGGCCGAGAACGATTCGGCCGAGCTGCGCGAATTCTGCACCGCGCTGCACGCTGCGCGCACTGCCGAGTTCATGGAAGGGCTCACGCCGACCGAGGCGTGGGAGGTGCTGAAGCACGCCGATCGCGAGACCCGGGCCGAAATCTTCGGGTATTTCGACCGCGACAAGCAGGTCGAGATCATCGAGACCGGCGATCGCACCGAAATGGGGCAGTTGATCGCCAACCTGCCCAACGACGACCGCGTCGACGTGCTAAATCACGTCGAGCCGGAGATCGTCGTCGAGCTTCTACCGTTCGTGCCCGAGATCGACCGCCGCGACATCCTGCGGCTGAGCTCGTATGCCGAAGGCACGGCCGGCGCCGTGATGACCACGGCGCTGGCAAAGATCGGCGAGGAGCGCACCGTGCGCGAGGCGCTCGAAGAGATCGGACGGCAGGCCGAGCAATTGGAGACGATCTACTACGTCTACGTGGTCGACAACGACGATCACCTGCGGGGGCTCGTATCGGCCCGGCAACTCGTCTCGGCCATGGGCAAGCCGCACACGAAGATCAAGGATCTGATGGAGCGCGACCTGGTGACGGTGCGGGTCGACGACGACCAGGAGAAAGTGGCCCAGGACGTGGCCCGCTTCGACTTGCACGCGATTCCCGTCGTCGACGAAGAGCACCGGCTGATCGGGATCATCACGCACGACGACGTGATCGACGTGATGCGCGAGGAGGCCAGCGAGGACGTCTACCGCATGGCGGCCGTGCAGCCGCTGGTGGAAAACTACCTGGAAACGGCCCTGCACTCCATCTGGTGGAAGCGTTCGATCTGGCTTTCCTGGCTGTTCTTGGCCGAGATGCTCACGCTGTCGGTGATGGTCCGCTTCGAATCGTCGATCAAGGAAATCGTGGCGCTGACCTTCTTCGTGCCGTTGTGTATCGCCACCGGCGGCATGTCGGGCACGCAAGCCGCGACGCTGATTACCCGCGCCATGGCCCTGGGGCACGTGGCCCTTTCGGACTGGTGGCGGGTAATCCTTCACGAATTGGCGGTGGGCGTGGCGCTGGGAGTGACGCTGGGAGCGATGGGCTTCGTCGGAGCGCTGCTGACACCCGACAGCGACAGCCTGGGCGGAGCCAATCCGTACATGTTCGCCCTGGTGATTTCCCAGGCGGTGATGGCGATTTGCGTTTGGGGTACGATGGTCGGCTCGATGCTGCCGCTGGCGTTTGCCCGCTTCGGCATCGATCCGGCCTATGCCTCGAGCCCGTTTGTGGCCACGTTTGTGGACGTGACCGGAATCTTGATCCTGTTCACGCTGGCACAGGTGTACTTGTTCTAGCAACCAGAGCGAACCTCGGCGGGGTTTGCGGCATCCAACCAGCGGAAACCTACGGCCAGGCTAGCCGGCGGCACGAAATCGAATCTCGGAAATCGGCATGGCTGAACTCGGCGTAAACATCGACCACGTAGCGACCGTGCGGCAGGCCCGCGGAACCAACGAGCCCGATCCCGTGTGGGCCGCCACGCTGGCCCAGCTTGGCGGGGCCGACGGCATCACGGTGCATTTGCGCGAAGACCGCCGCCACATCCAGGATCGCGATCTTCGCGTGCTGCGCGACACGGTGACGGTGAAGCTCAATCTGGAGCTGGCCGCAAATCCCGAAATCGTTGAAATCGCCTGCGGCAGCAAGCCCGATCAAGCGACCCTGGTGCCGGAGAAACGTGAAGAAGTCACGACCGAGGGCGGCCTCGACTTGCTGACCCACCAGCAACGCGTGGCCGATGCCGTGGCCCGGCTGCGCGACGCGGGGATCGGCATCAGCCTGTTTCTCGATCCCGACCCGCGGCAAATCGAAGCCGCCCACGCCCTCAAGGCCGACGCCGTGGAACTGCACACCGGCGAATACGCCTTGGCCGTGGGCGAGAAGGCCACCCAAGCCGAATTGGCCAAGCTGGTCGACGCCGGCAAACAGGTGCGCTCTCTGGGCATGACGCTGCACGCCGGCCACGGCCTGACCTACCGCAATGTCAAACCGGTGGCTGCGATCGAGGGGATGGCCGAGTTGAACATCGGCCATAGCATCGTGGCCCGGGCCATCATGGTCGGCTTCGAGCAGGCGGTGCGCGAGATGAAACGTCTCGTTTCTTGATCCGCGCCGGGGCTACGGCCATCGCGGTCTGCCTGCTACATTGATAGGCGCACTTTGCGCAACCGCACGACCCGCTACCGCACCGGGAGAGATTCTCGATGACCACCAAGGGCGAAGCATTTGCCGGCCTGTCGGTCGCCATGACCACGCCGTTTCGCGATTCGGAGATCGACTACGAGGCCCTGCGCGGCCAGGTCGAGTTTCAGATCGAGGCCGGCACGCACTGCCTTTGCCCGGTCGGTACCACGGGCGAGAGTCCCACGCTGGATCACGACGACCACGAGCGGGTGATCGCCGCGGTGGTCGAGTATGCCGCCGGGCGGATCAAGGTCATGCCGGGCACCGGATCCAACAACACTGCCGAGGCGCTGCGGCTCACTACGTTTGCCGAGCGAAACGGGGCCGATGCCGCGCTGGTCGTGGCGCCCTATTACAACAAGCCGACGCAGCAGGGCATGTACGAACACTACAAGGCCCTGGCCGAAGCGGTCGACATTCCGATTTGCGTCTACAACATTCCCGGTCGCACGGGCAAGAACATCGAGCCGGAGACCATCGCCCGGCTGGCCGAGTTGCCCGGTATCGCCCTGGTGAAGGAAGCCACGGGGTCGATGGATCAGGCCTCGGCGATCATGGCGCTATCGAACGTGACGGTCCTTTCGGGCGACGACAGCCTGACGCTGCCGCTGATGTCGATCGGTGCTCGGGGCGTGATCTCGGTGGTGGGCAACATCGTGCCGCGCGACATGCTCGCGCTGGTGCAGGCGTTCGACGCCGGCGACTTTGCGGCCGCGTTGTCGTGGCATCGCAAACTGTTTCCGCTGTGCCGCGACATGCTGTCGCTGGCCACGAACCCCATTCCCGTCAAGACGGCTCTCCGCCTGCTGGGGCGGGACACCGGCGAAATGCGGATGCCGATGACGCCGCTCGACGAGGAGAGCGAAGCCAAGCTGCGCTCGACGCTCGGCAAGTACGGCTTGCTCTAGGCGAAGCGCTGCCGGCGCCACCGGCAGAATCGCCATTTCTGCTCTCGCGACGGGCAAATCGCCCCCGGCGTGTCGGCTCTCGGCCGTCCGTTTCGGTTGGGTGCGGCGCATGACGTATGTTTGGAATAGTCGTTCCAGCTACAGCGAAGCCTCAGCGGAGTCGTGCCGACATGATCTTGGTGGCGCAGACCTGGACTTTTTCGTTTTCCGCCACGGTGTTACTGGCGGCCGTGGCCACGTTGGCCTACGTTCTCGGCCGGCGGCGGCCCGATCGGAAAACGCGCAATGGCGCGGAATCGCGGCATGAGATTCAGCGCGCCCTGTCGGTGGCCCAAGAGCTCGAGGGCATTACCTACCGGCTGCGGAAGAGCATGGCGTTTCACGTGCCGTCGATCGTCAAGTTCAACTCGCGACTGAAGCGCTGGGAGCAGTCCTCCGACCTCTCCTGGCACGAGCTGTGCGACCGGGCCGACGAGCTGCTCAAGCCAGCGCAGCGCCTGAGCACGGAGATCTCGCACGCCTACGCCGACCTGCTGCAGCAGATGACCCACCTGAGCACGTTTGCCGAGCTGCGCACCGACCCGCTCACCGGCGTTCGCAATCGACGGGCCTTCGACGAGTCGCTGGTCAAGATGCTGGCGGCGCACGAGAACGACGAGGTGCCGCTCTCGGTGGCCATGCTCGATCTCGACCACTTTAAGAACATCAACGACGAGCAGGGGCATCTGACCGGCGACCGCGTGCTGCAGGACCTGGCACAGTTGCTCAAGCCGTCGCTGCGCGAGGGCGACCTGCTGGCCCGCTACGGCGGCGAGGAGTTCGTGGTGCTGATGCCGCGCACGTCGCTGCACTCGGCGGCCAAGCAGGCCGAGCGGATGCGGATGCGCGTGGCCGAGAAACTGTCGACCACGATCAGCATCGGCGTGGCTGCAAGCCTGCCGTCGGAGACGGCCACGAGCCTCATGTCGCGAGCCGACGCCGCCCTCTACAAGGCGAAGGACGAAGGCCGCGACTGCGTCTGCCTGCACGAGGGGCCGACCGACCGCATTTCGACGGTCCGCACCAACAGCGACGACGAGCCGGCCGAATCGAAGCCCACGGCGCCACCGCTGAATCTGGCGCCGATCGAGCCCTATCTGCACGTCGAGTCGAACTAGCGCGCGGCATCCGCCGATCCGGCCCGGTGTTCGATTGGCGGCCGGGTTCTTGCGCATTCCGGCCATTGCGATCGCCGGTTGTGAAAGCGCACCGGCAAGGGCTAGAATCGCAAACTGTGACGTGATGGCGGAGGGGCAGGCCAAGATCGCGCGCCGCGCTGATCGCGACCCACGCTCGACCTCGGATGAGTTTGCATGACGTTGACGCTAGAAGACGTACTTGCCGCCCAGGCCCGCATTGCCTCGGGCATCTACCACTCGCCTTGTCCGGAGTCGATTCCGCTGAGCGAGATTGCCGGCTGTCAGATCTTCTGCAAGCTCGACTACCTGCAGCGCACCGGCAGCTTCAAGGAGCGGGGCGCGCGCAACGCGCTGCTGTTGCTCGACGAAGAACATCGCCGCCGCGGCGTGATTTCCGCCTCGGCCGGCAACCACGCGCTGGGGCTGGCTTATCACGGCAAGTTGCTCGAAGTGCCCGTGACCGTGGTGATGCCGAAGTTCGCGCCGCTGATCAAACGCGCGACCTGCCAGCGGCTGGGGGCCAACATCGTCTTGCACGGCGAGTCCTTTCACGAGGCCTACCAGCATGCCCGCAGCCTGGCCGATGAATCGGGGCTGACCTATATCCACGGCTTCAACGATCCGCCGATCATTGCAGGGCAGGGCACCGTCGGGCTCGAGATTCTGGAACAGGTGCCCGACGTCGAGGCGATCGTCGTTCCCGTCGGCGGCGGCGGGCTGGTGGCAGGCGTGGCGCTGGCCGTGAAGAGTCGAGCCCCGCACGTGCAGATCTATGGTGTGGAGCCTCAGCGGTCGGCAGGCTTTGCCGCCTCGCTCGCGGCCGGCCAGGTCGTCTCGATCGCAGGGCAACCCACCGTGGCCGACGGGTTGGCTGTCAGTCAGGTCGGCGATCTGGCGTTCGACATCGCCAAACAGCGCGTCGACGGGGTGGCGGCCGTGACCGAGGAGGAGTTGTCCCTGGCCATGCTGCGGTTGGTTGAGTTGGAAAAAAGCGTCGTCGAGGGCGGCGGCGCCGCGCCCTTGGCCGCACTCATCGCCGGCAAGCTGCCCCAGGTCGCCGGGCGGCGGACGGTCATCATCCTCAGCGGCGGCAACGTCGATCCGCTCGTCCTCTCTCGGGTGATCGAAAGGGCCCTGGTGACCGACGGCCGATTGTGCCGCTTTACCGCCGTCGTGCCCGACCGCCCCGGGGGGCTGGCCCGACTGACGCAAGTAATCGCCGAGAGCGGGGCCAGCATCGAGGAAATCACCCACGATCGGGCCTTCTCCGGCTCGGACATTGGTTCGGTGAACATCCTGTGCACGGTGGAAACTTCCGACCGGCAGCATTTGGACGAGTTGCACCGGATGCTCAAGCGCGAGGGCATTCGCACCACGCCGCTGCCGTTTCCCGAGGATCCCCCGCCAGCCGGCCAAAGCGGAGGGCGGTGAAGGGGCCATTTTTCCGCGTCGGACATTTGGCCTTGAGCCGCCGCCTTTTTGCTGCTTTGCTGAGAGCGAGCGTTCACAAGCAACCAGGGTGCTACGGAGGCGGATCGTCGTGACGACAACGCTGGATCGCGAAGATGTCCTGGCCCGCACGCGGCAGCACGTCCAGGAGGTGCTGGGCGAGGAGAGCACGGGCCACGATTGGTGGCACATCGAGCGCGTGTGCACCACCGCGTTGGCCATCGCCCGGGGCGAGGGAGCCGACCCGTTCGTTGTCGAGTTGGCGGCGCTGTTGCACGATATCGCCGATTGGAAGTTTCACGACGGCGACGCTTCGGTGGGGCCGCAGCGGGCACGTGCGTGGCTCGAGGGGCTTGGAGTCGAAGGGGGAATCGTGGATGAAGTGTGCGAGACGATCGCCTGCGTCTCCTTTAAGGGCGCCGGCGTCGAGACCCCCGTGCCGACGCTTGCCGGCCGGATCGTGCAGGACGCCGATCGGCTCGACGCCCTGGGAGCCATCGGCATCGCTCGCACGTTTGCCTATGGCGGGCACAAGGGCCAGCCGCTTCACGATCCGCGGATGGAGCCTCAGCAGCACGCAACGTTTGCCGAGTACCAGCAGAAACGCACGACCTCGATCAACCACTTTCACGAAAAGCTGCTTTTGCTCAAGGACCGCATGAACACGGAGACCGGCCGCGCGCTGGCCGCCGGCCGGCACGCCTTCATGGAGGCGTTCCTCGAGCAGTTTGCCGACGAATGTGCCGGTAGAAAATAGCAGCCCACCAGACAATGCCCGGGTGCCGCAAGCCCCGGCTGGGAGTCCTGGTATGTTTGACTTTGCCGCCCGCTTCGATGACGGGCTAACCTACGACGCATTTCTCGAAAAATACGGCAGCGACGAGCACCGTCGCCGCTGGGCCGACTTGCACGCCCGCGTGAAGTTGACCTCAGCGCAGCAGGGGCTGCTGGCCGGGTTCGAGCGCGACATGAAAGTGCTGTGCCTGGCTGGTGCCTGGTGCGGCGACTGCGTGAATCAGTGCCCGATCTTTGATCACTTCGCGGCAGCCAATTCCCGGATTGCGGTCCGTTATTTCGACCGCGACGACCATCCCGAGCTGGCCACGGAACTGAAGATTTGCGGCGGGGCCCGGGTGCCGGTCGTGGTGATCCTCAGCGAAGACGATTTCGAGGTGTTGCGCTTCGGCGACAAGACGCTGGCCAAGTACCGCCAGATGGCCGCGGATCATTTGGGCCCGGCATGCCCGTCGGGGCTGGGCGGCGTCGATCAGGGGCTGTTGGACGCGGTGACCCAGGATTGGCTCGACATCTTCGAACGAGCCCAGCTCATCTTGCGCCTGAGCGGCCGCCTGCGCGAGAAGCACGGCGACTAGGCTTGCAGGTTGAAGGGCCTGTCCAGCAAAGGGCTGCTAGTACAACGCCGTCGAGAGGCGGCGGCGGTATTCGGTGACCAGCGGGCCGCTGTCGTCGAGGAGGCGAAAGACGTCGATCATCAACCCCCGCGCCGGATCGACGAACTCCTTGTTGTGCGTTTCGACGATCGCCAGCGCCGTTTGCAGCGCCGGCTCATAGTCTTTCGCCGCGGCCAGTCCCTCGGCCAGCTCGAGCCGGGCTTGCAGGTTCTGCGGCTCGTCGGCGACGCGCTTGCGTAGCGCTTCGAGATCGACGGTCTTGTCGGCCTGTTCGGCCATGTGCAGTTCGGCCTTGACCTTCTCGGCTTCCGGCTCGAGAAAGCCGCGCTGTTCGAGCGTCTCGATCACGGCTCGAGAGTCGTCGGTACGCCCTTGGCGCAGCAACAGCTCGGCCAGCGCGATACTCGCCGCGGCGAGATTAGGATCGAGTTCGATCGCTTCGCGCAACTTGGCCTCGGCGGCCGAGTCGTCCGTCGATTCCAATTGGCGGCTCTCGGCCACGAGCTGCTCGGCCGGCGTCGGCAGCAGCCGGTCGATCCAGCCACGAATCTGCCCCTCGGGCAACAGGCCCACGAAATAGTCGAGCAGTTGTCCGTCGCGCATGGCATACACGGCCGGAATCGACTGCACGCCAAATCCGCCGGCGATGCCGGGTGCTTTTTCGGTATCGACCTTCACCAACACGAACTTTCCGTCGTACTCGCGGGCCAACTGTTCGAGGATCGGTCCCAGCATGCGGCAGGGCTGGCACCACGCGGCCCAAAAGTCGACGACCACCAGCACGTCGCGCGAGCGCTCGACGGCCTCGCTCTGAAACGACGCGTCGTCGGCTTCGACGATCCAATTCTTCGGGTCAGGGGACTCAGTCATATGGCAATCAACCAGACTCTGGGGTGGGCCGGCGAGCCTATCCGCTCAGGCTCTGGCGGACATTTTGCAGCCGGCATTCTGCTGTGCGGTGGACGTGCGGCAGGGCACAGCTACACGGCCGCAAATTACGAACTACAATAGACTTATCGCGTGCGTCGCGATTGATCGCTGGGCAGAGACTACACGGCGGGCGACTTGCTACCGATAATATCGTTAGTTGACCATCCCGCGCCAAGGCTGACCTTTCGCGTCGGCTGCCTGCCCACCACACGGCGCCTGCCGCATTCACACCCTGGAGACCATCCCGGATGAGGACTGCCGCTTCGCTTCCCGCTCCGCTCTCGCGTCCCGAAGAATTGGCCAACTCGATCACGCACGGCCTCGGGCTGGCCCTGTCGATCGTGGGCACGGTTGTGCTGCTGGACCGCACGGCACGCTACGGCAACCTGCTGCAGGTTGTGGGGGTGAGCGTGTACGGCGCGACGCTGGTGGCGCTGTACGCGGCCTCGACGTTGTCGCACAGCTTTCAGCGTCCGCGGTTGCGCCACTTCTTCCGCACGGTCGACCAGGTCTGCATCTTCCTGCTGATTGCCGGCACGTTCACGCCCGTGGCGTTGACCTATTTCGTCGGCGGCTGGTGGTGGGCCCTGTTCTTGTCGGTGTGGGGGCTGGCGCTGGTCGGCATCTTCTTCAAGCTGTTCTATACCAAGCTGCACAACGTCTCGTTGGGAGCCTACGTGTTTCTGGGCTGGCTCCCGATCGTGGCCATCCGGCCGATCATCGAGATCGTGCCGGCCCACGTGCTCACCTGGATGGCCGCCGGCGGCGTGATGTACACCCTGGGCACCTACTTTCTGATGCGCGACGACCGCGTGCCGTACTTTCACGCGGCCTGGCACGTGTTCGTGATCGCCGGCAGCGCGTGCCACTATTACGCGGTGTTGTGCCTGGTGCCCGTGGCGTAGCGGGGCGGCACTGTCGCCGGCTGGGCTGAAACGTAAGAGAACGCGGCTTAGCGTGGCTCGCGCACTTGAATCGGGCAGCCGATCGCCTTGGTGCGCGACTGGCTGACCGGCTCGCCGGCCAGCACTTCGTCGAGGGCTTTTTCGAGATCCTTGGCGACGTTCTCGTCCGTGGCCCCGCCGCGGCGATAGCGATCGTCGATGCGTCCGCTGTACACCAGCTTGCCGCTCTGGTCGAACACCCGAGCCTCGGGCGTGACGCTGTACAGCAGCCGCCGCGAGACCTTGCCGCCGGCGTCCTTCACGACCGGGAACGGCAGCTTCTGCTGCTGGGCGTAGGCGGCAATTTCTTCGAGCGTCTCGCCGCCGTTGGGATCGATGCCGAAGAAGCTGACGCCCTTGTCCTGATAGGCCTTGGCGATTGCGTTGATCGTCGGCACGTATTCGTTCGAGATCGGACACTCGAGCGACAGGCACACGATCACCGTGGCCTTGCAGCCGTGCAGATCGACTAGCGAGGTTTCCTCGCCGGAAACGGCCTCGGGCAGCGTCGCGCGGGGATAGTCCTTGTCGAGTTCTGTTTCCGCGGCGGCAGCCGAGTCGTCGGCCGGGCAAGCCGAGTGCAGCCCGCAAAGTGCCAGCGTCGAAATCACCCCGACCATCACCAACCTGTCCAGCATAGCGACGTTTCCCCGTGTCACGCGTGATGAAGCTGTGCGCATTTTAAGTATACGCACGGCGTCCACCGCGATCGAGGTCAGCCTGTGTGAGCGACACGTGTGCGGGCTGTGCAAAACGGCTCACTGCGGCGTGCTGGCGTCGGCCGAAGTTTCGTTCCAATAGATGCGGACGTTTTTCGTCTGCCGGCCTACGGCCACGATGTCGTTGTCGCCGTCGCCGTCGAGATCGCCGACGGCCAGATCCTCGATCGCCACCCCGTCGGGATCGAACACGTGCTTGTCCCACTTCGTGCCGTTGGCACTGGCCGGATCGTAGACCCGCAAGCCGCGCGGATGCCCGGCATCTTTCGTATCGCGCACGCCGATCACCAACTCCTGGTCGGCGTCGCCGTCGAGGTCGGCGCACCAGACGGCGTGCCCCCACTTGAGCTCCTCGTCGAGAACTTGCCGATGCCACAACTTGGACCCGTCGGAAGCTTTGTCGGGCGGCGTGTAGACGACCACCTGGAAGCCGTGCCAGGGCTCGATCGTGGCCAGGTAGTCGGTGCCCGAGGCCAGGCGGCCGTGCTTGATCTCGCTTGCGCCGCGGCTGGGCGAAGTCTGCTGATTGCCGCTGCCGATGAGCGTGCGCTGCCAGGTGCCCTCGTCGCTCCGCTCGAGCAGGCTTACGCCTTCGAAGCTGGCCACGAGCAGATCGAGGCGGCCGTCGTGATTCAGATCGGTGGGGTAGAAGTTGTGCGCCACGTGCAACTCTTCGTTGATCACCTCCGGCGTCCAGGGATCGTTCACCGGGTCGTCGGGGATCTTGTACGACAGGATTCGTAGCGGCGCCTGGTCGAAGTCGGGACCCTGCGAGCCGCGGCCGAACAACGGAACCACGATCAGCTCTTCGCGCCCGTCGCCGTCCAAGTCGGCAAAGCGGATGCGATGCACCGTGGGCTCGCTACCGATCGGGTGCACTTCCCACGGTTCGCCGGGCGAATCGCCGCGGGCCAGCCATTGCAGCGTGCCGCTGGTGCGCGTGTCGGAGGGGCGCCAGTCGGCCCCCAGGGCGAAGTCGAGCTTGCCGTCGCCGTCGATGTCTGCTGGGGCAATGCAGACGTTGTCTTTCTTGGTCTGCTGCTCGATGAGCGTGTGCACCTGCCATTTGGGATTCTCGAACCACACGACGCGTTCGGTATCCACCACGACGATGTCGAGGCGGCCGTCCTCGTTCATGTCGAGCAGCCGCACGGCGTAACCCACGGTGAGGCGATTGGAGATCTCCTCGGGGCGAAATCGCAGCTCGCGTGCCGTGACGCACAGCGTGCTCATGTCGATCACGACAAGCGCCAGTTGAGCGGCGCGGAAAAGGCGAGGCATGGTTGGGAACTCCCGCAAAAAAACCTAGACTATGAGGTCGAGTAGACACCAGTCGGCTGTCGCAAACAAGCGTGCGACGCGGCGATCGAAGGCCGCCGGCTGCTTGTACTCTACATTTTTCGTGAGATAACATGACGCTTGGCCCGCGCGGCACTTTCGGTCAAGGCGGCGAAAACGCGTGCGGGAAGTTCCCCGGCGTCAGCGCATGTTCCACCTCAGAGGGAGTCGAATCACCATGAAGACCTGTGCAACCATCCTCGTGGCGTTGGCCGTCGTTGCCACCAGCAGCGTCGCGGTGGCGCAACGCGGCGCGGCCAGCAAGATCACCGGCAGCGCCTATGAGTATCCGTACTTCTACGGCTCGGCCGGCATGTATCAACACAATGCCTATCAGCACGCCGACGTGTTGCGCGAGGCCACCAGCTACGGCGAGCCCGTGCCGGCGGAGATTGCCAAGGAACACACTGCCGCGATCCGTTCGAGCGTGAACTCGGCCAACAAGAAGTATGCCAACCTGCGCAAGATGGCCGGCGACAACAAGCAGGTTCACAAGCACCTCGACACGATCGACCAGCATCACAAGAAGGTGCTCGACCTGGCCGACAAGATCGACGCCAGCGTGGCCAGCGGCACCGGCGATGCCGACACGGTGAACGCTCACGCCCACGACGCCGCCGAGTCGCTTAAGGCCGCGCAGGCCGAGCACGAGAAGCTGATGAAATACTTCGGCCAGCCGCAAACGAAGTCGGCCAACTGATCTTGAACTCCGGTCGATATCGCAAGCCACGGCTGCCCGAGCGCCGGTTCGGGCAGCCGTTCGTTTGCGCGACTAGAATAGCGAGATGGACGAAGCCTTCGAATCGCTGCGCACGAACTTGACGGGCCGCCTGCGCGGCACGCGCGCCTATTACATCGCCAATCCCGGCAACTGGGGCGATGCGCTGATTCGCCAGGGCACGCTGCGGTTTTTTCGCGATTCCGGCCTGGACGTCCCCGAAGCGCCGACCGTGCAGCAGCTCATGGCGCAGCCGCCCGGCGGTGTGGTCGTATTCGGCGGCGGCGGGGCCTGGTGCCGGCTCTGGAACCACGCCGAACTGGCGGTTACGATGATCAAGCAGCGGTTCGAAGTGATCGTGTTGCCGTCGACCTATGAGATGGCCTACGCGATTCCCAAGACCACGTTTTTCTGTCGCGATCGATACGAAAGCCAGGCCAACGTGCCGGCCGCCACGTTCTGTCACGACATGGCGTTTTACTTGAAAGGATCGGTGCACGCGGCGACGGCAGGGCAGGGGAGCGGATCGTTTTTTCGCACCGATGCCGAGTCCTCACGCCGACGGCCGATTCCTCCGGACAACAACGATATCAGCCTCCGCGGCGACCACCTGGCCGAAATCGGAGGATTTGTGCAGGCCCTCGAGCCCTTTGCTTCCATCCATACCGACAGGCTGCACGTGGCCATCTTAGGCTGTTTGCTCGACAAGGACGTGCACCTGTATCCCGGCAGCTATTTCAAGAGTCGCGCCGTGTACTTGTCGAGCATGAAAGACCATTTCGCCAACATCACGTTCCACGAAAATGACGAATCCTAGGGAGACTTTCCATGACGCGCCAGGTGCTTGCTTTCCTGCTGCTGCTGGTGATTCCCGCGACCGCGCTTGCCCAAGCCAAGCGGCCCACGCCCACGGTGGCCGACTATGCGTATGGCCAGGACCACACGCGGCAGAAATTCGACTTCTGGCAGGCCGAGAGCGACGAGCCGACGCCGCTGGTGTTGTTGATTCACGGCGGCGGCTGGCGCGGCGGCGACAAGTCGCGCTATGGCACCAGTGCCATCCAGCCCTATCTCGATGCCGGCATCTCCGTGGCGGCCATCAACTACCGTTTCATCGAGCAAGCGATGGAGCAGGACGTCGAGCCGCCGGTCAAAGGCTGCCTGCACGACGCGGCCCGCGCCTTGCAAACGCTGCGCTCGAAGGCCAAAGAGTGGAATCTCGATCCGAAGCGCGTCGGCGCGACGGGAAGCTCGGCGGGGGCATGCACCTCGCTGTGGTTGGCGTTGCACGACGATCTGGCCGATCCCAAGAGCGACGATCCGGTGGCCCGCGAGAGTTCGCGGCTCTCGTGCGCGGCGGTGGTCGGCGCGCAGACGTCGCTGGATCCCAAGGAGTTGCGGGAGTGGATTCCCAACTCGATCTACGGCGGCCACGCCTTCGGCTTCGCGGCGCCGGGACGCAATCGGGCGCAGGAGTTCGACCTGCTGATCGAGAACCGCGAGAAAGTGCTGCCCTGGATCAAGGAGTATTCGCCCATCGAGCTGGTGTCGAGCGACGACCCGCCGATCTATCTGGACTACCCGCGGCAGAAGACGCCGCCGAAAGTCGGGCAGAAAGAGAGCGATCCGACGCACTCGGCCATGTACGGCGTGCAGCTCGCCAAGCGGTTGGATGGCGTGGGCGTCGAGGCGATCGTTTCCTACCCGGGCCACCAGGATTCGAAATACGGCTCGGTCGAGGAGTTTCTGATCGAGAAACTCAAGACGCCGTAGGTTGTGAAAAGCGCGAGCCGCGGGCTGGTTGAATGCGTCGCGAGCGCGGCGCTCGGCCGGCGGGTTCGCCCGGCGGTTGGCCCATGTTGGCGGCCAACCCCAGCGAAGTCAGGAAGTAGCCCACGGCGGCCAGCAGCGTCATCGCCGTCACGGCGTAGAAAGCCTTGCTGCGCACGAGCAGATCGAATCCCAATGCCGCCACCAGCGTGGCCAGCGGGATCAGAATGCCGAGGCTCCAGCCCCGAGCCTGCGTGCGCACGTGCTTGGGAAAGAGATTGACGGTCATCTGCGCGACGGGGTTGCGCATGCCGTAGCGCAACTCGGCCTCGACGAAGCGGGCGAAGACGGCGCCGGCGAGCGTCATTTCGCCCCAGCCGCAGACGCCGGCCGCCACGATCAACGCTGCATACGTCAACTGCGTGCCTCGCAGTCCGATCCAGGCCACGAGCCGGCCGACCAGCAGCAGTTGGAACGGAAGCGAGATCGCCAATGCAATCTGGGCGTAGCGACCGAGAAACCGGGCCAGCTCCGCCTCGTTGCCCAGCTCGCGCTGAAAGCAACGGTTGCAGGCCAGCGACAGTCCGGTGCGGCAGACGAACAGCGCAATCGTGCTTGCCGAAATCCAGAACAACAGCCGCGAGCGACGGATCAAGGCCAGAAAGCCCATGGCTCCGCCGGAAGCCTCCGGTTCGCGCTGGGGCGGGGTGTCGGGTTCTTCGACGCGTTGAGTGTGCCGGTCGATCAGGATCACTCCGGCGATGCCCGCGGTCAGCAGCGCGGCCAACAATAGCAGCAGGTGCATGGGCTCCACGCGCCCGCTGAAGTGTTCCAGTGCAGCGCCTGCGGCAATGCCGCCGAGACGGCCGCCGCCGTAGATGACGGGCATCACGCGATTGAGCTCGGCCCGGGTGAAGAATTCTTGCAGGAAGGCTCCGAAGTGCAGCAGCACGAGTGCGAAGGCGAGTTCGCGCCCGAGGAACAGCAGGCCCAGCGCTCGCCCTGCGAGCACGTTGCAGGCCAGGCCGGCCCAGATGGCGAGAAACAACAGCAGAGGACCCAGCAGGATGACGACGAACAATCGCTTCTGGTCTTTCCTGCCGGCCGCGTGTAGATACCAACCCACCGAAAGCATCACGCACGCGGCCGACAGGGCTTGAAAACGCGGCAACTCGTCGGCGCCCAAACGCGCGACGAACATGGCCAGCGAAAGTCCATCGGCCAGCGTCAAGGCGGCAAACAGCACGAGGTACAGGGCAAAGAATGCCCAGGCCCGGCGAAGCTGTCCCGGCTCGAGATAGAGTAACCGACTTACCATCCGTGTATGGCTCCGAGGCGCGTCTCGAGGAGTCCGGGGACGGGTTCCCCTTCCCTAAGGAACCGTACGAGGTGACCAGCCTCGCGCCCCCCGCGCACTCCTCCAGACCTTCGCCCTCCCTGATTCGTTAGGCTGCCGCCGGTACGGCCACGGTGCCCACTTCCTGGCGATGCGCGGGCAGGCCGAAGCGTTCCGGCCGCGTGTCCACCTGATCGAGCACGTAGCGCACGTAGCCGGTGGCCGCGGCGCAAAGCGACTCGACGTCTTCGATCGACAGCCCCAGCAAGCCGAGCGATCGCTGGTTGCACAAGGGGAGCATGTAGTCGACGCCGCTGACCTTCGAGGTGTCGCCCGAGGCCGTAATGTTGTTGATCAGTGCCCGGCGGACGCGTCCGCCCAAGTCGTCGCGCTCGCGAGCCACCTTGGCGATCGAGGGAAACGCCCGCAGCGTCATGCCGTGGCGATAGACCACGACGCGCAACTCGTACTTGTGACCCTCGAGCGGATGATCTTTGGCCGCCACGCGGCAGGCGTCGACGTATTCGCAAACGGTGTAAGGAAGCGCTCCCCCGGAGATGCCATAGTATTCTTCGGTGAGACACAGCGAGCGGTCGATGCGGGCGACGACCTGCTCGTACGATTCCTGCGGATCGAGAAAGAACTCGATGCCGTGACCCAGTCCGGTGCCGTGCGGCTTGATGACGACTTGCCGGCCGCGGGCCATCCAGTCGAGCACGGTTTGCACCAGGCTCAGGCGACTGTCGGCATGCGCGTTAAGAATCTCGCTGGGCAACCCCGGCTGCGGGCGAGCCTGGACAAACTCGTTCATCAGGCTGTAGGCCACGCCCTTGTCGCTGCCGGCGGAAAAACAGCGGTTCAGCGTGCGCAGCTCTTCCAGGTCGACGCGCTCGTCGAACCGCTGAAGCATGTTGCGGCAGAACCGGTCGTTGACCGCGCCGATCACGCGGCGGCCGTGCAGCCAGGCCGAGCCGTCGTACTCGACGGTCAAGTCATTCAGAAAATCTTTGATGTAGCCCAGGGCCACCGCGGGCATGCCGCGGCGACCTTTGCCCTCGCGCAGCAGCGCCAGGTTCGTCGCTTCGCACCCACCAAAGCGGCGCGACAGCCCCTGGCGCATTGCCTCGACGAAAAGGAGTTTTTCGTGCATGAGTCGGTTCAACCTCGGGCTGGACTCCGACTCCTTGCCCGAGACGGCCAGCAGCACGACGCCGTCGGGATCGTCGAAGGCGGTGCAGCTTTCGGCCAGCGACTGGAGCACTTCGCTCACGGCGCGGTCGGTGAGATTCGTGAGCCCGCCGATGCCCGTGCCGTTGAGTTCGAGCAAGTGGAATTGCTTGCGTCCGGCTTGCTCGGACACCAGCAGATCGAGCGGAGCCACGCAGAACAGGTCGCGCTGCTGAGGCCCAGCCAGCGGAATCGTCGACGCCAGCGCGAAGCGCTCGGCAATGTGTTCTTCTTGAGCCGCGCCGATCGGTCGACGATCTTCCAACTCGTGCCCCAGCAGGGGTGACGCGGCAATGACGGTCTCCATCGAGACCTGTAAGGGATTCCAACGCATCCTGCGTTCTCCTGAGTTCGCCCGGCGGGGGACGTTGTTTGAGGTAGGATCCGGCCCACCCGGTCGAGTCGGCCGCCATTCCCTTCGTGGGAACACTCGACTCGCTTGCCGCTTTGCAGACATCGCAACGCGCATGCCTGTTTTCCAGAATGCAAGTCGCAACCCGCCATTTGGTGGCGGATTACGACTGGCGAAGATTTGCGGGCACGGGCTGTAGCGGCTGCACGAACTCTGCGGCGATCCGCGCGCTTTCGCCGCCTTCTCGACACTTTGGCAACCGCGGAAGAAGTTACACCCCGCTGCAAGAATTGCCGTCGAGCCTGACGCGCGAGCTGGCTTGTCTTACGCGATCGTTACATTCCGCCGGGCGAACCCAGCCCGATCGAGGACTGGAAGATCGACGTGAAGTCGAAGCGGCTCTGGGTCATCGTCGGCCCACGCGGCGTGGTGGGCATGTTGCCTCCGGACGGCGGCAGCGAGCCACCCGGCAGATTGCTTCCCGGCAGACTGCTTCCCGGCAGGTCCGGGAAGCTGAAGTCCCTCATCGCGGGCGACGAGCCAAAAGGCAGGCTGGGGTCGCCGCTTAGAAAGGCCAGCCAGCGATCCTCGAAGGGGCCCTTGCCGCGAACGGTCATGCCGTCGGCGTCGGACATCTGCTGCATCGTGCCAAGGCCCATTTGCTGGAGCGTGGTTTCGGTCACGGCCAACTCCGCGGCGGAAGTGGCGGCGGCGGTCAGTGCCAGGAAGGCGGAAGCAAGAGCGAGGCGTTTCATCGGTTCGATCCCCAGGACAAAGCGTTAGAGAGCTGGGCCAGGCAGTCCGTCGCACCAAATCACGCTGTCATCCTAATTGCCATAAACTACCTATTCAATGGTAATTTGCGTGACATGTGTAATTTGCGTAATAATAATCCCAGCAACGGCTTAACGTCGTGGCTGACAGTGGGGGCGCAAGCAACGCGCGGAAGCGGCGGGAAAAGGCCAGGAGACAGCCTCTTCGGGAACGTGACCGGCCTTATTCGGCTGCGATGAGCGAGGCCAGCACGCGGCGAGTGCCGCGGAAGGTGCGGCGGCCGTGCATGGTGACGAAGTTGTCGACCAGGGCCGCGTCGCCCGTCTGCCAGGGCACATCGAACGACAACTCGTCGGCCAGCCGGGCGGCCACGGCCACGGCATCCCGGTCCAGCGGCGACCCATCGCCAAAGGTGATGGCCTTGGACGGGTCGTTGCGCGAATCTTTCCAACCCTGGGCCGCGGCGATCAATTGATTGAAGAACGACGTCCGACCACCGGAAAGCTTTCGCACGGCCGGCAGCACCGGGGTGGTGGCTCGCAGACAGCCGTCGTCCAGCCATTGCCAGTCGTAGCCCAATTCGCCCAGGCGGCGCTCGGCATCCTCGGTCTGTTGGGCCCGTAGCGTGCTCTGCCAACTGCGCCCCATTCCCGAGTCCGGGTCGTCGTGTGACGGCATGACGTTGGAATAGCGCAGCCCCTTCTGTTCGCAATCGCGGGCAAACTGCGGGCACTCGGCCGCCAGGCGCTCCCACAGCACGTCGGACCGGCAGAGCGGCGTGGCGCCGCCCTCATCGGCGGCATGCTCGCAAAAAAAGAACAGGCGACTCGGATAGACCGGGGTCTGGGCCATCTCATGATGCAGAAAGATGTTGATATCCGGGGGCGCTTCGTTGGCTGTGAACACGCGCTCCGTGCGGTTGATCCGCACGGCATTGGACAGCGACTCGTTGTAGGGGAAGTTGGCCAGTCCAAAGGCCGCGATAAAGCGATCGAAGTCTTCCGCACCGGTGAGCGGAAAGTCGCGAAACAGGATCGCGCCCGAGGTCGAAGCCTGCGCGAGCAGGCGATCGCGCTGCGTGCCGATCCAGGCCACGACGTCGTCGAGGCTGGCGCTTTTGGTGCGACAGGCCAGGATCAGCGGAAAAGGATGGCCGGCGTGTGCTTGTTGGCCGACAACTTGAATCGGCGAAGCGTCGAGCGTGTTTTGGATCATGGCAGCAGGGCAGGGGAGGGGGGGAACGGTTTACTCCGGCAACGGGCGGCCCTTGGTCTCCGGCAGAAACCACAACAGCGCGATGCCCAACACGAACAACAGCGAGAGCAGCGTAATGGCCCATTGCAGGCTGACACCCGGCCACGACTTCAGCTCTCCGGAGAACCAGAGGATGGGCGCGGCCAGCAGCCGGCCTCCATTAAAGCAAAAGCCCGTGCCGGTGGCGCGCAGATTGTTGGGAAACAACTCGGGAAAGTAGATCGCGAAGCCGGCGTGGATTCCCAGCGTGAAGAAACCGAACACTGGCAGAATCATCAACATTTCGTTGTAGGTGCGCGGCAGAAAGCAGGTGGCCGGCACGACCACCAGCGCGGCCAGTTGCATCAGCGCGAATGCGGGCCGCCGGCCCAGCCGCTGAGCCAACGGGCCGAAGCACAAGAGGCCGAGTCCGCCGCCGGCCGTCTGCACGAAGCCAAAAGCAAAGCGGGCCTTTTGCGCAGCCTCGGCCGCGGGCACGTCGTGGCGCAAGAGCAAGTCCTGCGTCAGATCCTGCCCGGCCACGGTCACGCCCCAAAACGTTCCCAGCCCGACCGCAGCCAGCAGCATCCCCAAGAGTGCTGGTTGGGCCCAACGCCGCACGCCGAGCAATTCGCGGAAGCTGCCTAGCCGTTGTTTCTCGCTTTGAGCCTGACGCCAACTTTGCGGCTCCTCGACGCTGCTGCGCACCCAAAGCACCAAGAGCGCCGGCAGGATGCCGATCAGGTAGGCATAGCGCCACTCGGTGTTGACGACCATTCCCGCCACCGTTGCCAGCCAGGTGCCCAGCACGCTGGTGGCGTGAAAAATCCCCGAGGCGTTGGCGCGGGCTCGGGCGGGGAACACTTCGGCCACCAGCGAGGCGGCCACGGCCCACTCGCCCCCCACGCCCAGCGCGACCAGAAATCGTAAGGCGGCCACGTGCCACAGCTCGGTGGCAAAGAACGTCAGCCCGGAAAACACCGAATAACAGAGAATCGTGATGACCATCGTAGGCTTGCGGCCGATCCGGTCGGCCAGCGAGCCGAACAGCACGCCGCCCAGCGTGCCGCCGACGAGAAACACCGCCAGGAACAAATCGCCCCAGCGCTTCACCTCGTCGGCCGCGGGCGTGCTCGTGCCCAGCAGATCGGAGAGCATCTGCCCGCGGGTGATGTTGAACAGTTGGCCCTCGAAGACGTCGAAGATCCAGCCGGCTGACGCGATGGCCAGCACGAGCCACTCGTAGCGGGTCACGCCGGCGTACCACGGTAGTTGTTTGTCCGCCTCGTCCACGCCCGGGGCTCCTAGAAGTTCACCACGCGACCGTGTTCGATCGACTCGCAGGCGCGCAAGCACATGGCGACCGACCAGCGCCCGTCTTCGCCCGTGCAGGCCAGGGGGCTTCCGTCGCGCACGGCGCGGACCATCGACTCGATTTCTTCGACCAGCTCGTAGACCTCGCCGCTTTTCTTTTCCAGGGGCACTTCGACCGCTTTGTCACCTTCGTGCAACTCGAGCGAGTGAATCGGCTCGAACGTGCGGTCCATGGCTCCGCCCCACCGGGCAATCAGCGAACCGGAGGTACCGGTGAGCTTGGCGACCTGATGGTGCTCCCAGCCCAAGAGCGACTGCGAGATCACGGCGTAGCGTCCTTCGGGAAAGTTGACGATTGCCGAGAAGTTGTCGTGCAGGTGCGGGCGATCGGGGCGCTTGCCGTTGGCTTGGGCATAGACCGAAACCGGCTCGCCGGCTCTGGCGAAATACCAGCGGGCGAGATCGAAAAAGTGGATCGGCTCTTCGAGGACCCAGTTGCCGACCCGTTTCAGATCGTAGCGCCAGCCGCCGGAGCCCTGGCGATAAGGATTGCGCCACAGCTCGATCAGCGCGTACAGGGGCTCGCCGATGGCTCCCTCGTCGACGAGTTGTTTGACCTTGCCCCACAGCGACGACAGCCGCAGTTCGTGTCCCACGGCCAGCAGGCAGCCGTGGTGCCTGGCCCGCTCCACGAGTTCATTGCACTCCTGGATGCCCAGGGCCATCGGTTTTTCCAGCAGCAAGTGTTTGCCGGCCGCCAGTACGTCGCAGGCCACGACGTAGTGCAGGTCGCTGGGGAGCACGATGTCGACCACGTCGAGCGATTCGGCGTCGAGCATTTCGCGATAGTCGGCGTACACGCGCGCCCCCGGGTGATCGGCGGTCGCTTGGGCGCGGCTTTCGTCGGAACGCGAGCAGATGGCGGCCAACTCCGCACCCTCGACGCTCGTGATTGCGCGGGCGTGATGCCCGCCCCACGCACCGTAGCCGATCAGTCCAAAACGAATCTCTGCCATAGGGTCCGTGCCTGTGTACGTCCAGATCGATGCTCAAACGACTGAGGCAAGCTTCTTCGCTGCAAACACGCTGCGGCGCCGCAGGTGGCAGTGTAAAATATCGCCCTGGGCTGGGCCACCCATTGGCGCGGCGCAAACCGACCACCTAGGAATGCATTTTCTCCAGGAGCCGTCCATGCACATGCTGCTCGCGTTGCTTGCCCTGGCAGGCTGGCTGAATGCCGAGGATGCGTCGCCCAAGCTGATCGCGCATCGAGGGGGCGTCGTCGACGCCGAGCACATCGAGAACAATCTGCCGGGCATCGAAGAGGCGGTGCGGCGCGGCTATTGGATGCTGGAAGTCGATATCCGCGAAAGCAAGGACGGCCGGGCTGTCGTGCACCACGATGTCGACTTCGTCCGCTTTTACGGCGACAGCCGCCAGGTGGCCGACATGACCTGGGACGAGATCAAACAGCTTCGTTCCAAGATCGGCGACCTGCGCCCGCTCGAGTTCTCGGAATACGCCGCTGCCTGCAAAGGCAAGATCCGTCTGATGCTCGACACCAAGGGTTCCGAGCACGACGAAGCGTACTTCGCTGCGATGCTCGACGTGCTCGAAAAGAACGATCTGTTGGAATCGGCCTACGTGATCGGCAGCGACCAATCGCGAGACGTGTTTCTCGACAAGGCCAAGATTGGCACCAACCTCGAGAAGCTGAAGGCCGCCGTGGCCCGGGGCGAAGACGTCGGCTCGCGTTACTTTCTCTTCGCGCACGCCGCACCCATCGATGCCGACACGGTCGAATACTGCCGCGAACACGGCGTGACGGTCGTGCCGTCGATTAATACCTTTCACTATCCCGCCAAGGAGCATATGCAGCGGGCCGCCGAAGACATCCAGCGGCTCAAGGACCTGGGGATCACCCATTTTCAGATCGACTCGGTGTATGAGCCGTACTGCACGGCGCGCTGAACAGCACGCCGGGGGACACCTGTTCGTGGCATCCATCGTCCGCATCGAGCAGGCACCTCGCGATTCCCGCTGCGCGGCACGGTGTGTGCTAGACTGACAGGGTGAACGCGGTGCGGAGGGCATGAGACGTGATACGAGAAGCATTACCGCGACGACTCTGGTTGGGCAATGCGGCCGACGCGCGCGACGTGGTCGGCGTGCTCAACAAGGGAATCGGCGCGATCGTCGACCTGGCAATGGAAGAACCGCCGGCCCAATTCCCCCGCGACGTAGTTTACTGCCGGTTCCCCTTGGTCGACGGAGCGGGCAACCGGCCCGAGCTCGTGCGGGCGGCGGTGGACGTGACCGCGTCGTTCATCCAGTCGGGACTGGCGACGCTGGTGGCCTGCGGCGGGGGCATGAGCCGGTCGCCCACGATTGCGGCCGCGGCCCTGGCCAAGATCGAAGGCCGCTCGCTCGACGACGGGCTGCGCGAGGTGACCGGCGGCGCCGTGCACGACGTGTCGACCAGCCTGTGGGCCGAGATCAAGAGCATCGTCCAGTGCGAGCCGCCGATCTGACGCGGCTACTGTGAAGCTCGCTCTTTGAGGGCTTCGCGAATGTTCCTGGCCACTTCCTCGGCCAGCGCGTCGGAGCCTGCAGGCGTGAAGTGCACGTTGCGGGGCCGCTGAATCTCTTGCAGGCGCGGTTCGGCGAACGAGTACAGGTCGTCTACGGCGACGTCCTCTTCGGCCATGATCTTGGCGGCCACCGCGTTGTATTTCTTGGCGTCGCCGGCGACCCGGCCCTGGGCTCCCTCGGGCACGGGTGTCGTGCTGCACCAGACGAGCGTGGCACCGCTCCGTTTGAGCCGGCCGACGAGCTCGCGGAGATTTTTCTCGTATGCGTCGATCGCGACCTGCTGGTGGCCCTTGTCGACGGACACCAGGTTCTTGTCGTCGTCGATGTACTTCAGGTCGTGCAGTCCCCAATTGAAGTGGATGACGTCCCACTTCTTGTTGCCGAGCCACTGGTCGAGATTTGCCAGTCCGTTGGTCGTGGGTCCGCCGTTGGTGGCGATGCGGTGAACGTTGGCTTCGCCCTTGAGCTGAGCCCGGACCGGCAAGGTGTAGCCGATCGAGATCGAGTCGCCGATCAGCAGCACGCGGGGCAGGGCGGGGTCGTCCTGGATGGGAGTCAGCGCCGGGTTCGCGTTGCGCTGGCGGCGTCTTGCCCGTGCCGCGGCAGCCTGCTTCTTTGCTTGCCGGGCCGGCTGCAGACTCGCCTCGGCAACGCGATCGGCCAGGGCCGCCATCAGCAGGCCGGCCGTTTCGGGACCGACGCTGTTGCGCTCCCCGTATTGGGCGCTGTCGCGCTCGTAGGCGTAGGGCGCTTCGACGTCCCATTGGCGCTTCGGCACGATGTAGCCGATCTCGTCATTGGCCAGACCGAGCACGAGCATCTTGTCCGAGGGGAGGATCTCGGCAATCGGCGGCTCGAGCGGAGCGTCCGGGAAATCGGCGCCCGGGTCGACGGGGTCCTGGTACTTGCCGTACACGCACTCCGGGTACAGTTCGCCGGGAATGGCCGCCACGTGCAAATCGCCCAGCCGCAGATAGGCAACTTCGGTTTGCAGTGCCACGCGTTGTTCATTGCTGGCCGGGTCGACTTTCTTGCCCAGGCGCTGCCGGTTGCCGCCATAGCGGAAGACCGGCCGCTTGAGCACGCCGGCCGCCAGCGCCTGGCGAAAACCTTCGTTGTCGAGCGGCAAGGCGAACGGCTTTGCGAAAACCGCCAGCGGTTCCAGCTCGATCGGCTGCGCGTCTTCGAGGGCCCGATCCGCCAGGTCGGCGATGGCCTCGCCGCAGGCGTCGATGAAACCGAAGGTGTCGCTGGGCAATTCGCCGGCCTCGGCCGCAGCGACGAGCTTCTTGGGCGTACCCATCAGCCCGCCGATCGCGCCCTGGAAGTAGATCACCGGACAGCGGTGGCGCTTTTTGAGTGCGTCGACGGTCGAGCCCATGAAGTCGCGGGTGACGAGCGTGCTGTTGCGCGGCTCGACGCCGTGGCTGTTCCACTGCACGAGGATGCCGCACGGCTTGCCGTCGCTCTTTCGCTTGAAGCGCACGGTGCGGAGCACGCCGTCGTAGACTTCCGGCAGCCGGTAGTCGCCCAGCAGGCTTTCGTCTTCGACCGTGCCATACTCGGCGGTTGCCGGTACGGCCTTCGCCTCGGCACGCTCGACGGCCTGGACGATGCGATTGACCACGCGGCGAACGTATTGAGGAGACACGCCCGATTTGTCGGGCGCGGGGCCCCAAATCCCCACCACGTCGGGAGCCGAGTGCGAGTGCGTGCTCGCCACGAGCACGTAGTCGAAGCCTTCGAGCCGCTTGCGGGCCGCCTGCACGGCGGGACGCGGCAGACCAATCGAGTCGACCGACACCAGCGCGATCTTGCGCTTGCCGTCGGCCAGCACGACCGCCCGGGCAAACAGTTTGTCGTGGACGTCGGTGGCGACGCGATTCGACTCGAGGCCGGCCAAATACACCGGCTGGCCGTCCTTGATCGCCGGAGTAATGTCGGCGGCGCCGAAGCCCACTTCCAGGGCCGCGGCGCCATGCGCTGCGACCGCGACCACGAGAAAAGCCAACGCCATCCGTCCAGTAGAAAAGCGCACCATGTCAGGCTCCACAAGCGAGAGTTGACCGAACGATCGCGTCTTACTTCTTCAAGTGTTCGTCGAAGAAGTCGACGGTGGCCTCGACCGTGCGTTCCATTTCCTCGCCGATCCAGCCGTGGCTCTGGCCGACCAGGATCTCGACGCGGCCGGGGATATCGGCATCGTCCATGGCCGTGGCGACTTGAAAGGCCTGGTCGTTGGGAATCAGCGGGTCATCGGTGCCGTAGAAGCTCAAGGTGGGGGCGTCGCCCTCGTTGACGTAGGTGACCGGCGAGGCGAGGCGGCAGGCCTCTTTCTTTTCGTCGATCGCTCCGCCGACAAAAGCCGAAAGAATGGCGGTTTGCGTGGGCGTATACTCGTCCATGATCAGATTGAAGGGACCGACAAAGTTGACTACCGCTTGCACTTTGCTCGACTGATCGGCGTTGCCGCCGTCGCCTTCGAGTCCGTCGGAAGAATCCATCGTGCCGAGCATCAGCGAGAGATGGCCGCCGGCCGATCCGCCGGTGGCACCGATGCGTTCGGGATCGATATTCAGGTCTTTGGCGTTGGCTCGCAGGTAGCGGACCGCGGCCTTGACGTCTTCGACCTGAGCCGGAAACGGATGCGTGGGAGCGAGGCGATAGCTCACCGTGGCGGCGACATAGCCGTGGGCCGCCAACTCCTTGGCCAGCGTCGCCATATCCTGCCGCTTGCCGCCGCGCCAGCCGCCGCCGTGGATCACGACGATGCCCGGCACCGGGTGATCGAGTCCCTTGGGCGATGCGATGTCCATCTGCAGCTCTTCATCACCGACCGTGGCGTAGGTGACGTCGGGCTTGTAATCGACTTCGACTTCGTCGGCACGCGAGACGGTGGTCGACGCCAACAGAGCGATGATGGACAAGGCAAGGAAAGCAGAAGATGGACGGCGCATGATAGGACTCCAAGCAAACGGAGGATGGTGGCAACCAAGGCCCCATTGTACGCACCGCCTGCGTGCCACGCGACCGTCCGGCGGGGAGTCCTAGAGCTGCATGATCGAGGCGTGCGACGAGCGGATGCGTCCGGTGTGCTCCGACTTCTTCACCGTGGCCCAGAGGCTGCCGAACTCCTCGATGGCCTGGCTCACAAGGCGGCCGCGATCGGAATGGGCCCCGCGAATGGCCCGGGCCCCGTGCGTTTCGTGCAGCTTGAAATTGACGGCGTTCTGAATCAGGGCCAGGTGCGTGAGCCCCTGCGGGAAATTGCCCAGCAATTCGCCGCTGGCCGGATCGACTTCCTCGGAGAGCAGCCCCAGGTCGTTAGTCCGGGTGAGCAGACGCTCGAAGAGTGCCTCGGCCTCGCCGACGCGATCGATCGTCAGCAGCGCGTCGACCAGCCAGAAGCTGCAAGCCAGAAAGGCCCCCTCGCTGCCGGAGACACCGTCCTGCTCTTCGTAGCGCTGCACGTATTCGCCGCGCTGCAGGCGTTGTTGCACGGCTTCGACCGTGGCGCGCAGCACGTCGTCGGGCACGGGAAAGCCGACCATCGGCACCAGCAGCAGGGCGGCGTTCATCGTGTCCTGGCCGAACGATCCCACCAGGTGCGAGCCCGTGGAGTCGAGCCCCTCGCTTAGGATTGCGTTGCGGATCAATTCCTGCAGGGCGTGTCGCTTGGCGCTCTTGCCGATCAGGCGATTGAGCCGGTCGAGGCCGACCCAGCACATGACCTTGCCGAAGGTGTGATGCCGCGGCGGTCCGCGCATTTCCCAGAGCCCGCTGTCGCCCTCGTGCCAATGGTCCTCGATGAGCTTCTCGATGGCGGAAAAAAGCGCGTGGGCCTGGCGGCGGAACTTGCGCTCCGTCGAGGCGTGCAGATCGGCCCAGTCGAGAATCTCGCCGTACACGTCGAGCTGCCGCTGCGTGTAGGCGCCGTTGCCGATGCGCACGGGCCGGCTGTCGCGGTAACCGGCCAGGTGATGCAACTCGTGCTCGACCAACTGCGTCTTGTAGTCGATGCCGTACATGATCTGCACGTTGGGCAGCGTGGCGTGGCAGGCTTCTTCGAGATAGGCACCAAAGCGATCGCCCTCGAGGTCGTAGCCCAGCGCTCCCAGCGCGAAGAGAATGAACGACGCATCGCGCGGCCAGCAATAGCGATAGTCCCAATTGCGCGCGCCGCCGATCCATTCCGGCAGCGAAGTGGTGGGCGCCGCGGCGATCGCTCCCGTGGGAGCATAGGTGAGCAGCTTGAGCGCCAGCGCGCTGCGCTCGACGGCGTCATGGTAGGGCCCGCGGTAGTGGCAATAGGACGACCACTCCGACCAAAAAGCCTGCGTCGTCTTCAAGTAGCGATCGGCCGTTTGTTCCAGGTCGATCGGGCCGGGATGCTGCGTGGTCAGGCCGATGATCAGGCGTTCGCCGGGCTTCAACTCGTGCTCGACGTGCACGGTGTCGTCCTCGACGCACAAGGGAGCACTGCAATACAGGCTCACGCGGTCGGAACGCAGCGACGGGCCGTCCTGCCGCAGCTCCATCGGGTCGCGCGCGTAGTCCTGCCGTAGTTGGCAGCGCAATCGGATGCGCGCGTGGCCTGCGTCGCAATGCACGATCCGCAGCAACCAGTGCGGCGCGGCGAGCGTCACATAGTCGTGCAGGCCGGCGTTCGGCGCGCGGCCCACCGGCATGAGATCGGTGACGCGTACGCGCACCGAGTCGTAGCGAAACGTCGATTCCAGGATGTTCGTGCCGGGAAGGTAGCGGCGCGAGGCCTCGACGTTCTCGGGCCAGTCGAACGCCAGGGCGCCGCCGCTTTGGGCGTCGAGCAACCGGCAAAACAACGGATCGGCCGTGAATCGCTCGAGCGCACACCAGTCGATGCTGCCGTCGCGCGCGACGAGCGCCGAACCGTGACAGTCGCCGATGATCGCATAGTCGCTGATCGGCGGCTGGCGATACGTCGAGGTGTTGTTTGTCACGGCTGGCCCTTGGTGAAAGTCGCGGCGAAACCAGAGTCAGGAGGGAGGCGCGATCGCATTTGGGGTGGGGCAGGCCTATGCGGCCGAGTAGAATTCAGCGCGTTCGCACCGCACGTCTCCTTTCAAAGTATGGCACACCGCAGGTCCGACCGGCAATGGATGGGTTTCTAGGCACGCGCGCCTCGCTCATGCTCGACTTCGTGGCCCTGGCAATGGTGGCCCTGGTGCCGATCTTGGGGGCCAGCGTGTACCTGGTCAAATACAAGCGGCGATACGCGCTCCACAAGAAGATTCAGTTGCTCTTGGGTGGGACGCTGCTGGTGACCGTCGTGCTGTTCGAGGTCGAGATGCGCGTCAGCGGCTGGCGCGATCGAGCGCTGGCTTCGCCCTACATGGGACTGGAAGGCGGCACGAACTGGGTGCTGGTATCGCTCTGGATCCATCTGTTCTTCGCCGTTACGTCGGCGGTCTTGTGGATCGCGGTCATCTATCGCGCCCTGCGGAACTTTCCCAGCCCGCCGCATCCGGCGCCGCACAGCGCGTGGCATCGCCGCTTCGGCATGTTGGCCGCGATCGACATGGGCTGTACGGCCGTGACCGGTTGGATTTTCTACTGGTTGGCCTTCGTCGCCTGACAAGTTCGCACCCAGCGCAAGAAAAAGCCCGGGAGGGTGTTCCCGGGCGCGAGTTGCGTTGATTGCTCGCGGCCCCCTTCTACGGATTGGCCGGCGAGGCCTGGTGCAAGGGCGAGCCCTGGTGCACGGCCACGCGGTTGACGCCGTTGAGAAACGCCAGGGCGCTGGCTTCGAGGCTGTCGGTCGATACGCCGCGGCCGCGGTGCAGGCGATCGTTGTGCTCAAGCTCGACGTTCACTTCGGCCTGCGCGTCTTTGCCCACGGTCACGGCCTGCACGCGGAAGTCGCGGCAGACGGTCGTGATGCCCGTGATCTTCTCGATGGCCAGAAACATCGCGTCGACCGGGCCGTCGCCGGAAGACACGGTTTCGGTCACTTCTTCGCCGCTGCGCTGCAGCGTGAGGGTCACCGACGGCACCTGACCCATCGTGGCCGAGACGCTGTAGGTGACCAGCGACCAGGCGTTTTCGACGTCGTGGATCTGCTGGTCGATCAGGGCGGCGATGTCGCCGTCGTAGACCTCCTTCTTCTTGTCGGCCAGGACCTTGAAGGACTCGAAGACGTGCTGGACCTGTTCGGCGCTGAGGTGGTATCCCAAGGCCTTGGCCCGATCGGCCAGGGCGGCCCGGCCGCTGTGCTTGCCGAGCACCAGATCGGTCTTGGCGAAGCCGACGTCCTCGGGACGCATGATCTCGTAGGTCGTGCGTTCCTTGAGCATGCCGTCCTGGTGGATGCCCGCTTCGTGGGCAAAGGCATTGCGGCCTACCACGGCCTTGTTGCGCGGCACTTGCAGGCCGGTGATGTTCGATACCAGGCGGCTGGTGGGGACCAGCCGCTTGCTGTGGATCTTGGTATCGGCCTGGTAGTAGTCCCCGCGGGTGCGCAGCGCCATGACGACTTCTTCGAGCGAGCAGTTGCCGGCGCGCTCGCCGATGCCGTTGATCGTGCACTCGACCTGCCCGGCCCCGGCCTCGACTCCGGCCAGGCTGTTGGCTACGGCCAGGCCGAGATCGTCGTGGCAGTGCATGCTGACCACGGCCTTGTCGATGTTGGGCACGCGCTCGATCAGCGATCGGATCACGCCGGCCATGTGTGCCGGCGTGGCGTAGCCGACCGTGTCGGGGATATTCACGGTCGTGGCGCCGGCGTCGATCGCGGCCTCGATCACTTCGCACAGAAAGTCGACTTCCGTGCGCGAAGCGTCCTCAGGCGAGAACTCGATGTCGCTGCAATAGCCGGCCGCGCGCCGCACGCCGCGCACGGCGCGTTCGATGATTTCCTTCTGGTCCATCTTGAGCTTGAACTCGCGATGGATGGCGCTAGTGGCCAGAAAGACGTGGATGCGCGGGGCCTCGCTGTACTGAAGCGCTTCCCAGGCGCGGTCGATGTCCGCGTCGTTGCAGCGCGCCAGGCCGCAGATGACCGAGCCGCGGATGTTTTGGGCGATCTCGCGGACCGCCTCGAAATCGCCCGGCGAGGCGATGGGAAACCCGGCCTCGATGATGTCGACGCCCAGATCGACCAGCGCCTGGGCGACCTCCATCTTCTCGGCCAGGTTCATGCTCGCGCCGGGCGATTGCTCGCCATCGCGCAGCGTGGTGTCGAAGATCCGAATATTTCGCTTGCTCATGATTGGTTCGTGTTTCGTGGAAAGAGGTTGGATGTCCGCAGAACGCGCCGCCAGCTTAGGGCCGACCCGAGGTCGGCCCGCGCAAGACCAACCGTGCCCTTGACGAGCGAATCATGATGCGTCGGCGATTCCGGCGATCCATTTTCTTTCCACTTCGCGTTGCCGTCGACCCGGCGAACCCAACAAAAAAACCCCAGGGCGGCTGCCTTGGGGTCTTCGTATCTTCGATCGGCTTAAGTGTACGAACCCCGCGGCTAGCGCTCTAGAAGCGCCAAGAGCAACAGCAGGCTAAGCAGGGTTCGAATCATCATCTTTCTTTTTCCTTGCGAGGGGTGCCGCGATAGCACTGCCACCACGCGCAGGTACTCTATCTCATGACGGAGACAGGGTCAAGCGAAAAGGTTCACCCGGCTCGGCGCCTGTCCTTTGCCCCCCGAAACGCGATAGCAGTGGCGGCTGCCCCGTGGCCCGAAACAAGCTGCCGTAGTGCTGTCTTGAGCCGGCCGAGGCTTTTGCGTAGTATTCCGCCGCTTCCCGGAACGCGGCTCGGGAAAGCTTTCGGCGTTGTCGCCGAGTTCCCTTCTCTTAGCGGGTGTCATGATCGACTACGAGGTCCAACGCTGCACACGGCATTGCGCTGAGACGGGCCGCGAACTGCAGCCCGGCGAGGTGTTCTACTCGACGTTGCGCAGCGAAGGATCGCAGGTCGTGCGGCACGACTATTCGCAGGACGCCTGGCAGGGTCCGCCCGAGGGCGTGCTGGGATGGTGGAAGTCGCAGATGCCCGAACGGCACGCCAAGAAACTGCGCCTGGCACCCAACGACGTGATGTTGGAACTGCTGGAGGGACTGGAAAACCAGGACGATCAACAGGATATGCGGTACGTGTTGTCGCTGCTGTTGATTCGCCGCCGCGTGGTGCGTCTGGAAGACACCGAGACCGACGACTCGGGCAGCGAAGTCTCGTTGCTCTACTGTCCACGTCGCCAAACAACCTATCGCGTGACCACCGTTACCCCGTCCGCGGAGCGAACCGCCCAGATCCAGGACGAACTGTCCCGGCTGCTGTTCGCCGACGCGGGCTAGCGTGACGATCCCCATCTGCACTTGCTGGAAAGCTACTATGCCTTCGGCCTCGCCTTCCGACACGCCCGAGCAGCGATTCGCGTCGCCGGGCCGCTTGCGTGCGAGCCGAATGTGGAGGCATGGCTGGCTACTGGGCGTTTCGCTGGCCTGGGTGCTGGCCAGCGGGGCCAGTTGTCCACACATCGTGCAGCAATACACACAACCGATTCCGCGCGCGCTGCCCCCCGCGGCGTCGCTCACGCAGATCGTCGACGTCGTCAACGACAACAGCGCTCGCGTGCAATCGCTTTCGGCCACGCGGGCCACGATCACGACTCCCGGCTTCCCGTCACTGAATGCGAACATTGCGATCCAGCGGCCGCGGTCGCTGCGAATCATGGGCGACAAGTTTGGTCCGCAACTCGACGTCGGATCGAACGACGAGATGCTCTGGCTGTGGCTGGCCCAATCGCAGCCACCGGCCCTGTTCTATTGCCGCCACGACCAGTACGAAACAAGTGCCGCGCGGCAGATCATGCCGGTCGAGCCGCAGTGGATCGTCGAGGCTTTCGGCCTGGTGACCTTCGACGGCACGACGCAGATCGAAGGACCCACACCCGTGGGCGGCGGACGCGTGGAGCTGCGCACCCGCAGCGGCCAGCCGGGGCAGGAGACTTCGCGGGTCACGGTGGTCGACGCGTCGACCGGGCTGGTGCTCGAGCAGCACGTGTACGACGCCCGCGGGACGCGCTTGGCGTCGGCCACGTTGAGCAAGCATGCGCTCGATCCGGCCTCGGGCGCCAAGCTGCCGCGACACATCGACATCCAGTGGCCTCCGGCTGCGATGGAGTTCGCCATCGAAATGGCTGACGTCCAAGTGAACCAGTTGCCGGGCGATCCGCAGCAACTGTTCACCAAGCCGGTCTACCCCGGATACAGCGAGATCGACCTGGCCCAGCCGGGGCTGCAACTGACGCCGGCCCCCAGCGGCCAATATCAAGCGGCACCGGAAACGCGCTACTAAGCCCGCCGCGGGGCAGGGCAGGGGGGCTACTTGCCGTGTAGCAGGCCTCCGTCGCACACCAGCACCTGGCCGGTGATCATCTGCGAACCGGTCACCAGGCTCATGATGGCGGCTGCCACGTCATCCGGTTCCGAGACCTTGTCGAGCGGGGCCGCGCTGGCGTAGGTGTCCTTGGCCTTTTCATAGGCATCGCCCAGCCCCTCTTGCAGCCAGCGCCCGGTGATGAAGCCCGGGGCGATCGCGTTGACGCGAATCTTCGGAGCCAGCGCGCGGGCAAGCGCCACGGTCAGGTTATTGAGCGCCGCTTTGGAAGCCGCGTAGGGTATCGAGCTGCCTTTGCCGGCAAAGGCCGCCACGCTCGAGATGTTAATGATTTGCCCTCCGCCGCCGGCGAGCATCGGCTCGCGCACCGCGCGTGCGCAGTGAAAGGGACCCAGCACGTTGACCGAGTAGATCCGCAGCCAGTCCTCGTCCTGCACCTTGTCGAGGTCCGAGGCGAGCACGAACTTCGTCGTGCCGGCGTTGTTGACCAGGACGTCGATCCGCCCGAACGCCTTGACGGCCTCGTCGACCATCTTGCGGCAGGCGGCGTCGTCCGACACGTCGCCCTTTACGGCGATCGCGCGTCCGCCCGCGGTTTCGATTTCGCCGGCCGTGGCTTCGGCCTCGTCGCGCGAGCGCGAATAGTTGACCAACACCGCACAGCCTTGCTTGGCCAGCCGCAGCGACGTGGCCCGGCCGACTCCCGTGCCGCCGCCGGTAACGATGGCCGCTTTGCCTTCGAGTTGCATGGAAAATCCGCCCCAGTGAACGAAACGAAGAGTTTCAACTGAAGCAGTATCTTACCGCACGCGGCAGTCGAAGCGAACCAGGCCGCCTTCGCCGGGGAGCAGCGGATCGACGAAGTCCCATCGCAACATCAGCGAGTCGCCGTCGTTGGCCTGCGTCGAGAACTCGGCGCGGCGGCTGCTCTGGGCGGTCTGCGGCACGTATTCGAGCCGCGTGGTGAGGTTGTCGATCAGCATGACCTTCTTGATCCGCTGATCGCCGGTGTTGTCGAAGCGAATGGTGAAGTCGATGATATCGCCCGGCTTGGCCGTTTTCTGCGAGGCACACTTGATGATGCGCAGGCAGGGATTGTTGGGCACGTCGACGCGGAAGGTGGCCTGCGCCCGCTGGTCGCCGGTGATGTCGACGGCCTTGCGCCCGTCGAGCACGACCTGCACGGCTTTGTCGTGCGTCCAGACGATGGCCGCGTCGATGGCTTCCATCAGGCGCGGCCGTTCCGATTCGTCGAAGATACCGCGCTGCATGATGAGCAAATCTTCATACGTGGCGGCCCCGTGCCGAACGCCCGATATCGGCTGCAAGGCGATCGTCGGCGTGGGCACGTCCTCGCGGCGCTCGATGCTCGGCTGCTTGGTGCTGACTCCTCCCTCGGGCTGCACTGGCTGCACGGCGGTGGTGGCCAGGCGATCCTCGAGATTCTGAGCCGGCAGTACCGGCTGTTCGACGGCCACGAGCTTGTCGTTTTGCAGGTTTTCGATGACCGTGGCCACGTGCCGCACTGCGCCAAAGCGCGGGGCGTAGAGACACACCTGGTTGCTGGGCTTGATCTTCGTCTGGCCGTCGATGGTGTCGTACACGGCCACAGTGTCTTCCAGCTCCAGGCCCTGCAGTTCGCCGTCGCGGCGGACGTTGACGGGAATGAAGTTGTCGCCGCCGTCTTGCAGGTATTCGTCCTTGGGCCAGGGTCCGCTGATGCCCGGCGGCGACCAGTTTGGAATGTTGACCATCGGCATCGGCATGCCCTCGTAGCACAAGGGCTCGACCGGCAACTCAGGCGTGGACTCGACGGCGCGGGCCACCTCGGCCCCGGTTGGAATCCGCTCCATGGAAGGTCCTTCGTCGGAGACGACGACCGGCGGCGGCTCGTCCTCGACGGGAAGCTGCGCTTCGTTCAGCGTGCGGCACGAGCACAACGCGACGGCCAGCAGCATGAGCCACCGGCATCGCGCTGCGGGGACCGAAGCTTTCTCTTGGCGGTTCTGATGCAAATTCATCGGCGGCGCGACCGTCGCATCGAGTGGCGGTTCGTAGGCGTGAGATCACGGATGGGCTTCGACTGCGCGCTGGCTTGCGAGTCGTCGTTGATCACGCTCATCACCCGCGGCTGGCTGGCGTGCCACTTGACCATCGGAGGGCAGCCGTACAGAAACGTGGCGTCGGGGCCCTCGGGTCCCGGCACGCGGGCGCCCAACCGCAAAATGGCCACGGGCCGGCCAAGCGTGTCGGCCACGTCGAGCGGATTGTCGCCGTCGGCCACTTCGAAATAAGCTTGCTCGTTCCCTTCGCGAGCCACGGGCACGGCGTTGTCGGGATCTTCGAGGTAGATGACGCGGGTCACGAACTGGCCGGCAAGCGCCATCTCCAGTTCTTCCTGCGTCAGCTCGACGGGAATTGGAAACCGGAACTCCTGCCCGCGCGGCGGATAGGTCCGGTCGATGACTTCCACGGTAGGAAAGACTTCGAAGCCGATCTGTTCGGGGATGTTCGTCACCCGCAGTCGATAGACGGCGCCGATGAGCATGCCGGCCACGAGAGCTCCCGGCTGCGGCTCGCTGAAGTCGCCGCCTTCAGCCGTGGCGATCTGGGAGCCCGGTGGCCCTTTGATCTCCACCGGCTGGAAGTATCCAGGCAATGGTCCGCCCCGCAGGAGTTGCTGGCCTCCAATCGCTCCCGGTGGCATGACACCCGCGTGATTGTAGTGCACTGGTGGCGGATCGGCGGCGACCCTTGCATCGCCGCCAGCCCACAGCAGCACCCCGACAATCACGGTGCCGGCAACTCGGGCCGGATTTCTCCGGCTGCGGAGCTCTTGGACCATTGACATGGATAACTTCGACCTCTCCCTGTCCCCCGGGCCGAGCGGCCCGGGGTTGGAACTCGTGACAACATGGACCCGGCTACCGATCATTCGCAGTCCCAACCGTCGGGCACGTTGAAGTCATGCTCGTGCTTGTCGCCGATGGGCTGGTGGAACAGTACCGGAGGCATGTGCTTGTGCTCCGTGATGTTCACCCTCCGTACCGGTTGCGGATAGCTGAAGCCAGGCTTCTCTTTCACGTTGATCTTGAACTTGCGGACCGGCGGCGGAATGTGAAACTTGGTGTGATTGGCGATCACGTGTTTCTGCAATCCGGCCGGGGCTCCCAGCGGAATGTGCGGCGGACCGGGCAGTCCGATCGGCGTGCCGCTCATGGGCATGCCGTACTGCGGCGCGGTCACTCCGGCGATGAACTGCGGAGGCACGCCGGCAGGCATCGCACCGGTCGGTCCCGGGAAGCACACGCCCGCTCCGCATCCTCCGGCACCCGGGCCTCCGGGACCACCGCACCCACCACAACTCGCGCAACTGGGGCCGCCACAGTTCGGGCCGCAGCCGCCGCCGGCGGGAATTCCCGTCGGAGCGAAGGGCAAGGGACAGCTACCGCCACCGGGCATGCCGATGAACTCGGCGTCGCCGCCGGGCACTTCGAGATCCTTGTTGCCGACCCGCACGATACCCAGGATGGCACCGCGGCGGTCGGCCTCGACGATCGGGTCGACGCCCGGATCGAGCCGCGTGCTGACCAGCGTCTCGACGTTCGCCAGCGCCAGCTCTTGATACTCGGGATCGGGCAGGTAGATGACCTTGGTCACGAAGTTGCCCGAAAGAACCTGATCGAAATCTTCTTCGGTGAATTGCACCGGGATGGCGTTATGCGCCAGATAGGCCACGGTGCGCGGCGTCGGCGGACCGATTTCGAGCGTCGGATACAGCTCGACACCCGGGCGTCCGGGGATTTCGGTCAGCTTGAGCCGATAGATCGCGCCCTGGGGAAAGTTGTAACGCCCGGGCACGATCAGCACGTCGGAATCGAACATGCCCGGCTCGAAGATATCCCAGTTGACGGCCATGCCCTCGGGGCTGACAAACGCTACCTGCGAAGTCGGCGGCGGTCCGCCCATGCCCGGGGCGGGCGTGTAGGGCATCGGCGGCATGATCCCCGGTCCGGGACCTCCCACGCCGGGGCCCGGCTCGGCCAGCATTTGCGCCGGCGGCAGATTGTTTCGATGGGTGAGCTTACCCAAAGGCGGGATCAACGTCGTGTAGTCGTTGAGCTCGCCATACGGCGGATGCAGGAAGCAGCCGCTGCCGGCCAGCATCGTGATCCCCAGCAGTATCGAAGCTATGCGAAGTTTCATGTCTCCCCCCAGAATGCGCGTCTTCCGGCGCGTCGGACGGTGGTTCGGGCCCGCCGGCGCCTGCACCTGTGTATTTGGTTCCATTACGCCCCGAAGCTGTGTGGATCCTCGATGGATTGAGATAGACCGACCCCGGCCATCTCCTTACAATCCCGCACCCGCGAGTGACTGCACGGCCTCAGGCCGCGTCCCCCCGCGCACCGCCCCGAGCAAGCGCTCGAAACGACGCTTATGATCGTCGGCCTTCCGCAATCGGATTCTTTGGCAAATCCGGCAAAACCCGAACATGAAGTCCAGCTTGCCTATCCTCGTGTGCCTGGCTGCTATCGCCTGCGGGCAGGCGGTTCGCGCCCAGCCTGCGGCCGCCCAGAGCGCCCCGGGCGCGCAGGGTGCCAACGCTAGCGTCCCCGGTGGCGACGCGCTGATCGAGCAGGTCGTGCGGTCGGTGGCCGCCGCTCCGTCGATCTCCGCCAAGCTACGCCATCGCGTGGAGCTGTTGGACCGGACGCTGCTGGGCACGGGGGTGTATTTGCAGCAGGGCAGGGGGGACGAGCGAAAGTTCCGCCTCGAGATGGAGTTGCGCACCGTGCTGTTCGCCACGCAGGTGCAGCACGTCTGCGACGGCAGCAGGCTTTGGACTCTGGAGGAGTTGGATGGGAACCGCGACCTGGGAACGGTCGACCTGGTGCGGCTGCGTCGCGGGCAGCCTAGCTCCAAGGGACAGCCGCCCTCGCCGACCATGTGGCTTTCGTTGGGCGGGTTGCCGCGGTTGCTGGTCCACCTGCAAGAAGCCTTCGTCTTCGACAAAGTCGTGGAGAGTAACCTCGACGATCTCTGCGTGCTGAGCGTCGAGGGCAAGTGGACGCGCGGCAAGCTCGCTGCCTGGCTACCCGATCAGCGTCAGGCGATCGAGAAGGGCGAACAACCTAACCTCGGTCCGTTGACGCCCAACGTGCCGCATCGGGTGGTGCTGCACGTGGGATGCGACGATCGGTTTCCTTATCGCATCGAATACTGGGGGCCGGCCGACGGGCAAGGCGGCGCCGAGAAGCTGATGGTTGTGCTCGAGCTGTACGAAGTTCAGATCGATGCCCCCGTCGATCCGGCTCAGTTCGTCTTCCAGCCGCCCGAGGGCGTTACGCCGCGCGACCGCACGGACGAGTACATGCGCCGCTTCGGCGTGGAAGACCCGCCGATTTCGGAAGCGACGCGCCGACGTCGCTTTCGGCGGTAAGGGCGTCTAGACCGTGGCTTGGCGCGCTTGCGCGAGCCTGCCTGCGAGTTGCAGTGCCGCCACCATGCCCGCAGTTTCGGCGCGGCCTTGCCAGGCCAGGTCGAACGCCGTGCCGTGTGCGACGCTGGTGCGGACGATGGGTAGCCCCAACGTGACGTTCACCGCGCGATGCATGGCCAATAGCTTGATCGCGATATGGCCCTGGTCGTGGTACATGGCGACCACCGCGTCGTAGGCTCCGTCGCGTGCTCGTCCGAAGAGCGTGTCGGCCGGCAGGGGACCCTCGACGAGCAGGCCCTCGTCGCGCGCCCGGTCGACGGCCGGACGAATGATCGTCGACTCTTCGTTGCCGAACAGGCCTTCTTCGCCGCCATGCGGATTGAGCGCACAGACGCCGACCCGCGGGCTCTCGCCCTTGATGCCTTGCATCACTTGCGCGACAAGCTTGGTCTTGCGCAGGATCTCTTCGGTGTTGAGCGCGGCCACGGCCTTGGCCAGCGCCATGTGCAACGTCACGTGCACCACCGCGAGTCCCGCCGGCGAGCGCAGCTCGTCGCCCTGGCCCAGGTAGAGCATCATGGCAAAATCGTCCACCTGGCACAGCTCGGCAAGCAGTTCGGTGTGGCCCGGGTAGTGGTGACCTGCCTTCCACAGAGCCGCCTTGTGCAGCGGGCCGGTGGTGAGAGCATCGACCTCGCCCGCCAGTGCCAGCCGCGCTGCGGCCACGAGGCCCTCGTAGGCGGCTTGGCCCCCGCGGGCATCGACGGTGGCCGCGGGTACGTGCAGGGCATCGTCGCTAAGGACGCGCAGGCAGGGGATCACTTCCGGCGAGGGATGGGCCTGGGCAACGCTACCGATCTCTTCGACGCGGATGGCGAGCCCGAGCAATCCGACGGCCCGCTCGACAAGCTGCGGGTGGCCGACGACCAGGGGCCGGCAGGTGGCGTGAATCGACGCGTCGGCCCAGGCCCCGACGATCGTTTCGGGGCCGATTCCGGCGGGGTCTCCCATCGTGATGGCCAGGCGAGGTTGCATAGGTTCGATTCTAGCCGTCCGGCGTGGCTGGACGAAGTGGTGAAGCCGAGTGTTTAATAGCGGTAATCTCTCTGGGGCGTCTCTTGGCGCAGACCCGCTGGCTGCGCGATCGCTTATTCGAGTTGAGTCATGACGCGTATTTTCGTTTCGCTGGCCTGGTTTGCGATGGTGATGATGGTGGCCACGGCCGCTATCGGACTGTCGATCGACAAGCTGCACACGGACCATTCGCCCGAGATGCTCCGCTGGGCGACGGTGCATCGGCTGGCGGGCGTGGCCACGGCGCTGGCCGTGGTACTGGTGAACAGCATCGTGGTGACGTACTTCATCGGCACCAGCCGCTGGTGCCGCGAGGCGAGCGAAGCCTACGGACTCGATCCCGAATTGCTCGTGCGGGCCAACCGGATCAAACGCCGCACGTTCCCCTGGGCCGTGATGGGCATGTTGGCCGTGGTGGGCGTGATTGCCCTGGGGGCTTCGGCCGACCCGGCAACCGGTCTTCCGAATACGGCCAACTGGGTCATCCCGCATTTGATCGGTGCACTGGCCGGCATGGCGTTTATCGGCTGGTGCTTCTTCATGGAGTGGAACAACATCCACGCCAACCAGCAGATGATTGCCGACGTGATGCACGAGGTGCAGCAGATTCGCGCGGAGCGCGGGCTGGAAGTCTAGTGCGCTAGTTCGTCGTGCTCGTGCGCGTGACCATGTTTGTCGGCGTCTTCGCTGTCGTGCTCGTGGTCTTCGCCGGCATGATCGTGCTCGTGTTCGGTCGCCTCGATGCCGGGCGCGGCAGGATGGAAATGGTCGTGCCCGCCGGACTCTAGGAAAACAGTGCTCCAGGCCACGCCGATGCCCAAGAGCAGGGCGGTCGACAGCGCGAGCCGATCGTGGCGGTGGAATTGCAGTTCCGGCAGCAGGTCGCCGGTGGCGATGCACAGAAATGCGCCGGCGGCAAAGCCGAGCACCTCGCCGAGGCTGTGTTCCAACACCGCGGTGCTGGTGGAAAGAAAGTAGAACAGCAGCATGCCCAAGGGCGTGACCACCGCATAGGCGGCGTTGAGCAGATGCCGCGACGAGGCCGAGCGCCCCGAGTGGGCCATCAGCGTGCCGATCGTCAGCCCGTCGAACGGCTTGTGCAGGGCAACCGCCAGGCAGGTTCCCACTCCGGCCAGCATCGCCGCATGTACCGACTCGGCCATCACGGCGGCGGCCACGGCCACGCCGTCGATCAGCCCGTGCAGCGAGAGTCCCACGGCCACGCTGACCAGCGAGAACGACGAACTGCCACTGGTGTGGTGGTGGACGTGCGCGTGTCCGTGAGCGTGGTCGTGCTGTGCCGGCGCGGGTTCGTCGAGCGGCTCGTCGACCAGCACGAGATGTTGTTCGGGCACCTCGTGATGGTGAAAATGAAAGAAGCGTTCCAGGAAGAACGTGACCAGAAAACCGGCCAGGACCCAGAGCACCGTGCGGTCGATCGACCCCAGCGCCTCGAACGCGTGCGGCACAAGGTGCAACAGCCCAATGCCCAGCACGATGCCGGAGACGAAGCTGACGGCGATTTGCATGCGGCGGTGCGTCAGTTGTACGACCAACGGAACCCAGCCGCCGGCCCACGACGCCGCCATGCACACGAGCGAGTAGATGAGCAAGAGTGCCAGGGGATGCATTTTCGGCCTTTCCGCAAACGGGCCAGTATCGCTCTCGCTCCGAAGGAATGCTAGGGGCGCTTGCTCTTTCCCGATGCAACGCGCTAGGATGCGGTTCGCCTTGGCGACGGCGCGGAGTTGCATTTCCGCGGAAAACGATTACCCCAACGAGAATCACTTCAAAGAGAATTCATGCGAGCCTGCGTCCAGCGTGTCAGTGAAGCCTCGGTAACGGTCGACGGTGAAGTCTGCGGTCAGATTGGTCTCGGGCTGCTCGTCTTGCTGGGCGTGGCCGAAGGCGACACTGCGGCCGACGCCAGCACGCTGGCCGACAAGATCGCGGGTTTGCGCATCTTCGACGACGAGGCGGGCAAGATGAACCTGGCGCTGGGCGACGTCGGCGGCGCGATGCTCGTAGTCAGCCAGTTCACGCTGTTAGGCGATTGCCGCAAGGGGCGGCGACCGAGCTACGCGAATGCCGCCGCGCCGGAGGTGGCCGTGGCCCTTTACGAAACGTTCGTCGACGCCGTGCGCGCCGGCGGCACGTCCGTGGCCACGGGTAAGTTTCGCGAGCACATGCACGTCCACCTGGTCAACGACGGACCGGTGACGCTGTTGCTCGACAGCCGCCGCGCGTTTTGAGGCGGGGACGCGCGGCAGGGGAGAAGGTGCAGCTAGAACGGACGGTCGTCGGGCTGCGTGGCGATCATCTCGGGTTCATCCGGCGGTCTAATGGTCGAAGGCAGCGGCGAAGGATCGGCCGTGATCAACAGCGCCAGCCCCACGACGCTGGCATACGTCAGCAGGTTGGCCCACCAGCATTCGCCCCACAGTTTGACCGCGGTGCCGAAGGAGCTTTTCACGCGCAAGCGGCGTACGTCGATGCTCCAGATCTCGTCGAGGATCAGGTGCGATGCAAAACCCGCCATTACGGCCGAGGCGAAGAACACGCGCAGCCAGGGATTCTCGTGATCGCAGATCAAGTAAGTCAACTGGCCGACGATGGCCAGCGCAGGCAGGCTGTGAAACATGCCGCGATGCACCGTCAGTTTGCCGAGCAGCTTTCCGAGTCCGAAGCGTATCAACAGGTAGACGAGCCCACCGGCCAGCACCATCGTTTCGGGTTCGAGATTGAACCGCTGCCATCGGTGAATCAACAACAGCGGGATCACGGCGGCCGCGAAGGATACGCCTTCGCGCAGCGGGACCCCCGGTTCGCTGTCGAGATCGGGAAGCATGCCCGACACGCTGCACAGGCCGCCGGCCAGCACACACGACTCCCACGGCGCATCGTACAAGGTGTAGGCGCCGGCGGCGTAGCCTGCGCCAACTGCGGTGCTGACCGTGATGTGCGTTTTGAAACCGGCCATGCCAAGAGCCCTCGTCTGCCATCGAATAGCTATCGGGAGTCCGCTGGCAAGGCTGGCGCGTCGTGACGCCGGCCTCGCTGCGGGGGGCGGACTGTATCGCGCGGGTGATTCACCGGCCAAGGGCAGTTTCCCCCCTGGCCCGCTGTCACTGCAGCACGGCTGGTCTTTGGCCGGGTGGGGTTCGTCTGTATACTCCCGCAGTTTTTACCGAGCCGGGACCGCCGGAGGGATCGAAGCGTGGACACCTACGACATCTGCATGCTGCTCGTGCTGGCGGCCGCTACGGCGCTGGGTGCCTACAAAGGCATGGCCTGGCAGGTAGCTAGCATTGCCAGCCTGGTGGTCAGCTACCTGGTGGCGCTGCGGTTCAGCGAGCAACTCGCACCGCGGTTCGGCGATCAAGCGCCGTTGAACCGCTTCATCGCGATGTTCGTGCTTTACGCGGGCACGTCGCTGGTCATCTGGCTGTTGTTCCGCATCGTGGCCAATTTCATCAATCGGGTCCGGCTGCGGGAATTCGACCGCCAGATGGGAGCTCTGTTCGGGCTGGCCAAGGGGGTGCTGTTCTGCGTGGCGATCACCTTCTTCGCCGTCACCCTCTCCGAGCGGGCCCGCTCGGCCGTGCTCCATTCGAGGTCCGGTTATATGATCGCGCGGCTGCTCGACCGGGCCGACAGGGTGATGCCCAGCGAGCTGCATGACGTGCTGGGCCCCTACCTGAACCGGCTCGAAAACGAGCTCGAGACGCCCCCCGCGCCGAGGACCGCCAGGGGGGCCGCCGCGTCGGAAGCCTAGCCCGAGCAGCGGGGGAGCCGGCCGGCGGAAGGGCTTCGTCGCAGGCTCAGCCAGAGCGGCTGCGGAGGCTTGCCAGACGACGATCTGGTACCATCCCGCGAGTTCGTGCCAGCGATCCGACGCTCGTCACGTCGTTGCTTCCGGCAGGCAGGGAAATGGGCCTGGCGCACGCGATCGGGGGCCCAAAAACGAACATAAGAAACATTATCGGACGTTGGGGGCGGGTTTGGAAAACGCCGCCAAACGGCCTCCTCTGCGGTGTCTTGACCCGTGCGTCGGATCGATCGCCAAGCGGCCGTCTAATCGACGTTCTGAGCCTCGGCTTCCAGAGCCTCGGGGCCGCCTTCGAGAAAGACGCCCATGCGGCGGAACTTCTCGTAGCGCCGCTCGACCAGCTCGCCCGGGTCGGAACCGACCAGATCGCGCAGGCACTTGATCAGATAGATTTTCAACCGGGCCGCCATCTGGTGATGATCGCGATGGGCGCCGCCCAGCGGCTCCTCGATGACGTCGTCGATGACGCCCAGATCCTTCAGATTCCGTGAAGTGAGCTTAAGCGTCTCGGCCGCTTGCTCGGCGAACGTGTGGCTCTTCCACAGAATGCCGGCGCAGCCCTCGGGGCTGATGACCGAATAATAGGCGTGCTCGAGCACGGCGACCTTGTCGCCGACGCCGATTCCCAGCGCCCCGCCGGATCCACCCTCGCCGATGACGACGCAAATGATCGGAGTCGGCAGCCGGGACATTTCAAACAGATTCTGAGCGATCACCTGGGCCTGGCCGCGTTCTTCGGCGCCGATGCCGGGATAGGCTCCCGGCGTGTCGATGAAGCAAATGACCGGCAGCGCGTACTTGGCCGCCAGCTTCATCTTGGCCAGCGCCTTGCGATAACCCTCGGGATGGGCGCAACCGTGATAACAGGCAATCCGTTCCTTGGTGGTCTTGCCTTTCTGGTGGCCGACGACCATCACCTTGTACTGGTCGACCTTGGCGAAGCCGGTGCGCAAGGCGCGATCGTCGCCGAAGAACTTGTCGCCGTGCAGTTCGACGAACTCGTCGAACACGAGATCGAGATAGTCGGTGGTCATCGGCCGATCGGTGTGCCGGGCGACCTGCACGGTTTCCCACGGCGCGAGGTTGCCGTAAATGCGCTTCTTGGTGTCGGCCAGTTCGCGCTTCAGCCGCCGAACTTCGTCGAGCGCCTCGAGGTCATCGGGAGCGGCTTCCAGCTTTTGGAGCTGGGCTTCGATCTCGTAGATCGGTCGTTCGAAAGCCAGTCGCGGAGTAGCTGCCGTGGCCATGGGTTCGATTCCTTGCTATCGCGGGATGCTGGCAGCGCCACGGCTAGCAATGCCGGCACTGCAATCGCACCCTCGGTGAAGTTGGCTTGGTCGTCTTGTTAGTCTTTCATCGGCCCTTGCCGGTCACATCATTCGCCGGCGGGCTGCTTGCGTCGTTTCGGCGGGATCTTGAAAATCGGCGTCACGCGCATCTCGGTCAGGAAGTCGTCCATCGATTGCGGGCGGTCCTCGGGCTTCTTGGCGAGCATCGAACGCACCAGCGCCACGAACTCGTCGGTGACGTTCTTGTTGTTTGCTTGCAGCGGCGGAATCGGCGCCCTCAGGTGTTTGGTCAGCAGGTCGTTCGTGCTGATGCCGGTGTACGGGGGCTTGCCGCCGAGCAGCTCGAAGATCACGCAACCAAAGCTATAGATGTCGGCCCTTTGGTCCAAGGCCTGTCCGCGAATTTGTTCGGGCGACATGTAGCTGCGGGTGCCCTGAATCTTGCCACGGCCGGCAAGCAGCTTGGCCAGCCCGGTCTTCTTGCGTTTGGCCAGGGCGAAGTCGATGAGCTTGACCTCGCCCGACTCGCTCATCAGGAAGTTGTCGGGCTTCACGTCGCGGTGCACCCAGCCCTGCGAGTGAAAATAGGCCAGTCCCTCGGCCGCGCCTTGAATGCACTGGCTTGCCAGCGGTGCCAGCGCGTCGGTCCCCTGCTGGATCCACTGTTTGATGTTCGGCGCGTTAAACAGCTCCATGAGCAGATAGACGTAGCCCCGCTCCTTGCCGAAACTGTAGATCTTGATCACGTTGGGATGATCGAGATTGCGGCCCACTTCGTATTCGTGCTTGAGGAAGGCCACTTCCTCGCGGTCGCGTGCCGCTTCGCCGGCCAGCAGCTTCATGGCCAGCCGTTCGCCCTTGGCGTCTTGGGCCACGTCGTGAATCTCGCACGACTTGCCGGCGCGGATCAACGTTACGAGACGGTAGGAGCCGACGTACTCTGCCACAGGCGAAAACTCGATGAAGTCGTGCGAAAGACCGCCCAGCGCGATCCCGTGCCCCGGGGTACCATGATATTCTACCGACGCCGCCAAGCGAAGGCCGCGCCGGGGCATTGCACGGCACGTTCTTGTGCAACTTCGCCCGAAATTCAGCGGCGCTTGCCGGCCAGAATCCGCTCGTACAGACGGCGCAGGTCGGCCGTCATGCGTTCGTGGCGGAATCGATCGGCGAACCGCTCGCGTCCGGCAGCCCCCAGACGTTGTCGCAGCGGAGCGTCTTCGGTCAAGGAAAGAATCGCCGCGGCGAGTTCGTCGACACTCTGTGGAGGCAACAACATGCCGGTCTCGCCGGGCAGCACAACCTCGCGGGCGCCGTCGACGTCGTAGCTCACGACCGGCTTGCCGGCGATCAGGGCTTGCGGCAGCACGCGGGCAAGCCCTTCGCGCAGGCTGGCGTGCACGACGACGTCCATCGCGCCGATCAGTGCGGGAATCTCCTCCGGCGACACCAGCCCGGTCCACTGAAAGTAGTCGTCGAGCCCGGCAGCGCGAACCTGCTCGCGCAACGTTGCCGCGAGAATCCCATCGCCGACGAACAGGAATCGCACGTGGGGACACCGCCCTACGGCCTGCTGTGCCGCGCGAATGACGTACTCGTGTCCCTTGAGATGAAACAGCCGCGCGATCTTGCCGACGACGACGTGCTCGTCTGCATAGCCCAGGCGGGCACGGGTGCCGGCCCGGTGCTCGTCGGCGGCGAGAAAGGGCTCGACCTCCATGCCGCTATAGACCGTGGTGAACTTCTCGCGCGGCGCCACGCCGGCGGCCACGAGTTGATCGGTCATGGCATCGGCTACGCTTACCAGCGCATCGCAGCGGCGCGCGGCGAAGCGCTCACAGGCACGAAACAGGGCATGCGCCCCCCTGCTCTGATACGGATGAAACGGCGCGCCGTGTACCGTGTGGACGATCGCCGGCACGCCCAGCGCGTGGGCCGCCGTGCGTCCCAGCAGGCCGGCCTTGCCGCTGTGCGTGTGAACGACCTCGGGTCGATACCGGGCAAGCGCGCGCTTGATGGCTCGATAGCTCTGCGTGTCGCGCAACGGATGGATCTCGCGCCGCAACTCCGGCAGCACTTTGAGCGGCACTTCGTTGCGCTGCGCCCGCTCCAGCAAGCTGCCTTCGGGGCCCAGCGCCGGTCCGGTGATCAACAGCACGTCGTCGCCGTGGATCCGCAGCAGGTCCTCGCAACTGAGCAAGGTGTTTTCCTGGGCTCCGCCGAGAATCAAACGCGTGATGAGATGAGCGATTCGCATGCGCCGAGCGCTGCCCTGGATCAGTAGTCGACGCGGAGCAGGAACAGGCCCTGCGGCGGCGCGGTGCGGCCGGCGGCTTTGCGGTCGCAGGCGGCCAGTGCTTCGCCCGGCCAGGCTTCGTCGCGCTTGCCGTGCCCCACTTCTACCAGCGTACCAACGATCGCGCGGACCATGTTATAGAGGAATCCATCGGCTTCGATCTCGATGCGGATGACGTGCCCCCCCTGCCCTGTTGCCTCGCCCGTGGAAAGCGACGCCTCGGGCACGAGTCGAGGTTGGAGCCAACCATCGAGCCCGCCCTGCCCTCGCGCGACGGTCAGCTCGAACACGTGCCGTACGCTCGATTCGCGCGGCGAGCCGGAGGTTTCGAAGCTGCTGAAGTCGTGCTCGCCGACCAGCGCTTGGGCGGCCCGCTGCATCGCCTCGGCATCGAGCGGACGGTAACACTGCCAGACGTAGGGCCGCAGGAAGATGTCGCGAATGGGCCCGTCGTGAATCAGGTAGCGATAGCGCTTGCGGCGCACGCTGGCGATGGCATGAAAGTCGTCGTCGACCAGCTCGGCCGCGACGACGGCGATGTCGTCGGGCAGCTCGGAGTTGAGCGCTCGCTGCAAGACGTCGGGTTGCAGCCGCGTGGCGCTGCGGAATCCGACGACCTGCCCCAGCGCATGAACGCCGGCGTCGGTGCGTCCGCTGGCCACGACGCGAATCGGCTCGCCGGCCACCTTGCCCAACGCCCGTTCGAAGGTGCCTTGCAGCGTGACGCGTTCGGGTTGGAGTTGCCAACCGGAATAGTTCGTGCCGTCGTAGGCCAGCGTCAGCTTGAAGGCACGCATGGCGGCAACTCAGGACAGGCAATTCAAAACGGTCGCTTAGTCGGCCGCGCTTGAGCCACGGGCTAGCGGCCCGCGGCGGCGGCGCGCTTGGCCGGGGCGGGAATGCCCTTTTGCACCAGCAGCTCGGCGATCTGCACGGCGTTGGTCGCGGCGCCCTTGCGCAGGTTGTCGCTCACGCACCAGAACGTCAGCCCGTTGGGATGCGACAAATCTTCGCGAATGCGGCCGATGAACACGTCGTCGCGGCCGTCGCACGTCGCAGGCATGGGGTACGCCTTGGCCGGCAGATCGTCGACGACCTGAATGCCGGGAAAGTCGGCGAACAGCTTGCGCGCCTCGTCGACGGTAATCTTGCGCTCGGTCTCGACCAGGATGCTCTCGCTGTGGCAATTCTCGACCGGCACGCGCACGCAGGTGGGGCACACCTGAATGGATTCGTCGCCCAGGATCTTGCGGGTCTCGTACACCATCTTCATTTCTTCCGAGGTGTACCCCTGCTCTTTCTGCGAGCCGATCTGCGGAATCAGGTTCCAGGCAATGTTGTAGGCGAACGCGTCGGGCTGAAACGCGTTCTTTTCGAGCCGGGCCTGCGTGGCCGTTTCCAACTCGCGGCTGCCTGCCAGCCCGGCACCGCTGGTCGCCTGGTAAGTGCTGACCACCACGCGGCGAATGCGGGCCGCATCGTGCAGCGGCTTCATGGCCACGACCATTTGCGTCGTCGAGCAGTTGGGGCTGGCCAAGATCCCCTGATGGGCGTCGACGGCGTCGGGATTTACTTCCGGAATGACCAGCGGCACGTTAGGGTCCATGCGCCAGTAGCCGCTTTCGTCGACGACCGTGCAGCCGCGCTCGACGGCCCAGGGCGCAAAATCGCGAGCCACGTCGTCGGGCGTGCTGCCGATGGCCAGGTCGACGCCTTCGAAGGCCTCGGGCTTGAGCTCCTCGACCGTGTAGTCCTTGCCGAGGAACGACAGCGTGCTGCCGGCCGAGCGCGCGGAGGACAGGAACTTGATCTGCTGAAAGGGAAATTTCCGCTCGGCCAGCAACTGGCGAATGAGCGCTCCCACGGCGCCGGTGGCGCCCACGACGGCCAAAGAATCAAACACGCGCGTCTCCCTCGACATCGGAACGGACGGAATCCCTCACGGTGCCGCGGCGACACGCGAGGCAAACCGCTAGTATACGCCGACGGGGGGACAATTCAACGCAAGCGGAGGTTCGGAGAAGCAGTTCATAGAAAGAAGACGAGACCACCGAAACTTTCGCTACTGCTCACTGTTCTCCTGATCTGAGGCTTCTCGTTGTTGGGCACCCTCAGAACAGGAGACCAGGTGATCAGGAGAAACTCGTTCCCGGGCCTCCGCCGTGCTTGAGTCCCCTCGACAATGCTGGGAGGAAGACGGCGGTCCGCGGTGAGATAAGCGAACCACGATCCCGGTTTGCTCGCCCACCTACCGCAGGCTCGCCCGATAGAGCGACAGGGCCGAGAGGCTGACGCCACACACGATGTCGCCGCGCTCGATCAACTCCGACAACTCGGCCAGCGGCACGAGAACCGATCCGGCGATCAGCTCGTTCGGCTGCTGGGGCGCCTCCTCCCCCGGACTCTTGCGTGACGTCTTTCGTTGCTTGGGCGGTTGGGCCACGACGCATCCCTCGGCCAGGATCACGACCGTGCTGGTCGCCATCAGCGCCGGATCGATTTGGATCGCTCCGAGCAAGCGCATCCGGGCGGTGGCTAGCCCGGTCATGCGGCGCAGGTCCACTTCGGCGGCCTCCTTCCAGCCGGCCTCGGACGAATCGAAATCGAACCGCGGCAGTTCGATCGACCACCGCCCGATGGCGTAACGATAGTGACCGATCAGGTAGACGCGGCCATCGGGAGCCAAAGGCACGACGACGGCGCCGTAGTAGGGATCGGCCGCCGGCGTGATCCGCACGGCAAACTGGTCTTCGAGCGTGGTCGTGTTGCGCACCAGGTTGCATTCCACGCGCAACTGGTCGTTCTCCCAGGCCACGTGCCGCTGCGTGGTCGACAGCGGGTGCGCCACGTCCGGTCCGAGCAGACGCTGGATCTGGCGGTCGGTCCAACTCTTGGGCATGGAATACATGACAACGACAGGGGCTCAAGCCACACTCGACACTCGACTGCAAGAGTTATCGACGTGAGCGCGGCGCGCCGCAATAGTCCGACGCGCGGTAGTGACAACTGTGTGTCATCCCCCCGCCGGGTGTGGCATTCGAAGGAAAAACTTGCGCAGCAGCAGCTAGTGCTGCGAAGAAGCCGACGGCACATGCGCCCGGGCCTGTTTGCCGCGGCGTTTGGTGCTCGCCGAGGGGCGCGCCCCCCCTGCCCTGCCCTGCTCGGCGGCCGGTTTTCGCACCAGCACCGCCCGGACGAAGGCTGGAGAGAGAAAAGCCAGGTTGCCGATCAGCATGGCCAGGCCGAAGGTGATCATGCCCAGGCAGATGGCGATGCCCATGTGCAGCGGGACCGCCAGCACAAGCATCACCGGGCGCGACAACCTTGGCCAGATCAAAGCACAATAGAAGATCTCCCAGAATACCGTGACATGCGTCATGACGTTGATCAGGTACGGATGGTTCGCCATCCACGTCATGTCCATCGACTGGTATTCCATGTTTCCAAACGCCATCCACAGCGCCGTGCCATCCCACCAGGCCTGCCCGGTCAGCTTTGCGAGGCCGGCGAACAGGTAGATCACGCACATGTGGAGTTGGATCAGCCGCACCGTCAGGTTGGCCGTCCACGACCACCGCACCGGCGGCGCGACCCCGGTCTTGCGCCGCTTGAGCCAACGATCGAGCGAGAAGGCGTCGCCCGAGGGACCAATGGCCAGGTAGAGAGCCAGCATGACGTTGATCTGGTCGAGGCCGAACAGCGCGCCGGTGAGTCGTTGCACGTAGGCCAGTACCGCCACGAGCGACAACACGGCGGCCACGCGCGTCAGCAGGCCCACGGTGAGCATGGCAAAGGCCACCAGGGCCGCCACGTGCGCGGTCCATAGCAGCGCCGGCGAATCCTCGATCCACCACAGGTAGCTCCAGGAGTACGTTCCCTCCTGTACGCTGCCGACGGCTTCGCGCGTGAGCCAGCCGGTGGGACCAATGAACGTGGTGAGGTCGAGGCTCCACACCAGATGCGTGTAGAGCATCATCGCGCCGGCGCAGATGCGAATCAGCCCGAGCGTGGCCGGATCGGAGGGGCGGAACCAAAAGCGGTTCCAGCCCGCCAGCACCTCGGATCCCCAGTTTCGGATGGCAGCGGTGGCTTGCATCGTCGGCTAGTCGCGCTCGTAGGTAACGAGCGGACGCTCCTCGTAAAGAATCTTGTCGGTGAGCCGCACTCCCTTGCGCACTTCTTCGCTGCGAGGTACGTAGTGACGCCGCAAGAACAGTTTGACGGTCTTAGCGTCGTGTTCGTCGGCCAGGTGCCGGGCATAGGCCTGCGCGTAGGCTTGGGCCTGCTTGTCGTCGGGCGATCCCGAGAGCGTATTCACGAACTCGGTGAGCATGAAGTAGCGGTGGTAGAGCAAGCGCGGCCACTGGTCGCCACGGTTGGGAAACTCTCCTTCGACCAGCGAGCCGTCGTCGCGCGTGATCTCGTAGCGGATCAGGTGGCTGGGGCCGGGCTCGGGTGCGAAGAAACGGTAGCCGTTCCCAAGCGCCAAGACGTCCAAGTACGGCTGCATCGTCTGGCCGACGGTGGCCGAGAGCTCTGAGTTCGAGGGCGGCATGGCCCAGGGGCCGACAAATACCGCCGCCACGTGCAGCGCCACCAGCACGCTGACGATCCAGCGCACGGCGGCTCGCGGAGGCCCGCTGGAGACGGCGTCGTCGGGCAGGCCGGCCGGATCGGTCGTGGCGGGGTTGGTTTCCATGACAGGACCATTATCGGCAAACTTTGGCCGTTAGGAAAAGCCTGCGGCCCGCCCGCCCTATCAGCCCTACGCCCCGCACAACACGATGTGTCGCGCGTGCGGATCCCGCCGCGGGTGTGCGGCTTGGCATCCATCCTTGCGGCGTGCCGCCCAGCACGACTCATTCGACGCGCACAAAGTGGCTCGCTCGCCGGACAGCGCCTCAAGGTACCGAAAAAAAACGGCCTTCCCACCGACCGTGGCGGGAAGGCCGTTCGAGGTTGCAGCAAGGTCTCTGCGACAGCAAACTAGCGAGCGCTGGCGTCGGCGACCTTCGGCGTGTCGAAGTCGATCGTCACGTCACGCGACTCACCGGCCTTCAGGCGGATCGTCCGCTCGCGCACCTCCTGGTGCCCGTCGCGTTGAACGACCGCGCGAATGGCGTACGTGTTCCACTCAGCGCCGGCGGGCAGCTTCGTGGTCGCGAACTCGCGCAGCGGACCGGTCGACGTGGTCTCCTTGCCAGCCAAGTACAGCTTGGCATCGGCCGGGAGATGCACCGTCAGCTTGGTCGGCTTGCCGGTGTCCTCGTCCGGAGTCTCGGCGGTCTGCACCTGCGGATCGCCGTCGCCGAAGTCGAGAGCGACCGTCTGGCCGGCGGTCAGGCGAACCGTCTTTTCCTCGCTCACGGTCTTGCCGTTGCGCTGGAACTCGGCACGCACGGTGTAGCCGTAGCGAGCGCCGGGTCGCAGGTTGTGCGAAATGTAATCACGCTCGGCACCTTCGCTCGTGGTGGGCCGATCGTTGACGAACACCTTCGCGCCCTCGGGCACCTTGACCGTCAGCAGGGCGCTGGAACGGAGCGGGCCGTAGGTCGGGTGATACGTCATCGGTGCGTCGGTGGCGTCCGACGGCGAAGGCGGCGTGGGAGCCGACGGGGCCGTGGGAGCCGGAGTGGCCGGAGCCGAGTGATGGTGGTGATAGGCACCGCCGCTCGAGCCGCCGCTGGATCCACCACTCGAACCGTAGTAGTAATAGCCGCCGCTGGATCCCCAGCTTCCGCCGCTGGAACCCCAGCTGCCACCACTGCTACCCCAGCTACCGCCGCTGCTGCCCCAACTACCGCCGCTCGAACCCCAGCTACCACCGCTGGAACCCCAACTTCCGCCACTGCTTCCCCAGCGCCGATGGTGGCGCCAACCGGCCTCGGCCGACTGGGCAAGAATGCCGACGGCCGCAACGACCGCTAGCGTCTTAAGACCAATACGCAACATCATGCTATGGCTCCCCTTCGAATTGGGTTTTACCGGCTTGCCCTACCCTCCAAGCGGGGGCGAACTCGGCTCAAGCCTCCAAAAACATACCAAGCGTAGCATGGAATACAAGAAAGCTAGGTAGTTTTTTTCGGTTACCGTCGCTAAGCCAACTGGCGAGGCTGGGTTGGATGACGCACTACTGAGGGCGCCCGCAAGGGCGTCAAAATCGGACCTCTCGGAAGCCCCCTCGAGGGCGCGTGCTAGCCGTGCAATTCGGCCTCCTGCCCACCGGGGTACGTGCCCTATAATTCGCCCTCGCGATTCGTGAAGGAGGCACGATGCGCTTCGAGGCTTGGATGCGACGCACGCCCTGGACCGTGGTGCTCGTAGCCGCGGCGCTGATGGGGCTGGGGCTACTGGGAATCGCGCGTGCCGAGGTGCTCGCCGAGAGCTCCGGCCGGCATCTCTTTCGCCAACTTTTTTGGTTACCCCTCTGTCTGGCGGCAATGTTCGCGACGGCTGCCTGGAACTATCGCATCCTCGCGCGCTACGCGTACGGGGCGTTCTTGTTGTCGCTCGCGTTGCTGGTGGCCGTGTTCTTTTTCCCGCCGGTCAACGGCGCGCACCGCTGGATTCGTTTCGCCGGGGTCGGTCTGCAACCCTCGGAGTTTGCCAAGGTGGCTTTCGTCGTCGCGTTGGCCCGGTACCTGATGTACCGCGACAGCTATCGGCGGCTGGCCGGTCTGTTGGCACCGCTGGCGCTGGTGTTGGTGCCGGTGTTGCTCGTGCTGCGCGAGCCCGACTTGGGCACGGCGCTGGTGTTCCTGCCGGTGCTGTTTGCCATGCTATTTGCCGCGGGGGCGCGCTTGAGGCACCTGGCCTTCGTGGCCGCGGCGGCGCTGGCGCTTTCGCCGATCGTCTGGTCTCAGATGAGCCGCGAGCAGAAGTCGCGGATCACGGCCCTGGCCGAACAAACGCGCGCCGGAGAACGGCCCACGCGCGACGGCTATCACTTGCACCAGGCCAAGCAGTTGATGGCCCTGGGCGGTTGGACCGGCAGCCTCGTCCGCGGCGAGGCGCATCGCGAGGCCAGCGCCTTTTCGGTGCCGGAGCCCCACACCGATTCGATCGCTGTCGTGATCGGCGAGCGAATGGGGTTGGCCGGATGGGGGCTGACGATGGCGCTGTTCCTGGCCCTGGCCTGGCGCACGCTGGCCGTGGCTCAGGCCACGCGCGAGCCGTTCGGCCGGCTCGTGGCTATCGGCGTGGCGGCATTGTTCGCGACGCAGGTGCTGATCAATACGGCCATGCTGGTCGGGCTGCTGCCGATCACGGGGCTGTCGTTGCCGCTGTTGAGCTACGGCGGGTCGAGCCTGTTGGCCAATGCGCTGGCCCTGGGGCTGGTCGTGAACATTGCGCTGCGGCCGGGCTATGAAGTCTCGGCCGAGCCGTTTCGCTTTGCGACCTCTTAGCTAGTCGGCCGCGCCGATGCGAATCGCGTCGACCGATAGCTCGCCGGTGGCGCCGCACAAGCCGATCCGCACGACAGCCTCCCGCGCTTGGGTCGGCACAGGTATGCGCTGACGAACCAATTGCCAATCGAACGAGCCGCGCCAGGGGCCCAGGAAGCGATAGCCCGCCTCGGCGCGGTTTGCGTCGTAGAACGAGATGCCCAGTGTCGGCTGATGATAGGGGGACGGCCCACGTTGTAGGTTGGTGCCTTTGACCCACAGCGACACGTCGAGCATTCGCACCTTGCGGCCGTCGACCGGCATGCCTTGCAGCGCCTGGGCGCCGCGGCCGGGTTCATTGTTGGTGAACGTCACGAAATGCGATCCTTCGGGCGCTTCGCCTTCTTCGGCCACGTCAAGCTGACGCTGGTAGTGCCAGCCGGCCGGCTTGGTGTGGCTTTCGGCCGAAGGATCGTCCGGCGCAGGTTCGTTCTCGGTCAACTCCTCGAAGCCGCCGTTGTGAATCGTGGGGTGCAACGGATCGGGCTGCGTGACGCGGCCTTCTTCGGCCTTGCCGGTCATCGGCACGAACAGCGTCGGCAGCAGCGCCACCTTCTCCAACTCGCCGTCCTTCTTTTCGAACAGATAGAGCGTCTGCTGGTAGCGCTCGCCGACGGGCACGATCATGCGGCCCCCCTCGCGAAGTTGTTCGACGAGCTTGGGCGGAACCTTCTCGGGCGAGCAAGTGACGATGATCTTGTCGAACGGTGCGTGCTCGGGCCATCCCTGGTAACCGTCGCCCACCTTGGCGTGCACGTTGTCGTATTTCAGGCGCTCCAGCGTTCGTGCCGCGCGCTCGCCCAGCGGCTCGACGATCTCGATCGTGTACACGTCTTGAACCAACGGGCTCAGCACCGCAGCCTGGTAGCCGCTACCCGTGCCGATCTCGAGCACCTTGTCGGTCGGCTGCGGATCGAGCTGCTCGGTCATGTAAGCGACGACGAAAGGTGGAGAAATCGTCTGGGCGTGCCCGATCGCCAGGGCCATGTCGTAGTACGCGTTGGCCCGCATGTTGCCGGGCACAAATGCGTGTCGCGGGGTATTGCGCATCGACTCGATCACGCGTGGGTCCTTGATGCCCGCGGCCACGATCTCTTCGTCGACCATACGATCGCGCAGCGCGTCGTAGTCGGCTGCCGAGACAATGCCCGTGGCCTGCCACACGAACAACGCCAACACGCATGCCCAAAGCCGTGCTCGGGCAGCTCTCGACTTAAGGCTGGTTGCCATCGTTCTCTCCGTTGTCGTGCGGTGCTCGCGCGGCCGGGTCGCGCGGGCTCGTGCCGGAATGCAGTTCCAGCACGCGGCCCGGCAGATCGATGGTCAATCGATAGGGCCAGAGCAGGTCGTGTCCGACCAGAATGTCGACCAGGTTCAGGCGGTCCAACTCGTTCGGAATGGTATCTTCCACCCGCCATGCAAAAAGCGTCTGCGTTCCCAGGTCGAGTTCCTCAAGTGCCAGGTTGCGCTTCTGGAATCGAAACACGACCGGCGAGGTGGCCGCCCGCAGCGGCGGCAAGTGGCGTCGCCCCCAGCGATAGGAGACGAACGTGCCCGCGCGGTCGCCCGTGTCGACCAGCACGCGGGCCATCGCCCCGTCGCCCGTTTGACCGCGAGCCAGGCAGACCTGCGAGAACGTCCACAGGGGAATCTTCCAGAAGGGAGTGGACCCACGGCGAAAGTCTCTCCATCCAGCCGGTTCGACGGTAACGCGTCGTCCGGGATAGTCGATGTGGAATCGCACGTGGTGCATCAATTCGGTGCCCAGCGACATCTGCCCGCCTTGAGCCGTCAGGGGCGGCGAATCGCCCACCAGCACCGGCACGTCGTGCAGCACGAGGTTGCCCAGCTCGAGCGTCTCGAGCACGGCCGGCTGAGCAACGAGTCCGGCAAAACCGACGAGCCTGGTGGTCGACGTCCCCCTTTCGACGCCGGCGCGGTCGGCTGCCTCGACGGTGATCAACGTGTGTGCGGCGCCGGTGTCGATGAACACCAGCGGCTGTGCCACGCCGTTGGCCCGGGCCTGAATCGCGTTGAGTTCGAAAGGCAGCGACCCGGCAACCGAGTCGGCCAGCGGCACGTCGTAGGAACCGCCTGCACCATCATCGATGCGGAAGGTGGTTGGCGATCCGATCGCTTGCTGCCAGAAAAGGAGCATCTGCACCGCTTCGTCTTCGGCCGGCAACGTGGCGAGCCATCGGGCCACCTGCGGATCATCGAGCGACTTGCCCTGGCGAAAGCGAGCCGTGGCCCACAGCTTCAGCGCGGCCGTGGCTAGTGGCGTGTCCTCGGCGTCGCAAGCGAGTTGGGCGGCGCGGTGTGCGGCCGATTCGGCTGCGTCGTTACGCCCCGAGGCCAGCAGCGCCTCGCACCGTAGCGTGTGGAGAATCGCGCGGTCGGGCTGTTCTGCCGCGACATTCAGCGCCTGATCGATGAACTCTTCGAAGCGCCCCTGCTGCCGCAAGCGATCGAGTCGGCCGAGGTCGTCCAGCGGCACCGCGTCCAGCCGCTCTGATTCGTACAGCGTCGCTTCGACGCCGAGTTGGTTTTCCTGCGGCTGGGCCTCAAGCGAGGCACGTTCGGGCGCCCCCCCTGCCCTGCTGCATCCGGCGGCCAGCGGCAAAGCGGTGGTCAGCGCGATGGCCAATAGAAGCCGTAGTCTGCAACCCATGCCCGCTTGTCTCCGCTCAACTGCCGGCGCGTCGGCGCTTGCGCTAGAAATGTTTCCCTCTCATCGATTCTCTTCAAAAGGTGCTTCGGCGGCAACGCGGTCGACAATTTACCTTGAGAAGACTTGCGGGTCGGCGACCCGTCTGAAACACTGCTGTGCAGTCGGATTTGACGAATATCGCAGGAAGACCGGTTATGAGAACGAACCCCGCCAAACGCGCCTTGCGCGAAGGCCAGCCGACCTTCGGCACGTGGCTGTCGCTGGGCGATCTGTTTGCCACACGCATCCTGGCCCGGATGAACTTTGCCTGGCTGACGCTCGACATGGAGCACAGTGCCATCGACTGGTCGCAGGCGGCCATGATCTTCGCCGCCATCTCCGATGCCGGCGGCGTGCCCTTGGCACGCGTGCCCAAGGGGAACCACGACTACATCAAGCGGGTGCTCGACGCCGGTGCCTGGGGTATTGTCGTGCCGATGGTCGATACGGTGGAGCAGGCCAAGACGGCCATTGCCGCGGCCAAGTACCCGCCTACCGGCAATCGCAGCCTGGGCGGCGGCATGCACTCGATGAACTTCGACGCGACCGGCGGCGAGTATTTTCAACGGGCCAACGACGAAATCATGGTCGTGCTCCAGACCGAAAGCCCGCGCGGGGTGGAGAATGCCGAGGAGATTTACAGTTTGCCGGGCGTCGACGCCATCTTTATCGGTCCGGTCGACCTGCGGGCTCAGATGCGCAAGCCCGACGGCACCGAGGCCACGGATGACGAGTTTGAGGCGATGATCCAGCGCGTGATCGCCACCGGTAAGAAGACGGGCACTCCGACGGGCATGCACGTGATGGACCCCGATACGGCCATGAAACGTGCCGAGCAAGGCATGCAGTTCATCGCCGTGGCCAGCGAACTGCGGATGCTGTCGCAGAAGGCAGGCGAGATGCTCCAGGCCCTTGGCGTTGGCGACCGCAAAGAAATCGTCAAATACTGATTCGCCCCCTGCCCTGCCCCGGCGCCGGCAGCCATGTTCACTCGTGAAGCCATCCTCAAACGATTGCGCGACAAAGTCGCGGCGGGGCAGCCCATCGTCGGCGGCGGCGCCGGCACCGGGCTCAGCGCCAAGATGTCCGAGGCCGGCGGCATCGATCTGTTGGTGATCTACAACTCCGGACGTTTCCGCATGGGCGGGCGAGGCTCGCTCTCGGGGATGATGCCCTACGGCGATGCCAACGCCATCGTGATGGATATGTCGCGCGAGGTGATTCCCGTGGTGAAACACACGCCCGTGCTGGCCGGAGTGTGCGGCACCGACCCGTTTCGCGTGATGAACCTCTTTCTCCGCGAAGTGGTGGCCGCGGGGTTCTCGGGCGTGCAGAACTTTCCGACGGTCGGCCTGATCGACGGCCAGTTCCGCCAGAACCTGGAGGAGACCGAGATGGGGTTCGGGCCGGAAGTAGACATGATTCGCCAGGCTCACGAGATGAACCTGCTGACGACTCCCTACGCGTTCAACGTCGACGAGGCAGAGGCGATGACCGAGGCCGGCGCGGATATCCTCATTCCGCACATGGGCCTGACGACCAAGGGTACGATCGGCGCCACTTCGGCGTTGACATTGGAAGAGTCGGCCCAGCGCGTGCAGGCCATGCACGACGCGGCCAAGCGGATCAATCCCGACATTCTCGTCTTGTGCCACGGCGGACCGATCGCCGAGCCGGCCGACGCGCAGTACATCCTCGACAACACCGAGGGCGTCGTCGGGTTCTACGGCGCCAGTTCCATGGAACGCCTGCCGGTCGAGCCCGCGATTGCGAACCGCGTGCGCGAATTCACGGCACTCAAGCTCTAAGACGAGCTTCGGCCGAGCCCGGGGGCTTGCGCCTCTAGGGAGTCGAGAATGGTTTCCAACGCGCGGTCGACGTCGAAATCGGCATACTTGCAGGAGAACTGCTGAGCCGCGCGGGCATAGGTATCATCCTTCAACATTGCCTCAAGGGCCGGCAGCGCGTCTTCGGGCCGATCAACTGCGGCTTTTTTGGCGGCCCCTACACGAGCGGCGTTGTTGGCTACGGTCTCCTGTTCTCCGGAAATCGGTAGAGCCAGAATTGGCCTACCCGCCACTAGCAGGCGAGCAACGGTATTGTGTCCGGCATTGACGATTGCCAGGTCACAGCTCGAAGCGATTTCGTCGATTGCCAGCGGCCGGTCTGTTATTCGCAGCGTGCCGTGCTGCGCGGCATTGCACTTCGGCATGAATGCCAAAGTCGACAGTTCGCGTCGACGCAATTCGGACAACAAGGCGTCGCAACTCGCACTTGGCTTGAGGTAGACAAACACCCGAGGCCGCTGACCCTTTGGCCAATCGGGCCGCTCACCCGGCAGCTGCCCGATCACGCCGCGATAGTCGCCGTCGCCGCGCTCCGGATAGTGATCCAATTCCGGAAACGTGGTCAGCAGATTGGCATCGACGCGAGCGAACAGTTGCCCGACGCGATCGAGCGTCGCGGCGCCCTGCTGGTCCAACTGTCGGTTGAGATGAGCGAGCACTTGGTCTTCCGTGGCCCGCAAGCGATCCGGATAGTTGTCGCGCCAGGGGCACATGTCCGGCAGCGGCGAGACGTCTGGCGGGCAGGCATGTCCCGACCCCAAGAGCACTGTTCGTGCGGGCCATCTCTGCAGCGCCAAGAGTGCCGTGGGACTGAAGTCCATCACCACGACTTCTGGGGCTACGAGGTCAAACATTGCGTGCCAACTCGACACGAGCCCCTGCAGGATGTCAGTATCGAACCAGCCCGCGTTGTATAGGATGTCGGCAAAGGTGCTAGGCCGTGCGATCGTGCGTGGCGTTTGGGGGATATGTATCGGCGCGGGCAAGCATGGCACGTCCGACATCAGCCGGCACGCATTGACCAGGTCGGTGGCGGCCAAAACCACTCGATGGCCGCGCCGTCTAAGGCCGTCCGCGACGGGGCACAAGCGGCCGAGGTGTCCCAGGCCGCCGCCGAGTTCCCAAGCAAGGAGAAAGGTCGCCATACCCGAGTCTTTTTCCCAGAGTTGCTTGAATGCTGTTTCTGCCCATGGTACTATCCCCGCTACGGTCTGGGTAAACCTCCCCGCCAGCATCCCCTCAACGGTCGAGTTGCTACTGAGCGGCAACCTCTGAGTCGCATTCAGGTTCGGCCGGCAATTGCTGCCTGAGCCCCAAACGCATCGCTACACGTCGAGTGCGTTTCGTCGTCCCAATTTGAAGTCAGCGGACGGACGCTACCACCCGGCATTTCCTGGAGTTCCTAGATGGTCATTCGATCCGCCCCCACTCGCCGAACTACTCGTGATCTTGCCCGAAAAGTGGCGGCCTACAGTGCCGCCGTCGGTGGAGCGACCCTCGCCGCCGAGCAAGCCGACGCTGCGTTTGTTCCGTATGAGCCGCCCGGCGGCATGCTCATTGTCGGACCGAGTTGGTCGAACAGGAATGCAACCGTCGACATCAATTCTGATGGCTACTTCGACTTCAGCCTCTACGCGTACCTCGGAGTGACCGAGGTCGATCCGAGCTCGTATTTCGGATCAATCAACCGCGTCAAGCCGGTCGAGCCGCTCAACTACTATGCCGCGGTTATCGCGGCTGGAGAGCTCATTGGTCCCGACTCCTCGACATGGCAAAGTCGGTATGGCGGCGGCGAGCTCTACCTCGACAACTTCGATGACACGCGCGGATATATGGGAGTCGTGTTCGAAATCCCCGGCGGCTCTCCCCACTTCGGATTCCTCGACGTCGCTGTCGCGGCCGGCGCGATCACCGTCTACGGCGGTGGCTACGAGAGCGATCCGAATACACCAATCGTGGCGGGCGTTCCCGAACCGGGCTCCTTGACTCTGCTGGCGATGGGCGCGGCTGGTTTGGTGGCCTGGCGGCGGCGGAAGAACGACCAGAACGCGGCCGCCGGTTCGTAACTCGATCGTGACCGTGCCGAGAAAAGTCTTGCTCGTCGTGTGGTCCGGGGCGGAGTGGCGCGTGATCCATCCGCTGATCGACGCGGGTCGCATGCCCCATCTGCAGTCGATCGTCGAACAGGGCGTGATGGCCGAGTTGGCCACCGTGCAGCCCCAGGTAGCGCCTCTCTTGGCGGCCTCGCTGGCCAGCGGCAGGCTTGGCGACAAGCATGGCGTGCTTAGCTACTTCGATGCAGTGGACGGGCGATTGCGGCCGGTCACCGTATCCGACATGGCGTCGCCCCCGATGTGGGAAACGCTTGGCCAGGCTGGCTTACGCACGATCGTCACCGGTTGGCCCGCTTACCCGGCCGAGATCGGGCCGGGCGTCTTCGTTTCCCAGTTCTTTACGCGTTTCGGTGCCGGAGGCCGCCACGCGTTGCACGCCAGGTTGCCTCGCGTGGTTCGGCCGGCCGCGCTGGCCGAACGGCTTGTGCCTCTGCGCGTGGAGCCGCCTGAGCTGTCCCTAGAGGAATTGCGGCACTTTGTGCCCCGCCCCGATCGCATCCATCAGGGCCGCGACCCGAGCTTGGCGAAGCTTGCCACATGGCTGGCCGAATCCACGAGCAACCACGCGATGACCACATCTCTGTTGGATAGCGACGTTTGGGATTTTGCGTGCGTGTGGGAGGACTTGATCGACCGCGCGAGTCACGCGTTCATGCAATTTCACCCGCCGCGCCGGGCATGTGTCTCGTTCGAGCAATTCGAAACATATCAAAATGTTGTCGCCGCTACGTACCACTTCGCGGATATGATGCTTGGACGGTTGCTCGAGCTCGCCGGACCGCAGGCCACGGTGCTGGTCGTTTCCGACCACGGCTTTCGCTGTGAGAAAGATCGCCCCCTCACATCGGGAATAGGGCGCGGCGCCGCGGACTGGCATCGGCAGCTGGGCATCCTTGCGATGCGCGGTCCAGACGTGCGGCGAGATGAATGGATCTGGGGGCCTACTCTGCTCGACGTGGCACCGACCGTCCTTGCCTCGTTCGGAATTGCGCCGGGAGACTCGGACGGACGCGCGATCGAACGCGCCTGGCAACGTATGCCAACGGTCGATCGGGCCGCACCCACTCCCTTGCCCCGCAACTCTGACACGCTGATCGACGACGAAGTGCAGGCGCTTTGCGAGTACTATGTCGGTGAAGGGTTTGTCGAGCCGTTTGCAGTTCATGATCCTCAAGCCACAAAGCAGGCGCGCGATGCCCGTGACTTCAACCTTTCGTATGTGCTGCAAAGCCGCGGGGCGCTTGTTCCAGCAATTGAGCTTCTAGAAGCACTCGTAGAGCGACGCCCCGGCGTCGCTCGATTTGCACTGCAACTGGCCAACTATCGGATCGCGTTGGGCGAAACCGATGCCGCCCGGGAATTGATCGATACGGCCATTCGACAAGGACTGCCCCTGCCGATGGCACAGCGTGTCCTCGGGCAAGCGTTTTCCGCACAAGGCAACCACGCTGCAGCCCTTGAGTTGCTGTTCGCGAGCGAACAGAGTCACCCGGTACAACTTGGTATCCACGCCCAGATCGGAGAGGTCTACATCTCTCTGGAGCGATGGGATGAGGCCGAACGGGCCTTCAAGAAAGAGTTGCAGCAAGATGCCGCTTGCGCGCTGGCCTATTTTGGTTTGGGACGCGTGGCGATGGCGCGCGAACTCTATGAAGATGCAACAGAATCGCTTCTCGAATCGATAACCCTGTGGCACGCCCAACCTGCTGCCCATCGGACTCTCGGCTTCGCTCTGCAAGAGCTCGGACGTGTGGATGAGGCGATGCATGCGTTCGAGCGCAGTCTGCAATTGGACCCGCGGCAAACCGAGTTACGGCGGCACTTGGCAGCACTTCGCGCAGCCGACTGATTCCTGGCCCATTCCACAGCGCTACGTGGCCACTAGTCTAGGATCCCAGTGGGACCCTCGACGATGCCGTGGGTGCTGCGTCTGCTAGCCGGGCATCGATCCACTCGGGCGAAACGAATCGCCGCAAGAGAGTGCGCAGGCTTTCTTCGACTGCCGGTGGGATGTCGGTAACCGCGTCGCCTTCGACGGCGTGAAAGCCTGTCCAGCCGAGGGCCACCGGCCAGTGATACATGCGTGTCGAGGCGTTCATGCGCTCCATGATCCGCAGCGCCCACACGACGCCAAAGGCATCGCGAAAGTCGAGCCAGACGCGGTTTAGCGGCAAGTTCGCTCGCGCGTCGCGGCGCCACCGGAGGGTTTCCAGCAGCCAGGCCACGACGATGGCGGCGATGCCTGCCAGCGGGCCCCAGGCCAGCGGCGGACTGGAGAATAGAGACGTCAGCAGCAGAATCTGTCCGACGCAATACGCGAAGCTTGTGGGCCAGTGCCGTGTGCCCAGTCCGTTGGTTGCGCCGACGAAGATCAAGATGACCAGGAACCAGAACCGGGCCGGGTGCAGTTCAGTCTGACCACCGAACAGCATCCATTCGATGCTTGGCAGCGCCAAGATGCCCCACAGCGACAGGACGATCAATTGCCAGCCGCGATCCTGCGGGCGCTTGGCTCCCAGCAGAGCCATCGCCGGCAGAAAGGTGCTCATGGCTGCCGCCAATCGCAGCGGCGCGCTCCACTCGGGCGCGGGATCCTCGGCCAGGGCGATAAGCACCTCGCTGCCGACCAGTGCCGCAAGTGCCACAAGCGACCACCACCAGGGTGCCACCAGCGTCGTGCCGGTCAGCCAGGGGCGCCGTCGCAGTTGCGCCCCCAAGGCGATCAGGGCCAGCAGCGCGTACCACAGCGCCGCCCATGGGCCGGAGACGAGCCCCTCGAGTGTTGTTGCGAGTGGTCCCATCGATCCAGACCTTACGACCGGTAGCGCTTCGCAGCGTGCGTGGTGAAAAAAATCAACAACCCGACCGCGTGCCATTCTAGGTAGTAACGCATTGCCAAGCCATGGGATGCGACGAGCGCCGGCATGTCGGCGCGGCAGTGATGTTGAAAAAAAGCCACATCGCCGTTTGCCTGACCGCGGAACGTGGGGAATGTTTGAATTGCAGATGCAAGATCAGTGCGCGCCGCGGTCAGGTCGGAGCCATCCCGCGTCGCGCAAACGGGCTACCACCGGCACGGAGAACATCTGGCGGCCAACGGCTGCTGGAGCATTGCGAAGGAGCTCATGATGAGCAGACACATGGCCATTTTCGGCATGGTATGGATGGTGTTGTGCGTGGCCAGCGTCAGCCTGGCCCAAGACTATCAAATGCAAGTGCAAGGCGACGGCCAAGGCGTTGCCTACGCGACGATGAACAATCCCTACGCCGGGGCGGCCCCGTCGGGAATGCGATTCGGCGATGCCCCGCAGGTCGTGGAAATGCAGACCGGCGACTACGGCGGCTACCGCTTCGGCGCCGGGCCGTGCGATTCGTGCGGCGGCGTCGGCGCTTGCGGCTCGGGAAACTGCTGCCTGAATTGTGGCCCGCGGATTTGCGATCCCTGCTGGTGCGGTCCCTGCATGGACTGGAAGCAGATCGGTTGGTATAGCTGCTTCAAGAATTGCCACGAGAAGAACCACTGTTGCCGCCGGGCGTGCTGTTGCCCGTGCCAATAGCCAGACCACGAGGAAGCATCGAGTCTTCGCGACCCGGGGGAGAAGTGCCGGCGAGCGGAATTCGATCGAGCTTAGGCGGGCCGCTTGTCGGCCCGCCTTTTTTTGTGGCAACTCGTCGTGGCGACAGGACTTGAGCAGACGGCACGGGCGTGAAAACCGATTCAAGATGCGTACCCACGGCGGCCGATAGAATCCAAAGAAGCCCGTCGGGAGGGCGGGGCCAGCGCGTAGGGCCCCGCTTCAGGATAAAGGTCATGGCAAGTCGACGGACCGGCTTGCCATGACCTTTTTTGTTTGCGCGATCAGCTTCCGGTGCGGGTCGACGCGGGTGCCGCATCCGACGAGCCGCTCGACTTGGTCAGTTCGGCAAGCATCTCGTTTGCCATCTTGCGGTAGGCGAACGGCTGCTCGGTATTCAGAGCTTCGCGCAGCATCTTGATGGCTTCCTGGGAATTGCCCTGTTCTTTGGCCAGGTTGGCCAGATAGTAGGCCATCTCCGAGCTCATCGTTTGGGTGGCTCGAACCTCGGGGGAACTGAACACAGCGTTGAACGCGCGCTTCGCATCTTCGGGCCTGTTGAGTCGATAGTTGACCCAGCCGAGGGTGGCCATGATGTTCGGGTTGCCCGGGTTCTGCTTGGCGATGATCTGGGCATACTGCATTGCGCGAGCCTTGCTGGTTTCGTCGGGCAACTCCACCAGCGAGAGGGCCAGGTGGTTCATGAGATCGACGTTGGTCGGCTGTAGCAACAGCGCGCGGGACAGGTACTGATCCGCCTTGCGGTAGTCGCCGTCCATGCGTGCGGCTACCCCGGCGATGAAGTTGCTGTCGTATCCGCTGGGGTCGAGTTCGATGGCCTTCGCGGCATGGCCCTTGGCTTCGTCGAGGCGATTGTTGCGCAGCATGTAGTTTGCCGCTCCGATCTGAGTGCGCGGGTCGTTGGGAGCGGCTTTGACCGCGGCGTCGAGCCACTTCTCTGCGTTGGCCTTGTTCTTCTCCGCCCACAGCATGGCCATCATTAGCGCCGCAGGCAGGGCCTTTTTGTCGGCCGAGGCAGACTGGAACGCCGTGTAAGCACCTCGATCGTCACCTTGGCGAAAACGCATCTGGCCGAGTCGCGTATGCGCGCTGGCGTCGCTGGGATTCAGCTTGAGCAGGTTCTCGAGCCTCGTCTGTGCCCCTTTAATGTCACCCTGCGCTTCGGCGATCGTGGCGCCGGCTGAGTAGGCACGGCGGCGCAAGAGATCGCGCCGCTTGGGACTCTGATTGAAAGCGGCAATGACCCCATCGAGTTTGTCGTAGAGCAGCCCTGCTTCGGTGAAGCGGCCTTCGGCGAGGGCACGCTCGATGAGCAACACGTACGCCTCGGGATCGTTCGGCGCGCTTTTCAGTGCCCGCTCGAGCATGGCGATCGCCGGCAGCGGCTGGCCGGCGTCGAAATGCAGTTGCGCCATCATGACCTCTGCGGGGGCCAACGCCGGGGTGACCTTCTTGGCGTTCTGCAGCCGCTCGAGTGCCGCCCCGTAATTTCGGCCGGCAAAGGCTTTGATCGCGTCTTCCACATCCTGACGATACGGGCCGACGCCCGAGACGGCCGACCCGGTCAGGTCGTCGACGGTGAGCTCGGCCCCAGCCGGGCGTGTGACGATGGCCAGGAAGCCCAGGACCACGAGGCAGCGACCCGTGGCCGCGATCCGCTGTTTGACTGTCATGTTCGATGTCCGAATCGGCGAGATGGGAGGGGGAATTCGTGCCGCAAGGCAGGCGCGCGTGCCCTGGAGACGCCAATCGGCCGGGCCACGTACTTCAGTCTAGTCGGCTATCGTGCACGGCGGAAGCAGTCGTGTCGGGGAGGAAAAAAGTTTGCAGATGCTTTCTTCTCTGTCCACTCTTAGGTATTATGATGGGCCCGCTTTAGGTGGGGTTCTCGGCAACCAGTTGTGTTCTGAATCTCCTTGTGACTTCCTGTGGAGGCTTGCGTCATGAATCGTACTTGGATCTCTCGCTCGCTGTGCATTTTGGGACTCGTGGGTGTTTCGCTGTTGGCCGGTTACAGCACGTCAGCGATCGCACAGAAACCCGAAGAAGCCGCCCCGAAAGCGACGGCGCGCTCCCAGCGCCTGCCGAACCACTATTCCGGCGTGGTCAGCGACGAGCAACGCGACAAGATCTATGCCGTGCAGAAGGAGTTTGAATCGCGGATCGAGGAAAAGAAGGCCGAATTGCGGGCGATCGTGGCCGAACGCGACAAGGCGATCGAAAGCATCCTGTCGCCGGAGCAACTCCAGGTCGTCGAGCGGTTGCGTGCCGAAGCCGCGGCCAAGCGCAAGGCTCGAGCCAAGGCCAACGCTCAGAGCAAGGCCAAGTCGAAGGATGCCGCCTGACTTGGGCGAGGATTCCGGCCGCGCCGTGCCCGCGTTGCGGTGTCGGCGTGGGATGCTGCTCGGCATATAATGCCATGGGGCGCCGCGCGGGCGGTGCGCGTCCGGTTTCCAGCGTATCCACGAGGTTTGGCCTTTGATCATTGGGCCCGTGTTTTCGCGCGAGGTGGTCACGGCACCACGTCGCGGGCGACTCTACATCGCGCGAGCCGCGTATGTCGCGGCACTGTTGGTGCTGATGTGCACGGCCTGGCTGTTGCTGGCCGGGACGCAAGTGGTGCGCAACGTGGGGGACATGGCCCGCTTCGGAGCCATGCTGTTCCAGATTCTGGCTCCCCTGCAATTGGGGCTGGGGGCGTTCTTTTCGGCGCTGTTGGCCGCCAGTGCCGTGGCGCAGGAGAAAGATCGCCGCACGCTGGTGTTGCTGCTGCTGACACATCTCTCGAACAGCGAGCTGGTGCTGGGCAAGTTGTTGGCCAGCATGCTCGGCGTGTTGGTGTTGCTGGCCGCCTCGCTGCCGCTGTTCATGTTCTCGGCGCTGCTGGGCGGAGTCTCTTTCGAGCAGATCGCGCGCGTGTTCGCCGTGACTTTGGCCACGGCCCTGGCGGCCGGCAGCTTGGGCTCGATGCTGGCGCTGTGGCGCGAGAAGACATTTCAGACTCTGGCACTGGCGATCCTGGCTCTCGTATTCTGGCTGGCGGCCGGAGAGGCGTTGGCGATGGGCGCCGCCGGGCAAAGCTGGGGCGGCGTTTCGACCGAGACTTGGGCCCAAGTGGCGAGCCCCTGGCAGGCGATTCTGTTAGCCACCCGGCCCTTGCTCGTCAGCCGCACTCCCCTGCCCTTGGTGGGCGACCCGGTCAACGGCTATCTGCTACTGGCGTCGCTCTTGGCGGTCGTGCTCAACGCGATTGCCATTCTGCGCGTGCGGGCTTGGAACCCGTCGCGCGAGGTTCGTCCGCGGTCCGCGGAAGCCGAGGAGCCGGAAAGCATTTGGGGCATGACCGAAGAGTCGGCCGCGGCGGCTCGCAGAGCAATGGCCCGCAACGTGCACTCTGCCGGTGGCAGGACGCGGACCGTGTGGGACAACCCGATCGTGTGGCGCGAGATCGCCACCTGGGCTTACGGCCGCAAGGTATTGGCGATTCGAATCGGCTATTTGTTGCTCGTGGCGCTCGCTGCGACCGCGCTATACGCGGCAGAGCGTAGCGACGAGGGACTCACCACGGCCACCGGCGCGCTGGTGCTGGTGCCGCTGTTCGTGCTGAGCCTGGTATTGATCAATGCCCAGTCGGTAACGTCGCTGACCACCGAGCGCGACATGCGAGCCTTGGACCTGTTGCTGGTGACCGACCTTTCGGCCAAAGAGTTCGTGTTCGGCAAACTGGGCGGCGTGTTCTACAACGCCAAGGAAATGGTTGGCCTGCCCATGCTGCTGTGCGGTTACTTGTGGTTCGAGGGCGCCGTGTCCGGCGAGAACTTGCTGTATCTGCTGGGCGGGTTGGCCGTCATGGACGCCTTCGTGGCGATGCTGGGCGTGCACTCGGGCATGAGCTACGGCAATTCGCGCACGGCCATCGGCGTGAGCCTGGGGACCGTGTTCTTCCTGTTCGTGGGTGTGGCGACGTGCATGCGGCTGATGGTCGCCTTTCGCTCGTTCCACTGGCAGATTCAGCCGTTTTTGGCCTTCATGATCGGCGGCGGCGTTGGGTTGTTCGTGGCGCTGGGCTCGCGTAATCCGTCGCGGGCGATTGCGATCGCCTCGGTCGCGGCACCGATTGCCACGTTTTGGGCGATGACGAGCTTCCTGCTGGACTACACGCTCGGCGTGTTTCTAGTGACGGTCGCCACGTATGGATTCGCGACGGCGGCCATGCTCGTGCCTGCCATCTCGGAGTTCGACGTAGCCAAGGCCCGGGCGGCCGGGACCGAAGAATAGCGCGGGGCCAACGGCCCAAGACCGCGACTCTGCCGGTGCGGCAAGTTACTTGTGATAGCCGAGCGACTTGACCACGCTGAGCATTTCCTCAAACGTGATGAAGCGACGGCGATGCACGAGCTTGTAGTGGTCGATCGCCATGGCCAGCTCACGCGCCTCGGGAGAAAGCTCTTCGTGGCTGTTGGCGAATTGTCGGCGTTCCCTGGCCGGTCGCGCTGCCTGCGAATCGGGGTTGCGGCGATCGACGAACGGAACGTCCGGAGGGCTCAACGTCGTCATGGCGGGGGCTCCTTGAAGGTGCCTGATTTGCCGGCCGCTCGCTTGTTCAAGGGCACCGGTCGGCGGGCCGTTCGCAAACAGCGACACGTCTCGCGCTTGCGAACAAACAAACCTAGATCGAGAAAGGCCCCCGGGCAAATGTCCAAAAGGGTGGTGCTCGCCCGCAGATCTCAATAAAACCGAAGCCGTGCGGATCTTGCGGATTGCGCCGGTCGCGCGGGCGGCACCGGACGCTAGCGCATGATGGGGCGACTTGCCGTCGCCATGCGCGTCGTGAGCGCCCGGCTGGGGCCGTGGGCGGGATCCTGCGCCAGTGCCTGCTGCAGCGCGTATTGGGCGTTCGGCGTGCGGCCGGCCGCAAACTCCGCTTCGGCCAGGTGGCACAACAGGTCGGCCGACGGCCGCTGACGCTGGGCAGCCAGGGCCAGCACGCGCGCTGCGTCGTCGTGGCGGCCCAAAGCGGAGAGGGCCAGCCCCTCGAGGTGCAACACCCGCTGGGGTTCCTCGCCGGGCGAGTAGCGATCGGCCACCGACTGCAATGCCGCGAGCGCTTGTTCCGGCTGGTTGAGTTGCCGGTACGCCTCGGCCAACTGCACGGTCACTTCGTCGTTGTAGGCGTATCCCAGCGCCCGCTGGTAGTCTGCCAGCGCCTTGCGAGGCTGGCCGCGTGCGGCTGCCACACGCCCCCGTAAGGCCCAGGCCGAGGCGAACTTGGGATCGATACGCAGGGCCTCTTCAGCGAGTTCTTCGGCGCGATCGATCTTCGCGAGTTGCAGCTCGATCTCGCCGGTACGCACCGTGAGCCCCGGGTCGCCGGGCGTCAGTTTTCGGGCCTGTTCGAGTTGCGCCAGAGCTTGTTGCATGGCGCCGCGATGCAGCAGTGCCTCGGCGTAGTTGCGCCGCGCGTCGGCATCCGAGGGTGACGTGGCCACCGCGCGTTCCAGCAGCGACTCGGCCCGCTTCCAGTCACCGCGTTCCATCGAGTTGGCGCCTTGCTGCGTCAGTTGGCGTCCCATCGCCACCGATTCGGACACCGGCTCGCGGCTGCCAAGGCTGCGGCATCCGCCCAGCGCGGCGCAGAGCACGAGGGCCGCAACCGCGCAGGCTGAGCGGCTGTGGGCGATGGCTTCGACATAGCGCGCACTGGGCTTCCGCACGGCGGTACACGTACCGGTTTCGGGGGGCAGAGAAAATGGCCGTGGACGATAGCAAAACACGGGGTCGCGAACAAGGTGAAGGGGATTCGCTGCCGCAGCAAGCACTGCTGCTTGATGCGCGCTGGCTCACCGACAGGGCGGCCCGTAGAATGTGCTATCGCTCCTGAAAGTCGCGAGTAGGAGAAGGGCTCGATGCCTGCGCAGTACGATAAGTTGGGAATTCGGTTTCTCTATCCCGACAACTGGACGCTTGATGAGGAAGAAGCACTTGCGGGCAACCGATCCGTCTCGGTTCACAGTCCCGGCGGGGCCTTCTGGTCGATTACGCTGCACGATGCCAGCATCGATCCGGGCGAGTTGGTCTCAGCGGCGCTGGCTACGTTGAAGGAGGAGTATCAAGACGGCGAAGCTACGCCGGCTTCCGATAAGATCGGCGGCGAGGCGATCTCCGGCTACGATCTCAACTTCTTCTATCTCGACCTTACCAACACGGCGCTGATTCGCGGTTTTCGCGCAGGCAACGCAAGCTGTCTCGTCTTATGCCAGGCGGAAGACCGCGAATTCGCAGCGGTCGAGCCGGTGTTTCGCGCGATGACGACGAGCTTGCTCGGCAAGCAAGCACTGCCGTAGCGCAAAGCTTCACGCGCGCCTTGCAATTCTTACAAGCGATGCCGCGGTTCCACGCTGCGCGTCGAGTACTTGGTCGAGAAGTTTTCCAGGACGAATCGCCGCGACATTCGACGGATTGCGGAGCGACACGGCAGCTCGTCGGCGCTGGACGCGCGCGATTGGCACGGCACGTGCATTAACCGACCACCGTTCATGTGCGACCCAGTCTGGCCCCGCCGCTAGGAGCGAACCGCCGGCGGCGCGGCCAGAACCATGACACGAAACACATGATGCCGTGAATCTTAGCGGATCGTTGCCAGAGTCTGGCGACACAGAGCCCACCACGGGCCGCAGCAGTTTTTCACGGTTGGAGGGCCCGGTTGGCAGATTGGTTGCCAGCCGGGCCCTTTTTTCTTTGCAAAGCGATTTGGCCGGTTGATCCAGCGGCGATTCGGCAACGTCGTTGCACCCCGCATCTTTGATCCTCCGCGGCCGGCGGTCCCCCTCACGAGCCGCCTGGCGTGGCCTATCTTTATCTCGTGGATGCCGCGCCCCGCCGGGGGAACTTGCGGCGGCGTGCCCCGGGGTCTCGTCCCGCGGCCTTGAGACTCCGCGGGCCGGGGCGATATACTTCCGCAAGCAATGGCGGCACGGGGGCAGGAAATTCATTCTGCGTTTCGCTGAGGAGCAAAACGACATGGCAACGGCATATCACACGTGTGTGGACCAAATTGGTGATACCGCCGGGATGATTTGGCGCCATCTCAACGAGAACGGCTCGCGCACTCTCACGCAGCTAGCAAAAGAAATCGACGCTCCGCGCGACGTCGTGATGCAGGCCGTCGGCTGGCTGGCCCGCGAACAGAAACTGACGATCGAGGAAGGTTCGCGCAAGAAGGTCGTCTCGCTGTGCAGCTAGCTTTCGCCGCGAGAGGTGGCGGCACCTATTGGGCCGTCGACTCGTAGAGCGGCAGGTGCCGGTAGTAGACTTCCAGCGACAGCAGGTTGAGCGCCGTGACGTACAGCCGTCCGGCGTGCGGGCCCCAGCGGTCGGGCACCGGGCGGCGCGGGTCCCAACTTCCGGCCAGCGGACCGGAGTCGATCTGCGATTCGACCAGCAGCGGGTGCAGTCGCGCGTTCCAAGCGCGCCAGTACTTGCCGCGCATGTGGAACATGACCTGCGTCGCGTAGTACCAATAGTACGTGTCGCGCAGCGGTCGCCGCGCTGAGCCGTTCTCCGGCAGGCGCACCAGCAGATACTCGGCGCCTTCGACCATGTGTGCGTCGTCGCGGTTCAGGCCCGTGTACAAACGCATCAGCAGGCCCACGGCAGTCATCGACGACGAGGGACGCCGGCCGTGGCCTTGTCGCGGAGTATCGGGCGCCAGCGGATTGTAGACGTACAGCGATCCGCCGGTTTGAGCGCGGTCGAGCCACTCTTTCACGCGCTCGTAGGTCTCGTTTGGCACCTGGAGTCCGGCCAGCTCGCCGCTTTTCAGTGCCATAAGCTGCCAGCCGCTGACCGAGGTATCGGAGCCGCTGCCCGGCGTGTAGCGCCAGGCCCCGCGTGCGCGATCCTGAGCCAGGACGATGAAGTCGATCGCGCGCTGTGCGGGCTCGGCCAGTGCGTCGTCGCCGGTCATGCCGTACGCCTCGCACAGCGCGATGGTCGCGATGCCGTGACTGTACAGCCAGGCGCTGCGGTTGGATTCTTCATCCTCCGGCTGATAGAGATCGCCGCTGGCGCGTTGGTTCTCGATCAGGAAGTCTAGGGCCCGTTGCACCACGTCGGCGTAGGTGCCGCCGTAGTGGTCGTACCCGGCGCCCAAAAACGCCAGCAGGGCCATGCCCGTGGCAGCGGTCTGGGCCCGAAATGTGGTCGGTGGATCCTGCACGTCGCTGTCGCCGTCGAACTGCAAGGTCCAACTGCCGTCGGGCCGCTGGTGTTGGGCAAGGAACACGAGCCCCGCCTCGATGGCGGCTTCGGTTTGCGCCGAGGGCGCGCCGGCGGCATCCGGATTGCGCCGCAAACCGCCCCGGCGAGCAAACGCCGCGGCCGGCTCACGCGCACGGCCGTCGATGGGCAGCGGTCCGCCCGCCTTGCGGGCCAGCAACCGCGCCGGGCCGGCTTGGGGCACGTCGCTCTGTTCGCTCGCTCGGCGATTGGGAGTCCCCACGTCGGGTGTCATGGCATCGGACAAGCCACCCACCCCAACAGGAGCCGGAACGCGCACCGGCAGGTTCGCCGCGAGTCGACCGCGGGACGGTGGGGCGACATCGGCCGCGGACGAGGGCCGGGGCTCGCCGGATGAAGCCGATGAAGGAGCCTCGGCCGCCGGCTCGAGATCGTCGCCCGCGGCGCCGAGCCGGTCGGCCGGTGTCGGAGCAGTCCCCGTCGAGGACTTCTCGAGACGCGCGACGGCGCCCCCCGGCTCCGAGGGCGGAGCGGGCTGCCCCCGCGGTGCGTCAACGCGGTTGACGGCGCCGGGCGAAAGGCGGAAGGCCCGCGGCATGGCCCCGCCCGACTCGGTGGCTACAGAACGCTCGTCCGTGTCGCGAATCGTGCCGAACTCGCGCGGTACGTCGTCACCCTTGCCTTCGCGAGTGGGAGCTTGCACTTGTGGCTGCGGAGCGTCGAGCGGCGTGTCGACACCCGACTGGGCGCGCGGGAGCGCGGCAACCTGCGGTGCCCTGACTTGGGGTGCACGCTGCATCCGCGCGACCTGGGGCGCGGGCGAAAGCGCGTCATTGGCCTCGCTGGGGCGCTCGACGGTGCGGCGCGGCGTCAAGATGCCCGTCTCGACCGACGAGGGCGGCGCCGTCTCGCCCGCCACGACGGGACGCGGCACGGCGGCAATGGTCGACTGTCGGGAGGACAAGGCTTGCGGCTCCGCCTGAGGCGCCTCGCGTGGGGCCTCAGGCGCTGGCAACTCCGTTCTGGGCGGAACGATCGTCGGCGGGGGCTCGATCCGGGCCAGCTCGACCGGTGTCTGCGGCGTCTCGCGGACTTCTTCGATTGTGCGGCGAGCGATGTCCCCGGCGCTCGTGTCCAATCGGGCGAGCGGCTCGTCGAGCGGTCGCACGGCCGGCGTCTCGGCCTCGCGAGACTGTTGTTCCAGTTCGCTTTCGGCCGGCGCGGGTGCGTCGAGCTCGGCCACCTGCGGTTGTTCCGGCACCGCCACTGGCTCTGGTTGGTCGGGCTCGGCTTCGGTCGGATCGACGCGGCTCAACTCCCAATTGTTGGGCGCAAGCCGGGGGGCCGCTTCCTGGGGCTCGCGCATCGGTACGACGTTTTGCGGCACGTCTGGCGTCTGGCCTTCCACCGGCACGGGCGTGCTTTCCAGCGGTACGTCTTCCGGCTGCTGTTTCGCCCGCTGGTCGATTTCCGTGGGCCGCTCTTCCGGCTTCGGCGTTTCGACCGGTTTCTCGAACGCTTCCACCGGGTCCTCGGGGGCGCGGATGTGATAGTCCGGTGCGCGGAACTCCTCGACGGGCCGCCGCTGCTGCTCGGCGATTCGGTCGTCGGCCAGGGCCATCAGCCGATACTGATTGAGTGACAGGAAGAGCAGGATGTGCAGGATCAAGCTTAAAACGGCCGCCAACTGCAGGCCCCGCTGCACACGTTTGACGCGGCTGAGCGCACCGACCAACAGCAACGTCACGATCGCCAGCGAGCCAAGATACGTCCATCCGTTGGCCCACCAGCGAGGATCCTCGAAGTTCGCGACCGCGATGATTCCCGCTCCGCCGAAGCCGGCCAGCACCAACAGCGCCACGACCACCGGCCACAGACGGTCGTCGAACGCCTGGGACGGTCGCGCGCGCTCGCGGCGATGCGGTTGAGAGGCCATGGTGATCTACGGGGCGAGTCGGGACATTCAAGCGATGGGAAAAGCGGGGATCGCCGCGTGCGGCAAGCCGCCGGTCAGCCGCATGGGCGGCGATCGGCTAGCCGGGTTTCTCAAGCGCCGTCGTCGTCACGCGGTAGTCGCGAATGCCCGCCTTATTGCAGAGGTTCATCACCGCCACGACGTATTCCCACAAACATTCGCGATCGGCGCGAATCTCGACGGTTTGCTGTCCGGGGTTGTTGGCCGAAATCTGTTCGAGCTTGTCTTCCAGTCCTTCGAGGTTCAACTCGTCGCCGTCGACGAAATAGCGCCCCTCGCGGTCGACGTTCACGAACAGCACGCGCGGCTTGGTTGTCAACGGCCGGGCCTCGCTGGCGTGCGGCAGCACGATCTTCAGCTCACGCTCGTCCTCGGCAAACTTCGTGGCCACGAGAAAGAACAGCAGCAGTTGGAACACCACGTCGATCATCGGCGTGAGGTTCAACAGCCCGGCCGAGCGTCCCTTGTGAATCTTGACGGTCATGACGAGCTCATTCCGACGCGGCGGCCGTGCGGTGCGGGGCCTCGCCTTCGGTCACCGGAGTTTCGGCAACGTGCGGAACCGCCGGCGTGCGGTTGACGCGGGCCTTGCCTTCGTAACGTTCCAGCGCCGGCAGCAGTCGCCCGACCACGTCGTCGAGCCGCCCGAACAGGCGTTGGATCTTGCCTTCGTAGTAGTGGGCCAGGCACACCGCCGGAATCGCCACACATAAGCCGGCAAACGTCGTGATCAGCGCGATGTAGACGCCCGAGGCCAGCGCCTGGGCCTTGTTGGCGCCGTCGGGCAGATGGGCCGTCTCGTAGAAGGCCAGGATCATCCCCTGCACCGTGCCGACCAACCCCAACAGCGGCGCCACGGTGGCCGAGAGATTCAACGGGCGAATGTTTCCGTACAGCCTGTTGGCCTCGCGCTCGCTGGCCGCGGTGACTGTGCGCTCGAGTTCCGCCATCGGCCGCCCGGTCTTGAGCAGCGCCGCGGTCAGTACGCTGGCCGCGGCCGAAGGATACTTCTGACACAGCCGCCACGCCTTGCGCGGGTCGAAGCCCGCCTGGTCCTCGAGCAGCGCATCGATTCCGCGCACCAGCTTGGGCGGGATCACGCGGCGGCGGCGCAGGGCAATCGCCCGTTCGATACCGAACAGCACGACAAGAAACGAAAAGCCGTAGATCGGATAGAGGAAAATACCGCCGACCTGCGGCGAGGCCATGTGCAGCAGGTTCATGCCCTCGTCTTCCGGCTCCTCGGGTGCAGCCTCCGCCGGCGGCGCGGGCTCTTCGGCCATGGCCGCTTCGAATTGCTGGTCGGCCAGATCGGGTTCGGCTGGTTGCGCGCCGGCGGTTGCCGCCAGAAGGGTACCAACCAATACAGCCAGGGCGATCCGCCAGCCGGCGAACCGCGACACACGCGCTCTCTTCATCGACACATACGTCCTTTCGCCCGAATCTTCCGCCGGTCCGGGCACTGATTCCTAGTCTGACGCACTTACGCTTAGGTGCCCAGCGCCTCCAGGCGGTTCTTTGCCAGCGCGGCCTTGTCGCTTGTAGGGTATTGGTCCAGCACTTCCCGATACGATTTCTTGGCCTGCTCGACCATCTTCAAGACTTCAAAGCACCGCCCCGCCTCGTACGAGGCGTTGGCCTGCCACACGCGCAGCGACTCGGGCGACTGGGGATATCCGTAGCCGTAGGCCACCTTGAAGAAGTTGCGAATGGCCTCCTTGTATTGCTGCTTCTCGAACAGAAGCTCGCCCATCATGAAGCGCGCCCGTGCCGAAACCTCACGATCGGTCTCGCCCACGACCTGCTCGTAGCGCTTCATGGCTTCGTCGGCGCGTCCGAGATTCTGCAGGGCCCAGCCCGACTCGTAACGCAGCTCCGGAGCGTGGCTCGACTGGGGATCGTCGGCCAGCGCCGTCTCAAGCAACTTCAGGCTGTCTTCCCACTGCTCGCGCTGTGCCAGGGCCTGGGCCGCGTGCAAGCGGGCCAGCGTGCGAAAGGCGTGATCGCTCCCCGCAGCATCCAGAAACTTTGCGTAGGCGGCATGCGCCTCGTCGAACTGATCCTGACCGAAGCGGGCTTCGCCGATCATGAAGAGGGCATCGGCCGCCAGCCCGCCCTGGGGAAACTGCGCCAGTTGCTTTTCGAACGATTCGATCGCCGCGGCGAGTTGACCCTGCTGATATTGCGACCAGCCGAGCTTGTGGGTGGCCTTCTCGCCCAGGTCCCCCTCCCCTGCCCTGGCCGCAGCCGTTTGGTAGTGATCTGCAGCGCGGGCATAGTCGCCGGCGTCGTATGCGCCCTCGCCGAGGTGATACAGGCTCTCGGCGGCCAACGGGCTCGTGCCGTGTCGGTCGACGAGCTTGCCGAAGGCGTCCAGCGCTTCGTTGGGCTTTCCGGACGACTTAAGTGCCCAGGCCAGTTCGTACAGGGCCTTGTCGGCGCCGGCGTAGTCGGGCGCACTGGTCAGCAACTCACGAAACGCCTTCGCGGCCTCGTCGTACTGCTTCGCGCCCGAGTAGCACAGACCAAGCAGATACAACGCGTCGGGTTGTTCGCCTTGCGGCGGATCGTTGTCGAGAAACGTTCGGATGTCTTCGATCGCCGCGGCGAAGTTTCCCTGCCGCTGCCGCGCCAGCGCCCGAGCGTAGCGTGCCCGCCCCGCCACGGCGTGCTGCGGATATGCCTCGAGCACTTTCGATAGCGAGGCTTCCGATGCGGGGTACTCGCCGGCGGCCAACTGCGTCCAGCCCAGCCCGTACATCGCGTGCGGCGCAAGCGGGCTTTCCGGTCCGTTGGCGATCACTTGCTGGTAGTTCTGTGCGGCAGCGTCCCAATCGCCCGCTGAAGCGGCGAACTCGCCAAGGCGGAAATAGGCTCGGTTGCGCAAGCTGCTGTCGGGAAACTCCTTGACGAGCCGCTCGAGTGCCGCGGTCGCTTCCTGGAGGTTGCCCTCGTTGCGGTAGGCGGATGCGAGAGCCACGAGCGTTTCTGCCGCCCGTTTGCCCTGCGGCTGGGCGGCCAGTGACGCTTCGAGGGCCGAAATCGCGGCCGGATAGTGCTTCAACTCGAGTTGGGCGCTGCCCAGCAGGAATTGCGCTTCGGCCACGGCGTCGGGAGCCTTGAGATCGGCGACGACCGGCGACAGCGCTTCGACGACCGCCGCGTATTGTTTGGTCAGGAACAGCGACAGCGCGAGCCGCAATCGCCAGGTGTCCGCGTCGCCGTGTTTGGCGTGTTTGTCGAGCAACGCGCGAAAGTCCTTTTCGGCCGCTGCATAGTCCCCCTGTTGCAATGCGGCTTCAGCCGCCAGGTAACGCACGTCGGCCGCCAGCGGATCATCGGCATGCGAGGCGAGGAACGCCGTGGCATGTTTGTCGGCCGCCGCGAGATCGCCCTGATCGAGCGCGGCATAAGCAGCCATGTACAGCGCCTGCGGAGCCTGCTCGCTTTGGGGATGTTGCCCGGCCAGCGCGGCATAGGCGGCGACCGACTCGCCGCGACGTGCGGGGATATCAAACAACGCGTCGGCCCGGTCGAGCTCGAGCTGCGGCATTTGATCGGACTTGCCAGCGCTCTGCAGTGCCCGATCGAGCACCTTTAGCGCCGCCTCGGGCTGTTGTTGCTTCAGCCGCGTGCGCGCGAGCCAGTGCGCGGCTTCGGGCGCCTGCGGGCCTTCGGCCGTGGCCACGGGTGCCAACATGTCGGCGGCCGCTTCCAGTTCGCCGAGCTGATAGTAGTTCTTTCCTGCGGCAAGGCGTGCCGGCAGGCGATAGCTTGAGTCGGGGAATTTCTGTTCGAGCGAGGCATACAACTCCGCCGCCTCGGCAAGCTGCTGTTGCTCGATCCGCGCGGCGGCCTGCCGCATCAAGGCCAGGTCGGCGTGCTCGAAATCCTGGGAGGCCGCGGCGGACGCAAACCACTTCTCCGCGGCTTCGTGCTGACCTTGGGCGAACAGGGTCTCGCCACGTCGCAAGACGACTTCCGCTCGCAGCGGGTGCTTCTCGACCTGCCTGACGAATTGGTCGAAGGCGGCCCCCGCGCCTGCGGAGTCGCCGAGATCCTGCCGGGCCACGCCCAGCGCGTAGAGGGCTTCGGGCGCGAGCTGGCCCTCGGGGTATTGGTCGACGAGTTGCTGGTAGGTTTTCGCGGCCTCCTCTTTCTGATCGCGGGCGTACAGCGCTTCGCCGCGGTAGTAGAGCGCCTGCTCGAGCTCTTTCGACTGGGGGAACTTCTCGGCCAGCGTCGCAAAGGTCTCGGCCGCCTCGTCGTAGGCCTCGGCGTGGCCCTGTTGACCGCGGCTGTATTGGGCGAGCCCCAGGTTCAGGTACGTCGCGTCCAGCAACTCGCTCGTGGGGTACTCGCGAATGACGCGCTGGAAGCTTTCTTCGGCCGCGCCATATTGCTTGAGCAGCAGCCGGCAGACGCCGCGATAGTGCTCGGCCTTGGGGGCCAGCGGATCGTCGGGAAACCGCTTGAGAAATGTGCTCCATTCGTCGGCTGCCAGGTCGTAGACCCCCCGGTCCTGAAACGCCACCGCGTCGCGAAACTGCCGCACGGCGGCCGGGGGGGACTTGCGGGGCGGGGCTTTGTCTTCTTGGGCGTAGGCGGCGCGTCCGCAAATCGCCGCGACCAGCGACACCAGTACGAGCGCGATGACCCACGTTCGATTGGGAACCGTCATGCACAAAGCCCTAGGTGCGTGCCTCTACCAGCCCGTTGAAGTAAGCCATCCTGGCCAACTTCAACCTCGCCAAGTGCGAAGCAAAGCTCCGCACGGCTCGCAAAATAACGACTGAGTCGTCATTTTGAGATCGCATCCATGCGCGATCTGGCGGCCGTCGAATACTTCAACAGGCTGCTAACCCCGTTTTGCCCCGCTGCCATTATTTCAATCACCCAGCCAGAATACAAGAAATCGTTGGGGCGCTGGAAGATAAGGTGGCGTTGCTCGCGCGCGGCGCGCTTTCTATGATTGAGCGTTCCCGCGCGACGAGCGACTTTTTTTCCTGGACACATCCGCGTTGTCAGAAATCCTCTCCCAATCCTGGGTGGAATGGGGCCTACTGGCCCAAACCCCCACGACAGACGTGCAACTGTGGCACTGGGTGGCCTTTGGCGCATTCGTCGCCGTGCTGCTCGTCTTGGATCTGTTCGTCTTCCACCGCGACTCGCACGAGCCCACCTTGCGCGAATCGGCCGTGTGGACCGTCATCTGGTGCTCGCTGGCACTAGCATTCAACGTGCTGCTGTGGATCTGGCGCGGCAGCGATATCGGCGTGGCCTTTCTGACCGGGTACCTGGTCGAGTGGGCCCTGTCGATGGACAACGTCTTTGTGTTCGCCGTGGTGTTCAGCTTCTTCGGCGTTCCGCTGAAATACCAATATCGCGTGTTGTTTTGGGGCATTCTCGGCGCGGTGGTGATGCGGCTGGCGTTCATCCTGGCCGGCGCCGCGCTGATCGAACGCTTTAGCTGGGTCATGCCCATCTTCGGCGCGCTGTTGATCTACACCGGCTACAAACTGGCCGCCCACGGCGATACCGAGGTCAACCCCGAGAAGAACATCCTGATGCGGGCCGCGCGGCGGCTGTTCCCCGTGGCCAAGGAAAGCCACGGCGATCATTTCTTCGTGATCGAAGACGGCCGCCGATGCATCACGCCGCTGTTTCTCGTGCTGCTGGTGGTGGAGAGCACCGACGTGCTATTCGCCGTCGACAGCGTGCCGGCCATCTTCGGCATCACCCAGGATGCCTTCACCGTGTTCACCTCCAACATCTTCGCCATCCTCGGTCTGCGGGCGCTGTACTTCCTGCTGGCCGGCGTGATGAACATGTTCCGCTACTTGAACTACGGGCTGGCGGCCGTGCTCTCGTTCGTCGGTTTCAAGATGGTGGGCGAATGGTGGACCGGCCATCACCTGCTGCCGCCGGCCGGTTCGCTGGCGGTGATTCTGGTGCTGTTGTCGGCCTCGATCATCGCCTCGATCCTGGCTAACCGCCGCGAGCGTTTGACGCCGCCGCCGCTTTCCGAATCCGACACGCCGCAGCCCGACGCGACCCAGCCGGTCAGCGAAGGCGGCCGCTCGCAACGGTAAGGAAACGCGGGCAATTCTCTCGGGCTGTATGGCCTGCGCACAAACGCACTTGACGCCCCGGCGCATGGGGTACACTTTGGACGTAGGGACAGATTCTTCTCCCGGACCCGCAATCGAAGCTTCGTGAAGCACGCTCTGATCACCGGAGGCGCGGGGTTCATCGGCAGCCATCTGGCCGAGGCCCTGATCGCCCGCGACTATCGCGTCACCGTCATCGATGACGAGTCGACCGGCACGGCCGAAAACCTCGCCGGCGTGCGCGATCATTTCAACTTCAGCTTCGTGCACGGCACGGCCGCCGATAAGGGGCTGATGCGGTCGCTGGTGGCCGACGTCGACGAAGTGTATCACCTGGCCGCCGCGGTCGGCGTGCAGTTGATCTCCACCGCGCCGATCCACACCATCGAAACCAACATCTATCCCACCGAGCTCGTGCTCAGCGAGCTGTTGCGCCGCAAGCGCGACGGCTACGCGGTTAAGCTCTTTCTGGCCAGCTCGAGCGAGGTGTACGGCAAGAACCCCAAGCCGATCTGGGCCGAAGACGCCGATATCGTGCTGGGCCCCACCACGCGCACGCGGTGGTCGTACGGTGCGTCGAAGGCGATCGACGAGTTTCTGGCCTTGGCCTACTGGCGGCAACATCGCCTGCCGGTGGTCATCGGGCGGTTCTTCAATGTCGTCGGCCCGCGGCAGACGGGGCACTACGGCATGGTGCTGCCGCGGTTCGTCGAGGCCGCTCTGGCCGGACGCTCGCTGATCGTGCACGACGACGGGCACCAGGTCCGCTGCTTTGCCCACGTCACGGACATCGTCAATTCCGTGATCGCGCTGATGGAGACCGAGACGGCCGTGGCCGGCGTGTACAACATCGGCAGCGACCAGCCGGTGAGCATTCTGCAGTTGGCCAAGCACGTCATCGAGGCGGTGAACCCCAAGCTGGAAGTCCAGTTCCAGAGCTATGCCGAGGCGTACGACGCCGATTTCGAGGACGTCCGCTCGCGGATCCCGGACCTGTCGAAGCTGCGGCGGACGATCGCCTATCGGCCGCAGTTCGACCTGGAAGCCACGATTCGCGACGTGCTCGAAACGACCCGCGCCCGGCAGCGCCGCTAGCCGGTTCTTCCAATGCCCCGCTCTTGTTTAGCGCGGAGCCGCCGGCGACGGCGCGTCCCGACGCCCAGCCGCACCTGCCGTTTCCCGCCAATTTTTCCCGGAAAATCCTGCCGCCACCCCTCCCGCCCCTCGCGGGACGATTAGAATAGAGAAAGCGTGCGGATTCGGTCCTCGACTCCCGGTCGGCCACTCCGCACGCCGGGCCGGCAGTGGGCAAGCTGCACGCGGGGCGCGTCACCCACGCTGTAACGGAACTTACGATGGCCAGATTCCTTTCGTTTCCCGGGCTCCCGGGCCACGCACTTCCACGGTATTCCATGGCACGTTGCAGCACGCTTCGCCGCACGCGCGGCTTTACGTTGATCGAAATGCTGGTGGCCCTGGCCATCACGCTGATCATGATGGGCGCCGTGGTGACGCTGTTCGGCGTGATGACCGACAGCGTCTCCAAGGGCCGCTCGGCCATCGAGATGTCCGACCGCCTCCGCGCGGCGCGCAACACGCTGCAAGCCGACCTGCTGGGCGCCACCGCCTCAATGACCCCGCCGCTACGGCCGGAAGAGGACGAGGGGTATTTTGAGATCATCGAAGGGCCGTTGAACGACTACGGGCCGGCAAGCGATCCGACCTACGGAGCGAATTGGACGCTGTTTGGCGACGTGGACGACGTCCTGATGTTTACGACGCGCTCCCGGCGGGGCCCTTTTCTGGGGCGATTTGGATTGCGCACGATCGAATCTGAGATTGCCGAAGTCGTGTATTTCCTTGCGCAGGATCCGAATTCACCGCCACCGGTGATCGATGCGACGACCGATCCGCCCACACGGCTGTTTACGCTCTATCGCCGGGTGCTGTTGATTGCGCCGCAAGTTGGATCGATTCCTCCCTATCCGCCTGGCGCCGGCGCAACCCTGGAACATTTCTACGACGACTACGATGTGTCATCGCGATTCGACAGTTCTAGCGGCAACATGATTCCGAACACGCTGGGAGATCTCACGAAGCGCGAGAATCGCTTCGCCCACTATGGCGACGCCACCTTCGCCTACGGCGATTTCCCGTTTCCCGTATCCAGGGTCGGCATTCCGACGTTTCCGCTGGCAGCGTTTCCCATCCCGGATTGGCCGCCGACAACGGGGTCCACGAATTTGCCGGGCAACTGGCCCGCGGGACATCCAGAGGAGAGCGCGTTCCTCGCGCCTTCAGCGGACGCACGCATTGGCCATGACGTGCTCCTGACGAACGTACTTTCGTTCGACGTGCAAGTGTGGGATCCGACGGCGCCGGTTCGCGTTGAGAATGGAGTCGCACTTGAACCTGGCGATGTCGGATGGAGCAGCGCGACCACGATCGGTGCCACGGGTGCGTACGTTGATCTGGGGTACCACAATACGGTTGGCTCAACGCTAAGCGTCTTCTCAGATATCAACCCCAACGCGCGACCTACAATCGCATTTCCGCAGAATACTGCAGCCGCTCGTGTGTACGACACCTGGTCGCTGCACTACGAGAACGACGGCCTCGATGATGTTGGGGATCCGATCACCTCAAGCAATCTTGGTGATCGCGGACTGAACGGTCTCGACGACGACGGCGACGGTATCGTCGACGATCTTGACGAGTACGACACACTTCCCCCCTACTACGCACCGCTCCGCGGTATCCGCATCAAAATCCGCGTCTACGAACCGAGCAGCCAGCAGGTGCGCGAGGCGGTGATCGTGCAGGACTTCACGACGAAGTAGCGGCGGTTTGCGGGCTCTCGGAGCGAGACGCGACCACGCTCGGCACGGTAGACTGGCGGGAACGTGTCAGGCGGCGTTCTAAGCTCGCTGTCGACTCTCCGCGATACTCCTGCCAACGGCTCACGGAGTGAGCCGGCTACGATGCACATCATTCGCTTGCGTGGGCCCTGGGAACATCAGCCGCTGGTGCGGTACGTGGGCGAGGGCGATGCGCCGCGGGAGGAGACCGACGATCTGCCCGCGGGGGGCCGCACGGCCGTGCCGGGCGACTGGGCCAATTCGCTGGGGCACGACTTCATCGGCTGCGTGCGGTACACGCGGCGGTTCAACACGCCCACGAACCTCGACAGCGACGAGCGGGTGTGGCTGGTCGTCGAGGCGGTCGACCACGAAGCCGAGGTGACGCTCAACGGCCAGGCCCTGGGCCGGCTTCGCTCGGGGCAGCCGCCGCTGCGCAGCGACGTCACGCCCCTGCTCGCAGCCTACAACCAACTCGTCGTCGACGTGCGGATGCCCCCCGCGGCCTTTGCCGACCCTAGCGCCCGCGGCGAGCGCGCCGGCCAAGCCGGCGGCCTGACCGGCGAAGTACGGCTCGAAATCGGACGAACGTAGCAGGCTCACTCCGTGAGCCGTCGCAGCGCGCCGCTCGATGCCGCGAAAGCCCGCGAATCGTCGCGCGAATGCACTGTCGAATCCGCTGCTTGGCTCTGCTACGGCTCACGGAGTGAGCCTGCTACGTACGGCCGGCGGCCGGCACATGCACGTGCCGTGCGCGTTGTGCGGACGTAAGACAACGCGGCACATGAATGTGCCGGCTCGAGCTGTTAGAATTGCCGAATTCCATCCATTGAACCTTCCCCCGCTGAGAAGTCACACCATGTTTCGACGTGCCGCACTGCTATGCTTCGCTGTGATTGTTTCCTCGACCGCCGCCCTGGCCGACCAGAAGCCCAATACGCTTTCGCCGGACGAATTGAACGACGGTTGGATTCTGTTGTTCGACGGCGAGACCACCTTCGGCTGGAAGGCCAACAGCGATGCCAACTGGAAAATCGACGGCGGCGTGATCTCGGTCGACTCGGGCGCCAAAGGCCTGCTCAACACCACCACGCAATTCGGCGACTTCGCGCTCAAGCTCGACTTCCGCGCCGACCGCAAGACCAACAGCGGCGTGTTTCTGCGCACTTCGACCCAGCCCAGCGATCCGGCGGTGGATTGCTACGAGCTGAACATCGCGGCTCCGGAGGTGAGCCCCTTCTTCACCGGCAGTTTCGTGGGCCGCGAGGAAGCGCGCGAGACTTCACCCTCGAGCGACTGGCGCACCTTCCACGTCGAAGCGGTCGGCGGGCACTTTCGAGTTTCGCTCGATGGTGAGGAAGTGCTCGACTACGTCGACGAGAAGCCACTGGGCCGGGGCTACATCGGCTTGCAGTTCAACTCGGGCAAGGTCGAGTTTCGCAACATCAAGCTCAAGCCGCTCTCGCTGGAGAGCATCTTCAACGGCAAGGACCTGGCCGGCTGGAAGGAGTTTCCCGGCAAGAAGAGCAAGTTCAGCGTGACGCCCGAGGGCGAGATCAACGTCAAGAACGGCAACGGCCAATTGGAATACCAGACGCCGGTTGCCGACTTCGTGCTGCAACTCGAGATCATCTCCAATGGCCAGTTCCTGAACTCGGGCATTTTCTTCCGCAACATTCCCGGCGAGTTCTGGCAAGGCTACGAGAGCCAGATTCAAAACGGCTACCTGGGCAGCCGTACCGTGCCGATCGACTACGGCACCGGGGCGTTTTACCGGCGGCAGAAGGCCCGGAAGGTCGTGCCCGACGACTTCCAGTGGTTTCACAAGACGCTGGTCGTCGAGGGGCCGCACATGGCCACCTGGGTCAACGGGTACCAGGTGACCGATTGGACCGACACCCGCGACCCGCACGAGAATCCGCGCAATGGTCTGCGTCTGGAGGCCGGCACGATCACGATTCAGGGGCACGATCCCACGACGGACCTTTCGTTCCGCGACATCGCGTTGGGACACATTCCCCCGCGCGAGCCATAGTGGGGTAGCCTGGGGCAATGTGGGCAGCGCGTGACGGCACAATCCCGCAAGCTGTGAAATTTTTCCCAAACCTTGACGCTGGCAAGGGTTAGTTTTTTGACAGCCGTGGCGGCACCGAGGTATGCTTTTCGGTGCGGGTCTGGCAGAGAAGCCATAGGCGGACGACACTTCCGGGCAAAACTTCACTTCTGCATGGGGAGGCCATCTATGTACCTCCGCGAGATTCTCAACTCGAAGGGCCACACGGTCCACACCATCGACAGCAGCGCGACGCTCGAAGACGTCGTGCAGAAACTCGTGCGCCACAACTGCGGCTCGCTGGTCGTTGTCGATCCGAAGTCGTCTTCGGGCCGCATGGTCGGCATCATCACCGAACGCGACATCCTGCGCGCCTGTGCCAGCCACAAGGCCGCGCTGTCGGCGCTGAAGGTCTCCGACACGATGACCGCCAACGTCGTGATCGGCGGCCCCGACGATGCGGTCGAGGACACGATGGGCCTGATGACCGACAAGCGCATCCGTCATCTGCCGGTGATGGAAGAAGGCCAACTGCTGGGTCTCATCTCGCTGGGCGACATCGTCAAGATGCAGCACGACCAGTTGACGATGGAAAACCACTATCTGAAGAACTACCTGCATAGCTGACGCCCGAGGCGTGAGCGTGTCGCGACCGGTAGTAGCGAGCTAAGAGCGGCCGGCCGACATCTGGCGAAATTCCCGCGGCAGCGGAAAGAAGACTTCTTCCTCGCGGATGGAGCGCGCTTCGACCGTGGCACCGTACTTCTCGCGCAGCATGTCGAGGCACTGTTCGACGACCGCTTCGGGGGCGCTTGCGCCGGCGGTGACCAGCACGGTGTCGTCGGGCTTGAGCCAGGCCAGGTCGATGTCGTTCGGCCCGTCGATCAGGTAGGTTCGTCGGGTCGACTCGCCCCCCAGCTCGGCCAGCCGCTGGCTGTTCGAGCTGTTCTGACTGCCCAGCACGAGCACGACGTCAGCCTCTTGCGAGAGCAGCCGCACGGCTTCCTGGCGGTTCTGCGTGGCGTAGCAGATATCTTCCTTGGGCGGCCCGACGATGTGGGGAAAGCGTTCCTTGAGCCGCTTGATGATGCGGTTGGCATCGTCGACCGAAAGCGTGGTTTGCGTCAGGTACGCGAGCTTGTCGGTCGAGATTTCCAGCCGGTCGACGTCTTCGGGCGACTCCACCAGGTGAATCGCCTCGGGCGCTTCGCCCATCGTGCCGATCACCTCGTCGTGTCCTTCGTGCCCGATCAGCAGGATCGTATAGCCGTTGTTGGCGTAGCGCTTGGCTTCCAGGTGTACCTTGATCACCAGCGGGCAGGTGGCGTCGATGGCCTTCAGTCCGCGCTGGCTAGCCACGCGGCGGACTTCCGGCGAAACGCCATGGGCCGAATAGAGCAGCGTCTCGCCCGGGGGCACTTCTTCCAGGTCCTCGACGAAGACCGCGCCTTTGGCACGGAACTGCTCGACGACGTACTTGTTGTGGACGATCTCGTGGTAGACGTACACGGGAACGCCAAACGTCTTGATGGCCAGATCAAGCGTGTCGATGGCCATGTTGACGCCCGCACAGAAGCCGCGCGGGCTGGCGAGAATGATCTTCATGAGACCCGTATGCTCGATGCCCGCCTGCGAGGTGCTGGCACGCACCAGCCGAAGTCGAAGCGAGCGTTCGCCTTTCCAATGGTCGCTTGATTCATCATAATGCAACGGCCGCGACAAGGATAGACGCGCCGGATGGCCCCCTGCTAGATAACTCCGCAAATGAATTGATTTCATAACGGAACGGACTCATTCCGATGGCGCAGCTTTCGGCAACCGCGGATCTTTCGACGCTGGGTCCCGGCGCGCGCCCGGCCAGCCGCGCCGAGGCGGCCGAGTACTGCCATCGCCTGGCTCGGCGACACTACGAGAACTTCACCGTCGTCAGCCTGCTTCTGCCGCGGCGGCTCGTTCCGCACATGGAAGCCATCTACGCCTATTGCCGCTGGGCCGACGATCTGGCCGACGAGGTGACCTCGCCCGAGGAGAGCCTCGAGTTGCTCGATTGGTGGCAGGCCGAGTTGGAACGCTGCTACGCGGGCGAGGCCAGCCACCCGGTGTTCGTCGCCCTCCGCGAGACGATTCGTGAATTCGAGATTCCCCGCGAGCCGTTCGTGAATCTGCTCGAGGCGTTCAGGCAGGACCAGCGCGTGACGCGCTATGCCAGTGCCGACGACGTGCTGGCCTACTGCCGAGATTCGGCCAATCCCGTGGGCCGGCTGGTGCTCTACCTGGGGCGATGCCACGACGATCAGCGGGCGGAACTTTCCGACGCGGTCTGCACGGGCCTGCAACTGGTGAATTTCTGCCAGGACGTGGCCCGCGATTGGCACCAGGGGCGCGTCTATCTTCCGCAAGAAACGCTGCTGCGGGCCGGCTACGACGAAGCGATGTTTGCACGCGGCGAGTACAACGACGCGTTCGTTCAGGCCTTGCGCGAGGAAGTCGATCGGGCCGAGCGCTTTCTGCGGGCCGGCGAGCCGCTGGTGTCTCGGATGCCGCGCGAGCTGCGGCTGGACGTGGCGCTGTTTGTCGCCGGCGGACTCGAAATCGTGCGGGCGATCCGCAAGCTGGACTACGACGTCTGGCGCACGCGTCCCACTCTGTCGAAGCACGCCCGGTTGCGGCTGCTCGTCGGCAGTTGGTGGCGAACTCGATAGGACCAAGGGGCATGGAGCCACGACGATGAACAAGGGATTACAGGCCAGCTACGACCACTGCCAGGAGATCGCCCGCCGCTCGGCGTCGAGCTTCTATTACTCTTTCCTGCTGTTGCCGGAAGAGAAGCGGGCCGCGATGTGCGCCTTGTACGCGTTTCTGCGTCGTACCGATGATTTGGGCGACAGTTCCGACTCGCAGGCCAGCCGCCGGGAAGCGCTCAGCGAGTGGCGCAAGGCCCTGGCACGATCGCTTGCCGGCCGGTTCGACGATCCCCTGCTGCCGGCACTTGCCGATACGGTTCGCCTGTTTGATGTGCCGCCGGAACACCTCGAGGCGGTGATCGAGGGCGTGGAGATGGATCTGGATCCGCGCGAGTACGAAACGTTCGACCAGCTCGAAGAGTACTGTCACCGCGTGGCGTCTGCCGTGGGGTTGGCCTGTCTGCCGATCTGGGGCTATTCGGGCGACGAGGCGGAGCAGCCGGCCCGCAAGTGCGGCCTGGCGTTTCAACTCACCAACATCCTGCGCGACCTGAAGGAAGACCTGGCCCGCAACCGCGTGTATCTGCCGCGCGAAGACTTTGAGCGTTTCGACTACTCGGCCGCCCTGCTCCGCTCGGGCGTGCGCGACGAGCGCTTTGGCCGCCTGATGCAGTACCAAATCGAGCGTGCCGAGCAGCTCTATGCCGAAGGGGCCGAATTGGTGCACCATCTCTCGGCCGACGGGCGACGGATCTTCGGCGGCATGATGACCGTGTATCAGGCGTTGCTGGAGCGGATCAAGCATCTCGGCGGAGACGTGTTCTCGACGCGCGTGGAACTGAGCCGCTGGCAAAAAATGCGGCTGGCCTCGCAATGGTTTCTGGGTCGCACGCCGCTGGCCAGCCCGGCGGGAGCCAGCGCGCGATGAATTCGCCGGCCGCCGACGCTCGGCCCCGCATCACGATCGTGGGCGGCGGGCTGGCCGGATTGGCGGCGGCCGTCGCTCTTGCCGAATCGGACTGCCAGGTCGAACTCTTCGAAGCCCGGCGGAGCCTCGGCGGCCGAGCGGGTTCGTTCCGCGATCCGGCCACCGGCGAACAGGTCGATCATTGCCAGCACGTCAGCATGGGCTGCTGCACCAACCTGGCCGACTTGTGCCGGCGGATCGGCGTCGGCGATGCCTTTCGCCGCATCGATACCCTGCACTTTGTCGGTCCCGACGGTAGCTGGTATGACCTGAAGGCCTCGCGTTTGCCGGCGCCCTTGCACCTGGCTCCGGCGTTCTGGCGCATGAAGTATCTCAGCGCCGCCGAGCGCTATCGCATCGGCCGAGCGATGTGGAAGCTCATGCGAGAAACGCCGCATGACTTGGACACGGCTCCGAGCGTCGGCCGGTGGCTGCGGATGCAGAGACAGTCGACGCGAGCCATCGAGCAGTTTTGGGGCGTGATCCTCACGAGCGCCCTGGGCGAAGATCTCGATCGGGCTTCGCTTCCGGCCGCACGGAAGGTGATCGTCGACGGCTTTCTATCCGCCCGCGACGGCTATGTCGTTGAAGTGCCCGAGGTGCCGCTAAGCGCCCTGTACGGCGCGACGCTTGAACGCTGGTTGACGGAGCACGGCGTGGGCGTGCATCTCGGCACGCCGGTGCGCTGCGTATCCATTGCCGACGGGCCGCGCGTGGACACGGCCGATGGTACGCGACGGCCCGACTATGTTGTGCTGGCGGTGCCCTGGTTCAAGCTGGCGGAAATGGTCGATGCGAGCCTTGCCGAAGCGTGGCCCTGGCTGGCCGAACTCTCGAGAGTGGAAGCCTCGCCGATCACGGGCGTGCATCTGTGGTTCGATCGGCCAATCGCTTCGGTGGATCATGCCGTGATCGTGGGCCGTCTGAGCCAATGGATGTTTCGCCGCAGTTCGTCGGGGGCGTCAGCGGAGGGGCACTACTATCAGGTCGTCATCAGTGCCTCGCGGGGCCTGGCCGGCCGGGAAAAAGACGACGTCGTGGCCGAAGTCTGCCGCGAGCTTGGAGAGATTTTCCCCGAGGCCCGCGATGCCGAGCTGCTTCGGTCGCGGATTGTGACGGACCGCGCCGCTGTGTTTTCGGCCCGGCCCGGCTTCGAGCAGCTTCGTCCGGCTCAGGGTACTGCGATTCCCGGCGTGCTGCTGGCCGGCGATTGGACGGATACCGGTTGGCCCGCCACGATGGAGAGCGCCGTGCGCAGCGGTTATCTAACGGCCGAGGCGATTCTGGCGGCGGTGGGCCGCACGGATTCCTGGGTACGCCCCGATCTTCCCCGGGGCTGGTTGGCGAGCCGATTGATCCGTTAGTGCAGAGGGTCAACCGTCGACCGACCACTCACCCGCACCGCCATCGGCGGCCCAGCGCAAGAAGCGTTCGACCTCGCGCACTTCGGCAGGGTCTTCGAACAGGACGTCGTTGGCCCCCAGTATCTTCCGGCGAGCGGCCCGGCGGCAGTCGACATCGGTGCCCAGCCGCACGGCTGCCTCGACGTAAGCCTCGGTCGAATCGACGATCCAGTCGTCCACGCTCATCTTCTGGTACAGGGCATACGTGATGCGCCCTTTCAGCAGCGGTCCCGGCAGCGTGACGATGGGGGTGCCGACGGCCAACGCCTCGTAGCTGGTGTTGCCACCGCCGAAATGCAGCGTGTCGAGCGAAACGTCGGCCAGAGCATTGAGGTGCAGAAAGTCCGCATTCGGCTGCGGCGGGAGGAAACGGATCCGGTCGGCGACATCCGGCATCGTGCGGGCGAATCGTTCTTGGACCAGCCGCGTCCACGTCGGCCGGCGTCCTTCGAGGAGGATCAACTCGCCGTGGGGATCGCGCCGCAGGATCTCGGCCAGCACCGCGTCGAACTCAGGGTGCAACTTGAAGAGCGTTTGCGGGCAAAGATACACATGACGGTCCGGGTCGAGCCCGAACCATTCGCGCGAGCGGTCGCCCTCTAGCCGGGGCCGGTAGTAGTACGTGCCCAGGTTGGCCAGCCGCGCGAGACGTTCGGTGTAGTGAACCTCCGCCCCGGGCGTATCCAAGTGGCGGCCCGAAACGAAGTAGTCCATCGACGCGTTGCCGGTGGTGACCGGATGTCCCCACGTGACACATTGCACCGGCGCCAGGCGCGATAGAGCCAACGTGTAGGTCATGGCGTTCATGCCCACGTCGGCAAAGAACAGGACGTCGAGCTTCAGGTCGGCAATTTGATTGCGCGTCGCTTCGAGCGATCCGGTTGGCTCGACGAGTTGATCGGCTGCCTGGCGGAAAGCGTCGGCCATTGGGTCGCGATGGTGACCCAGCGCGATGACGGTGACCTCGAACTGCTCGCGGTCGAGCATCTGGATGCGACCCAGGTTGAGGCGCCCGATCGTGTGATCGCAGAAATGAGAGGAGAGGAAACCGACGTGGATGCGGCCGCCCGCGGCGCGGCGTTTGCCCTTGGCAACCGACTGGGGCGCACGGTAGAGCCTGCTGAGCTTACGCTGCAACTGGCAATCGTCGAAGCCCTGGTACGCGGCGAAGAAGTTGGTGGGCACGGGCGTGCGTGTGGCGTCGACCTGCACGTTGTCGGCCAGCAACCGATCGATGCTATTCAGCATCCGCTGACGGTGCCGCGGCACCTCGTCGAGCGAGGCATACACGATCGGCAAGGCCGTGGCCAGCATCACGCGATTGACGTCGGCCGGCGCGAGCTGCTGGGCCTTCTCCAGATGCCCGATTCCCTCCTCGAACCTGCCGAAGTTGATCAACATGTAGCCGAGGTTCTGATGTGCCGGGGCAAACGATTCGTCGACGGCCAGGGCCTGGTTGTACGAGGCCTCGGCCAGATCCTGGCGATTGAAGTCCTGCTGGGCGTTGCCGAGATGGTTGTGGATGTGCGGCGACTGGGGGCGCGCCGCGGCCGCCTGGGCGAGCAGCTCGACGGCGTGTGCGAATCGCCCCTGTTGCTGGGCCTGCAAGCCGGACTGCACGAGCCGCGTGACTTCTGCGTCGGAGATCGTCCCTGGGGCGAGGGGGTCGGCCGCTTGCCCGCTTGCGCGAACAACGGTCATTCGGTGCGGCAGTTTGCCCGGCGGCGGCACGACCCACACGTCCTTGGCGTCATCCTGAGAGGGATAGGGTCCGGTGATCGACACGCAGCGCGTTTGGGGCAGCACTTGCACGTCGAAGATCTCTTCCACGCCCGTTTCAAACTCGAGGAAAGCCACGGTCTTGCCCGCACGCAGATCCACGACTGCAACGGCACACTTCAGTTCATCGCGATGCTCGGCGATGGGCACGCCGCCGAAGACGGCCGTCTCGCGAATGCGCGATAGGCCCACGAAGGCGTAGTGTTGATGGAAGGCCAGGCCGCGCGTGTAGCCGGGCATGCTGTCGACGACGTCGCGGCGCCCGCTCGCGCGGTCCACGGTCTCGAGCGTGCCGCGGCCCGAGTTGAGGAGCCACAGCCGATCGCCGTACACCCGGGGCGAGTGCGGCATGGACAGTCCGCGGCAAACCGCCTGACCGCTGTCGACGTCCAGCAGGCAGCCGCTGTTGCCCTTGATCGGTCGCCACCCGGCCGGTTCGTTCGACTCGGCCATCGCGGTCACGAACTTCGGGCGTCCCTCCTCGAGTGCCAGCCCGTTGAGGTGGCAGCGATCGTTGCCGGCCAGCTCGGTGATGAAGGGGGGCTGCCAACGCGGGACGAAACTAAACGCGTCGTCGAGCGTGCACAGGCAGGAGAAGAGCGTATTGACGACCCAAAGCTCGTCGCCAACCCAGGCCATCTCGTGGCCGTGGATGTTGCCGGTGATGAAGGATTTTCGGGCCAGGTAGCAGGCGTCGTAGGTGCTGGGCGGATCGAGTCGCGGAGCGAATTCCGAGGCAGACTGCAGAAACCAGATGACGCCCCGACTGCCTACGGCCAATTGACGGGGATGCACGGCCAAGCCCATGGCCTGCTCGAAGTTGTGCAGCGAGATATGCAGCCCGGCCGGCGTCGTGCCCACGGCGACGAGCTTTCCTGCCTGGTAGGTCGAGATGAGCAGCGACACCTCCAGGTCCTCGATGATGCCCGAGAATTGGCTTGAGTGGCGATACCGCAACTCGCGATATCGCCCCTCCGGCGGAGGCTGGCTCGGGTGGTCCGACTCCTGTCGTGGGCCTTGCGGTTGCATGTCGTTCGCTAACGAGTTTCTGATGGAGTGCCGCGTAAGGCGCTCATTATGGAGCGCCGTGCGGCCGAGGGCCATCGACCTGGAACGATGCGGCGCAACACGTTGCTACGTCGGGAGCGAGTGCATTTTACGAGGCTCCGTGCCGCCGAGCGCCTTTTCTTGCGGGAGAAATTTCACCACAATGACGATTGCCAAGCAGGCGCAGGCGAATCGTCGCCGGCCGAGGTACGCAGATTCTAGGAGCCAATACGATGCTGACGCTAAACGAGACCGCCGGAGGCAAAGTCCTGGAGATCAAACTCAGCGGCAAGCTGAGCAAGGAGGACTATCAGCACTTCGTGCCGAAGGTTGAGGAATTGATCAAGCAGCACGGCAAGGTACGCATCCTGATGCAGATGCACGACTTTCATGGCTGGGAAGCCGCCGCCCTGTGGGAAGACATCAAGTTCGACGTCAAGCACTTCAGCGACATCGAGCGATTGGCCATGGTCGGCGACAGCAAGTGGGAAGCCGGCATGGCCGCCTTCTGCAAGCCATTCACCACGGCCAAGGTCCAATATTTCGACGAGGCCAAGCTCACCGAGGCCCAGGCCTGGATCAACGAAGGACTGGCCGCGGCATAGCATGGAAGGCGCAGGCGGATACGCGATAAGTGCCATGTTCGCGCTTGCGCGATCATGCGGAACGCCTCGACACGCATAGTTCTTTGAACGGATTTGTATGGCCACTACGCTGGTGATCTTCGGGGCCTCGGGCGACCTGACCAGTCGCAAGTTGGTGCCGGCACTGTACCAACTGTTTCGCAAGAAGCGGTTGCCCGAGAAGACGCAAGTCGTCGGCTTCTCGCGCACGAAGTTCAGCGACGAGGACTGGCAGCACGAACTGGCCGAGTCGACGGCCAAATTCGTGGGCGACGACTTTGACGCGGAGTTGTGGCGCCAGTTCGCGTCGATGATCCACTATCAACCGGGCGACATCAAGGAGCCCGAAGACTTCGAAGCCTTGCACCGCCGGCTCCACGAGCTCGAGGAGTCGAGCGACGTGACGCGCGTCTATTACCTGTCGACGGCGCCGCGGTTCTACAAGCCGGCGATCGAGCGCATCGGCGCCTGCGGGCTGGCCGACGAGGTGAACGGTCCGCGGCGTATCGTGATCGAGAAGCCCTTCGGCCGGGACGCCGAGTCGGCCCACGACTTGAACGAGGCGGTGCACGGCGTCTTCAAAGAGCGGCAAGTGTATCGCATCGATCACTATCTCGGCAAAGAGACAGTGCAGAATATGCTCGTGCTGCGCTTTGCCAATACGATCTTCGAGCCGGTGTGGAATCGCAACTACATCGATCACGTGCAGATCACCGTGGCCGAGGAAGTGACCGTCGGCCGCCGCGGCGAGTTTTACGACCAGACCGGCGTGCTGCGCGACATGTTCCAGAATCACCTGTTGCAGCTCCTGATGACCACGGCCATGGAAGCGCCCGTGCGCTTCGAAGCCGAGGCGGTGCGCGACGAGAAGGTGAAGGTGCTGCGCGCCATCTCGCCGCTATTGCCCGAGGCGGTGGCCAGCGACACGCTTCGCGGCCAGTATCGCGGTTATCTCGATACGCCGGGCGTGGCCGAAGGCAGCCAGACGGCGACGTTCGCGGCCGTGAAGCTGGCCGTGGACAATTGGCGTTGGCAAGGCGTGCCGTTCTATCTGCGCAGCGGCAAGGCCATGTCGTGCCGCACGACGCAAATCGTGATCCAGTTCCGCAATCCGCCCACGATGGTCTTCAGCAACGGCAGCGTCGATACCTGCCAGGCCAACCGACTGGTGATCCAGATTCAGCCGGCCGAAGGCATTCAGTTGCACTTTCAGACCAAGGTGCCCGATCAGGGCATGCGGTTGCGGCTGACGGACCTCGATTTCGACTTCAATCGCGAGTTCTCCGGCGTCATGCCCGAGGCGTACGAGCGGCTGCTGCTGGACGCCTTTCAGGGCGACGCGAGCCTGTTTGCACGCAGCGACGAGGTGGAACTCGCTTGGGGGATCATCGATCCGATTCTGTCGGCCTGGGAGTCGACGAGCGATCCGCCCCTGGACATGTATGAGCCGGAATTGTGGGGGCCCGAGCGGGCCGTGGAATGGATGCACGCCCAGGGCCGGCAGTGGTTCGATACCTGCCCAGTGTTGAGCTGATTTCCCCTCGCGCGCCGCTCAGACTACGATGGTTGGGCAGTCCTGGCCAACCATCGCTCCTCGCAGTTCTTCACACGCCATGATTCACGCTTCTGCATCTCGCCGCGTCGGATTTCTACTCGCCTTGCTCTGCTGTCCGCTCGTGGCGGCTGCCGCCGACGAGGAAAAGAAGGCCGATCCGCCGAACATCGTGATTCTCTTCGCCGACGACCTTGGCTATGGCGATCTGGGATGCTTCGGCCATCCGACGATCGCCACGCCCAACCTCGACCGCATGGCCCGCGAAGGATTGCGGCTCACGCAGTTCTACGTGGCTGAGTGCGTCTGCACGCCCAGCCGTGCGGCGCTGTTGACCGGGCGGCTGCCGATTCGCAACGGCATGTGCAGCGATACGAAGCGGGTGCTGTTTACCGACTCGCTGGGCGGGTTGCCCGAGGGAGAGATCACGATTGCCGACACGCTCAAGGGCAAAGGTTACGCCACGGCCTGCGTGGGCAAATGGCACTTGGGCCACCTGCCGCAGTTTCTCCCCACCCGGCAAGGCTTCGACTCGTACTACGGGATTCCCTACAGCAACGACATGAAGCCCACGGTGCTGTTGCGCGGGGCCACGGTGATCGAAGATCCGGCCGACCAGACCACGCTTACCAAACGCTACACGGCCGAGGCGGTGAGCTTTATCCGCCAGAACCGCGACCAACCGTTCTTCCTCTACATGCCGCACAACTTTCCGCACGTGCCGCTGTTCGCCAGCGACGACTTCAAGGACAAGAGCCTGCGCGGCCTGTACGGTGGCGTGGTCGAAGAGCTCGACTGGAGCGTCGGCCAGGTGCTCGACACACTGCGCGAGCTAGAGCTCGACAAAAAAACGCTCGTGTTCTTCACCAGCGACAACGGCCCCTGGCTGATCAAGAACCGCAACGGCGGCTCGGCCGGTCTGTTGCGTGGCGGCAAGGGGAGCACCTGGGAAGGCGGCATGCGCGAGCCGACGATTGCCTGGTGGCCGGGCACGATTCCCGCTGGCGGAGTCTCGCGCGAACTGGGCTGCACGACCGACTTATTGGCCACGATTAGTGCGCTGGTCGACGCCCCGCTGCCCGACGACCGCGTGCTCGACTCGTACGATTTGGGGCCGGTGCTGCTGGGCAAAGGCGAAAGCCCTCGCAAATCCATGCTGTACTATCGCGGCCGCAAGCTGATGGCCGCGCGTCTGGGGCCCTGGAAAGCCCATTTCATGACGCAGGCCGGCTACCGTCAGGCGAATCCGGAAGTTCACGATCCTCCGCTACTGTTCCACCTGGAGCACGATCCGTCGGAGAAGTACAACGTGGCCAAGGACCATCCCGACGTGATCGCCGACATTCGCAAGCTCGTCTCGGAGCACGAAGCCAATCTGAACGCGCCACCGTCACAGCTGGAGATACGCTAGACGGGCAGCACTCGTGCTTCTGCGAATCGGGGATCGCGCAGGTTCACGAGGCGAACATCGAGCGAACGGGCTGCCCGAGGGAAGTAGGCATCGACAATTCCCTGTCGCGCTAGGCAGTCAATTGAGAGCGGCCCGTAGGGCAGCGTCGACTTGAGCAACACAAGCTCCGTCGCTTCCAACACGCTGGCCACGCGCGCAGCGATCGAATCGCTGGTGACGTCCCAGCTTTCCGGCAGCGACTCCGCCCGGCCCTGCTCCGAGCGCAAAAAGGGCTCGACTTCGAGAATCTGGGGTGGGCTTCCCGGATCGCCGTCGATCTGACCAAGCGAATCCAGAACGCGAGCCTCGGGGAGTATCGCAGCGACGATGCCAGCCGAAAGGCTCATCGCTCGGATCGCGAGCCAGTGCGAGGCATCGTCCGGCAACTCCTGAACGCGGCTCAGCTCGCGAAGCTGCTCGACAAGCGTGCCGCCTCCGACGATGAGTACATTGGCTGCAAGCGGCTGCGCAGCGAGCCAGCGGCGAAACTGCGCGCACAGTTCTGGCCAGTTGAGCAGACTGCCGCCGAGTTTGATCACGCGCACTGGGGGGGACATGGTCGCTGCGCCGGCCGCGATGCGGCTCGGGCTAAACAGAAGAGGGGAGCATCACTTCGGGCCTTCTTTGGCTAGCACGGCCAATGCGTGGGCCGGGCCGCAAGACGAGAGCTCGGGCCCCAACTCGCGGGTCAGCGAAACGATGCTGGTCTTGATCTTGGCTCGCTCGAGCACGGCCCGGGCCAGAAACTCGCCTTGGCCCGAGATCACGACCGTGTGCGGTGGCTGCTGCAGTCGGGCGACAAGCTGCGTGATAATCGAGGCGATCTTCTTGATCTGTGCGTCGGCCAGCGCTTCGGCGATGGCACGAGCGTCGGCGTCGGTGAAGACTTCGCGGTCGGCACAAATCGCCCGGGCCAACCGATCGTGGGCGAACTCCTTCGTGGCGGGCCGGCGATCGGCGGTGTCTTTACGCGAGGGGTCCTCGGGTAGCGCGTCCAAAGTGAGGTAGACGTCCCACATGGTGGCGAACACTTCATGCGCGAGGGGACACTTGCGCCCCCGCCAGGGGACAAGCTGGGTGATGGCACACACCGGCGTCCGCTGCACTCCGGTATAGATCAACTCGCCGTTGATCATGCGATTCGTGTCGGTCTTGCCAATGGTCACAGGCTGGCCGTCGACCAGGGGAATCAGATCGCAGGTCGTCGAGCCCACGTCCATGACCAGCCCCGAGCCGTCGGCAACATAGCGGCCGGCGAAGCTGGCCAGAGCGTGCCAGTTCGAGGCCGAGGCCAGCAGCGGCTGCCTCAAAGCGGCCTGCAGTGAGACGAGACGGCCGTTGGTCAGGTAGACGCGGGTGTGGCGGCCGTCGGCGGCCACGTTAAGGGCGTTGAGAATGAACTCCACCCCCTGGGCCTTGGTGCTGAAGCAGTCGGCCAGCTCGCCGGTCATCGTGGCGGCGATGTGCGTTGCCCGGGGCACCAGGGCAATCAAGGTGCGCAGCACGTCTACCAGGTGACGCGAGTCCTCCCACATCGGGAAAGGCTGCGAAACGGCGAACTGTTCGCCGTCAGCCGCCTTGATGTTGGCGCCCCCAATGTCGAGCGCGAGCCATTTCATAGAGAAAGCAGTCGGTCGTGGTTGGTTGGGAAAGCGTGCGGGTGCCCGTCGCCGACCGCGACCGCTAGCCACCGACCACGATTTCGCCGGAAGAGGTGAAATGGATTTCTTGCTCCTTCCAGCATACCCCGACATCGGCTCCCGCGGCTACGGCAACCATGGCCGCCGCCAGGTTGTCTTCGGAGAGTGCCCGCAGGCCGACGTAGGAAGTGGTCAGTCGCGGATTGACCTCGATGACCACGTCGCCGCTGCCGGCCGGATCGCTGCCTAACACGAGGTCCACGCCGATGTAGCCCATGGCTGCGGGAAGCGCGCGGATGGCTGCCACGGCCAACCGAGCAGCGCGGGCGGCGAGCGGCGCCTCAATGGGAAGCGATCCCCCCAGGTAAGAAAAGTCGTGTTCGCCTAGGAGGTGCTGCCAGCACGGTTGCAGCGGCACCACGCCCTGCGGGCCGCAGAGGCAGGCCACGCTACAAGCCTGGCCGGGGTAGAATCGTTCGAGCCTCGCCGGTGCGTCACCGCAGGCGCGACGGTAGGGCCGCCTGTCGATCCGCTCGATACCCAGTGAGCCTGCGCCGTCGCGTGGCTTGAGCACCGCGGGGTAACTGAAGTCTTCAGGCAACAGTTCGCCCGGCGCCAGAGCGATGCCCTCGCAGACCGGTATTTCATGGCGAGCGAGATACTCGGCCGCGGCCTGCTTGTCGCTGGCTAGTGCGATCAGTTGCGGTCCGGGACCAAGCAACCGGCCGCCGGCCGAGACCACCTGACGAGCTCGCCCGAGCAGATGCCCGTCGAACTCGGGCGCTATGAGGACGGTCCAATCAACACGGCCGGCGAGCGAGATCAGCGAGTCGATCTCAGCTTGATTGCCAGAGACCGAATGCACGGTGACGCCAGGCAATTCCACGGGAGGCTGCCGCGCGTCACACAGCAAATCAACCGAAGCGCCGTCGAGCGCGGTGAAATCGGCGGCCAACGCTTCGAGCATCGCCCGGCCTTCGACCCGCAAGGATTCCGGCGGCGCATCACCGTCGACAGAGTACCAGCCGCCGCCGGTGACGAACTCGTGGAGAAGGTATCGCACAGGTAGTCGTCAGGGATCAGTAGTCCGCAGACGATTCAACCATCTTTACTGACCACCGACCACTAGCCACTGACCACTCTCAAAAGATTCCCAACTGATCGCGGGCGTCCTCGGTCATGCGGTCGGGGGTCCACGGCGGAACCATGACGACCTTGACCTCGATTTCACCTGCGCCTTCCAGGGCGCCCAGCACCTTCTGGGCATTGGCCACGAGCTGCGGTCCGGCCGGACACGCGGGGCTGGTCATGGTCATTTCGACCTTGATGTTGGTCTTGTCGTCAACTTCTTGCAGATCGATCGTGTAAATCAGACCGAGATCGACCACGTTGACGAACAGTTCGGGATCGACGACTTGTTTGAGCGCCTCGCGGGCGGCGTCTTCGGTGATCGCCATGATCATTCTCCCTTAGTCGGCTAGCTTGACCAGGACTGTGTCCCCGTCGATTTTCACCTCGTGCGCGGCGGTGGCGCGGGTGGCGGGCATGGTCAGGGCCCGGCCATCGCGGACATCAAACTTGGCTCCATGCCGCGGGCAGGCAATCGTCAGTCCGTCCAGTTCACCCTCGCCCAGCGGGCCCCCGTCGTGCGTGCAAACATCGTCGATGGCGTAGAAATGCCCGCCTGCATGGACGACGACGACCAAGCGCTCATCGATCTCGACGATCTGCTTGCCAGGATCGGGGATCTCGGAGACTTTGGCAACGGGAACGAAGGCAGACATGCGTAGTGGTCAGTGGTCAGTGGTCAGTGGCTGGTGGTCAGTTGGTTCAGAAACATTGTCTGCGAAGCTGGTCGTATCGAGGTCATTGAACGGGTTGGCACCCCTGGCCAGCCGTCACTGACCACTGCCCACTTCGCCACTGACCACTCTTACTCGTATTCCCGAATGCGGCGGCCGATGGCTTCGCCCAGTGCCTCGCGAACGCTTTCGATCGTGATGCGGTCGAACACCTGCTGGAAGAATCCGGCCACGACCATCCGCACGGCTTCTTTGCGCGTCAGGCCGCGGCAGCGGGCATAGAAGATCTGCTCGTCGTCGACGCGGCCCGTGGTCGAGCCGTGGGTGCAGCGCACGTCGTCGGCCTCGATTTCCAGGCCGGGGATCGAATCACTGCGGCTTTCGTCGGAAAGCATCAGGTTATCGTTGCGCTGGTAGCCGTCGGTCTTCTGGGCTCCGGCGTCGACGCGGATCATGCCGCGCCACACGGTGCGCGATGCATCCTGCAGTGCCGCTTTGTAGAGCAGGTCGCTACGGCAGTGCGGGGCTTCGTGATGCTGCAAGGTGTTGTAGGCCAGGTGCTGACGGCCTTCGGTGAACATCACGCCGTTGACCTGCGCGTTGGCTCCGGGGCCGGACAAGGCCACGTGCTGGTTCACTTTGGCCAGCTTGGCACCTAACGCGGCGATCGTCCATTGCAGCGAGGCGTCGCGGTCGACGCGCGCCTTCTGATGGGCGAAATGCCACACGCGTCCGGCCCAATTCTGAAAGTTTACGTAGCGCAGGCGGGCTCCCGCACCAACGAGCAACTCGACCGCTCCGCAATGCAAGCCGGTGGCGTCTTCGGACAGGCTGGCCGTTTCGGCCAACAGGGTCGCCTCCGCACCGTCCTCCAGGATCACCAGGGCATGGCCAAAGTCGGCGGCGCCGTCGGAAAGCACGCTCAACATGTGCAGCGGCTCGTCGATGGTGACTCCGCGCGGAACGTACAGCAGCATGCTGCCGCTGCTGGCCGCCGTGTGCAGCGCCGCAAACCGATCGTAGCCGGGATCGAACGCGCGGAAGAGGTGCGGCTTGATCAAGTCGCCGTGCTCGCGCACTAATTCGTCGAGACTGCCGAACAGCACGCCACGCTCGGCCCACTTGGGTTCCAGCTTGGCTTGGTGCGGCTGGCTGTCAAGCGCGGCGGCCTGGCCGCCCAACGCCACGCCGGCGGTCAGCAATCCATCGGGTACTCCGACGCCGGTTGCTGGTTCGCTGGGAAAGCCGAACTTGTCGAGTCGCAGCAGGCGGATGTCGGTCCGCATCCACTCTTCGTCACGCTGACTGGGCATCGGCAGTTCGCCGAACTTCTTCCAGGCGTCGGCGCGAAGATCGCGCAACCAGGCGGGCTCGTCGCGCTCGGCGAGAAAGCGCTCGAAGGCGTCGTTGGTGAAACCGGTTTGCGTGGTGACGCTCATACGTGTATCGGACCCTCGGCCCCGCAGAGGGCCAGTCGTTGGCTCGTGGATGCGAAGTTGCCGGGCGCTTCGCGCTTAGCCGACCGAACCTTCCATCTGGAGCTCGATCAGGCGATTCATCTCCACGGCGTATTCCATCGGCAGTTCTTTGATCAGCGGCTCGATGAACCCGTTGACGATCATCGTGCTGGCTTCGGCCTCGGAGAGCCCGCGGCTGGTCAGGTAGAACAACTGCTCCTCCCCGATCCGCGACACGCTGGCCTCGTGGCCGATGGTGACGTCCTGCTCGTCGATTTCCAGGTAGGGGTAGGTGTCGCTGCGGCTGTCGGGATCGAGAATCAAGGCATCGCACACGACGCTGCTCTTCGATTTGTGCGCGCCGTTCTCGACCTTGACCAGGCCTCGATAGCTCGAGCGCCCGCCGTTCTTGGAAATCGACTTCGAGATGATCCGGCTCGAGGTGTTGGGGGCTGCGTGCACGACCTTGGCCCCGGCGTCCTGGTGCTGGCCGGCGGAGGAGAAGGCGATCGAGAGAATCTCGCCGCGGGCCCCCGGCTCCATCATGTAGACGGCCGGGTACTTCATCGTTAAACGGCTGCCGAGGTTGCCATCGATCCACTCCATTAGCGCGTCTTCGTAGGCGACGGCCCGCTTGGTGACGAGATTGTAGATGTTGTTGGCCCAATTCTGGATCGTCGTATAGCGGCAGCGGGCGTGCTTCTTCACGACGATTTCCACGACGGCCGAGTGCAGGCTCTCGGTGCTATACATGGGGGCGGTGCAACCTTCGACGTAGTGCACTTCGGCCCCTTCGTCGACGACGATTAGCGTCCGCTCGAACTGGCCCATGTTTTCCGCATTGATGCGGAAATAGGCCTGCAGCGGAAACTCGACTTTGACGCCCTTGGGCACGTAGATGAACGAGCCGCCGCTCCACACGGCCGAGTTCAGCGCGGCAAACTTATTGTCCGCCGGTGGAATGATCGTAGCGAAGTACTCGCGCACCAGGTCTGGATGTTCGCGGACCGCCGTGTCGGTGTCAGTGAAAATAACGCCCTGCCGGCCGAGGTCTTCCTTCAGCGAACCGTAAACGACCTCGCTCTCGAACTGAGCCTTCACGCCGGCCAGGAACTTCTTTTCCGCTTCGGGGATGCCCAGCCGATCGAAGGTCTTCTTGATCTCCTCGGGCACCTCTTCCCAGGTCTTGCCCTGGCGGTCGGCCGGCTTGAGGTAGTAGTAGATGTCCTGGAAGTTGATATCGATCTTGCCGCCCCAGCGAGGCATCGGCTTGGAGTTGAAGATTTCCAGGCTCTTCAGGCGGAAATCGCGCATCCAGGCGGGCTCGCCCTTCATCTCGGAGATTTGGGCGACGACTGCGGCGTCGAGGCCTTTGCGGGCCTTGAAGATGTACTTGGAATCGGTGCGGAAATCGTACTTGTTGATTTCGCCGATTTGCGGTTTGGAAGCGACGTCGGTTGCCATAGGCTCGGTCAACTTTCGTTCGGAAGTTTCAATTCGCGCCGGCGGGAGGACACACGATCAACGTGCGGCCGCCGGTTCGTCCTCTTTCATTTCCTCGTCTGCGGCCGCGGCCTCGGGATAGGCGGCGCGGATGCGGTCGTAGCCCTGCTTGTGCAGTTCCATGGCCAGCTCGGGACCGCCGGTCTCGACCAGCCGGCCACCCAGCATCACGTGGGTGACGTCGGGCCGGTTGTGCTCGAGCAAGTGTTCGTGGTGGGTGATGACCAGAATGCCCATGTCCTTGCCGCCGATGTCGGCGATACTCTGGCTGGCCAGACGTACGGCATCGACGTCCAGACCGCTGTCGGTCTCGTCGAGGATGGCAAACTTGGGCCGCAGCATGGCCAATTGCAGAATCTCGGCCCGCTTCATTTCGCCGCCGGAGAAGCCCTCGTTGACATAACGCCGGGCAAACTCCTTGTCCATCCGCAACTGGTCCATCTTCTGATTGAGCTCCTTGCGGAACTCGCGCATGGGAATCAGCTCTTCGCCCTCTTTGCGGTCCGGGCGGCGGACGTTGGTGGCGGCGTGACGCAGAAAATCGGCCATCTTCACGCCGGGAATGGCCATCGGCCGCTGGAAGGCAAGAAAGACCCCCGCCCGGGCTCGCTCGTTGGGCTCCATCTCCAACACGTCGTGTTCGCCCTGGTCGTCGGTCAGCGTGATCGAGCCCCGGGTCACCTCGTAGCCGGGATGGCCCATGATGGCGTATCCCAGCGTGCTCTTACCCGAGCCGTTGGGCCCCATCAAGGCGTGGACTTCGCCACGTTTGATCTCGAGGTTCACGCCGCGAAGGATCTCTTTGCCTTCGCTGGTGGCCACGTGCAAGTCTTTGATCTTCAGCGTTTCGTTCATTTGGTCTGCGGTTTTGCTGTGGCGTGATTAGCCGGTGATTTTCTGGTGATCGAACAACGGCTCGTCTTCCGGGGCGGCGACGTAGCCGGAGTGGTGCGGAATGGGCAACTCGTCGTCGATCTTCTGCCCGGCGGCTTTGCCAATCCGGTGCCCTTTGATCTTGTCCTGGATCCGCATCAGGCCTTCGAGCAGAGCCTCGGGCCGGGGCGGGCAGCCGGGAACGTACACGTCGACCGGCACAACCAGATCGACGCCCTTGACGACGTGGTAGCCGTACTTGAAGTAAGGACCGCCGCCGACGGTGCAGGCGCCCATGGCAATCACGAACTTCGGGTCGGGCATTTGGTTGTAAAGGCGTCTCAGGCGGCTGCCCATCTTGTAGGTGACCGTGCCGGCCACGATCATCAGGTCGGCCTGGCGGGGACTGGCTCGGAAGGCCCCGGCCCCGAAACGATCGATGTCGTAGCGGCTGGCGCCAGTGGCCATCATCTCGATCGCACAGCAGGCCAGCCCGAAGGTCATGGGCCAGATGCTGGCTTGCCGGGCCCAGTTAATGCCCTGCTCGACCGTGGTCATGATCAGGCCTTCTTCAAACCGGCCTTCGATCCAAGGTTGTGTCATGGCTTGTGTTTCTTGATTGGCGGAAGGAGACGGAATTACGGCAAACCTACTAACTTACCGCTGCGCTACGCTGTTTTGAAGGTCCCGCGTCGGGCTGCTCGCGCACCGAAAACCGGCAACAATCGTCGCCGTCGAGACGGCATTCCGACAAGCGTAAGCCGTCGCCCACCAGCTCTGAAAACATCATTCGCTCCAGGGCACAAATGCCCCGGTCCTGCTCGGCTAACTGCGGGTAGGGACAGGCCAGCGCCGTCAGCACGGGAAGCGAATCGGAATCTTCGACCGTAAAAGGCACGTCGCGCTCGGCAAAAATCGACGAAATCGCCTCCATCCGCTCTTCGGTGGTGCGTCCGCGGACCTGCTCGTCGTACATCGTGGCCATCGTCCTGGCGATCCGCTGCAAGAGCCCGCGGCGAACTTCCACGTCTTCGATCGCCCGAACCTCTTTCCACAAGGCCAGGGCTAAATCGACGAAATTGGCCCCCGTCTGGCGGCGACCCTTTTCGGTGAGCGTATAGCGGTGGCTGGGCCGTCCCCGGCCGCTGCGCGAAACCTCGCGGTCGACCAGTCCCTCGGCCATCAAGCGCACGAGCCGCTGCCGGACGGCCGTAGGAGTGACCCCCACGGCCTTGGTGAGGTCGTTGATCCCCAGCGGCCCTGCCTTTCGCAGCAGGTCGAGGATGCCGATGTCGGAACTTTCGGTCTCGTAATGCATATTCAACCCTTCCCTGCTCTTAATCTTAGTGGATTACGCATTTTTGACAACCCAATATGATAAAAAACGATTCCGAGGGGCGGAGAGTGCGAAAGAGCGGCAAAGAACGACCCGCCGGGTGAAGGTAGCCCGAGTGCTGGCAATGCCGGCTGGGGCTACTGGCGGGGGAAATACTGCTCGACCACGGCGGCGAATTCCGCGGGCGAACTGACCTGGGCGACTCGCGTTCGGAACTCTCGGGCCCCGCGCCGCCCCTGGGCATAGCAGCACGCGTACTTGCGCATCAGCACCGTGCCCTTTCTCAGCCCGAATCGGTCGCACACCAGGCGATAGTGCCGCAGCATCACCTCGCGCTCCTCTTCGAGCGTGGGGTCAGGCGGGGGCGGCTCGCCGGCCAATGCTGCCTGGGCCTGACGAAACAGCCAAGGACGCGACAGCGCCGCCCGGGCGATCATCACGCCGTCGACATCGTAGCGGGCAAATGCCTCGAGCACGGCCTCGGCCGATCGCAGATCGCCGTTGCCGATCAGGGGGATCCGCTTCAAGTACGGTTTGATCTCGCTGATCCGCTCCCAGTCGGCCGAACCGGTGAAGAAATCCTGCGCAGTTCGCCCATGCACGGTGAGGGCTGCCCCACCGGCCTGTTCGACGACCTGGGCGACGTCGATGGCGTTGATCGAATCGCGCGTGCAGCCCAGGCGAATCTTGGCCGTCACGGGAGTTGGGGCGCAGGCCTGGGACACGCGTTCGACGATCGCACCCACGCGGTCGGGAAAACGCAGCAGGTACGAGCCGCTGTGGGCACGTTCGGTCACTTGCTTGACGGGGCAGCCGAAGTTGATGTCCACCACACTGACGCCGAACTCGTGGGCGAGCTTGGCGCCCACTTCTGCCAGAGTCGCCGGATCGTTGTCCCAGATCTGCACGGCCAGCGGCCGCGCCTCGTCGCGCACGCCCCACAGCCGGTCGGGTAACTCGTTTTCTTCCTTCTCCAGCCAGAGGAAGCCCTTGGCGTGGACCATCTCCGTGGCTTGCAGACCCGCGCCGCCGAACTCACGCACGATCTGGCGAAAGGCATAGTTGGTGAATCCCGCCATCGGCGCTTGCAGCACCGGCGGGTCGACGACGACCGGGCCGATCCGCAGCGGTTTCACCGCGCTATGCGGGCGCCGGGCGGAAGCGGTTTCGGTAAAAAGGTCGGCAAGAGACATCAGAAGTCGCAGGCTTACGAGTCGCGCGAAGTGCTGCGGCCGATCGCCAGCTTGCCGGACAACTCGGTTGCCGAAAGCGACGCCGGCTGCGTGGTGAGCACGTAGTTGGCAATCGCCTCATTGTACTCGGTCAAGTCGTCGAGAAAGCCCAGGGTCTGCTGGTTCTGGCGGCCGATGGCCCAGATCGCCCGATCCAGAGCGGACAGCCTCCCGTCGACCGATTCGGAACCGCTCGCGCCGTTGCGGGCTTCAAGAATGAGAGCCGCGCGATGGACGTCGCACTGCACGACGGCCTGCCCCCGCTGATGCAATTTCGTATAGGCAGCCGCCACTTGTTCGGCCCGGGCGGCAGCCTCGGCCGACAAGGTCTTGCTGCGGCGGGAGATGCGGTAACGCCCCGATTGCGGCGTCGTGCCCGGCACGATCCAGGCCTGTTCCAGCGGGCGACCGGTGGCGGTCATCAGGTCAAACTGCGCTGAGATCAGGTCGAGCTGAGCATCGATCAGCGCCGCCCGGGCGGCCAGCCGGGCCGCCTGCAGGCGAACTCCCGCTTCAGCCATGCCGGGCTGATCGCGCTGCGGTATGGCAATCGCTTGCAACGTGTTGAGTTGCTCCAGTTGTTCGCCCAGCACTTGCAAGTGGGCGGCACTCTCGCGGGCCTTCCAAAACGCCTGAATGATCGCCTCGCGCCCTGGTCCTGCCGAAGCGCCGAGACAATCGGCAAGCGTGGCCGGTTCGCCCGAGTCTGGCGGCAGGTTGCGGTCCCAGTGCAGCAGGTCGCCGAGTTTTTGCACTCGTAGCGGGACGCTGGTCAATTCCAGCAATGCCTGGTAGAGCGCCGGATCATCGACTGCTGCCGTGGCGTCCAAGTCGCCTGGGTAATTCGCGGCCCAGTCGTCGATCGCCGAATTGCCGGCCGGGCGACCATTTTGGGCTCCATCGCCGGTGGGCGGCGTGTTGCGGAAGGTGTTATGCGGAGCACTGCTAGCGCGTCTCGGTTCGCCAACCGAGGGCTTGCGAATGAGCATCGAAACGAGCGTGTCGCTCGCAGCCCCCGGCGGCGCGACGGCGAAGGCATAGTCGGCGATGTCGAGGTTGTAGTCGCGCACTAACTCGATGAAAGCACTCCGCTCGCGCGCCAGCAGCTCGAGCGAATCGATGAGCGTCGTAATTCCCTGCCCGGTCGACTGGAACTGGTCCGCGGCGGCTTCGACGGCATCGGCGGCCGCCACGACCGCCGACCCGTGTGCATCGATCGCTTTCCGTCGCACGGGGAGCGTGCGCTGGATCAGCCAGATCGGCGGCGGAGCGGCCCGGCCGCTGAAGATGCTCTCGAAGTACGTGCGATACTCGCCGACGTGGGGTCGATCGACCGTCAATGGAGCCGCGTTGCCTACGCTGCCGATCAAGTGCGCGAGCTCGGCTTGCGCCTTCTCCACGGCCAGGCGGGCATCTCCGGCGTCGGCTTCGGCGGCCGCTTGCGTGCTGAGTAGGTCCGCGCGGGTCGTTTCCTGCTCGGTGTGCTGGAAGACCACGTCGCGCTGTTCGACCGCCCAATGATACGCGGCCTGGGCGGCAGCAAGCCGCCAATACGCTTTCGTGACCTGCAGCTGGCGCTGACGATCGGGGGTGCGCGCAATCGCCTCGGCGAGCTTCATCGGCGTGCCAGCCAGCGCGTGTTGCTTGGGGGCTTCCAGCGCGGCAGCGATCAATTCCGGCGGGCGCAGACGCTGCGGCGGCCGGTCGCCGACCGACTCCATCTCGCCGCCGGGTGCATTGCCTGGTTCACTCTCGTTGCCATACGGATCGGCCCGGCGCTCGGGCGAGTCATCGGTCATTGCAGGGTCTGCCGGCGGGGGCACGGTTGCCTCACGGGCGCCTGCCGTCGCGCCCGGCGATGCCGCGGGCTCTTGGCCGAAATCGCCGATCTCGGCCGCCGGGGCCGACTGTCTTACCGGCACGCGAATCGGTTGATAGCCGGTTCCTTCTCCGGGGGCCTGCGACAAGGCGCACAATTGGATGGCAAGAACGAGGCAGTGCATGGCGGGCAATTCTCCACAAGCCGCGGAAGGTAGCTGCCTATCAACGTGACACGTTGGACGCAATGCGTCAACGTGAGCTGTGCGGGGGCACGCGAGGCCCGGCGCAGGGCACGCTATTGTGCCGGCTGATAGCGGAACACGAAAAGCTGCTTGTAGAGGTAGGGCTCCGAGCTGCTTGGCCAGGGGAGCCCCTGCACGAGGCTGGCCAACTCCGGGTCGACCATTCCGTCGACGGCGGCCTGGACCTCGGTGGCGGCGCTGCTACAGGTCACCATCAGGTAGATCGTTCGGAGCGTTAACATCGACGGTTGCTCCCACTTGGCGACGACCTGGCGAAGCCGCTCGACGAGCGACTGAAAGAAAGGTGCCCCGCCGCGGAGCGCCGGAGGCACCTGGCCGCGGATGCCTACGCGGCCGGCGAACATGTCCCATCCGGCGACCGATTGCGTTTCGCCAGCCCGGCGCTTCTCGACGCCGGCACCCAAGGCCGACATCAGCGGCCAGGCGGCCAAGGTGTGCCATTCGGCGATCGCGTCGCTCGTGGCCGCTGCCGCATCGGGCCCCACGCCCAAGGCGCCGACGCGGAAACGGTCACCCTGGTCGCCGTCCAGGTGGATCTGGATGTCGAGGGGCGCCAACGTCAGCTCACCCTGCGGCACGTAACCGTCGAAGGCGATCGAGAGGCCGAGCCGATGTTCGCCGATGATCAACTCCCCCTCGTCGAGTTGGTAGTCGGCGCCCGCGGCGTCGAGGTGTTGCTTGAGCGCGGCCAGCGCGGCCTGATAGACGTCGTCGATCATTTCGACACCAGGGGTTGGACCTCTGCGCCTGCGCAGCGTGGTAGAAGCGGCCGCTCCCCGGACAACGCGGGGCTTAGCCCGGCGTGTCGAGGTACGGGTCCTGACCCATTTGGGTCTGGAGCTTCTTCCGCTCCTTTTCATGGTACATGAGTACCTTGCGGTCGCGGAAGTGGCGGCGTTCGGTGGCGCGCTGGGCTTTGCGAAACAGCTTCGCCCAGCCGTCGTAGCTACCGGGCTTGTCGCGGCCGAGGTCCTTGTACCGCTTGGCCTTCTCGGGGCCCAGACCCAGCAGCAACTCGTCCTCCAGCGAGAGATAGACGCGGAACGAGCCAGGATCGCCCTGGCGTCCGCAGCGTCCGGCCAACTGTCGATCGATCCGTGCCGAGTCGTGCATCTCGGTAATGATTACGTGCAGGCCGCCGAGTTCCTCGACGCCTTCCCCCAGCTTGATGTCCGTGCCGCGTCCGGCCATGTTGGTCGAGACGGTGACGCGGCCGCGGCGTCCGGCCTTGGCGACGATCTCGGCTTCTTCGGCCACGTGATTGGCGTTGAGCACGTCGTGCTCGATGCCGCGTTGCTTGAGCAGTCGCGCGAGGATCTCCGATTTGTCGATCGACCGCGTGCCGATCAGAATCGGGCGGCCCGTGGCGTGCACTTCGCACACCTCCTCGACGATGGCATGCCACTTTTCGTCTTCGGTGCCGAACACGCGCTCGGGCAACCGCTCGCGGATCGCCGGGCGGTTGGTCGGAATCTGCACGACGCTCAGCTTGTAGATCTTCTTCAACTCGCTGGCCGAGTTGATGCCGGTGCCCGTCATACCGGCCAGATTCGGATAGAGGTGGAAGTAGTCCTGCACCGTAATTCGCGCGGCCTGGCCCGTCTCGGCGGTGACCTCGACGTTGTCTTCGGCGGCCTCGATGGCCTGGTGCAGGCCGGCCCGCCACTTGCGTCCTTCGGCGGCACGCCCGGTGAACTCGTCGACGATCACGATCTCGCCGTCGCGCACGACGTACTGCCGATCGCGAAAGAACTCGCGATCGACCTTGATGGCCCGCTCGATGTATTCGTAGATGCTGAACATGCCGACCGAATGCATGTCGTCTGGCTTCGGCAGCGTGCGCACCAGGCGGCGGCCTTCGGCGGTGAGTTCGATGGTCTTACGTTCGTGGTCGTAGTCGTAATGTTCGTCTTCCTCGAATTGGTTCGCCACCGAGGCGGCCCATTTGTAGCATTCCACGGCGATCAGTTGCGCTTCGCTCGGCATCGCGCTGATAATTAGCGGCGTGCGGGCCTCGTCGATGAGGATGCTGTCCGCCTCGTCGACCAACACGAAGAAGGGCGTACGTTGCACGGGCTTCTCGCCGCCGGCGTCCGAGGTCACGCCCAGCATGTTGCCCAGAAAGTCGCTCAGCCCCTCGCCGATGCGGCGCAGCAGCAGCCGATCGCGGAGGAAGTCGAACCCGAACTCCTTGGCCGTACCGTAGGTGATGTCGCAGGCGTACGCCTTGCGCCGTTGGGCCTGCGGCATTTGCGACTCGACCACGCCGACGCTGATGCCCAGGCATTCGTAGATGGGCCGCATCCAGTCGGCGTCGCGTCGAGCCAGGTAATCGTTCACCGTGGCCAGATGCGCCCCCTTGCCTTCCAGCGCGGCCAAGTACAACGGCAGCGTGGCCGTAAGCGTTTTGCCTTCGCCGGTCTGCATCTCGGCAATCGAACGATGGTGCATGGCGATGCCGCCCAGCAGCTGCACGTCGAAGTGCCGCATCTTGAGCGTGCGACGCCCTGCCTCGCGGACCAGGGCGAACGCCTCGGGCAGCACCCGATCGACCGGTTCGTGGCTGCGGATCCGGTACCGCAACGAGAGGCTGCGCTTGCGCATGTCGAACTGATTGAGCGCCTGCAATTCCTCTTCGTAAGAGGCAATCTTGGACAACTGCGATGACCAGCGGGCCAGACGCTGTCGCGTCAGGGTGCCTGTAACGGCCTGAAACATGCTGCGGAGTCCTCGCGCCCCAGGGCGGCAGCCGCCCGAACCGTGGTCGGGGTGCCGAAGTTCATGCGAACGGTGAGAAATGTGTCCCGATAGGTAATTCTATCCTAAGGGACGCCAATATTGCGAGAAGGAGCGGGAGGCCGGAGCGCCCGCAGGCTAGCGGGCTTGGGGCTGGATCGAGTGGAGCTGGTAATGCGGGGAGAAGCCGGAGGTTTGGGCGGACAAAGCGCCGTGGACTTCTACCAGGTCGCCCGACTTGAATGCGTTTAAAGCCGGGGTCTGGGCGAGCACGACGCTTCCGCCGTAGGTGTCCGTCTGGCCATCGATCGGAATGTAGCGAAGTTTCCACTGGCGCGTGCTGGCCAGGTACTCGAGTCTGCCTCGAAGCGTGCTGTAATCGTCAGCGTGCGAAAAATCGGACCGCGCTGCGGCGGGTCCGGCGGGTTGGAATGCTGCCTGCACGACGGGGCTGCCGGCTTGCGGGGCCACGAATCGAGCCGTTGAACTGCTTCGGCCGGCGGAGGTGGAAATCGTCATCGCCGAGCCGCTGGGGACGGTTGCTGGGCTCGCGCCGCGAGCGGTAGATCCCACGGTCGCCTGGCTTCCACTGGCCACAACGCGAAACGCCGGCTGGTTCGCAGCCGGCGCGGCCCCGGCGGCTGAAGTGGCCGGTGGCTGGCGTGCGGAGGTATTGACCGTGGCATTTGTCGCCGATTCGCCCACGATCCGCAGCGTGCTTGTCGTTGCAGTGGCCGGCACTTGGATGGCGGCCTGCGACGGTGCGGGGTCTGCTCGGCTATTGCCGACCGTGGCCCGCAGGGTTGCGGCCGGCGGCGTTGGAGGAACGCTCGCCGCGATCGCGGTGTGGCCGACTTGTTGCACGGGATAGCCGCTTGTGGTGGTCGGTGCGGCCGCCTGTGCCGGCAAGGCAGTGCCGGCCGCGGCGACGGTCGTTGGCGGAGCGGCGCGCGCGTTCGAGCTTTGGTGGTACAAGTACGAGCCACCGGGCGGATGGAACCTTTCTCCCTGCGGCGTTACCGGCGGAGGCGGCGCCACCATCGGCGGAGGTGCCGCAGGTCCCGGTGTGACCGGCACCGGCTGGGTCGTCACGGGCGGCGGCGCCGGCGACGTCACGACCGGCGGCGTAATGCCTTGAGCGTACGGCTCGCCTGGCGTGACGACGACGCCCTGCCCTGTGCCCGGCGGCGGCACGGTAGTGCGCAAGAAGGGATTCGTCGTCGGTTCCGCCGTGCGGCATCCGGTCATCACGACCGCGCCGAGTGCGACCGCCCAGATCCATTTCATCGGGCAAACTCCTTTCGGAAACCGGCATGCCGCGCAAGGGACCTTCCGGTTCCGTACGCCCCCTGAAATTGAGAAAACGACAGGGCCCATCTTCGCAGTGAGAGCACCCGTTCGGAGACAAGACAGGACTACGCCGCACGCTGGATGCGCGTCGGCGTAGGGGGCGGTAGAATAGCGAAAACCGTGAGGGGGTCCAGGCCGATTTTCGCCGAAGCAGGCAACGCGCCGCTGCCGTTGGTCAACGGCAGCGGCGCGCGTGTCACGCCTGGAGTTTATCGAAGGCTGGCCGTCTGCGGGCTTTTGACAAACGGGTTGTAATAAACCCGCGGTGCCGAAACGACCTTGTCTTCCCAAACGGGTTCTTTTCGCGCAGGTGCGGCTGCGGTCTTGTCTTCGGCGGTCGACTTCGCCGGCTGCGGCACGTAGGGGTTAATGTAAACAGCGGCCTTCGGGGCGGTTGCCTCGGGTGTGATTGTTCCCGGGGGATAGGCAAAAGGGCTATATCCGTAGGTGCGAGCCACTGGGTAGCTGTAATAGACCGGCGGAAACAAGGCATAGTATGGGATGCGGTAACCTTGGTTGAAGAGGTTGCCGTAGTTGAAAAATCCCAGACCGTAGGCTCCCGGACCAAACGCCGCCGCTGGCGACGCCTGCAACCCGGTGGCCAGCAGCGCACCACAAACAACCCACAGGCAAACCCGACGGAACATGATCGTAGCCCTCGCAGACGAAAGTTGACGTAATTTACTTATTCTGTGCAGACTACACAGAGGCGAAGGGCACTTCAATGCTTAGGACCGATAAAATCGCTATTCTACGGCTTCCTCGTCGCTTTCGCCGCTGTCGGAGGGGCGCGGCTCCAGTTCGGGCATGGGAAATGGCTTGTTGAGGTGCTCGGGCACCTCGGTGATTACCTCGCCGTATTCGTCGGGGTCGAGCCGTTGCGAGCAGCCCGCGATTGTTGCGAGGCCCGCAAGGGTCATAGAAATCAGCAGGAAGCGTACCGGGAATCGCATGGCTAGCTAGCCTCGCTCTCAAGCATGGACAAAGCAGACCTCACCGCCGCCCTGAAGACCGAGTCGCAACGCCAGGGTTTCGACTTGGCCGGCGTCTGCCCGGCTGCCGCCCCACCAGGACTCGACCGCTTCGGCCAATGGCTGGCGGCCGATTACGCCGGCACGATGGACTACCTGGCCAACCGTAAAGCAGCCTACCGACACCCAAGGTCGGTGCTCGACGGTGTACGGAGCCTCCTTGTGTTGGCCTTTCCGTATCGTACTGTCGAGCCTGACGCCTCTCAACCAACTCAGGGCCGCGTGTCGCGATACGCTTGGGGCCAAGACTATCACGACGTGGTGCGCGAGCGGCTACGAGGGCTCGGCGAGTTTCTCGCTGCTCGATCACCGGAGGCCCTGTGGCGCGGCGTCGTCGACACGGCGCCATTGCTGGAACGCGAGTTCGCTCAGTTGGCCGGCTTGGGTTGGATTGGCAAGAACACGTTGCTTCTCAACCAACGCTCGGGCAGTTGGTTCTTCTTGGCGGCGCTGCTTACCGACGCCGAGCTTGATTACGATCAGCCGCATCCGACAGATCACTGCGGCACGTGCCGAGCCTGCCTCGATGCCTGCCCCACCGAGGCGTTCGTCGAACCCTATGTGCTCGATGCCCGGCGGTGTATCAGCTACCTGACGATCGAGTTGCGCGAGCAGATCCCGCGCGATCTGCGCACCGCGATGGGCGACTGGCTGTTTGGCTGCGACGTCTGTCAGGACGTGTGTCCCTGGAATCACCGCGTGGGGCCCTGCGGCGAGGAGGCGTTTGAGCCGCGCGCGGGCACGACGAATCTCGACTTGGTTGGATTGTTCGCGTTGGACGAGTTGGCGTTTCGACAAAGATTCCGCCACACGCCGTTGTGGCGCCCCAGGCGTCGCGGGTTACTCCGCAACGCGGCGATCGTGCTTGGAAACCAGCGGCCCGTCGAAGGGATCGAAGCTCTCGAACGTGGACTTCGTGACGACGAATCCCTGGTACGCGGCGCCTGTGCCTGGGCCCTGGGGCGCTACGACAGCGCGACCGCTCGAGCGGCGCTCGTGGCTCGCTCGAAGGTCGAGAGCGATCCTGGCGTGCGTGCCGAAATCGAGTTGGCGCTGGCCGGTAATCGGGCGACAGGGCCCAGCCCGAGTTCGCGGCAATAGCTAGGCCGCCGAGACTGCGTGGCAATCCTCGACGCGCTCGCCCTCAGGCTGCGGATGACGCCCGGGCAGATCCTCGGCGTACCACTTGTCGAGGACGACACGCCACTCGCCGGGCCGCGCGACCGCGACGAAGGCGTCGCGCACCTCGAGAGCATGAGGGTGAAGTTGCGAGTACTTGATGCCGAACTTGCGCATCTGCCGGCCACAGCGGTCGGGCCCGTAGAGTTCTTCAGCGAGGCGGTAGTGCTCGGCAATCACTTCGCGCTGCTCGAACACGCTGGGTGGATCCGGCAGGGGCTGACCGGCCGCAAGCGCCCGAGCCTGAGAAAAGATCCATGGATTGCCGATCGCCCCCCGCGCCGCAGTGACCCCGTCGACGCCGGTCTGGCGAATCATTTCCAGGCAGGCCTGCGGCGTGAACAGGTCGCCGCTCCCGAGCACGATGCGACTCCCCGCGTGGGCTTTGACTTCCCGCAGAAACTCCCAGCGGCTCGGCCCGATGTAGCGCTGCTGGACGGTGCGGCCGTGCACCGTGATGGCGGACACGCCCCGCTCGAACGCCCCGTCGAAAATGCGGAAGAACCGCTCGCGGCTGTCGTCCGAGTCGTCCAGGCCGCGCCGCATCTTTACGGTGACCGGCACGTGCTCCGGTGTGGCATCACGCACCCGGGAGACGATTTCCAGCGCCGTATCGACCTGTCCCAATAGGTAGCCGCCGCGCTGCTTTCCAAGGACCTTTTTCACGGGGCAGCCGAAATTGATGTCCACTACGTCGAAGCCGGCTTCCACGAGTCGGCGTGCGGCCGGACCGAAGTCCTCGGGATTGGCGCCCATCAACTGCCCGCCCACCGGGTGCTCTTCGAGGCTAGTGTGCATGAACCGCTGCGCCTTGCGGCCCTTGGTCACTTCGTTGACAAACCGGTCGAGCATCACCTCGCAAAGCGTGTAGGGCGCCCCGAGCCTGCGCGCGATGACGCGCATGGCTCCGTCGCTGTAGCCGGAGAGTGCGGCCTGGACGACGGGAAAGTCGATCGCGACGTTGCCGATTTGAAACGGTGCGAACATGGATGGCTGAGGGCGACGAATTGGGACGGGTCACAGAGCGTTCCTACTCCAGAATTCTACTGCGCTTGCGGCGACAGTTCGAGATCGGCGCCGCTGGGCATCAGGACGCAGTGGCTCTGGCGTGGGACGCGGCATTTGTCTACTGTTGATAGTCCGGCCGCCCATCCCGCGAACTATGTCTTGGCGGCGCGGCCCGGCCCGGCCCGGGCGGCCACGCAGTTTGGGGTGCCTCGCTCGACATGAGAATCGTCTATCTGGCAGCCGGCGCGGCCGGCATGTATTGCGGAAGCTGCCTGCACGACAACACACTCGCCGCATCGCTGCGGGCTCTGGGCGAGGACGTGCTGCTGGTGCCGACCTATACGCCGCTGCGAACCGACGAGGAGGACGTCAGCGACTCGCACTTTTTTTTCGGCGGGATCAACGTTTTCTTGCAGCAGCATTCGGCCATCTTTCGCCACACCCCGTGGTTTCTCGACGCTCTGCTGGATCATCCTGCCATCATTTCCCGCGTGGCGCGCGGTGGACCCAGCATTGAAGCGGAACGCCTGGGCGGGCTCACCGTCTCGATGCTCGAGGGCGAACACGGCCATCAGCGCAAAGAAGTCAAAAAGCTTGTGCGCTGGCTCGAGCGAGAAGCCAAGCCCGACGTCGTGCACCTGTCCAACACGATGCTGGTCGGCATGGCCGCCGAGATCCGCAAGCTCGGGATTCCGGTGCTCTCGACGCTCTCAGGCGAGGACATTTTTCTGGAGAAGATCCCGCCGCCGCACTACGAGCAAGCACGCAACGTTCTGCGTGAGCGCTCGCAGGGTATTGATGGGTTCGTAGCCTTGAACGAGTACTATGCCGACTTCATGGCCGACTACCTCGCGGCACCCCGCGAACGCGTCCACGTGATCCCGCATGGGCTGAACCTCGAGGGGCACGGCACACGCTCGCGCCGCGACGGCGCGCCGTTTACCATCGGCTTTCTGGCGCGTGTATGCCCCGACAAAGGGCTGCACAACCTGGTGGCGGCAGCCGAACAACTCCTGGCTGATCCCGAAGTGCCCCCGTTCAGCGTTCGCGTGGCGGGATACTTGGGGCAGCTCGACCGGCCGTACCTGGAGACGATCCAGCGCCGTACGGCGGCCTGGAACCGACCCGAAGCTTTTTCCTATGTCGGCGAGCTGAGTCGCGCCGAGAAGATCGCTTTCCTGCAAAGCCTCGACGTGCTGGCCCTGCCGACGGTCTACCGAGAAAGTAAGGGGTTGCCCGTCCTGGAGGCCTGGGCCAACGCCGTGCCCGTCGTGCTGCCAGAACATGGGGCGTTTGGCGAAATGGTGCGGCAGACGGGCGGCGGATTGTTGCATCCGCCGGACGACCCGGCGGCGCTTGCCGAAGCGCTAAAACGCCTGATGAGGGACGCCCAGTTGGGCGAGCAACTCGGCAGTCGAGGTCAGGAAGGGGTGCACAAGCACTTTACTGCACCGCTGATGGCCCAGCGGACGTTGGATCTCTATCAGAGAACCGTGGCAGGATTTCGACCCTGAGCCGATGCCGCGAAAGGGGGCCGAAAGTCGCGCAAGGTGTTGCATTGCGCGTATCCGCACAGGTACATTATTGGGGCTTTTCCCATTTCACCAGTCTGATTTTGACGCGGTGGCAGGTACGGGGTGTCTGTGCCGTCGTCAGTTCTCGTTCGTGAGTTCTGCACCCCGTCGAGCCCAAAGGACCTTTTTGATGTCGAAGAAGATTTACGTCGGAAACCTTCCCTGGTCGACCACCTCATCGTCGCTGGAAGGTCTCTTCAGCCCCCACGGAACCGTGAAGAGCGCAGAGGTGATCTCCGATCGCGAGACCGGACGCTCCCGCGGTTTTGGTTTTGTGGAAATGGATTCCGACGAAGCGTGTCAGCGGGCGATTGAAGCTCTCAATGGCACGGAGGTGGATGGCCGTCCCATCACGGTGAACGAGGCCCGCGAACGCGCCCCGCGCGGCGGCGGGTATGGCGGCCGCCGCTAAGGTCGGTCAGGTCGTCCAAAACTACGAGCGAAAGTGCGGTGGCAGCCTCGGTGCTGCCCGGCCGTGCCCTTCGGGCGGCTCCGCACGATGTGCACCCATTTCTGCCGGGGCCGGGCTTGCTTTTTCGCCCGCCACCGGGTCAGATGGGGAGATTGTTTCTTCAGACATAGGGATCGTAAGTTCAGATGGGCATGAGAAAGTTCAAAGGGCCGGCCAAACGGCGCAGCAAGAATAAGGTCCGGGCGAAGAAGAAGGACCCGATTTTCGTCGATGGCCAGCGCCCGCGGCCCATGTATGTCGACTACAAGGATCTCGACCTGCTCGGCAAGCTGACCAATCGTCAGGGCAAGATCGTCGGTCGTCGCAAAAGCGGCTGTACGGCTGCCAGCCAGCATGCAGTGACTTTGGCGGTGAAGCGGGCTCGGTTCATGGCCCTGCTGCCCTATGTCGGCGATTGACGCCGGCGCATCTTCTCTTTCAGGCGTCGTAGTCGGGCAGCCAACTTCGTTTCCACCCGGACGTAGTTTCGTTCGCTGCCTCACGCCGGGCTGTGCCTCGACATGACGCAAACCTTCAAGACCCAGCGTCGCGTTGAGTTTCGGGACACGGACGCTGCGCGGATGGCGCATTTCTCGGTCTTCTTCGTCTTCATGGAGCAGGCCGAACACGAGTTGCTGCGGCATCTGGGCCTGAGCGTCATGAGCCGCGACGACGAGGGACCGATCTCGTTTCCCCGCGTCGGCGCGCGGTGCGACTACCAGCGCTCGGTCAAGTTCGAGGACGTGCTGGACATCGAGGTCAGCATCGTGCGGCTGGGCGAGAAGAGCGTGACCTACGAATTCAACTTCAGCCACAACGGCCACCCGGTGGCCAGCGGACAGACCACGACGGTCTGTTGCCGTTTCGACGAGGACGGCACGCCGACCTCGGTTTCCATCCCCGAATGGATGGTGCAAAAACTTTCGGCGGTTACCGTCTGAGGTGTCGCGGCGGCCGGCTGCTCTCCAACTTGCTCGGCCCCGGCATGTATCTGGTAGAACTCCCTACGCGGTTGGCGACTGGCCTCGAACGCACTGACGAGGTATGGCGCACCCGCCACGCCAACTACCTGCGCCACTGGCAGCGGGCTGATGGCGGGTTTCCCGGCCGCGAGGGGGAAAGCGACCTCTACTACACGTCGTTTGCCTTGCGTGCGATGGGCTTGCTCGGGGCGCTCGAGGGCGACGTGGCCGATCGGGCCGCCGGGTTTCTACGCTCGCGCCTCGCAGGCGAAGTTCCAGTGGTCGACTTTCTGTCGCTGATCTACAGTGCCATGACACTCCGCTTTGCCGCTGGAGTGGACGTCTTTAGCGCCCGGCCTGCCGATTGGCCGCAGCGCGTCGCCGCCGCCCTGGAACAGTTGCGACGTCCCGACGGCGGCTACGCGAAGACGTCGCAAGGGCACGCCGGCAGCGTCTACCATTCGTTTCTGGTCGTGATCTGCCAGCAACTGCTCGAAGTCGACACGCCCGAGCCGGAAAAACTCGTGGAGTTCGTGCGCTCGCGCCGGCGTCCCGATGGCGGATTTGTGGAAATGAACGTCATGAAACGCAGCGGCACGAATCCGACTGCGGCCGCCGTGGCGCTGTTGAAAATCTTCGACCGCGTCGACGAAGGCCTTCGCGACGGCGCGATCGAGTTCCTGCTCGACGCTCAATCCGACGAGGGGGGCTTGCGCGCCAATTCTCGGATCCCGATTGCTGATCTGCTCAGTACGTTTACCGGACTGCTGACGCTGGACGATCTCGAAGCACTCGACGAAGTCGATCTGACGGCTGCGCGGCGGTTCGTCGATTCGCTACAATTGCCCGAGGGTGGATTTCAAGGTGCGGCCTGGGATCCGGGCCACGACGTGGAATACACCTTCTACGGTTTAGGCGCGACGGCGTTGCTGACCCGTCGCGCAGAGAACCAGGATGCAAACCATGGCTGAACTTGTCGTCGAGGAAGTTACCAAGTCGTTTCCGACGCGGGCCGAGCCGCTCGAGGTGTTGCGCGGCATTAGCTGTCAGCTTTCCTCCGGCGACAGCCTGGCGGTCACCGGCCCGAGCGGCTGCGGGAAGAGCACGCTGTTGCACATCATCGGCACGCTCGACACACCAACTTCCGGCAGCGTGGCACTCGACGGAGCCGACCCGTTCGCGCTGTCGGAGCCGCGGTTGGCCGACTTTCGCAATCACAAGATCGGCTTCGTCTTCCAGGATCATCACCTGCTGCCGCAGTGCTCGGTGCTCGAAAACGTGTTGCTGCCGACACTGGCCGACGGGCACGCGCACCCGGAATCGGTCGCCCGCGCCCGCGAACTGCTCGACCGCGTCGGACTTTCCGGGCGGTTGGACCACCTGCCGGCGGAACTCTCGGGCGGCGAGCGGCAACGCACCGCAATTGCCCGGGCGCTGGTGAACCGACCGGTGTTGCTGCTGGCCGACGAGCCGACGGGAAATCTCGACCGCGACACGGCCGAATCCGTGGCGCGGCTGTTGTTGGAACTCAAGGACCAGGAGTCCGCGATGCTCGTCATCGTCACGCATAGTCTTGCGCTGGCCGAGATGCTCGAGCGGCGCGTGGAGCTCAATGCCGGTCGATTCGAAACCACAACCGTCTAGCGCCGGCACGTTCTCGCTCGGCAAACTTATTGCCGACGGGCTGCGCTACCACCTGCGCACCGACATTGCCGTTGCGCTGGCCGTCATGGCCGCTAGCGCCGTGCTGACCGGGGCGTTGTTGGTAGGGGATTCGATGCGGGGCAGCTTGCGACACCTACTGCTGGATCAATTGGGCCGCATCGATGAAGTGCTGGTGACCGATCACTTCTTCCGCAGCGAGTTGGCTGCCGATCTGGCTGGACGGCCCGGCTTTGAGGAGTTCTTCTCCGCAGCCGTGCCCGCGATCTATGCCCAAGCGACCGTTGAGAACCCCGACAGCGACTTGCGGGCCGCGCAGGTGACGGCAATCGGTGCGGATACTTCGTTCTGGAAGCTGGGAAGCGGCGGGCCCAAGCAACCGCCCAAGCCAGGCGAGATTGTGCTCAACGAGCCGTTGGCACGCGAGATCGGCGCCGCGGTGGGCGACGAGGTGTTATTGCGGCTCGGGAGCGCGAGCCAGATTCCGCCCGATAGCGCCCTGGGTCGAAAGACCGAGACGATCCGCAACCGTCGGCTGACGATCTCGGCGATCATTCCCGCCGAGGGGCTCGGTCGTTTCGCTTTGAGCCCCAGCCAGATCGTGCCGCTCGATGCGTTCGTCGCGCTCGAAACGCTGCAGGATGCGTTGGAAAAACCCGACCGGGCGAACGCGCTGTTTGTCGCGGGTCGCGGGGGGCTCGACCCCACGCCGGAGGCGCATGCCGCGCTGGAGAAGGCCTTTCAGCCGACTCTGGCCGACTACGGTCTTTCGATCGACGAGCACAAGCTCGGCTACGTGCAGTTGAGCAGCGACCGCATGCTGGTCGAGCCGCCCGTGGTCAAGGCTGCCCACAAGGCCTTCGCCGCCGATCGACCTCAGGAAATCTTTACCTATCTGGCCAACACGATCGCCAGTGGCGGAAAGGAGATTCCGTATTCGACGATCACCGCCATTAACTTTACGGATGAACCTCCGCTGGGGCCGTTCGTGACGACCGACGGAAAGCCCGCGGCCGCGTTGGCCGACGACGAAATCGCACTCAATACCTGGGCGGCCGACGACCTCGGTGCCAAACCGGGCGACGACGTGACGATCACCTACTTCGAGCCGGAGAGCACGCACGGCAAGGTGATCGAGGCGAAGGCGACGTTTCGCTTGCGCGAGATCGTCATGCTCGAAGGGTTGGCCGCCGACCCGGACCTGACGCCGTCGATGCCGGGCGTGACCGACCAGCTTTCGATCGGCGACTGGGATCCACCGTTCCCTTTCGAGTCGAATCGGGTCCGCGACAAGGACGAGCAGTATTGGGATGAGTACCGCACGACGCCCAAGGCCTACGTGTCATTGGCCACCGGGCAACGGCTCTGGGCGAGTCGATTTGGAGATACCACGGCCGTGCGGTTCGCTCCGCCATCCGGGCAGACCGTGCAGGCGCAAGCCGATCGGTTGAAGCTCGATCCGGAGGCGATGGGGTTCGTCTTCCGGCCCGTCAAACGCCTCGGGCTCGAAGCTTCGCGCGGCACCACCGCCTTCGACGGGCTATTCATCGGTTTCAGCCTGTTCATCATGATTGCTTCGCTGTTGCTCGTGGCGCTACTGTTCCGACTGTGTATCGAGCAGCGGGCCGAAGAGATCGGCGTGCTACGTACCGTCGGACTGCGACATCGCAAGATTGTCGCCGTGCTGGCCGCCGAGGGAGCCGTGATCACGGCCGTCGGGTCGCTGCTAGGTGTCGCAGTCGGCGTGGGCTACGCCTGGCTGATGCTCGTCGGCCTGAAAACCTGGTGGGTCAAGGCCATCAGCACGCCGTTCCTCGAATTGTACGTGGCTCCGCTGAGCCTGGTGATTGGATTCTTTGGGGGGCTGATCGTCTCGCTACTAACCGTGCTGTGGACGCTGCGCCGGCTGAAGCGCGTTTCGATTCGCCGCCTGCTCGCCGGACAGGCCGCGGAGGATCGCTGGGTGGTCCCCAAAAAGTCGCGCGATACGCTGTGGGCCTCGATCGTGATGCTCGTTTTTGCCGCCGTAGCCGGCTTCTCCGCGCCGTTCCTTAGCGGCGAGGCCCAGGCCGGGGCGTTCGTCGGCTCCGGCGCACTCGTGTTATGTGCGGCGCTGTTGTTCTTGTGGAATCGGATGCGCGCCGGAGCGACTTCCGCCACGGCGATCGCCTCGTCGCTGCCGATCGCGCGGCTCGCGGCACGCAACGGCGCCCGAAATCCCAGCCGTAGTGTCTTGTCGATTGGGCTGATTGCGGCGGCCAGCTTTTTGATCGTGGCCTTGTCCGCGTTTCGGCTCGATCCGGCGGCCTTGGGGGAAGGCCGCGACAGCGGCAGCGGTGGGTTCTCGCTGGTGGCGACGAGCGATCAGCCGATCTATCAGAACCTCGACACGCCGGCCGGCCGCGAGGAACTCGGCTTTGCCGCCGATGCCGACGAGGCGCTCGACAAGTGCGAGATCTCGTCGCTGCGGGTCGAGTCGGGCGACGACGCCAGTTGCCTGAACCTCTATCAGGCCACGCAGCCCCGCATCCTGGGAGTTCCGTCCGAGTTGATGGATCGGGGCGGTTTTTCGTGGGGCGCCACGCAAGCAAAGGCAGAAGCGGCGGTCGAGAATCCATGGCTGCTCTTGAATCCCGAGATTCCCGCCCAGACGGACGGCGTTGCAGAGTATCCCGCGATCGTCGATTTCAACACGGCCACTTACAGCCTGCACAAGGGCTTGGGCGATACGATCGAAATCACCGACGCGGGTGGCAGCCCGGCGCGGCTGCGCATCGTGGGCTTTCTAAAGAACAGCATCTTTCAGGGTGACCTGCTGGTAAGCGAGTCGAGCTTTCTGAAACTGTTTCCTCAGGCCAATGGCTACCGGTTCTTTCTGATCGACACGCAGAACGAGCCGCTACCCGAAGTGCAGCAGTCGCTGGAGAGCACGCTGGGCGACTTTGGCTTCGACGCGGAAACGACTTCCGGGCGGTTGGCCAACTTTTTCGCCGTGCAGAATACCTACCTCTCGACGTTTCAAAGCTTGGGCGGGCTGGGCCTGCTGCTGGGCACCTTTGGGCTGGCCACCGTGCAATTGCGCAGCGTGCTGGAGCGGCGCGGCGAGCTGGCGTTGATGCGGGCCGCCGGATTCCGTCGTACGTTGCTCGCTCGGCTCGTGATGATCGAGAATACGCTTTTGCTAGTCGGTGGACTCGGCGTGGGGATTCTCGCGGCGCTGGTGGCCGTGTTGCCGCACTGGCTGGGCGGCGGGGCGAGTGTGCCCTGGCTTTCGTTGGCCGCGACGTTGGGCGTGGTCCTGGTAGTGGGGCTTGCCGCCGGTTTGTTCGCGGTCCGAGCCACGCTTCGGGCCGAGCTGATTCCCGCGTTGCGCGAAGAATAATCGCGCGGCAAGCGCACTAGCACCCGATGAGGAAGTGGCCGATAATGGGCCGCTGATCGAACCGCTCTCGCGCCCACCACGGAGTCACGTCATGAAAGGCCTCGTTGCCCTGCTGTTGTCCATCGCCCTGGCCGTGATTTGCTGGGGGGTCTATGGGCCGACGCTTGGTGAGGGGCGGGCCTACATGGGAGGTAGCTCGCTGCGGCCGTTCATTTGTGTGGGAATGGCCTACTTCCTGATCGCCGTCTTGGCTCCGGGTGTCTACCTGTATCTCAAGGGTGAGACCGGGCATTGGTCCGCCACGGGCATCGTTTGGAGCCTGGCTGCCGGAGCCGCCGGCGCGATCGGCGCTTTGGGAGTGATTCTGGCCCTGGCGTTTCACGGTAGTCCGGTCTACGTCATGCCGTTGATCTTCGGTGGTGCCCCGGTCGTGAATACTTTTCTCACGATGTACTGGACCAAGTCGTTCAAGCAAATGAACCCGGTGTTCACAGCCGGTCTGATCCTGGTGATCGTCGGCGCGGTCGTCGTGCTCGTGTTTCGCCCGCACGGTGGTCATGGCCCCAAGGCTGAGGCCGAGCAGAAGATGGTGGAGGAAGCCGAGAACCTGGGCGAGAACGAACCGGCACCCGTGCGCTACGCCTTCGTGCTGTTGTTTACAGCGATGACGGCATGCTCCTGGGGGGTCTACGGCCCGACGCTGCATCGTGGACAGATGGGGATGGCCGGCAGCCGCTTCCGGCCGTTGATCTGCGTGGGCGTGGCTTACTTTTTGATCGCGGTGATCGTGCCGCTGTTGATACTCACCGCCTGGAACGAGCCGGGCGCCTTCAGCGTGCGAGGATCCATCTGGAGTTTGCTGGGTGGCACCGCCGGCGGGCTGGGGGCGTTGGGCATCATCATGGCCTTCAACTCCGGCGGCAAGCCCGTGTTCGTTATGCCGCTAGTGTTCGGCGGCGCCCCGGTGGTCAACACCTTTGTGAGCGTGACGCAGGCGGGGACTTGGGGCGACTTGCATGCCATGTTCTTCGCCGGCTTAATCGTGGTCGTGGCCGGGGCAGTCACGGTGCTGATCTTCGCCCCCAAACCCCAGCCTCACGCGCCGCCGGCGGAACCGAAACCCGAGCAACCCGAGGCGGCCCCTGCATCCCAGTAGGGCGGTCGCGGTGGGACGACGGGCTTGTCTAGCGGGACATTGTCAGCATGTGTGCGCTCTCACCCGATGAAGCGATGCGGCGAATCGAAACGCAGTTGTCCCACGTGTGGATGGTGCGCGCCTTCCTCAAGCACAGCGAAGAGGCTCAAGAAGACGAAGAGTTGGCCGACGTGCATCGCGCGCTATACGACTTTCAACTCGCCGTAGGCGGGGCCTGGCGCGATCGAAACGCCGAGGAATATCTGAAGCTGGCCGGCAAGAAATTCGCCAGGCTCCGTTCGGCTGCTGCAACGTTCGCCGCAATCCAGCCGGAAGTCTCCGCGCACACGAACTTTCAAATGGCCACCGCGTCGCTCGATGCCGCTGTAGCGGAAATCGGCCGCATTCTGGAAAGCGTAAAGTAGCGGGCTGCCGGTGGCAGCCCCTGCCCTGCCCTACGTCCCCCGCACCAGCCCGAACCATTCGATGTGCTTGCGCGGGCAGAAATGCCAACCGTGCTGCTTGCAATACGGCTCCAGCCAGGCCGTTTGGCGTGCAAGGGCTTCGCATGTCGTGGCCTCGGGCATGAACATCACCCGTCCGTGGTCGATTTCGGGAAACTCTTGCAGGTATTCCTCGGCCTCGAGACAGTCGACCAGCGATTGGATCACGAACTTGACCTGATAGGGATACTCGGCCACCAGTCGGCGTATTACCTCTGGGGCGTAGCGGGTTCGTTCATGGCGCGTCCGCCACCGCGGCACCTGCTCGATGTTCGGCGTCGAATTGGCCAACTTGGGGCTGATCGACATCAGGTCGCAGTCGAGCGGCAGATAAAGCGTGCCGGCCGTTTCGATCGTGACGTGCAGGCCGCGTTTGCGCAATTCCGCCGTCAAGGGAATCAGCTCCGCGAACAGCATCGGCTCGCCACCGGTGACGACGACGTGGTCGCACTCGAGCGCCGAAACGCGGGCCAGGATCTCGTCGACGGAAAGGTCATCGCCCTCGGGCTGCCAGGAAGCGTACGGCGTATCGCAATACCGGCAGCGGAGATTGCAGCCGCTGGCGCGCACGAAGGCGCTGGCCGCTCCGGTGAGAAAGCCCTCGCCCTGCACGCTCTTGTAGATTTCAGCGACTTTCATGACTGGTACGGTGCCGGATCGGTAAGTCCCGCCTCGGCGAATCCCTTCAATCTTAACGTACACGAGTCGCAGTGGCCGCAGGCCGCGCCGCTTGAATCCGGGTCGTAGCAGCTACGGGTCAGGCCGTAATCGACGCCCAATCGCGTGCCGGTGCGAATGATATCGGCCTTGGACAGCTCGACCAGCGGGGTGTGAATCTTGAATCGCAAGCTGCCTTCCACCGACGCCTTCGTGGCCAGGTTGGCCATCTGCTCGAAAGCCGCGATGAACTCGGGTCGGCAATCGGGATAGCCACTGTAGTCGACGGCATTGACGCCGATGAACAGGTCGGCCGCGCCGTGCACTTCGGCATAGGCCAAGGCGAGTGACAAAAAGACCGTATTGCGCGCCGGCACATACGTGATCGGAATGCCCTCGCCCATGGCGTCTGGCGAGCGGTCCTTGGGCACGCCGATGTCGGCGGTCAGGGCGCTGGAGCCGAAGGCCCGCAGATCGATCGGCACGGTGACGTGTCCCAGCACGCCGAGGCTTTCGCCCACGCGGCGGGCCGCCTCGAGCTCAACGCGATGGCGCTGGCCGTAATCGTAGGAAATGGCATACAGCGCGAATCCCTGGGAGCGAGCGACCGCCGCGGCCGTGGCCGAGTCGAGGCCGCCGGAGAGCAAGATAACCGCGGGAGCTGCCATAGAACGCGACGGGTCTGCCATCTGGTCGAAACGCTCTCATCATGACAAAATAGGGCGACCAACGAAAGGACCGCCGCCGATGGCAGATGCATTCCGCGACACGCTCGAGACGTTCGAGAATCCGTGTCCCGAGCGTGACTACACGATTGAAATCCGCTGTCCCGAGTTTACCAGCGTGTGCCCCAAGACGGGCCAGCCCGACTTTGGCACGCTGGTTTTCACTTACACTCCGGACGCGAAGTGCGTGGAATTGAAGAGCCTGAAGCTGTACTTGCAGCAGTTTCGCAACGAGGGCATCTTCTACGAGACGGTGACCAATCGCATTCTCGACGATCTGGTGGCCGTGCTTTCCCCGCGGCGGATGACCCTCGTGGCCAGCTTCACCCCCCGGGGCGGGATCAGCACCAATGTGACGGCCAGCTACGAGAAGCCGCGGTAGCGCGCTCGTGCCTGCGGCGATGTCAGGCCGGCATCGCAGCGAGCGTTTTTTCGAGCGTGGCAAAGATGCCATGCATCGCTTCGAGGTACTGCTGTGCTTCGTCCAGCGGCATCACCAAGGGCGGGCTGACGCGCAGCACCTTTCCGGCCAGCGGTCCCAGCAGGTGGATCGCCCGGCCCGAAGCGTCGCCCAGGTAGCACGCCTCGACGCAGGCGTTGGCCACTTTCTCGGCCGAATGGTCGCCGACCGGGGCACACTCAATGCCCCAGACGCCACCTTCGCCGCGCACCCGCTCGACGATACCCAACTCGCACAGCCGCACCAAACCGCGTTCGATCACGTCGGCCAGCTTGCGGGCGTGCTGCAACACGTCGGTCGACTCGAACTCGTCGAGCGTCGCCAGCACGGCGGCCATACCCAGGGGCGAGGCGCTCCACGTATCGGACCCTTCACCGTAGTGGAGGCCGGCGAAGAGGTCGGCCCGGCCAACGGCGGCATCGACCGGGATGCCGTTGCCCAGGCCCTTGCCGAGAATCACGACGTCGGGTTCGATCCCATAGTGCGTGTACGCGTACATCTGGCCCGTGCGGCCGAAGTTGGCCTGCACTTCGTCGAGGATGAACATCGCGTCCTGCTGGCGGCAGAACCGTTCGAGCAGTTGCAGGTACTCGGGCTGCGGGTGGAACGAGCCGCCGCCGCCGAGATACGGCTCGGTGATCAGGCAGCAGATCCGCCCCCCGAACTCGTTGGCCAACGCGGCCAACTCTTTCTCATAGCGATCCAAGTCCAGCGGCTCGCGCCGCCGCTCGACGCTGCCGCACTCGTCCATCGGAAAGCTAATGAATCGGACGCGCGGGTCGCGATGCGGATCGCTCTCGGTGCCCGTGACGGCGCCGGCCAAGCCCTTCTTGCCGTGGAAGCCGTGACGGGTGGCCAGAATGATCGGATTCTCTCGCCGAGCCAGCGATGCCCACAGGGCCTTCTGAACGGCCTCGCTGCCCGTGGCGGCCCAAAGCACCTGTTCCATCCGGGCTCCGCCCGGCTGGCTGCGCATGTTGGCCAGCAGCCGCTCGGTGGCTTCCACTTCAACCGGCGTGACCGCGTTGTACGAAGTCAGCGTTGTGGCCCGGAAGAACTCGCCCGAGGTGGCCGTCGGCTCGATCCCGAGGTATTTCCAAACGCTCTGCCACCACCGCGTTGGGTTGTGGCCCAGGTTGGCCACCAGCACGCCGGAAGTGAAGTCGGCCAGCTTGCGCCCTTCGGGCGTCCAGTGGTAGCTGCCTTCGCTCTTGGCCAGCACGGCCATCGTGGGTGTATACGTTCGCTGGGCAATCGGCTCGACCGCGTCGGTACGGCGACGCAGATCGTTCGACGCGTTCTCGCCGGGGTGCTCGATCGCCGTGGTCGGTTGAACGGATTGTTTCATCGTGGCTTGTTTCATACTTCTGGTTCGTAGAGCACTTCGCCTTCGGCCGAGCCGGGTGCATACAGCTCGAGGCCGCCGCGGGCGCCGTTGACGTTGACCACGCAGTTGGGCGTGCCGGACGCGTGCCGGGCCAAAATGGCCTCCATGGCCTGCACGGTTGCCACAACCTGCCGATCGGCGGACAAATCGTTGTACGTCAGGGTTCGCGCCTGGGCCAAACGGGCGGCCCTGTCATCGGCCGATCCGCCAAATTCGACTTCGGCCACCTCACGGGCGAAGCGTTCGAGCACCTCGATGCCGTAGCCTCGCTGCGAGCGCTCGCCCCACGGCTCCAGGAACGAGCCGTTGTAGTGGTTGTTGATGGAGTTCTTCATTTCGATCGGCGTGCGGCCCTCGACCGTGCACTCGACCCCGCGCTTGCGGCTGTGGCCGTTCCACACGCCATTGTCGAAGCGAAACTGCACCTCTTGCTCGACGTAGCCGGGAAAATTGTCGGGCGTCACCCAGGAGGTGTGGATGTCGAACGCCGCTTCGCGACCATCGTCGTACTCGTAAATCATCCGCAGTTGCGTGGAGTCCCACGTCGCGCCATCGGCCGGCCCAACCAGGCCCCGCTGACCCGTGCACTGCACGCTCTTGAGCTTGCCGCCGAAGGTGAAGTCGATGAGCTTGATATAGTGCACGGCCACGTAGGTGCCCGGGTTGCGGCCCGTGATCCACTCGGCGAACTGGCTGCCGGAAATGGCCTTGGGCTCCAGCAACGTGCAGTAGCCGTTGTTGATGTGCGACAGGATATCGTCAGCCACGAGCGTGCGTAGTTTCTTGTGATCGGGGTCGAGCAGCTTGTGATACACGACCTTGGCCAAAACGTTCTTCTCGGCCGCCAGACGCGTCAGCTCGTCGAGTTCGGCCAGCGACAGCACCGAGGGCTTTTCGACCAGCAAGTGCATGCCGGCCGACAGCGCAGCCCGGGCTGCCGCAAAGTGGCGATCGTCGGGCGTGGCCACGCACACAAAGTCGACCCCGCTATCGAGCAGTTGCGGCATGCTGTCCGGCTCGGTGAAGCTTTCGAAGGCGTCGATGCGGCCCCGCGAAGCCTGGCGATAGGCCTCGGCCCGTTTGCCGGTGCGGCTGGCCACGGCAGCCAGCGGCACGCGGCAGGCGCCATACGCGGGATCGTACAGCGGGCGCTGAAAAACCGTTTCGAAAAACGGTCGATACGTCTCATCGAAGATCATGCCCATGCCGACCATGCCACCGCGAAGTGTGCGTGTTTGGGCATGTTCTGGGGGCGCGGTTGCTGGCGTCATCATGTCCCACAAGATAGCCCAGGTCGCAGGGGATTGCCAACGGCCAGACGGGCGCGGCGTGCGATTGCCCCTTGTCATGCCGCGCGGCCATGCGCAACAATGGCCCTCTTGCCCCGCGGGCTCATGCCGCGTGCTTGGATCGAGGCGGCGATTCGTCTGTTTCTTTTTTGTTGTCCTGGAAGGTGGTCATGCCTCAACAGCCTCAAGTGACGCTCAGTGGATTCGGCGACGAAGCGGCCAATCAGAAGACGGCCGTGCAGCAGTTCGCCGCCTTTGCCGCGATCGGACTGCAGTATTACAGCTTGCGGTTCATCGATGCCGGCAACGGTATCAAGAACGTCATGCAGTTGAGCAAGAAGGAGATTCAGGCCATTCGTCATCTGGAGGACGAATACGGGTTGAACGTGGCGTCGATCGGTTCGCCCATCGGGAAAGTCAAGTTGAAGGACGTCGACGACGGCACCAAGAACCGCTTCGTGCCGTTCAAGAAATACCTGGACAAGGAGGTAGCCAAGGCCTGTGAAATGGCCCACGCCTTCGAGACCAAGCTGATCCGCGGATTCTCGTTCTATCATCCCAAGGGCACCGATCCCTGGGAGCACGTATCGCAAACGGTGGATCAACTCGGGCAGATCGCCGAGATGTGCCTCCGCAGCGACCTGACCTACGGCGTCGAGCTCGAAGCGAACCTGGTCGGGCAGAACGGGGAGCTGCTGGCCGAGATTCATCGCCAGGTCAAGAATCCCGCGCTCGTGCTGGTGTTCGACGCAGGTAATCTCACCTGCCAGGGTTACACAGCCGACGAAGTGCTCGAGCAGTTTCGCCACGTGAAGGCCGGGCTGGGGTGGATGCACGTCAAAGACTATCGGCATCCCGAGCCCAGCCAGCGGCAGGCGCACATCGACGAGGAGACGCTCAAGCACTTCGTGCCCGCCGACCTGGGCGACAGCGGCCACGAGGCCGTCTTCAAGGAGATGCGGGAGCTGCTTCCCAAGCTCGACGCGAAACTTCGACGCCGGGGCATTCCCGGCGTGTTCCTCGATCTTGAACCGCACGTCAAGGCGGGCGGTCAGTACGGCGGTTTCAGCGGCCCCGACGGGATGGGCGTGGCGCTACGGTCGTTGTGCAAAGTGCTGGACTACGTCGACATCGGGTACCACATTCGCGATTTCGACGACATCTGCGCGGCACGCGGCTTCTAGACTTGCTTAGGGCAACTAGCTCAACTCGTCCGGCTGCTGCTCCTCGGCTTCTTTTGCCGCCAACTCGGCCTCGACTTCTTCGAGCATGGCCCGAAGTCCGGTACGCTTCTTCCGGATGGCCGACATTACTCTTCGAGCCGCGGTGAGGCCGGACAGCGCCCAGTAGACGCCCACGACCAGAATCACCATCGCGGCCCCGTGCATGACGGCACCCTTCGCATTGGCCAGCACGACAATGCCGGCCGCGAAGCACACCACGCTTGTGGCCAGCGTTCCATACGCCTGCCGCAGCGAGAGTTTCTGCCCGTGTGAGTCGATCGCCTCGCGCGCCTGAATGTTGGCCAGCTCACGCATCGCGGTCAGGTCAGCCGTGCCTGCCGGCCTGGGGCGAAGTTCGACTTCCGCTTGGGGATCTTCCGCGTCGTTCGAATCGGGCCCGATCGCGGCAGGGGCCTCGATCGCGGAATTGAAGTGCTCGAGCGCGAGCCTAGCTTCGTACGAGGATTCTGGCGAGCCAGAGTGCTCGAGCTGCCCCAGTTCCAGGCGGTCCACAGGCGTTTCGTCGACGAGAGTGCCTTGCTGGGCGACGACACCGGGACGGCGGGCGGTTTCGTCGGCCTCGGCTCGGACGGTGCCCGTGAAAAAGCTGCTGGCCGCCGCGGAGCAGGTGCCGTGCTCGGTGCTCGAAGGGCGCGCCGCCACGGGCTCGGCTGGCTCATCGGGCGAGTCGTTCGCCAGGTCGCGCGCTTCGGCCGCGTCGCGTTCGGCCTGCAGGGCCTCTCGCTCGGCCTCGAGCGCTTCACGCTGCTGCTCCAGCCGCTGTGCGTCTTCGTTGAGCCGCGCCGTGATCTGCTGGCGACTTGCGTCGAACGCCTCGCGCTGTTGCCGCAGCTCGTTGCGACCGGCTTCGATTTCGGCCTGAGCATCTTCGAGTGCCTGCCGTTGCCGATCCAAATCCGCCAAGTCGGACCGCGGATGCCTGTCGCGCGCAGCAAGCTCACTCTGGAGCTGCTCCAGATGCTGGGATTGGGCCTCGACCTGGGATTCTCTCAGCTCGAGTCCGTTCCACCTCGTTTCGAAGCGCGTGGCCGCGGCGTCGAGTTCGCTCGTTCGGCGGCGAAGCTGAGCTTCGCGCTCCTCCAAGTCGTGCTGCATGTCGTCGAGTTGGGCTGCGCGTTCGGCGGCACGTTGATCGGCCTCGAGTCTCCGGGACTTCTCCTGCTCGGCGGCGTCCTCCTGCCAACGGGCCTCGCGATCCGCCAGTTCGGTGGCGCGCCGCGCGAGTTCGGCCCTATGCTCCTGCTGCTGAGCGTGCCAGGCCTGCTGCTGTTCGGCCAGCTTGCGTGCGTCGACGGCGAGCTGGTCGCGCTCTTGGGCGGCTCGTTCGCCCAACTCGATGGCTTGTTGAGCTGCGTTCTGCTCCTCGGACAACGCGGCTTGCTGCCGCTCGATTTCGGCGGCGCGCTGCTCGAAATCGGCGCGAGCTTCGTCGAGGTGCGTTTGCCGGCCGTCAAGGCGTGCTTGGCGCTCGTTTAACTCCTTTCGAAGCGCGTCGAGCTCGCTGCGCGTCCGTTGGATATCATCCTGGGATTCCTGCCAGGCGGCCTCGCGCCTGGCAATCTCGTCGAGCGCTGAGCTGACCTCGCTCTCCCGACGGGTGCACTCGTCATGAAAATGGCGCCGCTCCTCGGCGAGAGCCTCGCGATCACGTTCGAACTCCAGACGCTCGGCTTGCAGATCCGAGCGCTCACCGGCGAGCTGCTGTTCGAGGTGGGCGCGAGCGTGTTCGGCCTCGTCGTGCAGTTGCTGTTGCGCGTCGAGTTCCTCGCGCACTTGTTCAAGCGCGTGTCGATCTTCGTCGAGTTGCCGCGCTTGTGCGTCGAACTCCTCCCGCTGTCGCTCGAGTTCCTGTCGCTGGACGTCGAGCTGCGAGCGTGCGCTCGCGACTTCCTGGTCGAGCTCGGTCCTGCGCCGCACGTCGTCCTCGTGCAACCGCTGTTGCCGGGCATCGAGCTCCGCGCGCCATTGATCGAGACCTTGCCGCTCGGCTTCCAGTTGCGACCGCGTATCGGCCGCCTCTTGCTCGAACGCGTTTCGGCCCTGTTCCGCCTCGCGCAGTTGCTGCTGTCGAGCCTCTAGTTCGGCATGCTGTCGTGCTAGCTCCTGCTGTTCGGAGGCCAGCCGCGACCGGGCGTCGGCGGTTTCCCGTTCGAATTCAAGGCGGCGGTGTTCGCTTTCTTCGAGGAGCTGTTGCTGCCGTACGTCGAGTTCCTCGCGCCACTGCTGCAAACCGTGCCGCTCGGCGTCGAGTTGTGCGCGTATGGCGGCGGCCTCCTGTTCGATCTCGGCGTGGCGTCGCCGGTGCGCTTCGGCCTGCTCCTCGCGTTCTTGCTCGTGCGCAAGCCGATTCGCCTCCAGAGCATTCCTCGTGGCCTCCGCCTCCTCAGCAAGACGACTCCGCTCCTGCACAAGCGCGGCTGTTTCCGCTTCGTGGTCCGCCCTGTTGGCATGCAGGCGCGCTTCGAGATCATCGAGCAAAACGGCTCGCTTTTCGATCGCCTCGCGAGACTTGGCGATTTCCTCCTGGCTGTCGGCTTTCGCCCGTTCCAATTGAGCTTGTTGTGCCTGCCAGGCTTCCTGCTGCTGCGCTGCCTGATGCTGGAGTTCGGATATGCGTTGGGCGATTTCCACCCGCTGCTGCTCGAGCGACTGCTGGTCGATCTGTAGTACGGCGGCGAGGGATTCCAGTTCGACCTGGCGGTTGGCCAGGGCTTGTTCATCATCGCTCAAGGTGGCGGCCCGACGCTCGACGTCTGCCAGGCTGCTGCGCCGCGATCGCTCGAGTTCATCGGCTACTCTGTGTTGCTCTTGGATCTCTCGGCGTGCGGCCGCCTGCTCCTGCGCAAAGGATTCTCGCTGCTGGACTACTTCGTCGAGTCGGGCTTGGGCGGCTGCCTCAGCCTCCGCGAGACCGGTCTCGCGCGCCTCTAAAGCACGTTGACGGTCGTCCAGAGCCGCACTGCGACGCTGGATCTCGGCCTCGCGCGTCGCCTGCTGGGCAGTAAGCCCCTCGAAATCGGCCCGATCGCGCTCGAACTGCTCGCGATCGCGTGTCAATTCCGCCAGTCGTTCCTGGTAGCGATGGTCGATCAGTTCCTGGGCAGCACGTTGCTCCTGTTGAGCATGTCGTAGGGCCTCGTCGCGCTCTTCGAGCGTGCGCCGGGTACACGCCGATTCGGTTTCCCATTGTTGCCGCGCTTTTTCGAACGAATGCCTGGCACTCTCCAACTCGGTAAGCTGCCTGGCCAATTGGTCGCCGCGGTTGTCCAGGTCCGACTGAAGGCTGCGGAGCGTCGTTTCCCACTCTTTGTTTTCGCGGTGATGAGCCTCGGAACGCACGTCAGGTTCATCGGCGACATCGTCCGAGGCTCGATCTCGTTGCGCGGGATCCGATCGCTGCCTGTCGAACGCATCCAGCTGCTCGCGCAGCTTGCGTACTTCGCCGACCAGGTTGCGCACGCGGCGGCGCCAGCGGACGGGTCGGCTGGAGCGGCCGGACGAGCCCGACTTTTCCGTCACCGGCGAAGTGCCGGGCTGATCGAGCACCACCGTGCGCCGGGGATCGTCCTTGGCGGCGTCGGCAGCATGGGGTGCCAGCACTTCAAACTCGACCGGGCCGATCGACAGACGATCTCCGGGGTGCAGCCAGGCATCGCGAAACGTCTGGCCGTTGTGACGTGTGTTGGGCGCCCAAGCGCGTGCCACGGTGCCTTGCGCGCCGCGCAGAATGAGGCAGTGGACCGGGTACACGCCGCCGGCCCGGAGCCGCAGGGTCGAGCCGCTAGCCGACCCGATGGTGCATTTGGCCGCCGAGAGACGCACGATTTGGCCGTCGCGATGCGAGCCGATGATACGCAAGCACAAGTCGCCCTCCGGCAGGCCTTGCGTGAGGTCCGCGGGCTGCTTCCCAGCGACAAAGACCATCGATTGGACTCCCCCGTAGATGCGCAGAACGGCTGTCGCCTCGGTACCGCGCGGGGCCTGGGCGCAGAAACACTCCGAGAAGATGTAGGTTACGCGCAGCAGAGGGGCAAATCGGCCGGGCCGTGCCGGCGACCGATGCGGGGGGTTCTGCCGTTATTGTCGGAAAAGGGCTGTATATCTGTGCCGGTTCTGTCGATTATCCGTTAGCACAGTCGCGCCGGGGACGGCAGGGCGAGTCAAGCAAAAAACCACGATCCAGTGCAATCGGCGGCAGCAGTTTCCAGTCGGCCTCGTGGCGGCGAGCGACCGACCGGCAGGTAACCTGTCGGAAGCGGCGTGCGCTTCGGGTTCGCGGTGCTTGACTTTCTCTTCCAGCACTCCAGAATGCCTCGCCCCGCCCGAACAGGCGGGTAGAAAGTCTGTGGAATTTTGTGACCCCCGGCGAACTTGATGCGTACTATAGTTTGGTTGCGACCTGAACAGACCGGCGAAACGCAACGTTTTCCTTCGGTAATTCAAACCGCAATCTGCTGAGAAGTTGGCAAGCGGCTACATGGGGGGCCTGGCCTTCGGCCGCAGGAACACACCCGGACAAGAAGGTGAAGGAAATGGCACGCAAAGATGCAATCCTGAGCATGCGCCAGATTTTGATTATGCGTCGTGACGCACTGCGAACTGCCCTGGCAGGTGACTTGAGCCTGCTCAAGGAGCTGCGGGCGCAGACGGCGGGCGACGTGGTGGATGCCGCGTTAGATTCGGCGCAAGACGAAATCAGTTCGCAACTGGCCGAAGTGGAAAGTCGCGAGTTGGCCAGCATCGAGAACGCCCTGGAACGGATGCGGACCGGCCAGTACGGCGTCTGCGAAGGCTGCGGGTGCTCGATCCCGATGGCCCGGCTCAATGCCCTGCCCTACGCCACGCTGTGCATCAACTGCCAGCGCGAGCAGGAGCAATACGGCCACACGGGGGCCAACGATGCCAATTGGGGCCGCGTGCTGGACAGCGGCAACGACAACGACGTCTCGATTAACGATATCGAAATCGACGTCTAGTCACCGCCGGCCGCGAGCGGCCAGACAGCGTGCCCTTCACAACAGATGCACTGGTGGATTGAAAGGCTCGGCTTCGGCCGAGTTGGACGGCCCGCCGGTGCATTTTCGTTTGAGCGTTCCGCCATGCGGGGAGGTGGCGCAACCGAGGGAGATGTTGCCAACCCAGCTTCACCACCTTATCGTACAAGGTACAGTTTCCAACTGCCTCGACGGGCGGAGGATGGGCAAAAACCTGCCGGAGTGTTGCGATGACGTTGTTGCCGCGCGTACTACTGCTCTCTTGCATGTTGATTCCGCTCGCCGCCCCGCGATCGGTCGCTCAGGAGACCGACCCGGACGCCGCCCGCATGGAGGCGGTGCGGGCGAAGATGTACGAGGCCCTCAGCCAAGAGGTCACGGCGCTTGAGCGGCAGAGCACGGCGCTGAAGATGGTCGTGCGGCTGGCGCGACCCACGGTCGTGCACATCGAGGCCAACAAGGTCGACCCCACGCTATTGCAGTACGGGCGCAAGTCGCACGTCGAGGAGGCCGGCAGCGGCTACATCGTCAGGCTCGGCGGCAGCTACTACGTTGTGACCAACCGCCACGTCGTCAAGGATGCTGCGCTTCAACAAATCTCGATTCGCCTGGCCGACGGCCGGGAGATCCATCCTCAGAAGGTCTGGAGCGACTCGGATACCGACATCGCCGTGATGGCCGTCGATGCCCCGGGCCTGGTCGCGGCGCGATTAGGCGATAGCGATCAGATCGAAATCGGCGATTTCGTGCTAGCCGTGGGCAGTCCCTTCGGGTTGAGCCATTCGATCACTTTCGGCATCGTGAGCGCCACGGGACGACGCGACCTGGAGTTGGGCGAGAACGTAAAGTTCCAGGACTTCATCCAGACCGACGCGGCCATCAATCCGGGAAACAGCGGCGGACCGCTGATCAATCTGCGCGGCGAGGTCGTGGGCATGAACACGGCGATCGCCAGCGCCTCGGGCCACAACGAAGGCATCGGCTTTTCGATTCCCAGCAACATGGTGACCTTCGTCGCTCGGCAACTGGTGGAACACCACATCGTCGAACGTGCGCAACTCGGCGTGAGGCTGGATCGCAAGTTCGATTCGGCCCGGGCCGTGAGCGTGGGCGGATCCCCGCGGGGCGCCCGGATCTCGGCGATCATCCCCGATTCGCCCGCCGAGAGATTCAAGCTTCAGGTGGGGGACGTCGTCGTCCAGTTCGGCGATGTCCGCGTCGACGATGACGACCACTTGATCAACCTGGTGGGCAACACCGCGGCGGGCCGCGAGGTGCCGCTGGTGATCTTACGCGAGGGAAAGCAATACCGCCTGGACGTCAAACTCGGCAAGGCGCCCGCCAGCGAGAAGCTCGTGCCCAAGTCGGACGATGATCGCTAACCGCTGGCCGCTGCCGCCGCGGAGATTCCCCGCAGAATGCAGTCGCGCGCCGCGGCGACGTCGAGTTTCGTGGCCACGGCAACGTTGGTGCGCCACTCGCGAACGCGTCGTCGATCGAAGACAGTCGCCCCCCGCGTAAGCTCGCCGGAAAGTTCGACGTCGACTGCCGCTAGATCTACTTCGAACAGCTCGGGGTGCAAAGCCGCCAACAAGGCTACGGCGTCGTTGAGGCAGATGCTTTCGTAACCCAGTTCCTGGCGGTAGGAGCGAAACAGGTACGGCAAGATGCCGCGCAGGAAACGGCCGACGCGGTGGTGCTCGCGGGGCAGTTTCTCGAGCAGGTCGTAGCCGAAGGTGACCTGGCAGCTCACGTCGATCGGCACCAACGTCTTCGTGGCGGCCGACGAGCGGAACACGGCTCGGGCACTTTCGGGGTCGCAGTAAATGTTGAAATCGGCCGCGGGCGTGACGTTGCCGACGCCGGAGAGCGTGCCGCCCATGATCACGATTTGGCTGACCATTTCGCCCAACGCCGGATCGCGTGCCAGGGCCCGGGCCACATTCGTCAGTGGACCCAATGCCACGATCGTCACCTCGCCGGGAGCAGCGCGAACCTCTTCGTAGATGACCTTATCCGAGGGGTGGCGGTGCTGTAACTGGGAGACCTCGAAATTCGAGTTACCCAACCCGTCGGGTCCGTGCAGTTGCACGTTCCGCCGCGGAAGTCCCATGTCCGGTTCGCTGGCTTCGCCGATCCGCGGTCGACGCGGCGGGTCGAGCTGCTCGACGACCGCTTGGACGTTCCGAGTGGCTTGTTCGGGCGGCACATTGCCGCCCACGGCCGTGACGGCTACCACCTCGATCTGTGGATCGAATAGTGCCAGGCAGAGTGCTACTGCATCGTCAATGCCCGGGTCGACGTCCAGCAGGAGTTTCTTGGTCATCATCGATTCAACTTGGCCCCCCATGGCCCACAACTTTCCACCGCGCGGGGATTGTAGAGATAGGCGAAGCAGGAAACAAGAGTAGCCCGGCTCCGCTCGCCGTGTTTGGGAGTTTGCCGGCCGGTATTCGGCACGCATGGGTCGCGTTAGAATCGGGCGAGATTCTCCCTTGAGCAAAGCCCCTGCGACCTTCCCTCGGGAGCGTCGCGGGCCGCGAATCTAGGCGAAAGGCACGAGCGTGATCGAGTCGATTTTGGGCCGCTTGGCGGCCGGCGAGAACCTGAGCGTCGATGAGATGGCCGCCACGATCGACTCGGTCGTCGCCGGGGAGTGCAGCGAGGGCGAAATGGGCGTGCTGCTGACCGCCCTGCGGGCCAAAGGGGAAACCGCCGAGGAGGTCGCCGGAGCCACGCTCGCACTGCGGCGTCACATGACGCCATTGCGCACAACTCGCACCGGATTGGTTGACACCTGCGGAACCGGGGGCGATGCGTCGGGCACGTTCAATATCAGCACGGCTGCGGCGCTCGTGGCGGCGGCGGCCGGGGTGCCGGTCGCCAAGCACGGCAATCGTGCCGTGACCAGCAAGACCGGCTCGGCCGACGCTCTTGAAGCCCTGGGCGTCAACGTCGGCGCTAGCGTGGCCCAGGTCGAAAGGTGCCTCGACGAATTGGGGATTTGCTTCTGCTTTGCCCCGCTTATGCATCCGTCGATGAAACGCGTCGCGGAAGTGCGCAAAAAGCTGGCCGTGCCAACAATTTTCAACCTGCTTGGGCCCCTGGCCAATCCGGCGCGTGCGCAATTTCAGGTGATCGGCGTAGGCCGTAGTGAGTTGCGGCCGCTGATGGCCGAAGCGCTGCGGCTGCTGGACACGAAGCGTGCCGTGGTTGTCCACGGTGAAGATGGGCTCGACGAAGTTACACTTTTCGGGCCCACGAGGGTTACCGAGGTCGAGCCCGGGGGGACGCGTCAACTGACCTGGACGCCGTCGGATTTCGGGCTCGCCCCTGCACGACTCGAGACTCTGCGCGTCGAAAGTCCCCAGGAGAGTGCCAAAGTGATCGGAGACGTCCTGGCCGGCAAGGCCGGACCGGCGCGGGATATCGTCGTGCTCAACGCCGCGGCGGCGTTATGGGTGGCTGGAAGAGCCGAGACGCCCCGGGCGTGTGCTGAAAAGGTGTCCGAAGCCATCGACAGCGGAGCCGCTCGCGAACTGCTGCTACGGCTGGGGGAACTGAGCAATCGCACGTAACGCGGGATGGCAAACAAGCCCGCGGCGCCTATAATGAGGGGCTTACCCCAATTTGGAGAGGACTGATGGCCAAGCCACATCGCAAGCTGAAAAAAGCCAATCACGGGAAGCGTCCCGCGAACAGCAAGGCGCGGCGACTGAAGCGCAAAGACATTCGCACGTGATGTCGTGGGTCGCATTCCAGCCGTGCCGCGGATGAGGCGGTGCGCCGCCGACTCCCGCGCCTGCGCGGAGCTGGTCCGCCAGGGACCTCCACAAGTGCCTGCGCACTCGCAGTTTTCGGACTTGCTGTGCTGCGGGAAGCATGCCACCCGAAGTTGCCCGTGCGTGGCCCAGGGGCTAAAATTGGCGGCCTGATTCCGACTCGTCGACGTGGAACATGCGTGCCTAGGGAGTTGCCGCGTGACCAAAGAGCTGCTTTTGGAATTGTCTGAGATCGATTTTGGCCATGTCGTCGCCGACCTGGACGAAATCCGCCGCTACAACCCCCAGCGGTACGAGATGGAGCAGCTCACGGCCATCGTCTTCGACGACTATGATCGCAAAATTTGCGCTGGGTATAAAGACATCACCGACGACGAGTTTTGGGTGCGGGGGCACATGCCTGGGATGCCGCTGATGCCGGGCGTGCTGATTTGCGAGTCCGCCGCTCAAATGTGCAGCTACTTCGCCCACAAGCATCGGCTGCTGGGGGACTGTAAAGTCGTCGGCTTTGGCGGACTGGAAGACGTGCACTTTCGCGATCCGGTACGCGTCGGCGATCGGCTGGTGATCGTCTGCAAGATGGTCAGGGTTCGTCTCGGGGCGATCATCGTCTGCCAGTTCCAGGCTTTCGTTCGCGGATCGCTGGTGGCCGATGGCAAGATCAAGGGGATTCCGCTACCGGTCGATGCTCTGACGGGCGAGTAGCCGCGGCCACCGAAGCAGATGATTTCGCCGGGGTGGGGAAATGCTGCCGCTCAAAGACCACAACCCGATCTTCTCCACGCCGTTTGTCACCTATGCCCTGGTGGCGATCAATACGGCGATCATGCTCTACGTCAGCTCGCTCGGGTCGATCGAGCAGCAAACGTTCGACATCGAACACGGATTCATTCCGGCCCGCGTGGCCCAACTCTCGAATCCGCAGCAAAAAGTCGAAGTGCCCATCTACCAGGAGGTGGCGCTGCAGGGTGGGCGGGTTGCTCTAAAACCCGTCAAGAAAATCGAACTCAAGCCGGCGGCCGGGGCGGTGCTTGCCTCGCTGCTGTCGAGCATGTTCATTCACGGGGGGTGGATGCACCTGGCCGGCAATATGTGGTTTCTGTGGATCTTCGGCAACAACATCGAGGATCGTCTGGGGCACGCCCTCTATGCGTTGTTCTACGTGGTTGGCGGCTTGCTGGCCACGGCCTGTCACTGGGCGTACGATCCGGCGAGCATGGTGCCCGTCATAGGCGCCAGCGGCGCCGTTTCGACCATTCTTGGTGCCTATGCCGTGACCTATCCGAAGGCGACGGTCAGCACGCTGATCTTCTTCGGCTTCATAACAATCGTGGAGATTCCGGCGCTCGTCTGGCTGGCTGTGTGGCTGGGAGGGCAACTCGTTGACGCATTCTTCCAAAAAGACTTGGGCGTCGCGGTGTGGGCACACATCGGCGGCTTTGCGGCCGGGGCGTTCTTGATGCCCATCCTGTCGTTCGGAGCGCCCCCGCCGGGAAGTTCCTGGCAAGAGGAGCTCAAGAAGCACTTCTCGTTCGACTTCGACCAGACCGACGAGGCCTGAGCGACCATGGGCCGCCGAGCACTGCGCCGCATCGATCCAGCGCTCGACCTATCGCGGCACCTGGTGGCGCTGGAGGCCGTTTCCCAACCGCTCGACCCCGAGGCGATGTTCGCTCGGCTAGCTCCGCTCGAGATCGAGGTCGGCAGCGGCAAGGGGCTATTTCTGGCTGCCGCTGCGTCGGCCGATCCGGACGCCGATTTTCTGGGTATCGAGATCTTGGGCAAGTACGCTCGCTACGTCGCTGCTCGGTTGGCCAATCGCGAGTTGCCCAATGCCCGCATCATCCACGGCGACGCCCAGCACCTGTTCGCCTCGTGGCTGAAAGATGCGTCCGTGCAGGCAGTGCACGTCTACTTTCCCGATCCCTGGTGGAAGGCCCGCCACAAGAAGCGCCGCGTGATGAACGAGGCCTTTGTCGGCAACGTCGAACGGGTGCTCGTACCCGGCGGACGGCTGCACTTCTGGACCGACGTGGAGGAGTACTTCCATACCGCCTTGGAGACGATCGGCGGCAACACAGCTCTGACCGGACCGCACCCGGTGGAAGAAAAACCGGCCGACCACGATCTCGATTATCGTACGCACTTCGAGCGGCGCATGCGGTTGGCCGGCGAAGCCGTTTATCGGGCAGAGTTTGAGAAACCACGGCCAGCAAGACCGGGCGGGTAGGCGATCCGAGCGCCCCAATAAGCACTAAGCGTCTTCGCCGGGGCGTACGGGCGGGTCGCCGGCGCCGATGGCCACGGGGCTCTCGTAGGTGCGGGCCTTGCTGCCGTTCTGGTCGTTCGCTAGCGCGATCTTGTAGAGTTGCTGACCGGCCGTGGAAGGATACTCGCCGGTGATGCACGCCTGACAGAGCTGGTCTGCGTCGAAGCCGATCGCGCGGGCGATGGATTCGACGGGAAGATACCGGAGCGAATCCGCGCCCAGCGCCCGGGCCATTTCGACCTGGGCCTCGTCGGTCAACGGTCCGCCGTGCAGAAACTGCGGCGCGAACAACTCGCTAATTGTCGACATGTCGATTCCGTAAAAGCACGGCGCCACGATCGGCGGGCAGGCCACTCGCACATGAATCTCCCGGGCCTTGCCGAGCTTGCGAATCCGCTTCAGCAGCACCTTCATCGTCGTCGATCGAACGATCGAGTCTTCGACCAGCAGCACGCGTTTGCCCTCGAGCACCTCGCCCAATGGAGTGTACTTCGTTTCGGCCTTACGCATGCGATTGCCGCTGCCCTCGATGAAGGTGCGACCCGTATACCGATTGCGGATCAGCCCCTCGAACGATGGGATTCCAAGCTTAAAGGCCATCGCGTCGGCTGCGGCTTTGCTCGTATCGGGCACGGGCACGACGATTGTGTCGTCGTCGATCGGGACGGTTTCCAACCGCGCGAGCTCGTGCCCCAGCGCCGTGCGCGAAAGATACACGCTGCGGCCGTCCATCGTGCTGGCCACGTTGGCAAAGTAGATCCACTCGAAGAAGCAATGGGCCCGGCGCGTGCTGCGGGCGAACGTTTGAATCTCCAATTCGCCGTCGGTAATTGTGATGGCCTGACCGGGGAGCAGCGACTTGATGTTCTCCGGGGCGAATCCCAAGTTCACCAGAGCCACGCTCTCGCTGGCGGCAGCAAACAGCGGCCCGTCGATCGCGTAGCACAGCGGTCGCAGTCCCAAGGGATCGCGGGCCACGAGCATGTCGCCCAGGGCATTGAGCAGCACCAGGCAGTAGGCCCCGTCGAACCGGCCGCTGATCGAGCGCATGATGTCGATCAGGCTGGGCCGGTTGTTTTCCGACAGCTCCCGGCCGATCTCATGCATGATAATTTCGGTATCGGTATCGCGGGCCAGGTAGTTGTCGGTGTCGGCCAGCAGGTTCTGACGCAGTTGCTGATAGTTGGCCAACTGGCCGTTGAACGCGAAGCTAAACCACTTGTGCTTCTGCACGTGGTGCCGTTCAAAGGGCTGGGCGTAGCTGCGGTCCTCGGCGCCGCAGGTGGCATAGCGCACCTGGCCGATGGCCGCCCGTCCGGCGTACTTGCGCATCAGGCTTTCGTATTTGCCCCGATGGCTTAGCCTGAACACTTCGCCCACACCGCCCAGCTCTTTGTAGGTATCGAGCAGTTGGTTGCGGCGTGGATTGTAGGAGGTCAATCCGGCCGAGAGCTGGCCGCGATTCTGAATATCGAGCAGCATCCGCGGGATAAATCGCGCGGTCGCATCCGGGCTTTGATCGCCCAGGAGCGCACTCTTGCCTCGGCCCGGCAAGTAGTAGACCGCGGCCACACCGCATTCGTGAAATAGCTCGCTCATGAAGAAAGGGCAACAGTCGTCGACTGCCGCGCCTGCTCGTCAATTTCCTTGCGATGCACGCCCCGACGCCGCTGCCGAGCAGGAGACCCATCGAGTGACCGCCACCACTCACTGCCCGACAACGCCATTGTAGAGGCCGACCGCGCGTTTCACAACCAAGCCGTTTTCCGCGGTTCGAGCGTCGTTGCCGCAAGTGCACGCGGCACGTTCGTTTTCCGTGCCTTTCGGAAAACCTCGAACCTGCTCTGGCCCTCGCGGGGTCTCTCCGGTAGCGGCGGCCGGCGGTATGGCCTTTTGCGCTTCCGGCGAGCCGCTATGATGCAGGATTGGAAAAAGTGCCGACACTTGCGCAACTGCCTCTCGCCATGACCGATCTGGTTCGCCAAGAAGTCGCCACGGCGGCGCACACCATTGTCGTGAAGGTCGGCACGCGCGTGCTGACCGGCGCCGATGGGCTGTTGAATCGCCAGCGCGTCGAAACGCTTGCCGAAGAGCTGCACGCGTTGATGGAAACCGGACGGAAGGTCGTGCTAGTCACTTCCGGAGCCGTGGGGGCCGGCATGGGGCAGCTCAAGCTCACCAAGCGGCCCGCCAATCTGGCCCAGCTGCAGGCGGTCGCCGCGGTGGGCCAAAGCCACCTGGTGGAAGCTTACGACCGGGGGCTGCGCCCCCACGGGCGGCACGCTGCCCAATTGCTGCTCACGGCGCACGACCTCGACGACCGCACCGCTTATCTTAATGTCCGCAACACGATTCGGGCCCTGTTCGAATTCGGCGCTCTGCCGATTATCAACGAGAACGACACGGTCAGCGTCGACGAGTTGCAGACGACCTTTGGCGACAACGACCGCCTGGCGGCCATGGTCACGAATCTGATTCGAGCTCCGCTCCTGGTCCTGCTTTCAGACGTCGACGGACTGTACGACGGCGATCCGGCCGATCGCGGATCGAAGCTGATTTCCACCGTCAAACGTCTGGACGAGTCGGTCATCAAGCTGGCGCGGGCCCCGATAGCGGGCGTCAGCAAAGGAGGCATGGCCAGCAAGCTCGAGGCGGCGCGGATCGCCACGACCGCCGGCGAGAACGTGATCATCGCCAACGGCCGCACACCGGGGGTGTTGGCCCAGATTGCCGCCGGCGACGTGGTCGGCACGCTCTTTCTGGCGCAGGGGCAGGCCCTGCGATCCTTCAAGCGATGGATCGGGTTTACGGCCCGGCCGCGGGGCGTATTGCTGCTCGACGATGGGGCGCGCGAGGCGGTGGAGAAAAAGGGCAAGAGTTTGTTGGCCGCCGGAATCGTCGATGCCACGGGCGCGTTCAAGCAGGGCGACATCGTGTCTCTGGCCGACGCGGCCGGCTGTGAGTTTGCCCGGGGCCTGACGAACTATCCGCTCGACGACGTGCTGCGGATCAAGGGGCTCAAGACCGATGCCATCGCCGGCGTGCTGGGGCGTTGCCCCTACCACGAAGTGATCCACCGCGACAACATGGCCCTGACCCGCGAAGCGCTGTAGGGTGCACATTCAGCCAGGCACATGCATGTGCCGTGATTGTTGCTGCCAAGCGCGGCACATGAATGTGCCGGCTAAGGGCACTACTTGGCTTCGGCCACGCGGCGCTTGAGCGCTTCCATCAGAATCGGCGCGATGCTGGGGCCGCAACTGTTTTCCTCGCCGTATTGGCTGTCGTCGCGGCCGTAAGCGAACGGTGGTTTGGCGTCCCATTGACGCTTGGGCACGATGTAGCCCAGCTCGTCGTTGGCCAGCCCAAACAGCAGGAAGTTGCCGCCGGGCAGGATCTCGACCACAGACGGTTCGACGGCTGCGTCGGGGAAATCGGCGCCGGGATCGACCGGGTCCTGCACGCGACCGTAGACCAATTCGGGGTAGATCTCGCCGGGGATGCCGGCGATGTGCACGGCGCCCAACCCCACGTAACCGACCTCGGTCACGCCGGCCGGCGTGTGCTTGGCGTCATCGGGCAGCTTGTACTTGCGGCCGAGTTCTTCGGGATTGCCGGTCCACAGCCGTCCCTCGCGATCCAGCACGCCCATTGCCTGGGCGGCTCGGTAGAGCGTGTTTTCCAGCGGCACCGTGATCGGCTTGGCCGAAACGCGAATCGGCACGAGTTTCACCGGCTTGGCCGCCTCGACCGCCTCAACGGCCAGCTTGGCCACGTCGCTGCCCAACCGTTCGGCGTATTCGAAGTTGCCGTCCTCCAACGGCGAGCCGTCGCTCTTGGTGTAGATTCCGCGCGGTGGCGCCATCAGCCCGCCGACGGCGCCCGAGACATAGAACACGGGGCAGCCGTACTTCTTCTCCAGGTCGCGGATCGTGTAGAAGGGAAAGTCCGCGGTGATTTGCTTGTTGCGGCTGGCCAACGCCTCCGGGTGGCACGTCCAGTTCACCAGCAAGCACGCCGGCTCCGTGGTGCCCGCCTTGTCGAAACGTACGATGCGGAGCACGTCGTCCTTCACGTACGGCTCGCGGCTGTCGCGCAGCAGCTTCTCGTCTGCGGCCGTGCCGTAACTTGCCGACACGGGTACCCGGGCCGCGTCGGCTTGCTCGATCGCCTCGACACAACCGGCGACCAGGGACTCCATATACTTGGGATCGACGCCGCTCTTGAAGGGCGTGGGTCCCCAGATGCCGACCGTGTCGGGGCCCTCGTGATTGTGCGTGCTGGCCACCAGCACGTAGTCGAAGCCCTCGAGTCGTTTGCGGATTTGCTGCACCGTGGGGTACTGCAGTCCCACTACGTCGACCGAGCAGAGAGCAACTTTCTTGTCCCCGTCCGCCAGCACGATCGCCCGGGCATACAGCGGGTCGTGCACGCCCTCGGCCCGGCGATTCTGCCCGTAGCCGGCGATATAGACGGCACTGCCCTCCACGTCCGGCGTGACGTCGTTCAGGCCGAATCCGGCGGAGAGCTCGGCGGCAGAGGTAGTCGCGGGAATTGCTGCGATGGAGGCGGCGATCAGGCAGATAGCGGCAAGCGGGCGGATCATGGGAGGGTCTCATAGGGAGTGTGGAAAAGGGCCAGTATGTCTCGCCCTCGCTGGGAATCAAAGGCATCCGCGCACCGACGCTCCCCATTTGCAGGCCCTACTGGTACGCACTGCCACCATTGGGTAAATTTAAACACCCATACTAACCATCGATGCGGAGAACATCCTGTGAACGACCACGTGCATCGAGCGACGCCCTATCAGCGTCGAACGGCGGTGATTCTATTCCTGGCGACGGTCACGGCCCTAGGCGTCGTGGTTGGCGGGATCTTCCTGAAGGCTGCACTCGAGTTGCCGGCAGCCCAGGGGGCGAAGTGCGTGAACAACCTGAGTCAGATCCAGATCGCGCTCTTGAGCTACCACGACGTCTACGGCAGCTTTCCGCCGGCCTACCTGGCCGATGCCGACGGCAAACCAATGCACAGTTGGCGGGTTCTGATTCTGCCGTACCTCGACGAGGGCAAACTCTTCGCGCAGTACGACTTCGACGAGCCGTGGAACGGCCCCCACAACCGCCAGCTCGCCGACAAGCTTTCGTTTCCCCACTTCAATTGCCCCTCATCCGACGCCGGTGCCGAGTACGCAAACTACCTGGGCGTCGTGGGACCGGAAGCAGGCTTTGTCGGAGACCAGCCGCGCGGGCTTCGAGACATCTACGACGGTCCACACAAGACCGTCGCGGTGGTCGAAGTGGCGGACTCGGACGTCCACTGGATGGAACCCCGGGACTTGACGCTCGAACAGGCCGCCCGCGGCATCAACGTCGCCGGCGGGATATCCGCCGATCACCCCTCAGGCGCCAACGCCGCCTACTGGGACGCTCACATTGATCGATTGCCCGAGGACAAGGATTTGCTGCGCGCCGTGCTCACGGCCCGCGGCGGGGACGACTTTGAGTATCCGTACGACGGCTTTGGCGACGAGTGACCCAGCCTTCCGGGGGACGATTTCTGGTAGGATGGTGGGCGACCTTTCGCAGCGCCCTTGTTACGGCGGAGCACTCTCGTGGACTCCGAATACCGCAGCGACGACGCCAGCGGCGACCGGCGTGAAAAAGCCCTGTGGCTTGTGGGCATCTGCATTGTCTTGGCGCTGCTCTTATTCTTTTTCTTACCTGGAATCGAGCCGGCTCGCAGTCGCCGACGGCACCCCTGCACGAGCAACCTGAGACGGATCGGCGCGGCGATGCACACGTATCACGACGAGTTTGGTACTTTTCCACCGGCATACGTCGCCGACGAGAACGGCGTGCCGATGCATAGCTGGCGTGTTTTGTTGCTTCCATATCTAGAAGAAGAAGGGTACCACCGGCTCTACGAAAAGTATCGCTTCGACGAGCCGTGGAACGGACCGAACAACCGCAAACTCGCCGACGTCGCATTCCCTCCCTTTCACTGTCCAAGCAGTGAACGAGAAGGCTGTTGCACGAACTATGTGGCGATCGTTGGACCTGAGACGGTCTGGCCAGGTACCGCGACGCGTTCGGTCACTCAAATCACCGATGGCACGTCCGAAACGGTTCTGGTGGCCGAGTTCAACGACTCGGATATTCACTGGATGGAGCCGCGCGACCTGACATTCAACGAGGCATGTCGGGGCATCAACGGCAGCGAGACGCCGGGAATCTCTAGCCCGCATGGCAACGGTACGAACCTGCTTTTCTGTGACATGAGCGTGCATTTCGTCACTGACGACTTGCCGCACGATACGCTCCGGGCGCTGCTCACGGCTGACGGTGGAGAGCCTCTGGAGCGAGACGATCGCGGGGAATGGGTGATTTCCGTACGCGACGAAGATCCCGACCCAGCCCGCGAGGACGAGCAGCCATGACCGAGCCTCAAAACCGTAAACAAGTGCAAGGCGACGAAGCCGCGCCAAGTCCAGGGACACAACGCCGATGGATATCGCGGGACCTACAGATTGATTTGGGTATTTTCTTCGGCATTATTCTGGTGATGGGTGTTCTCCTCCTACCGCTGATACAGTCCGGGCACACTCCATCGTACCGCAGCATGTGCAAGAGCGACATGAGGCAGCTGGGCGTGGCGCTGGCCGTCTACCACGATACGTTTGGATGCTTCCCGCCAGCCTACATAGCCGACCAGAACGGGGTGCCGATGCATAGCTGGCGCGTATTGATTCTGCCTTATTTCGAAGACGAGGAATGCCATCGGCTTTACGAACAATACGACCTCAATGAACCGTGGGACGGGCCGAACAACAGCAAGCTCGCCATGGAAATGCCGTATCCTTACGGATGCAGCTACGACCAATCCGAAAGCAATACGAGCTTCGTGGCCGTCATCGGAGACCAAACCGCCTGGGCCGGCACTTCTACACGCTCGATCCAACAGATCACCGACGGAACCAGCAAGACGATTAGCGTGATCGAAGTCAAAGACTCGGGAATCCGTTGGACGGAGCCGCGCGACCTGACGCTTGCCGAGGCAAGCCGGCCTATCAACTCCGTCTCAAGTACCGCAATTTCGAGCCTCCATGGTGACGGAGCGCACGCACTCCTCTGCGACGGAAGTGTGCGTTTCCTTACGAAGGAACTCCCGCCCGAGACGCTGCGGGCCATGCTCACAGCCAACGGCGGCGAGCCCATCGAAGACCCGTATTAGGGGGCGATGAGCGGCGAACACCCGGCCTCCTAGCCCTGCGGCGTCCGATGCGTCATACTCAGTGGTTCTATTTCGCCTGACATAGAGAACCACTACGAAAGATGATCGACACGCCTCCGCTGGGCCCGCTGCCCGGCACCGCCCTGCCCTCCTACGTTTTCGAGGCCCACGAGCAACTCGACCGGCACGTGGCCGGCATGATCGCCACGATCATTCGCGATCGGGCTGCCAAGGGCCAACGGGCCGTGCTCGGTCTGCCGACCGGGAGCACGCCGGTGGGCATTTATCGCGAGTTGGGCCGGATGCACCGCGACGAAGGGCTCGACTTTGCGAACGTCGTTACGTTCAACCTCGACGAGTACCTGGGCCTGGGCGAGGATCGCCTGCAAAGCTACCGCCGCTGGATGCACGAACACCTGTTCAAGCTGGTGAACGTGCCACCGGAGAATATCTTCATACCCGACGGGCTCACGCCGCCGGAAAAGCTCGAAGAGCACTGCCGCTGGTACGAGGAGCGGATTCGCGAGCACGGCGGCATCGACATCCAACTGCTGGGCATCGGACGCAACGGCCACATCGGTTTCAACGAGCCGTTCAGCGCCCGCGACTGCCGCACGCGCGTGTGCACGCTCGATCCGCTCACCCGTCGTGACGCGGCCAGCGATTTCTTTAGCGAGGAGAATGTGCCGGTGCAGGCCATCACCATGGGCCTGGGTACGATTCTCGATGCCCGCAAGATCGTGCTGATTGCCCTGGGCGAGCACAAGGCGGGCATCATTCGCGAAACGGTCGAGGGCCCGGCCACGCCGCGCGTGCCGGCCTGTTACCTGCGCGAGCACGGCGACGCCGCGCTGATGCTCGATTCGGCTGCGGCCGGCAAGCTGACGGCCATGACCACGCCCTGGGTGCTGGGTAAGGTCAAGTGGACGGATGCTCTGGTCAAACGGGCCGTGCTGTGGCTCTCGGAGCAGTCGGGCAAGGCGCTTCTGAAGCTCGACGACGATGACTTTCGCCATCACAACCTGCACCAACTTCTGCGGCACTACGGGCCAGCCCAGGAGCTGGCGCATCGCGTCTTTCGCCAGATGATGGACACGATCGACTATCACCCGGCCGGCCGCGAGTCGCAGCGGGTGATCTGCTTCAGCCCCCACCCGGACGACGACGTGATCTCGATGGGGGGCACGCTGATCCGGCTGGTGGAAGACGGCCACGAGGCCCACGTGGCCTACATGACCAGCGGGAACATCGCCGTCTTCGATCACGACGCCCAGCGGGTGGCCGACCTGGTGGCGGAGTTCAACCGGCTGTTCAACATCGACGACCGGAAATCGCGCGAATTGGAGCACCGGGTGGCCAAGGCGCTGGCCGACAAGGCGCCGGGCGAGAGCGACAGTCCCGAGGTGCTCACGATCAAGTCACTCATCCGGTGGAGCGAGGCGAAAGCCGGAGCCATCGTGGCCGGCTGCCGCGAGGAAAATCTGCACTTTCTCGACATGCCCTTTTACCGCACGGGCACGATCAGCAAGAAGCCGATTACCGACGAAGACGTGGCGATTGTCCGCGCGCTCATCGAGCAGGTGCAACCGGCGCAGATCTACGTGGCCGGCGACTTGTCCGATCCGCACGGCACACACCGTGTGTGCGCCGACGCGATTTTTCGAGCCGTGATCGCTTTGGAAAGCGACACGGGGAGCCGGCCCGAAGTGCTGCTGTATCGCGGTGCGTGGCAGGAATGGGCTCCGCACGAAATCGAGATCGCCGTGCCACTTAGTCCGCGCGATCTGCGGCTCAAGCGTCAGGCGATCTTCATGCACGAATCGCAGAAAGACTCGGCCCTGTTTCCCGGACCCGACGATCCTCGCGAGTTCTGGCAGCGGGCCGAAGATCGCAATCGCAACACCGCGGCGGTCTACAACCAGTTTGGCCTGCCCGAGTACTTTGCCATGGAAGGGTTCGTCCGCTGGTCGGGACGCCCGCTCTAGCAGACCGGCGTAGCACGCTGACCAGGCGTTGTCGCCCTACGCCCCGCGCGTGAAGGCGAGAACCTCTTCCATGACCCGGCCGTTGGTGGCGACGGCTTCGCTCGAGTAGATCGTGGGGTTGCCATGCCAATTCGTGAGGCTGCCGCCGGCCTCTTCGAGAATGGGCTGCAGCGCCGCCACGTCCCACAAGGCCATGATCGGGTCGATCATCACCTCGGCCCGGCCCGTGGCGACCAGCAGGTACCCGTAGCAGTCGCCCCAGGTGCGATTAATGTGCGCGGCTTGCTGGATCTGTCCGATTGCTTCGTGGCGGCTCGGTAGACGGCAATACGCCTCGCTGGTCAGCACCAGAGCGTCGGCCAGGCGATCGCATTGCGAAACTTCTGCTCGTCGGGGCGGTTCACCCGAGCGCACGTGCCAGGTGCCCTGCCCCGCCGCCGCGTAGACGCACTCTTTGAGAGCGGGAATCTCGATCACGCCGATCACGCTTCGCTGCTGGTGCTCGACGGCCACCAAGGTGCCGTACAGCGGGACGCCGTGCACGAACGACTTCGTGCCGTCGATCGGATCGAGAATCCAACGGTAGCCGCTCGTGCCGGGTTGCTCGCCGAACTCCTCGCCGAGGATCGCGTCCTCGGGAAACTCAGCAGCAATTCGTTTGCGCAGGAGCTCCTCAGCGCCGCGGTCGGCGACGGTGACGGGCGAGGAGTCCCCCTTGAACTCGACGGCCAAGTCGTCGCGCTGGTAGTAGTCCAGCGTCAAGCGGCCCGCCTCGTTGGCCACCTGGCGTGCAAACTCGTAGCGCGGGAGTAGTTCGCTTGCATGCATGCCACGAGCGTAACGAGCGCAAGCCGAACTGCCAAGCCTCGCAAGGCTCCCTTAAAGAGCTTCGGCCCAGGCCCAGCAGAGGATCAAGCCATCTTTGCCACTCGGGCGGGCCCGAGCAGGTCGGAGATCTTGATCGCCTGCAACTGCTGGCGCTTCGTCTCGGCCACGCCTTCCAACGCTGCACGGAGGCGATCTTCGTAGCGGCCAAAGTGTCCGTCGTCGGTCGTCGGAATCGTTGCGACCAGGGGGCCATCGATCGCCTCGATGACCTCAAGCAATGAGATTTCTTGCGGCGGCCTTTCCAAGGAATACCCGCCGTCGACGCCGCGCGTTGAATGCAGAATGCCGTGATTGACCAGGTGCCGGAGGATCTGCAGCAAGAACCGCTCGGGCATATGCCCGGTGGCTGCCAGTTGACTGCAGGGAACAGGCGCTCCGGGGGGAGCATCCGCCAGCTGGAGCGTGGCCTGTACGGCGTACGCCACGGTGCGCGAGAGTTTCATCGATTCGGTGCCCTCTGCAACGCGGTGCGCATTTTCAGCGCAACGCAAGTCGCGTCGATTAGTTTGAGCGCGACGCCCGCGCCGGCTGCGCGCTAACCTCGACACCTTTCTAAGCCGCTCGATCACCCCGGACTCGCCTCGTGGGATGATCGCCTACCAATTAGCGACTCCTACCGCCGGGCATTAAAGCGAACGAATCGCTGTGTGTCAAAAACGATATTCGCACTAGGAGAAAGTTGCGTATAAGCGCAATTAGCGCAGTTACACGTGATTCACACGCACCGCGGCCGCGGTGTGGTCTGTTGCGCGTTGCCGATTCTTGCGCCGTGGGTCGGCCCAGAGGGTGTGCCACAACAGCAACAAGGCACCGCAAACCAGCAAGCTATCGGCGATGTTGAACACCGGCCAGTCGATGACCCCCGGGATTCGCAAATGGATCCAATCGCGTACGGCGAACACGGGATCGCCGTCGGCATGGTGCGCGGCAGCCCGCCACTTCAGCCCCGGCAAGCCAAGCCGGTCGTAGAGGTTTCCCAGGATCCCGCCGGTGATGATTCCCAGCGCCGCGGTGAGCATCCGATCGCGAGCCGCGCCGGCGAAGAACAACCACCCGAGAATCCCCGCAACGGCGACCACGGAGAGCCCGATGAACCACGTGCCGCGTCCCTGGCCGATGCCGAACAGGGCGCTCTCGTTGAGGCTAGTCGTCAGGCTCAGTACGTTGAGTACGAGCCACCATTGGGGAGGTTTCGGCGGGATGCCCAAGCGGGCGAAGATCCATGCCTTGGTGAACAGATCAAGCAGGCAGCCGCAAGCGGCTAGAGTGCCGAACAGTAGATAGCGACGTGCCGCAACTGCCATCATGGCAGCGCTCATCGTGGAGGGGCTTTTCCCGCGCTGGAGGTGTGGGCCCGGCTCAGCTTCCTTCAAGCTGCTGGGCGCACTTGATGCACACCGGCGTGTAGGGAATGGCGTTCAGCCGGGCCTTGGGAATGTTGCCGCCGCATTCTTCGCAAATGCCGTAAGTGCCGTCTTCGACTTTCTCGATGGCGGCCTCAATCGACTCGAGGGTTCCCTCTTCCGATTGCATGAGGCTCAACGTGAACTCTTGTTCGTAGTTGTCGCTGCCGATATCGGCCATGTGGATCGGCATGCTCGAAAGGTCGCCGTTGGCCTCCGAACGCGTCTTCCGCAGCGCCGCGTCAGCCATCGCGTTGACGTCTCCGCGCAGCCGGGCACGCAACAGCAACAGCCGCTCTTTGAACTGCTTCGCCTCAGCCTTCTTCATGTTTGACGTCTCCAACAGCCATCACTCAGCCAGCCCCCTCCCGGGAGTCCCTAGACCAGTTATTCTAAGTCCGGCCCTCAGAACTGTCAAATCGCGCACCACCGGTGCAGGGGTTCCTTTGGAGACCGCAGCCGGCCGCAATAGCACGTCGTAGCCGGACGATCACCGGCGGCCAAGCCAACTGGACAGCGCACCGAAAGCTGGCTTAGACTGGAACGTTGTACATGCTTGCTGCCGGCAGATGCGGCATCGTTAGGGAGTTCCGAGCCATTAGCGTCGTGACCTTGACCGACGTCGCATTCCAGCGCTGCATCGTGCCCGCGTGCGGGGCCACGTACGGCGTCGACGAGGTGCGCGTGGCGTGCGACGTTTGTGGCAGCTTATTGGACGTCGTCTACGACTGGGAGCGACTCAAGCCGCCCGACAAGCTCTCGTTCTTCGAGACCAAGTGGTCGCGCCGCTACGAGCCGCTGTCGCTCAGCGGCGTATGGCGGTTCTACGAACTGCTCCCCTTTGCGCCGCGGGATCGAGTGGTCACCATCGGCGAAGGGCAGACGCTGCTGCAATCGTCGCCGGGGGTTGCCAAGTATGTGGGAGTCGACGGCGGCGAATTGCTGCTGCAATACGAAGGGCTCAATCCTTCGGGCAGCTTCAAAGACAACGGCATGTCGGCCGCATTCACGCATGCCCACACGATCAACGCCAAGCGGGCCGCGTGTGCCTCGACTGGCAACACCAGCGCCTCGCTGGCGCTCTACTGCTCGGTCACCAAGCTGATGCGGGCAGTGATCTTCATCGGCTCGGGCAAGATCTCCTACGGCAAACTCTCTCAGGCGCTCGATTTCGGGGCCTTGACGATGCAGATTGCCGGCGACTTCGACGACGCCATGGCCCGGGTCAAGGAGGTCTCCAGCCAACTGGGCATCTACCTGGTCAATAGCGTCAACCCCTTTCGTCTCGAGGGCCAGAAGACGATCATGTTCCGGGTACTCGAAGCCTTGCGGTGGGAAGTGCCCGACTGGATCGTCGTGCCCGGCGGCAACCTGGGTAACTCGAGCGCGTTTGGAAAAGCCTTCGCCGAGCTGAAGGAGATCGGCCTGATCGACCGCGTGCCGCGGCTCGCCGTGATCAATGCTAAAGGGGCCGACACACTGTACGAGTTGTACGAAAACCGAGGTCTGCGTTGGAATGGCGGCCAGATCGACGGGGCGATTCGCGACGACTACTATGCCGAGCTGGACGCAGCCGAGAAACGAGCCTCGACGATCGCCAGCGCCATCGAGATCAACCGCCCCGTGAACCTCGAGAAGTGCCTTCGTGCCCTGGATACCTGCGACGGCGTCGTGCGCGAAGTGACCGATCAGCAGATTCTCGACGCGAAAGCCCAGGTTGGCGCCGGCGGGCTGGGTTGCGAACCGGCCAGTGCCGCCAGCGTGGCCGGGGCCAAGTTGCTCGTATCGCAGGGAGTCATCGCACCTTCGGACCGTGTGGTGTGCGTGCTGACCGGTCATCAACTGAAGGACCCGACAGCCACGGTGGCCTACCATACGACCGACCAGGACCAATTCAATCGCGTGCTCGGCAGCCGCGGGGTGAAACGTGCCGCGTTTGCCAACCGCGCCGTGGCCGTGCCTAACCAGCTCGACGAGATCGTCAAGGCGATTCAGCTCTATAGCTGACGTTTCATTCAATCATCGCCGCCGCCTTCGCCGATAGCACACCACGGCGGCAGGAACCGCAGAGATAACGCATGGCACTTCGAGTTGGGATCAATGGCGCCGCAGGCCGCATGGGGCAGCGGCTGGTGGCGTTGGCCAGCGCCGACAACGAGCTGTCGCTGGTCGCCGCAATCGAGCACGACGGACACGCCCGGTTGGGCTCCGACGCGGGCCTTGTCGCGGGCGCCGGCGAATTGGGTGTGCCGCTAGGGACGAGCTTGCCCGCGGGCATCGACGTTGTCGTCGACTTTTCGGTTCCTGAGGCGACCGAGGCAATTTTGGGAGCGTGCCTGGCCAGCAAGGTGCCATTGGTCGTGGCCACCACGGGGCTCGGCGAGAAACTGGAGAGCGAAATTCGGCGCGCGGCCGAGCAGATTCCAGTGCTCTGGGCTCCGAGCATGAGCCTGGCCGTGAATCTTGCCATGAAGCTCTCGGATACCGCCGCTCGGGCCCTCGCCGATCATCCCACGGGGGCCGACGTCGAGATCATCGAGCGGCACCACCGTTTCAAGGAGGACGCTCCCAGCGGCACTGCCCTGAAGTTCGGGCAGATCATCGCCGACGCGATGGGCCAGACCGAGGTCCGCCACGGCCGCTCGGGTCGGCCCGGCAAGCGGCCGCACGGCGAAATTGGCTACCATGCGGTGCGCACGGGCGACAATCCGGGTGAGCACACGATCATCTTCGCGCTGCTGGGAGAAACACTGGAGATTTTGGTCCGCGCGACCAGCCGCGACTGTTATGCTCATGGGGCGTTGGCAGCGGCCAAGTTTCTGGCCGGCAAGCCGCCGGGATTGTACGGCATGAACGACGTGCTGGGGCTGTAGCCCCGCGGGGGTGTCATGGCCAAGTGCGAGGAAGGCTATCTCTGCGACGTGTGCGGCGGCGACGTGGAAGAGATCACCGAGAGTGATCTCTATCTGCGATTCGTGATTGGGATGGTCGATCCCGAGACGCTGCACACGACGGCCGAACGCCACATCCGCTGTAACCCGGTGCTCGCACAGTTCATCGTCGACGCGGACTTCGAGCCAGTATCGGTCGAGGGCGACTTCGACAAGCAGCGGCTGGACGCGAACTACGTCCGTGAGCGCGAGGCAATCGTTTCGCGCGGCTACCGACGGTTGCGCGAGGTGGCACATCTCGACTTGCCGATCGTGGACTACCCGCTGCCGGAGGTGCGCGCAGCAATGGAGCGCGGCGCCGGACAGAGACGTTAGCTTCGGGCCCGTTATGGCAAAGAGTATGCGGCGAGCGTTGTGGGGACACTTCGATCCTTCTATTTGAGGAGCAGAATGATGTATGCCCGACTTGCTACTTTGATTGCTTTGGGGACCGCCGTCTTGTTCGTAGGAACGTCCTCCGTGCTGTTGGCCGGTGAGGAGGAGAACGCCGACGAGGCACGGCTTCGGCAACTGTTACAGGAACGCGTGCGGGTTGCCGAGAAGGCAGTCGAGTCGATGTCCAGCGCGTACGAAAGTGGTACGGTTACGCTCGATGTATTGTTTGAGGCAACGAATAAACTGTTTCGAGCCCGGATGGAAGCAGCCACGACGGACGCGGAGCGATTCGATGCATTGCACGAGCGCTTTTCGGCAATGCGCAGGATCGAGGAGAAAGTCCATGCTCTGTGGAAGTCGGGGTCCCGCGGTGGGGAAGCGAATGCCTATTACGCCGCACAACGGGAACGACTGACTGCGGAGATCGCGCTGCGTCGGGCGGAACTGAAGCTTGCTCAACAAAAGCAAGAACAAGAGCAAGAGTAGGCAGGCTGAGCCGTCGGGCGGCGGGAAGCTCAACGCACCGTCGAGGCAGCGGCGAGCGCTCCGTGGACGACGACCTGCTCGCCAAGCTGGGCGGGCACGATTTCGTAGGTGCCGGCCAGCGGCGGGAACACGTAGCGCTCGACTTGCGTGCGGAGCGGCGCAAGAAACAGGCTCTCGTCGGCCAGCGAAACACCGCCGCCCACGACAACTACCTCGGCGGACACCAGCGTCAGCGCTTGAGCGATGGCCCAGCCTAACACCTGGCAAGCATGCGCGAGCACTCCGCGGGCGATCTCGTTGCCGTCTGCGGCCGCCTGGGCGACCATACGGGCGCTGAGGTTTTCGAGATTGCCGTCGCAGCGCTCGCGCAAATCGGCGGCGTACTCCGCTTCGGCCCCTTCGTTCTCGACCAGCCGCCGGCGCACTTGCTCGGGGCCGCCGTCGCGCGGGCCATTCGCCAGCGAGAGGAAGGAGTGCGAAATCGGGTCGCCCAGCCGCGATTGGGCCGCGGCGGCGATTCCCCACCCGCTGGCCAGCGACTCGACGGTTTGATCCGGCCGATCGGCCAGTAGTCCGGGCCGCAAGTGTCCGATCTCGGCGGCGCCGCGCCCGCTGCCGCGATAGATCTCACGATCGAGGACCAGCCCACCGCCGATGCCACTGCCAACTGTAACGTACAAAACGGCTCGGTGGCCGCGGCCGGCCCCAAAGCGAGCCTCGGCCAGGGCCGCGGCATCGCAGTCGTTTTCGACGGCCGCGGGCAGCGCGAACACCTGGCGGCACCAATCGGCCAGGGCAAATTGCTCCCACCCGGCCACGTGATGACTCTTGATGGCGACGCCGGCGGCTGGATCGACCGGGCCGCCGAAACCCAAGCCGACGGCCGAGGGGGCGTGCCTGGCCACCAACTCCCCGCCGACCTTTTCGAGTTGCTGGAGAATGCCTTGAGCGCCCCGCTTGGGCTGCACTTCGAGGCGCTCGATTGCCACAAGCGTCCCGTCCCCAGCACCAATCCCGAGCTGCAGTTTCGTGCCGCCGATTTCGATGCCGAGAAACATTGTCGACTAGGGGTTAGGGATTAAGGGGGATTAAGGGCTACCGGCAAGAAACGACAGAAGAGTCCCATTCTGCATCGGACCCTCAATCCCCAGTCCCTAGCGCCTCGCCTCTCCGTGTCGTCCTTCACGGTTGATGCGGGCGAAGACATCGTTGAGTACCCAATGAAAGAGGCACAGGTGAATGCTTTCGACCATGCCCATGTCGTCCAGGGGAACGTGCATGCCGTCGTGCGCGATGCGGCGTAGCTGACCACCGTCGAAGCCGGTGAGAGCGAACGTCTTCAGTCCGTGTCGATTGGCCCAGTCGACGGCCTGCAACACGTTCGGGCTGTTTCCCGATCCGCTGATGGCGATGGCGAGGTCGCCCTTGCTACCGTAGTTCATCAACTGCTGCACGAAGATGTGGTCGTATCCGACGTCGTTGCCCAGGGCCAGGATCCAGCCCAGATTGTCCGTGAGGCTGAGGATCTTGAGCCGCTTCTTGCTCTCGTCGTGCAGCTCTTCGTGCCGTAGCGAGCTCTTGCCCAGGTCCTCGCAGATGTGCGTGGCCGTGGTGCCCGAGCCGCCGTTGCCAAATACGAAAATGAAGCGTTCGTTTTCCCAGGCTTCAAACACCAGGTCGGCCCAACGGCGGATTTCCTGATGATCAACGCGCGACAGTTCCGTTTGAAGCCGCTCGACGTAGGGTTGGATGTCTAACTTGGTGCCGAGCATTTGTGGTGGTTCTTGGGCAGTGGTTAGTGAAGAACGACGAACGCGGTTTGGCACTGGTACGAATGAGTATGATGGCTCGTAGACGTCAGTGTATTCTAGCCGTCACCAACCACCAACCAGCGCCCACCAACTACTATCCACTCCTTCCTGCTTTCCCCGCCTGCTGTTGGCCCTTAGCGATATTCAGCGGTGCGATAATGGCCCAGCCGACGGCGAAGAAGACCAACAGGCTCAGGATGGCCCATTGAGCACTCTCGGTGCGCTTGAGGATTTCGGTGAACATGATCGGGCCGAGCATGCTGAAGGCCTTGCCCGAGAGGTTGAAGAAGCCGAAGAACTCGCCGGTCTTGGCTTCAGGGGTCATGAGCCCCATGATCGTGCGGCTAATCGACTATGTGCCGCCCATCACGAGAGCCGTGACGGCGGCCATTGCCCAAAACTGGTTAACGGTCTCGATCACAAAGCCGCTGAGCAGTACGAGAACCCATACGCCGAGGCAGATGTGCAGGGCGTTCTTCTGCCCGATCTTCGTGGCCGCCCAGCCCAGAAAGACGGCCCCGGGCAGGGCCACGAACTGGATCATCAGGAACAGCGGGACGAGCTGTGCCTCGTCCATGTCGAACTTGGTTTGAGCGTAGACCGAGGCCTGCGAGATGACGGTCATTACCCCGTCGTTGTAGATCAAGCAGCAGACCAAGAAGACGGCCAGAATACGATATCGGCCGATATCCAGCAGTGTGCGTTTAACATCCTGCAGACCGGCTGCGGCGGTTCTCAACAGCGACTTGCTCGAGTCGCGCGGCTGAGCTCGGTCGCGGACGATAAGCAGCATCGGCAGGCTAAACACGGCCCACCAAAGACCCATGACTAGCAGACACAAGCGAGGCAGGAATCCGTTCTCAGTGGGTAGCCCCAGCCTTTCGCCGAACTGCAGCACAACGATGGCTACGACCAGCATCAGCCCGCCGCCGACGTAGCCGGTGCCAAAGCCCCACCCAGAGACCTGGCTCATCCGTTCATCGTCGGAGATCTCGGGCAGGAAGGCGTTGTAGAAGCTCTGCACGAGCTCGTAATTGAGGTTGGCGATCAAGAACATGGCCACGAACCACCACGGGCGGTCCGGCGTGCCGAAGAACATTAGCGCCGAGGCTCCCGCGCCGAGCATCGTAGTCACGGCCAGCCAGGTTCGCTTGTTGGCATGGACATCGGCGATCGCGCCCAAGATCGGCGAGAGGATTGCGCAACAAAGCGTCGTGACGCCGATGCCCCATCCCCAAACGGTGAGCCCGGCGTCGCCTTCGAGCACGGCGCGCTGCAAGTAGCCCACCAGGACGGTGATGTAGATGGTCGAATAAGCGCTGTTGGCCCAATCGTACATGCACCAGGCCACGATCTCGCGGCGCTGGTTCTTAGGCGCCGGCGTGGGCGTGCTTTCGGACGTGGCCATGGGAGTCAGCAATCAGGGGCTGGGGAGGTTGGGTTCGCACCTTATACCACAGGCGCCGGCCTGTCGCCATGCATCACCCCAGTAAGTCGCAGCGCAAAGAAAATGCCTCCCACTTGGGAGGCACGCAGGTACGTCGGGCCGCTTGAGTTCGATACTCAGGTACCAAACTCCGGACGGCGGCGTTGGAGCTGGTTCTGCAGGCGCTGCACGATGGAGCTGTGCATCTGGCTGACGCGGCTCTCGGAGAGATCGAGCGTGGCGCCGATCTCTTTCATGGTCAACTCTTCGTAGTAGTAGAGAATGATGATCAGCCGCTCGTTGCGGTTGAGCCCCTTGGTCACCAGACGCATCAGGTCGTTCTTCTGAATGCGGCGCGTGGGGTCTTCGCCCTTCTTGTCCTCGAGGATGTCGATCTCGCGGACGTCCTTGTAGCTATCCGTTTCGTACCACTTCTTGTTGAGACTGATCAAGTTGACCGCGTTGGCCTCCATGACCATCTTTTCCAACTCCGGCACCGAAATGCCCATGTGCTCGGCCAGTTCGACCTCGCTGGGGGCGCGGCCGAGTTTGGCCTCGAGTGTCTTGACGCCTTCGTTGAGCTTGCTGGCCTTCGATCGCACCAAGCGCGGCACCCAGTCCATGGTGCGCAACTCGTCGAGCATCGCTCCGCGAATTCGCGGCACGCAATAGGTTTCGAACTTAACGCCGCGCGAAAGATCGAAGGCATCGATGGCGTCCATCAGGCCGAACACGCCGGCCGAGATCAGGTCGTCCAACTCGACGCCCTCAGGCAGCCGCGACCAGATCCGCTCGCCGTTGTACTTGACCAGCGGCAGATACATTTCGACCAGGCGGTTGCGTAGCTCCTGATTGCTCGTGTCGAGCTTGAACTGCTGCCAGATCTGCGCCACGTCTTCCGGCGCCATGGTGGTCATCGCCATTTCAATCCTCCGTGATTGTCGCTGCTGGCGTTGATTGGTTCCGAGAATCCTTTTCCGGAAACGGCACCGGGTGCGACCGCCCATTCTGGCAGCCGGCGCCGCGCGTCTGCGCTATGGCCGGGACATCGCCCGCCGCCTTGACGAGGCGGTTGCGCATGCTTGCCCGCGAGCCGCGTCGGGTGCGACAGCATGTCCTGGCGGGCGGCTAGGCAACGAAGTCCTCGCTCGATGCGGCGTTAAAGTCGACGGATCCGGCATAGATTGCCGCGGGCGCGGCTGAAAAAGGTTGTCCATAGTTATCGGCTCAAGGGCCGCTTCAGGTTGAATCATTCTTGGTCGGTACGTGTTCCAAGGCTTTGCGTCTGCTGGCCAACTGCAGTTGAGCCCAGAGTGTGTCTGCCGCGCGGTCCAGCGCGCGGGCACAGTCGGAATGAGGCGGGAACACGACCACGGGCTCGGGGGGCGAAGTGCCGCAGACGGGGATCGCTCCCGTCGGGGAAGTACGCACACCGAGAAAACGGCGACACGCTTCGCCGAGGCGAGCATGCACGTCGACGGCTGCCGGTAGTTCCGAGACCAGATTCACGAGCGTATGGATCGGCACCGAGGCATCGCCGGCCAAGAGCACCTTGATGGCTGCGTAGCACTGCATGACCGACGCGTCGTCCGTCGACGTGACCACGAGGACGGCGCTCGCCGCGTGCCAAAACCGCCGGGCGAAGTGACCCCGGCTGCTTCCCGCATCGACCACGATCACCTCGGCATGCGGGGCCAGGTGGCTTAGGTCGGAGATCAACCGCGCCTGCGAGGAGGCCGAGCACTGCGATGCTTCTCCCGAGGCCCACGCCCCGGACAATACCTGAACCCCCGAGGGACCGCGCTGGAGTGCTTCGTGGACGGTCGAGCGTCCGGCGAGCACGTCGACAACGCTGCCGCCGTCGACGCGGCTGCCAAGCTGCGTGTGTCCGCCGTGATCGAGGTCGGCATCGACGAACACGGCGCGTCGACCGTGACGCGCCAGCGCGATGGCCAGGTTGGCGGCGATCGTAGTCGTTCCCACGCCCCCTTTGCCGCCGGTAACGACAACCAACGGTGCGGTGGGGCCGCCGTCCGAGCCGACTCCGGCCCGATCGCGCACCAGTTGCCGCAAGATGTCCGCTTGATCCCGAATCATGTCTCGACCAATTGACGTTTGCCGGCCACCGTTTCTAGACCCAGGATCACGCGCGCCAAGTGGCCGCTGTCGGCCGTGGCGATATCGTCGGGCACGTTCTGGCCGTGGGTCAGGTAGCTCAGCGGCAGGCCGCACTGGCGCAACAGCGGCAGCAGATTGCCCAGCGAGGCGGCTTCGTCGAGCTTGGTGAGCAGCAAGGCTGTCGTGCCGACCTCGGCGAATTGTGCCGCTGTTTTCGCAAGGCTGCTGGCGCTGGCGACCGAGCTGAGCACGAGATGCACTTCGTCGGGCGACGCTTCGGCCAGCAAGCTCTTGAGCTCCTGGATCTTGACTTCGTCGCGCGGGCTGCGGCCGGCGGTGTCCATCAGAATCAGGTCCAGATCCGACATGCGAGCCACGGCCTGATGCATCTCGCGCGGCGTGGAGACGATTTCCATCGGCAAGTCGATGATGTCGGCATAGGTCCGCAGTTGTTCGACGGCAGCGATGCGATACGTGTCCACCGTGATTAGGCCAACCCGGCGCTTCTCGCGGAGCCGGTAGTTGGCAGCGAGCTTGGCGATCGTGGTCGGGGTGCCCACGCCCGTCGGCCGGACGCACGCCAACAGGGGCCGGCGGCCGGGGCTCGAACCGATCGGTCCGGCCAGCGTGATTTCGCGCTCGATCCGACGAGCCACCTCGGCCTTGAGCTGCTGGGGATCGAGGGTCTCGTTTTCGCCCAACTCGCGGCGTGCGCTCTCGATCAATTCCCGGGCCAACTCCTCGCAGACGTCGGCATCGATCAGTTCTGTGAAAAGCTGGAAGGCACAATCGGGCAGCTCGCTCCGCGATTCCTTCCCGCTACGACGACAAAGGTCCTCGACCTTCGATTGCAGCGCGCTGAGCTGGGCGAACAATTGCACGTTTGAAGCCGCGCGGGCCGAGGGAGCCTCGGTGTCGAGCTCGATGCCGACCTGCGTGGGCGGCGGGACGATCGGCACGACGACGGGTTCCGAATTGGCGGGCAAGCGGCTGGGAACCGAGACGTTCGCCGAAGCCACGACTTCGATCTCAGGCTTGGCGCCCAGCCAACGGGCCAAGCCGCGCGGTCGCACCTCGCGCGTGTGGAGCACGGCCGCCGACGAGCCTAGCTCGCGCCGGACCATGGCCAGTGCCTGTTGCATTGTCTTGGCTCGGTACGTTCGCACATTCATGGCTAGATGCCGTGGGTTGAGGACAAATGCGAGGCTAGGTGCCCGCGTCCAAGTCGTGGACGTGCCCCACCGACTCGATGGGGGTGTCGCGGGTCACTTCGTCGTAGCTGAGCACTACCAGGCGAGGTAGGCGCGCTGCGGTCAATTCCTTGACGGCCGGTCGGATCTGGGAACTGACCAGCACAACGGGGTCACGCGCCGATGCTCCCGCACGAGCAAGAGTCTGGCTGATTGCGCCGCACAGCGCCTCGACCACTTGTGGTGCTAAACGAGCATGCATTCCATCGCCCGTCGGGTCGATCGACGACCGAATGCGGTCTTCGAGATGGGGATCGAGCGTCACGACGTACAGCGGGCCGCGTGGATCGCGGTGCTGCGTGGAGATGGCTCGGGCCAATCGGCGCCGCACGTGCTCGGCCAGTACGCGCGGATCGCTCGAATGCGGCGCATGTTCGCCCAGCGTCTCCAGGATCTGGGCCAACTGTCGAATCGATACTTGTTCGCGAAGCAGGGCCTGCAGCACTTGCTGCACTTCGGCCAGCTTCATCTGGCCAGGTACGAGTTCGTCAACCACTGCCGGCGACGTCTTGTGTAGTTCGTCGATCAAATGTTTGGTGGCATCGCGGCTGAGGATCTCGTCGCCGTGCGTACGCACGACCTCCGTCAAGTGCGAGACGAGCACCGCGACGGGGTCGGCCACCCGATAGCCGAGCGTCTCGGCTTCGCTGCGTGCCGAGGGATCAATCCAGGCCGCGGCGCGGCCTCGGCCCGGCTCGCGTGTTTCGAGCCCGCCGATGGGGCCGGCTGCGTTGCCGGTGTCAGTAGCCAAGAGCCTCGAAGGGTAAAGTTCACCTTCGGCGACGGGAATGTCGGCGATCTTGATGCGGTACTGGCGCTGGGCGAGCCGCATGTTGTCGCGGATGCGCACCTTCGGCATGATCAGTCCCAACTCGGCGGCGACCGAATGGCGCACGCGTTGGATGCGTTCGAGCAGGTCGCCACCCCGCTTGGGATCGGCCAGGCGGATCAGCCCCACGCCGATCTCGATCTCCATGGGATCGACGGCCAGGTAGTCTTCGACGCGATCCTCGCGCGCGGCCGGCGCCGCGGCCTCTAGTTGCTTGGCCTCCTCCGCTTCGTGCTTGTGCTGCCGCGTCAGCACGATCGCCAGCGCCGCGCAACCTCCCCCGATGCCAAACAGAGGCACGGCCGGCAAGTCGGTGAAAATCAGCACGCCCAAGAAGACGGCCGTCACCGCGAGCGCCCGAGGGCGAGAGAATAGCTGTTCCAGAAACTGCACGGGCAAGTTGACGCTGGCCGTGCTCCGCGTCACGAGCAATCCGGCGGCCAGGGCGATCAGGAATGCGGGTACCTGGCTGACGAGGCCGTCGCCAATCGTCAATCGTGTAAACAGCGATGCGGCTTCGGCAACATCCATGCGGTATTCGACGACGCCGATCACGAGCCCGCCGACGATGTTCACCAGCGTGATCAGAATGCCGGCCACGGCGTCGCCGCGCACAAACTTGCTGGCACCGTCCATGGCTCCGAAGAAATCGGCCTGCCCGGCGACCTCCTGCCGTCGGCGGCGTGCTTCTTCTTCGGTGATCGTGCCGGCGCTTAAGTCGGCGTCGATTGCCATCTGCCTTCCGGGCATGCCATCCAGGGCAAAGCGGGCCGCCACTTCGCTGATGCGGGTGGCGCCTTTGGTGATCACGACGAACTGAATCACGACGATGATGGCGAAGATGACCAACCCTACGACAAGCTTGTCGCCGGCCACGAACTGGCCGAAGCTTTGCACCACGCCTCCGGCTGCCTGCATGCCGTCGGTGGCGGCCTGCGTGAGGATCAATCTCGTCGTGGCGACGTTGAGCACGAGTCTCGAAAGCGTGGTGGCCAGCAGCAGCGTCGGAAAGACGCTGAATTCGAGCGGCGTACGGACATAGACGGTCGTCAGCAACACAATCACGGCGACGGCCACGTTGGCCGCGAGCAGCAGGTCCATTATGGCCGCCGGCAGCGGAACCAGAATCACCAGCACGCTGGCAACAATTGCCACCGGCAAGATCAGGTCTTGCAGATGCGCAACGGAGCGCGGCAGGCGAGGCACAACGGCAGAGGCCATCCGTGGATTCCGGGATTGCGTGACTGTAGTCAGAACGACGAGACGAGGTGCGGAAGTGAGGCGGGGAAATTACTGCATCGGCCCCCTAGAGTCCAGGCCGGTTTTGCGCGGCGACGTATACATAAATCACGCAGCTAGCAGGCTCTGTCTGCCAAGCTTTGAATCGGCGACTCGTCTCCGATCTCTGCGGTGTCGCGGGCTCAAGTTTGCTTCTGCGGCCGGTCGATAACGTGTCCAGCGCGACGACCGCGCGCCCCACCCAACCCGCGCGGCCGTGGAGCCTCGCCGACAGAATTCCCTGCGACTTCCATGAGACATCTCGCCTGTCAGGCCTGTTTGCTAGCGGCCGTCGTCGCTCTGAACGGTTGCGACATCGGCGTCGAGGGGCCAGCCTCGGCCGAGTCTTCGACCAAGCCCGAGGAACACCGCAGCACAGCGACGGTGGCCCGCGGAGACCTGCGGTTCATCTCCGGCTACGGTCCCGGGTTCGCCGAGGCTTCGCGGCGTGGCAAGCCGATGATGCTGTTCTTCACGGCCACCTGGTGTGACTACTGCCACCAGATGTCGGACGAAGCCTTTACCGACCCGCGCGTCGTGCAGCTAGCAAGCAACTTCGTGTGCGTGCTGATCGACGCCGATGCCGAGCCCGACGTGTGTCGGCAATTCGCGGTCACAGGCTACCCCACGGTGCAGTTCGTGTCGCCGCGCGGGGTGCCTCTGCGCCGCGAGGTGGGCAAGAAACCCGGCGGCGAGCTAGCGATCGCCATGCAGGATGCGCTGCGGCACGTGGCCCTGCGTAGCGGAGCCGAATCGACAACATGGTGGTAGAAAACACCCGCAATCACCGGCGTTCGGGCTGCAGCCGAGACCCCAGCCCCGCTGGCCGGATCGCGGCAGGGCTGCTATGTTTTACCCGAGCGCAAGACGTGCGCCGGGGGCTCGTTTCACTACTGCAGCGATGGTTAGATGGCTGAAGGCGCGGACGCGAAATCGAAACGGGTTGAAGTAAACCCCTATCGCTTCTACCACGCGCGTTTTTGGCACGGCATGCGTCTCGGTCCGTGGCTGCGTTTGCTGGTCCGGAATCGCTTTCGCGTCGGCATCACGCGCTGGCCGCTGGCCTCGACAATCTCGATGGCCACGGTGATGAATTCGGCACTCCGTCCCGTGCAGGAGTTGCTGATGTCGCGCTACGTGGAACGCACCCAGATCAAGGATGCGCCGATCTTCATTATTGGCCACTGGCGGTCCGGCACGACGCTGTTGCACGAGTTGCTCGTGCTCGATGAGCGGTACACCTATCCCACGACGTACGAGTGCCTGGCTCCGAACCACTTCCTGATTAGCTCCGGTGTGCTGACGCAACTGAAATTCCTGCTGCCCAGCAAGCGGCCGATGGACAACATGCTCACCGGCTGGGATCGGCCGCAGGAGGACGAGTTCGCGCTGTGCAATATGGGCTTGCCGTCGCCCTACCTGACGATGGCCTTTCCCAATTGCCCCCCGCAGCACAGCGAGTACCTCACGATGGAGGGCCTCAGCCCGGAGGAAATCGACGCGTGGAAAGCGGGGCTGGAGTGGTTTCTGAAACGGGTCACGCTGCGCAAGGCGAAGCGCATCATCCTCAAATCGCCTCCGCACACGGGGCGCGTTAAGACGCTCCTCGAACTCTTTCCCGACGCCCGGTTCGTGCACATCGTGCGCGATCCTTACTCGCTATTCGCGTCGACCGTCAAGCTGTGGAAAACGCTCTACAAGTTCGAGGCCCTGCAGGAGCCCAACCACGAGGGTTTGGAGGAGTACGTTTTCTCATGCTTCGAGAAGATGTACGAGAAGCTTGAACGCGACCGGCAGCTTGTCGATCCTGCACGGTTCTTCGAGGTGCGCTACGAGGACCTCGTGGCCGATCCGATCGCTCAGATGCGTTCGCTGTACGAACACCTGGAACTCGGCGAGTTTGCCACCGCACAGCCGAAGCTCGAGGAATACTTCAAGGATCGCAAGGACTATCGCCGCGGCAGCTACGAGCTCGACGATCGATTGCGAGCCGACATCGATCGCCGCTGGGGAAAGTATTTGCGGCGCTACGGCTATTGCCAGCCGCCGGCCAAGGCGGCGAGCTAGCTCACGGTTCTACACGCAAGTCGAGCGTGTGAGCGAAGCCAGACGACTGGTCAGCCCGCGGGATCGATGGGGCCGACTTGCAGCGGGCCGGCGCTGGCAGGCGAGCCCGAGGGCTTGGTTCCGCGGGCCAATTGTCGCCGGCGCGAGGCCACTTGCGGGTCGCCCTGCATTTGCCGCATTTCCTCGCGCATTTCCTCCGGCGTCATGCGAAGCTCACGCTCGAGTTTCCATCGCTTCCACAGATAGTCGACGACGGCCAGGGCCAACATGGCCACTCCCAACTGGATACCCATTCCCAGGCAGATCTCCCACACGCGCTGGGCGGCGGCGGGCAGGTCGTGTGCCGTGAGCGCTGCCAGTTGCTGCCGTTGATTCCATAGGTTTGCCGTTGCGACTGTCAACAGCACCGCGATCTTGATCAGACCCAACGTCACCTGCACGAGCGACTCCGACGACCACACCCGCTGCCAGCCCGCGATCGGACTAACGCGCGAGAAGTCCGGCAGAACACGGCTGGGACGGTACAGCAGGCGAGTCTGGGCAAGGTGCACGGCCAGGCACAAGAGCGTCGACCCGGCCAGCAGTGGAAGGAGCAGCCGCGCGAGTACGGGGATCAGCCCTTGCCATTGGTCGTTGGCCCAGTCGTTGCCCGCGCCGGCGTTGCACCACGACATCCACCCATCTCCACCAAGGTAAACTCGCAGTAGTCCCGCGAGGACGTCGAAGACGGCGCTTCCAGCGGTCGCGAGCAGGGCCAGCGAGCCCAGCACCAGGGCCGCCGCGGCGAGGTCGTGACTATGTGCCACGCGACCCTCGTCGCGCGCTTGCTGGCGGCGGCGCGGCGTTGGGGCATGCGTCTTGTCGGCAGATGTGGACATGGGCGACCGAGCGGGCTACCAGGAGGCAAAGGCGTGCTGCATCGTTCGGAGTGCCGTATCGAGTTCCGATTGCAGCAGCCAGGCGGCGCCCGAGAGAGTTGCGCCCACGGCGGCGATGGCGACCAGCACGTTAATGCCGAAGCCGAGCGACAGCAGATTGAGTTGCGGCAAGACCCGGCTTAGCATGCCCAAGATCAGCGTTGCCAACAGCAGAGCGACAATGGCCGGGGCTGCCGTACGCACGCCCAACGCAAAGCTGTGCGACAAGAGGGCCGTGCTGGCTCCAACCAGGGATTCGGGCGTTGCACTGTGGCCGGGCGGAAGCCAGGCGAATGTGTCTAGCAGCGCCTCGATCACGCGCCGATGTCCCCCGATGATCAGAAACACGGCCGTGGTCACCAGGAACAGCAGTTGCGAAAGAATCGGCACTTTGCCGCCGGCCCCGGGGCTAAAGACCTCGGACAATTGCAGCCCGCTCATTTGCCCCACGACTTGTCCGGCCGCATGCATCGCCACGAACAGCGTCCGCACGCCGAGCCCCAACGAAAGTCCAATGAGCGCCTCGCCGCCTGCGGCAACGAGAAACCCGGCCAGCGTCGTCTGCGTTCTGCTGACGCCGGAAGTTGTCAGCGGCGCGATGAGCAAGGCCAGCGCGATGCCCGCGGCCACGCGGATGCGAATGCCCAGGGCGAACGGCCCTATGAGCGGGGCGGCCAGGCACAAGGAGATGGTGCGCGTTAGCACGAGCCCCAAGGCTGCGAGGTGCTCGACCGTGATTTCGGTAGGCCAGAGCATGCGCTTAGAGCGTGTTCGGGATGTTGACGATCAAGTCGCGCGAGTACTGCACCATTTGGTCCAGTAACCAGGGCAGCGTCAGGCTTAGCACGAGGACCGCCGCCACGAGCTTGGGGACGAACGAAACGGTTTGTTCCTGGATTTGCGTAACGGCCTGGAGCAGCCCGACGATTAGGGCCACGACCAGCCCGGTCACGAGCACCGGTCCGGCCAGCATCAGGGCGACGGTCACGGCCTGACGGCCGAGGTCGACGGCGTCTTGCGGTGTCATGGCGGACCTCACGTAAAGGTTTGAAAGCTCTCGAGCAACATGCCCACGACCAGGTGCCAGCCGTCGACCAGCACAAACATCAGCAGCTTGAGCGGGAGCGATATCAGCACGGGCGGCAGCATGAACATGCCCATCGAGATCGTCACGCTGGCCACGACGAGGTCGATCACTAGAAACGGCAAGTAGATCTGGAAGCCAATTAGGAAAGCTGTCTTGAGTTCGCTGAGCAGGAAGGCCGGCAGCAACACCGAGAGCGGCACGTCTTCGTAGGTCGACGGCGCTTGCGTGTCCTCGGGCAAGTATTGGTAGAACAGCCACACGTCGTCGCTGTTGCCCGTCCGCTCGATTTGAGCGCTCATGAAGGCGCGCACGGGAGACACACCGGAGTCCCAGGCCTCTTCGAGCGTGATTTCGTGCGCCGTATACGGCTCGATGGCATCCTGGTACACGCGGTTCCACACCGGCGACATGATCAGGAAGGTCATGAACAGGGCCAGCGACGTCACGACCTGATTCGATGGCAACTGCGCGGACCCCAGCGCCTGACGCAACAGGCCGAGCACGACCACGATGCGTACGAAGCACGTGGTCATCATCAGCACGGCTGGCGCCAGACTCACGACGGTTAGCAGCAACACGGTTTGCACCGTCGACGAGATGCCCTCGGGGCTGGTCCACTGTTCGGGTCCGCCCAAGCCCCAGGGAAGGCCCCCCGAATTCTCACGTGCCTGCGTATCATCGGTCTGGGATGTGGTCGATTCCGTGGGCGCGATTTCGGCGGGCTCGCTCGCCTGCGGTTGTTGCGCGGACTCTTGAGCGCACGCCAATGCCGGCATGCAGAGGCACGCAAGCGCGACGAACGCCAAACGCTGCAGAGCGAACCCGAGCCGGCCCACGGCAGGACTCTCTCGGTCGGTCAAGGATGCGGCGAGGCGTATCATACGGAGTAGTGCTCGCCGGTTTCGAGGTGTCGGAAATCCATCGGGTCGAGCGTCTCACCGCCCTGGTACTCGATCGCGCGGCCTGTGGACGAGAGTTTTGTCAGGAGCTGCCGCCAGGGACCGACTGCGGCGGTTGGTTGGCGGCAAAGATTTTCCAGCCGGACGACTTCGGCCGGATCGGTGATCTCGGTCAACGTTTCGACACCGGTGGCTGTCGGGCTCACCAACACGAGCTTGTTGCCGCAACGCACCAGGTAGACTTGCTGGCGGCCTGCCAGCGGGGCGCGTCCAAGCACGTCGACCGCCTCGGCCGGGAGCAGTGCGGAGCCTTTGGGCATCCCGCGTCGCAGCGCCCAGGCCACAACCAGGAATAGCCCCAACACCAGACCGAGGTTCATCGCCACCGAAGCCCACGGCGGCCCGTCTCCCAGGCCCAACGGAGAGGGCCCTTCATTCGAATGCGGCGTTAGCTTGAGCGGCGGGCCTGCGGCCGGTGCCGGCACCGTGCGCGAGGCTTGCCTTGCCACGCCGGCGTATGGGGGGCGATTCGATACGTTTTGGCCGGGCAACGGTCGCGGCGCGGCATTGGGCTGCAGCGGCCGCGGCTCAGACCATCGCCCGGCGGCGTCTTCGCGCCCAGCGCCGCGTGGCTCGGGCCAGCTCACGCGCGAACCTTCGCCGGGGCTCTGAGCCAAGGCAGAGCTGCATGCGCCCACGGCCAGCGCGACGGCTACTAGCCAGGTCACCTTTCGTGCGTTCGACGGCATCCTTGCCTCTCCCACTACGACTGGTTCGAGTCGGTTGTCCGGTGTCGCGGTTGCACTAGGCGTGTCGCGGTACCAGTTCCGTGATTCGTATGCAGAAATTCCCTTCCAGCACGAGAACCTCACCGCGCGCGACGAGGCAGCCTTCGATCACGATATCGACCGGCTCGTCGACGAGCGAATCGAGCGTCACCACCGAGCCAGGCGCGAGTTTCTCGGCCTTCGCGACCGGCAAGTTCGCTCGGCCAAGTTCGACGCGTACGTTCAGCGGTTGCGGTGGCACATGAGGGGATCGATCAACCATAAACCTTCTTCCTATCACGCGCTCAAGCGACAGCGCCAGCCGGACTGCCCCAACTGCGCGTTGTGCGCGGCTGCAAAAGGAACCGTTGTAGACAAGAAGCGAAACGAAAGACGCGGCGAAATGCCAGTCCCACCGAGACATGTAGGGAAGCAGGACCGGCGGTAACTGTCGCGAAATCGCCGCTTCGAATCAAGCCCAGTGCATCGCGCAGCCACGATGATGGGCCGTGTCGCGGCGAACGTAGCTGCTAGCAGGAGCGTTGCCGCTGGCTATGCGATCGTGTGGCCACCTCGTCGAGGTGTTTGGCCTCGCGGGCCGTTTCAGTGCGGGACTGCTCGCATTGACGCCGATCGCGCAGCTTCTCCACGGTACGCACAGCGCAGTCGGCAGCGACGATCGCGTGCTGGCATTGCGTCACTGTGGCAGTCGCATTCGACCGGGATGTGCCAAGTTGCGCGAGCTCCCGGCGAAGTTCGCTCGCGTACCGGCTGGCCAGCCGCAGCCGGTCAAGATCCAGTTGCCCCGGCCCGGCGACGTCGGGCCGCAGGCGGTGTTGTTCCGCCAGGGCTTTCTCGAGTGCCATGGCACGCTGCTCGAGTTGGGTTTGTCGCCTGATCGCCTCGCTCAACGCGAGCTTGACGGTCTCGCGTTCCGTTTCCCGCACTTTCAGCAGAGCATCCAACGACTGGAAGTTCGTCATCGAAGGCCGTCTCCAAGGACGGTGAGTGTGGAGTCCCTGGCAATCCTCATGCCGCGGCCGATGTCGGTGCGGCGTCGCTGCGACGGACCAGTTGCACCAGCGCCTCGCGAGCTGCTTCAACGTTCGACGGCTCGTCGACCCGCTGGCGGAGGTATTGGTTGATCTCGTCGCGGAACTGGACGGCCCGATCGACCGCGGGAGACGTGCCAGGGCGATACGCTCCCAGCGTGATCATGTCTTCGTGTTCGGCGTACGCGGCCGCGAGTTCTCGCAGCCGTGCCGCTGCGTCCTGGTGCCGCGCATCGGCGACGTCGAACATCAACCGGCTCGCACTCTGCAGGATGTCGATGGCCGGGTAGTGGCCTCGGGCGGCAAGCTTTCGAGACAGCCACGTGTGCCCGTCGAGCAGTCCGCGCACCGTGTCGGCGACCGGCTCGTTCGGATCGTCTCCCTCGACGAGCACCGAGTAGAAGCCGGTGATGCTCCCTTGGGCCGTTCGTCCGGCACGTTCCAATAGCTTGGGAAGCAGCGCAAACACCGAAGGCGGAAAGCCCCGCGTGGTAGGAGGTTCTCCGGCCGCCAGACCGATCTCTCGCTGTGCCAGCGCCAGCCGCGACAGCGAGTCCATGATCAATAGCACATGGCGTCCTGCATCCCGAAAGTACTCGGCCACGGCTGTAGCTGTGCGGGCCGCCTGCACGCGCGCCAGCGGCGGCTCGTCGCTTGTGGCCACGACGACGACGCTCTTGGCGAGCCCGGGGCCCAGATCGCGCTCGAGAAAATCGTTGACCTCGCGCCCGCGTTCGCCGACAAGCGCCACGACGTTCACGTCGGCGGCTGTATAGCGGGCCATCATGCCCAGGGTCATGCTCTTGCCGACACCCGAGCCGGCGAAAATGCCCATCCGCTGGCCTTTGGCACACGTCAGCAAGCCGTCGATGGCGCGCACCCCGGTTGAAAGCGGTGCGTCGCAGCGTACGCGGGCCGTGGCCGGCGGTGCCGACCGCTCAAGCGCCGCCCGATGCAAGAGCGCGGGCTGCGGGCGACCGTCGATGCAGTTGCCCTGGGCGTTGATCACGCGGCCCAATAGTGCGTCGCCCACGCGGACGAAGCGGGCAGTCTTGACCAGCCGCACGTGGTTCCCGTGTCGCAGACCTTGTCCGTCGTCGAGCAGGGCGACCAGCGTCAAGTCGTCGCGAAAGCCGATAACCTCGGCGGCCAGCGGCGCGTTGCCGCTGCGCTCGATCGATACGAGCGCTCCGACCGGTGCGGGGAAATCGGCCACGGCAGCCAATTGACCGGTAGTTCGTACGACGCGACCGGTCAATGCCGTCGGCAGGGCTTGTCGAAGTTGCGCGCAAAGTTCGTCGAATACGGCGCTCATGGTCGCCTCGCTCCGTCAGGTAAGTTCCTGCTCGATTCGTGCCAACTGCGCTTCAAACTGTTGGTCGATGGCGCCGTGCTGCGTATCGACGCGGCAACCGCCGCGTGAAATCGCCTGGTCGGCGATCACTTCCGGGGCGGCCATGCGCCCCAGTTCGACGGACAGGCGATCCAGATGGGGACCTAGAGTGGCAAGGTCCTCGGGATGCAGTCGCAGTTGCACGTGTGCCCGCCCGGCCGCGAGTTCCAGGGCTTCGCGCACCAGGTCCAACGTCACGTCCGGGGACTTCGCAGCTTCACGGCGCACAACCCGACCCGCGATCGCCATGGCCACGTTGAGCGCGGCCCGTTCCCAGTGCGCCAGCCATTGAGCTTTGGCGGCTTGAATCTCCTCGATGGCCTCTCGCAATGCCCGAAGCACGGTCTCCACTCCGCGGTCCACGGATGCCACGGCGGTTTGCTCGGCCGCGGCGAGTGCCTCGGCCCTGCCCTGCTCCGCGGCCTCGCGACGCAGCTGATCGGCCTCGGCTTTCGCGCGGGCCAGCAGCTCTTCGGCCTCGCGACGGGCGGCCTCGACCCGCGCGCGTGCGGCGTCACCTAGATCCTCGAACGCGTAGGGAACCCCGGCACGACTCTCGGTCGACGCGGAAGGTTTGATCACCGGTGCCATAGAAACGCTCGTTCGATAATGAGTCTCGTGCTCTACACGGCGATGCTCAAACGGCCGCACAAGTCGGGAGCAATCTCGCCGCGACGCACAAGTTGGCCTACCAGTTCGGCGAGTTGACGTTGAGCTTCCTCGACATCTGCCAATCGCGTCGGCCCCCAGCTACGCAGCGCTGCCCGAAGTGCAGCGGCAGCCGGCGCGTCGAGCAGCGAGACCACTTGCTCGACGAATCCAGGTGATGCGTCGGCCAGAGCCAACCGCAGCAGCCCGTCGTTTGCATGCCGCAGCACGACGGAGAGGGCAGTCGAATCCAGATGCGTCAGATCTGCGAATGAAAGCGGCGGTGGTGCAGGCGGCTCGAGCCTTTCGGCGAGAGTGCGATCGTGCCGTGAAAGGTTCGATAGGATCGCGTCGCGTGCGGACGGAACGGCGGCACCGAGGATCTCGACGAGCGCAGCAATGCCTGGGCCCTCGCCGGAAGGCATCTCTCGTGGCGTATTGAGCCACGCTTGCAGTCCTTGCTCCACTTCGCGGACAACCTCCGGATCGGCAGAATCGAGCGCCACCAACCGCCGGGCGACATCGGCCTGCAACTCGTTGGAGAGCTGAGCAAGAATCTCGGCGGCACGCGATGCCGGCAAGTGCGACAACACTACGGCAACCGTCTGCGGATGTTCGCGTTCCAGGAACGCCACGAGGTCCGGCAGTCCCGCGTCGTGCAGAAACTGAAACGACCTGCCGTCGCGAGCGGCAGGTTGGGCGCTCATTGCCGCGGTCATCGACTGCGGCAAAGGGGCGTCCAGTTCGATGCCTGCGGGGTTGCCCGCCGGCAACAGCGGTCCGACGCGGACAAATTCTTGAATCACGTCGCCCCGTTCGGCCAGATCGATACTACCCAAGGCGTCGACCTCGCGGCGTAGCGCGTCGGCCTGTGCCGGCGACAGTTCGCGCAGCAGTTCCTCCGCCTGCGAAGGTTCGAGGCTGGCCAGTAATACCGCTGCCTTGCGAATGCTGCGAAGTGCGTGGTTCATCGCGGACTAACTTGCGTTTCCAATCCAGGTTTTCAACACACTGGCTGCCGCACGCGGATCCTGCCGTACGATGCCCGCCAACTCTTCGCGCCAGGGATCGTGCGGTTGGGGCTGAGAAGGATCCGGTGCCGGATCGGCTACCATGGATTCCGGCGGGTGGTCGGTGACGAGAAACAAGCCGTCGCGCGGTGTGGCTTCCGTGCCGGGCTCCAAGGGATGCGTCTTCTCGAGCGTGCCCCGCAGCATCCAGAGCGCGGCCAATAGCAGTGCTGCGACCCCGAGCGACTGCCAGTGCAGCGCGAGCCATTGCAGTGCGCGGTCGCGGTAGACCGTGTGGCTGCTGGCTGGCGCCGCGGAGGAATGGATTGTGCTCACGGCAACCTGCGCGGCGCCATCCTTCTCGGTGGCCAAGCTGCCCAAGAGCGGCAACACGGCAGCCCTGATCTTGGCGCTTTCCTCCTGCTCGATGAGGTGCAGCTCGTGCCCTTCAGGCGCGTTGACCGCGGCGCCAGGGTGGCGACTGCGCCAGACCTGCTCGTAGTGCGCCTGTGGCACGGCAACTGAAAGGTTCACGCTCCGGGGAGCGTGCGACTGGGCATCGAGCTCGACGTTGGCCGCCACCAACGCTCCGGCGATTCCCAGCACGCGGGTGACTTTTTCCTGCCAGTCGATCTCGAGTTTTTTCTTCGTTGCGGCGTAGCTGCTGCCCGGCGCTGTCGAGGCATCGCCCGTGCAGGGGAACAGCCGTTTGGTGCTCAAGTCTACCACGGTGACGGATTCCGGCTTGAGGCTTGCGCCCCAAGTGCTGGCGACCAAATGGCGTACGACGGCGGCCGTGGCTTCGTCGACCGTTTGCCCGGCCTGGGGCAGCAGCGCCACCGACGCGGTGACGTTCTTTTGCGGGCGCAGGCCGCGCGTCGTTTCCTCGGCGATGTGGACGGAGGCTTTTTCGATGCCCTTTAGGTTGCTGATCGTCAGTTGCAACTCGCTCTGGATGGCGACCTTGGTTTGGGCTTCCTGACGCGAGCCGTAGACGAGGAAGCCCGAGCCTTGGACGGATTCGCGAAGGTACTGCCCGAAGTCTGCTGGCAGGGCCTCTTCGTCGACCAGGGCCGCCATGTACTTGGCCTGTCGCGACCGCGCTACGCAGATCCGACCTTGCTCAACGCAATAGTCGGTGAGCCCAGCCTTGCCGAAGGCGGATTCCATGGCCCGCAACTGCGTGGCGGAGAACTGCTCTCCGCCCATCAACTGCACGTCAGGTTCGCTGAGTTGGTCCGAGCCGAGCCAAGCCAGGCAAGCTACGACCAGCACCAGCGACACGGCAGCGGTCATTCGCGTCGATGGCGGCATCGATCGAACAAGCGCGGTGGCGCGAGCGAGAACCTGATTGGCCCAATCCATCCGTGGCACCTCACCGCGCAGCTTCCGGTGCTGCGCGGGCCTAATGGCAGATTCGACAAGCGGAAGTGGGAAAATCCTTCGGGCGCGGCCAGAAGAGGCCGCCTCGTGCCCCACGTGACGCGGAACGCTGAAATGCGGCGGGACTTGTACTCGAAACGGGGGCGCGGGTCAATCCGCGTTGCCGCGTGACAGCAGCGACCCGCATCGTCTTGCGAACCAACATTGATTCGCACGCACGCACATGGCATGCTGTCACGCCTGCGAGGGGCAACGTCGCGCCGAGTGCGGGCTACTTGCGACGCGAGTAGTGGCCCTGCTGGCTTGCCGCGGCTGGCTGGAGCGAGGAGACCTGCTCCATGATCCAGCGGTCCATGTCGGCCAGCATGTCACTGGTGACTTCGTCGTCGCACGGATACTGGCGCAGATTGACCGACATACCGGCAGCATGCAGCAGACGCAGCGTGCGGCACACTTCGTGCTCCGGGTACTGCTTGCTGTGGCGGCCAGTGGCCAGAAAGATCTCCGATCCACGCAACTCGTTGAGGCGTGCCAGCGGCCGGCCGGTGGTTGGGAACGCGCCGCTTATCGACAGTACCCCGGCGAACCAGCGGGGCTGATTCAGGGCGATACGCAACGCCATCGTGCCGCCGCAATCGTAGCCCGCCAGGTAGATCCGGCCCGGTGCGATGTTGAACGCTCGCCGAGCCGCGGCGACGGCGGCCATCACGCGACGTTCGGCCTCGGCAACGCCATCGGCGTTCTGGCTCCATTGGTACCCTATGCCCGACTCCGCGGCATCCGTCCCCCGCGGTCCCACGGCCACGTAGTTGCGCAAGCTCACAAGCGGCATCACCTGCGCCACCTGCCGTTCGTCGTCATCGGGCCCGTGCAACCAGACGATGAGCGGGTAGGCGTAGTTGGCCTCGTAGTGTTCGGGAGTGAACAGGCAATGCGTAGGACCGGACGGGCTGCAGGTCGAGGTCAGCGGCAGTTCCACGCTCGGGGCGGGAATCGCAGACCAATCCAGGGCGTCGTCGACCAGGTTCTGTATTCGATTCATTGCGTCGTGGGGGTCGGGGTTGCGGGGATCGGTAGCAGCAGTTGACGAAACCGGCCGAATCTAAGAGCCTCCAGCCTTGGGCACGTCGGCCAGAACTTGTTCCCAGGGAAACAAGGCTCCGGGACAGAGGGTGTTTTGCACGTCCTTGTGCCGCAGCACGCGACCACGGCCAATCGCGTAGCGCGTGCTGAGCGTCTGTAGCAATCGGCTCAGGGCGGCGAGTTGTTTCTCGGTAGGCGGGGCTTCGTCGAAGTTGCCGATCAGGCAGATGCCGATGCCCGACTCGTTCTCTTCGTGGCGTCCGGCATGCGCTCCGGCCAGCTGCTGGCGCCAGCGAAACGTCGGCTGGATCTCGCCGTCGCGCATACTGTGGCCGTTGCCCACCACGAAGTGATAACCGATACCGCGCCAAGGTTTGCCGTCGGCATCACGGCGGCGGCGGTGAACTGCGTCGATCGCGTCGACGCTGCCGCCGCTCGTGGCCGAATGGTGCAGGACGATGGATTTCCATGCGCGAGCCGCGGCCTCCGGCTCGTATGGCTCGACCGCTTCGGTGCGCTGCGCTGCGGCCGCGACGATAGCGATATTGACCGGCAGTTGAACGGTCAGCAGACCGATCAACGCGTTGCGGAGCAGCATGGGGAGACTCGTCAAGAACATGTCCCAAACGTTTCGCCCAGACTCACTCACTCGCCTCCGGCTTTGACGGGCCAGTTCCGTGCTTGCGGCAAGCAACCGCTCTTCGAGCCGGGGACTCTACCCCAGCGCTGGCGCGCTGTCAACGCCAGGGGCAAGCGCCTGCACGCTAGCAAAAACCTGCTAGCGTTTGCCAAGAGTGGCGGTGCGCAGCGACGGCCAAAGCCGGACACGGCACGCGTGGTCATCGTTACACCAACGAGTCCATCGCGGCGGAAAGTTCCTTAACCGCCGTGACGCTCTTGTCGAAGTCGGCACGCTCCTGCGCGTCGAGATCCAGTTCGATGATTCGTTCCACGCCCGAGGCTCCGATGATCACCGGGACACCGACGTAGTATCCGCCGACCCCGTACTCCTTGTCGCAAAATGCGGCGCACGGCAGCAGGCGCTTCTTGTCGCGGACAATCGCTTCGACCATCTGGGTCGTCGCAGCGGCGGGGGCGTAGTAGGCGCTGCCCGTCTTCAACAGCCCGACGATTTCGGCCCCGCCCTTACGCGTGCGGTCGACGATTTCCGCCAGCCGCGCTGGATCGATCAACCGCGTGACGGGAATGCCGCCAACCGAAGTGCAACTGGGCATCGGCACCATGGTGTCGCCGTGACCGCCCATCAGCAGCGCCGATACGTCTTCGACGCTTACGCCCAGCTCGAGGGCCAGGAACGTACGATAGCGGGCTGTGTCCAGCACGCCGGCCTGTCCGAACACGCGATGGTGCGGAAAGCCGGTCACTTTCTGAGCACGCATGACCATGGCATCCAGCGGATTGCTGACAACGATCACGATCGCGTCGGGGCTCGACTTCTTGATCTCGTCGGCCACCGAACCGACGATCTTCGCGTTGGTCGACAGCAGGTCGTCGCGGCTCATGCCCGGCTTGCGTGCGATGCCTGCGGTAATGACAACCACGTTGCTGCCCGAGGTGTCGGCATAGTCGCTCGTGCCGGTGATTTGTGCGTCGAAGCCCACGATCGGCGAGGCTTGCATCAAGTCGAGCGCTTTACCCTTGGGCATGTCGCCGGCCTGCGGGATATCGACCAGCACGATGTCGCCCAATTCGGCGGCGGCGCACCAGTGCGCGGTCGTCGCGCCGACGTTGCCGGCGCCGATAATCGTGATTTTGGGGCGACTCATGTTCCACTCCGCGCTGGTTGGGGCCGCACTTGCGCTAGGTGCGTTTACGGCCGGAAAACGGTGCTTGATGCGGCGCGTCCCCCACGCCGATTTCGCTTCCAGTGGCAATTGTTCCACCGGCGAACTGAGTATGAGGGTGCACTGCCTGAAGTCAAGGGGCAACGCGCGCGTGCTGAGGAAAACCGTGGTGTGCGATCACGCGCAGCACTGCGCAATCTGAGCGCAGCATTTGTCCATTCGCACTTCGGCGTGGCAGCAAGTCGTTGGAGGCGGCTGCGGCTATGCGCCGTCGTCGGACTTGTCGTGCAGATGGTCGAGAGAGACGTGCGGCGGGGTCGAGCCAGGACTCGATTCGACTTGAGCATGGGCTTGGCGATCCGAGCGGCGCACCAACCACATCGCGACGCCCAATGCGAGGATGGCCGCCAACAGTCCGACGGCGAGCTTCACGCTTTGCGGGGGAACGATCGCCCTCGAAGGCAGCCATTGAATCGTCTTGGCCACCAGCAGCGGCGCCAGTTGCTTGCGCTTTGCCTCGCCAGGCGATTCTTCCGAGTCCAGCGACGTTCGCGTGTTAAATGCCCACGACTTTAAAAAGAAACCCGTGACGCGCACGTTTTCATGGATGGACTCTCCGGTTGGCATGCCGGGGGGGAGTTCCGCAACGCAGCACACGATTGGATTGTTCTGCGAGTCGGGCGTAACGATTTCTACCTCGTAGTAGTGGTCGATTCCAAAACGCCGCTGGATATCCTCGTCGTCCACGCGGACCCGAATTGCGCGCAACGCCTCTCCGGCGAGTACGAATAGCTCGCCGCGTTGCTTGGCCGGTTCGTTGAACAAGGGTACGACGTCCAACGCCCCCTGCTCGATGCGCTCCATGCCGCGCTCTGCCGCCGCGCGCGCTTTCGCGTCGACGTCGGGATTGCCTACGAGCGCTTCCAGCCGTTTGCGCTCCTCGGTCAGGCGTTGGCGGCCTGCCTTTTCGATACGCCCTCCCTTGTCGCTGCGCACCGCGGCAAGCAGCTGATAAAAACACTCACGTTCTTTGAGGGGCTTGCGATCCTGCACGTCCTCGAACAGCGACACGTCCATGTCGAGATGTCCCAGCAACTCGTCGGGATACCACCCGACGCGATCGGCCACGAACAGGAGTTCCACCCCTTCGGTTTGGCGATTGTCTTCATCCAGGTCTCGAGGAAGTGTTTGCAGGAACACGCTGATGACGCCGCACGGTTCGTTCAGCGGCTTGTCGAGCGCCCAGGCCCCGGGGATGTGCCGGGCGTACAGCGTGATCGGCACGCCCAACGATTGGATCGTGCACCGATAGTAGGTATCAAACCCGAGACGCTCCTGGTCTTCGGCCGGAACGTTCTCGCGAGTGACTTCCGTCGCAGTGCCCAGAATCGAGAAGAGATCGCCGCGTGCCTGCGCGGGATCGTCCGTGATGGCCGCTACCGCCAACGGCCGACGACTTACCATTTCCGCCGTGCCGACCGGAATGCGTTTCAGCCGATTGATCAGCAATAGCATCTGCTCACGCTGCCCCGGCGTGAGCGGCTCACCGTCGACAAAGTCGTCGAAAAACGTCGGCTCCACACCGAGCAACTCATTGGTTCGGAAACGGCTGCGCTCTCCGCTCGCGGAATGAGCCGAGCGGGTCTCATCGGGCTCGGCATGGCTCGCTGTCTCCTGGCCTGGGGCCGCATGCGTCACCCACAGAAGGGACAGCCAGGCCAGGCTGACACACAGGGACCACGATACTCGTCGCACTGACATGCTGGGCGTTCTCATGAATCTCGCGACGCGGCTATGGCGCAGGCTCCTGTTTCTCGTCAGGGGTAGATTCCAATTCGCGCTCCAGGGCCGCCAAAGTGGAATGCATCTCTGGCGCGTTCGAAGTGGGACGCCGTCGAGTGAAGAACGTGCGAAGCGCCAACAGTCCCAAGATAACAAGTGCGAGCAACAGCGCCACAACAACGAGCACACCGAAATCGTCCTCGGCCGGCTCCTCGACCACGGACGGCGGCGGAGGTTTCCAATCGACCGTGCGGGCCAGAATCAATGGGGCCGTAAAAATGCCCCCCTGCGCCAAGTATGCCCAGCGCTTGAAGAAGAATCCGGTCGACGAACACGGTGCGTCGAGGTCGGTTCCCAGCGGGAACCCGTCGGGCAGCTCCAAGCAGTAAATGACAAGTAGCTCGGGGGCGGATCGCTCGGGTTGCAGCCATAATTGATAATATTTCTCGATGCCAAAGGCGTTCTCGGGAGCCGTCACCTCCTTGGCCGAACGGACGACGCCTGCGACGGTCACGAGATGCCCGCGATAGCTGGCCGGCTGCTGGTCGAGTTGCAGATAGCCGACATGTTCCTCGGAGGCGGCTTCCAGGTCCTGTGGGCTGGCCTGCTGTAGCAACGCGAGCAAGTGGAACCAGGCATCTTTCTCGGCCCCGCGATGGGCCGTGCCGTCGCGCACTTCGCTTAGACAATCCTCCCGCACACCGGGAAACAGCGGTCGGCGGCCCGCCTCCTGTACATCTTCGTGCACGATGGTGGCCCCGACCCGGGCCGTTCGCTGATCGACCGCGCCGCGTGGGGGCTCGGACGAGATCCAGGCAAACCGCTGGGGATTGGTCGCCCACAAGCCGCCGACCGCCAGGACGGCCGCTGCGGCCAGGTAGACGAGCAATCGGCGCTGGAGCCTGGGGCCGAGATAGTTGGGCACGTTGGTGCGTTGACGGAAATCGAGCACGGGCCTGGCAGTGCAGAAAAGTGGTGCCGAAGGGGCCTTCCAGGGCCTGCCCTTATTCTATCACGGTACCGGCCCTCGGGACGCCCCCGCGGACTCTGCGAAGGGGTGGAAGTGACGCTTGACACTTTTGTCGGCGGTGACGTACGATTAGCGGTTCGTTTCGCGCCCGAGGGCGTGAGCCTATTTTTCGGCTGGACGCGAGGCTAGGTCCGCACCCGTGGTGAAATTCGATGGCTGTTCCCAAGCGAAAAAGTTCTAATGCCCGTAGCGGCAGTCGCCGAGCGCATGACGCGATCAAGCCGCGGCGGCTAGAGTATTGCCCGCAGTGCAGCACGGCGGTGCCGTCGCACCGCGTGTGCCCAACCTGTGGCCACTACATGGGGCGCACCGTCGTTCAGGCGACCGAGGGCTAGCCGGGCCACCAAGATGGTGGCCATCGACGACGCGCTGGCCGACGGCGCGGGGGTCTTGTCTTGAGCAAAATCGCGTTTCTCTTTCCCGGGCAAGGGGCGCAGACCGTCGGCATGGGACGCCAGGCGGCCGAATCGCTCCCCGCCGCGCACAAGCTCTACGATCGAGCGGGCGAAGTGCTCGGATACGACCTGGCAAAGTACTGCTTCGACGGTCCTGCGGAGGATCTCGATTCGACAGTCATCAGCCAACCGGCCCTATTCGTCACCAGCCTTGCGGCCATCGAACAGTTGCGCGATCGCGCGCCCGAGGCCGTGCTCTCTTGCGAAGCCACGGCGGGCTTGAGCCTTGGTGAGTACACGGCGCTTGTTTTCGCCGGAGCCATGGAGTTCGAAGATGGCCTGCGGCTCGTGGCCGTTCGGGGCGAGGCGATGCAAGAAGCCGCTGACGCCACGCCCAGCGGGATGGTAAGCATCCTGGGGCTCGACCAGGCCGCGGTCGAAAAGCTTTGCGACGATGCCCGAGACGGCGAAACGCTACAAGTCGCCAACCTGCTGTGCCCGGGCAATATCGTTGTGTCGGGTACGAATGCGGCCTGTGAGCGAGCGGCCGAGATGGCGCCGGCTGCCGGCGCGATGAAAGCTCTGCCGCTGGCCGTCGCCGGCGCGTTTCACACGCCGATCATGAATTCGGCCGTCGACCGGCTGCGCGAGGCCCTGGCGGAAGCGCGAATCCACCGGCCTGCCATCCCAGTCATCTCGAACGTCGATGCCGAGCCGCACTTCGAGCCCGACGAGATTCGCGCTCTATTGCTGCGGCAACTCGTCTCTCCCGTGCGCTGGGAGCAGTCCGTGCGGCGGCTGCTCTCTGAAGGCTACGATCAGTTTTACGAAGTAGGTCCCGGGCGCGTTCTGCGGGGCCTGTTGAAAAGGATTGAGCGTCGAGCTTCGTGCCAGGGTGCGCTCGACTAGCCGACTGCCAGCCGTCATTTGTTGTTCCCCTGACAGGCGCTTCGGGCTAGGATTGGCGACCAAGCATACTTCTCGGCGGAGAGCGTCATGGCAGAACGAGAACAAATCACGGCCCCGTTCACGGTCGACCTAAGTGGACAAAACGCCATCGTCACGGGTGCCTCGCAGGGTATTGGACGTCACGTGGCACTCGCACTCGCACGGGCTGGCGCCAAGGTTGCCTGCGTGGCCCGTAGCGTCGAGAAGCTGGAGGAAACCGCCAAAGCCATCGGCGAGGCTGGGGGAACGGCCGACGTGTATGGTTGCGACGTCGCCGACAGTGACAGCGTTCAAAAGGTCGTCGATGCCGTGCTGGATAAATGGGGCAAGCTGCACATCCTGGTTAACAATGCAGGCATCACCCGCGATACGCTTGTGCCGCGGATGTCGGACGAGGATTTCGACGACGTGATCCGCACGAACCTGCGGGGCACGTTCCTCTTTACCCGTGCTGCCACCCGGGCGATGATGCAGGCTCGATACGGTCGCATTATCAACATGGCCAGCGTTTCCGGGCTGATGGGCAACCCTGGGCAGGCCAATTACTCGGCCTCGAAGGCGGGGATGATCGGCATGACCCGGTCGGTGGCCAAGGAACTGGCCAGCCGAAAAGTAACGGTCAACGCTGTGGCGCCAGGGTTTATCGAGACCGAGATGACCGAGGCCCTCGGGCCGGTAGTGCTGGAGGAAGTGAAGAAGCGGGTCCCTGCCCGGCGGCTGGGCAAGGTGGAGGATGTAGCCGGCATTGTGTTGTTCTTGGCAAGCGATGCGGCGGCCTACGTCACTGGGCAGGTGATCACCGTCGATGGTGGAATGGTCGCCTAGGAGGCGTGTTTCGGGCTGCTGTGACGTCCGATGCCCCAGCGGCGTCTGCTGTTAAGATGATGTAGACAGGCCGGGGGAAAGTTTCTATCTTGACCTGTCTTATGAAAACCCTCTATTTTTGTGTCGCATTGAAGATAGCACCAAGCCGCCGAGAGACTTCGCGAATTTGCCCGGCGAGCAGGGGGACACGTGGCTACCCCCATATACCGAATTCAGTTGGAGGATCGTGAAGGTGGCGTCAGTTCAAGAACGCGTGATTGATATCGTCGCGGAACAATTGGGTGTGGACAAGGAAAAGATCACTCCCGAAACCTCTTTCGTCAACGATCTGGGCGCAGACTCGCTGGACACCGTCGAATTGGTGATGGAACTCGAGGAGGAGTTCGACATCACCATTCCGGACGACGCTGCGGAGAAGATCCAAACCGTCGGACAAGCGGTCCAGTTCATCGAAGCTTCCCAGTCGTGACCCCCATCAATCTATGAAACGGCGCGTCGTCGTAACGGGCCTGGGCGCGGTCACCTCGCTCAGTTGCCAGGTGGAAGACCTCTGGAAGCGAGTCCTGGCTGGTGAAAGCGGGATTCACACGATCCAGTTGTTCGACACCTCTGACCATAAGGTGCATTTCGGCGGCGACGTCTACGACTGGTCGGCCGAAGGCTACATGTCGGCCAAGGAAGCCAAGCGGATCGACCGCTTCACCCAGTTCGCCATGGTTGCCGGTATCGATGCCGTGCGCCATTCGGGTATCGACTTCAAGCAAGTCGATCCGTTTCGCGCGGGTGTGATTCTCGGTTCGGGAATCGGCGGGTTGCACGAGATCGAGACGCAGGTCTCTCGTCTGCTGAACAAGGGCCCCGACAAGGTTTCGGCCTTCACGATTCCCAAGCTGATGCTCAATGCCGCCAGCGGTCAGATTTCGATCGAATACGGCCTGCGCGGGCCCAACTACGCCGTCGCCACGGCGTGTGCTAGCGCCACCAACGCGATCGGCGACGCCTTCAAGTGCATTCAGCACGACGAGGCAGACATCGTGGTCACGGGTGGCAGCGAGGCGGCCATCACTCCGATGGGAATCAGCGGCTTTGCCAACATGCGCGCCCTGAGCGAACGCAACGATGAACCGACCAGAGCGAGCCGGCCGTTCGATCGTGAGCGAGACGGTTTTGTGCTGGCGGAAGGCGCCGGCATGCTGGTGTTCGAGGAGTTGGAGCACGCCAAGCGTCGCGGTGCAACGATTCTGGCCGAGGTGTTGGGCTACGGCGCAAGCGCCGACGCGGGGCACATCACGCAGCCCGACGAGAGCGGCATCGGTGCCGCCCGCGCCATGAAGCGGGCCCTGGAGGATGCGGAGATCCCCTGCGAAGAAGTGCATTACATCAACGCCCACGGCACCAGCACTCCGCTGGGCGATCAGGCCGAGACGGCCGCTGTGAAGCGGGTCTTTGGCGACCATGCCAAGGCGATCAGTATTTCCAGCACCAAGAGCCAGTTGGGCCATTCGTTGGGTGCCAGCGGCGGCGTGGAACTCGTGCTGTCGGTGCTTTCGCTGCGCGACGGCGTGGTGCCGCCGACGATCAACCTCGAGACGCCCGATCCGGCGTGCGATCTGGACTACACACCGAATCAGCCGCGCGAGCGGGCCCTCTCGGTGGCCATGAGCAACAGCTTCGGTTTCGGCGGCCACAATGCCTCGATCTTGGTCGGGCGGTTGCGAAACGGCCAGCATTCCTAGTCGGTCCCGCGTTTCGCGGAATCCGTCGCGCGTAGCTGCTTAGCCGGTCTTGCCCGGTAGGGGCATGCTTCCTATACTCCCCGCCCCCAGCCCACAACTGGACCGACGCGCCCTTGCGCGTCGATCGGGGTCCGCAGGCAAGGAGGCCGAAACCCCATGCTGTTGATTCGCGTGTTTATCGTCGTAGCGCTGCTGCCCACCGCACGCATCGCAATCGCACAGGTCCGGCGCGACTTCTCTGCCCCGCCCGAGACCGCAGCGTCGCCGACGAGTTCTGGTGACGCAGCGAGCGACAACATCAAATGGCGCTCGCCGTCAGTTGCGCAGCCGGGCACGACGTTGGCGCCGGTCAGCCAACAGCCGCCGGCGCAAGCGCCGCTCGGCCAGATGACGCCCGCACAGCTCGCCGCGCCGGCGCCCGTGACGACGCCGCGCGAGCCGATTGCCCGGGTGACCAGCGGCTCAGGCACGCTGCCCAACGACGCGGGCCAGGTCTGGCGCGAGTACGACATCACGCCGTACACGGCTCGCGTCACCTCGACCAACCGGCCGGAGCAGGCCATCCTGGATTGGATCCTCCGCGACACCGGCTACGAAGCCTGGCACACGCAGCCGCTGGCAATCTTGAGCATCGACAACCGCCGGTTAGTCGTCTACCACACGCCGGCCATGCAGGCCGTCGTCCAGAACCTGGTCGACCGCTTTGTCAATTCCGAAGCCGAGTCGCACGTTTTCGGCATGCGCGTCGTCACGCTCAAGAGTCCCGACTGGCGGGCCAAGCACCATAAGGTGTTGCACCCGATCGTTACGCAAACGCAAGGGACGCAGGCCTGGCTGCTGGCCAAGGAAGACGCGGCCCTGCTGGTGGCCGACCTGCGCCGCCGCAGCGACTTTCAGGAACACAGCACTCCGCACCTGATGGTCAACAACGGCCAGTCGAAGCAGATCTCGGCCAATCAAACCCGCAACTACATCCGCGACGTGCTGTTCAAAGCCGACGCCTGGCCGGGCTTCGAGCCGCAGATGGCGCAGATCGACGAGGGCTTCAAGCTGGAGTTCAGCCCCCTGTTGAGTGTCGACGGCCGAGTGGTCGATGCCGTCGTCCGTGCCGAGGTCGACCAAGTGGAGAAAATGCTGCCAGTGAGCATCGACGTTTCGACGAGCGTCGCCCGGCAGCATCAGAAGATCGAGGTGCCTCAGACGATCAGCACGCAGGTGCACGAGCGGTTTCGTTGGCCGGCGGAGCAGGTGTTGCTGATCAGCCTGGGAGTGGGTCCCACGCCGGTGCCCGCTCCTCAGGGCGGGATCAACGTGCCGCTTATTTCGTCGCCCCAGCGGGCCGACTTGCTCATTTTCGTGGAAAGCCGCGGGAAGCTTGGCGGGCAGCCCGTAGCGCGGCAACCAGGTCAGCGTGAGGCCAGTCTGTACCAAAATCGCTACTAGTGATTCGCTAGCAAGGTCGGCGCCGGCCAAAGCCGACAGGCGCGCAACAGCGCTCGCCTTGAATTGGCCGCGGCGGTAAACTGGCGCTGCCCGGCGACAACGACCGGGAGCCAGGAGTTGGAATTGATGATGAGTATGCGGCGCGTCGTGATCACAGGCATGGGAGTCATCACTCCCCTGGGCAATTCCTGCGAAGAATTGTGGGACGGCTTGCTGGCCGGACGGAGCGGTGTGGCTCCGATCAGCACCGTGCCCGTGGAGTACCTTCCCACCAAGTTCGCCGCCGAAGCGCGGGACTTCACCGGTCACATCGACAACTTCGGTCCGTTGGAAGGCGACAAGAAAAAAGCCATCCGCAAGGGGCTGAAGGTCATGTGCCGCGAATCACAGATGGGCGTGGCGGCCGCCCAGCGCGCCCTGACTCACGCGGGACTTGGAGCGAGCGATGCGCTCGATCCGGAGCGTTCTGGCGTGGTGTTCGGTTCCGACTACATGATCACCGCGCCGGACGATTTTGCCGCGGGGATTCAACAATGCATCGACGAAAGCGGCGATTTCGACTTTAGTCGCTGGGCGACCGAAGGCATGCCGCACCTGACGCCGTTGTGGTTGCTGAAGTACCTTCCCAACATGCCGGCCAGCCACGTGGCGATCTTCAACGACATGCGCGGCCCGAACAACTCGATCACGCTTCGCGAAGCTTCGGCCAACGCCGCGGTCGGCGAGGCCACGCGCACCATCCTGCGTGGCAGCGCCGAAGTGATGCTGGCCGGTGCTACCGGCACGCGCATCCATCCGATGAAGATCGTGCACACGCTCACGCAGGAAGAGGTGGCCCGAAACGGCGTCGAGCCGGCGCGGGCCAGCCGCCCGTTCGATCTCAATCGCGGCGGGATGGTCTTGGGAGAAGGCGCTGGAGTCATCGTGTTGGAGGAGTTGCAGCACGCCCTCGACCGCGGTGCGACAGTCTTCGGCGAAGTGCTCGGCACGGCGTCCAGTTCCGTTGCCAACCAAAGCGGCGTGGCTCAGCGCGAAACGGCGCTGGTGAATTGCATGAAGGGCGCGCTACGCAGCGCCGACCGGGCCAGTTCGAGCGTCGGTCACCTACACGCCCACGGCCTAAGCACGCGCAGTTGTGATGAGGCCGAGGCCCGCGCTATCCATGCGGTCTTTGGAGACGACGCGGCACGTTTGCCAGTCACGGCGGCCAAGAGCTACTTCGGCAACCTCGGTGCCGGCGGCGGCCTCGTGGAACTCATCGCCAGCGTGATGGCGATGCGGCACAACCGTCTGTTCGGTGTGCTCAACTACGAAACGCCCGATCCGAAATGCGAACTGGCCATCAGCCGCGGCGACGACGAAGCAGGTAGTAGCTTCTTGAACGTCAGCGTTACGCCGCAGGGACAGGCCAGCGCCGTGATCGTCGGTTCGGTCGACGCGTAAGCGCACTCGAGCCGTACGGCGAGGATGCCAAGCCGCTGATAAACCCTCGGAAGTCCTCGTCTCGGGGCGGTTTCTGACCGCTTACGTCGATTTTCTCGCTACGGCTGACGGAACTCCGACGCCTGGCAGGCGTTTCATACTTGGGCATGCGGCCCACCTCGGGAAGCGCGTGCTCGGGCGGAACCCTCCACCGGAACTAGGAGCACTCCCATGAGGAAGTTGGTCGTCCTTGGCGTCGCGATGGCGATCCTGGTCTGTGCCCCCTGGGCATTTGCGCAGCGGGGACCCGGGCAACGCGGTGGGGGCCGCGGCGGATTCGGCGGGCTCGGGCTGCTGGGACAAGGCTCCGTGCAGCAGGAACTCAAGCTCAACGACGAACAGATCACGAAAGTGGATGAGTATCTGGCTAAGCAGCGCGAATCGTTCGCCGAGTCGCGCGATTTGAGCCGCGAGGAACGCCGCGAGTGGTTCATGAACCGCGCTGAAGAGGATCGCGAAGCCCTCGGATCTCTTCTCAACGATCAACAGCGAAAGCGGTTCCAAGAGATCTCGCTGCAACTGCGCGGCGGCGGTGCGCTAGCCAGCCCGGAAGTTTCGAAAGACCTCGGTCTTTCGGAGGAACAGCGTGGCCGCGTTGGCGAGATCCTGGCTGAATCTCGCGAAGAAATGCGAGAGCTCTTTCAGGGCGGCGACCGGTCGGCCATGCGCGAAAAGTTTGAAAGAGCTCGCGAGGCAACGAACAAGAAGCTTGAGGACGTGCTGACGGCCGATCAGCAGGCCAAGTGGAAGGAAATGCAAGGCGAACCGTTCAAGGGACAGATTGGCCCGCCCGCGCGTGGCGGCGGCAATCGGCGGCGACGCAATCGCGACGACGCCACAAGCGCCATTCCGGCCGCACGAGTCGTTTCCACGGTGCTGACGGCCTTTCGCAGTGACGATGACAAGTCCGAGGCCGACCAAGCCGACCAGGACAATAGGACGGCGAAGACAGGAAAGAAGCAATCCGCCAAGGCGAAGAGACATGCCCAGGGGCGCAAACATCACGCCCGCGATGGCCAGGGGGGCGGGAGCCGCCACTACATGGGCCGTCGCGCCGAAGCTTGGGCCCACGTCGAGCGAGCATTGGGCCGCCGTGGCCATCATCCGCGACAGATGGTCTTTCGCGGGCACGGCTTTCAGGAACATCGCTTTGCACGTGGACCTTACCGCGGACGAGGTGCATGGGCGATGCAAGCGCGTCGAGCATGGGCGGGCGGTCCGCCGCACCACCGTGGGATGCACTTTGCCGGCTGGAATCGCGTACGCCATTTTGGATTCGACCAGTCGGGTCCCCGATTCGCTTATCATCGGCCGCACCGCGGTCACCATCGCCATGGCTGGTCGCACGGCGGCCCCGATCGGCGGATGTTGGCTCGCCAGGATCATCCTGACCGACATTTTGGTCTGCAGATGGCTCACCGCGGCGGAGACGAGTACCCACGAGATTTCCAAGTGGCGATGCGACGGCATCGAGAGCATGGACCGGCAGAGCACGGTTTCCGCGGGCCGCACCCTCATCACGGTCCTTCGTGGATGCATGGAATGCCTTCCGGTCGACCGATGATGCATTTCGCCGGCTTCCGGCGTCGCAGGGAATCCGAAGGCGACCGCGATCGTCATCATCGGCGGGGTGATGAGTCACATCGCAAGACGAAATCCGATAAGCCTTCGCGAGAGAGCGGCAAGAGCCAAAAGAAAGACGCGGACTAGACTGGCGCTCTCGGGCACCTACCGCCCGACCCCCCCAACCCGTACAAGGTGCTCTTCGAGTGCCTTTCATCGGCCCGGCCATCCGTCCCCCCTCGGTGGCCGGGCCGATTTTTTCTGGAAGCGCGCAGCGACGTTTGAGGGAGGCCGAATGGGTCTAAGTGCTTCCCATCCAGCACCTTGACACCTCGCCAGCAAACCGATATCTTTACCGGATTGCGGATGAGTGTAAGTTGTGTTGCGAAAACGATTTTGGGTTTTCGCCGCCTGCCGAAGCGGTGGTCCGTCGCTTGCGGCGGCGTGGGCGGTATTCCCTAAGCACGGCGGAACATGGCGGGTGTCATCCTCGAGAACGTGTCGAGGGCTTACCCGGGTGGTGTTCTGGCGGTGGACGGGGTGGATTTGGAGGTGTTCGACCGGGAGTTCCTGGTGCTCGTTGGGCCCAGCGGCTGCGGAAAAACCACGACCTTGCGGCTGATTGCCGGGCTCGAGGGGCTCGACGGCGGCACGATAACTATCGGCTCGCGCAGGGTCAACGATGTCGCTGCCAAGGACAGGGACATCGCCATGGTTTTTCAAAGCTACGCCTTGTATCCGCACATGACCGTGTATCGGAACTTGGCGTTTGGCTTGGAGTTGCGGGAGGGCGTTGACCGGTGGGGGCGACTAGTGGGCTGGATCTTGCCCCGGCGAAACGCCCGGCTTAAGGCCAGGCGGGCAGCGATTGCCGATCGAGTGGCCGAAGCGGCTCGCGTGCTGGGCATCGAGGATCTGCTCGAGCGGTATCCGCGGCAGTTGTCCGGAGGACAGCGGCAGCGGGTCGCCTTAGGGCGCGCGATCGTACGCCAGCCGGCTGTGTTCCTGTTCGACGAGCCTTTGTCGAACCTGGACGCGAAGCTTCGAGTGGAAATGCGGCGAGAGCTGAAACAACTGCACCAGCGGCTCGCCACCACAATGGTTTACGTGACGCACGATCAGATCGAAGCCTTGACGTTGGGCGAGCGGATCGTGGTGATGAACGAGGGAAAGATACAGCAGGTCGGCCCGCCGATGAGCGTATACAACTGGCCGGCGAATCGGTTTGTGGCGGGGTTTATCGGGACGCCCGCGATGAACTTTGTCGATGGAGAAATCGTTCAAACAACGGGACTTCATTTTCGGCGGGACAACTGGTCGGTGCCCGTGACCCGTCCATTGAAGGTTGATATCTCGAAACGGAACGCCGTATTGGGCGTCCGGCCAGAGGATGTGCGGCCCGTGCCGGCTGGCAACGAGGCCCAGCCTCAGGCCGTCGTGGAATTGGTCGAAATGTTGGGCGACGCGACGGTCGCCACATTGCGGCTGGATGATACAAATTGCGAGAGGAAAAATACTTACGCATCGCACACCGGTGCCGCGACTCGCGTAATAAGCAAGACGGAGCCGCGCGGCGACCTGCGGCCCGGAATGCGAGTCGGAGCCGACTTGCGATCCGATCGGGTGCACGTTTTCGACCCAGTGACTGGCGACAATTGGGTGCGACCTGACGTTGCCCTCGCTTGAGGCGATGGCTAGGAGTTGATGGGAAGGAGAGGACCAAACGTTGTCCATTCGGAGAAAAACCGCCTAAACACGTTGTTCTGAACAATCCGGCGAGGGAGAGCCCTGCCAGGCCAGTCGTTTCCCCGGGGACAGGCGGATGACCCCCACAAGACGGCGAGCGACGCGAGGCACGGCTCTGCCCGACAATTCGAGCTTCACGAGGGATCAAAACCATGAACGCCAACGAAATCCTGCGGATCGTCGATGCCATTCACCGCGACAAGAACGTGGAGAAGGAGATCGTTTTCTGCGCCATCGAGGCCGCGCTCGTTTCGGCTGCCAAGAAACAGTACGGCGAAGAAGAGGATATCGTCGTGCACATCGATCGGCAGGACGGTTCCATTAGCGGCACGCACAATGGAGTGCCGCTCGACCCGGAAGAGACCGTCGGCCGAATTGGCGCTCAAACTGCCAAGCAGGTAATGATCCAGAAGATCCGTGAGGCCGAACGCGACTCGCTGTACGACGAATACCACGAGTTGATCGGCCAGATGATCACCGGGGTCGTGCAGCGCTATGAGGGAGGGGCGGCCACGGTATCGTTGAGCAACGTTGAAGCGATTCTGCCACGTAGCGAGCAGATCCCCGGCGAGACGCACCACCCCAACGAACGCGTCCGGACCACTGTTTTCGAAGTGCGTAAGGCCGGCAGCCGCGTGAAGGTGATTTTGAGCCGCACGCGGCCGCAGCTCGTCCAGCGGCTCTTCGAGCAGGAAATTCCTGAGATCGCCGACGGCGTGATTGAAATTCGCGCCATGGCACGCGAGCCCGGCTACCGCAGCAAGGTGGCGGTGAGCAGCTCCGACCAGCGCGTCGATTGCGTGGGCGCTTGCGTCGGCGTACGCGGCAACCGAATCAAGAACATCGTCGACGAATTGGCCGGCGAACGCATCGACATCGTTCGCTGGAGCGACGACCTGCAGGTGCTGATCCCCAATGCCTTGCAACCGGCAGAGGTCGAGGAAGTGATTCTCTGCCAGATGCTGGGCCGGGCCATCGTGCTGGTGCGCGAAGACCAGCTTTCGCTGGCCATCGGGCGCCGCGGTCAGAACGTGCGGCTGGCCAGCAAGCTGTGCGGCTGGGATATCGAAATCATGACCCGCGAGGAGCTCGACGAATCCATCGAGCGGGCCGTGGTGGGATTCTCATCGCTCGAGGGTGTCGAGGAGAGTTTGAGCGAAAAGCTGGTTGGTGAGGGTTTCCTTTCGTACGACGACCTGTCTATCATCGAGCCCGATGCCCTGATGGAAATGGGCGAGCTGACCGAGGAGCAGGCCGGCGTCATCGTCGAGCAGGCCGAGGCCAAGGCTCAGGAGGCCGAGGAAGCCGCGGCGCTCGAGCGCCGTCGCCAACGGGAGTTGGACCGCATCGAGGCCGAGACGGCCGCGGCCCAGGCAGCGGCGGAAGCCGAGGCCGGCGAAAAAGAGGCCGGCAAGGCAGAGTCCGAGGCCGTGTCGACGAGCGAATCCGCTCAGGCGGCCACGGCCTCCGATGCCACCGCGTCCGAGGGTGCACCCGCTGAGGGAGCGGAGGCCAGCTCCGAGGAACCGGCGGCTTCGGAAAGGGTTGCTGCGGCTGCCGGCGAAGAAAGCGAGTCCCAGGAAGCGGCAGAGGACTCGACGGCAAGCGAACAAGATGAGAGTGCGGAGGAAAGTGCGTCGAGAGAGGCGGCCGCGTCGCCCCCCTCTTCGACGGACGGATGAAGTCAGAAATAGGGAGACTCGTCCATGAATTAGGGTTATTCTTTTGTGTCGCGCCGCCATCGTGGTGGCCTCGACACGACCGAGGAGGGCGCAAACTTGCCCGTTCGTATTTACGCATTAGCCAAAGAACTGAAGCTCGATAGCAAAGTCCTGGTCGAGATCTGTACCAATGCGGGAGTAACCGGCAAGGGCTCCGCGCTGGCCAGCCTCACCGACGAGGAAGTCGAGAAGGTCAAGGCCTTCATTGCCGGGGGCGGCCAAAGCGGCAAGGCTCCCGCGGCCAAGGCGCGCCCGAGCGCGGGCGCCACCGCCGACACGACGCCCGAAGTGGTGCGCCGTGAGGACTACATCGCGCCGGGCGGTACGGCGCCGGATAAGGTGCCGGTCTTGCCCGAGCGCAAGAAGAAAAAGCCGGCCGGCGAGGCGCCTCCGGAGAAGCCGACCGCGCCCAAGCCCGCCGTCCCCAAGCCGGCCGCCATTAAGCTGGCGCCGATGCCCGAGGTCGCGCAGCCCGAGCCCGAGCCCGAGCCGGAGGTCGAAGCTCAGAAGCCCGACCTGCGGCTGCCCATGGATGCCATTCGAGCCGCCGGGCGCGGCGGCAGCAAGCCGCTGATCGATCACGTTCGCAAGACCCAGGGCAAGCGTCGCGACACGGGCGACACCGAAGAGCCGCAGAAGCCCACGAGTCCACGAGAGCGGTCGCGCTCCAGACACGGCAGCGGCGGCGACGGCCCCACTCCCCAGCGCGGTCGCCGTGGCGGCAAAGGGACATTCGAAGAGCCGAGCATGCCCGTGGGGCGCGAGCAGCGCCAGCTCAATCGTCGCCGCGCAAGTGAATCGCGCCGCGGTGACGACGACGAGGCTCCACCTCGCCGTCGCTCGTCCTCCCGCACCATTCGCCGCACCGGCGCGAACACGGCCGCCCCGCGCAAGAGCAAGGTCACGCTCGAGTTGCCCTGTACGGTGCGGAGCTTCTCCGAGGCCATCGGCTTGCCCGCTCAGCAGGTGCTGCGGCACTTGCTTGAATTGGGAACGATGGGCAACATCAACTCGGAGATCGAGCCGGAGACGGCAGAACTGCTTGCCGTGGAGTTGGGCGTCGAAGTCGACTTCAAGCACGAGGTGGATCTCGCCGAACAGGCTCTGAACCAGATTCTCGATGAGCCCGACGATCCGGCTTCGCTCGAACCTCGGCCGCCGGTCGTCACGTTCCTGGGTCACGTCGATCACGGAAAGACGTCGCTCTTGGACCGCATTATCGGCACCGATGTCGTCAGCGGCGAAAGCGGCGGCATTACTCAGCACATTCGCGCTTATCAGGTCGACAAGGACGGTCGAAAGGTTTCGTTTGTCGACACGCCGGGCCACGAGGCGTTTACCGAGATGCGCGCCCGCGGTGCCAACGTCACGGACATCGCGGTGCTTGTCGTGGCGGCCGACGACGGCGTGATGCCGCAAACCGAGGAAGCCATCAGCCACGCGAAAGCCGCCGAGGTGCCGATTGTCGTCGCGCTCAACAAGATCGACTTGCCGGGAGCAGACCCCGACCGTATCTACCAGCAACTGGCCGCTGCCGAGTTGTTGCCTACCGAGTGGGGCGGCGACACCGAAGTCATCAAGACCAGCGCCACGGTGGGCACCGGCATCGACGATTTGCTGGAAACGCTGCTCACCTTGGCCGAGCTGCGCGACTATCGCGCCAATCCGAATCGCGCGGCGACCGGCACGTGTCTCGAAGCTGAGCTTCACGAGGGCCGCGGCGTCGTGTCCAAGGTGATTGTCCAGAACGGCACCCTCAAGGTCGGTGACGCGTTGGTGTGCGGGTCGGCCTTTGGCCGCGTGAAGGCCATGTACGATACGCTGCGTGGCCGCAACACGTACGATGAGGTCGGACCTTCGATGCCGGTCAACATGACCGGGCTCGATGTAGCTCCCGACGCGGGCGAGCACTTCTATGTCTTGCCCGACATCGCCACGGCACGCGAGATCGCCGAGGACCGGGCCGGCAAGACGCGCCGCGCCACGCTCGGCGTAACGCCGCAGCACGTCACGCTCGAAAATCTCTTCGACCGGCTGGGCGAAAAAGAAACGCAGACGCTCAATATCATCCTTCGTGCCGATGTACGCGGATCGATCGAGGCGATCCAAAAAGAACTGACCAAGCTCGTGCACCCGGAAGTGAAGATCAAGGTGTTGCAGGCCACTGTCGGCGGCGTCACCGAGGCCGACGTGCATCTGGCCGACGCCTCGGATGCGGTGATCATCGGCTTCAACGTCGTGCCCGACGAGAATGCCCGCGCACTGGCCGATGCCCGGGGCGTGCAAATCCGCCGCTACGAAATCATCTACAAGGTAACCGAAGACCTGAAGGCGGCCTTGGAAGGCATGCTCGAGCCGGAGCAGCGCGAAGTGGATCTTGGGCGGGCGCTGGTGCAGCGAACGTTTTCGATCAGCCGGGTCGGCACGATCGCCGGTTGCCGCGTGCTGGCTGGTGTGGTCCAGCGCAACTGCCGCGTACGGTTGACGCGCGATAGCCGCATCATCGGCGACTATCCCCTCGAATCGCTGCGCCGCGAGAAAGACGACGCCCGCGAGGTGCGCGAAGGACTCGAATGCGGTATCAAGCTTGGAGGCTACAACGATTTGAAGGACGGCGACATTCTCGAGTTCTACAAGGTCGAGGAAGTCGCTCGCACGTTCTAAGCCCCCCTGCCCTTTCGCCGCAATCCAATCGCAATGACTTCACGCCGCGTACTAAAGGCCGCCGAAGCGATTCGCGAGGCCGTCAGCATGGCCATTTTGGTCGAGTTGAAGGACCCCCGCGTGAGCGACGTCACCGTGACCTACGTAGAGGTCTCGCCCGACATGCGGCAGGCCAAGGTGCACGTATCGATCATGGGGGACGAGACCAAGCAGCAACTGGCGCTGCGGGGGCTGGAAAGTGCGGCGGGATTCCTGCAAACCAAGGTAGCCAAGCGAATTGATACCCGTTACACCCCCCGTTTGGCGTTCGTGCTAGACTTGGGGGTAAAGCGTTCGATCGAGATCAGCCAGATACTGCAGGAAGTGCTGCCCCCGACTGCCGACCCCGAGACCAACCCGCCGGCCACCGCACCCGATGACGAGCCTGCGCCTGAATAAGGCTTCGGGCGTGGCGGCACGCGTCCCGCCCCCACATAGTTCTCCATAAGTTCGAGACCAGAATGAGTAGCACGAACAAGGCAGCGTTGTTTAACAAGACCCACCGGGTGCTCAAGCGCACGTACAAGGACGTGCCGACGAAGTACGACCAGACGCTGTTGTTGGAGTCGCTGCTCTTTGCGTCGTGCCTCGAGAATGCGCGCTGGGAGGTCGCTCAGCCGGCGTTTGAAAAGCTGCGCGATGCGTTCTTCGATTGGAATGAGATTCGCGTCAGTACGGTCAAAGAGCTGGCCGAGGTGCTTTCGACCTTGCCCGAGCCGAGCGAGGCGGCCACTCGGGTCAAAGGCGTGCTGCAGAGCGTCTTCGAATCGGACTACTCGTTCGATCTGGAGCATCTGAAGAAACAGAACATCGGCGCCGCGGTCAAGCGCTTGCACAAGCTGCAAGGCGCCACGAACTTTAATGTTGCTTACGCCACGCAAACGGCACTCGGCGGACATTCCATTCCCGTCGATAAGGGCACCCTCGGCGTGCTGGTCGTGCTGGGCGCGATCACGCCTGAAGAGGCCGAATCGGGGGTCGTCCCCGGCATGGAACGCGCCATTCCCAAGAGCAAGGGGCAAGAGTTCGGTGCCCTGCTGCATGAGTTGGGGGCCGAGTTCTTCGCGACCCCGTTCTCGCCGACGGTGCGCGAGTTGCTATTGTCGATCGCCCCGGACGCCAAGGAACGCTTTCCCAAGCGGGGCGCGAAAAAGGCGGCCAAGAAATCGGAAGCCGAGGTCAACGGCAAGAAAGATGCGAAGCGCGGCAGCCGCAAGGAGCCGGTGGCCACGAAGAAGCGAACCAAGACCGAAAAACGCCCGGCGCGGGCCGCCAAGAGCGCTTCGCAAACCAAGAAAAAGCCGGCCCGCACCGCCAAGAAGACCCCCGCCAAGGCGCTGGCCAAGCGCAAGCCGCGCTAGCCGGCCGGCATAGGCTGCATTGGCCGGCCAGGTACAATAAAACGGCGACGGCACAGTTCCACACCCCCGGGGCATCGCGTCCTGCATTGGTGAGGTTTCCTTATGCGTACGATAAGCATCCCGCGTCGAAGCCGAGGCCGAACAGCAAGTCCCCTCCCGGTGCTCTTGGCGGGACTCCTTGGTTGGCTGGCCGCCGTACCCTGGGCGGCCCCCGCCATTGCCGAGCCCGAGGTCCCCACCGCCCCGGCTACCGCGACGCCCGTGGAGACGCCTGAGGCGGACAAAGGTGATTCGGAACCCCTCGACGTTCTTCAGCTCGACGACGTGCCCGAGCTTCTCGTCCCGGTGCGGCCGCGCACCAGTCGCGAAGAGGACCACGTGCGGGCGCTCGCGCTGTTTGCCGCAGCGCGGGTGGCCGAGCAAAAGCAGGATTACGAGACAGCGCTGCGTAACTATCAGCGCACATTTCGCTTTGACCCCAGCGCGGTCGCGGCCCTGCGCGAAATCGTACCGCTGGCGTTCAACTTGGGCTGGCAGGAAGAGGGCGTGCGCTACGCGCTGCTCCTGGCCGAACGCGATCCGACCGATGCCGGGTTGCTGCGGCGTTTGGCTTTGTATCTGACCGAAGACGGCGAAAGCGAACGCGCTCTGAGACTGTACGAGAAAGCCTTGGAACTGAGGCGTGAGGCCGGCGAAGAGCCCTCGGCTGAAACCGTCGCTATCTGGATGGAGATGGGCCGCCTCTACTACGTGGCCGAGCAGTTCGACGACGCAGCTCGCTACTTTGCGAAAGTGGACGAGGCGCTAAAGAATCCCGAGGCGTACGATCTCCCACCGAAAGTCCAGTCCGCGCTGCTCAAGCGGCCCCAACTGACCTATCAGCTCTTCGGCGAGGCCTTCCTCGAAGCCGGCGAGGTCGACGCCGCACGGGCGGCGTTCGAATCGGCACAAGCGGCCGAGGAAAACGAGGGCCAGCACCTGTTCAACCTGGCACGCGTCGAGGCGGCCAAGAAGCGTCCGGCGCAAGCGCTGGCCAAGCTGGAAGCATATTTCGAGGGCAAGCACGCCAAGCAGGGTACGGCTCCCTACGAAGTCCTGCAAGAATTGCTGGAGGAGCTGGGACAGGAAGACCAACTCATCGCGCGCCTGGAAAAGTACCACGAGGCCGACCCGGAGAACGTGCCGTTGGCATACTTCCTGGCAGAACGCTACCGCGAGGCGGGCGACTACGACAAGGCCGGCCCGCTGTACCAGGCCTTGGTCGAACGCCGTGAGCAGAGGACGCCGATCGAGGCTGTTCGCGGTCTGGTCGACGTGCGCCACAAACAACAAGACGCGGCCAAGTTGCTCGACGTTCTTGGGCAAACCGTCGGACGCGGTCGCAGCCTGTCACCGCTCGGCGAGGTTGGCGAGGAACTCATCGCCGACCAAGAGGTTGCCGGGGCGGTCGTGGATGAGGCCCAGAGGCGGCTGGCCGCCGCGCCCGACCAGGCGGACTACGACCAAATGATGGCCGCGGCTTTCTTGGCCCTAGGGATCGAGAAACTTGAAGCCGCTGAGAAGTTCTTTGACGCGGCGCTCGAGGCCGAGAGCGCCGAACCGGCCCAGGCGCTCGTGGCTTGGGGACTCGAGCTGTTCATGAAGGGCCACTACGAGCGCGCCGCGAAGATCTTCAAGCGGGCTTTGGAGGAAGAGGGCCCGACGGAAGATAACCCGGCGCTCTATTTCTATCTGGCCGGCGCACTGGAAATGAGCGGTCAAACCGACGAGGCGATCGAGCAAGCCCGTAAGGCGGCCGAATTGGAAGAAGACTCGGCGCGTTTCGCCAGTCGCGCAGCTTGGATCCTGTTTCACGCCAAACGCTACGACGAGGCCCGCAAGGAATACCTGGCCCTGCTGGAAAAGTTCGACAAGGATCGCGAATCGCCGGAGGTGCGGGAGGTGATGCGCGATGCTCGACTGGTGCTGTCGAACATGGATGCTATCGAGGGCAACCTGGATGAAGCCGAAGAATGGCTGGAGCAAGTGCTCGATGAGTTTCCCGAGGATCCGGGCGCGATGAACGATCTCGGCTACCTGTGGGCCGATGCCGACAAGCACCTCGACCTGGCCTTGTCGATGATCGAAGTGGCGGTCGCCGGCGAGCCGGCGAACATGGCCTACCGCGACAGTCTCGGCTGGGTATTGTTCCGCCTGGGACGCTACGACGAGGCGGTAGCGGAGTTGAAAGTTGCGGCCTCGGCCGAAAACCCCGATGGCGTCATCTTGGACCACCTGGCCCAGGCGCTTGCCAAGCGTGGCGACGCCGAGCCGGCAATCGAGTATTGGCGTCGGGCCGTCAAGGCCTTTGAGAACGAAGGCAACGTCGAGATGGTAGAGAAAGTTCGTGGGCGGCTGGAGCGGTTCGAGAAAGAAACCGCGTCAGATGCGGACTCCGCAAAGCCGGAGCAAGACTCGCCCGCGGAAAAGGAGCCGGCGCAGACCGCGACGGCGCCCGCTGACAGCGAAGAGAAATAGAGAGCGAAATTCATGGCAGGTCATTCCCATTGGGCCAACATCGCCCGCAAGAAGGCGCTGGTCGACAACAAGCGCGGCAAGCTTTGGAGCAAATTGTCCAAGACCATCATCGTGGCGGCCAAGCACGGCGGCGGCGATCCCGACTCGAACCTCAAGCTGCGCTACGCGGTCGACGCGGCCAAAGCCGTGAGCATGCCCAAGGACAACATCCAACGGGCGATCAAGCGCGGCACGGGGGAGCTCGACGGCGGCAACCTGGAGGAAGTGCTCTACGAGGGCTACGGTGCCGGCGGCGTGGCTGTGCTCTGTGAAATCTTGACCGACAACCGCAACCGCACCGCGGGCGAGATCCGCAAGATTTTCGAGGTCACCGACGGCAAGCTGGGCGCCACCGGCTGCGTTGCCTGGATGTTCGATCGCAAGGGCGTGTTTATCGTGCCGTCGGATTCGATCGACGAAGAAACGCTGATGGAACTCGCTCTGGAAGCCGGTGCCGACGACGTGAAGCGCGAGGGAGATCAGTTTGAGATCACTTGCGATCCGGCGGTGTTTGCCGAAGTCGGCACGGCCCTTTCCGACCAGGAGATTCGAGTGGAATCGAGCGAGATCACACGGATTCCTCAGTCAACCGTCGACTTGGATACCGACACAGCCCGCAAGGTACTGCAACTGATGGAAAAGCTCGACGACCACGACGACGTGCAGAACGTCTCGGCGAATTTCAATATTCCCGAAGAGGCCATGGCCGAGATCGAAGGCTGAGCCAAGACAGGTGGCCTGCCGGCGGTCTGTCGGCCCCTTCTCCACGCGCCTCATTGCGGGTTTGTAGCGGCGGCCGCCCGCTCTTCGACGGACCCGGCGTTTGCACCGGCGCCTTGTGCGGCAGTGGCCGCGATCATTCGCTCATTGAAGTGGTGAGGAAAAATGCGTGAGTAGTTGAGCCGAGTCGCCAACTTCAGCAGCTCTTCGCGGTGCTTCGGCGACTGTTGTGCCAGGGCGATGAGCGCAGTGACCTTCTGCCTGGGCACTAGTGCGAGGTTTCGCGTCTCATCCATGTTGAGTTCGCTCGCGCGTCGCAACATCTCGGCGATCGCCACCTCTTCTCTGCGTCCATCGTCCAACTGGGAACATGCGCGGTTCTGCCAGTATGCCGCGCCGGCGTGGTCGCCGGCAGCGCGGTAGGCCACGCTGAGTTGTAGGCTGTCCATTGCGTCCGCCCCACCGTCGTCGGCCTGCAGGGCTTCGGCAGCCCGGTCATACCTTCCGAGTTCCAGGTTTGCCTGGTAGCGTAAATTGGCGGCGTACTTGGCCAACTCGGGGCGATCGCTGGCGGCAAGGACCGCGGCGAAGTCGCTCGTCAGATAGGCAGCCGTGTATTCCGACAAAGCGATCGCCTCGCGGGCATTTGGCCCATTCTCGCCCATCATGGCAAAGCCTTGCACGTATTCCTCGCTTGCGTGGCGGACATCGTTCATGCGCCCCTGGGCGGCGAGGACTGCGAGGAGTTCGAGGTGCGGAACCAACTGGTAGGGCTCTCGGCCGAGCGTTTCGCGCAACTCGCGCTCGACTTCGGCAAGCTGTCCCAAGGCGGTGCGATTGGCCCGCAAACCGTCGAGGAAATCCGCGTCGTCGGGACGCAATTCGAGCGCCTTGGCATAGGCTGCCTCGGCAGCAGAGAACTCGCCGCAATTGTGCAGCAAGAAGGCCTTGGCAGACCAGGGATACGGATTCGACGGGTCGGCGGCGATCGCCCGCTCGTAATACGGAATCGCCTTCTCGTAATCGGACTCCAACCGTCCCATCAAGTAGAGAACGGCTGCGCTGCTGGGATCCTGTTCAAGCCAGGCCTCGTACCGTCGGCGAAGCTCGTCTTCCTGCTGGACAGTTTCGCACAGGTCCTGTGCCATGCGGTGCCATTGGAGCCGCACTGGGAGAGCGTCGAGGCCCGTAGCAAGAAACTCACGAGCCCGCTCCTCCTGGCCTTCGCTGGCTGCGACCTGTGCATATGTCTCGAGTGCCGCCTTCGAATCCGTCCCAAGTGCCAAATGCGTCTCGGCAAAGGCCAGTTGTGTATCGACCGAGACAAGCCCCGGCGGCAAATAGAAGATCTCTTCGGGCGCTAGTTGAAGTACGCCGACGCGAGTCTTGGTGACGCTCTTGGATCCTTCCACCTTGATGGTCTGGGGGAACTCTTCGAATGGGAAATCGACGTCGTGAAATGAAACGAACGCTTGGCCGGTTTCCAGGCGGCCCGAGCCGCCGGGGACGGGCTTTTCGGAGTAGACCGCTTCCTCCCACACGACGGCCCCACCGCCGCCCGCGTTGAGCACGTATACCGGGCTATCGACGAATCTTTCCCAGAATCCGGCGGTGATGTCGAATTCGTCGTCGGCAAGCTGTTTGCGGTCCGCAGTGACCACCGCACGGTGATGGCCCTCGGCGATTGGAAAGGCGGTCCTGCTTCGCGCGGCGACCACCTGCGGTTCACCCCCATCGACGCGCACTTCCAGCGGTCGGTCGAAGCCGTTGACCAGGTGCAGCGTGCGGTGGGTCGAAATGTAATAGTTGATGCCAAACACGCCGACAAGAATCACCGCGGCCGCTGCAGCGATCAGCACGGGCACCGAGCGATAGAACGGTATGGTTGGCAACAGCGAGCGATCGCTGCCCGCGAACCTTTCCGAGGTCTGGACCCACTTGCGGAACTGCTTGTCGGTGCCCAGGCCGGGAGCGGCTTCGTGAGCCAGGGCAAAGGCCGAGCAGGCCTCGGCGTGCTGCGCTTGCGCCTGATACGCACGCCCGAGCTGGATGTAGACTGCGGGATCCTGACGCGCCGTGATCTGGGGCGTTTCGTTGAGCAGGGCTTCGGCTTGGGCTGGTTTGCCCTCGGACATCATCGCCAGCGCCACGGCGCGCTTGGCCGCCAGGTTGTCGGGTTGCAGTGCAAGAGCCCGGCGGTAGCAGGCCGCCGCTTCCGTTGGACGGCCACGGAAATCGTGCCATTGCCCGATCGAAAACTGCACGTCCGCGTCGTCATCGAATCGTTGCTCGATGCCCGCGGCGAGTTGTTCGGCCTCGTCAAAGCGGCTGAAGGCGGAGAGCGTCTGCAGCAACTTCAGCGACGCCTGAGGATCGTCGGGACTCGCACTGAGTTCCTCAGTACCCTCGGCAATGGACTGCTCCCGCAACTGCTGCCACTTTGCCAGCGCAACGCTGCGATGCCGCCGGCAGATCGAGCAGTCGCTCAGGATCTGTTTGCGACCCAGGGGAAGTACGGGGATGAAGAGAACGACGAACCAGTAGATCGTCTCGTACTCGCTGAGTTGCGCGGTGCGCTGGCAGAACTCGCACTCACCCTCGTAGACCCGCAGGTTTTTCTTGCCGTAGTAGGTCGTGCCGATGCCGTTGATGGTAGCGGGCATGATGCGTCTCGCCGGGGCTGATGGGCTGCTGCCTCGCCGGAGATTATCCACACCCCACGTTGGTGGGGCAACGCCAATGACGGGTTTTCGTGCATTTCGCGAGCTACACCAGTTCGCGAATCGGCTCGCCGCTATTCAGGATCGGCATCGGCCGCCCGCTGAAGTCGTCGAACGACTGGTGCGGGTCGATTCCCAGATGGCGGTAGATCGTGGCCAGCAGATCCTGCGGAGAGAGTGGGCGTTCCACCGGATGTTCGCCCTTGGAATTCGTGGCGCCGACAATCTGCCCGGTGCGCAGCCCGCCACCGGACAGCAGCGCCGAATATGCCTGCGGCCAGTGGTCGCGGCCGTGCGATCCCGTGGCGCTGCGGTAGCTGATTTTCGGCGTACGCCCGAATTCACCGACGGCCACTAGCAACACGCGACGATCGAGTCCGCGCTGGTAGATGTCCTCGACGAGCGAAGCCAGCGCGTGGTCCATGTACGGCAGTCGGGTGCGCATGAAGCCGGCAAAGTGGCCCGGCCGCCCGGCGTTGTCGGGGTGATCGTCCCAGTTCGTGAACTCGGGCCCGCTCTTCGGCGTGTTGGCGTAGATGGTCACGACGGCGGTGCCGGCTTCGGCAAGCCGACGCGCGAGCAGGCAGGCCTGCCCCCAAACGTTCTTGCCGTATCGCTCACGCGTGGCATCGCTCTCGCGGCTCACGTCGAAAGCCTCTGCGACCTCGGGACTGGCCAGCAGGCCGAACGCCTGTTCGCGAAACTTGTCGGTGGCTTCCAGGTCGGCGTGCAAGTCGAGGCCGCGGCGCATGCGATCGAGCTGGCCGAGCAGCCCGCGCCGATCGGAAAGCTTCTCGGCGTTGAGCCCGGCGGCCAGCTTGAGATGCGGCGGTGCATAGTCTTCGGCGGCCGGGTCGCCCGCGGCGAATGGCTGGTGCTCGACGCCGAGGTAGGTAGGCTGCGTCATGTGCAGCCGTCCGGGGATGCCGACATTGGCAGGCATGGCGCTGGCGGTGCTCGCTCGCAGGCGGCTAGCGATCATCGCGAAGTCGGGATGCTCGCTCTTGGCCGAGGACGTAGGGTCAAGCCGGCTGGGCCGTTTGCCGGTGAGCACCTCGATGGCGGCGTCGTTGTGGATGTTGATCTCGTGATGCAGCGAACGCACCAGCGCGATTCGGTCGGCAATCGCGGCTTGGCGCGGGAACAACTCGCAGATGTCCATCCCCGGCACGCTCGTGGCGATGGGGCGAAAGACGCTCCGATACTCGCTGGGGGCCCCGGGCTTGAGGTCGTAGGTTTCCAGGTGTGAGGGCCCGCCCCACATGTAGAACAAGATCACCGACGTGTCGTGTGCCGCCGAACCCGTCGCGGCGCGAGCCCGCAGCACGTCGGCCAGCGTCAGGCCGCCGAGTGCCAGCGCACCGGCCCGCAGAAACTCGCGTCGGTTGGGAGGGCCGGGGCTAAGCGCGGGCCAGGAAAGATTCATGCGCAGCACCTCAGGAGGAACCGGGGCCGCGCACTATCTTAGTGGATCCAAGGCGGTTGGCAACCGAATTACCGGCTATCGCCCTGCCTTACTTCTTGCCCTTGTGCTCGACCTTCGGCCAGTAGTGGCTCTCGAAGGTCTGCTCGTTGAACTCGGGGCTATTGTCGTGGTCGTGGCATTTCATGCACACGTTCTCGAAGGCGAAGCCCGCGGTGAGCTTGAGCTTCTGACGCTCGGTTTCCCTGAGTGTACGATTGCGGCCTTCTTCGGCGGCTACGTGGGCAGCCGCCGGGCCGTGGCAGTTCTCGCATTGATTGCCGGCCAAATGCGGCGTTTCTGCCAGACTCACGAAGCCGGTCTCATAGGGGTAATACTCCTGCGGATTCCAGCCCGTCGAGTGGCAACTTATGCATTCGGCATCATATTGTCGAGGAGGATCGAGCTTGGTCAGCGTCTCGGTGGCGTGTGCGTGCTTGGTCTTGCTCCAGATGCCGTAGGCAGTCGGGTGGCATTCCTTGCACGACGCCGAGCCGGCGAATTGGCCGGCCGGAGCATCGCCCTCGAGGGCCCGCGGATGGGGCGAACTCTTGAGCCCCAGACCATTCCACCCCAATTCCCGGAGTTGGTCCTGATACGTAGCCATCAACTGCTGCATGGCCGGCGACTCGCCGTAGCGCGAATCGAGTGCCACGCGCTGGAATCGCACGGGATCTTGCGGATCGTCGTAGAATCCCGCCACGATCACGTACATGCCCTTGGGGGCGATTTCCACTAGCGGGGCACCTGAGCTTAGCTTCTCCGGCTGCAAAGGAGGCACGTCGCGGCCGTCGGAGGTGACCACGACGTTGAACTGCGGGAACTTCCGGGCCAGCTCCTTTGTCTCGTCGACGGTCGCATGCGCCAAGAGGATGCGCACATCGCAGCCCTGCAATTCGCCCACCACTTGCTCGAGCGCTTCGTCGGCGGGCTGGAAGACGATATCGCCGTTGTTGACTTGCTGCTGGTATTTTTCGCCAAGTACCGACGTGATACCCAGCGTCATGCCGCCGGCCTCGACGATGCGCGTTTTCGGTGTCAGATCGAACAGGCTCACGTTGGCCGATACGAAGATGCTGTCGGCCGGGTCGGCACCGGCCACGGCGGCCAGGATTTCGCCGGCCGAGAGCCGTAGGTCGTCGGGACCGAAACCCGAGGCCAGGTATCCCATCTTGCGGAGCGCTTCGGCGGAGATCGCAAACTTGATCTCTGCTTGGCGGCCGAAACGCCGCACGGCCGAACCGACGTCAACCGCGGCGACGGGCCAGCCACGGTCTTCCAAGTCCTGTAACAGCGAGTGGCGTCGGCTGATGCCGCCTTTTTGCTGATCGAGCCCGGCGCACCCACACGGCTCAAGGTATCCATCCTGGCGGCCGCTGATGACCAGCGCCAACTTGGGTTGCGGCCAGCCCTCAAAGAACTTGCCGTTTACCGCGATGGGGTCGAACGGCGGCCGGTCCTCTTTGTCGTAGGCACCATGCGCAGCCTCGGTGCGGGCCGGCGGCTGGTTGTCTCCCGACGACAGCGATGCGGTGACCGGGGGCGTGTTTCCGTCACCGCATCCCCAGGTCAATGCGCAGATCAACGCCGCGAGCCACGGCATCGTCGAGGCGGTATGCCGATATCTTGTATCCATGAGAGACCCTGGGATCCGTCCTGGTCGAAAGATGTGTTTACCCGGCATCTTGCCGGGCCGCGAATTATCGAGGACCGGTTAGTCCTCGATGACGAATTTTAAGTTGATCCGAATTTCTTTGACATCGGGGTGATTCTTGATGCCAAGCACGATCAAGCCATAGTCACCCTGGTCGGTGCCCAGGTGGATTGCCGGCTGCTGGCCGGGCGGAATCGTGATTTCTATCGGTATGCGATTTACCGCATCGCTCAGCGGCTCCGATTCGCCCAGCTTCAGCTCGATGTAGGGAGGGTCGACCGTCTTGACATCGTAGCGAACGTCGTTGCGTGCCGGGCCGCGTGCCAACAGGGTTAGCTTGCGGGTGGTTCCCTTCTGGCTTTGGACATCGCCCAGGTTCAGCACACTGGAGCTACTTCGCCAGTCGGCGCCGACGATCGACAGGTCGCTAACGATAGTACCTTCGATCGGCACGGGGAAATCCACGCGATCAGCCGACTCTCCCATCTCGAGGGTGAGGCGGATTGTCTGCCGAAACGCCCCCAGGGGCAAGCCCGGTTTGAGTGTGACCCAAACGCGGTAGCCCTTCGTCGCGCGGGCAGGGAGTTGGTCGGACGGAATGCTCTCCACCTCGGCGTCGAAGTGCGATGGATGGGAGGTCCCGGTGAACTTGTAGTCGGCGATCTCGAACGGGCCGTCGAGGTAGTAGTAGGCCTTCAATTCACCCCGCGCCGAGTCCCCCGCCGGCACGCTGCTCAAAACAACCTTGTCGGGAGAAACGGAGTAGCGGCTGCTGACTAGCCCGCGAATGTCGAGTTCCACGCGAGGATTCTCGGGGTCGTTGGTATGCACCACGGCCGTTTGCCGAAAGGGCTCGCTTCCGCTTGGCGTGTATGCAACTTCGACCTCGGCACTTTCACCCGGGGGCACCTCGGCACGGCTCACGCTGGCGATCGTGCAAGCAGTGCAAGTGGTCGAGCCGGCCTTCAGGGTAAGTGGCCCCGTACCGGCATTCGTGAATCGAAACGCATGCTTGACGGTGGAATACCGTTCCACGGAGCCGAAGTTGTGCGCGCGGCTGTCAACGATGAGCCGGGGACGCGCTCCTGCCTCTGCGGCCTGCGGTCCGCGAAAGGGTTCGGGGAACATACGCGTGGGCGGTGCCCCCAGGTCGGCCCAACTGATTCCGACACCCAGGAGCGTTCCGCATGCAACGCTTGCAATCACCACCCAGCGAACCTTCACGCCGACCTCACTACGAACTGCCGAGAAACGCGTCAAACCCGCAACTCTACTATTCTACCGTTCCGCTCGGTGGGAGCGTAGGCTGGTCGCCGTCGCTGGCAAGAAGTCGATCGAGTTTGGCCTTGATATCAGCAGAAAGCTTCTTATCGGCGTGCGGCGTCAGGCGGTCCAGCTCCAACGCCCTCGCAGCAAACTTCCGAGCGGCATCGGCTTGATCGTCTTGGCTCAGCGCAAGGGCAGCTTGGGCCTGCGTCTGGGCCGAGTTGGGATAAAGCTCCACGGCCCGCCGGCAAAGCTGGACAATTTGGTCGGCGAGCTCGGGATTGGGATCCGCCTGGTACTGCTGCTGGTACCAGGCGGCAAGCTCACGCCAGGCCGCGCTGGAATGTCCGCGCAGCGCCATGATGGAAGTTGTCGCGCGCAAGAAGCGGGTGCCCCAAAGATCGGACGTTGGCTCCTGTTGGAAATGCGCCAGGCTGAGTTGGGCGATCGCTTCCCAAGGTTCCGACGACATCGGGTCCGCGGCGGCTGCCTCAAGGAACAACTCGATCCGCCGTTCATCAGTTAGACCCGGAGCAGTCGCCCGCGCCATCAGTTCGCGCTGCGTCAGCACGGGCAACAGAGCCGTGAAGTAGCAGGCCGCGGCTGTCGCGAGCGTCGTGACTAACGCGACCGCCGACACGAGACGCTGCCGCGAGCCGGTCGCGACCGAGGCGGTGGGCGCCGGATCGGTGAAAGCATTGAGTCCCAGAGCCAGCAACAACCAGAACGTTCCGGCTACGCCGGGGAAGGTGAACCCTCCAGCGGCCAGCAGATGGATGACCAGTACCAACAATGCCACCGCTGGCAATCGTGGCGGCAGTGTGCCACTGTTGATCCAGGGCCATAGTATCGCGATCGTGAGTCCGCCGCTGGCAACGATTCCTACCAACTGTCCCAGGGTCATCGAGAAGCCGAACGGCCCGCCGATGACGAAGGCAAACAGCGCTCCTGCGGCAGCGCCGCCCAGCGAGAGGCGCAGGGCGTCGTTCGCAGCGCTGCGTTCGGTAGCGTCGTCAGCCACGGCGCTCGGCGTTTGCCAAGTCTGCCAGCCGAACGCGGCGAGCAGAACGATCAAAGCGAAGAAGGCCAGCGTGCCGCCCGTGGCCCAGGTTTCCAGGAGAAAGTTGTGCGGATCTCGGATCTCCTCGCTGGCTTCCGGAAGCTTGTACTGCGTGTAGTAATTCTGGAAGTTGCCGGGTGCGACGCCCACAATCGGATGTTCGGCGATCATGTCGAGGGTCGCTTCCCAGTACTGCACGCGGTATTCGAGCGACTTCGACGCTTCAGTGAGTACTTCGGCGTCGACGCCGCCGGTGGCAACGGCATACCCGAACGCCGCGACAAACACGAGGGCCAGCGCGGCGATCGCCCGCCAGGCGAAGAGGCGTCGAAAGCTATCCAGCGCGAACGGTAGCATTACAAGTCCGGCCGCGAGCGCCACGTAGGCGCTGCGACTCTTCGAGAGTACTACACACACGAGCAAGGCCGCGATGCAGATCAGCAATCCCGCGGCGCGCAACAATGCTGCAGTCGGCATCCGCCCGGGGTCCGTTCCGGCAAGTCGAGCCTGAAGCATGCCCCACGACACGCCGAGCAAGACGATCAGCCATGGCGCCAGCACGCCCGCCAAGGAGTTGGTAAGCGCAAAGGTCGCCAACGGCTCGGTGCTGGCCAGACGATCTTCAAACCGCGCTCGCTCGGGGGAGCCTGGCGGGTACCATTGGCCGAGACTTCGCAGCACCTCGTCGGGGTTTTCGGCATACGCTGCCCGCTCGGCCGGCAGTTCGACGGCCACCTGGTAGAATCCGTACAGAGACAGCGCAACGGCCAAGGCGATCATGATCGCAACGACGACACGTGTTTCGAGTGCCGTGACGATCAGATGGCGCGCCAGCAGAAACACCAGACCGAACCCAACCCACTCCCACAGCATGTTGAGAGTCGGCCTCGGACTGCAGATCGCGACGAGTGATGCGATTTGGCTTGCCGACGCGAACAGCGTGACCAGTACGGCCAATGCAGCGCTGACGACGCTCACACCGACGAGCGTAGCAGCCGCGGCATCAACGAAATGAAAGCGCCTGGCGAAGTGCCCCTGCCGCAAGACGAGCAGCAAGTAGCCGGCCGTGAGAATCAACAAAACGATCGTGAAGGGATGGCCATCGCCCAGCCAGGCGACTCCCTCGCTTGGAACCAGCGGCCGCGCCACGCACACGGCCACAAATGCGGCCAACAGCCACACGCGAGCCGACGTTTGCTGCGTCGGCGTCGATGCTGGCTCATTGGACTTCGGTTGGTTGCGTCGCGGTTTCATCAGCGGCCGTTTCCAATTGCGGGGAGTTCGGCCTGGACGTCTTCCGCTGGCTCAGACGGTTCAACGCCCGACTCGGCGGGGGCAGCGACGATCTCTTCGAGCCGCTGTGTGAGGTCCTCGGGCAGTCTCACGTCGGGGTCAACCAACTCATTTAGTTCGAGCGCCCGAGCAGCATGCCTTCGCGAGGTTTCCGAGTCTCCCGTCACATGCAGCGCCACGGCATAGTCGCCCTGCGCGACGGGAGAGTTGGGATAAAGGCCCGCAGCGCCGGCAAACTGCGTGACGGCTCTCTTGGCGAGTTTGGCGTCCCTGCTGGCAACGGAAGCTTCCCAGTACAACTCCGCTGTCTCACGCCAGGCGGCGCTCGAATGCGGCGCCAGCGCAGAGACCATGCTGGCGGCGCTGACGGTGCGATCGCGCCACTCGACCGAATCTGGATGCTCTTTCAACTCGGCCAAACCCAATCGCGCCAAGGCGATCCACGGTTCGGGCGCGAAGTCGTCGGCCTTGGTCGCCTCTAGCAACTCTTCCATGCGGCGGTGTTCGCTCAACCGCGGATCGGTCGCGCGCGACATGGCTGCCCGACAACGGAGAATCGGCAGAAAGGCGGTTTGATAGCAGCCGATGGCAACCAGGATGACTGCTGCGAGCGCTGCCGCTGGACCCAGTCGGTCGCGCAAGCCGATCGTGCTGCGATTGGGAGCCGTCGCGGCTTCGAGTTGATTGGCCGCAAGCGCCATTAGCAACCAAAACGACGCGGCGACGCTGGGGTAGCCGACGCCGCCGGAAGCCAGCCAGGCCAGGCAGAGTACCAGCACGCCCAACGCTCCCAGTTGAGTCGGCAGATTTCCCGAGCCGATCCACCACCAAAGGACGGCCAGCGTTCCACCGGTCACGAGTGCCGCCGGGAGTAGCTGCGCAGCGGGCAAGCCGACGCCGAACGGGAGTCCGGCCGCGATGGCCAGTCCGGGGCCAATGACGGCGCCGGCGACCAGCAGGGACCGCGTGTCTGCCCTCTGCGACGCGTCCTCGGTCTCGGCCGGGGCGCGTTCGAGCGACAGGACCTGCCACGCAAAGATCGCGAGCACGGCGACGCCGAGCGCGAAGGCCGGCGTGCCCGCCGTGGCCCAGATTTCGAGCAAAAAATTGTGCGGATTGCGCACCGTTCCCTGCGTCGCCGGCCGCTGGTATTCCGTGAAGTAGTTCTCGAAATCGCCGGGACCCACGCCCAGCGTCGGGTAGTCGCTGATCATGTCGAGCGTTGCCTGCCAAATCGGCTCGCGCGATGCGAGCGTGTCGATCGCCTCGCGAGTGCCTTGGGCATCGAACGCCCAGACGGCTCCACAGGCGACAAGCGTGGCGGCGACTGCGCCCGCGGCGGCCCCTATCCGCTTCCCGGGCGGTAAGCTGCAAAACGGCTCGACGATCCACGGCACCAGCGCGAGCCCAACGCCTAGCGCGGCGATGGCGCTTGCGCTTCTGGTCAGCACGACGCAGCCCAGCACCGCAACCAGGCAGACGGCCAGTATCACGACGCGCACTATTCCAACACGGTCGCGAGGAAATCTGCCGGGTGCGTACATCGTGAGGGCGACTCCCCAGGCGACGACGAGCCAGGGAGACAGAAAGCACGCCAGCGATTCACTCGAACCAAACGTGGCCAGGGGCACGGTGCTTTCCAGTTGTCGCTCGAATCGAGCGCGGGCGGGGGAGCCGGGCGGCGGCACGCGGCCCAGGCGTGCCAGCGACTCCTCCGGATCTTGTCGGTACGCGGCAAGTTCGGCAGGCAAGGCGACGAGGACCTGATAGTATCCGAGACTCGAAACCGCGACCGCCACGCCGATCATGGCGGCCACGAGTCCACGCGCTTCCAGCGGTCGGACAACCAACTGCCGGGCCAGCAAGTACACCAGCCCCAGGCCGGCCCACTCCCAAGCCATGTTCATAGCCGGCCGCGGACTCGACAGACGGCGGTCCAACTCCAGCGTGTTGCCGACGCCCACGACGGTATTGAGCACGCCGATGGCCGCGCTGCCCATGCACCACAGAACGAAAACCGCCACCGCCGCGTCGAGCAGGCGCCATCTCCGTGTGAATCCGCCACGGGCTACGGAAATCGCCAGATAGGCGGCCGCCAAAATCGAGAGAACCAGTGTGAAGCCCTGCCCGCTGCCGGTCCTGGCTGCGTTTTCGCTGGGCAAGAACGGCCGGGCCACGCAGACGGTGACGAATGCCGCCAGCAGCCAGCAGCGCACGCGGTCCATCGGCTCCGCATTTGCAGTGCCCTCGTGCTTGGGTTCGCTCTTCTTCTTCGGCGATTTCATCAGAGCTTCGCGCCGGCGATGATGCCCCCGGGCCGCTTGCCCGTGTGGAGGCGTCACGATGTTCCGGTTTCTACGGACGCATCTTGCGCCGCGCCGTGGTTTCGAGGATGGCGATGACGCTCAGTAGACAGGCAATCACGAGCACTACGATTATCGCTCCGAGCAGGTTGACTTGGGGCAGCACAAGAGCCCCCAAGCCGCAGGCCGCCGTCGTGAGGTAGATCGTCAGCACGGCTTGAGTTTTCGTCAGCCCGAGTGCCACGAGTCGATGGGAAAAGTGGTTCGTATCCCCCTCGAACACGCTCTTGCCGGTGGCCAGCCGGATGCAAATCACGCTGATCGTATCATACAAAGGAACCGCCAAGACACACAACGGAGCCAGAATCGAGTGACGCGGCAAGCCGCTGCCGGAGAATGTCGCCAGGATCGTGGTCACGCCGAGGCACGCACCGATGAAGTAAGCGCCGGCGTCGCCCATGAACAGCCGCGCCGGTGGCGCATTATGAAACAGAAAGCCGATCAGGGCTCCGGCCAGCAGAAACAGAAACCCGCCGACGAAAAGCTGCGGCTGTCCTGAGCCGCCTTCGGGAACCAGCAAGAGGAACACGGCCAGGAGCGAGGCCGCAATGGCCGCCACTCCGCCGGCCAGCCCGTCCATGTTGTCGAGCATGTTGAACGAGTTGACCAGCCCGACGATCCACAGCACGCTGAGCACGCCGGTCAACAATGGTGCGTCGACGAACAGGGTTAAACTCCAACCGCGGCCGAAGACGATTGCAGCACCGACGACGAACTGAACGCCGAGACGCAGTCGCCAGTCGAGTCGGCGGATGTCGTCGACGAGCCCCAACAACATCAAGAGGGTCGCTGCCGCCAGAAAAAACCAGAGGCTGCGCGAAGTCTCGACCAACCCGGGCAGGTGTGGCTGGACGTACGCCGCTACTTCAGCGGCCCAGTCTTGGGGACCGCCCGTGTCGACGGCCGCGGAAACATCCCGGTCGTAGTAGCTACGGTCCCAGACGCTCAGCGCGATTTGCCCGATGAGCAGCGGAACGACGACCCCCGCCCAGATCGCCAAGCCACCTCCCGACGGAACCGGCACCGCGTGTACCTTACGGTTGCCTGGTTGATCAACCAGGCCCCACCTCGGTGCCAGGCGGCGAACGGCGAATGCCACCAGCGCGCTGACGACGAGAGACGGCACAACTGCCGCGGCGACAAGCCAGTTCACGGCCGACGTCCCTCCCGCAGGCGGCCCCGCAGATAGTCGCGGCACTGGCCGAAAAACTGCTGATAGTCCTCACGGCGATAGTCGGCGAACGTCCAATCGCGCTCTTGCCAGCGGCGGTCTTTGAAATACAAGGTTACCTCGGCGTAGATGCCGCGAGAAAGGTAGAGTCGATGAGCGTGGTCCTTTGTCGAGGCCAGCACCAGCTTCGCCGGCGTGAGATAGCCGGGGTCGAGATTCAACGGGCGCTCGTCGGCGTGGTTTCCACTTCTAGCATAGTCAGCCTCCCATTGGTTTGTCTGCAACTTGAGGTCGACTAGCGCGGCGGGGTCGATTAGACGTTCGAAAGCCCAGAAACGCTTCACGAGACCTGGGCCCATGGTCGGCTCATAGTAGTCGGTGGCCTCGAAAGCGAACGGCTCGCTGTCCAGCGCCACCGGTCCCCAGGCGGCCTCGGCCCTGGCTCTGGACCAGTCGAGGACTTCGGCGTGGCGGCTGAACGCGGCCAGCAACAAGAGCACCGGTTCGGGCGAAGTCGTGCATCCCATTGACTGAGGCCTGCAAAACGCGTTGGTGGGCGCCGCCCGTCGTCGACGGAGTCACCGCGTCGTGAACGGCGCGGCGTCAGTCAATAGGCTTTGGCCAGCACGGCGCGCATCGTGGTCGGCTGACCCGTGAAAATGCACTTGCCCGACACGGGTTCGCCAAATCCGTCCTGGTCCGCCAGCGGGATACAACGCACGGTGACTTTGTGCTTCGCCAAGATTTCCGCCGTCTCCGATCCTTCGCAGATGTGGCAAACGGCGAAGCCGCCGTGAATCTCCGGCTTCTCGACGTTATCTGGCGTAAAAAACTCCTCGAAGTCCGCCAGGCTCGTAATGGTGCGGGTGTTTTGCTCGCGGTACTCGAGCGCCCGATGGAACAGGTTCTCCTGCATCGCGGTCAGTTCGCTCTCGATCAGATCGACGAACTCGCCGCGCGGAACGGGCGGTTTTTTCTCACCCGGAGGAGCATCGCGCCGCTTGGGCATCAGCGTATCGCCCTCGATATCGCGAGGGCCCACTTCGACGACTACGGGCACACCGCGCTTGACGTGCTGCCACTTCTTGTCGGCTCGCGGCAGATCGCGCTCATCGACCAGCGCACGAACGGGGCCGTCCTCGTAGACCTGCTCGGCCAATTCGCTCCGCAGCCGGTGGCAGTACTCAAGCACGGGACCGCTTTCCGCGTCGTTACGATAGATCGGCAGGATCACGACGTGCTGTGGCGCCAGCCGCGGCGGCAGCACCAGCCCATCGTCGTCGCCGTGCGTCATGATCAGCGCTCCGACCAGGCGCGTGGACACGCCCCACGACGTCGTCCAAGCAAATTCCTCCTTGCCTTGGCTGGAGAGGTACTTGATCTCCTGGGCCCGCGAGAAGTTTTGGCCCAGAAAATGCGAAGTGCCGGCCTGCAGTGCCTTGCGGTCCTGCATCATGGCCTCGATGCTGTAGGTGTTGATCGCCCCCGGAAAACGCTCACCGGCCGTCTTTTCGCCGCGGATGACGGGTACGGCCATGTAGTCCTGGGCAAACGTGGCGTACACGTCGAGCATCTTGAGCGTTTCTTCTTCGGCTTCTTCCCGCGTGGCGTGTGCGGTGTGGCCCTCCTGCCACAAGAATTCAGTCGTGCGCAGAAACATTCGGGTTCGCAATTCCCACCGCACGACGTTGGCCCATTGATTGATCAGGATCGGCAGATCGCGATACGACTTCACCCAGCGAGCGTACATGGCGCCGATGATCGTCTCGCTGGTGGGACGCACCACGAGCGGCTCCTCAAGCTCGCCGGTGGGGACGAGACCGCCCTCGGGACCGGCTTCCAGGCGGTGATGCGTCACGACCGCACATTCTTTGGCGAAGCCCTCGACGTGCTCGGCCTCCTTTTCGAGATAGCTGAGCGGGATGAACAGCGGGAAGTAGGCATTGACGTGGCCCGTGTCCTTGAACAGCGCATCCAAGGCGCGCTGCATGTGCTCCCATACGGCGTAGCCCCAGGGTTTGATGACCATGCAACCGCGGACCGGCGAGGGCTCGGCCAGATCGGCGGCGCGAATCACTTGCTGGTACCACTCCGGGTAGTCTTCCGCGCGGGTGGGGGTGATGGCAGTTCGGGGGGCCTTGGCCATGCGTAATCCTTGGCGAACGTGGTGGCCGAGAAGATTGAAGAGGCGTATTTTACGTCAGGTGCGCCGGCATCAACAATGGGAAACGCCGCGGGCCTTGTTCAGCGGAGTAAGGCCTCGTAGAATTCAGGGCTTTCCCCCCTTTCTCGCCCTCTAGCGGTGCCTTCACTGGGCACCTTAGAAAGCTTCTTCATGTCCCGGCGGTTCGTCAGCCAATTGGCTCACCAGGAATCGGTCGACCAAATCTTTCTTGCCAGCGAAAAACAGTTGCGACCCAATCGCAACGGCAATCTGTATCTACAGCTCGACTTGTCGGACCGCAGCGGTTCGATCGGCGCGCGGATGTGGAATGCCAGCGAGGCCGACTATCGCAGCTTCGAAAACGGCGATTACGTGCGCGTCGAGGGCTCCACGCAGCTCTTTCAGGGCACGATTCAATTGATCGCCAGCGCGATTCGCAAAGCGCCCGAGGCGGAAGTCAATCCCGATGACTTCATGATTCTCGGCTCCAAGGAGATCGACAAGCTGGTCGTGCAGCTTAGCACCATGCTGCGCAAGATGCGCGATCCACATCTGGTGAACCTGGCGGAGTGCTTTCTGGTTGACGACGAATTTATGCGCAAGTTTAGTCGGGCCCCGGCCGGCGTGAAGAACCATCACGCCTACGTCGGCGGCCTCATCGAGCACGTCGTGAAGCTGATGGAACTGGTTTCGAACGTTGCGCCGCTGTACCCGGGGATCAACGCCGATCTGTTGCTGATCGGAGCGTTCTTGCACGACATGGGGAAGATCGACGAGCTGACCTACGAGCGCGATTTCGCCTACAGCGACGAAGGACAACTCATCGGTCACTTGGTAATCGCGATTGGCATCCTGGAGAAGAAGCTGCGCGAGGTCGAACGTCTGTCTGGCGAGCCGGTGCCCGGGGAGCTTGCTCTGCGGCTGCGGCACATGATCGTCAGCCACCACGGGCAATACGAGTACGGCAGCCCAAAACTGCCGATGACGCTCGAGGCCGTGGCCCTGCACTATCTCGACAACCTCGACGCCAAGCTCCACTCGTTCGATCAATTGATGCGCGACGACCCCAACGTGGAAAGCTCCTGGACGACGTACAACCACTCGCTGGGACGCAAACTCTTCAAGGGAGCCGGCAAGGCGCGCGCCGGTTCGTAGCCTTCGGATGAGCGTCGACCCCATCAAGAGAAAGCCTGTCCCGGTGCGCAGCGAAGATATCGAAAAAGAAGTGCTGCGCCTGGTAAACGAGCCGGGTTACCGCCCCCAAAAACCGCGTGTGCTCGCCAAGAAGCTGAAGCTCGACGAAGAGCAGACCCGCGAGTTGAAGCGCACGATCAAGCAGCTCGTCAAGGCCGGTCAGCTCAGCTACGGAGCCAACCACCTCGTCGGTCCTCCGGTGACCGATTCCAAGCAGGGCGGCTATCGGGTTACCGGCATGTTTCGCCGCGTCGAGGCCGGTTTCGGCTTCGTCCGACCCGCCGGCAGCGCGCCCGGCGCCGACCGAACGCAGGATATCTTCATCTCCGCAGCCGACGCGGGCGACGCCGCCACCGGTGATACGGTCTTGGTGCGGCTCAAGAAGAAGTCGGAGCACCGGCGCCCGAATCCCGAGGGCGAGATTGTCGAGATCATCGAGCGCGAGACGCACCAGTTTGTCGGCACCTACTTTGAGGAGGCGGGCGCGGCCTATGCCCTGATCGACGGCAGCCCCTTTTCTCACCCGGTCGCGCTGGGTGATCCCGGCGCCAAAAACGCCCGGGTCGACGACAAGGTCGTTGTCGAGATGGTACGATTCCCTTCCCACGCACACGCCGGCGAGGCCGTGATCGTCGAAGTGATCGGCAAGCGCGGAGCGCCCGGCGTCGACACGCTGTCGATCATCCGCGAGTTCGGGCTGCCGGAAGTTTTTGCCGACGATGCGATCGAGGAGTCGCGCGAACAGGCCGACAAGTTCGACGAGAGTATCGCACCCGAACGCACCGACCTGACCGACCTGGTGACGATCACGATCGACCCGGTCGACGCACGCGACTTCGACGACGCGGTATCGCTCGAGCGAACCGACAAGGGACATTGGCGGCTGGGCGTGCACATTGCCGACGTGTCGCATTTTGTCCGCCCGGGCACGGCGCTCGATCGCGAGGCGTACGCCCGGGCGACCAGCACGTACTTGCCCGACCGCGTGCTGCCGATGCTACCCGAGATCATTTCGAACGGGCTGGCGAGCTTGCAGCCGGACCGCGTGCGGTACACCAAGACGGTGTTTATCGAGCACACGCCCGAGGGCGTGGTCGTGGATATCGAGCCGATGTCGGCCGCAATCAAGAGCCGGCGGCGTTTCACCTATGAGGAGGTGGACGACTATCTGGCCGACCCCGAAAAGTGGCGCGACAAGCTCGATGCCGAGGTGCACGCGCTGTTGGCCAACATGCGCAAGCTGGCCGCCGTACTTCGCGAGCGGCGTTACCGCCGCGGCGCCCTCGAGCTGACGATGCGCGAGGTGAAAGTCGACTTGGACAAGGATGGCCGCGTGTGCGGGGCCCACCTGGTGGAGAACACCGAAAGCCACAAGATCATCGAAGACTTCATGCTGGCGGCCAACGAAGCCGTGGCCGAGACGCTGGCCAAAGCCGAGTTGCACTTTTTGCGACGAGTGCACATGGCGCCTGACCCGCGGAAGCTGCAAGCGCTCACCGAATTTGTGGAGGGGCTGGGATTTCGCGTCGAGAGTCTCGAGAGCCGCTTCGAGTTGCAGAAGATTCTGGCCGAGGTGGAGGGCCAGCCCGAGGAGCGCGCGGTCAACTACGCTTTGCTGCGCAGCCTGCAGCGCGCCGTCTACAGCCCCGAGGAAGAGGGCCACTACGCTCTGGCCAGCGACTGCTATTGTCACTTCACCTCGCCGATTCGCCGTTATCCCGACTTGACCGTGCACCGTCTGCTAGAGGCGTTGTTCACCGGCAAGAAACCGCGCAACGACTTCGGCGAGATGGCGATCCTGGGCGAGCACTGCTCGGACCGCGAACGCCGCAGCGAGAGTGCCGAACGCGAACTGACGCGCGTCAAGCTGCTCGACTACCTGAGCGCGCGCATCGGAATGACGATGGAGGCCGTCGTCACCAGCGTCGAGGAGTACGGGCTGTTCGTCCAAGGTGTCGAGCTGCCGGCCGAGGGGCTCGTGCACGTCAGCTCGCTCTCCGACGACTATTACCGCTACGACCGCAAATCACATACGCTCAGCGGCTACCGCTCGGGCAACCACTACCGGCTCGGCGATCACGTCGTGGTAGCGGTCGCCCGGGTGGATATCGACCGCCGCGAGCTCGACTTCCGCATCGTGTCGCGCAGCGGCCAGCCGAAGCGCAGCCGCCGCATCGGCAGCAAGAAGGAGCGCAAGGCCAAGAAGGACAAGGAGAAGCAGAAGTCGAAGAGGAAGGACAAGCGGCGGTAGCAGAGCCTATTTGCTTCGTGGGAGCGGCGCGATGCCCACCGGAAAACCGGGCGACCATCCATACACCGATATCGTCGTACACGGTGCCGAGGTATACGGATCGGAAATCGACGATCTTGTTCGGGAGATAGCCAAGGAGTGCTCGGAATCGATTCGTACGGCGGCGGCCGACCTGCTCTTGAAAAACGATCCTTGGCCGCGTCACGCCGTTGATAAAGTGTCGCTACGCGAGGAATTGATGCGTCTGAAGAGTAGCTCATCCTGAGCCACTCCACTGCACCGGCCCAGATCCCCCGGCGAATTCGGGGATGAAACGTACGCATCACGCTGCCACCCTAGGCATCTCGCTCGTGGCCGCTACAATGACCACTGAAGTTCGTCTTCATTGGCATCTCGTGGGTTCTCGAACGCCGATTGGGCCTTCCGCGGTCCTTAAGGGGCGAGAGTCCGATTCATACCTCTCGGGAAACGACCACCCGAATGACCAGTACCCTTGCGCAAACGCCGCTGCACTCGTGGCACGCCTCGCACGGCGGTCGGATGGTCGATTTCGCGGGGTGGTCGATGCCCGTGCAGTACACGTCGATTGTCACCGAACACCAGGCGACGCGCACGGCAGTCGGACTATTCGACGTTTCGCACATGGGCCGCGTTCGTTTCGGCGGTTCCGACGCCGAGAGCTTTCTCGATTCCATCGTCACGCGCCGCGTGCGCGGTATGCAGCCGGGCCAGATTCGCTACGCGCTGGTCACCAATCAGGACGGCGGCATCCTTGACGACGTGCTGGTCTATCACCTGGCGGACAGCTCGAGCCCCTATCAACTCGTCGTCAACGCGAGCAACCGGCAGAAAATCCTGGCTTGGCTCGAGTCGCATCGCACGGCCGACGTCGAGATTTACGACGCGACGTGCGAAACGGCAATGATCGCCGTCCAGGGCCCCAAGGCGCTCGAGATCGCGCGCCCCCTGTCGAGCGTCGATCCGGCCTCGTTGCGTTACTACCACGGTGCGTCGAGCGAGATCGCCGGCACCGAAGGTCTCATCAGCCGCACGGGCTATACCGGCGAGGATGGTTGCGAACTCATCGTTCCGGCCGGCTCGGCCCCTGCCCTGTGGGAACAACTCGTCGCGGCTGCCGAGCATGTCGGCGGATGTGCCGCCGGACTGGGAGCCCGCGATACGCTACGGCTCGAGGCCGGCATGCCGCTCTACGGCCACGAGCTCAGCGAAGACGTCAATCCGTTTCAAGCCGGGCTGGCCTTTGCGGTCAATCTCAAGGACCGCAGCTTCCCCGGCCGAGACGCGCTCGCCAAACTGCGCGATCAAGCGAACATGCCCGTGCGCATCGGCTGGGAACTGGCCGGCAAGCGCGTGCCGCGTGAGGGTTACGCCGTACTGGCCGACGGGCAGCCCGTGGGGCACGTCACCAGCGGAACGTTTTCGCCCACGCTCGAGAAGCCGATCGCCATGGGCTACGTCGATGCCGCGTTTGCTGCTCCGGGCACCGAGGTAGCCGTCGACGTTCGCGGGCATGGCGAGCCTGCCCGAACGGTTGAATTGCCGTTCTACCGCCGCACCAACTAACCGCACCTCGCATAAGGATTCGAACCGTGCAGCCGCAAGACTTGCTCTACGCCAAGACACACGAATGGGTCCACGTTGAGACCGACGGCGGTAGTAAGATCGCCACGATCGGCATCTCACACTTCGCCCTGGAAGCGCTGACGGACCTCGTGTTCCTGGAGCTGCCTGAAGTCGGTCGGCAAGTGAAGGCCGGTGACTCCTTTGGCGAAGTCGAAAGCGTCAAGGCGGTCAGCGACTTGTACAGCCCGGTGACCGGCGAGGTCGTCGAGGTGAATGCCGCGCTTCCGGACCAGTTGGGACAGTTGACCGACGACCCTTACGGTGCCGGCTGGATTGCGAAGATCAAGATCAGCGACGAAGCGGAGCTACAGAACCTGTTGGCCTACGCCGACTATGAAAAGCAATGCGCGGAGGAAGGACATTGAGCTTGGCACAAGCGCGCTCGAATCGCGTCGGAGACGCACGCGGTGAAGCCACACAGCACGACGAGACCATGCCCTACGTTGCGAACACGACCGACGACCAGCGAGCGATGCTCGACGCGATCGGACTGGAATCGCTCGACGAGTTGTTCGAGGCGATTCCAGAGGAATTGCGACTCAAGCGTCCGCTGGCGATTCCGCCGGCTCTGTCGGAGATGGAGCTCACGGCGCATCTGACAGCCTTGGCCGGCAAGAATGCCTCGGCCGGTGAGAAGGTTTGCTTCCTCGGGGGCGGAAGCTACGACCACTTTATTCCTGCGATCGTCGATCACGTCGCTGCCCGGGGAGAGTTTTACACTTCGTACACGCCTTACCAACCGGAGGCCAGCCAGGGCAATCTGCAGGTCTTTTTCGAGTATCAGACGCTGATCACGCAGCTCACCGGCATGGACGTCTCGAACGCGAGCCTCTACGACGGGGGCAGTGCCGCGGCCGAGGCGGTGTTGATGGCCGTGACCACCACCAAGCGGCACGGACGCGTCGTGACCGCCAATAGCGTGCACCCGGAGTATCGCGAGATCCTCGCGACCTACTTGGCCAATCTGGGCATTGAGCTAGTCACCGTGGGCACGCCCGAGGGCACGGTTTCGCCCGCGGAGCTTGCCGCGCAGATCAACGGCGATACGGCGTGCGTGCTGGTGCAGCATCCGAACTTTTTCGGCTGTCTGGAGGAGGTCGACGCGCTGGCCGCCGCGGCGCACGACGCCGGTGCCCTGTTGGTCGTGGCGGTCGATCCCATCAGTCTCGGACTGCTGAAGCGCCCCGGCGACTATGGCGCCGACATCGTCGTGGCCGAGGGACAGAGCCTCGGCAGCCCGATGTCCTTCGGCGGGCCGTACCTGGGCATCATGGCCTGCCGCGAGCAACATGTTCGGCGGATGCCGGGTCGCATCGCAGGCGAAACGGTCGACCGCCGTGGCAAACGCTGTTTCGTGCTAACGCTTCAGACCCGCGAGCAACACATCCGCCGCGAGAAGGCCACGAGCAACATTTGCACGAACCAGGGACTATTCGCGCTGCGGGCCGCCGTGTATCTGGCCGCGATGGGACCCGTGGGAATACGCCAGACGGCAGAACTTTGCTTGCGAAAGGCGCGCTATGCATCCGGGCGGCTGACCGCCGATACGTCGCTCGTGCCCGCCTTTTCTCGCCCCACGTTCAAGGAGTTTGTCGTGCGGTGTCCCCATGGCAACGTCGAAGCCGCGCTCGAGCGCGCGAGCGAATCGGGCTACCTGGCCGGTGTGCCGCTATCGCGCTGGTACGACGACCTGGCCGACTGCTTCCTGGTGGCTGTGACCGAACGCCGCACGCAGGACGAAATCGACGGACTCGCCGCTTGTCTCAAGGAGCTGACCTGTAGCAATGCGTAACGCCCGAGCGACCCAACTGCTGTTCGAACTCGCGCGGCCGGGCCGCCGCAGTGCCCAGTTGCCCGCCTGCGACGTGCCCGAGGTGCCGCTTGACGATCTGCTGCCCGCCGAAGCGCTCTCCCCTGCCCCGCCGCCGTTGCCGGAGCTCTCGGAGCCGGAGTTGGTGCGGCACTTCACGAACCTGTCGACACAAAACATGTCGGTCGACACGCACTTCTACCCGCTGGGTTCGTGCACGATGAAGTACAACCCCAAGCGAAACGAGCGACTGGCCAGCCTGCCGGGCATGATCGACCTGCATCCCTACCAGCCGAGCGCAACGTTGCAGGGATTGCTGGAACTGCTCGACGGCTTGCAGCAGATGCTGGCCGAGATCGCCGGACTGCCGGCCGTATCGCTGCAGCCGGCCGCCGGCGCGCAAGGCGAACTCACATCGCTGTTGATCGCCGCGGCCCACTTTCGCACACTCGGCCAGAAACGCACCAAGGTGCTCACGCCCGACAGTGCCCACGGCACGAACCCGGCCAGCGCCGCCATGGCGGGTTTCGACACCGTGCAGGTCAAGAGCACCCCGGCCGGCTTCGTCGAGATGGAGGATCTGGCCGCCAAACTCGACGACAGCGTGGCGGTGTTCATGATCACCAATCCCAACACGCTGGGCATGTTCGATCGCCAGATCGGCGAGATCGCCAAGCGGGTGCACGACCTCGGGGGGCTGCTCTATCTGGATGGGGCGAACATGAACGCCATTCTGGGCATCACGCGGCCGGGCGACTTCGGCGCCGACATGATGCACTTCAACCCGCACAAGACGTTTAGCGGGCCGCATGGCGGGGGAGGCCCCGGCGCCGGGCCGATTGCGGTCAGCGAGGCGCTGGCGCCCTACTTGCCCGTCCCGGTGATCGTGCGCGACGGCGATCGCTACGAACTGGAATACGACCGCCCACAGTCGATCGGCCGCGTGCGGAGCTTTTTCGGCAACGTCGGCGTGTTGGTGCGGGCGTACTGCTACTTGCGAACGCACGGTCCCGAGGGACTGCGCCGGGTGAGCGAGAATGCCGTGCTCAACGCGAACTACCTGCTCTCGAAGGTAAAGCACATCTTTCCCGTACCGCAGGGCGATCGTTGCATGCACGAATTTGTGGCCAGCGGCGCCCGGCTGAAGAGCGATCGCGGCGTGTCGGCGATGGACGTCGCCAAGCGATTGCTGGACTACGGATTTCACGCGCCGACGGTATACTTCCCGCCGATCGTCCGCGAGGCGATGATGATCGAACCGACCGAGACGGAAACCAAGGAAACGCTCGACGCCTTCGCCGAGACCCTGTTCCGGATCACCGAAGAGCCGCCCGACTTGCTGTGCGAGGCTCCACACACGACGTCCATCAGCCGTCCCGATGAAGTTCGCGCCGCGCGGCAGCCGGTGATGTCCTGGCGGGCCGAATAGTTGTCTTGTCCTTCGCGGGCCTTCGCGCTCGGCCCGGCGTGCGATGACCGCTTCGAAACTCCCCTTGCCGTGCCAGTTGATCCTCGACGGTCCGGAGACCGGCGGCTGGCAGATGGCCGTGGACGAAGCCTTGCTCGAGGCGGCGGCCGACAACGAGATCGCCTACTTGCGATTCTACGGTTGGAGCGAGCCAACGCTGTCGCTCGGCTATTTCCAACCCTACCGCGACCGTGAGCGCCACGCCGCCAGCCGCGATTGTCCGCTGGTGCGGCGTCAGACCGGCGGTGGGGCCATACTGCATGATCGGGAGTTGACCTACTGCCTGACGGTGCCACTTGCCCATCCGTTGGCAGCCGACACCACGCGGCTCTATGAGGCCGTGCATGGAGCTTTGGTCGACGTGTTGGCCGGGTTTGGGTGTGTCGCCCAAATCAATCGCGGACCGGTCGCTGCCATGTCCGAGGAGCCGTTCTTGTGCTTCCAGCGCCGAGCGCCGCTGGACGTACTCTCGGGTTCTGCCAAGATCTGCGGTAGCGCGCAGCGACGCCGTCGCGGTGCGGTGTTGCAGCACGGTTCCCTGTTGCTGGCAGCCAGTAGCCACGCGCCTCAACTGCCTGGCCTCGTTGAGCTCACGAATCAGGAGCTGTCGCCGCGATCATTGGCGCAGAGCTGGCAAGCAGCGATTGCCGGCCGCTTGCAACTGCGGCTTGAGCCCGCGGAACTCGGCGAGACGGCGCGGCGTCGGGCACGCTTGTTGGTTCGGGAAAGATACGGCTCCCAGGCATGGAACCAGCGTCGCTAGCGGAGGCCCAGCACGGGGCCGCAAGGCTTTACTATTTTGCGTCTCCGCGCAAGGGCGAAGCGGCCGGAAATGCTGGAATTTTATTGCCAGAAGCCCGATTTATTGACATAATGCGGTATCAGGCAAGTGCCGGTCGCTAACGCGTTCTGCGACAGAGAAGGACCGGCAGACTTCAATTCCCAGTTGCGGCTATGCGCTTACGAGGCTCGTGATCGCGCCAGCGGTCCGCACTCGTTTCGATAGTTTATTGGTGTGCCTTTGGGCGGAGCTGCACTGAACCATGGATATGAAGCTAAAGGTCTTAGAGGGAAAAAACGCCGGTAAGGAGCTTGCCGTCAACGGCAAGAAGTTCCTGATCGGCCGTGCTGAGGATTGCCACCTGCGTGCCGGCAGCGAGTTGATCAGTCGGCACCACTGCGCGATTTTGGTCGAAGAAGGCTATATCGGCGTCCGTGACTTCGGTAGCAAGAACGGTACGTTCGTCAACGACGAGCGCATCGTTGGTGAGCGCGAATTGAAGACCGGCGACCGGTTGACGGTGGGACCGTTGCGCTTCGAGGTTCACCTCGCCCACGGCATCGGCGCTAAGAAGCAGCCGCCGGTCCATGACGTCAAGGAGGCCGTTGCCCGGACCGCTACGAATGCGGCAAAGGACCCGGTCGACGTTACCGAGTGGCTCAGCAGCGAGGCCTCGGCCGAGACGGCGACTCACGAGACGACCAGCTTCACGGACACCGACGCCATGGATCTCAACGCGACCCAGGCCGGCCAGGATTCTCCGGGCGGAAAAAAGAAGGACAAGAAGGAGCCGGGCAAGCTGCCGAAGGTGTTGGCCAAAGACAGCCAGGATGCCGCCGCTTCGGTCCTCAGCGCGATGCGACGGCGCCGCTAGTGTTTGAAACGTCCGGGGCGGTTCGGCCACGGCAGTGTCCGCCCAGGATCGAGTTGGCTTGGCCTGCCGTGTCGCGGGTCGATCGCAGTTCCTCCGCGATGCACTAGTCCCTTGCACTTGCCCGCACCCTGGCCAGCAGTTATCAGTGGATGGGAACGTCGCCGGTGGGACCGTTCCGCCGCGTCAGCACCGCCAAACCACAGCGCTGGAGGGGATTGAGACCATGGCCGACGAAGACGCTCTGCGCCGCCGATATCGAGAGTTCCTGGAGTTGATGCCCGTAACCATCGCCATCGCTGGCCTTCCCACGAGCGAGGCGCCCTTCAACTATTCGCCCGACCAGATGGAAGTGCGAGCCCAGACGCTCCACGCGGCCTTCAAGCTGGCCCGACAGTTGGCGCGCGATTCCGTGACGGGCTGAGGCTGTCTTTTCTCCCCTCCGGAATCGAGGTTGCCGCGTCTCTGCGCGAAACTTGACCGTCCGAATCGGCCAGACCTATACTTGCAGTGCCGGTTTTCCCGCAGGTTCCGCGGGCGTCATCAGGTCCCAGCCAGTGTGAGGTTGCCCATGCGGGCATCGAAGCGAGAGGCCAAACGGGCGTCGTTGTTGGGGCTGGCGTTTGACGCCGAGGACGGCCACACGCGGCTGACGCGCGGAAAGAACTTCGTACTATGTGGCGGCTCGGAGGAGAGCCACTCGGTGATGCAGGAGACCGCGGTCAAAATCAATGAGCATCTCGACCGCCGCGGGTCTCGACTGGAAGACGTGTCGATCGGCGAGCTGCGGGATATCTGCGAATCGGTTCGTCGCTGAGCCGCGCTGGCCAATCGCCGCGGACCGGCCCAAATCGCTGCTCCGGGCAAGATTCTGTGGCGTTTTCTGGCGCCGCTGCCTAGAATGGCCGCAAAGCCCCTTCGGGTCCTGTAGGGCGTGAAACTCTAAGCCGCCAGGACTGGTATTCTCTCATAGCCGACTTTGCAGCCAAGGGAAGCCCGTTTGTCCGAGGACGTGCGCAAGTTGGTCGACCGATGCCTGGCAGGCGACCAGGCCGCGATGCGGCAACTGGTCGATACCTACCGTGGTCAGGTGTTCGGGTTGTGCTACCGCATGCTGAGGCATCGCCAGGATGCCGAGGACGTGACGCAGGAGTGTTTCGTGCGAGCGCTGCGAAGCCTGCGGCGGTGGGACAATCGGCGGGAGTTTCAGCCGTGGTTGCTGGCGATTGCCGGCAACCGCTGCCGGACGTTGTTGGCCAGCCGCATGCGGCAGCCACCCTCGAGCTGCCTGGTCGACAACCTGAGCGACAATGCCGATCAAATTCACGAGGCGCGCGGTCTGGCTGAAGAAATCGAGTTGGCGCTGAGTACATTGCGAGCCGAGTACCGTCAAGCGTTCTTGTTGTTTCATCAACATGAACTGAGTTATGCCGAGATTAGCGCCGCCCTGGGCTGTCCGCTGGGGACGGTCAAGACTTGGGTGCACCGGGCAAGGCGCGAATTGGTCGCCCGGTTGGTCAAGCGCGGCGTTGTGCAGGAGATGCGGGATGAAGTGCGAAGAGTTTGAACGGCGTCTTGATGCGGTTCTGGACGTGCGCCGCCGCCCCGAGTGGGACGTGCGCCTGCGGGCCCACGCCGAGCAATGTGCTCCGTGTCGCCGCTTGGCAGCTTCGTACGGCGTTCTGCTTGATGGCGTGGCCGCCCTACCTGTGCCGGAACCGTCGGCCGATCTGACGGCCCGGGTGATGAGCGAAATGCGGGTTCGGCCTGCGGCGTCGCGCCGTGTGGCCCTGGTTGGGGCCGTGCTGGCCACGGCTGCCGCCGTGGTCGTTGCGCTTCTTCCCCTGTTGCCCAAAAGAGATCAGCGCGTGGCCACACCGGACCCGCTGCCCGCCTACTCGTTCCATACGACGGAGGCAGCGGTCGAGGAGTTCGATTGGGCCAATCTCGATGAGTTGCCCGTCGTAGGGCCCGTGCTGATTTCGATCCGCGACGACGACGAGACCACCGATCCCTACGAGGAATTGGCCAAAGGCACGGGGCAAGGGCTGGCGTCGGTCGTGCTGTATATGCCGGGCGTCGCCGGACCTCGCGGCTTTATCGGAACGGCACCCGCCGGCATGCGCTCCCAAGGGGTCTTTCCCGAGCAAATGAGCCAGGAGCTGGAGCCGGTTCGGGAGTCGGTGGCCGAGACCATCAATCTGCTGTTGCGGGCGGTGCCGCTGGCAGACTTCGCCCGCCGCTCGTAGCCGCCTTCGCGGTACCTTCCAAGCGTCGCAATCCGCACAGACGGACGCTCCCCCGTCCATCGCGTACCGCGTCGGCCATTGGCTATTCCTCGGTTCGTGGACCGCGGCGTTGCGCCTCGGCAACGCCAGCCGCCCTCCTTTCCGGACCAATCGGTAAAGCCCCCCGTGTTTTCCTTGCCGTGAAGTCTTTTCGCCGCGCGTCCCGATTGCCTTTCTTACGGGAGCGGTAAGGATTGACCAGGCTACTTAACCGGGAGGGCTTAAACCGTGGCCAAGACCAAAAAGAGTGCACCGGCGAATATCGACAACCGCAGCGGACGCGATCGTCGTACCAGCGAACGACGCAAGGCGACCGTTGCCGTGGCCAAGGAACGCCGGACCACGCAACGGCGGGCGAAGGTCAATCGTCGCCGCCAAATCGACCCCACCACTTGCGAGCGCGACTACAACGACGCTGAGATCGAATTCATGCACGCCCTGGATCGCTACAAGCGTGCCAGCGGGCGCATGTTTCCCACCTGTAGCGAAGTGCTCGAGGTGCTGCTGAGCTTGGGTTACGAAAAGAAGCCCGCCGGCTCCCGCACCAGCGCCAAGCGCGAAGCTGAAGAGTGCTGCACGGCCGACTGCTAGCACGGCGGTCGAACGGGCCGAAGCGCATCGTGGTTGCCGCGACGTCTCTTGACGCGTGTGGCCAAGCGAGCGCGTTCGGCCGCTAGCGGGCGGGTTCCTGGAAACTGGCCTTGTCGCGGGCCAGCCCCGCAGGTATCGTCCGCCGCGCGTCTAATCCAGCGGCGTGTCTTTTGCGCGCCGCAGTTCGCTCTGAAACTCGTTGGAAACCGTGCCACACATCCTGCCGGCAATCCGCTCGACGTTCGGTCTCTCGGCCGGCGCGTGCGCTGCGCTGGCAGCGGTGTTGGCCGCCGTCGGCTGTTCGATGGTCTCCAACTCGCAAAATGCCGAAGGCGTGCGGATGTTCGACCAGGCGTACTATCAAGGCGCTATGCAGAAGTTCATGCAGGCCATTCAGTCGGATCCCAACAACCCCGACGCGTACTACAACCTGGCCCGCACGTACCATCAACTCGCCAAGTTGCACAGCCAGCCAGCCGACTATCAGCAAGCCGAAAGTTACTACCATCAGTGTTTGGACCGCGATCCCAATCGCACGGACTGCTACCGAGCCCTGGCTGTGATGCTCAATGAGCAGGGTCGCAGTACCGATGCCTATCGCCTGCTGGAAGGTTGGGTCGCCCGCAATCCCTCGGCGGCCGATCCAAAGATCGAGTTGGCCCGGCTCTACGACGAAGCAGGGAACCAAGACGCCGCCAAGCACCAACTCATCGATGCCGTGACGGCCGACCCCACCAACGCCCGCGCCCTGGCCGCGTTGGGCAAGTTGCGCGAAGACTCGGGCGAAACGGCCCAGGCGCTGGCTAACTACCAACGCTCGCTGCAACTCAACCCGAACCAACCGCAATTGGCCTCGCGCGTGGTTACGCTGAGCACGCCGCAGGTGCCGCTGGTCACCCCGCCGGGCGGAACCCGGGTCGTCACCTCGCCGGCCACTCCGCTCCGTTAGTCACCCGTGCAGCCGGCCCACCTTACAGGCCCCAACCGTATAGCGGCCGCTTCGTTAATCCAGTGGGCGGAAACGGCACATCGACGTGCCTCTTGGCACATTCCTTGATTGGCCGCGCCCGGGGGTGCGCAGGTTGGTCCGCAGGCGTATCTCAGCCGAAGTTCGTCGCGGCGGTGGCGGCAAGGCCACCGCCCATCTATCTCGCCGATCTTGGTTGCATTTCCTTCGGAGCGTGGATACGCTGACGTAGGCTCGCGGTCCCCAGCGAAACATAGTGATCGTCCCTGGAGCGACCGGTCCCGAGCGACGAGAGTAGCTCGGGGCCGGCCGCACCTCTTCTTCGGCCGCCCCTGGCAGATTCCCCCCACACGAGCCTTTCCGGCTGGCTTGCCAGCCGCCATCGATTGACTAAGATTGAGGGCTTGTCGCCACCGCGGCGACTCTGGACAGGTAGCTCAGTTGGTAGAGCAACGGACTGAAAATCCGTGTGTCGGCGGTTCGATCCCGCCCCTGTCCACTCGGCGGGCCGGTGATCGGGCTTTCTAGTTCGACGGCGGCACGACGGGAGCCGATTCTGCGGCGGGCGCCCATTCGGTGACGCTGCACGGGCGGGCCAGCTTCTGCGAGCGGGCTTTCCATTGGGCAGCTTCGGCCGAATTGCCGACTTGGCGAAGGGCCTCGGCCAGGGACGCGCAGGCTGCGGCACTGGATGGATCGAGACGCTGCAGTTTGCGAAAGATCGCGACGGCTTCCTCACCACGTTGCTCGGCCAACAACGCCAAACCCAGCTTTCCCAGCACGAAGGTATCGCGACTGGGGCGGATTGGATCTTGGACTGCCACAAGCATGGCGTCGATCGGGCCACTGCGATCGATCCCCTCATTCAGTGCACTTGCCGCCAGTAGCCGCAAAGCGCGCTTGTTGCCCGGGTCTGCAGCGATTACTTGCAGTAGTTTATTGGTGGCGGCCGCGAACTGACGCTGCTCGAAGCAATGCGTGGCCGTTTGCACCTGGGCGTATACATCCAGCATGTTCTTGGGGTTGGGCAAGTCTTCCGCGACGGCATCCGGGCGAGGTGTCCGCGTGACGCCCACATAGCCAAGTGCGTGCAGCCGCGCCACGTCCTCATCTTCGAGCGTTGCCGCACTCATCGTCGATGCCGAGCGTGCAGCCAGCGTCGCGGCGACGTCTTCCAGTCGCGAAAGCAAACGCCGCGAACGCTCCGAGTCGGGATCGAACACATTGTTTCGCTCATCCGGGTCCTGCTCCAGATCGTACAGTTCGAACTGAGGCGTACGAATCAGCTTGTGGCGGCCGGCCACGATGCCCTCCTGTCCGCTCCAGCCGTACGTATGGGTCGGAAACTCGTTCTCGAAGTAGATCGCCCGATCGGTGGTGCGTGCGGCGTCCGCGGCATCGAGGGGCAGTTGCAGGCCGTCGAGCGCCGCGCTCGTTTCGATGTCTAGCCATGCGAGCAGACTGGGCATCACGTCGACGAGTGCTACAGGGGCGTCGATCGACTGGCCGGCATGCCGCCCGTCGGGCAAACGCACCAGCAACGGAACGCGAAGCGTTTGGTCGTAGCTGAACAGGCCGTGCGTATCTTCGCCGTGCTGTCCCAACCCTTCGCCGTGATCGGCCGTGAGGATGACCAGCGTCGGCGCTTCGTCCGACGCGGGCAAGGCCGCCAGCAGTCGGCCGACTTGCCGGTCGACGTAGTGGATCTCAGCATCGTAAGGGCGGCGAGTGGCAAAGGCCGGATCGTACTGAGGGGAATCGTAGGGCGCGTGGGCATCGAAGTAGTGGACCCAGAGAAAGAAAGGGGAATTCCGCGGCTGCTTGAGCCACTGCAGTGCGGCGTCGGTGACTTCGTGCGCGCGGCGCTCGGCATAGCGGACCGAAGACGTCTCCTCCGGCATCTGATCGTCGTAGTGGTCGAAGCCGGCGGAGAGTCCAAACTTCCGGTCCAGCACGAACGCGCCGACGACGGCGGCCGTCTCGTAGCCATTCTCTCTCAAGACCTCTGCCAGCGTCTGAAACTCCGAGTCGAGGCGATCCGGTCCGTTTTGATGGACGCCGTGGCGCGGCGGCGTCAGCCCGGTCATCAGCGAGCAATGGCTGGGCAGCGTCAGTGGGGCGGGCGCGTAACAGCGGTCGAAGCGAACACTACTGCGAGAGAACGCGTCGATCGCCGGCGTGTCGTGATTGGAGTCGTAGCAACCGAGCCGATCGGCGCGCGTCGTGTCGAGGGTGATCAACAGAATGTTCCAGCGTGGCGTCTTGGTCGCGGCGACCCGCCACGGCCAGGAAACCAAACCCGCGCCGACAATCAGCAATGCCAATACCGCTGCCAAACCGATTTTCATGGTGCGCACGGTGCTTGCCTACGTTTCGGCGGCTCGCGAATCGGCTGCGCCGGAGGGTTTCGTCGCGGGCACTTCTGCCGGCCGATCCTCCGGCACAGGTACCGCGTCCGGCCTGAATTCCTCCGGCGGTGACGGCCCCGAGCGGGCTTCAGCCGGCAGCAGCTCCTCTTCGTCCGCTGGCAGATCTTCGTCTACCAGTTCCCCTTCATCTTCGGACCCGTCGGATCCTCTCGGCTTGGGGCGTTGTGCCGCCGCTTGCTCAGCGCGAGCCAGCAAACGCCGGATGTCCTCGACGTCCTCCTGTTCGGGGTCCAATTCCAGCGAGCGTCGCAGGTGGAAGGCCGCGAACTTCGGGCGATCGAATTGCTTCAGAGCGTAGATCGACGCGATCTGGCGATGAACCAGGGCGTGGTCGGGATCTCGCTGCAGGGCACGGCGGTAGAAGGCCAGCGCGCGGCCGTATCGACGCTCATTGAAATGATGCGCTCCGACGTTAGCCAGCGCAATCGCGCTGGGATACTGCGGGTTCGCCTGTAGCGCCGCGCGAAACTCATCGAGCGCGTCTTCGTGCTTTCCGGCGCGCAGCAGCAGTTGTGCGAGATTCACATGCGGGGCATCGAAGTGAGGGTCCAGCTCGATCGCCCGGCGATACTCCTTCTCGGCGAGCTCGAGCTTGTTCATCCGCCGATAGATCAGGCCCAGGTTGTTGTGCGCCGCGCCGTACTTAGGCGAGATCTCCAGCGCCTGCATGCAGAGCTTTTCGGCCTCGTCCTGCTCACCCTTTTGGCTCAACAGCGAAGCCAGCGTGGCCAGCACGCGAGGCTGATTGGGGTTGAATCGCATCGCCAAGCGAAGTTCTTTGATGGCCTGATCCACGTTGCCCTCGAGGCTGAGGACGTTAGCTAGCCCGTCGTGGGCGCCTGAATCCATGGCGTCGATGTGTAGCGCATCTTCAAAGGCCTCGCGCGCCTCCTCCAGACGGCCGGCTTGCAAGTGCAAGAAGCCGATTTGGTCGTTGGCAGCCGCCCCGCTCGACCCCGGGTCGGTCTCCAACGCCTGTTGGAACAGCGCCATCGCCTGCTCCTCGTTGCCGCGACGGTGGGCGATCTGGCCGCGCAGGATCAGCGCCTGGCCGTTTTCCGGCTCGAGGTCAAGCGCCTTTTCGATGTTTTCATCGGCCTCGTTGAATTCGCTTCGGGCCAAGTGTACGCCGGCAATGCCGAGCCAGAACGTGGGATTGTTTTCGTCGTACGAGGTGCATAGCTCGTAATGGTTTTGGGCTCGATCCAGCTCTCCCAAATCGCGATAGGCCCCGGCCAGCACCGACCGCGAAAACACGTCGCCGGGCACTTCGGCCAGGCTGGCCTCGAGGATGGCAATGGCGTCCTTGGCTTTCCCCTCGGCACGCATGGCGATCGCCTTCTGCACGGTCTCCCAGTGGCCGATCATTTCTTTGGGATCGCGCAGCTCGGGGCCCATCTCCTCGGAGTCGCGGACCGTGGCCACGTATCCCAGTTCGGCCAGGTGGCCCATCGCTTCGCGATCGAGGTCGAGCGTCTTGAGGTCGATCGCCCTTCTCGCCGCCAGATAGGGATCCTCGCCGAGAAACCCAGCCAGCCGCTCGCTGAGACCGCGAGTCACGTCGGCCTGGGCCTCGTGCAAGTTCTCTTCCTCGCCGGGATCCTGGCGGAGGTCGTAGAGTTCTGGCGTGGGGGCCAGGATGTACTTGTAGTCGTCGCGGCGAATCCCTACCAGCGGCGCCCAGCCGTGCATCACCATCGAGGCCATCGTTTCGATGAGCAGCGGGCGCGGTTCCGGCGGCGCGGGCCGGCTGAGATCGAGCCCGTCGAACTCGTCGGGCACATCGAGTCCCAGCAGCGAAAGCACCGTGGGCGCGACGTCGATCAGGCACGTCTGCCGATCGAGCACCTTGCCCTGCGGCAGGCCGCTGGGCGCGTGGAAGATCAAGGGCACGCGCAGCGTGCCATCGTAGATCAAAAGCGAATGTGTGAATTCGCCGTGCTCTCCGAGACCCTCACCGTGGTCCGAGGTATACACGACGAGTGTCTTATCGCGCACGCCGAGGTCTTCGAGTTGAGCCAGCAACGCACCGATCTGCGAGTCGGCGTAGGCAATTTCGCCGTCGTAAGGATCATCAGCATATCGGCTGCGAAACGGCTCGGGCGGCAGATAGACGGCGTGTGGGTCGAAATAGTGCACCCACAGAAAGAACGGCTCGCTGCCGTTCTCGCGCAGCCACTTGGCGACCGGCTCGTTGGTCAACTCTGCCGCCCGCTCACGGAACATGTGGGGCGAGTATTTCATGCCGCGCGTGAGGTCGTCGTTGTAGTCGTCGAAGCCCTGGTCGAGGCCAAATCGAGAGTCGAGCACGAATGCCGAAACCGCGGCGCCGGTTCGATAGCCCGCGGCCTGCAACCGCTCGGCCAAAGTAGTGACGTCGTCGACGAGATGAAACGTCCCATTGCTGCGGGCGCCGTGGTGATACGGGTAAAGCCCGGTCATCAGCGACGAGTGAGCCGGCAGCGTGGAGGGTGACGGCGTGATGGCATTGCTGCACAGAATCCCCTCGCGAGCCAGCTTGTCGAGCACGGGCGTTTCGATTCCTCGATTCCCGTAGCAGCCCAGGTGGTCGGCTCGCGTCGTGTCGGTGGTGATGATCAGCACGTTGTAGTCGCGCAGTACCCCAGGCTGGGCCTCGATACGATCGGCTGGTTCGAGTTCGGGAAGGACCTCGCCGGTGATATCGTTGGGGCTGAACACGGTGACCAGACGCCGCAGTCCGAATGAGCCTGCGGCGAACATGATGAGGATGCCGGCTAAGACGAACGCGAGGAACTCGGGCCAGCGCGAGCGTTTCTTGGTAGGCTTCTCAGCGGGTTCGATCATGATATGGAGGCCCGAATGAGTCGATGAGCGGGCAGCGGACGAAAAAAAGGCGGGCCTTACTATGCGGTGTAAGGCCCGCCCAGAAACCTTTGCGCCACGAGGGCTCGGTCCATGGTTAGCTGTTCGCTCGACGGCGACGCCGCCGAAACCAGACGCCTGTCACCGCCGCGGCCAGACCCGTGCCCAGCATCAGGGCGCTGGCCGGCTCGGGTACGTGTTCGATGCCTAACGTGGCCGTATTCAGGAACGTGGCAAAGAACTGGCTGCCCAATCCACTGACCAGGTGGAACGTCACAGGCTCGAAAATGTGCAGCCAGTGAGCGTTAGGATCCTGGGGATTGGCGGGGTTCGTGGGGAACAGGAACTGGCTGTTTACCGTGTGCAACTGGAAGATGTCGTCGATGTTGGAGGTGACCAGGATGTAGTCGGACTCCTCCAGCCGTACGAATTCCGAACTGAATTGGCCCTCGCGGAGATGCCAGATGTTCCAGAACATGAACGTGGCATCGACGTCGCTGTTGCCGGACGGGTCGGAATTCTTCACATGCACTTGGAGGTCGAACAAGGGCTGATTTACCGATGGGGTGATGTCGATCCCCGACTGTGCGGCCAGGGGATGCCACGCCGTGAAGAAAAGCGGCGAGCTCTGCCTGTTTTCCGAGCGCGGGCCGAAGGGCTCAATGTACGGCGGAGCGGTACCGGCCGAGCCACCGGCGATCGGAATGAGCGCATCGACGTCCATTTCGCCTGCATCAAGGACGTGCATCTTCATCCGCCCGCCGGCCCATCCCGCATAGGGTGCGTTGGGGCTGGTGTTGTGGATGGCGATCGGAAGCGTAAACGTATCCGAGGCTTGCAGTGGCGGCGTCTTCACGTCGGTGACGACACCCTGTGCAAGGGCCATGCTGCCGCTGACGAGCAGACCTGCGGCGGCGAGGAAAAGAATTCTGGGCACCAGGCACCTCTCTTTCGTCATGAGCGGGTTCCCTCCACGCAATGGGACTCTGTATCGTGGAAGTTCTTTGAATCACGCAAACACTCGTGTGTTGCTGTTCTCCATTGGCGACTCCTTGCGAGGGACTCACGGCTGGTTCCAGGCTTGTCGTCTCTCAAGCCCACAAACGAAAACGCCCAGCAACCCTGCAGGACCGTTTCGGTCTGCGCGGTTGCTGGGCGTGGTCGTTCGAGCCTTATCTGCCATCGCGATGTCTCCACACACGGGCGAAGGTCTACGAATTTTTTTTGTCGAACCTGCTCTGCTGAGCTACTCCCTGCCGATTGATGGCGCCCCTTCGTTTGAACTGCGAGGTTGATTATAGTAATTTGAGTCATGGTCGCAATGTTTTTTTTGGAAGTTTTTTGAAGTTCGGGCCTCGGATCGCATTCCACCCAGGAAGCCATAACACGGAGTCCCCCGAATAGCGGGGAGTTGCCGTGCGTATCGCCTTTATCTATCTGCTCTTCGCGCTGGGTGGCGTTGCGGCGCTCACCTATGAAGTCGTGTGGATGCGAAGCTGCCGCACGGTCTTTGGTAGTTCGACCCATTCGGCGGCTGCCGTCGTTGCCGCGTTCTTCGGCGGGATGGCGCTGGGAAACTGGATCGGTAGCCGGCTGGCCCGATCGGGCCGCCCCATTCGTCGCTACGGGTTAACGGAAATCTGGATCGGCGCCACGGCCCTGTTCGTCGGTCCATGGCTTGGCCTGTTCCACGAAGCGTATCCCACACTTTATCCGCACCTGGCGGCAGACCCGCTGGTGGGCACCGCAGCCAAGTTCATGCTCGCGCTGTGTGCCCTGCTGCCGCCGACGGCCGGAATCGGAGTTACGCTGCCGCTAGTGGTGCGGGCCGTGGTGCGCCAGCCCGATCGCCTCGCGCGGACGACCGGCCAGTTGTACGCCTTGAACGTGCTGGGCGCCGCCAGTGGAGCGGCTCTCGCCGGTTTCGTTTTGCCGATGTGGATCGGCGTCTCGGGCGGGGTCTACCTGGCCGCGGCGCTGAATCTGTTCGTTGGGTTGGCTGCACTGGCGTATTCGTTGCTCTCCGCGGAGCAGCCCGTACAGCTCCCCTCGGCTGTAGAGGAACAAGTGCCGTTGCGCAAGGCTCGCTGGCGACCCTTGGCGTGGGTGTTGACGCTGACGGCCATCCTCTCGGGCTTCGGGACGCTGGCGCTCGAGGTGTTGTACTTTCGAATTCTCAGTTTTCGCACGGATGGGTCCGTCTACAGCTTCAGCCTGATGCTGATCATCTTCCTGGTCTGCCTGGCCCTGGGCGCGTTCGTCGTAGCCCGATTCGGCGATCGCACGAATCTTTGGCGGCTGCTAGCCGTGACACAGACAGCGGCCATGGTCGGCATTTTCGCAACTCCCGTGCTCTTCGACATCGGATTGGGCATCGCCTCGATCGGCGAAGTAAACACCTTGGGCGGGCAAGTCGCCCGCATCGCGCTGGTAGCCGCACCCACCATGGGGCTGACAGTACTCTTAGCCGGTATCGTGTTGCCGGCGGTTTGGAAGCTTGCCGTGCGACAACCCGAAGCGATGGGGCAAAGTGTCGGCAAGCTGGCCGCTTGGAATACGCTGGCCGGCGTGGCGGGCTCGTTGCTGGCCGGATTCCTGCTCCTGCCGCGACTTGGTCTCGGCCCGAGTCTGCTGGTCGTGGGGGCTCTGTATGGCGTCGTGGCGCTAGTGGGATTTGCGCAAGGGTTCCGCGGCGTGCCGCGATGGGTGGGAGGTACCGCGTGTTTGGCGCTGTTTGCCGCCTGGTATGGCGGCGGCGTGTGGAAGCTGATCGACCGGCCCAACCTCGCCTCGGGCGAAACGCTGTTGCGCTACCGCAACGGTGCGGCCGCCACCGTCGCCGTCGTGGAGCATCGAGGCGGCCATCGCACGATGCGGATGAACCACACCTACACGCTTGGGTCGTCGGCCGCCGCCGCGCGCGAACTGCGCCAGGGACGCTTGCCGCTGGTGTTGCACGGAAACCCTCGATCCGTCGCCTTTATTGGCGTAGCCACGGGAATCACAGCCAGCGCCGCGCTCGACTTTCAGGTCGAGCGGGCCGTAGCCATCGAACTGGTGCCGGAAGTGGCCGACGCATTGGAGGACTTCGCCCGCTGGAACCGCTCGGTCGCCGATAGTCCGCGCGTCGAGGTGGTCGTCGACGACGGGCGCAACTTTCTGCTCGGCACGAACGAGCAATTCGACGTGATCGTCAGCGATCTGTTCGTTCCCTGGCATGCCGGCTCTGGCGATCTCTATTCGGTCGAGCATTTTCGTGCCGTGGCCGAGCGACTGGCGCCCGGCGGCCTGTTTGCCCAGTGGCTGCCGGGATACCAGCTCACGGTAGAGGAAATACGTTCGATCGTCGCCAGCCTGCGCGAGGCCTTTGCCTCGGTGACGCTCTGGCGATGCGATTTCGATGCCCGGCAGCCGTTGCTGTGTCTGGTGTGTACCCCCGACCGAGCGGCTTCGAGCGACGGCAGGGCGATCGTCGGGGCGAGCCGGCTGCTGGCCGAAGGAAAGGGCCCGAGAGCGCCGTTCCTGTCGAGCGTTGAAGGAGTCGCCATGCTCTACGTCGCCGGCGACCGGGAACTCGCAGAGTGGGCCGAAGGTGCTCCGCTGAATAGTGACGACTTCCCGTTTATCGAGTACTCGACGCCGGGCAGCTACCTTCGTCACCGGCAGCGCGACCTGGAGCCGCTCAACCGATGGCTGGCCGACTTTCGCCCGCGCAGTTGGCGTTTCTTCGCCCGGCCGCTACCGGACGAGTCGCTCGAGACGTCGCTCAGCGCCGCCGATCTGTTGCACGATGCCCAAGTGGCTCGCGGCAAGAATCACTTTGAGTCCGAGTTCCGCAGCCTGATCCAGTTGGCACAGCTTGCCGGCGACGTGCCCGCGGTGGTGGACCACACGATCTCGGCCGCGATGCGGTATCGATCGCGTCAGATGATGGATCGAAGCGAGCAACTGCTGGAGACGCTCACCGACCGCGCGAACCCGCCTGCGGCGGCTTTGATCGCCCTGGCCGGAATTCGGGAGCAGGACGGGCGATTGCCCGAGGCGGTCGACTGCCTGTCGCGGGCGATCGACGAAGCGCCCGAGTCGACGGCCATTCGCGAGTCATTGGTCGAGCTGCTCAAGCAGCAGGAGCAGTACGATTTGCTGGAGGCGCATTTGCAATACCTCTTGGACCGCAATCCCGACGAGCCGTACCGGCGGCTGGATCTCGCCCAGGCGTTCGACCGTCAGGGAAAGCTGGACCAGGCGAGGGAGCAGATCGAGCAGTTTCGCAATCTCCAACTTGGCAACGAGAGGCGCAAGGCCTGGCAGTACCTGCGGGGATTGCAGCTCGGCAAGTACGTCGACGAGTATCCCGATAGCGATTTGAGCGGTTCTGGCGTCTCCAGCGCGGAAAGCGACAAGCCGGGGGCGGAGGATCCTTAGCGGCTTCGCCTGACGGCAGACCTCTTTTCCGCCATTTGACTGCGAGGGCGAAGATGAACGGCGAAACGCGGCCTTGGGTCACGGTGGTTTCGGGACTCCCCCGCTCCGGCACGTCGATGATCATGCAGATGCTCGCCGCCGGCGGAATGGAGGTGTTGACCGACGAATTGCGTGAGGCCGACGAAGACAACCGGCGGGGATACTTCGAATACGAACCCGTCAAGCGCACGCGAAAAGACGCTTCCTGGGTCGGCGAGGCGTTGGGCCGCGTCGTCAAGGTGGTCGACCTGCTGCTACGCGATCTGCCTGCCGAGTTTGACTATCGCGTCGTCCTGACCGAACGACCACTGGGTGAAGTGCTGGCGTCGCAGCGCGTGATGCTTGCCCGACGCGGTGAAGCCGGGGCCAACCTGTCCGACGACGCGTTGGCCGCAGCCTTTGCCCGGCAGCGGGCCGGCCTCGAGCAGTGGCTAGCCGAGCATCCGAGCTTTCGAGTGCTCAAGATCCACTATCACGACGTGTTGTCGCGGCCCTCTGAAGAGGTCGCCCGACTGTGTGAGTTTCTTGAAGGAGGGCTAGACCAACAGGCCATGGTGGCGGCAGTCGAGCCGCGGCTACGGCACCAGACTTCCTAGCCGAGGCGTTTGAATAGGTTAAGCAATTGGCACCAAAGGGTGCCTTCGCTCGCACGCGGATCCGGAAGATGACAACTTCACCATGCCGAACATCGACCCTTCGCACCCCACCGCGGATCGTGCTGCCGCGTTTCGTTATCGACGATGCGCTGGTGACCGCTCTTCTTGTCTTCATGGCCTGGGCGCAGGGGGGTGACGTTGAGGCAAGTCACGGGGGCTGCCCCGAGCTGGCCTATATCGGGCCCGGGGCGGGGCTGGCTTTGGCCGGCAGTTTCTTGGCCATCCTGGCGGCGATGCTCTCGGCGATGCTGGCTCTATTGTTCTGGCCTTTCCGCTGGGCCTGGCGGGCGATTCGCGGTCGCCGCGCGCGACGACGAGCCCTGGTGCGCCGCGTGGTCGTCCTCGGGCTCGATGGTTTGGAACCATCGCTGGTCGATCAGTTCTTGGCCGAGGGCCTGATGCCCAATCTCGATCGACTGCGCCAGTCTGGGAGCTACGCGCGACTGGGTACGACCTGGCCGCCTCTGTCCCCGGTCGCCTGGTCATCGTTTTCGACCGGCACGAATCCTGGCAAGCACAACGTGTTCGATTTCATCGCCCGCAACACGGCAGACTACCGGCCGATGATCTCGTCGGTTCGCATTCGACCCGGCAAGCGCCAACTGCGCATCGGACGCTATCGGATTCCGCTCTCGGGCAGCGAGATCCGCGGGCTGCGCAAGAGCAGGCCCTTCTGGTGTGCCCTGGGCGACGCGGGCATCTTCAGCGCCGTGCTGCGCGTGCCGATCACGTTTCCGCCAGATCATTTCCACGGCGTGCAGCTTTCGGCGATGTGCGTGCCGGACTTGCGCGGCAGCCAGGGCATGTTTTGCCATTTCGTCGAGAACGGGCACGCGGGCGCCACTTCCGAGGGAGACGTGGGAGGCGAGCGAATCGTCGTCCAGCGCAACGGCAAGGGTGTGCGCGCCCGGTTGCCGGGTCCGCCGAACCCGTTGCGCAGCGATCACCAGATGGCCGACGTGCCGCTCAAGGTCGTGGCCGGCAAGAACGGCGCGGCGGTACTGCACGTCGATGGTCAACGCGTCGACCTACGACCCGGCGAATACACGGATTGGGTGGGGCTCACGTTTCCGTTGGCGCCGATGGTCAAAGTGCGCGGCATCTGCCGTTTCTATCTAAAGCGGTTCGAGCCGCCGTTCGAGATGTATTGCACGCCGGTGAACATCGACCCCGAGAAACCGGTGATGCCGATCTCGCATCCGGCGGTCTTCTCGACCTACCTGGCCCGGCAGCATGGACCGTTCGCCACGCTAGGTTTGGCCGAAGACACCTGGTCGCTCTCCGAGAGCGTGCTGGACGAGGACGCTTTTCTTCAGCAGGCCTACGACATCGACGAAGAACGCCAGCGGATGTTTTTCGACATGCTCGGGCGCGTGCCGCGCGGCTTCGTGTCGTGCGTCTTCGATGCACCGGACCGCATTCAACACATGTTCTGGCGCTTCCACGACAAGGAACATCCCGCCCGGCCTGCCGACGAGGCGCTACAAGCTGCCCATCAGCACCGGCTCCGCGACCTGTACGAACGTATGGATGCCTTAGTGGGCCGCACGATCGACGCGCTCGATGAGGACACGACCCTGTTCGTCATGTCGGATCACGGCTTCAAATCCTTTCGCCGCTGCGTCGACCTGAATGCCTGGCTGCTCGAGCAAGGTTATTTGGCGCTTAAAGATGACCGCTCCACAAGCCGCCACGAGTACCTGGCTGACGTGGACTGGAGCCGCACGCGGGCCTACGCCATTGGCCTTGCGGGCATTTACGTCAATCAGCAAGGGCGTGAAGCCGAGGGGATCGTTTCGCCCCGCGAGGCCGAAGCCCTAGCCAAAGACATCGCCGATCGGCTCACAGGGCTGCGGGACCCTCAGCACGACCAGGTGGCGATCCATCAGGCCGTCGCACGTGCGGCGGTTTACAAGGGACCGTACACCGAGCAGGCGCCCGATGTGATTGTCGGCTACCGCGAAGGCTACCGCGTTAGTTGGGATACGGCCATCGGGAAGTGTGGCGCCGGCGTTTTCTCCGACAATACCAAGGCCTGGAGCGGCGATCACTGCATCCATCCGGAACTCGTGCCGGGCGTGCTGTTCTGCAATCGGAAACTCGACGCGGCGACCGCGAACATCATCGACATTGCCCCGACGGCACTCGAGTTGTTGGGAGTTACCAAACCAGCCTATATGGATGGAAAATCGCTCCTATGCGCAGGCGAGACTTCGTCAAACTGATCGGCTCGACCGGCGCGGCCACCATGCTTGCCGGTTGTGGTAGCTCCGCGCCGCACGCGTCGGCTTCGTCGCGTCGCGTCTACCTCGTGGCCTTCGATGGTTTGGACCCGCGCATTGCGAAGACGCTGATGGACGCAGGCAAGCTGCCCAATTTCGCCAAGCTGGCGGGCCGCGGAGGCTTTTCAAAGCTTCGCACGAGCATGCCGCCGCACACCCCGGTGGCCTTTTCCAACATCGTGACCGGGGCCGACCCGGGGCTGCATCAGATCTTCGATTTCATTCACCGCGACGTCGACACGCACGACTCGCGGCTTGCGATTCGTCCCCACTTTTCGACGGCTGAAGTGCAGGTGCCCGAGAACGCCCGCTCGCTCTCGCTCGGCTCGTGGAAATTGCCACTCTCTGGCGGCGAGACGATGCAACTTCGGCGCGGCAAGCCGTTCTGGGACTACCTGATCGAGCGCAACATTGATGCCACGGTGTACTACGTGCCCTCGAACTACCCGACGGAGATGCCGGAGGGACCTGGGCGATTTCGCGCCATCAGCGGCATGGGCACGCCGGATCTCTCGGGGGGCTATGGCGAATTCACGCTGCTCACGCCGTCGGCGCCCCGGGCGGGACGCGAAGTGGGCGGGGGACGCTTCGTGTTTCTTTCGATGCTCAGCCATCGCGGCTCGGCCGAACTCCTGGGGCCCGCGAACTATCTTCATCAGCCCGACGAATCCGGCCGCGTGCCCAGGATGACCAGCCGCGTCGACGTGGTGCGCGATCCGACGGCGCCCGTCGCGAAAATCAGCCTCTCGGGCAGCACGGTCGTGCTCAAAGAAGGCGAATGGAGCGATTGGCTCGAGGTCGTGTTCCACACGGGCCTGCCGGGCTCGTCGGTTTTCCACTCGTTCGGGGCGGCGACGGCCGTGGCCGGCACAGTGCGGCTGTTTCTCAAGCAGGTGCATCCCAAGTTTGAGTTGTACGTCAGTCCGATCAACATCGATCCCCTTCGTCCGGCCAGCCCGATCAGCGTGCCCGAGACGTTTGCGCGGCAGTTGGCCGAGCGGCACGGGCGGTTTCACACGTTGGGCATTCCCGAGGATACGAAGGCGCTGAGCCGCGGGGCGTTGTCGGAAGAAGAATTCCTGTCGCAGACGCACCTCGTGCTGGACGAGCGGATTGAGCAGTTCCGCGGGGCCCTGTCGGAGTTTCGCAGCGGGTGCCTTTTCTTCTACTTCGGCGATACCGATCTCGTGCAGCATATGTTCTGGCGCGATCGCGATCCGGAGCACCCCGGACGCGACCCGCAGCAAGGTGATCGATTTGCCGAGGTTGTCGAAGAGGTCTATCTCAAGGCAGACAGCCTGGTCGGAGAGTTGCTTGACCATGCCCGCGACGATGACACGATCCTGGTGTTCTCCGATCATGGCTTCACGACGTTTCGTCGCGGCTTCAACTTGAACACCTGGCTGCGCGACAACGGCTTTCTAGCCGTCAAGCCGGGCAGCGGATACAGCGACGCCGAAATGTTCGTGGGTACCGACTGGGCGAAGAGCCGGGCCTACGGCTTGGGGCTCAATGGGCTGTACCTCAACGCGGCAGGACGCGAGAAGCACGGTATCGTGAAGTCGGGCGAGCGTGCCTCGGCGCTGGCCGAATTGCGTGAGAAGCTGCTAGCGGTGCGCGACGTCGACGGCACGCCCGTGGTCGATCGCATCGACCTGGTGGAGGAACTCTATCCAGGCGCAGACGCGAGAATCGCGCCGGACCTGCTGGTGGGCTACAACGACGGCTACCGCGCGGCGTGGGGCACGGTGTTGGGAGCGATGCCTGCGAATCAGTTGGAAGACAATCTCGACCGCTGGAGCGGCGATCACAGCATCGCCGCCAACCTTGTGCCGGGCATGCTGCTTTCAAATCAACCGTTGACCGTCGAAAGCCCCAGCATTTCCGACATTGCCCCGACCGTGTTGGCCCTATTCGGCGTTGCGCGACCAAGTACGATGACCGGCCGCACCCTATTCCACGCCCGATCGACCACTTGACGTTTTATTGCGGGACTCTGGCCCTGGAGCCATCGATTATGTTTGGTTCGACCAAGAAGATTGCCATCGACAAATCGCTTTACGACCGGCTGGCCGAACTGGCCGCCGCGCGCGGATACGCCTCGACCGACGAGTTCGTTGTCCACCTTTGCGAGCGCGAAACGGCCGCGTCTCGGGAGAAACTCGATGAGGGCGAGGTCGAGCAGCAACTGCGCGGATTGGGCTATATCGAATAGCTCTGCCCCCATGGATACGTTCAACCTCACTCTCACACGTGCCGCCGACTGGGTATTCGGTTGGTGCCAGCGGCTTTCCCCGCTCGCAACCTTGCTGTTGCTTTCGGCGGTGGCCGGCGTGGCGATGGCGGTCGTATTCCGCGTTTCGTCCAACCAGCGGGCGATCAAGGCGGCCGTAGATCGCAGCCGGGCCCAGGTGCTGGCCATCAATCTGTTCGGCCACGATCCGCGAGCGATCTTCGCCAGCTTCGCGCAGCTACTCCGCTACACGGGACTGCGACTGTCGTATTCGCTGCCGCCGATGTTATTGATGCTCATCCCTTTCACGCTCCTACTCGTGCAGCTCGCGATGCGCTACGAGCACCAACCGCTGGCCGGCGGCGAATCGACGATCGTCAAGCTGGAATTGGCGCCCGAAGCCTGGTCCGACCACCAGCGCGTTGCTCTGAAGTCGTCGCCACAGGTAAAGGTCGAGACGCCGGCGTTGAGGGACGCCACGGAACACGCGGTTTACTGGCGCGTACGGCCCCTGGGGTCCACACCGGCGGTGCTCGCGTGGCAGATCGATGGCCAGACGATCGAGAAGCGGCTGGACGTGTCCGGTGACGACGTCGCGTTATCCGCCGTCGGCGTCCGGCGGCCGGGACGGGGGATCGTCGATCGCTTGCTTTACCCGGCCGAACCGGCGTTGCCCGCGGCCGGCCCCGTGCGCGGCATCGAGGTGCAGCATGCACCGCGGCAAACGCCGCTGTTTGGCCTCGACGTCCCCTGGTGGCTGACGTTCGTGCTGGGCTCAATCGTGGCAGCCTTGCTGCTGCGGCCGATCTTGCGCGTGCGCTACTAGGCAAAGCATGGGCCGAGTCGCCGGCTAGGCCTTCTTCGACGCTCCGACCTCGAACTGGAACTTGCCCAATCCAAATCGCACGGGCTCGGCGCGGCGGTTGCTCGAGCCGCTGCTGTTGGCTTCCAGCACGGTCCTGATGTCGGCGGCCGTCAGCCCGCGGTTGAGCATGTCCTGTTTCAGCGCGGCGTCATTGTCCGATTGCCGCGTCTTGGCCAGATACTCGGTAATGAACACGAGGGCCACGCAGGATACGATGACCGCGGCGACCAAGAGACAAGCGAGCAGCCACGGGTGATGCAAGAAGACCTCTGCCATGTCCATGCGTCCTCCACAAAGGGCGACTCGCGCGTGGCGAGCCTGGTTTGTCGTCAATACGCCGTGTATTCGTTCGTCGCCGGGCGATATTGACGTCCTGACACGGAGTTTCTTTCTGCGACGCGCTGCCCAAAATCCTGCCACCCCTCCCCTTCGGCAGCGGAACTTAGTTGGTAGAATCCGGCCAATTGTCCCGCCGGCGCCCCCTGTTCGTCTCGGAGAAGTTGATGTTCCGCCTGGCCCTGCACTGGCAGATCTTGATTGCGATGGTCATCGGCTCGCTCGTCGGGCTGATGTTGAATCTCACGGCCGGCCGGCGCGAGCTTCCCGAGGCGGTCGACTTTCCGGCCGGCGAGGTGCAGCCCTACGGCTTTTCGGCGCCGGTCAAGCTTGAAGGCGGCACGTTTTGGTCGATGGATTGTCCCGAACGCATCCTGATGCAGATCGTCGAGCAACGCGACGGGCAGCCTGTCGTACGGCGGGTGTTTGTGGGCGTGTTGGACGAGGAGCTCGAAAAGAGGCCCGCCGGCCAGAGGCTCGCCGAAGCCGGTCGCTGGCCCGAGTTACCTCCCGGCGCCGAGCCGCCGAGCGAGCTCATCGAGCCGGACCTGGGCGAGTTGAAGAGTGCGGATCCGGAGGCCTACGTCCTGTTTCTTCGCTACGGACGCTCGACAGCGCGAATCGCGGCCGACGGCTTCAAGATGGTCGGCGATCTGTTTCTGCGGTTGCTCAAGATGGTGTCGGTGCCGCTGATCATCTTCTCGATCACCACCGGCGTGATGGGCATGGGCACCGCGGACGCCCTGGGACGCATGTTCGGCCGTACGATCACGTACTACATCGTCACGAGCATGCTGGCCATCACCACCGGTCTGCTGATGGTCAACATCATTCGTCCCGGCGCGGACGACAACGCCAACCCGGCTGCCGCGGAGGCGCCGCGGGAACAGGGCAAGAAGCTCTCGACGGTGCTGTTCGAGCAGATCGAGAACATGATTCCGCCCAACCCGGTCGAAGCGGTGTCCGAAGGGCAGTTCCTGGGCATTATCGCCTACAGTCTGGCTTTCGCCATTTTTGCCATCACCGTCGGCGGGAAGACCGCCGACACGATCCGCGACATTGCCGGCGCAGGGTTCGAGGTGATGATGAAGATGACCATGGCGATTATCAAGCTGGCGCCGGTAGGCGTATTGTGCCTGATGCTGTTTGCCGTGGCCACGCAGGGGTTGAGCATTTTCGGCAAGCTTGGCTTCTACATGCTCACCGTGGCCTGCGCCCTGGCCTTTCATGCCCTGGTAACGTTGCCGCTGATCTTGAAGTTCGTGGCCAAGCGCAGCCCCAGGCAGTTCGCCCAGGCAATGAGCCCCGCTCTGCTGACCGCTTTCAGCTCGGCTTCGAGCAATGCGACGCTGCCCTTGACCTTGGCCAGCGTCGAGGAGCGGGCCGGCGTCAGCAACCGCATCAGCTCGTTCGTGCTGCCCCTGGGAGCCACGATCAACATGGACGGCACGGCGCTCTACGAAGTGGTGGCCGTGCTGTTCATTGCCAACCTCACGCCGGGGGTCGATCTGTCTGTCTCGCAGCAGATCATCGTGGCCTTTACCGCGCTACTGGCCAGCATCGGCGCCGCGGGCATCCCGCATGCGGGCCTGGTGATGATGGTGATCATCCTGCAGGCCGTGGGACTGCCGACCGAATCGCAGGGCTTGATCATCGCCGTCGACCGCATCTTGGACATGGCCCGCACGTGCGTCAACGTGTGGAGCGACTCGTGCGGATGTGCGGTGATCGCGCGGTTCGAGCCGTAGGCATAGCGGTGGGAGCCGCTGTGGTTAGACGAGCTTCCAGCCCTCGCGGTACTCGCGGCGAATAAACGGTTCGGCAGCCGTTGTGTTCTTGGCCCGCATGTTCTCGGCGTCCCATTCGAGTCGCTGCCCGGCCCGGAAGGCCACGTTGCCCAGGTGATTGGCTTCGGTGAGCCAGCCCGCGTATTCGAAGTTGCAGGTTGTCGGTGCGCCCGTCTTACAGGCGTGCAGCCATTCGGCATGGTGTCCCAGCGAGGTGGGAATCGACGGCTCGGGCGGCTCGAAGTCGCGATACTTGTCTTCCGGCAGCAGGACGTGTTTGCCGTAGTCGGAAAGCAGCATGCCGTCGTCGCCCACGAACAGCACGCCGTTGCCCCACTGCGGGATGCCTTTGTCATGCCAGATCTGCGGCTTGTGCGTGCCCTGGTACCAACTGAGCTTCACGGGCGGCTGCTGGCCGCGCGGACCGTATTCATATGTCACTTGCATCGACGCGGGGGCGATTTCCGCGTGCGCCGTGGGGCCGCTGGCGTCGATCGACAACGGAGCTTTGAGATCGAGCGCCCAGAACGGCAGGTCGATCCAATGGCTTCCCAGGTCGGACATCGTGCCGTTACCGAAATCCCACCAGCGGTACCACTTCGGGCCCGGGAAGTAAACGCCGTGGAACGGACGCTCGGGCGCGGGGCCCAGCCACAAGTCCCAGTCGAGTCCAGGGGGCACGGGCTCGGATCCCGCGGGGCGGTTGAGCGTCACGACGATGTCGCTCGCTTGCCGGGCTTGTTCGGCAGTGGGGTGCCAGCCCCAAGCGCGGGAGACCCACACGTGCGCTTCGCGCACCGGCCCGATGGCCCCGCTTTGCACGAGTTCGACCACGCGGCGGTAGTTGTCCCCCGCGTGGATTTGCGTTCCCATTTGCGTGGCCACCTTCGCCTCGTTCGCCGCTTCGCGGATGACGCGGGCTTCCCACACACTGTGGGTAAGCGGCTTTTCGCAGTAGACATGCTTGCCCAGTTGCAGGGCGGGCAACGTGGCAAAGGCATGGGTGTGTTCGCACGTGCTGACGACCACGGCATCGAAATCGTTCGCGTGATCGTAGAGCTGGCGGAAATCAGCAAACCGCTTGGCCTTGGCGTGCTGCTCGGCTGCGCGGTCCAGGTTAGCGGCGTTGACGTCGCACAGGGCGACGATGTTCTCGCCGGCGACCGAACGCATGTTGCTGGCGCCCCGTCCGCCGCTACCGATGATCGCGATGTTGAGCTTGTCGCCCGTGCCTCGCGCCGACAAGAGCGCGGGTGCCGCGAACGTTCCCAACGTCGAGGCGGCGGCGGTCTGCACGAATCCGCGACGGGTCAGCAATCGTGGGCGCGAGCGATGGCCGGCTTTGCCTTCGGGCATGGCGGGATCCTTGTCGGTGGGTTGGCTAAGCGACAATGTCATGGATGACGCGGCCTTCCACGTCGGTGAGCCGGAACTGCCGGCCCTGGTAGCGGAAGGTCAGTCGCTCGTGGTTGATGCCCAGCAGATGGAGCAACGTGGCGTTGAAATCGTGGACGTGGACGGGATTCTCGGCGATGTGGAAGCCAAGTTCGTCGGTTTCACCATAGCTGGTGCCGCCCTTGGTTCCGCCACCGGCCACCCACACAGCGAAAGCATCCTTGTGGTGGTCGCGGCCGGCCTTAGTTTCTTGGCCGGTGCCGTTGGTGCCCTGGGCAAAAGGCGTGCGGCCGAACTCTGCGGACCACACGACTAGCGTCTCATCTAACAGGCCTCGCTGGTGCAGGTCGCGAATCAGCGCCGCGATGGGCTGGTCGACCTGCTTGGTTTTCCGCGCAAGGCCCGTGAAGACGCTGTTGTGGGTATCCCAGCCCTGGTCGAAGAGTTGCACGAACCGCACGCCGCGCTCCACCAGCCGCCGGGCCAGCAGGCAGTTGTTGGCAAAGCTGGTAGCGCCGGGCTTCGTGCCGTACATCTCGTGAATCGACTCAGGCTCCACCGAGATGTCCATCAAGTCCGGCACGCTGGTCTGCATGCGGTAGGCCAATTCATACTGTTCGATCCGCGTGGCAATCTCCGGATCGCCCACGTTGGCCAATTCCGCTTCGTTGAGTGCGTTGACCGTGTCGATGATCCGCTTGCGCGATTGAATGCCCACGCCGGGCGGATTCGAGAGAAACAGCACGGGATCACCCTGGCTGCGAAACTCGACGCCCTGGTAGACGGTCGGCAGAAAGCCGCTGCCCCAGGCCGGGCTGCCGGCCCCCAGCACGTTGCCGGTGATCAGCACCACGAAGCCGGGCAGGTTCTGGTTCGGCGTGCCCAGCCCGTAGTTGACCCACGAACCGATCGACGGCCGGCCGAAGCGTCCGAAGCCGGAGAGCATGAACATCTGCGCCGGGGCGTGATTGAACTCGTCGGTGTGCAGTGTCTTGATCAGCGTAATGTGATCTGCCACCGACTGCAGGTTCGGCAGCAGGTTCGAAAGCGGCAATCCCGACCGGCCACTGGGCGAAAAGCGAAACTGCTTGTCGTTGGGCGTCCCCAGCATCGTGGGCAGCTCGCGAACGAAGGCGAACTTGCCGGCCTCGAACAGCTCGCGCGGGCAGTCCTCGCCGCTGCGCTTTTGCAATTCGGGTTTCAGGTCGAACAGGTCGAGGTGCGACGGGGCACCGACCAGATGAATGTAGATAACGCTCTTGGCACGGGGCTCGAAATGCGGTCGCTTCGAGGCGAGCGGAGTGCCGCTGGCCGCAACGGCATCGTCCTGCCCCAGCAATTCGCCCAGCGCAAAGGCGCCCAGGCCGAAGCCGACCTTTTGAAACAAGGCTCGGCGGCCAATGCGTTGGGACAGCGAACGTTGCTCGGCGTGATCCATCGTTTCGGCTACTGCGTCATGGTCTCGTCAAGATTCAACAGTGCGTTGGCCACGGCAAACCAGACAGCCAACTCCTGCTTGTCCCGTGTTTGCAATTGCAGCGCCGCGGTGCGCGGCTTGGTTCGCGCGGCTGCGAGCTTGGGATTCTTGGCCAGCAGCTCACGCTCGGCTGCGAGCAATCCGGTGAGCAATTCGAGCTCGCGCGGCGTGCCGCTGCGGGCCAGCACCACGCGCACCGCGTAGTCGAGCCGCCCCGCGTCGCTCGCCCCCGGCGATTCGCTCAGCACTCGATCGGCCAGCGCCAGGGCCATCTCGGCGTAGGCCGGATCGTTCAGCAGCGTCAACGCCTGTAGGGGCGTGTTGCTGCGGGGGCGATTGACCGTGCAACTACCGCGGTCCGGAGCGTCGAAGTTGATGAAGCTGGGATAAGGGGCCGCACGCTTGCACACAACGTAGACGCCGCGGCGGAAGCGGTCCTCGTCCTCGGCGGCTTTCCATGTCGGTTGGTTGCGGCCCACGCTCCGCCACAGGTTGTCGGGCTGATAGGGCATGATCGGCGGACCGTACATCCGGCGCGACAGCAGGCCGCTGACGGCCAGTGCGTTGTCGCGTACGGCCTCGGCGGGCAGGCGGAAACGCGGGCCGCGCGCCAGCAGCCGATTGTGCGGATCGGCGGCCAGGATCTGCGGCGTGGCCTTCGCACTCTGCTTGAACGTGGCCGACATCACGATTTGCTTGTGTGCGTGTTTCATCGACCAGCCCGAGTCGATCAACTCGGCGGCGAGCCAGTCGAGCAGTTCGGGGTGGCTGGGAGCTTCGCCCTGCGAGCCAAAGTCTTCCGGCGTGGCTACCAGCGGATGACCGAACAGCCTGCCCCACCATCGATTCACGGTCACTCGGGCCAATAGCGGATTCTCGCGCGACGTCAGCCAGCGGGCCAACTCCAGTCGATCATCGGTAGACTCGACACGGTGGAGCTCGGGGAGCACCGCGGGCGTGCCAGGCTGCACCCGTTCAGCCGGACTCTCGTAGTCGCCCCGGGTGAGCACGAATGTCTCGCGCGGTTGGTCCATCTCGACCATCACCAGCGTCGTGTCCGGCTCGAGCGTCTTGAGTTCTCGCCGAGCCCGGGCAAGCTGACGGTCAAGCTGCTTCAATTTCGGATCTTGCTTGTCGAACTGCGCCCGCAGCTTCTTGCGCTGCGGCTTCGTCAACTTGGACTCGCCAGTCGCTTGTCCGGCGGCTTGACCGTCGCTCCCCTCGTTTGCATCGTCGTCGGCGTTCCGCGCGGCCAACCACTGTTCGAAGTCGGGCTCCGATCGCTCGGCCGCAATGGCACGGCGCGACTCGAGCGCGGCCAGACGCTGGCGGGCCGCTTCGAGCTCTTGTCGCGTCATCTCGTTCTGAGGAAGCTCCATCCTGGGACCGTAGAAGTCCCACGTGACGCCCGCACGATTCTCTACTTCCAGTGGCGTGTTGTTGAAGTACGCGAACAGCCGGTAGTAGTCTTGCTGCGTAAACGGATCGTACTTGTGATCGTGGCATTGGGCACATTCCAGCGTCGTGCCCAGAAACACGGTGGCCGTCGTATTCACGCGGTCGACGATCTGATTGTGGCGGTTGGCCTCCGGGTGCACGCCCGCCTCGACGTTGCACGGCGTCATGCGGTGAAAGCCGGTGGCGATCCGCTGGTCAATCGTCGCGTCGGGCAGCAGGTCGCCGGCGATTTGTGCGACGACGAACTCGTCGAAAGGCATGTCGGCGTTGAAGGCCCGAATCACCCAGTCGCGAAAGGCCCAGTTGTCGCGAAGTTGGTCTGCCTGAAAGCCGTTGCTGTCGGCATAGCGGGCCAGGTCGAGCCAGGGCACGGCCCAGCGCTCGCCGTAAGCCGGCGAAGCCAGCAGGCGGTCGACGGCTTTCTCGTAGGCATCCGGCGATGCATCGGCGATGAAGGCTTGGACCTCATCGGGCGTCGGTGGCAAACCCGTTAGTGCCAGTGAAACGCGGCGCAGCAACCGCGGCCGGTCGGCCTCAGGCGACAGGCTCTGGCCGGTCGCCCCCAGCCGGCGGAGCACGAAGTGATCGATCGGCGTGGCGCGTACAGGAGCATTCTCGACGTGGGGGACCGGTGGGCGCTCGATGCGGCGATAGGCCCAGTGTTCCCCTTCTGCGACGGCGTCAGGCCAGCTTGCGCCCTGGTCGATCCAGCTTCGCAGCGTGCCGATCTCAGCGTCCGAGAGGGGCTCGGCGTCGAGCGGCATGAGGTCGCCGTACTCCGCGTCGGTGAGCCGCTTGATCAGCAGACTGTCGTCGGCCTGCCCCGCCACGACGATAGGCTCGCCGGAGTCCGCCGTTCCCAAGGTCGACTCGCGACGGTTTAGCGCGAGCGAGCCCTCCTGCTCTTTCGGGCCGTGACAACGGAAGCAATGGCGGCGCAGCAGCGGCTGCACGTCGCGAACGAAGTCCACCTGCGCGTCTTCCCCCTGCCCTTGGGCGCGGAGCTTGCCCGGCGCTGCAACGAGCACGAGCAGGCCGGCCAGGGCGATCACATGGGCTCGGGAATTCATCGCCATGGGCTTCGAGTGTGAATAGCCAAACAAACTGCAACACCGAGTGATCTCGATCTTAACGCCACGGGCGGCGCCTCGCAATTCGGGAGCAGAATTCGCGCGGCGTCAGGTTAGGATCGCGTGAATCGGGTGGGCCTCCTCGACGCCGGTCAGTCGCATGTCGAGCCCCTGGAACGGCACGCTGAGCCGTTTGTGGTCGATGCCGAGCAAATGCAGCATCGTTGCGTGCAGGTCGCGCACATGGACGACGTCGTCCACGGCGTTGTAGCCGAATTCGTCCGTGGCGCCGTGGGTCAAGCCTCCCTTGATTCCTCCGCCGGCCATCCACATCGAAAAGCCCTTGATGTGGTGGTCGCGGCCTGGACCGCCTTTGCCCTGGAACATCGGCGTGCGTCCGAACTCACCGCCCCAGATCACCAGCGTATCGTCCAGCATGCCTCGGGCTTTGAGGTCCGTGATCAATGCCCAGGTCGGCTTGTCGGTCAGGCCGCAGCAGACGTTCATGTAGCGCTTCAAGTCGCCGTGGTGGTCCCAGCCGCGGTGATACAGATGGATGAACCGCACGCCCCGCTCGGCCAACCGCCGGGCCAGCAGGCAGTTCGACGCGAACGATCCATCGCCGGGTTGGGCCCCGTACATGTCGAGAATATGCTGCGGCTCGTCCGAGACGTCGACCAACTCGGGCACCGAGGTCTGCATGCGGAACGCCATCTCGTAGGCGGCGATGCGCGTCGCAATCTCCGGATTGTCGACCGCCTGGTTGCGGTGCTTGTTGAGGGCCTGCACGGTGTCGACGAGTTTCCGCTGGCCGGACATGGTCACCCCCGGCGGCGGCGCCACGTAGTGGACCGGATCGCCGCTGGAGTTGAACTCCACCCCCTGGAAACGGCTGGGCAGAAAGCCGCTCGACCACTGGCGCGAGGCGATCGGCTGCGGATTGCGTCCTCCGACGCTGGTCAGCACGACAAAACCCGGCAGATCCTGGCTTTCGCTTCCCAGCCCGTAGTTGATCCACGAGCCCATCGACGGACGCCCGCTGATGGCCGTGCCCGTGTTCATGAACGTGTGCGCCGGGTCGTGGTTGATTTGTTCGGTGACCAGCGAGCGGAGGATGCAGATCTCGTCCGCAATTTTCTGGTGCCAGGGCAGGAAGTCGCTGATCTCCTGGCCGCTGCGTCCGTACTTGCCGAACTTGGTGAGGGGTCCGAGGCACTTGAGCTCTTTGCCTTGCAGTTGAGCAATGGGCTGGCCCTGAGTGATCGACTCGGGCATCGGCTGACCGTCCATCTCGGCCAGCGTCGGCTTGTGGTCGAACGTCTCCAGGTGCGACGGCCCGCCGGCCATGCACAGAAAGATCACGCGCTTGACCTTCGGCGGATGATGCGGCAGACCAGCGAGTCCACCTAAAGCGTCCGCGCCAGCGGCGCCGGCGTCGCGACCCAGTAGCGATGCCAGCGCTACCGATCCAAATCCGACTCCGGCATTGGAAAGGAACGTGCGTCGATTCAGGTTGCCGCGAGGATCGTTCATGCTGCGGGTCAGTTGCGGGTGATCATTTCGTGAAGGTTGAACACGGCCCGAGCCAACGTCGTCCAAGCCGCAAGCTCGACGGTGTCGACGTCATCGGGCACGGCCTTCTGGCCCACGCCCAGGAGATCGTCGGCGGCATTGGGGTTTTGGTGGAAGTGCTGGCGACTGTCGGCCAGCAGCGACTCGAGCAGCGACCGCTCGACGTCGTCGGGCGTGCGCGACAGCGCGCTGCGGAACATGTAGTCGATTCGTGCGTCGAAGTCGGCGTCTTGTTGATCGAGCGTCGACGCCGCAAAGGCGCGGGCGGCCTCGACAAACGTGGGATCGTTCATCAATACCAGCGCCGCCAGCGGTGTGTTCGAGCGGGGGCGCTGCGCCGTGCACTCTTCGCGGCTGGGGGCGTCGAAAGCACGCAGCATGGGGTGGAGGAACTGCCGCTGCCAGTGAACGTAAACGCCGCGAGCCCACTGCCGCTGGTCCTCGTGGTGCGAGTACTTGCGCGTCGGGAAGTTTAAGTGCCGGTAGTAGCCCACCGGTTGATAGGGCCGGACGCTGGCACCGCCATGCCGCTCGACGAGCAGCCCGCTGGTGGCCAGCACGGCGTCGCGGACCATTTCGGCCGGCAGGCGGAACCGCGACTGCCGGGCATACAGCCGGTTGAGCGGATCGCGGGCACGCAGCTTGGCGTCGGCACGCGACGATTGGCGATAGGCGGCGCTGGTGACCATGAGCTTGAGCAGGTGCTTGATGTCCCAGCCGCTCTCGACGAACTCGACGGCCAGATTGTCGAGCAGTTCGGGGTGCACCGGGCTCTCGCCCTGCCCGCCGAAGTCGTCGAGCACGCCCGCCAGCCCGCTGCCAAAACAGAGGTACCACAGGCGGTTGACCATCACCCGGGCCGTCAGCAGCCCGGCGCCATTGGCTTCGGTCGAAGTGAGCCAGCCGGCCAGATCGAGCCGGGTGGCGCGGCGGTTCTGGGCTTCGATCGTGCCGAGAAACTCGGGAATGGCCGGTTGAACGATCGGACCGCTGTCGTCGAGCCAGTTGCCGCGGGGCAGAATGCGGGTCGTTCGCGGCGTCTCGAGCGCCGCGGTAATCATGGTGCGGCGGGCCGCATTGCGCAGAGCTTTTTCCTGTTTCTGCAACTCAGCGAGTTGCTTCTCGATGGCTTCGTTATCGTCGCCCTCGTCCGCTGAATCACGCTGTGTTTTCAGCTTGCGCATCTCCGCCGTCAGGGCGTCGAGTTGTTGCTGCTGTCCGGGCGTGAAGATCTCGATCTCGGGCTTGCGCCGCGTGGGCAGGCGGTTGTCGCCGTCGGTGAAGTGGCTCTCGTCGTCGATGTCGGCGAAGAACGCCGCCATGCTATAGAAATCTTTGGTCGTGTAGGGATCGTACTTGTGATCGTGGCACTGGCAGCAACCCATCGTGGCACCCATCCACACGGCCGACACGTTGCGCACGCGATCGGCGGCGTAGATCGCCCGATACTCCTTGGGTTGAATGCCGCCTTCGTGCGAGGTCTGCAGCAGGCGGTTGTAGCCGGAGGCGATCTTTTGCTCGAGGCCCGAGTCGGCCAGCAGGTCGCCGGCCAACTGCTCGCGCGTGAAGCGATCGAACGGCAGGTTCCTGTTGAAGGCGTCGATGACGTAGTCGCGGTAGGGCGAGATGCTGTGATCCTGATCGCCGTGATAACCCACCGTGTCGGCATAGCGCACCAAGTCGAGCCACATCATCGCCATCCGCTCGCCATAGCGGTGCGACTGCAGCAGTCGGTCGACGAGCCGCTCGTAGGCCATGGGGTCTACATCGGCCACAAACGCGTCGACTTCGGCCGGCGTGGGCGGCAAGCCGGTCAAGTCGAAGCTCAGCCGGCGGATGAGCGTGATGCGATCGGCCTCGGGCGCCGGCTGCAAGCCTTCGGCCGATAGCCGTGCGAGAATGAACTGGTCAATCCAGCTACGCGTCCACGCCGGGTCGTCGACGGCGGGGACCGGATGGCGGCGCGGTGGGACATAGGCCCAGAATGGCTCGTACTCCGCCCCTGCGGCGATCCAGCGGGTGAGCAGTTGCTGCTCCGCGGCAGAAAGGCTCTTGCCCGAGTCGGCCGGCGGCATGCGCAGATCGGCATCGTCGGACGTGATCCGCGCGACCAACTCGCTGCTTTCCGGCTCACCGGGCACGATTGCCGAGAGCGTGGCTGATTCGCGCTGGTCGAGCCGCAACTCGGCCTCGCGGTGTGTCGCGTCGGGACCGTGGCAGGCGAAGCACCGGTCGGACAGCAGAGGTCGGATGTCGCGGTTAAACTCGATTTCGCCACCGGAGACGGTGCCGGGCGCAGCGGCCAACAGGGCCAGCGGGACGAGGAGTCGGCAAGCGACATGTCGCGGGGATTTGCTCACGCCAGGCTCTCCCGGGGATGGAGGTGCCGCAACGACCTGCGTGCTCCACGGCGCACCTGTCCCTCAGCAAGCGCGTAGAACTCGCCAGTATGTGTCACGAAACGTTTCGGCGAACGGCGCGGTGGGTTAGAACCGTCGAGGCGACGCCTCGCCCGGCCAGTCGCGCCAGCGGGGACCGATGTCCGTGCCACTCCTCTCAAGTATACCGAGTGGAGTTCGAGGCTGCGACCGTGGCCCCCTCGTTTCTCTGCCCAGCGCGAGCGTTTCTTGCTGCTAGGCCAACAGATCCCACTCTTCGCCGAACAGGTCCAACTCGCTGATGTCCGTATCCGTCAGCTTGAGTTCCGAAGTGTTCTTTTCCGTGAGCGCCTGGCTGGGCGACGGTCCTTCGGAATGTGTCGCGGTTTCGGTTTCCTCGATTTCAGCGTAGACCGCATCCGCCGCCACCGGCGCCAAGCCGACGGTCGTCGGACTCGCGGCAGCCAGGCCGATGGCCACGGCTGCACTGCCTGTGACGATGGGCGCGTCGGCCATGCTGGTCACGGCCGCTTCCGCAAAATCGGTGGCCGTCGCCGCAGCCGGAGTAGCCTGGGGGGAAAACTTCGAGTCGCTTGGCATCGTCAGCAAGTGGTTGATCACGTCAATCGCGTCACCCGCCGTGATTTTGCCGTCCACGTTCGTATCCAGATACATCTGGGCGTTGGCCATCGACATCGGTGTCAGGTGCTGGCCGACAATCAGAAGATGGTTGATCAGTTCAAGGGCATCGTTCGCGGCAACCCGGCCGTCGCGTGTGACGTCGTATCGATCGGCCGTGGACAACGTGTTGGTGATCTTCAGATCGGCGCTCGTCGCCGAGCCCGTGAGCCGCACCAGGTACGTCTTTCCGGCGACCACCGAGGCCGTGGCTGCCGACTGGCCCGCGTTCAGGGGAGACACGCCGTTCATCAGTGAGTAGCCGTCGTCGTACAGATTGACGTCCACCGAACCGTTGGCCGACGTGGCCTGCACCGAGACCGTGCCGTCGCGCAGCGGCTGGAACGCGTACCACGACTGCCCCGCGACCGACGAATTGACACTCGTGGTACCCAGTAGCGGTCCGATCTGGTTCGGGGCGGGCAAGCTGGACGAAGTGGCCGGCGGATCGAAGTTTCCGACCAGCGGCAGGGCGAAACCATCGCCCCACTGGGCCTGAATGTCGGTGCCCAGCGGCGTCGGCGAGAACGGATGATTCAAGGCGTTGACCTGGTTGCCGCCGCGCTGCTCTTCGTCGAAGTCGTTCGACAGCAAGAAGTACCACTCGCCCGACTCCAGCGGCAGCACGCCGTCGCGCCCCGGGATGTAGAGGCCGATGTCGGTGATGCCATCCTGGTCCATGTCGGCGGCGATGGGCTTTTCAGACACGCCCGGCAGTCCCCAATTGATCGTCGCCTGAATATTCGAGCCGAAGCTGGCGCCGCCGGAGCCGAAGATGAAGTCAAATTGATTGTTTCGCCACGTGCCGATGTCGACATTGCCGTCGCCGTTGAAGTCGCCCACGATGGGCGTGCCGCGCAGCGCGGTCGAGGTCGCCCCCTCGCCGGCGCTGATGATGAAATCGTGGTTCAGGTCGAAGTACCACGTCACGCCGTCGAACAGGCCGATCTCGTCGCCGTTGGCGGCATTGCCATCGAAGTTGCCGGCGATCGGCAGACCGTTGATCTGTGCGTTGGCCGGTTGAGCCTGGGCGATGTCGCCGTCGGCCAGTTTGATCACGCCGTCGAAGTTCGTGTCGATCAGCCAGCGGAAGCCGCCGGCCTTCGGATCGGGTCCGTAGGCGGCCAACTTGTCGTAGCCGTCGGCGTTGCCGTTCTTGATGAAATTGCCAGCAAATACGCCGTCGTGAATCCCCATCGGCGAGAAGGAATTCGCGATCCCCGGGGCAATGCCCAGGGCGAACACCAGGTCGCGGTTGGTGAAGTCGTTGTCTTTGCCTTGAAAGTCCTGCACGAAGTTGCCGTTGGCATCGACGAACACTTGGGCCGCCGCATAGGTGCCGATTTCCGGCCGGCTGTCTACGGTGAACCGGGCCACGAACGTGCCGCCGGGCTGGCCGTCGCCGGTGGGAAACAGCGGCGTGCCCGAGGGTTCGATTGCGTTGTTCTCGCCGTCTAGTTCGTTGCCCGCCGGATCGACCACCCCCTCATCGACCACCGTGAGCGTGAACCGGTCATCCGGCAGCGGCGTGGCGAAGGTGAGTTTGATCGTGGCGCGGGCCGGCAATCCCTCGTCGGCCGGTAGCGAGGTGTCGAAGATGACCTGCACCGACTCGATCTCGATCACGCCGTTGTGGTCGCCCTTGACCACGAACACGCCCGGATTAGGCAAGTTGATCGGCCCTGGGTTCTGGTTGACGGCCGTCTGAATGGCCTCGCGCGGGAAGAGCGCGTCGAGCACCGGATAGTCTTGAACCTTGATGTTCAGGCCCCACACGAGCGGCGTGGGCCCCTGCGGGCCGTTGTCGGGCTTCAGCAGGAACAGTTCGAAGTCGGTCACGTCGTCACCGTTGCGGTCGGCGATGACCACATCCGTAATCTGCGGACCCTGTGTATCCAGGAAGATGTCGAGCCGTTCGACGTCTTCGTTGTTGGGGCTCTGATTGCCGGCCGGATCTTCGGTCGTTACCAGGATGGTGCGCACGCCGTCCTTGGCGAAGTAGTTGGGATTGTTCAAATCGACGTTCGATTCGACCACCCAGCGACCGCCGGGGAACTGGTTCGTGCCGTCGATCGGCGAGGCCACGGTCTGGCCAATCAGATAGTCGGTCGGTTCGACGGTGCCGTTGCCATTGAGGTCGACGTAGACCCGCACCACGGCATTGGCCTCGGCCGTGCCGTAGAAGGTGGGCGTCGTGTCCGAAGTGATACGATCGTTGAACGTGGCGGGCTGGCCTTCGACCCCCGTGTCGCTGGCCGAATCCAATCCGTCGTTCTCCAGGAACGGCAGCCCGAAGAAGATCGGGGCGGACTGCACGTCGATGACGATCTCCAGCGGAAGGCTACGGGGACCGAAGCCCGTTTCCTCTGCCTCGGCCGGGTCGATCATCTGCACCCGCGCGGTGATGAAGTGGCTGCCGGGCGAGAGCGGCGTGGTAAACGTGAAGGCGTACACGCCGATCTGGCCGGGTACGGCCGTGGCGAAACCGACCGGCGTTTGCGGCGGATCGCTCTGCTGTGGCGGAACGTTGCCCTCGTCGAAGATGGCGATGCGGTATCCCGGCGCAAGGTTTTGATCCTGGAACGGAATGGGAATCACCTCGTCGGGCGGCGAGTTGGGCGTATCGTTGCCCGGCAGGTCGTTGAGCAGGATGCCATCGTCGAGGCGCAGAAAGATCGTGGGCGTGTCGTCGCGCGTGACGTTGTCGAACTGTGAGCGTCCGGTGTCGTTGCTCTCGATTTCGAACGCGCTGCCGGCAGTGGGCACGACGTTTACCGGAGGCTCGCCCACCTGCTGCGGCGTTTCGGCCAGCGGCGCGGCCAGCGTGAACGTGGCCGTGTTGGTGACGTTGTTGTAGGCGTAGTCTTCGATCAGTCCGCGCAGGCCGTTGGCGTTGCCCGACTTGAAATGGATGTACATTCCGTTGTAGGCATCGTTCTCCTCGGACAGATCGGCCGACGTGCTCGTGAAGACCGTGTTGGAGACGCCGTTGGCCACGTCGCCCGTGACAATGACGTCGTAGAGTTCGAGGCCCCAGGGCGTGGGCGGGGCCTCGTTGACGACGGTCATGTCGTAGCCGTTGAATGCGTCGTCGGTGGCACCCGACACGCGGACGTAGTACGTCTGGCCGGCGACGACGGGAATTCGTACCCGCTCGTCGGCATCGGTGTCGTTCGTGCCAAAGCCCGTGATGGCATTGCCCTGGGAGTCGAACGCGTCGAGATCGAGATCACCGCCGCCGGGGATGCTGCCCGGGCCAAGCGCCGCGAAGGTGCGGAAATAGACCTGGAAGTCCATCGTGCCGGTCTTCTGGGCCACGACGCGATACCAGTCTACGTCGGCCGGCACGAAGCGGTGTTCCAGCCCGTTGGGGAAGATGGCCAGATCCGTGACGTTGATCGTGCTGCCGGAGCCCAGGTAAGCGGCTGTCGACAGGAACTCGTTCTGCTCGTAATCGTCGGGTCCCAGGATCATCAAGTTGGGATCTTGCGTGGGGTTGGCCGGCGGCGGTAGCAACGGTGTCACTACTTCGACGTCGACGTACGTGATGTCGGGGAGTGCCGTCGGGGCGTCGTTGGCCTGGATGGTCCGATAGATCCGTACCACGCCTTCGTCGGGCGTGCGGCTTCTGTTGATCACGACGAAGTCGGTGGCCGGCAGCACGGAGCCGTCGGCCTGGGCGATCACCAGCGCGTCGCTCGCGCCGGGGATGCCGCCGTCGACATTCACCAGCAGGTTGATCGGCACGTCGACGCCGTTGGCACCACCGGGACCGACCGCCAGGGCCGGAGCGGGAGTGACCAGGATCGTATCGTTGCCGCCGAGAGCCTCGACGCTCACCACTTCGATCGTCTCGCCTAGCGTGACGGTCTTGCGTGCGATGCCGGCCGAATCGTTGACCGTCACTTCGCGGTTGGGCGAGTCGACCTCGATGTAGTCGGGGCCGCTGGTGCCGTTAACGATCACCTCGTCGCCGGTTTCGAGGGGGCCGCCGCCGTTCAACGTGACGTCGCCGGCAATGCGATTGAAGGTGAAGACGGTGTTGAAACCGGCATTGGTGAACATCCCGTCGTCGGCCACATCGTCAACGCGCGTCGGCGTGTAGGTGAACAGGTCGTCGTCCACCGTGCCGGTCGCCGTAAGCGTGTCGGTGCCGTCCAGGCCGTCGATGTTGACGCCTTCGATTCCCGTGATGCCGATGGTGCCACCGAGGCCGTTGATCGTCACCGGTACCGGCGTGCCGACGATGAGCGGCAACGAGGGGGGGACCGTGCCGGCGAAGAAGCGAACGTTGAACACCTCGTCGTTCTGCGCCAAACCGATCAGGTTCACCATGTCGCTGGCGCTGGGGCTGCCGCCGTCGAGCAGGATCTGCTCGAACGCCTGCTGGGCGTAAACGTTGAAGGTGTCGTCACCCGACAGGCCGTTGAGTCGCAGGTTCGCGGCCACGGGCACGACGCTGACGAAGCTGTGCGTGCTGAACAGCGTCACGACGCCGGCATTGTCGACGTAGAACGAGTCGCTGGCGGCGGTGCCGTTGTAGATCACGGTGTTGGCTTCGCCGAGCGTCACGGTGTTGGCCGTGGGCGTTTGCGGATCGGGCACCTCGGCCGGCGTAACCAATTGGCCGCCGAGGTCGACGTAGTCGACCTGCAGCAGGGAGAGTCCGAAGAACGACGACTGGACGCTGCCCTGGTCAGGCGACGGGCCGGGCGTCAAGGTCATGACGTCGAGCACGTTGACCGCGCTGCGCACAGTCAGATCGTCGCCGCCGGTCTGCCCGTCGATGACCAGCCGCTCGATCTCGTCGACGTTGACCTCGATCGGCTGCGCGCCGGTGATTCGGGCTGAGTCGTTGTTGGGAAACATAGGGCCGATGAAGGCCACGTCGATCGTTTGGGCCATCTGTGTGCCGTTGACGATCACTACGTCGCCGTCCGTGCTCTGCCCCGTCGCGTCGCCGCCTTGCACGTTAATCACGTTCAGACCAGTCGGCGTGCGGTCGTTGTTGAGATTGATCGTGTCGCTGCCGGCCAGGGCTTCGATGAACAGCGCGCCCTTGCGGGCGAACTCGATCGTTTCGTGATCGTCGACCGAGACCAGGCCGCTTTCGAAGCCGGCGACGGGCGCCTGGAACGAGTTGGGCCCCTCCATGTAGTTGATCGCGTTGTCGGCGTTGTTGGCGTTGACCGTCAGCGAAACGGCCACGACGATGTCGATCACCGGCTCGAGGTTCTCGAAATACACGGTTTGCACGCGGTTGACCTCGCCGTCGTCGAACTCGTGCACCACCCGGCCGGCATCGGGTTGGGGCCCGACGAAGTACTCCGCCGTGTCGATTTCCGTGCTGCCGGTCAATCGCAGCAGGTCGACGCCGCCGCCACCGTCGAACGTGATGCCGGCGTTGAGCGTGACCAGGCCGGTGGAATTGTCGACGGTCAGTTCGTCATCGCCCAGTTGGCCGCTGACCTTCAGACTCTCGAAGGCGGCGAAGTCGACCGGCACCCACTTGACGCTTCCACCGACGTCGACCGTAACACGTTGCGTGCCGGGCGTCGGCTCGATGACCGTGATCTCGTCGTCGGTCTCGCTGCCGATCACGTGCATCGAGTCGACGTTGCCGAAAACCAACCCAGGGTTGACGACCTGAAGATTGCCATCCGTGTTGTTGAAGTCTTCGATGTTGATCTGAGGGCCGCCCTGCGTCCGCTCGAGCCGGGCCGTGAAGGAGCTGAGCGGCGTGTATTCGATCGTGTCGGGGCCGGTCGTCGTGTTGACCGTGATCATGTCGCCGTCGTCGCCGGGCGTCTCGGTGTCGCCCGCGTCGAGGTTCAACGTCAAGACATCGGTCACTGCGCCGTAATTCTCGACGACGAACGTGTCGAGCGAAGCATCGCTGCCACGGAGGTTGACCGTTTCGACGCCATTGGGAACGACCACCGCGGTATCGGGCACGCTCGAGCTGATGACGGTACCGACGCCGAAAACGTCGAAGTCGATAGTGGTGGTCGTGTCCTGCGGGGCGACGAAGTCGAATGAGTCGCTGCCGCCGTCGGGGTTCCCGCCGTCGATGCGAATCCGGCCCAACGCTTCAATCGCGCCGGAGAAGAACTGGTCGTTGCCGTTGAGCCCGGCCAGCGTGAGCTCGAACACGCCGCTGAGCCGCACGTCGATCTGGTCGTTCAGCGCGATGCCGACGGTCGTGGCATCGATAGGCGAGACGGCAAAGCTATCGCTCAGGTCGGTGCCGCGGTATACGAACTGGTCGCTCGTGCCGCCGCCCGTGTCCACTACCCGCAGTTCGCCGAAAGTGCCCAGGCTCAGGAACGAGACGGGCGCGCCCAGGAAGTTGTCGGCCGAGTTGTCTTGAAACTCGATGTGGCCCGAGTCAAAGGTGCTGCCGGGCGTAAGCACCTGAACGCCGGTAAGATTGAGCGTGTCGACGGTGAGCGTGTCGTTGCCGCCGAGGCCGTTGATGGTTAGATGCTCGGTGGTGCCGAAGGCGATTGCCGGCAGCGCATTGACTTGGACCGTGCCCGAATCGCTCCCGGTCGGTGTGTAGGTGATTTCGTCGTCGCCTGCCGTGCCGTTGACGATCAGAGTGTCGCTGGCCGTCGGATCGTCACCGTTGATGACGATGTCGGTCAGGCCGGTGGGAGTCGAGGGATTGTTGAGGTTGATCTCGTCGCTGCCCGGGCCGGCGTCGATCACCAGCTCGGTCTTGTTCTGGAAGTAAATCGGCTCGAAGTTGTCGACCGTGACCTTGCCCCAGGTCGCGTCGACGCCGAGGCCCCCGTCGACTTCGCTCTGGACATAGTTGATGGCGTTGGCTTGCTGCAGCAGGCTGGCGATGCCGACGACGCTGGTGATCTGAAAGCTGGTGACCGCCGCATTGCTGGTGACCGGCTCAATATTCTCGAAATCGACAACCTGGGAAGGCGGGAACTCGCCGCCGGTGCCCAAGATGGTGTCGCGGCCCGCGCCCGGCTGCGCGCTGATGGCCAGCACTTCGCTCTGACCGGTGCCACCGACAAGTTGCAGGTCGTCAAAGCCGTCGCCGCCGTCGTAATGAATGCCGCCGGGGATGGACAGCAGACCGTTTGTGGCGTTGACGATGAGCGTGTCGTTGCCGCCCAGCCCATTGACGTTCAACTGGTCGAGGTCGGCCAGGGCAATGGTCTGAAACAGTGCGCCGTTGCGGAAGATATTGACATCGGCCGGATCGCCCGCGTCGCGCAAGACGATGAACGTGTCGGGCTGATTGGCGAAGTCCTGATCACCGTTGACATTCACGACCGCCAGCAACCGCCGATCTTCGAGCGGTTCGGGGGCGAAAGCAGCAGGTCGCCAGCCCAATCGGCTGGCCGTCTTGCGGCGGCGAGGCGACTTGTTTCGGCTGCGAAATCGAGCGCCGTACAACATCGGATGCATCTCCCAGAGGCGGACCGGTCATCGATGTGGCGCAGGTGGAGCGCCCCGAAGTCCCGCGGCTCGGGCCGGCGCTCCACTTAAACCACGGTCGTCACAGTAGTTCCTGGGTTTCCCATAGTCAATGTTTCTCGTAACCGCTACAGGGTCCCTAGATCCACAGGAGGGCGCTTCGGGTACACTTCGCCGGCGTCAAAGCCACGAAAGCCCCGAAAAACCAAGGAGATCGGCCGTTCCGTGCCGCGGCATCGTGCGCACGAAAAAAGCCGGCGTCCGATCCTTTCGATCGAACGCCGGCCGTGGATGGGCGAGTAGGTGGAGACTCGCTTAAAAGCGGAACTCCACCCGGGATACCAGACCGGTAAACGACATGGTCTCTCCCAGGTCGACGAAGTCGGCATTCTGCACGGCCTGCACGAACTGCTGCGTGGTGATGGTGTTGAACCAGAAGGAAGTGTAGTAGCCGGCCGACAGCCGCCAGTGGCCGCGACAACTGGTCCAACTCATGCCGACTTCGTATTCGAGCATTGGCACGACGCGGCGATCATTCCAGGTCGACAAAGCCTGGATGTCGGTTGTCGTCGTGTCGAGCTGCTGGTAGGCGGAACGGAATTCGCCAAACAAGACGTTGATGAAGCCTTTGCCATAGGCGGCCAGGCGGCTGCGGCCAAGGCGGTGCTCGCCGTCGAGTCCAGCTCGCAGCCCCACGCCCTCGAAGTCAATGTAGCTGGTGGTTTGCAGCGTGCCGGTGGGAGGCGCGAGCTCGCCAATCTGAATGAAGTCTTGCGACAGCTTGCCGTAGCGAACGCCCGCGGCGTAGTTGATGAAGTGGCAGTCGTTGTAGGAAAGCAGCCGTCGATAGTCGATATCGGCGAGTTGGTAGTCGATGTCGAGCGCCGCGGTCGCCTCGGTGAAGGTCGACCCGGCATTGATCGAGTTGGGATGCAGCACGAGCGACTGGACATTGTCGCCCAAACCGGTTAGAGCGTTCAACTGGTCGGTGGCGTGGCTATGGAAGTTCGTGTAGCTGGCCCCGATCGAGGCGTAACAACCTAGTGCGACGCCAAAGCCCGTCCGGTAGGCCGAGTTAAAGTCGGGCTGCACGACGCCTGTCTGACCCAAGGGTACGGTGCCCAAGCCGCCTGTACCGTTCTGTTGAAACGCGTGGGCCATATCCACGTCGGTCGGCAGCAGGTACAGGTACTCACCATAGACGTACGAGCGGTGAGCCCAATACGGAATGCAGCAGCAGTCCATCATGCCGCAGTCGGTGCAGGGTTCGACGCACTCGTCGTAGTACACTTCACATTCGCCGGAGCTGCACGAGCCGCCGGTTTCCCACTCCTCGATCCAGTCATCGTTGTTGAAGTCCTCGACCGAGGGCGCCTCGGACTTGTCGGCCGGCATGGGCTGGTGGTGCTGCACGAGCTCCGGTTCGTCGTCGTACTCGATGACCTCGGGCTCGTCACGCACGACGCGAACCGTCCGGTTGTCCGGCAGGACGCGCGTCAGCCCGCGGCCGCCTTTCTCGACGCGGTAGGTTTCGCCGGCGGCTGCCGGAGATGCCAGCAAGGCGATGATGGCAAACGAGATCCATTTCCGGGTCATTTTTCCAACCATGAGTTCCGTCCTGTGCTGGAATACTCGGCCCGACCGAAACAACGGTCATAGGCCGCAAAATGGTCATCGGCGGAATAATCGATACACTCCAACACGGAATCGTCCACGCCGCAGAGTCTTCCTAGAGTGCCTAAGCTCCGGCGAGGCCTTGGCGTTGGCCCTGGAGAGAGAACGCTTGGGAGGCTGGGCCGTTGCGGCCGGGTTAGATGCCGACGAAAGGCCGCGGTGCCCTAGCGCATGAGAAACGGCCGGTCGACGGAAGTCGAGCCGGCCGCAGAGCCGAGGGATGCAGTTCCTGAAGGGGCCGCGCGAGCGGCCTTCGGGCCGGCTAGTAGCGGAGAATCAAGTCGGCATAAACGCGGTTCTTGAGCACGTCGGTGCGCTCGGTGAGGGGAAACTCGAAACCGGTTCCCAGCTCACAGTGTGCGCTCGGCTTCCACTTAAAGCCCACCAGACCCGTGACGACGTTCGTTCCGGCGACGTTGAAGGCGGGCAGATCGATGATGTCAAGCGACGTGAACGGAGTCGCGGGGATGCCGGCACTGCTCATGAAGTGAAACCAGTTGATGCCCGCGAGCGGATAGATGTGGTTGGGCAGTTCGTAGTCCCACTGGTTCGACCAGTACCACATTTGCGTGCCCCAGTTGTTGTTCAGCGGAATTCGAAAGCCCGTGGCGCTGAGCCAGTGGGCGTTCTCGAAGATCTGCGCACCGCCGGTCAAGAAGAAGTGGAAGGCGCCATCGCCGAAATTCGACATGGCGTTGGCCGAGCCGTTGATGAAGTAGGTAATGCCCGCCGAGGCCAGGTATTGTTGCTCGACGTTGCGCAGAAAGTTGTACTTCAAACCGATAGGCGCGGACAGAAAGCCGTTGGGCGTATCGTCGCCGGCGATGTTGACTTGCAAGTGGCCGAGCCGCTGCGCGACGATGCTGGCGCGATCCGTCACGCGGCCTCGAATCTGACCGGCGAAAACCTGCGCATCGCCGCCGCCGGCCACCGACGACAGTGCGTTGTCGAAGAACAATCCGCGCACTTCCGTCAGCGAGCGAGGATCTTCGAAGTAGAACGGGTTCGACAGCGGACTGATAAACCGATCGAAGCAGTGGTCGCTGGGGAGAAACAGCCCCAAGGCGCGCCGGCGGCCGTTGAAGCAGTCGCAGCCGTCGTAGCAATCGCAGTTGCAGCAACTGCCCCATCCGTCGCCTAGCAGCGGCGCGTCGCTCGCCGGCGGGAGAATGGCGTCGGTCGAGGCCACGTCGGTCGAGGCATCCTGCTCGATCGATTCGTCTGCGTAGTACTCGCTGTACTCGTAGCCCGCACGTGCGGCGGCGGCGCACGAGACGCAGGTGGAGAGCAAGGTGAAGATCAGCACGTTCCGCATCGGGGCTCCTTCCGCGCGTGAAAGTATCGCGTGTGCCCCGCGTAGTGTTGTGCATCGGCCGCCGTCGCATCGAACCTTGCGAAGCGAATCGCGCGAACGCAGAACCCCTTGAAGGGATAGCTCGCGTAGAATCGCCAAGGTCGAACCATCGGATCGTGGGCGGCCTGCGCGCTCGTGGCGCATCGCGAGCGCATTGGCGACGCGCCGGCGAGTTCGCCCATCGTCGACCGTTCCGCGTTGTCGAACTGCCAGCGCTTAGTAGCGGAAGATCATATCCACATACAGCCGATTCTTGAGAATGTCGCTACGATCGGTCAGGGGGAACTCGAAGCCCGATCCCAGTTCGAAGTGGGAAGTCGGCTTCCATTTCACTCCCGCCATACAGGTGACGACGTTCGTGCCCGCCACGCCTACGGCCGGCACGTCGATCAAGTCGAGGCCCGTCACCTCCGAACCCAACGGAATGCCGGCGCTGCTCATCCAATGGAACCAGTTGATGCCGATCAGCGGATAGATGTGGTTCGGTAGCTCGTAGTCCCACTGGTTCGACCAGTACCAGAACTGCGTGCCCCAATTGTTGTTCATCGGGATGCGGAATCCGGTGCCGGTGATCCAGTGACCGTGGTCGAAGATTTGGGCGCCGGCGGACAGGTAGAAGTTCATCGAGCCGTCGCCGAAGTTCGAGCCGGCGATGCCGGAGCCTTTGATGAAGTACGTGATACCGGCGGAGGCCAGGATCTGCCGTTCGACGTCGCGGTAGAAGTTGTATTTGAAGCCGATCGGCGCGGACATGAAGCCCTGGGGCGCATCGCCGGCCTGGTTGACGTTAAGGTATCCCAACCGCGGCGCGATGATGCTCACGCGGTCGGTCACCCGGCCGCGAAGCTGCGCCGCGTAGATTTGCAGGTCGCCGCCGTCGATCACGCTGGGCAGCGCATTCTCGATGAAGATGCCCCGCACTTCGGTCAACGAGCGTGGATCTTCGAAGTAGAAGGGATTCGACAGCGGGCTCACGAAGCTGTCGAAACAGTGATCGCTGGGCAACAGCCCCAGGAACCGCTGGCGACCGTTGAAACAGTCGCAACAGTCGTAGCAGTCGCTACAGGCTTCGCCGCAGCCGGCGAAACAGCCTTCGGTCGGCGCGGCGATCAGCGATTCTTCGACGTCGCCGAGAACCGCGGGCGCTTGAGCAATCGCCTGAGGGGCGAACCAACCGAGCGCGCAAGATAGCGCCAAACCCGCCAATGACAGCCGCATCGGGGCATCCTTCCGTATGAAAACAGAATCTAGCCCCGTGCAAGGTGGCATATCGGCAAGCGGGTCGCGGCAACTTCGCCCCGGTGCTGGCACGGGGCACAGGCCGTGCGGCCGTCAGGGTTCTCCCATCTTCCGGTCGTGAAACCTTCCGTGCAAAGCGTCGCCAAGGCCTCGCCGTGGCACGCGGCGGTTGAGGCGGATATCATCAACACCCACGTATCCAACCATCCACCAGGCAAACATCCCGCGCAACTTCGGCGACCTGCGCGCTCCGACCGTCCACGATGAGCGATACCCAAGATCACGACACGCTGCCGCCGTCGCTCGACCCACAGCCTGCGACAGGCGTGCTTGCTCCGCCGTCGACGCTTGTCGGCATTCTCCGCCGCCTGGGGCCCGGGCTGATCATCGCCGGCAGCATCGTCGGCTCGGGCGAGTTGATCGCCACGACGAAAACCGGCGCACAGGCGGGCATCACGCTCTTGTGGCTGATCATCATCGGCTGCGTCATCAAGGTGTTCGTGCAGATCGAACTAGGCCGCTACACGATCACCCATGGCGAAACCACGCTGGCGGCGCTCGACCAGGTGCCCGGTCCGCGGTTGAAGGTCAATTGGATCATCTGGTTCTGGTTGCTGATGATGGTCATCGGGTTCGGGCAGTTGGGCGGCATCGTCGGCGGCGTGGGACAAGCGGCCGCTATCGCCATTCCGATCCGCGGCGACTATCGGGCCGCGGTCGAAGTGCCTTCGCAGGACGAGATCGAGCGATACGTTCGCTGGCAGGACGACCTCGAAGGCGATCGCTCGGAGCTGGCGGCGCTCAGCGCCGAGCGGCAGGAGACGATTCTGCGTGGTCAGCAACTTCTGGGCGAGCGTCTCGAGGCGCTCGAGCCCGAGCACGGCGACCTGGCCGAGCGCGTGCGGTCCGGAGAATCGCTTGTCGACCCAGTTACGTGGGACGACAAGGTTTGGGCCACGGTGGCCGCCGTGTTGACGATGGGGCTCTTGTATCGCGGCCGCTATCGAATGATTCAGAACGTTTCGATGGTCTTGGTCGTCGTGTTCACGTTCATCACGATCGGCAACGTGATCTCGCTGCAAACCACCGACACGTGGCACATCTCGAGAGAGGCGTTCCTGAGCGGCCTGATGTTCCGCTTTCCCGACGCCGCCGAAGGCGTGAATCCCGTGGCCACGGCGCTGGCCGCCTTCGGCATCATCGGCGTCGGAGCCTCGGAGTTGTTCGCCTATCCCTACTGGTGCCTCGAAAAGGGCTACGCGCGCTTCACAGGCAAGCGCAGCGACGATGCTTCCTGGGCCGAGCGGGCCCGCGGCTGGCTGCGCGTGATGCATTACGACGCCTTCTGCTCGATGGTCGTGTACACCGTCGCCACGCTGGCTTTCTTCCTGATGGGCGTGGCCGTGCTTTACAACGAAGGGCTCGACCCCGACGGCATGCGCATGGTCAGCACGCTGTCACGGGCCTACGTGCCGGTGTTCGGAGAGTATGCGCGATGGCTGTTCCTGATCGGGGCGGTAGCCGTGCTGTACTCGACGTTCCTGGTCTCGACCGCGGGCAACGCCCGAATGTGGACCGACTGTTGCAAGCTTTTTGGCGCGGTGAGTCCGCACGATCAAAGGCAGCACGACCTGACCGTTACGGCCTTTTCGGTGGGCATGCCGGTCGTGTGCCTGGTGATCTTCACCACCGGCATCAACCCGGTGCGGGCGATTCTGTTGGCCGGAGCGATGCAGGCGCTGCTGCTGCCGATGCTGGGGGTCGGTGCCTTGTACTTCCGCTATACGAGGACCGATCCACGGCTCAAGCCGTCGATCTGGTGGGACGTCGCGCTGGTGGTCTCGTTTCTGGGGTTGCTCGTTGCAGGCGTCTGGGGCGCCTGGCCCGACTTCATCCGCCCTCTGCTGCAACTGGCCGGCATCGTGTCGACGGCCGCCGCTTGATCGCCGTGCGGACGGCTACGGCAGTTCGAGTTCCCAGTCGTCCAGCAGGTCGACCAGTTTTTCCTCATTCGGCTCGAGCGTGGCGGCCGGCGTATCCTCCGCCGTGGGTTGTGCGGCCGTGGCGCGGGCCAATCGCTCCAGATGTCGCGACACCAACCCACGCTCGACAAGTGCCGAGACACGTTCATCGACGCGCGCCGCCGCGCGTGTGTCGGACTCGTGCTCGGTTACCAATGCGAACGCCACGTCGGAGTCGTCGCCGGTGTTCGATGCGCTAGCTGGCGACGGAGCCGGTGGCGGCAGCGGGTTGCCGAAGCTGATCTTCGTGAGCAGTCCGCCGTTGTTCCGGGCGATGATGCTGTCCACTGCGTTCACGATACCGCTACGATCGAAATCCACTAAGTTCGTGATCGTCGCGTTGATGCCGGCATTGTTGCGGGCGGCGATTTCGTCCTGGGCGCTGGTAATGGCAAGCGTGGGAGTGCCGCTGCCGGTATCGCCCGTGCGGTTACCGAACAGGAACTTGTCGGAGTAGGTGAGTCCCGTGTTGGTGTTGAAGCCGCCGGGCTGGTCGTTGCCCTTGACCGTGACTTCGAGCCAGGTGTTCTGGATGGCGCCATTGGCCCAGACGATTTCAACCCGGTCCGAGCCGTCGATGCCGGCCCCGGGCCGTACGAGGAATGCGCTGGGTGCCGGGGCATCGGTCCAAGTAGCTGGCGCGTTGTTGTCGCCGACCTTGAAGCCGAAATCCGCCAGCGTCGGCGGGACGGTGGGAGCGTCGATGTCGACGGCGATGCCGTTGATGCCGCGCGAATAGCTGGTGATGTTGTCGAACGAGGCGGCGGAGTTGGTGATGTACGTGTGGTAGATCTCATCGACGGAGCCGTTGGTCGAGCTTCCGCCCACCCAGACGATGTGGTTGCCCGAGATCTGCGGCCGCATGTCGTCGTAGTCGTTGTCCGTGATCTGGATCGTCTTGTAGCCGTTCCAGAGGAAAATCTCCTCGTCGTTGCCGTCGAACCCGTACCACACGACGTTGCCGTTCGAGATCTGCGGGTTGCGGTTGCGCGTGCCGGCCGAAAGCTGGGTGGTCACCCCGTCGCGCCACATTTTGACCTGTGAGACCCCGAGGTTCAGGCTCCACCACACGACCGTGTTGCCCTCGACCTGCGGATCGAAGTCGAAGACGTTGTCGTTGGTGACCAGTTGCACCGTCGAGCCGTTGTAGTAGTAGATCTCGCGCTGGTTGTTGCCGCTTTGCTTGAAGCCCTCCCAGACGACGTGATCGCCGTCCGAGCGCGGATCCTCGATCGAGAACGTACTCGTGCCGATAATCGACGTGGACGTGCCGTTGAAGAAACGAACCTGGCGATTGGGCACGCTACCGCTGACCCAGACCGTGTTGTTCCCCTCGGCATACGGCTGCAGGTCGATTACCGCCGGCAGGTTGCTCAAGTTCGAGGGCGGGTTCACCCCGTCCCAGGTCCAGACTTCGACCGCTGCGCCGTCCCCCTGCTCCCAGCTCAGCCGCTCATCGCTGAGCGACGAATTGTCGTCCGACACGGCGTTCGACGTCAGCGGGGTTTCGCTGCCGTCGTAGAAGATAATCTCGCGGGCCGAGCTGTTGCCGCGCTCCCAGACAATACCCAGGTCGGACACTTCGGCTTCGCGGTCCAGGTCGCTGTTCTCCGTAAGCTGCGTGACCGTGGTGCCGTCGTAGTAGAAGATCTCTTCGTCGGTTCCACCGTCGGTGCCGCCGCGGCCCTCCCAGACGATCTTATCGCCGTCGACGCGCGGGTTGGTGTCGTAGGTGTCATTGTCGGTGAGCCGCTCGATGACGAACTCGACGTCGCCCAGATACGCTCCCTTATCGGGCGCAATCGCCGCGTCGTCGCTGGCGTTGATGGCCGCGTCGCCACCGTCGAACTTCGACTGGTTGTAGAACACGTGGCGGCCCACCACGGCCGAGAGCATCCGCCGCTCTTCCAGCACCTCAACCCGCGGCCGCACCGCACGTCGATCCCGCCTGCGTTGGTTCATCACGCCTGCCCCCTGGATGGATCACTCGATAACCCGTGCGAGTGAGTCTAGTGGCGGGGCGGTTGGGGATCAAAGAAAAAAGGCGGCGCTTGCGAAGAAAAGCCGATCGCGATTCGAAAGCGTGCGCTATTCCTCCGGCATAGGAATGGGAAACCAGTTTCCCCAACGCCAGGCGTCGTAGCCACTGACGCGTTGAGAACGCCACGCGTATTGATCGCCGTCTTCCGGTCCAACAGGAATCAGATCGACGCCGGAACTCCACAGGCAAGGCTGGCCGGGTGCGATGTGCGAATTCGTCATGATGTTGTCGAGTCTGGATGCTTGGTCTGAAGTAAGGGGCGCCGGGGGACCCTCGGGAAAATAGACGAAAGCGCGGCCGGAGTACGGATCGACCGGCAGAGCACTCAAGTATTCGGGCACGAGTTCCTCAAGCGATTGCGGCCAGTCGCCGTGATCGAGGCGGTACGCTTCAGCGGCCATAGCCAACAGCGCCGTCCGCTTCGCGTTGGCGAGTCTTGCCAGGCCCCAGGCGATTCCCAGGCCTGCCGAGCCGACCGTCTCCGGGCACAGTGGCGTCGTGCTGAGCATCGTGTGCGGGTCGGGCTTGCGGCTGCCTGAAGTTCCCAGGTCAATATAGAATTTGGCACCACTCCATGGCGGAAGCACCGCGGCCACGCTGTCGCCGCCTGCAAGTCGATTTTCGACGAGGTCGACCCGATCGACGGCCGTGTCGGCCATGAGATTCAACAGACGCAGGGCACGGTAGCGCTCCCAGGGCAGGAGGCGGCGCCAGAGGATCATCCGCGTCACATTGTTGCCGAGGTAAGGCGGAGGCTTGCCCTCGTCGAGGAATCGCCGGTCGACGGCGTAGAAGGCGTACAGTGGTTGAAGCGCATCCTCGGAGCGGACCGAGAAATCCGCGAGGCGGGCAATGGCCTGCCGAATGCGCTCGACGGTTTGACCTTTCGCCGCCGCCCAGTGTGGGAGCTCCTCCTCGATGACTCTAGCTGCGCCGGACAGGGAATAGTCCCAAGGATCGGCCGACCATTGCGACAGCATGGCAAGCGTCTCAAAGTACCGATCGAGCGCCTCGTCGAGCCGGCCTTCGGCCTCGAGGCTCCAAGCGCTGTAGAGCATCAAAAGGTATAGATCGTTCTTGTGGACGTTGCCCACGGAATTCACTCCATGCGGTGCGTACTCCTCGCGCTTCGATGCTTCGACCGCCAGCGCGATCGTCTCGGCATTGCCCTCGACCCATTGGCGCTCGATCCGACCGAGTTCTCGCGTCGGTGGCGTTTCCACATCGGCGTCCGGCGATCGCTCTCGCTCGGGCATGCCGAAGTACAACTCGCTGGCCTTGCGGTAGAGTTCGGCGGTTTGCCGACCCGCTGGCGTCGCGGGCCGCGGCTCGGGAGGCCGTCTGCCCCAGTCGGGAACCTGGTAGACGCGGAATGCAGCCAGTACTGCGACGAACAGCACCGCGGGAAGGATCAGGTGCGTGATTGCCCGAGCCCGCGCCCACCAGGTCGTGTTCTCACGCACCCAATCCGGCGCACGCAGCCATGTGGCCGCCAGCAGCACCGTCGTCACCGGCAGCACGGACCACTCCCTGCCGATTTGCATGAACGCGAGCAGGGCGACCCAACCGGACACCACCGCGGCCAGGACCAGCCCACAAAAGCCAGCCATCAGCCCGCTACGGACCATCATCGAGGCCCACTGCCCTGCCGCGAAGCTGACGGCGATCACCGGAACCGCAAGATCGTAGGCCTGGGGCCTTACACGCCCAACCCACAGCACGAGCATGACGAAGGTCGTGATTGCCAGCGTGACCACCCAGGGCGTTACGCGCGTCACCCAAACGTACTCTGGTGGAACATTGTGCTCGACGAAGAAGCGGTATTGCCTGCGGCGCTGATCGGCATAGAAGACGCCACTGCCCATCAGCGATGCGCCGGCGAACATCGGGAGGATCACCCATTCACGTGCCAACTCATGGCCGCTGAACCTGACCAGCATGAAAAACGTGATGGTGATGCAAGCGAACAGCAACATCAAACGGCCCGACTGGCGAACGTGGTGCCACAACAAATGGCCGAGCATTGTTCCGCGATCGCGTACACTGCGTAGATGCCTCAGCAGCACTGCTTCGGATCGGTTTCGACCGACCGTTTGCTCGACTTGCCGCGGCTTGCGCCGCCGGCGTTCTCCCGCCGGTTCGCGCGCATCGAGCCAATGCAGTCCCAGGTAGATATCGAGAACTGCCAGCGGCACGACGAGCAACATCCGCCAGGGCACCGCGTCCAGATAGCGAGAATATTCCAACTCCGCGATGTCGGTCGATGTGACGCCCCAGGCCAGCAGATGGGTCGCAGTCGAGGCAGCCAGTATCGCCAGACATATTGCCACCAGCGGCCCCGCGGAGAGCAACGAAAACAGTGTGCCCCAGGCCAGCGCCTCGACGGCCGCCGGCAGCCACAATCCCAACATGCCGTTCAGCGTCTCCTGCTCGGACACACGGCCGCCTGTGGCCACGAGGGCCGTCGTCCACAGCAGCGGAAACATGGCTACGGTGCCCGCAATGGCCACGACCAGCTTGCCCGCGAACACGGAGCCCGCCGTGGTGGGCGCGGCCCGCAGCCAATCAAGAGTGCCATCTTCCTTCTCGATCGCGAATGCGGTGCCTGCACTGCCGACGGCGAAGAACGCCGGTGCGGCCAAACCGAGGTTAAACACCAGGGCCGTCGCCCAGGCAGTGCTGCCCACGAACCAGGCCGTCGTGAACTGTCCGAGCACGGCCAGCCCGGCCAACCCGAGCCAAAACCCGCGGATGGCGCGATACTCTTTCCAGGCCAGATGGATGTGCGGGGCGAGTGTCATGATACGGGGGCCTCCGTCTCGACGGCGCCGGCGGGCGGCTCGGTGCGCTTCAGGTAGGCGACGAAGATCTCTTCCAGCGAGGGCGTGCGGACGCCAACCTCGCGCACGCCCTCGCGCGATCGCAGCTCGGCCAGCCCCTCCTCTCCGGCCCCACGTACGATCAATTGAAACTGCTGGTGATGCCGCCGCGAAGTGAGCACCTCGCCGGCAAGCCCTGGCAGCCGGGCCATGTGGTCTTCCAGCGTGACGCTCAACTCGCGCACTTCGTCTTTGAGCACTTCGAGCGGCTCGACCAGCAGCAGGCGCCCTTCGCTCAGAATGGCGACAATGTCGGCCACGCGTTCCACTTCGCTGATCTGATGGCTCGACAACAGCACGCTGCGCCCCGCGGCCGCGATGTCGACCATGCCCTCGAGAAACTCCCGCCGCACCAGCGTGTCGAGGCCCGAGGTGGGTTCGTCCAGGATTAACAGGTCCGGCTCGTGCGCCAGCGCCAGGGAGAGCGAGACTTTCGCCCGCATGCCTTTCGACAGGCTCTTGATCTTGCGCTTGGGCGGCAGGCGATAGCCCTCGATGAGCGTCAGGTAGCGATCGAAGAAACCGCTGCCGTAGAAGCCCGCGGTGAACCAGCCGATTTCGCTGACCGTCATCCACTCGTACAGCGTGGGCCGCTCGGCCACATACCCGACGCGACCGCGCACGGCTTGCCCCTGCCGCGCGCTGTCGAGTCCCAGCACCGTCGAGGTGCCGGCGTCGGGCTCGGTCAATCCGAGCAGAATACGAATCGCCGTGGTCTTGCCGGCGCCGTTCTCGCCCAAGAGCGCGAACACCACGCCGGGCGGCACTTCCAGCGAAACATTGTTTAAGGCGTGTTGCTGGCCGTACCACTTCGAAACGCCTTCGAGTCGAATCACTGCTGCCATGTGCGTCAGACCCCTTCTCGTTCGAGCGCGGAGAGTTCCCCTTCGACCAGTTGCCGGATTTCCTGCGGATCGAGCTGGCTTTGTTTCGCTTCGGCCAACACGGTGCGCAGCCGATCGCGAATCAGCGCGCGGCGCTCGTCCTGACACCGTTCGGTCGCGCCTGTGGCCACTTGCAGCCCGGTGCCGCGTACCGCGCGCAACACCCGGTCGTCCTGCAACTGGCGATAGGCCCGGGCGATGGTGTTGGGATTGATGGCCAACTCGCGGGCCAGCTCGCGCACCGAGGGCACGAGCTCGCCGGTCCGCAACGCTCCGCCGGCGACGGCGTATTTGATCTGGCGGGCGATCTGATCGTAGATGGCCAGCCCGTTGTGCGGATTGATGTGGAAAAACATGGCGAAACGACCTGGTGTTCTAGTGTGATAGTACAGTAACCGAATGGTCGCTGAGCTGTCAAGCGAATGCGGCTTGCCCCCGCTGGTAGGTGTGCCTGCCGTCTCGGAATGGCCGCTAAAGCTTGCCCGTCTTTCCCGAGCGGCAACATTCCGACGACCTTCAATCCCGACCTGGATAGGGATCGATCTAAATGGAACGCACATCACGTGATACGTCTCGGCCCCCCTATCCCGTCCCGGCCGCGAGCACGCCGCATTGCCTCGATCGACACCAGACCGCATGAGACGCTCCGCGCTCCAGCGAGGCGATCCTCCTGTCTTGCGGCTTTGCTGCGCGCTTGCCGTTGTGTGCGGTGGGCTTTGCGCGCCGATCGCGGTAACCGCGCAAGAGGTGCCGCAAACGCTCACGGCCGACCAGATCTACTTTCAGACGCTGGGATCGCCGCCGGTGCTGTCGAAGGAGGAGGGCTTGCCGCGCACGCATGATCTTCGCGGGGGAGGCACGTTTCGTTGGCGCGGGCGGATCGACCTCGACTCGTATTGGACCACGCAGAGCCAAGGCAACATCTTTGCCTTTGGCGAGTTGGGCGACGTCGTAGGGCTGCGGCGGGCGCGCATCGGCGCCGAGGGTGATCTTACGAACGACCGCCGCTATGTACTCGAAATCGATATGGCCACCGGCGACCTAGTGCCGCGCGACGTGTTTCTCGGTTTCGACCTGCCCAACCAGGGCGGCGAGCGCCGCATCGGTCACTACCGCGAACCGTTCAGCCTCGAGGGCAACACCAGCGCGAACTACTACATGTTCATGGAGCGCTCGCCCGTGAACGACCTGGACCCTGCCCGCGCCTGGGGCATCGGGTGCTTCTGCTGCAATGATGAAGAAACCGCCACGTTCGCGCTGGGGATGTTTCACAACGGCAACAGTCCGGCCGACCTCGAAGCCGACGACGGGTCTACGGCCGCGGTGACGGCCCGATTCACAGCCGCCCCCATTCTGGAGGACGATGGCCGGCGACTGCTGCACCTGGGCCTGGCGCTCTCGGAGCGCATTACGGAAACTGGCGAGGCGGTGATCAATCAGTATCCGCGTCAGCAGCTTTTGGATCCGACCGATTCGACGATCTCGCCGTTTGTGCCCGAGTACTTTATCCCTTCGCACTTCGTGCAACTGTTTAACCCGCAATTGGCCACATGCGATGGACCGTTTTGGACGCAACACGAGTGGTACGGCGCGATCATCACCCAAATCGGCGGCGGACCCGTTTTCTTTAACGGGTTCTATACGTCGTGTGGATACTTCCTCACAGGCGAGAATCGTCGCTACGAAAGCAAGACCGGCGTGCTCGGGCCGGTCAGCGTCCGCCGACCTTTTCTGCACGGGGCCGAGTCGCGCGGGCGGCCGCACGGCTGGGGTGCCTGGGAACTGACGGCCCGCTTCTCATACCTCGACTACTTTGATCGGGATCTGCCGCCCGGGCCAGACGGCCAGAACCTGGGCGTCCGCCTTCCGCAAGCCACGTTCGGTGTCAACTGGTACCTGGCCGACCGAATGCGACTGATGTTCAACTATTCCTACGAGGCACCCGACGAGGCGAACGTCGGCACGACCGAGGCCAGCCTTTATGCAGCGCGATTGAATGTGTTCTTCTAGCCAACAGACTTCTGACGCGAAACGCAGAGGGCTCGCCGTGGTTCTAGCGGCGGCGCTGTTGGTTTGCGCGATAGTTCGGCCGGTGCGCGCCCAGTTGTTCGAGCCGCTGCCGCCCAACTTGCCGGAGATGGCCACCGATCGCGACGCCTTCACGCCGGCCACGACCAGCGTGGTGCCGGGACTGTCGATTCTCGAAGCCTCGTACTCGTACATCGACAACCGCGAACAACCCGACGTCAACAGCTTCCCTGAAGCCCTGCTGCGCTACGGACTCAGCGAACGGGTGGAGTTGCGGATCGGTTGGAACTACGAGGCCGGCGGCGGCGGCAACGTGGTGACCGCCAACGAAAGCTCCGAAGGTTTGCTCGACGGCAGCATCTCGTACGAATCGCACGCGATGTACGGCGTGAAGGTGGACCTGACCGAGCAGTCGGGCTGGATGCCTCGCAGTGCCGCGATTCTGGAAGGCTTTACGCCCACCAGCGGCCCCGAACCGGCCTCGCAACCGGTGTGCACGGTCGTGGCCGGCTGGGAGTTGCCCAAGCAGTGGCGCTTCGACTACGCTCTGCGCTACGCGATGGGCAACGAGCGCAAGGACGCCTACAACCGCTGGGGCCCTTCGGCCATCTTGCGAATGCATCTCTCCGACGAGTGGCACGCGCACCTCGAGTGGTTCGGCGTGTTCTCCGAAGGCTGCTTCGGGTACACCAGCCGCGAGTTCATTAGTCCCGGGGTCCACTACAATTTCTCGCCCAATTTCGAAGTGGGCCTGCGGATGGGCTGGGGCGTGTCGCCCGACGCCGCCAACTACTTCGTCAACTGGGGCTTCGGTTGGCGGTATTGAGCGGACGCTATCCACGCGGCAAGCGTCGCCGTTACTCGCCGATGACGCGACAGGCAGCGATCGATCAAACTCCGGCGGCTCGAGCGGTCTCGCACAACGAGATCGCTTGCGATTTCTTCGATCGCCGCGTTTCACCTCGAGTGGGCCTTGATTTTCCCCTTTCGGTGGGGCAAAGTCGTGTGCGGCGCGTCATGACGACGCCTCGGTTCACCGTCATTCTGGCTCTCCTTGGCCACTCAAGAGGCCGGGCAGGCGGAACGCGAAGGCGAACTCCTCGGTCAATTCTCGAGGCCGAAACCAAACTCGCGCAGGATCCTTTAAGATGGGCAACACGGTCACCCGGGCCAACGAGCGCAGGCTGGCGGTCGAGACTCTCGAACGCCGCGAGGTGCTCTCCGGCGTCGTGACGATTGGGGACAGTTGGGCGTGGCTCGTGGCGGCCGGGGCGCCGGGTTCGGCGCCGGAGGCTCCCAGCGGTTTCTCCAACAGCTTGGGCACGGTGATGGCCACGTTTCAGCCGGGCGTGCCGGTGTACAACGAGTCGTTCGGCGGGGGCACCGCCGCACAGATGGTCGACGAGCTTTATACGCCCGGCGGCATTATCGATCGCGTCAATGCCCATCCCGATGCCGACGTCGTATGGCTCAGCGCCGGCGGAAACGACTTGCTGTTGGGGCTGTTGGGTGGCGGCTTCTACGTCAACAATCCCAACAACGCCGCCGTGTTCGCCGCCGTGCAGGACAACGTGCAAACGATCGTCGACGCGATTCTCGCCGAGCGTGCCGATCTGCAAGTCGTCATCATGGGGTACGACTATCTGAACATTTGGGACCAGGTCACCGGCGGCACGGGCGACACCCTGCGGTCGAACCTGGGCGTCATCAAGTCGGGCAACACCGTGCTCGATGCCGTGCAGAACGAACAAGTCAACGCGGGGTTCAAGGCCGCCGAAGCTGGCAAATCGGCCATCGCCGACTCGAGCCGCCGCGTGGCCCACGTCGACAACTTCGGCTTGAACAACACCTACGGTGGCTACAGCGGGTACTTCGGTAACTTCCCGGCCGGCACGTTCTACCCGCCGGAACTCTACCCCGCCCTGCCCACGCCGCCGAACCGGATGAATCCCGGTGACGCCATTCACTTGAACGATCTCGGCTACACCACGCTGGCGTTGCACGCCGAGCAAGATTTCTTGCTGTCGGCGTTTTCGGCCGCCGATCTCGCCCTTTCGACGAGCACCCTCGCATTCGGCGACGTGCGCATCGGCACTTCGGACTCGCAAAGCACGACGGCCTCGAACGCCGGAGCAAACTTCACCAAGGTGCAGGACCTGGAGTTTGCTGTCGCGACCGCCCCCTTTGGCGGAGGCGGTCAAACGCCCAGCCCGCTGTTTCTCGATCCGACGCTCGGCAGCGATACGGCTACCGTGGGCTACACGTTCGCGCCGACGACGCACGGCCCGCAAACCCAATCGATCGCCGTAAGCAGCGACTCCGGTTCCTCGACAGTGGACCTCTCGGGCAACGGCGTGGGCCCTGAGTTCAGCGGCCCTGTTGACTTGCCGTTCGATCCGCTGGTTTCCGGCGAGACCGGCACTGCCGAACTGGCTTTGGCTAATGCGACGGGCGACGGCGATTTGGGCTCGCTGACCGATCTGTCGCTGTTGTCGTACTCAATTACCGGGCTGGACGCGGCCCGTTTCTCGTTGGTCGGCTTCGCCCCACTGGCGATCGCTGCGGGCGACACCGCAGAGCTTCGATTCGTCTTTAACGCCAACGGAGCGGCGCCGGGCGAGTATACAGCCACGTTCGAAATCACGACCGACCAGGGCGCGGGGTTCGGTATCGCGGGCGAATCGTTCCAGATCGCTCTGACCGCGGAAGTGAGTCCCGCGATCACCTCGGTCGTCGGCCGTCACGTGTTTTACAACCAGTCGAGTTTCGACGGCGGCACTCCGGGCGTCGACGCTCAAGACGATGCGGCAATTGCCCCCGACAAAGTGGCCTATCTTCCCGGTACGGGCCCGGCCACCTTCGACAACATCACCAGCTACAGCCGCGGCATCAACGGTGTGATGGTCGACGTGAGCCAACCTGCTGGATCGTTGACCGCCGACGATTTCTCGTTTCGGGTCAGCTCGCAACTGGCCGCCAACAACACACCGAGCCAGTGGGAGGTCGCTGAGAACCCCACAACCGTGTCGGTGCGGCCTGGCGCGGGCGTTAGTGGGTCGGATCGCGTGGAGATCGTATGGGCCCCCGGCGCTATCGCCAATCGCTGGCTGCAGGTGATCGTCGAGGGGAACGACGACGCCGGCGGGTTCAACACCAACACGGGCCTGCCGGCCAGTGACATCTTCTTCTTCGGCAATCGCATTGGCGACACCGGCACGGGCACTCCCGGGCTTGCTATCACCAGCGCCCTCGACGAGATCGCCGCCCGCGCGAACGTCGGATTCGGGGCAGCGATCACCAACCCGTTCGACTTCGATCGCAGCGGGCTCGTCAATGCCGTCGATGGGATCATCGCACGCAACAACGTGGGCGCGCTGGTGAAGGTCGACGTGGGCACGCCGGCGGCGCCCGTCGAGTCGAGCGAGCCGGAACTCGCTGCCGCGATCGCGATCCCGGACCCCGCCACGCCGAGGGAACCGCGACGGTCTTTCTCGGCATTCGACGCGAATTCTCAATCCCTCCCGGCCGAGCCGCAGCGTCTAAGGCACGGCCAGGACCGGGGCATCCTCCAAGACGAGGCGCTCCTCTCGGTGCTGACCGACGACGACGAGCAGGAAGCGGAACTTGTCGGCGCTTTGGAATGCTTGCTGGACGATTGGTTCTAGGTGGCGCAACTCGGCAGGATTCTGCGGTTGTTTTCAAAAAAGTCGGCTCTCAGTGTCCGGTTTGGCTTCCAATAGCCGCCTAGTGACATAGGGAGCTGCGGTCTCCTGCCGCTAGTGGGAATGACCTGGCGGTTTGCAGAGCGGGCACCGAGCCGCATCGGTGCCCGCTCTGTTTTTGCGCGCAGGACCACCTGGGCGAGAGCGGTTTGCCGAAGAGGCGCGCCCCTTTCATGCGGGACGCCAGCGGGCCGCTAAAACGTCTTCAGGGCCGAAGCAGTGTCCTTGTGGATCTCGAAAAGTCGATCGAGTTTCGTAATCTTGAAGACGTCGAGCGGGTTCTTGGCGATGCTGCAAAGCTTGAGCTTGATCTTGTCCGCCTTGCACCGCTTGTGTAGCTGGATAAGTTTTCCCAGCATCGCGCTGGACATGTACTCCACCGACTGGAAGCTCAGCAGGAGTTTGCGGTTGCCCGCAGCCTCGAGCTCGACTTGTTCGAATTCCCGGCCGATCTGATCGATGACGGCCTGGTCGAGGATCGAGGCTTGATTGAAATTGGCCACGAGCACCTCGCCAGCGTCGCTCAGTTCCAGGAATGTGTACTTAAACCCTTTGGCCATGGGGCACTTCGGTGAAGTAGGACGGAAAGCGGCTTTCCTGGTCGGGGCCCGATGCCACCGAGTGGATAGAGTCTACGGCGGCGGCCGACGCATGGCAACTAGTTGATGTTCGCTCCCTGACGCAACGCGAGCTAACGTCTCGGCAGGGCCGCGAACAGATCGGCCAATTCACTTTCGTAGTGCTTCCAGCGGCTCACTGCGTGCGAGTAGATCGGCTGGCGTACCTGAGACGCACTTGAAGTGCGCACTTGCCGGCGGTGGCGATGAAAGTTCAGGCACGCGTCGTCCCAGTCTAGCCCGCAGGCCGCCAGCAGTTGCTTGGCCTGGCCTGCGAAGTCGGCCACGATGTCTTCGTATACCACCTCGTGGATCGCCGCGGGCAACACCGCGCGCCAGTGTTCCATCAAGCGGAGATAGCGCCGGAAGTAGGCTCCGATGTGAGCCGGCGAGTGCGACCAGGGGGCGTGGTCGAAGTCGGTGAACCAGCACGAGACCGCAACGTCGCGCAAACCGCGGCGGCAATGAATGAAAGTCGCGTGAGGAAAATAGGCCGCCAGCAGGCCCAGGAATTGGTAGTTGGCCAACTCCTTGTCGACGATGCGTTTGCATCGCCCCTGATCGATGGCCCGCAGCCGCTCGAGGTGCCTTTCTGCCAGGCCTGAAATCGCCGCGTCGTCGAGCCGGGCGACTCCTTCGAGCGTACCGCAGTTTGCGCCGACCACCTCGGGAACCGATCGGAACGTCTCGAGTGCCACGCTCAGCTCGCCCGCCGCGTATGCCTCAGGATGGCTGGCCAAGATCTGTGCCACGAGCGTCGACCCCGATCGCGGCAGCCCCACGATGAACACGGGCCGGCGCGTGGGATGCCCCGCGCCGCGGACCCGCTCGAAGAAGCTCGCATCAAAGGCGCCGATCAGAGCGTCAGCGAGCTTCGAATCGACTTCCGCGTCGTAGGCCCGCCCGGCCCGCCGCGCTAGCTCAAGCGCGAGTTCATGAGCTTGCCGCGCCGATGCTGCCGCCTGGGCACGGTCCCCCCGCGCATCGAGCACGCGCGCTCGCGCGAATCGCAGCCTGACTTGCGATGCGGCGGGTACCTGGGGATCTTTGAGCAATTGATCAAGCGCATCGAAATCCTCCGCAGGCAGATCGCGACCGAGCAAGCGAGCCAATGCCGCCCGGGCCTGCGCGTGGCGCGGTTTGATGGCCAGCGAAGTTCGGGCGGCCTGCTCGGCCTGCTCAGTCTCGCCTAGCTCCTCGTACAAACTCGTCAGGCAGTCGTGGGCCTCGACTAGATCCTTTTGAAGTCGCAAGGCGGCGTGGAACTGTTCTGCGGCCGCGTCTGCCCGGCCGGTCCGTTGCAGTGCCTTGCCGACGGCAAGATGCGTGCGGGCGCTATTCGCTTGCAACGCCTGCGTCCGCTGCCACGCGTCGTGGGCCGCGCCGTATTCGCCGCGCCGCTCGCGCAGGTTCGCCATCTGTGCCCAAAACATCGGGTTCTCCGGCATCGACTCCACCGCCTGCCGGATCTCTTCAAGCGCGTCGTCGAGGTTGCCTTCGTGTTCCAGTACCATGGCCAGATTCGCCTGAGCCCAGGCTAGCCCGGGATCGAGTTCGAGCGCCTTTTGATAGGCGCGCCGCGCCTCGGGCAGTCGGCCCAAGCCGTGTAGCGCGTTACCTAGATTGCGATGCAACTCGGCGACCTGGGGCCGCGTTTCCACCGCCGCGGTGAGGTGCGGTAGCGCGGCTTCCGGTTGATTCATGTTAAGGAGCAGGCGCCCCAGATACATCCGGACCGTGACTCGGCTGGGATCGAGCTCGGCGGCGCGTTGCAGATGCGCTAGCGCATCGCCGAGGCGATTCGCCCGGCCCCACAACGTGCCCAGGTATTCGTGGGCAAGCGCCAGGTTCGGGTCAAGTTCAAGCGCCCTGCGAAGCTGCGCGTGCGCTTCTTCTCGGCGATTCAACCCGGCCAGCGCTCCGCCCAGAGTGGCGCAGGCCGGCGCATCATCAGGCGACAGTTGCAAGGCCCGGCGGCAGCACCGCTCGGCTTGGTCAAACTGCTGAAGCTCGCAGTAGGCGGTTGCCAGGTCGACGTGAAATTGATGCGCTGTGGGCTCGAGTTCCGCGGCGCGTGTGAGGCTTGCCAGCGCCTCGCGGTGACGTCCCAGTTGCAAATGCAGCAGGCCCAGCAGATTTAGCGCACCGGCATGCTGTTCGTTGCCGGTGAGGATCTGTCGGCAAATCTGCACGGCCGACGCGGCATCTCCACGGCGGCGCAATTCTCCAGCGGTGGCGAGGAGAGGCTCCATGGATCGCACGTGTTCGAGACGTGACGGGCTGTGAGCGACTGCGACCCCACGACGCGAACGCTTCGAAAGGTCGGAACGAAATTCGCAGACTCGATTCGCGCCTCTTCTCTGCCACTGCCACAGGGCCCCATGGTAACACGCGTAGCGGCGGCAAGCACATTCTTGCCGGCGGTGGCTTGAGCGGATTCGTTCGAACCGGCGAGCAGCTCACCACTGGAACCATGAGCCGCTCGATTTCGCTGGAAATGAATACCAATTGTATGTACAATACCGCGGCCTTGTGAATGACGGGCAAACGGGTCGCCGGGCCGCTCGGCGCGGTGCGGACTGCTCGGCGCGACTCCACTCATTCGTCCGGTGCATCTTTCGAAGTACCAGTCCCGTTTCCGGGGCGTCGCCCACCGTCCGTTCTGGCAAGGCAATCGCGTCTGCTACACGGAGTTCTCCGGGTAGGAGGAGAGCATCCAGGCCACATCACTTCTTTGGCGGGGGCCTTAGCGATGAAGCTCAGTCTTTCAGTAAGCTATGCGATCGGCGTGCTGCTGCAAATCCAACAGCGTTCGCGTGAAGGACCGGTCACGGCGGCTGTTATTTGCCGCGGTTGTCAGTTTCCACCGAGGTTCTTGTACCGCATTCTGCGGCGATTGGTGGCCGCCGGCCTGCTGAGCGGTACTTCGGGACCGGGCGGCGGCTATGCCCTGGCTCGACGGCCCGAGCAGATCACGCTGTTGGACATCACCGGCAGCGTCGAGGGCCGTCCCGAGGCCAGCGTGCTCGAGTCGGCGTGCCCGCACCAACGCGGCGCGATCGCGATCGTAAACAAGATCTGCAAGCGCGACGCCGACCGATTCGCGCTCGAACTGAAGCGCATCAGCCTCGCCGACTTGCATCGCGCGATGCGTTCGAAGCGGCGCAACGCTCGCTTGCCAAGCCGCTCTCGGTAGGCGCACGGCATCGGCCGGTCGGGTAGGCGGCTGGCCGGCGTCGCTGTCACCGGGCCGCGAGCGCAAGAAACAACCGCTCGCGCCGCGTCGGATGAGACGCCTGCGGAGCGGTTGCAGTGTTTTGCCCGCGCGCTTCTGAGAAGCGTGTGCCCGATTCGCTAGACCATGTCCTTCAGGTTCTTAAGCGCCCGCACCTTGACCTTGACGCTGGCGGGTTTGGCCGGCCGATCCATGAACTCGCCTGGCTTGAACGGATTGGGGACGTTTTTCTGAGCCGGGCGGGCCGGCACCTTCTTCTTCTCGACCTTGACGAGGCCGGGAATTGCGAACACGCCGGGGCCCCGATTCGACAGGGCTTTCTTGATTTCGCCGTTCAGGGCATCGAATACCGCGCTGACTTGTTTCTTGGTCAGGCCGGTCTCTTCGGCGATGTTGTTCATCACCTCGGACTTACTGGGGGACTTCTTCGCAGCGGTTGCGGCTTTCGCCATAATGTTTGACCCTCCTTGTGGGTTAGTTGAAGGGGAAGAGCTCGGTTCCTCATGCAAGGAACGCGATGATTAAAAACCACCTAATCAAAATTGCAAGCCACAAAACCCCTATTCTGCCCGAAAAACCCGGAAAACAGGGGCTCTCGCCGTTTTCGCACCAAGGCTCTTAAGGTACCCGGTCACTCCAACGGTACCCGCGGGTGGGAGCCGATTCGGGGCCTCGCGCCTCGCGGCTGTACCTCCCTAGGCGACCGCCAGGTACGAGTGCCGCCCCCATCGGCCAGCGTCGGGCCTTCCAACAGACTGCTCCGTTCGCGCCTGCGAAGTCCCGTCCATGGCGGCCGCCTCAGGTCCGCGCGTGGTGCCCCGCTTGCGGGATTTAACCTGCTGAGTGGCCAATACTTGTGAATAGGGTACGTGCACGGTAAGATAAACTGTACTCATATGCTTGCGTCGCTCTATGAGCGCCGCGGGAGATCCGGAACCGAGTTGGCAGGCGCAGCGGGTTGTTCGCACGTTCGTCCTAGGGCGAGTTTGCGGCTGCCCACCGGTTTCGATGCCGGAAAGTGCCAACGCGGGAGATGGATCGCAGAGTTGCCGCGTAAAGCACCCAGGTGTGAAGGAGACACCATGAAGCGACGGAGAATTTGCGGCCTGGTTGCGATCGCCGCCGGGCTGGCAGGCTTTTTCGGCGTCTCATCCCTCCCCCTGGCAATCGCCCAGCGGCCTGCTGCTCCGCCAGGCGTCAAGGTCCGGCAAGTGCAAATTCGCGGTAGGGCCGTGCGCCAGGTCACTACCAGCGGCGACGACGAGTTCCTGAGCGAGGGCGTTTTCCTTCCGCCTGACCGTCAGTCACGACGGCGCCTCGAGGTGGCCTCGGAGTTGATCGACCAGCAGCGCTACGGCGAAGCCGTGCGTCTCCTCGGGTCGTTGCTGGACAGCAGCGAGGACTTCCTCTTTAAGCCGAATGCGGCGCAGCCCGTCTTTCGCAGCCTGAAAGCCGAGGCCGGACGGTTCCTGGCCGACCTGCCGTCCGAAGGCCGGGAGTCGTACGAGCTACAATTCGGCGCTAGCGCCCGCAAGATGCTCGAGGCCGCGGCGGCCGAGGGCGACCTGGCTGGGATCGCCGAAGTCTCGCGACGTTTCTTTTTCACGCGCAGCGGCGCCGAGGCGACGTATCTCTTGGGGCGTCACTACCTCGACCAAAATCGTCCGCTGGCCGGCGCGCTCTGTTTCGAGCGACTCTTGGCGAGCGGCGAGGCGGGGGCGACACTCGAGCCGGCGTTGTCGCTGTCGCTGGCCACGTGTTGGCTGAGGGCAGGCCAGCCCGAAAAAGCGCAGCAGGTCCTGTCGAGCTTGCGCAGCGAACACCCGTCGGCCGAGTTGGTGCTTGGCGGCAAGCGAGTCAAGTTTTTCAACAGCGACACGCAGGCACTTGCCTGGATGGAACAGACGTTTGGCAAGCAACCGGTCATCGCGCCGGTGGAGACCGACCATTGGGCGATGTTCCGCGGCGACGAGTCGCGCAATGCCCAGAGCGGCGGCAGCCAGCCGCTGTTGAGCCTGCGATGGCGGCAGCGCACCGCGGACGACCAGGCCATCGAGGACTTCGTTTCCCGTCTGCGACACGAGTACTGGAGCCAGGACATCGCGGCCCTGCCGAGCATGCATCCGCTGGCCGTCTCCGACGTGGTGCTGATGCGGACCGCCTTCGCCTTGCAGGCGGTCGACTTCGAGACCGGCAAGCTCGTCTGGAGATATTCGGCCGGCGAGGAAGCGCTCGAACAGTTCCTCCGCGCCGCCGGCGCGCGCGAGCCCAGCCGCTCGACTCGGCCGCTGTTGGCCGGGCTCGACGAGCGGATGTGGGAGGACGCCACCTACGGCACGCTTTCCAGCGACGGTCGCCGGGTCTACTACGTCGAAGACCTGGGCCTCGCGGGTCTCACCTCGACCCGCGTCATGACCGTGCTGCCCAACGGGCAGCGCCGCTACAGCGACAACACCCAGGGGGCCAATCGGCTTGCGGCTCGCGACCTGCGCACCGAAGGCAAACTCAAGTGGGAGATCGGCGGATTGACCGGCGAGGATACGCCGGAAGTGGCCGGCGCGTTCTTCCTCGGGCCGCCGCTGCCGCTGATGGGCCACCTCTACGTGTTGGCCGAGGTCAAAGGTCAGGAAATTCGCTTGCTGGTGCTCGACCCCGAGAGCGGAGCGCTCGAGTGGTCGCAGCAGTTGGCCGTCGTCGATATGCCCGTGGCACTCGACCCCTTCCGCCGCAAGTCAGGCTCGACTCCCAGCTTCGCCGACGGCGTGCTGGTTTGTCCGACGACCGCGGGCGCAATCGTCGGCATGGACCTCTCGACGCGATCGCTGCTGTGGGGCTACCAGTATCCACGGCAAGAGACCGACATTTCCAGCCGCTTCGGAGGCCGGGCTCGTATTTACAACACGGAGCAGAGCACGGCCTCGGACCAATGGGCCGACGCGAGCGTGACGATCGCCGCTGGCCACGTGCTCGCCACCCCCATCGAAACCGACAAGCTGTACTGTCTGCGCCTCGCCGACGGCGAGGAACTGTGGGAGCGCAAGCGCGGCAACCACTTGTACGTGGCTTGCGTTCACGACGGCAAGGTGATCGTCGTCGGTCGCCGCGAAATGTCGGCCTTGAATCTGGCCGACGGTCGCGACGCGTGGGAATCGAAGCTGCCAGACGGCGCGCTTCCCAGCGGGCGCGGCTTCTATAGCGGCCAGCACTACTACCTGCCGCTGACGACGGCCGAAGTCGCCAAGATCGACCTGAAGACCGGCGAGATCGTGTCCCGATCCCGGTCGAGGTTCGGCAACGTGCCGGGCAACTTGATTTGCTACCGTGACAGCATCATTTCGCAAGGTAGCGACTACCTCGACGCCTACTACCAGCTCGACGCCTTGAAGGAACGCATCGCCGACGCGCTGGCCGCTGAGCCGGAAGATCCACGCGCGCTTGCGGCACTGGGCGAAGTCAAGCTCGACGAGGGCCCGCTCGACGAGGCCGTCGAACTGTTTCGACGCTCCTATGCCATCTCGTCCGACGAGACCACGCGGGTCCAGCTCATCGAGAGCCTGCTGGAGGGGCTGCGGGTCGACTTCGCCGGTTACCGCGATGCGCTGGGAGAGTTGGAAGGCCTGGTCGAACAACCTCGTCATCGCCTGGAGTTTCTGCGCCTGAAGGCCATGGGCTTGCAGGCTGCCGGCGAAGTGCAGCCGGCCTTCGAGACCTATCTGCAATTGGTCGACGAGCAAGCACCCTGGGAGATGGAGGACATCGACGACCAGCTAAGCGTGCGACGCGACCGCTGGATTCGCGAACAACTTACCCAACTCCGTCTCGCGGCCGATGCCGCGGCCGAACGCTTCATCGATCGCGTCGTGCGCCAGCGCCTCGACGAGGCGCTCTCAGGCGGCACCCCCGACGTGCTGCGAGCCTTCATCGGGATTTTCGGCGGTCAGCCCGCCGCCGCGCAGGCCCGCGACGCCCTGGTCGAGGCGCTCTCGGCAGACGAGATCCTGGAAAAGAACCTTCTGTTGGAACGCCGCCTGCTTTCAGGCTCGGAGGCCGAGGCGGGTAGCGCCACGGCGCGAATGGCCGTGGCGCTCGATGCGGCCGGCCGGCCCGAACTGGCAGTCGTGTACTACCGTCGGCTGGCGAAGCGTTTTGCCGAAACGGCTTGCCTCGATGGGAGGACCGGCAAGGAACTGGTCGAGGCCCTGGCCGAGAACCACCCGGCCCGCGAACAGTTGCAAGCCGGCGACTGGCCCGAAGGCATCGTCAGCGTGCGCGAAGAGAAAGCGTCGAGCCAGGAGATTCGCTCGGCCCGCACGCGGCGCAGCAATATCCGCATTGCCGGCGCGCGAGGCCCCCTTTTCGACAATGTCGAGTTGTCCGTCGTTTCCGATGCGCAGCAGTACCTCGCGGCGACCGACGGACTGGGCGGAGACCGCCTGCGGATTTTCCTGACCGAGCAAGGCGAGCGGCGCTTTTCGAATCGCAGCACGTACAACGGCCAGCCCCTCAACTACGCTCGCGTCTACGGCGGGCTGGCCGTGCTTTGCGTGGGTACGCAGTTGATGGCCGTCGACACGCTGCGCGAGGGCAGCTCCGCCGCCACGCACATTCTCTGGTCGGAAGACGTCGACGACCAACTCTCAGGCCCCCAGAATTCACAATCGATCGTGCCCCGACCGCTGCACGTCAAGTGGGGCGAAACGCGCTACGCGGCCGAAGACGGCCGCGGCCGGCGGCTCGGAACGATCGGCCCGCTCACCGAAAACGGCGCCTACTACCAGCGGCTGCACGATCTGTACTGCGTCGACCCGCTGACCGGAAAAACGATTTGGGTCCGTCGGAATCTCCCGCAGGGGCTCAATCTGTATGGCGACGACGAGTATCTGTTCGCGGCGCCTCCCGGCGACGGTGAGACCCTCGTGCTGCGAGCGTCCACCGGCGAATTGCTCGGCACCCGCAGCTTGCCGCCGCTGGAGAGTCGCATGACGACGATAGGCCGGCAGGTGCTGTGTTGGATGCCGCAAGGCGGCAAGAACGTCATCGAGATGCGTGACGTGTGGCAGGATGAAGTCGTCTGGTCGTATTCGTTCGCCGCCGGATCCAAGGCGGATGTTGTTTCGCAAGACGTCGTGGGCGTGATGCAGCCCGATGGCGAGTTCTCGCTGGTGCGGCTTGCCGACGGCGAGCGATTCGTCCAGGAAAACCTGCGCAAGGACAATCGCCTAGCGGGGATCTTCGTGCTGCCCTTCGACGAGGGATACCTGTTGGTGACGCAGTCCCGCGCGCCGAGCAACTCGAACTTCACCGTGCGCCCCTACCCGCAAACGGTCGATTGCACGCTGGTCACGGGCATGGTTTACGGTTTCGACCGCGAGTCGGGACAGAAGTTGTGGCCCGAAGTCTCCGTCGAGCAACAAGGACTGCAAGTTCGGCAGCCTAGCGAACTGCCCGTGCTGGTGTTCGTGCGGCAAATGTTCCGGGCCCGTCCGATTCGTTCGCGCGATCCGCTGTTGTCGGTGATGTGTATCGACAAGCGGAGCGGCCGGATCGTGTATCAGAAAGACGACCTGCCCGGCACGAACCTGGCAAGCTGCCGGATGACGGCCGACCCGGCAGCGCGGACCGTCGAAGTGGCGGTTCCTACGCGCAACATTACGCTAACGTACACGAGCAATCCCATCGACTCGCAGGCCGCCCGCAGCGAACCGGGCGACCGCCAACTAGCCGCCCGCGCCATTCTCGCTGCCCTGGGGTTGCCGGGGGCCGATTCGACTCCGCCCCCCAACAAAGCCGGTGCGGATCGCTAGCCGAGGTTTCTATGGATTACCAACACCGTCACCCGCCCACGCACATCCGCAAGGTTCCTGCTGCGCTTGCGATTGCGCTGGCGGTACTGGTCGTCTCGGCGTTGGCCACGCCTGCGCGCGGTGCCAACGACGCCAAGATCAACCGGCTGGTTTCGCAAGGCCTCGACTGGATCGCCAGCACGCAATCGCGGCTCGGCCACTGGAGCGCCAACGACGGGCGCTATCCGACAGCCATGACGGCCCTGGCCGGCACCGCCCTGTTGTGCGAGGGCTCGACCACCACCCAGGGCAAGTACTCCAAGAACATTCGCAAGGCGGTCGACTACCTGGTATCGCGCAGCCGGGCCAACGGGCTCATCGGCGACCCCACGCGCGACGACCGCTACACCTACGGCCACGGCTATTCGATGCTGTTCCTCTCGCAGGTATTGGGCGAAGAGGAGGACGCCAGCCGGCGGCGCGAGCTGATCGACGTGCTGACCCGCGCAGTGATCTTCACCGGGCAGGCCCAAACCGCGGCGGGCGGCTGGGGTTATGTCAGCGCGAAAGATGGCAACGATTTTGACGAAGGATCGACGACCATTACCCAGGTGCAAGGGCTGCGCGGATGCCGCAACGCCGGTATTCCCGTCCCCAGCGAGATCATCGACCGGGCGATCAACTACATCCAGGAATGCACGCTTCCTGACGGCGCCGTACAATACAGTTCCAAGGGAGGTGGCGGTCGTCCGGCCATTACGGCCGCCGCGATCGCCTGCCTGTTCAATGCCGGCGAGTACGATAGCCAGTATGTCCCCAAGCTGCAGGCTTATTGCCGCCGGAACCTGTCGGACATTTCCAACCAGGGCTTCGGCCATTGGCACTACGCCCACTACTACTATGCGCAGGTGCTCTACCGCGAGGGCGGCGAGAAGTGGGAGACCTACCGCGACCAGGTGTTCGCCAAGCTAGCCGGTGAAGCTACGGAAAGCGGCAAGTTCGTGTTCTGGAATCAAGGATACATCGGACCGATCTACACCACGGCCATCAACCTGACCATCCTGCAGTTGGAGAACGGCGCCCTGCCGATCTACCAGCGCTAGGGTCCCCCGCGGAGTAACACCCCACATCCCGGTCCGCCAAGGCCCGGCATCCTTTCGGCACCACGAGTCCGATCCGTATCATCACCCCAGGAAAATGCACTCCATGGTCGAACACGCGCACGACTCCCTGGCTCTGGACAAGCTGCGAAATGCCCGCGAGAAGATTCTGGAGCAGATGTCGCAGGTCATCGTCGGCCAGGACCAGGTGATCGAAGAACTGCTGATCTCGCTGTTCAGCCGGGGCCACTGCCTGCTGGAGGGCGTGCCCGGGCTGGCCAAGACGCTGATGATCAGCACGCTCGCGCGCACGCTCAACCTGTCGTTCAGCCGCATCCAGTTCACTCCCGACTTGATGCCGGCCGACATCACCGGCACCGAAGTGATCGAGGAGAACCGCTCGACGGGCGTGCGCGAGTTTCGCTTTCTGGAAGGTCCGCTGTTTTCCAACGTGATTCTGGCCGACGAAGTCAACCGTACGCCGCCCAAGACGCAGGCTGCGCTGCTCGAGGCCATGCAGGAACGGCAGGTCACCGTGGGCCGCGTGCGCCACAAGCTTTCCGATCCCTTCTTCGTGCTGGCCACGCAGAACCCCATCGAGCAGGAAGGCACCTACCCGCTGCCCGAGGCGCAGCAGGACCGCTTCATGTTCAAGGTGTTCGTCAACTACCCCTCGTTCAACGAAGAGTTCGAGATCGCCCGCCGCACGACCACCACGTTCAGCGATCACGTCTCACCGGTGCTTTCGGCCGAAGAGATTCTTGAGCTGCAGCGCATCGTGCGCGAAGTGCCGATCACCGACCACGTGATCCGCTATGCCCTCTCGCTGATCCGCCAGACCCGGGTCGGCGAATCGGGCACGCCGGAGTTCGTGCAGGATCAACTCGCCTGGGGAGCCGGTACACGGGCCGTGCAGTTTTTGATTTTGGGGGCCAAGGCGCGGGCCCTGCTCCACGGGCGGACCCACGTGTCGACCGAGGACATTCAAACCCTGGCCAAGCCGGTGCTGCGGCACCGTCTGGTCGTTAGCTTCGCTGCCGAGAGCGAAGGCGTCACGGCCGACGACCTCGTCGAGCGGCTGCTCGAAATAACCCCCACCAAAGAAGACGAACTCACTAGCGATGCCCGCTTCCAAAAGATTTTTGCATCCTGAGGCGATCGGCCGCATCACACGGCTCGACCTGCGGGCCCGCCACATTGTGGAAGGGTTCCTGGCGGGAATCCATCGCAGCCCCTACTTCGGCCAGTCGGTCGAGTTCCTGCAGCATCGCGAGTACGTGCCCGGCGACGAGCTGCGGCATATCGATTGGAAGGTCTGGGCCAAGCAGGACCGCTACTACGTCAAGCAGTTCGAAGAGGACACCAATCTGCGGGCCACGCTGCTGGTCGACGTGTCCGGCAGCATGCAGTTCGGCGAGGGGGAGCTCACCAAGTACGAGTACGGTTGCACGATCGCCGCGTGCCTCACGTACTTGATGCTGCGGCAGCAGGACTCCGTGGGTTGCGTTGCGTTCGACGAGGCGATTCGCGCCAAGGTGCCGCAACTCACCAAGCGCAGCCACCTGAACACGGTCATTGCGGCGCTCGACACAAGCGAGCCACGCGAAAAGACCGACGTGGCCGCCATTCTCCGCGGCGCCGCCGAGTCCTATCCGCGGCGGGGCGTGATGATCCTCGTTTCCGACTTGTTGGTCGACCGCGACGAGCTGTTCCGCGGGCTGCGGCTGCTGCGGCAAAAGGGCCACGACGTGATCGTGTTTCACGTCATGGACGATCAGGAGCTCGACTTCGAGTTCAGCGGGCCCGTTCGCTTCGAGAATCTTGAAGTCGACGAGCACCTGGCTTGCAACCCGCGGGCGCTGCGCGAAGGATACCTGCAGGCGTTGGGCGCGTTCCTCGATGAAGTTCGCCGGGGATGCGCTCGCGATGGTGTGGACTATGTGCTGGTGCGCACCAGCGAACCACTCGACGGGGTGTTGGCGTCTTTTCTGACGAGCCGGCGGAAGATGTTGCGTAGGTAGGATCGGCCGGGTGATCCGGCGGGGCAAGAAGGTTGTTGCATGCCGAGTTTCGTTTTCGAATCGCTGCTTTGGTGGGGACTGCCGCTGGTCGGGCTGCCGGTGCTGATCCACCTGATCAACTTGATGCGGCATCGCCGCGTCAAGTGGGCGGCGATGGAGTTCCTGCTGCAGAGCCAGAAGCGGCACCGCCGCTCGGTGCTGATGAAGCAGATCCTGCTGCTGCTGCTGCGGATGGCCGCTGTGGCCGCCGTGGTGTTGATGCTTGCCCAGCCGCTGTTGCGCAACAAGTGGGGCTCGGTCTTCGGCGGCACCAAGACGCACCACGTCGTGCTGGTAGACGACAGCTTCTCCATGTCGGACCGCTGGGGCGATACCAGCGCGTTCGAGCAGGCCAAGGGCGTCGTCTCGCGGCTGGCTGCCGGCGCCGAGCGCCAGGACACGCCGCAGATTTTCACGCTGTTGCGATTCTCTCGGGCCCGGCAAGGTGCGCGGGGCACGCAGCCCGATTTGCTGGAAGTGCCGCTCGATGCCGATTTCTCGGCCACGCTCGAGGAAACCCTCGCCGCGCTCGAACCCTCGCAGACGGCCGCCGAGCCACAGGCAGCCCTCGAGGCCGTCGAACGCTTGCCCGCCAAGGGCGAAGACGAGGATCGCGTCGTGTACCTGGTGTCCGATTTTCGCGCGCTCCAGTGGCAGGAACCCACGGCCCTGGCCGAGTCGTTTCGCCGGCTCAACGATGCCGACACGCAACTGCACCTGATCAACTGCGTTCCCGGCGTCGATCAGAATCTGGCCATCACGGCCCTGCGGCCGGGTGTGGGCACGCGCGCCGCCGGCGTGCCGCTGCTGGTGGAAGTGGCCGTACGCAACTTCGGACCCAACGATGCCCGGAGCGTCTCCGTGGCACTGGAAGAAGACGGCAAGCTGCGTGCTCCGGTCGTCATCGATGAGCTGCCCGCGGGCAAGACGATCGTGCGTCGCTTTCCGGTCATGTTCGCCACCGCCGGGCAGCATGAGGTCGTAGCCCGGCTCGAATCCGATGCGGTCGCGCCCGACAACTCCCGCTCGCTGGTGCTCGACCTGCCGAAAGTGGTCGACGTGCTGATTATCGACGGCGACGCCAAGGCGTCCGACGCGTTCTTTCTGGCCGCCGCGTTAGCGCCCGGCGGCAAGGTGCAAAGCGGCTTGCGGCCGATGATCGAAACGCCGCGTTATCTCCGCGACCAGCCGCTCGACGCCTTTGAAACGATTTACCTGGCGAATATCGATCGACTGGACCCGGCCGAGGTCTCCGCCCTCGAAGAGTTCGTCGCAGGCGGCGGCGGGCTGGGCATCTTCATGGGCGAGCGCTCGCGCGCCGCGTTCTTCAACGACTCGCTCTATCGCGACGGCGCGGGGCTGTTTCCCCTGCCCTTGTCGCGTCCCGAGGAGCTGCGGGTTGACCGGCTCGAGAAAGCGCCCGACGTGGAGGTGACCGATCATCCGATTTTTGCCGTCTTCGGCGGCGAACGAAACAGCTTCTTAAGCGCGGTCACGATCAACCGCTACTTTGCCCCGCACGAAAACTGGCTGCCCGATCCCGAGTAGTGCACCCGGGTCATCGCCCGGCTGCTCAACAAGCAGCCGCTGTTCGTCGAGCACAAGTACGGCGCCGGCCGCGTGGTGGTGTGCCTGACCAAGGCCTCGCCGCTGGAGACGTCGCTGGGTAGCTGGAACAACTGGGCCCGGGGCAATCCGAGCTTCGTGGTGGCCATGCTTGAGCTGCAGTCCTACCTTTCGGCCGGCCGGCACGACGACGCCACGCGTCTGGTCGGCTCGCCGCTGAAGGTGCCCCTCGACACCTCGCGCTACGTGCCTCAAGTGCGCTTCGAGTTGCCGCAGGAGTTGGGCGGCGGAAGCCTTTCGGTCGATGCCACCTCGGTCGACGAGGGCCACGTGGCCACGTTGTCCGAAACCGACAGCAGCGGCATCTACGAGGTGCGCAAGACACGCACCGACGGCGAAGAGGAGGTCGAGCGCTTCGCCCTGAACGTCCAAGCGAAGGAAGGCGATTTGAAGAAAGTCTCGGCCGAGCAGTTGGCCGGGCGGCTCGAGGGCGTGAACTACGAGTACCACGACGCCCAGGATATTAACTACGCGCCGCAGCAACTGGCCGGGTTCAACCTGGGGCTGACACTGCTGTACGTGTTGATCGGCGTGCTCTTGGCCGAACAGGCACTGGCCTACGCGTGCAGCTATCATCCTCGCGCCAGAGAGGGACGTGCCTGATGTTCCACCTCCTGGCTCAAACCCGCACGACCTACGAGCTCGCGCGGCTGCAAGGCTACACCGAGCGCTGGCACTATCTCGTGCTGGCGGCGGTCTGCGCCGCGGTGGTGGCCTTTGCCGTGTGGATGTATCGCCGCGTCAGCGTCGAGCTGCGTCGCGGCACGGGCGCGCTGCTCTTGGGGTTGCGGCTGTTGGCGCTCGGCGGATTGCTGGTGTTCTACTTGCAGCCCGAAAAACGCACGGAGCGCAAGGTCGTGCACAATTCGCGAGCGCTGGTGCTGGTCGATACCAGTTTGAGCATGGGCTTGCACGACGCCACGGGCTCGGCCGTGCCGGCCACGCCCAACCGGTTGGAGCAGGTGACCGACGTGCTGGCCGACAGCAAGTTCATCGAACAATTGCGCGAGCGTCACGACGTGCACCTGGCCCGCTTCGACGCCGATTTGAATCGCATCGCCGTGTTGAAGAAGCTGCCCCAAAAAGGCACGGAGCCTGCCGCGCAGGCATCGCCAGCCGCCGACGAGACGGGCGAAGAGCAAGACGAGCCGGAAATCGACTGGCAGGCGGCGCTGGTGCCGCAGGGCATCGAGACACGCCTGGGCCAATCGCTACGCAACCTGATCAACGACGAGCGCACCGGGCCCGTGTCGGGGATCGTGCTGTTCAGCGATGGCGGGCAGAACGCCGGCATCGATCCGGCCGTGGCCATCGCCGCGGCGCGCGAAGCCGAGATTCCGATCTACACCGTCGGCCTAGGGTCCGACCGGCGGCCGGCCAACGTCCGCGTCGGCGATCTCGTGGCTCCCTCGCGTGCGTTCCCTGGCGACAGCTTCAAGATCACCGGCTATCTGCAATCCGAGGGATTGACCGACCGCACACTCAGCGTCGAACTGTATTCGCGGGCCGCTGGCAGCGACCGCAACGAAGACGGACGCCTCGAAGCCAGCCAGCGCGTCACGCTGGGCGGGCGCGGCGAGGTCGTGCCGGTGAAGTTCGACATCATGCCCGATACTCCGGGCCGCCGGGTTTTTCGCCTGCGCGTCAAGGCGCCGGCCGAGGATTCCAACGCCACGGACGACATGCAGGAAGCCGACGTCGAGATCGTCGATCGCAAGACCAGGGTGCTGCTCGTGGCCAGCGGTCCGACGCGCGAATACACCTTCCTCCGCAACCAACTGAAGCGCGACAAGGACGTGCTAATCGACGTCTGGCTGCAGTCCGCCCAGGAAGGCGTCTCGCAGGACGCCAACGCTATCCTGGAGACCTTCCCCAGCACGCCGCAGGAAATGTTCGAGTACGACTGCGTCGTCGCATTCGATCCCGACTGGAAGGCTCTCGACGAGACGCAGGTCGATCTGCTCGAACGCTGGGTGGCGGAAAAGGCCGGCGGGCTGATCGCTTTGGCCGGCCCGGTCGAAATGGACCGCTGGGTCCAGGACCCCAAGCTGGCCAAGATCCGCTCGCTGTATCCGGTGGAATTCAACCGCCGCGTCGTGCTGTTCGAAGAGGGCCGGTTCGGCTCGACCGTCCCCTGGCCGATCGACTTTACGCGCGAAGGCCTCGAGGGCGAGTTTCTCTGGCTGGCCGATAGCGCCATCGCCAGCGAACAGATCTGGGGCGAGTTCCCCGGTGTATTCGGCTACTACAGCGTTCGCGGTGCCAAGCCGGGAGCCACGGTATACGGTCGCTATTCCGATCCCGAGGCCGCCAGTGGCAACGATCAGCCGGTCTACCTGGCCGGACAGTTCTACGGCTCCGGCCGAGTGTTCTATCTGGGCAGCGGCGAAATCTGGCGGCTGCGGGCCCTCGACGACCGCTACTTCGAACAATTCTATACGCAGCTCATCCGGCACGTCTCCCAAGGGCGACTGCTCTTGGGCTCCAGCCGCGGCATGCTGCTCGTGGACCGCGACCGCTACCTGTTGGGAAACACGGTCGTGGTTCGCGCCCAGTTGAGCGACCCGCAGTTCGAGCCGCTCGACGTGCCGTCTGTCGCGCTCGAGGTCGTGCGTCCCGACAGTACGAGCGAGACGCTTCAGATGACTCCCGATCCGGCGCGCAAGGGCATGTACGTCGGCCAGTTCACGGCGTTGGTCGAAGGGACCTATCGCCTGGCACTGCCGGTACCCGACAGCGAAGACGACGTGCTCACGCGGCGGATTCAAGTGCGCGTGCCCGACATCGAGCGCGAAAACCCCGAGCGAAACGACGCCCTGCTCTCGGAGCTGGCCAAGCGTACCGGCGGGCTCTACTACGTGGGGGCCGAGACCGTGCTCGGCGCCGCCGGCATGCCGCCGTTGCCCAATCAGTTGCAGGATCGCACCGAAACGACCTACCTGGCCGGCGTGACCGACCGCGATTTCGAGTTCGACTGGATGCGCGGACTGCTCGTTTTCATCTGCGGTGCGCTGTGTTTGGAGTGGCTGATCCGCCGCCTGTCGAAGCTGGCCTGAGAGACGACAATTTCCCGACGAATCCATGGCAACCCAAGTCAAACAATCGCCGAAGCTCGAACCGGTGCTCGAAGCCGTGCTGGGACGCTTGCGCCGCCGTGTGCGAGCGTACCTGCTGGCAGACGGCGTCGCCGCGGTGCTGGTGTTGCTGGGCGCCGCGTTCTGGCTGAGCCTGGCGTTCGACTGGGTGTTCGAGCCGCCGAGGCCTTTGCGGGCCGTCTTACTCGTCGTAGTCGCAGCGGCCCTGATCTACGTCACCTATCGCTACCTGATTGCACGGCTCGCCGTGCGTCTGCGGAACCGCAACATGGCCGTCTTGCTCGAACGGCGGTTCGGCGAGTTTCGCGACAGTTTGTTGACGGCCGTCGAGTTGTCCGAGTCGCCGCGTCACGCGAACGAATTCAATTCCGACATGCTGGCCCATGCCCGCCGCGAGGCGCTCCTTTACGCCAGCCAGGTCGAACTGGGACGCGTCTTCAACCCCGGTCCGCTGGTGCGGCGTGCGAGCCTCGCCGCGGCGCTGGCCGGCGCCGTGGTCGTATTTGCCGTGGCGGCTCCCGAGGCGGTGGGTATCTGGGCTCGGCGGAGCCTGTTGCTCGGCAACGAGCTCTGGCCGCGCCGCACGCACCTGTCGGTCGAGGGTTTCGACGACGAGGGCCACGTCAAGATCGCCCGCGGAGCCGATTGGGATCTGCTGGTCAAAGCCGACGCTGCGCCCGGGCGCGAGATTCCCGAAGTGGTGGAGGTGCGGTACAGTACGGCCGAGGGCTCGCGCGGCCGCGACAACATGAGTCGCGAGGGGATCGTCTCGCCCGGCGAGGCGGCGTTCCAGCCGTACGCCTACACGTTCAAGAGCGTGCTCGCGCCGCTCGAGTTTTATATCGCCGGCGGCGACGCCCGGCAGGGGCCGTTCTTCCTCGACGTGGTCGACAGCCCCACGATTGCGATGACGCTGCATTGCGAGTATCCCCCCTACACGCGGCGTGCGCCCCGCGATATTCCCGTGGCCGGACTGATGCAGGTGCCGATGGGCACGCAAGTCACGATCCTGGCCGAAGCCAACAAGCCGCTGGTCGCCGTGCAGATCGACGACGCGGCCGATGAGAATGCCCCGCTTGCCCATCGGCTCAATCTGGCTGCTGAGCACGGCGCCCCGCAAAGGAGCTTTGAGTTTTCGCTTCCGCGGCTGGAAGGCGACAAGACCCTGCTGTTTACCCTTAGCGACGTGGACGGCATCCGCAGCCGCGAGCCGGTGCGGCTGACGCTGGCCGCCGTCCCCGACGAAGCGCCCGAAGTCGACGTGGCCTTAAAGGGCATCGGCACGGCCATCACGCCCGAGGCGCGGTTGCCCGCGGCCGGCGAGGTAACCGACGACTACGGCGTGGCTCGCGTGTGGTTCGAGTACCAGGTCGACGATTCCGAGCCGGCGGCGCGGCCGCTCGAGTTGGCGGCCCAAAACCAGGAGCAAGTCGCCGTGGCCGGGGCGATGGACGTCGAACCCCTCGAGCTCAAGCCGACGCAAAAACTGCACTGGTCGGTGCGAGCCGCCGACGGGTGTGCGTTGCCCTCGGGCCCGAACGAAGGCACCGGGCAGCGCTACGTGCTGGACGTGGTCACCGCCGAGACGCTCCGCTCGATGCTCGAGGCTCGCGAGTTGATGCTTCGCCGCCGGTTCGAAACGATCATCACCGAGTTGACCGACACCCGCGACATGCTGGCCAGCGTCGAGTTTGAAACGGCGAGCGAGACGGCCGACGAGTCGGAGGCTAAGGACGCGACGTCCGATGAAGCCGACGCCCCGGCGCGGCGTCCCTCGCAGGCAATTCAGGTCGAGCGCGTGCGGCAAAACTGCCAGCGCAGCGGACACGAGACGATGCAGGTGGCGATCGCCTTCGACGGCATCCGCGAAGAGATGATCAACAACCGCATCGACACCGAAGAGCTCAAGACCCGGCTGAAGGAAGGCATTGCCGATCCACTCAAGGCGATCGCCGAGGACCGCTTCCCGCCGCTGGTCGAAAAGCTCAAGCAGTTGAGCGAACAGCTTGCCGATTCACAGACGGCCGCGGCCACCGGCGCCGAGGCGGTCGGCCAGATCGACGGGATTCTCGTCGAGATGCAGGGTGTGCTTGATAAAATGATGGAGTTGGAGACCTTCAACGAGGTGCTCGATACGCTGCGCAAGATCATCGAGGATCAGGAAAAGGTCAACGAAGAAACGAAGCAAAAGCGCAAGAGCGGCCTGCGCGACCTGATCGAGTAACCCTCGACGGAGCGATACGCATGACAACCAGAAAGTGCGCGATCTTGATGCTCTGCGGCTGCGTGCTCGCTTTCGGCTCGTGGAGCCGGGCGCAGGACAACGCCGCGCCGGCCGCCGCTTCCGACGGTGGACAGATCGATCTGGCCACGCGACAGGAGCAAGTGGCCGACCGCTTCGAAGAGCTCGAGCGGTTGCTGCTGCGGATGGCCGAGTTGACCTCGTCGACCGATCCCCGCCGGGCGGCGCTCTTGCGGCGGGCCGTGGCCCAAAGCAAAAACCGCGCGATCGGCGACCAATTCGACGAGTTGGTTGAGCTGCTGCGGCAGGAACGTCTGGCGCCGGTCGTCAAGAACCAGGAAGCCGTGCAAGACGAGTTGGTGCGGCTGCTCGAGCTGCTGCTGAGCGAAGACCGTACCAAGCGCATCAAGAGCGAAAAAGAACGGGTTCGCGACTATCTGAAACGCGTCAACAAGATCATCCGTGAGCAGCGCGGCGTGCAAGGCGAAACCCGCCGGGCCGACGATCCCACCAAGCTGGCCGACCGCCAGGGCGACCTGTCGGAAAAGACCGGCGAGTTGGCCGAGGACGTCAACGAGAACGAAGGCGGTTCGTCCGGCAAGTCCCGCGACTCGGGCGAGGCGGAGCAGGGTTCCGACGAATCGCAGCCCGGGGAGAAAGGTTCGGGGGCGGACAAGGCTCCGGGCGACGAGAGTGAGACGCCCGGCGAGAAGGGCGAGCCGAACGAGGGCGAAGACAGCCAGGGCGACTCAGAAAAGGCCGCCGAAGGTGAAAAAGGAGGCGAGCCGTCCGACGAGTCCGACGAAAAGAGCGAGTCGCAGGAAGGGAGCGGGGGCAAGCCCAGCCAGGGTCAGCCCAACGAAGCCCCGCCGGTCCCTCCCGCCGAGAGCCAGCAATCGCAGGGCCAGGGGCAACCCGGTCAGCCGTCTCAGCAAAATCCCGCCGAGCAGCGGCTCAAGCAGGCCCAAGAGCGGATGCGCGAAGCGCAACAAAAGCTCGAAGAGGCCAAGCGTTCGGATGCCAACGAAAAGCAGGCCGAGGCGCTCAAGGAGCTGGAGCAGGCCAAAGCCGAGTTGGAGGAGATTCTCCGCCAGCTTCGTGAAGAGGAAAAGTCGCGCACGCTGGCTATGCTGGAAAGCCGCTTTCGCAAAATGCTCGATGCTCAAATTGAAGTCAACGAGGGCACTACGCGGCTCGACGGAGTACCGGCCGACGAGCGCGACCGCGACGACAACCTGGAAGCCGGTCGACTGGGGCGCAAGGAAGCCGAGATCGCCGTCGAGGCCGACAAGGCCCTCGACGTGTTGCGCGAAGAGGGCTCGGCCGTCGCCTTCCCCGAGGCCGTCATCGGCATTCGCGACGACATGATCACCGTGCGCGATCGCCTTGCCGAAGCCGAGGTGGGCGAGCTCACGCAAAGCATCGAACAGGACATCGTGACCGCGCTCGAAGAGATGATCGCCGCGCTGCAAAAGGCGCAGAAAGACGCCGAGAACGATACCCCGCCCCCGCCCGGTGGAGAACCGGGGAGCGGCGAGTTCGAAATGCCGCTGGTCGACACGCTGTCCGAGCTCAAGATGATCCGCGCGCTGCAGATGCGCGTCAACGTGCGAACCAAGCGCTACGCCGAGATGGCCGAAACCGAGGCGGCAGACCGCCCTGCCCTGCTCGAAGCGCTCGACCAATTGGCGGAACGCGAACGGCGCATTCACAAGGTGACCCGCGACATCGTAGTGGGGAGGAATCGATGAGCACGACGCGACGATCTCTGGCGGCTTGCGCGGGGTTGCTCTTCGGCACTCTCGCGGCCTGCACTCACTCGGCGCCTGCCCAAGCGGCCGACCAGCGGCCCGTCAGCGCCTTCTCGCAGAAGGCCACTTGGACGATTCCCTCGGTCGAGCAGGTGCGCGAGCAGGCTTTCGAGTGGCTGGCCACCGCCGGCGTCGACGACGAGCCGCGGGCCCTGGCCGAAGCCCTCTGGGAAAGCGCCCCGGTGGACGGCAACGCCGCGCACGTTCTCGATCTGGTCGGAGCCACGCTGGCGGCCGTCGATCCTCGCGCCGACGAGTTGGTCACCTTTTGCTCGCGTCCGCACAGCAAGGACGAGTTGCCCGAGGTTGCCTGGCTGCACGACGGCCAGACCCCGGCTTTTGAGAGCAACAACCTGCGGCTGCTGGTCGGCCGCTGGCTCGTGCAGAATCGCCTGTACGACGAAGCTGGCGAACAGCTTTCGGGTCTCAAGACGGATCAGGTCGTCGACCCGGCGGCCCTGTTGTTTTATCAAGCCGTGGTCGAACACCGCACGCTCAAGCGCGACGAGGCGCTGGCGTCGATCGCCCGGCTGCTCGAGAACGAAGATGACATTCCCAAGCGTTACGCGTCTTTGGCCAGGCTGATGCAGGCCGATATCGAGGACCTCAAGGAGGACTCGCTCGACCACATCGCCCGGCGGATGGAAGACATCGAGCGCCGGCTCGACCTGGGCCGCTCGGGGCCGAAAGTGCGCGAGGTGGAAGACGGCGTCATCGCCTCGCTCGACAAGCTCATCGACGAGATGGAAAAGCAGCAACAAGCGGCCGCCGCGGCCGCGGCGGCGGCGCGCGGGCAAGGCGGGGGCAGCCAGCCGATGCCGATTCAGCCTTTGCCGGATAGCATGCCCATGGGCGGCAAGGGCGAAGGCAAGGTGGCCGACAAGCCCATCGGCAACAAGAGCGGCTGGGGCGATTTGCCACCCCGCGAGCGACAAGAAGCCCTACAGCAGATTGGCAAAGAGTTTCCCGCACACTATCGCGACATGGTTGAGCAATACTTTCGTAAGCTGGCCAGCGAGAGCGAGAACCCGCCCGAGTAAGGAGCGCCGCGTGTCCCTGTTTCCAATGATCCTGGCAACGGCCTTGGCGGCAACCACGGCCGACTTCGATGTCCGCACGCTCGACGGCCAGTCCGCCTCGGGCCGGCTGACTTCGCTCGACGCCGGCGGGCTCGTGCTCGAAACGGCCGACGGCCCCCGGACGTTCGCCCTGGCCGACCTGGCGACCGTCAACCCACAGACGCCTGCCGGCACGCGCCGCGACGCCGCGCTGTGGGTGGAACTCGTCGACGACACCGGACTGGCCGCCGACGAATACACCGTAAAGTCCGGCAAGGCATCGATCCGCTCGCCCTTGGGCGAAACCGAGCTGCCAGCCGCCGGCGTGCGCTGGGTCCGCTTCGGCGCGCCGGAGCGCTACGATCCCAAGCTCACGGAGCAATGGCGCGAAATCGTCGCGAGCCAGCCGGCCAGCGATCTGCTCGTGGTCCGTCGCGAGGAAGCGCTCGACTACCTGGAAGGCGTGCTCCGAGACATCGACGCCGAGACCTGCCAGTTCGAGCTCGACGACGAGGTGATCCCCGTCAAGCGGAGCAAGATCGCCGGCCTGGTCTACGCCCATCCACAGCAGCGCGCGTTGCCCGAGTCCGTCGGCATGCTCGTCGCGGCCGACGGGTCGCGGCTGCCGATTCTCGAGGCCAGGCTGGTCGACGACACGCTGAAGCTGACCACGCCGGTGGGAGCGTCGTTCGAGGTGCCGCTGGAGAGAATCGCGCGGCTCGACTTCTCGTCGGGCAAGCTCGCCTACTTGAGCGACCTCGAACCGGAGAAGGTGGAGTTCACGCCGCTGGTGGGTTTTGCGGAGCCGTCGGATGCGCTGTTGGACTTCTATCACTATCGCCGCGACAAGGGCTTTGCCGGACAGCCGCTACGGCTCGAGGGCAAAGTATTTAAGAAAGGATTGTCGCTGATCAGCCGCACGCAACTCGTCTATCGGCTGCCCGACGACTATCGGTTGTTTCGCGCCACCGCGGGCATCGACGACGCCACGCGCGAGACCGGTAGTGTCCAGCTCGTGATCAAGGGCGACGGCAAGACACTGTGGGAGTCGGAAGTGCGCGGCGTCGATCCGCCGCACAAGCTGGAATTACCCGTCGAGGGCGTCAAGCGTCTCGAGATTCTGGCCGACTACGGCGAATCGCTCGACGTGGGAGATCGCCTCGATCTCGGCGATGCCCACGTAACGAAGTAAAATGGAGAGTGGAAACCCTTCCCGGAGGCGGACGGGGTTTTTCGGAGGACGGATGATGCAGCAAGTGCCCAAGCCCTTGATCGCCGCGGTCGTTTGGTGGCCGCTGGTCGCGTACGGCCAGGTCGACCCTGCCGTGCTCGAGGCCGAGCGTGCGCGGATCGAGGTCGTCGAGCGCTGTTCGCGCTCGACCGTGGCCGTGTTCTCGCAGGACGGCCAGGGCGGCGGATCGGGCGTGGTGATTTCGCGCGACGGCTATGCCCTGTCGAACTTCCACGTCACGCACTCCACCGGCAACTGGATGAAGTGCGGCATGAACGACGGCAAGCTGTACGACGCCGTGATCGTCGGGCTCGATCCCACCGGCGACGTGGCCCTAATCAAGCTGCTGGGGCGCGACGACTTTCCCGCCGCTGAGATGGGCGACAGCGACCTGGTCCGCGTCGGCGACTGGTGCTTCACGGTGGGCAATCCGTTTCTGCTGGCCACCGACTTTCAGCCCACGGTGGCCTACGGCGTCATCTCCGGCGTGCACCGCTACCAGTATCCGGCCGGCACCATCCTGGAGTATGCCGACTGCCTGCAGGCCGACGCGGCCATCAATCCCGGCAATTCGGGCGGACCGATGTTCGACGCCGAGGGACGCCTGATCGGCATCAACGGCCGCGGCTCGTTCGAAAAACGCGGCCGGGTGAACGTCGGCGTGGGCTACGCCATCTCGATCAACCAGATCAAGAACTTCCTGGGCCATTTGAAGAGCGGCCGCATCGCCGACCATGCCACCCTGGGTGCCGTGGTGCGCAGCGACGAGCGGGGCCGCGTGATCGTCGACGACATTCTGGAAGAGTCCGATGCCTATCGTCGCGGGCTGCGCTACGGCGACGAAGTGATCGCTTTCGGCGGACGCTCGATCAACACGGTAAATGCTTTCAAGAACGTGCTGGGGATCTTTCCCCGCGGCTGGCGCGTGCCGATCTCCTTCCTGCACGACACCCAGCGCATCGATACGTTCGTGCGCCTGCGCGGCGTGCATGCCCAGATCGAGCTGGAAGAAATGATCGACGGCGATAAGCCGCCAGGCCATGAGCCTCCGCAAGGAGATGAGGAGAAACCCGAGAACGAAAAGCCGCAGATTCCCGACGCTCTCAAGCGTCTGCTGGGCAAGAAGCCGGAAATGCCCGACATCGTCAAGGAGCACTACACGGCCAAGCCCGGCTACGTGAACTACTATTTCAACCAGCACGAGCGCGGCCGCGTTTGGAGGGCCCTGGTGGCCCGCGGCAGCTATGCCGGCACGGGCGCCACTTGGGTCATCCGCGGCACGACGGGAATGGCAGAAGATTTCCGTCTCACGTTCTCCGACGCCGAGGCTGCCATCCGGCTGCCCGAGGGTGAGCTGCGCACGGAATTAACCGGCGGGCTGTCCAATCACGCCGAGCCGCCCGGCAGCGGCGGCATGCTGGTGGCCCTGTCGCTGTGGCGGCGGATGCTGGTCGAGGGGCCCGAGAAGTTTGGCGAGGTTTACTACCTGGGCACCGAGCCGTTGCCCGGCCGCGATGGTCTGTTCGACGTGCTCGCGGCGGCCTACGACGACGTGGAATGCCACTTCCTGTTCGACCCCGCCGACGGCTCGCTGGCGGCGCTATCGCTGTTCCTCCAGGAAGACGTCGACCCGTGTGAGCTTACGTTCACCGAGTATCGCGAAGTGGAAGGCCGCATGTTACCCGGTCGCATTCGGGTGCGGCACGGCGACTACTTCGAGCGCATTTTCGTCTGCGAGGAGTACGACCTGCACGGCGAAGACGACGGACGGGAAGAGGGCTGAGCATGCGGACGCGCTTGAGAAGCCTGTTGGTGTGCGCCGCGATCGCTTGCGCGGCGGTGGGGACGTTGCGCCCGGCGGAGGTTCGTGCGAGCGAATCGCTGGCCGGAGTGATCGACGCCAATCAGCCGCGGATGGTAAAGATCTACGGTGCCGGGGGCCCGCGCGGCCTGGAGCCGTATCAGAGCGGGTTTTTGTTTTCGGATACCGGCCACATTCTCACCGTGTGGAGCTACGTGCTCGATACCGATCACGTCACGGCCACGCTGTCCGATGGGCGCCGCTTCGAGGCCAAGCTGTTGGGGGCCGATCCGCGCCTGGAGCTGGCGGTGTTGAAGATCGAGGCCGAAGAGCTCCCGCATTTCGATCTGGCTACAGCAGTGCCGGCCGATCGGGGCACGCGCGTGTTGGCCTTTAGCAATCTGTTTGGCGTAGCCGCCGGCGAGGAGCCTGCCAGCGTGCAGCACGGGATCGTGGCCGTGAAGACGCGTCTCGATGCCCGGCGGGGCGTGTTCGAGTCGCCCTACCGCGGCGAGGTCTACGTGCTCGACGCCATGACGAACAATCCCGGGGCCGCCGGCGGAGCGCTCACCAATCAGCACGGCGAGCTGCTGGGCATGCTGGGCAAGGAGCTCCGCAGCGCTCAGAACAACATCTGGCTCAACTATGCTTTGCCCATCGACGAGCTGCGCAACAGCGTCGAGCAGATCATGCAGGGCAAGTTCCGTCCCTCCGAAGAGCCCCCCGACATTCTGCCCGAAGAAGCCATCGATCTGGCACAGACCGGCCTGGTGCTGGTGCCCGACGTGCTGGAGCGCACGCCGCCCTACGTGGATCTCGTGCGCGACGGCACGCCCGCGGCCCGCGCCGGCGTGCAACCCGACGATCTGATCGTGTTCGTCGGCGAGAACTTGGTGCATTCGTGCCAGGGCTTTCGCGATGAGCTGGCACACCTCGAGCGGGGCACTTCGTTTCGGATCGTGCTGATGCGCGGTCAGGAACTGGTCGACGTCGAGATTGTCTTCGACGGGGAGGAAGCACAACCGTGACGCCGCTCGCACGACGCACTGCCTGCCTGCTGGCCGCCTTGGCAACGGCGCTAGCGGCTTCCCATGCCGCCGCCGAAGATCTAGGCGTTCTCGAAGAACGTGCGATGAAGGCGGCCCTGGCCCGCGTGGCCCCGTCGGTGGTGCGTATCGAGACCGTCGGCGGGCTCGAGCGTTTGGGCAAGGTGCTGGTCGGCACCGGACCGACGACCGGCCTGGTCGTCTCGGCCGACGGGTACATCGTGTCGAGCGCCTTCAACTTTGCCCAACAGCCCGATTCGATCCTGGTCACGCTCGACGATGGCGAGCGCCGGGCTGCCCGGCTGGTGGCCACCGACAACAGCCGGATGCTCGTGCTGCTAAAGGTCGACGTGGAAACCGAACTGCCCGTGCCCCAGTTCGTGCCCGCAGACGAGATGCGGGTCGGGCAATGGGCCCTGGCCGTGGGGCGAACCTTTGAAGCCGAACGCCCGAACGTCTCGGTCGGCATCGTCAGCGCGCTGGGGCGGATCTGGGGCAAGGCCATTCAGACCGACGCCAAGGTCTCGCCGAACAACTACGGCGGGCCGCTGGTCGATATCTCCGGCCGCGTGCTGGGGGTGCTGGTGCCCATGTCGCCGCAAGGTACCGAGGAAGTGGCCGGCGTCGAGTGGTACGACTCGGGCATCGGGTTTGCCATTCCGCTGGAAACCGTGCTCCGCGTGCTGCCGAAGATGAAGCAGGGGCAGAACCTGCACCCCGGGCTGCTGGGCATCGCGTTGCGCAGCAAGGACCTTTACAGCGAGCCGCCGGTGATCGCCGCGGCCCGGCCCACCGCACCGGCGTACAAGGCCGGTTTTCGAAAAGGCGACAAGATTGTCGAGATCGCCGGCCAGGCGGTCGCTCAGCAGTCGCAACTCAAGCACGCGTTGGGGCCGCTCTACGCCGGCGAGAAAGTGCGCATCGTGGCCCTCCGCGGCGACGAGCGCATCGATCGCGAAGTGGAACTGACCGACGCGATCGACCCGTACGTCGTGCCCTTCCTCGGCATCCTGCCGATGCGTCACCTACCCGAAGGCGGCGGCGTCGAGGTACGCTACGTCTATCCCGAAAGTCCCGCGGCCGAAGCGGGCATCGAGCCGGGCGACCGCCTGTTGGCGTTCGCCGGCGAGAAGGTCGAGAAGCTTGAAGACGTGATCGAGCCAATGCAGAGCCTGGCGCCGGGAGAAAGCGTGGCCATCGAATTGCGCCGCGGCGACCAGACCCTGCCGATAAAGGCCGAACTGTCCACGCTGCCCGAAACCTTGCCCGGCGAGTTGCCGCCCGCCTATCCTCCCGATGCCGACGTGGCCGTGGACGAACGTCCGGAGGTGGGCGTGATCGACGTGAAAGTTCCTGAGTTCACGGGAAAATGCCTGGCTTACGTGCCCGAGAACTATTCCCCGGCCGTGCCGCACGGTGTCGTCGTGTGGCTGCATGCGCCCGGCGGCGTGCAGCAGGACGAACTTTTGGCACTCTGGAAGCCGCTGTGCGAGCAGTACGATTTCATCCTGCTGGCGCCCGTGGCCGAGGACGCGAAGCGCTGGCAGCCGACCGAGGCCCGCTTGATTCGCCGGCTGTTGGACGAGGTGACCAAGAACTATTCGGTCGACCCGGCCCGAGTTGTCGCGCATGGCCACGAAGGGGGCGGTTCGATGGCCTATGTGTTCGGCTTGACGAATCGCGACGTGGTGGGGGCCATCGCGGCGGTCGAGGCCCCCCTGCCCCGCGTATCGCGGCTGCCCGAGACCGATCCGCTCGAGCGGCTGGCCTTCTACACGACGCTGGCCACGAAGACCGAGCAAACGGCCGCCATCGAGGCCGGTATCGAGCGGCTGCGAGAGCTCAAGCACCCCGTCGTGGTGAAGCAGACCGGCGAGCAGGGCCGTTACCTCACCGGAGACGAGTTGCAAGAGCTTGTGCGGTGGTTCGATACCCTCGACCGGATCTAGCCGCTAGCCGGCCGTTCCCCAATCAGGGTCCCTGTTTTTCGCCGGAAATAGTTTGACGCCGTGCGCTCGGCGTGTACCCTAGAGACGCTGATGCGTGCCGTCAGGGACCCCCCGGAGAACGCTAATGCCGCTGAACCAACCGAACGGTTTTTCTTGCGCGCGCATGCTGCCGCGCCTGGCTGCCGCATTCCTATGCGGATTGTTGGCCGTTGCTGCACTTTTCTCATCCGATGCGCGGGCTCAGACCGTGGCCCGGCAATGGAACGAGGCATTGCTCGATGCGATTCGCATCGACTTCCCGGCGCCGACGGTTCACTCGCGGAACCTCTACCACTCGTCGGCGGCGATGTACGACGCCTGGGCCGCCTACGACAACGTGGCTCAGGGACAGTACTTCACCGAAAAGCACACGTCGGCCAACGTCGCGGCGGCCCGGCAAGAGGCGATCAGCTACGCGGCCTATCGCGTGCTCTCCGAGCGGTACACGCACGCTGTTAATCCGGTCGCCTCCCAGACGCGGTTCGACGCCGTGATGGACAACCTCGGCTACGACAAAAACTACACCAGCACCGTGGGAAATAGTCCCGCCGCGGTCGGCAATCGAATTGCCCAGCACATTCTTAGCTCGACCATCAACGACGGCTCGAACGAGGCCAACGGCTACGTCGACAACACCGGCTACCAGGCGGTCAACACGCCGATGATCGTCGACTATCCTTCCGTGACCAATCCACAGCACACGCCGCTGGCCGACCCCAATCGTTGGCAGCCGCTGTACATCGAGTCGCAGACGCTGCAAAACGGGATCCCCGTTGGGTTCAACCTGCAGCAATACGTGGGTCCGCACTGGGGCTCGGTCGAAACATTCGCGATGGGGCGCGACGGCACGAGCGGACCCCATAGCTGGTCCGACATCGATCCCGGCGCGCCGCCGCAGCTTGGCGGGGTGGGCGACGCGGCCTACCGAGCCAACACCCGGCAGTTGATCGAGTTTTCCAGCAAGCTCGACCCGACCCACGGCGGCGGTGCCGAGATGGTCAATCTTTCGCCGGGCGCCAACGGCAACCGTCCGCTGGGCACGCACGACAACCAGGGGTACGCGGTGAATCCTTCGACCGGTCAGCCCTATGCCGACAACTGGGTCAAGCAGGCCGACTACGGTCGCGTGCTGGCCGAGTACTGGGCCGACGGGCCGCATCGGAAACGCCTCCCGGCCACTGGAACGTGATCGCCAACAAAGTCGCCGACAGCGGATTGCTCGAGAAGCGGATCGGCGGCAGCGGGCCGATCGTGAGCGACCTGGAATGGGACGTGAAGACCTACTTCACGCTCAACGGAGCGATGCACGACGCGGCGGTGGCCGCCTGGGGCGCCAAGCGCGAGTACGACTACAGCCGCCCGATAACCATGATTCGCCACCAGGGGAGCCTGGGGCAATCGTCCGATCCGCTAGGCCCCTCATACCACCCTGACGGCCTGGCGCTGGAAGACGGTCTGGTCGAGGTGATCACTGCCGAATCGATCGCTCCCGGTGGGCGGCATCGCAATGTGCTGCTCAACGCCAACAAGAACGCCGCCTTCTTCCCCTTCGTCAGCGAAGGCGACTTGATCGGCAAGATCGCGATTATGTCGTGGAACCACGAGCCCGACGATCCAACGACGCAGCTCAGCGGCGTCGACTGGGTATTGGCCGAGAACTGGGTACCCTTTCAAAAGGACAATTTCGTCACGCCCGCCTTCGCGGCCTACGTTTCGGGGCACAGCACGTTCAGCCGCGCCGGGGCCGAAGTGCTGACACTGTTGACCGGCGACGAGTACTTCCCCGGCGGCTTGGGCGAGCAAACGTTCCTGGCCAACGACTTCCTCGAGTTCGAGCTCGGGCCCGAGGGCACGGTGACGCTGCAGTGGGCCACCTACTACGACGCGGCGGACGAGGCCGGCATCTCTCGCCTGTGGGGCGGCATCCACGTCGCGCCCGACGACTTCAACGGCCGCATCATGGGCTCGGCAGTCGGCATCGATGCGTTTGAGTTCGCGGCCCAGAAGTTTGGTCTCGTGCCGGTGCCCGAGCCGTCGACGGTCGTCCTGGCGGCACTGGGTGGGCTCGCCCTGCTGACTGTCGCCTGGCGGAAGCGTGCCTGGCGGTAGGCGCCCAATTGCGTCCCGCGGCGAAAACGAGTACGGTTGCCGGCGTAGCCGCGCTGGGCCGGCCGTTTCGCTTGCAGGGGACCGCACCATGATCGTCGTCACTAATCGCATTCCCGTGGCCAAGGGGCACGAGATCGACTTCGAAGACCGCTTCCGCAATCGCGTGCACCTGGTCGACCAGGCGCCGGACTTCATCCGCAACGAAGTACACCGTCCGCGCCCGATGAAGTTCGACCACGACTCCGGCGCGTTCGTCGACGACCCGCAGGTCGAGGGCTACTACGAGGTGAAGACCTGGTGGCGTTCGCTCGACGACTTCGTGGCCTGGACACGGAGCGAGGCCTTTGCCGAAGCGCATTCCAACCGGCCGCCCAAGGAAATGTTTCGCGGCCCCAGCCAGTTGGACGTGCACGAGGTGTTCTTGTCGACCGACACCGAGTAGGCCGGCATGCCACGACCCGACCGCGCGTGGCGAATCGTGGCCTCGTGCACGCTTTGGAAGGCGAAAAGGTCGGGAGCCGTGTGCTAGGAACGGGGCAAGAGCAGTGACGAGTGACCTGTATGACCCCGGTTGATCCGCCCTCCCCCAGGTACGCATGTCCGATCCCAGACGCATACTCGTAGGCATCTTCGCCGTGGTCCTGTTGGCCACGGGCCTCGTCACCTGGAACTCTCCGCAGGAGATGGTCTCCGGCGTCAGCCTGCGGGTGGGGATCGTGATGGCGGTGTGGTGGCTGGCCTATCCTCAGTTGAGCCGCGTGCCGCCTTGGTATGCCGCCATTGCCGGCGTGCTGTTCCTGCTGGTGCTGCGCTGGCCGAGGATGTTGCTCTTGGCCGTCCCGGTGCTGGTGGCGTTATGGCTGTTGCGGCCGCGCGGCGCCGCCCGGCGCGAGCGCTAGGCGCCCGGCACGACGGGCGCTTCGTCGGACGGCACTTTCGACGCTGCGTCGATTTCCGCCGTCGCAGCAGCGAGTTCGACCTCGGCCGGCTCGACGGCGTGGCGGACGACGCGCAAGAACACGATCATGCTCAACACAACCAGGAAGGTCGCGAAGATGAACGCCGCTCCGGGAAAATAGAACGGGGCCGCCGGGCTGGAGAAATACCCGAACAGTTGCGTCATCACCACGGGTCCCACGATCGAGGTCAGGCTGAAGATGCTGGCCACGGCCCCCTGCAGTTCCCCCTGGGCGTTCTTAGGGATCTGCTGCGACATCAGCGCGTTGAGCGAGGGGAAGGTCAGCCCGGCCATCATGCCCACCAGCATGACGCAGTACATCATCCAGCCCTGGGTCGCGGCCGCATAGCCCAGGTAGCCCAGCCCGCCGGCGGTGAGCCCGACCATCACCGTGCGGCGTTCGCCGAGCCGCGGCACGATAAACCGCGTCAGCCCGGCCTGCACCGCGGCCATCAACACTCCGGCGAAAGCCAGCGACACGCCCACGTCGCGCGAGGACCACGCAAACTTTTCCTTAGTGTAATACGCCCAGATGCTGGGGAGCACCTGGTGTCCCAGCATCCACAGGAATAGCGCCCCGGCCAGCGCGAACACCAGCGGATAGCTGCGCAGTTGCAGGATCGTGCCCAGCGTGTTGGCGCGATGCCAATGGAAGGGCCTCCGGCCCTGGGGCGGCAAGCTCTCGGGCAACACAAAATAGCCGTAGCACAGATTGAGCAGCGCCAGCGCGGCGGCCGCAAAGAACGGCGCTCGCGATCCGTAGCTGCCCAACAGGCCGCCCAGCGCCGGGCCGATGATAAATCCCAGCCCGAAGGCGGCCCCCATCAGCCCGAAGTTCTGCGCTCGCTTCTCGGGCGGGCTCACGTCGGCGATGTACGCGTTGGCGGTCGTATGTGCTGCGCCGGCCATGCCGGCTACGGCCCGCCCCAGGAACAGCCAGGCGATCGACGGCGCGATGCCCATCAAGGCATAGTCGAGCCCAAAGGCCAGCATCGACCACAGCAGCACGGGTCGGCGGCCGAAACGGTCGCTTAAGTTGCCGACGATCGGACCGCAGAAAAATTGCAGGATGGCATACGTGAACAGCAGCCACCCGCCGTAGAGCGAAGCCTGGCTGACGGTCACATCCTTCAGCTCCATGATCAAGTCGGGCAGGACCGGCAGCACGATTCCGAAGCCGATCATATCGATCAGCACCGTGACGAAGATAAAGGCCAGTGCCGGGCTCGAATCTTTCCTAAGCATGGGAAGTGATGTTTCTCGGGACGACGCCGCAAAGCCTCAATCGCGCGGTTGAAGATGTGCGGATGCCAAGGCGCCAAGCGCGTCGCCGCTCAGCCGGTACACGGTCCACTCGTTCAGCGGTGCCGCTCCCAGTGAGCGGTAAAAGCCGATGGCTTTTTCATTCCAGTCGAGCACGGACCATTCGAGCCGGGCGCAGCGATGCTCGACCGCCCAGGCGGCCACGTAGGCCAACAGGGCCTTGCCCAGCCCGTGGCCGCGCCAGCGCTCCTCGACGAAGATGTCTTCCACGTAAACCCCGCCGCGTGCCAGAAACGTCGAGAAGGTGGGAAAGAAGACGGCCATTCCCGCCGGCTCGTCGTGGATGTACCCCAGCGCGGCCTCGGCCAGCGGACGTTCACCGAACAGGGCCGCCTCGAGTTCCTCTTCGGTCGCCGAGAATCGGTGCAAAACCCGTTCGTACTCGGCCAGGCCGCGTGTCATCCGCAGGATCTGCCTCGCGTCGCCGCGAGCGGCCGGTTCGACGCGGAGAGTTGGGGACGAGCTCATGCCTCAAGCTTTCGCTGACGATCGCACTTGCACCAGGGGAACAAGCCGAGGGACACGGCACGCGGGGCCAGCGTTCGCCGGCTAGCCAATTTTCTTCTTCAGACCCTCGAGCAGCATCAGCGCTCGGCCGATTTCGGCCTTTTGCCGCTCGGGCTCCTGGGGAATCTCGCGCTCGATCGTCAGCGGGCCGTGGTAGCCGAGCTTGTCCAGCGTGCGGAGGTAACGCTCCATGTCGACGTCACCTTCGCCCAGCGCCACCTCGGTGCCCCATTCGCGGCCCGGGTTCTCGGCCCACTTGGCGTCCTTGCAGTGAACGCTGCGCACGTACTTGCCGACTTTTTCCAGAGCTTCGATCGGCTCGCCGGAACCGTAGAGAATCATGTTGGCCGGATCGAAGTTGATGAACAGGTTGTCGCGCTCCACGTCGGACATGAAACCCAGCAAGGTGTCGGCCGGCTCCTGCCCCGTCTCCAGGTTGAGGGCCTGCTGCTGCTTCTTGCAGTGATCGCACACGTCGCGGGTCACCGACAGCACTTCGCGATACAGCGGGTCGGAGGGGTCGTGCGGCACGAATCCCAGGTGCAGCGCCACGGTGTCGACGCCCAGCAGCGCCGCAAAGTCGGCGATCTCCTTCATTTCCTGCGTGCGTTCGCTGCGCGTGCCCGGCGGCACGAGTCCCACGGTGCGCGTGACGGTGGGAATGTCGGCATAGCTCTCGCCCTCGAACCCGCCAAAGACGGCCGTGATGCGCATGCCCAGGTCGGACAGCCGGGCCAGAAACTCCTTGGCGTGGTCCGGCGTGCGCGTGGCCTTTTGCGGCGCGTGCAGTTGGATCGTGGGCACGCCGAGTTCGTGGGCCACCTCCAGCTTGACTCCCAGCCCGGCATCGATGCTGGCGAAGACACCCAGGGGCCATTTTTCCACAGTGCTGCTCCTCTCGTCACGAGATTCTCGGCAATGGCGCCGCAGCGCCCGCCGGGATTGGTCGGTCGCCCGCCCGAGCGACCGGAGCCCCATGATAGAGTAAGCGCAAGTGGCCAATCAAGCCGCCCGCTTCGGCAGCTTAGGCCGCGTGGAGGAGATGCACGGAAACCGGTGAGAAGCCGCCGAGCGGATGCTCAACTGTAGCGCGCCAAATCGGGCGCGTCGCCTTCGGGCGTTTCGTCGCTCTCGATGTCGAACCACTCAGGCTTGAACTCGATGCGGCGGCCCTCACGCATGGCCATGTTCGTGACCAGGGCGATCACGGCGTCGCCCAGGGCGACCTTGGGATGGCAGCGCGGCTGGTTCTTGGGATCGGGGTTGCGGATGCACCAGGCCCAGTGCTCGAGCTCCTCGGTGTAGCCGCGGCTCACCGGGCCCGAGAGTGCCTGCTTGCCGACGACCGCTTCGCCGCCGCCGCTTTGCGTGGTATCGAGCGTCGGTGCGCCGCTTGAGCTCTTCGAAACCGTGAGGTTGGTCGTGGTCGAAGAGCCGCTGCTAAACAGCATCACTTCCTGCTCGCGTTCCAGAATCAACGTGCCCTTGGTGCCCAGCACGGTTTCGCCGTAGCCGCCAAAGCCGTTGCCGTTGATCGACGTGTAGACTACGCCGATCTTCTTGTTGGGATCGCTCTCGTAGTCGGGCCCCGGAAATTCGTACACGCAGTAGACGTGATCTTCGCAATCGCGGTCGAGCGGGAACAGCGACCGCTGGCCGGCGGCCGACACGTTCAGCGGCAAAGCCTTCTTGCCGTCTTCGCGCAGGCCGCTGATGAAGATGCCCGCGGCGTCGAGCTGGTGGCTGCCCAGTTCGGCCATCAGTCCGCCGCCGGTGCGATGCCACAGCCGCCAGCGAATCAGCTCTTCCAGTGCCGTGCGGCGATTGCCGTTGGCCAGCGTCACCTCCTGGTAGCCGTAGTCTTCGGCCTTGACGGCGTGATCCAGGTACTGCAGCTCGAGCATTTCCAGCTCGCGCTCGATCTTGCCGATCAGGCCGCGCCGCGCCGATTCGATCTCTTTCTTCAGGGCCGAAACTTTCGTATCGATCGCCGCGCCTTGGGCCGAATCGAGATCCTTCTTCAGCCGGGCGATCCGCTTGCCCATTTCGTCATCGGGCAGCGGCATCGACCAGCTATCGCGGCCCGGCAAGTTGCCGCGGTGCCACTGGGCGCGAATGCTGTGGATGTCGCCGATCAGCCCGCGGCGAATCGTGTCCACGGCGTTGTCGTACAGAATGCTGTAATGACGCTGGTGGCCGGTGGCGAGAATCTTGCCCGTGTCGCGCGAGGCACGGGCCATTTCCTTGCACTCCCGCACGCTGTGGCCCATTAGTTTTTCGGTGAGCACGTGCTTCCCGGCCTTCATGGCCTCGATGGCCACCGGCGCGTGCAGGTGCAACGGCAGCGCGATGATCACGGCCTCGACGTCCTCGTCGGCCAGCAGGTCGTGGTAGTCCTTGTCGTAAACCTTGACGTGTTTGCGGGCCTCGTCCTCGCTCTTCCAGCCGTACTTGTTCATCAGGCCGCAACGAACGCGCAGGGCGTTGGCGCTCGAGTGGTCGCCGTGGAAGGCGCGATGGATGTTGTAGGGGCGGATGTCCGAGATGGCCACGACCTGGATGTAGCCGGGCGTGATGGCACCCATCAGCACGTTGCCTTCGTCGCCGGTGCCGATGACGCCCACCCGTAGCGGGTTGGAGATCGAGGCTTCGTACCCGAAGTACATGGCGCCCAGTCCGGCCCCGGAAACGGCTCCGGCGGCGATTCCGGTCTTGAGGAAATCGCGCCGGGTGACGCCGATGGCCCTTTGGAAGTTTTCTTGCCCCGTGGCTTTTTCTTCAGGACTCAAGTACATCGTCGTTGCCTTTCCTCGCCCGGGCGCGGCCCAGGACCAGATTGTGGATAAAGAAGTCGAGTCCGCCCCACCGGCCCACGTGCGTCGTGGCCAGCATCAACAGGGCGAACATCTCGACAAACTGATTATACGTAGGAATCGTTTCGGAAACCCAAAACGGCTGCATCGACACGATCGACAACAGGAACATCGCCCCGGCCACGCACGCGGTGCGCGTGAACAGCCCCAGGATCAACATCAGGCCGATCGCCAGGATTGCGTAGGTCATCACCGAGTCGACCAGGTCGATCGACGTGGCTCGCCGCGGCAAGTCGCCTCGGGTACGCTGCTCGTCGGTGAGAATCTCGGACAGGGCGTTGTCGAATTCCACTTCCAGCGCCAGCAACTCCTCGCGCCAACGGCTCGATTCGGCATTCAGTTCGGCCTGGCTCTGGGCCACGCGCTGGCGGCGAAACGGCACGGTCTCCGCGTCGGGGGCACGGCGCTTCTCGCCGAGCCGCTTCCACTGGTGAACGTGGTTTTCCAAATCGTCCTTGTTTGACGAATACCAGGACCGCACCTTCCCCTGGTAGTCACGCGTGATCTGCGAAGCCAAGTCCTGCTGCTTCTTGTCGAGCTCGTAGTGCTTGATCCACTCCGGGCGGCGCTCGTCGTTCCAGTTCTTCTGAATGTCGTCGATCCACTCCTTGACCACCTTGCCGTTGTCTTCGCGCTGCTCGGTGTGCAGCCAGTACTCCATGCCGTGATAGTCGGGCAGGTACGACTGGTAGAACGGCGCGAGCGGCCCCTTGGCACCTCGCAGCGTGGCCTCGGAAGTCCACAGCGGATCGGTGTAGTGGTTGACGCCTTCGTGGAAAAAGTGCCACCCGATGTTCAGCCGCAGCACGACCAACATGACGACCGTCGCGGTACCAATGCCATGTCGATACAGCACGAAATCTCTCCTGGGACACTCTGCGGGCGGGTTCGGATTCGGGGGGGCTCGCCCGGCCTGTCGAGAGGGCGACAAGACCAAGCGGGGGCACGGCTTAAGGTGCCACCTGCCTATTGTACCCGGCCCCGGGTCCACTATTCCAGCCGTGGCGGAGGCCTTTTTACCCGCTACTTTCCGCCCCGTCCCTTAACCTGTACGATTTTCGTGGTAGACAGTTCGCGGCGGACATTCATGCGCATTGTTCTTTGTTATCCGGTCGAGCAGCGGCACTGCCGCCAAATCGCTCGCGTCGCTCCCGACGCCGAGCTCGTGGCCGCGTCTCAAGAGGAAATCGCCCGAGAGATCCTCCAGGCCGACATCTTCTGCGGGCACGCCAAAGTGCCGATGCCCTGGAGCGAGGTCGTCGCTGGCGGGCGGCTCAAATGGATTCAATCGTCGGCCGCCGGATTGGACCACTGCCTGGTTCCGCCGGTGATCGATTCGGGCATCGTCGTCACCAGCGCCTCGGGCGTGTTGGCCGATCAGGTGTCCGAGCATGCCATGGCCCTGCTGCTGGGGCTGCTGCGCAGTCTGCCGGTGTTCTTCCACGCCACCCAGGCCAAAGAGTTCGTTCGCCGCCCCACGCGCGACCTGCACCACTCCACGGTGGGCATCGTCGGTTTCGGGGGCGTGGGCCGGCGAATCGCCGAAGTGATCAGCCCCTATAAGACACGGATTCTGGCCACCGACGTGTTTCCCGTCGACAAGCCGGCGCATGTCGAGGCCCTATGGCCGGCCGAGCGGCTCGACGACCTGTTAGCCGAAGTCGATATCCTCATCCTGGCCGCCCCGCTGACGCCGCAGACGCGCGGCATGATCGATGCCAAGGCACTGGCCAAGCTGAAGCCCGGTGCGCTGCTGATCAACGTGGCCCGCGGTCCGCTGGTGGTTGAAACGGCCTTGGTCGAAGCGCTCGCGAGCGGACACCTTGGCGGTGCGGCCGTCGACGTTACCGAACAGGAGCCGCTGCCGGCGACGAGCAAGCTGTGGGAGGCTCCGCGCACGATCATCACGCCGCACGTGGCCGGACAGAGTCGCTTGCGAATCGACCAGATGACCGACTTCTTCTGCGCCAATCTGGCGCGCTATCTAAAGGGCGAGCCGCTGGCGAATCTGGTCGACAAACGGCTTGGCTTCCCCGTGCGGCTTCCGGCTTCAACTCTAGCCGGCGAAGCCGTTTGAGCGGGATCGCATTTGCGCTCCGATTCGTGCCTGCAAGTCGGTCGCGTGGAGGATGGCGCCGCTGCCTGACACGTTGCGGGAGGGCTGGGGATGCTACCAGTCTGGACGTCAAAACGCGTCTCCGCCTATGATTAGGCAGCCTACCAGAGTTGCCGACCCGACCATCGACTCTTGCGAGACTCTCGGCCATGCCGACGACAACGTTTCATCAGGGCGCCGCGACGCTCAACTTGGAGGGCAAGCCGGCCGTTCGCTGTCCCGACGCGCTGCTGCAGCGATACGACGACGTCATCAAAGGCGAACGCCTGAGTCGGACCGAACACTTGCGGCTCACGCGGCGGCTGGGGGCCGGGGGCCAGGGCGTGGTCTATCTCAGCGAGCGGCGCGGGACCGACAATTTCACGCTGCCGGTCGCCCTGAAGATCTTTTCGCCGGCCCGCTACGACGATGCCCGCAGCTACGACGAAGCCATGGAGCGCATCGCCCAGACGGCCGTGCGCGTGGCCCAGATTCAGCAGGACAACCTGCTGGACGTGCAGAATTTCGTCGAGCGCAGCCGGATCCGCATTATGGAAATGGAGTGGATCGACGGCTACGACCTGAGCGTGCTGCTGACGCGCGAAACGCTCGAACGCACCCGCAACCACGTCAGCAATCGCCGCTGGGAGTACCTCAACAACGTCATCGTCACGGCCGGCCCGGTGCAGCCGCGCCTGAAGCCAGGCATCGCCATCTCGATCGTGCGCGAGTGTCTGGCCGCGTTAGCGGCGCTGCATCGCGAGGAGATCGTGCACGGCGATATCAAGCCCTCGAACATCATGCTCAAGCGCACGGGCAACGCCAAGATCGTCGACATCGGATCGGCTTTCGAACTGGCCAACGCCCCAATCCAGCGCACGTGCACGCCGGCCTACGCGGCGCCCGAAGTGCTCGAGGAAACCGATTGCTCGCCGCGCAGCGACCTGGCCAGCCTGGGCTACATGCTGATCGAAATGCTATCCGGCTGCCCGCCGTTTACCGGCATCAGCACGCTCCGCGAGTTGCTCGAGGCCAAGCGCGTGCTTCCGCATCGCTTGCCCCAGATCCTGCCGCAGGAAGTCGTGTGCAACGAGCTGCTGATGAATTTCTGCCGCACGCTGATCGCGCCGGACCCCATGCGCCGCTTTCCCACGGCCGAAGCGGCCGACCTGGTGAAGGAGGGGGCGGCCAGCTTCCATCGCCAGCTCATTAAGGGCGACCTGGCCAGCGAGTATCAGAACGAAATCCGCCTCTGGCTCGACGAGCTCGATTAAGCGCGAAGGCGCGCTTGCTTAGCCAGCCGCACGCTCAGCGTCGAAGCACCAGCGATGATCAGCCGTACGTCGCTCTCCTGCTCACCTGATCTCCTGCTCTTACCGCTCTCGCCGAGTACGCTCAGAGCAAGAGATCGGTGAGCAGGAGAGACGACGGCACAAGGGCGTCGCGCCCAGGGCGATGCTCGCCCTGCCGAGCACCGCGACTGGCGATACGCTACGCAAAGTCCAGCTCGATGCGGCGGCCCTCGGTATGGCTGCGGTGTGCTTGTTGCACGATCCGCATGGCCCGATAGGCGTCTTCCAGCCCGCTGGTGCTGCGCACCAGGCTCGTCACCGCGCGGTGGAACTGATAGAGCATTTGCTCGCCCACCGGCCGTTCGCTATCGAGCGATTCCATGTGCCGCCCCGCGTGGTCGAACCAGATCAGCGTCGACGGCAAGTCGACAAACGCGATGCCCTCCTCGCAAGCCACTTGCAGGGCCGCCGGTGGGCGAAACGAAACCGCTTCCGGCCAGCAGGCCGGGATATACCGGCCCGAGGAGATTTGGGCCGTGATTCGCGTGCCGGGCTGGTCCGCGAAGTCGAGGCTCATCATCTCGTAGTCGATCTGCTGCGAGCCCTGGTCGCCGAAATGAGTCAGCCCCAGCACGGACGTCGGCTCGCAGCCGGCGGCATAGCGGCACCAGTCGATCAGCTCGACCAGGTCGTGGGTCCGCGAGACGGGCGTCGCCGGCGAGGTACGGTCGGCCTTGTGCGGTTCGGTCGGCACCCGCTGGTGGCAGAACAACAGCCGCGGGCTTCCCAGCCGCGTGGCAATCAGCTCTTTCAAACGCACGGTTGCCGGGGCCTGCCGGCGGGGGAACTCGGCCATGAACGCCACGCCCGAGGCTTCGACGCGTTGTTTGATCTGCCGGGCCTGGTCGGGGTCGAAGTCCAAAGCGGCCGCGCAATACACCGCCTTGCCAGCATCGCATGCGGCCAAGATCGGCAGAGCGCCGTACCATTGCCCCGAGAGCACCAATATCACGTCGACGTCGTCGCGCTCGACCAGGGCCCGGAAACCGTCGACGGCTTCGGCATTGAAGTCGCGGGCGGCCATTTCCGCTCGGTGGGCCACCGGTTCGCAAACGGCCCGCACCTCGAAGCGATCGCTCGAGGCGCGCAGCGCCGGGCGATGTCTGTATTCCCAGGCATTGCCGACTCCAACCAGCCCGACGCGTAGCTTCATGTGAGGTTGCTTGCAGGATCGCGGGGGAGCGCGTGGCCCGGGGGCACCGGGAGACGAGAAGGACGCGCCGCAGCCCCGTGATTATATCGAGCGACGTCGATTTCTCAATTGTTTCGTGCGGGCTTCGCTCGTCGAAAGGGCATTGCTGGAAAAGAGCTTACGGATCGCGCCGGTCGTGTGGAGCGGCATGCGCCTCGGTCAGCTGCCCCGGGGGCCGAAGATTCCCCATCTATGGAGTCGGCAAAGTTTGCCTATTTAGTGCTTGCACTCATAGACCCCCTGGCTAGACTAGTGGATCGATTTTGAATTCACAGGTCGCCGAGTGCGACATCGAGGAGAGGAAGGGAAGCCGCCAGTTTGCGTCGCACTTGCCGACGATCGACGTGGCCCACCTCGCGATTCTCCCGCCCCAAGCGACATGCGTTTTCAAGCCGCGGTCCGAGTTTCCGGGCCACCCCGAGGCGTGCACGGTGCGCGCCCGGCTGACAAGGTCTTTGTTTTCATCGAAGGAGCGTAAAGCGGTGACGCATCTGACCCTCAACTTGCTTCTGTCGGCTGCAGCCCTGAGTGCGGGCAGCCAGGACTACGCGACGGCGTTTCGCCAGACTTCTGAAACCGGAAAGCCCCTGGTCGTGCTAATCGGCGCCGACTGGTGCCCGGGCTGCCGGCAGATGAAGTACACCACGATCCCCGAGGTGGAGCGCAGCGGCGGTTTGAGCAACGTGGCTTTTGCCTACGTGAACACGGATCAAGACCGCACCCTGGCCAACAAGTTGATGCAAGGCGGATCGATCCCCCAGTTGGTGATGTACCGCAAAACCGATTCCGGCTGGAAGCGCAAGCAACTCACCGGCGCCCAAAGCACCGGTAGCGTGGAAGCCTTCATCGACGCCGCCACCGAGGAGCCCGCTGCCAAGCTGAGCAGCGTGGAATAGGCGGGTCCTTTCCGACATCACCTGCTCGGCGCGGGAACGGCATCTCGCGTCGGGCAGCCCCCCCTTTCGCCTTCGACCCCCTACAGCATCGTCAGCGGGTTCTGGCGGTTTTCCAGCGGCAACTGCGCTCGCCCGCCGATCCGCTGCGACTCGAACACGGCCACGATCATTTCCGTGGCTTTGCGGGCATCGTCGATGCCGCCGCTGGGAGTGCGGTTCTCGCGGATCGCCGACAACAGCTCCAGAATGCAGGGGCGATTGCCGTTGGGGTCCTCGTCGCGCGACAGCGTTTCTTCTTCGTTCAAGCCGTTGCTCGAGACGTTGAGCCACTTGGCCCCGGTGCGCCCGGCCGACCAACTCGACTCGGGCAGGAAACGCACGCTGGGCAGGTAGCCGGTGGTCATTTCCAGCACCCCCTCGGTGCCGTAGATCGTCAGCCCAAACCGCGTACGCTTGGCAGCCGACCGTTGCGAGCCGAAGTACGCCGTCACGTTCTCCGGCATGCTGTACATGGCCGCCACGGCGTCGCCGGCCAGCGGGCCGATTCCCTCGTTGCCTTCGACCACGTCTTCGCGCGTGATCGGCCGGCCACCGGCGGTGACCTGGGCAGAGCACCAGATCGGGTCGCCGCCGAAGATGCGCATCAGGTCCATCACGTGCGTGCCCAGCACCCACAGATCTTCTCCGCCGCCGCGCTTGTCTTCCTTGCCGCGTCCGCGCAGCTCGAGAATGCGGCCGAGCTTGCCGTCGGCAACCATCTCCTTGACGCGGGCCGTCTTGGGGCTGTGGCGCGTGGTGTGGGCGATGACCAGCTTGGAGTGCGTCTTGTCCAGGGCGTAGGCCATCTCGTCGGCCTCGGCCAACGTGCGGCAAAGCGGTTTCTCGAGATAAATGTGCGTGCCCCGCTGGGCGGCCTCGACGACCATGTCGCGGTGCTGGTCGAGCCAGCGGCAACCGATGCTCACCAAATCGGGCTTCACCTCGTCGAGCATTCGCCGGTAGTCGGGATAGGCCTTGTCGAGCTTGAGTTGCTTGGCCTTGGCGGCCAGGCCCATCTTGTTGTCGTCGGCCACGGCCACGAGCTCGACGCCCGGGAGATCGTTCCACACGAGGTCGAGGCCGTGCCCGTAGTCGCCGCGCCCGGTGCTGCCGATGACCGCTGCACGCAGAGTTTCCATGGGTCGTTCCTGGTCAAAGAGAATGCTGCGCCTGGGGAGCCTGCCGCCGCGTGAGGCGCGGCGCTGGTGGGAGTTAGTCTACTCGACGGCGAAACGCGTGGCGACCGATTAGCCGCGCTTGACGCGTTCGTCCATCAGCTCGTAGCGGCGAATCTTGCGGTCGAGTGTCGTGCGTTCGATGCCCAATAGCGCGGCCGTCTGGCTCTTGTTCCAGTTGGTCGCCGAGAGCGTGGCGCGAATGTGGTCCCGCTCCATCTCGGCCAGCGAGGCGGGCTTGAAGGCTTCGGGCTGCGGCGTGTGTTCGCCCGTGTCGCCGGCCGTGGAGAGTTTCGAAAGTGTCAAGTCATCCGGCTCGATCAACTCGCCGCGGGCCAGCACGACGGCCCTTTCCACCACGTTTTTCAGTTCGCGAACATTGCCCGGCCAGCGGTACTGCCGCATCAGTTCCATGGCGTCGGGGGCGAAGCCGCGGAGCTTGCGGCCGGTTTCGGCGTTGAACTTCTGCAGGAAATAGTGGGCCAGCTCCGGAATATCCTCGGAGCGCTTCCGCAGCGGTGGTACCAAGATCTCGAGCACGCGGAGGCGGAAATACAAGTCGCGGCGAAAGCGGCCCTCGGCCACGTCGCGTTCCAGGTCGCGGTTCGTGGCCGCGATCACGCGAACGTCGACCTTGATTGTTTCGGTGCCGCCGACGCGCTCAAACGGATGGCCTTCGAGCACGCGCAAAAACTTTGCCTGCGTGGCGGGGCTCATCTCGCCGATTTCGTCGAGCATCAACGTGCCGGTGTGCGATGCCTCGAACTTGCCCATCTTGCGTTGCGTGGCCCCGGTAAACGCGCCTTCCTCGTGGCCGAACAACTCGCTGGCCAGCAAGCTCCGCGACAGCGCCGCACAGTTGACGCACACGAAGGGCCCCTTGCGGCGCGGACTCGAGTAGTGCACCGCCCGGGCCACGAGCTCCTTGCCGACGCCGCTTTCGCCGCGAATCAACACGGTAGCGCGGCTGGGTGCGGCGCGGCCGATCTCTTGGGCCACCTTGGCCATGGCGATGCTCGATCCGACGATCTCGCTTTGCACGCCCAAGCGTTCGCGCAATTGCAGGTTTTCGTCGCGAATCGTGCTGAGGTCTTCGGCCAGCTCGTCGCGCCGGGTGAGGTTGTCGATCGCCACGGCCACGGTGTTCGCTACGGCCAGGGTGAATTCCAGGTCGTCGGGATCGGGCACGCGCTCGTCGTCCGTCGAATACAGGTGCAGCAAACCCAGCAACCGTGAGTCGCGGCGAATCGGCGCACAGATCACGCTCGTCGCGTCGACCACGCCCTTGCTGTCGCGGCTGCCCAACGTGCTGTCGCCCATGACGTTGCGCGCGAGCACCGCCTCGCCCTCGCGCAACACCGTCGAGGCCAGCACCGTCGACACACGATGATACGGCAGCGACGAGTCGGTACGGGCCGCGATCATGTCGAGGTCCCCCACGTTTGCCTCGCCCGAGTAATTGCGCGGCAGCACGAACAGCGCGCCGGCATCGACCTGCGTGGCCTGAAACAATCCGGCCAGCGCCAGATCGGCAATCGACGTGACGTCCGGAGCCTGGGCCAACTCGAATGCCAGGCGGCACAGGCTGGCGGCTGCGCGGCCCACTTTCGGCAGGCTGGCGTCGTCCGGCTCGCGCGGCTCCAGAAACCGCGTTTGCATCCGGCGGTGCGTAATGGTCGACGGTTCGTGAATTGACAGCACGCTCGAATCGTCGGTGGACTGCGAGCCGTTGATCACCTCGGAACCGACGGTGTCGATCTCGCTGAGCGGCCCGATATTGCTCTCGGTGAAAGCCTTCGACAGGTCGTGCACGAACCGCAACTGTGACTGGCCGATCCGCACGATATCGCCGGCTCGCAGGATGTAGTCGCCCCGCACGCGGGTGTTGGCCACGGCCGTGCCGTTGCGGCTGTCGAGATCGCGGAGGATCCACTCGCTTTCGGAAAAGAAGATTTCGGCGTGGCAGCGGCTGCAGCGCTCGTCCTTGATGACCACCTGGTTGGTCGGCGCGCGGCCGATCGTCACGGCCTGGCCGGGGACGAGACGGAATACGTCGGCCCACTTCGACCCTTCGCGAATCACCAAGTATGCAAGCATAGGGAGCGAGGCCCGTCAGGTTGCAGTCACGCATCGCCCGCAAACGAGCGGACCAGTACGTCGAGGCGGCGTCTGGAAGTGCTACACGTCCGCCAAGAATACACCTTATCGTTGCCGAGGGTACGGCGGCAAGGCGGCGGTAGCGCCGCTAGGCTAGGTGCCGCATTCCACGCCGATACCAACTGCTATTATACTGCCCCGCGGAGGGGGGCGTCACGTGTGTTTCGTTCGCCCGGGGCGCACTAGCAGGCGGCGGCGTGCGCTCATCCGCGGCAATCCAGCATTTCGGCCAGCAGTTCCATCGGCAGGCCAATCACGTTCGACTCGCTCCCCTCGACGATGTGCAGCCAGCCCGTCCTGTCCTGGTAGCCGAACGCACCGGCTTTGCCTTCCCACAAACCGCTATCGAGATACTGCTCGATGGCGTCTTCGGCGAGTGACTCCATCCGCAGCGTTGTGAGCGCCACGCCCAACCGCGGCGCGCCGCCCGGCGCGTCCTGCAAACAGAGCCCACTCCACACGCGATGTTCTCTTCCGCTCAGCAGGCCGAGCATCTGCCGGGCATGTTCGCGATTGGCCGGTTTGCCGAGGATTTGGCCCACGCATTCGGCTACCGTGTCGCAGGCCACGACCAGCGCTTCGCCCGCACCGTCTTCGGCAGTTTCGAGTTGTTCGATGACGTCGGCCGCTTTTTGCTTTGCCAGCCGCGCTACCAGTTCGCCGGGGGTCTCGCCGGAACACATGCCGCACTCGGCATGCGGTCGAGGCGGCACGCAGCGAAACGCGTATCCGGCTTGTTCGAGCAATCGCTTGCGCTGCGGCGATCCACTGGCCAAGATGAGGTTCACTGCTGGGGATGCCATGTATTTCTGATACGATGGACTCGCTTGAAGGTTCGTCGAAACTCGTTGCGCCGCTGTGGATTCTGCGGCATACGCCAATGGCGCCGGTCGGCCTCGACATCCTCTACGAAGACAACCACCTGCTGGCCGTGAACAAGCCGCCGGGATTGCCCACCATGGGCGTCGCGGCCGGGCGGCCGAGCCTCGTCAACCGCGCGAAGCAGTATATCAAACAGAACTATCACAAGCCGGGGAACGTCTACCTGGGCGTCGTCAGCCGGCTCGACACGGGCACTTCGGGCGTCGTGCTGTTTGCCCGCACGTCGAAAGCGGCCGGACGGCTTTCCGAGCAGTTTCGCGACCGGACGGTGCAAAAGACCTATTGGGCCGTGGTGGCTGGAAGCATCGAGCCGCCCGAGGGCGAACTGGCCGACTGGCTTGCCAAGGACGACGCCGCGCACCAGATGCGCGTGGTCGCTGCCCAATCGCGCGGCGCGAAGGAGGCGCGACTGCGGTACCGTGTGCTCCGCCGGATCGGGTCGGCCTCGGCGCTCGAGATCGACCTGCTCACGGGGCGCAAGCACCAGATTCGCGTGCAATTGGCCAGCCGCGGCCACCCGGTATGGGGCGAGCGGAAATACGCCCGGGGTCCGGCCTTCGAGGGCAGCCTAACGCTGCACGCTCGGCGGCTGGTTTGCGAGCACCCGACAAAGCGTACCGGTCTGGAAATCGAGGCACTTGCGCCAGCTTCCTGGGCCCGATTCGGGCTCGAAAACACGGCAGGGGGCGGCACATGACCTTAAGTCTGCGAAGCCTTTGCGCGAATGCGAATTCCGGCGGTTTTGCGGCTAGGCAATCGCTGGGGCATTCCTTATGTTGGAACCTACGGAAGGGGAGGAGTTTACAGCGATTGGCGTGCCTGATTTCGATTCGGCACGGGGTGTCTTTTCTTTGGGCCGGTTCACGGCGCGAGTCCCTGGCGCCGTAGTGGGCGTGGATCAACTTCCCCTGACCGTATTTCGGCGTTCGGCTTTGGCCAGCGGACTGCTCACCGTCGAGCAGATCCTCGAGGCCGAGAAAGCCGTGCGCGCCGGCTCCAATGCCGCCGGCGTGCAGGCCGGCGTCGACGACGAGCAGCTCGCCGCCAAGCTGGTCGAGCAGGGACTGATCAATCGCTGGCAGGCCGAACAGTTGAAGGTTGGCCGGGCCAAGTTCAATCTCGGTCCCTACCAGGTCATCGATTCGATCGGCCAGGGTGGCATGGGCCAGGTGTTCCGAGCCGAGCACCGCTTGATGGGACGCATCGTCGCCATCAAGGTGCTGCCGCGGCATCGCTCCACTCCCGACGCCATCGCCAGCTTCACGCGCGAGATTCGCGCCCAGGCCAAGTTCGATCACCAGAACCTGGTCCGCGCGTTCGACGCGGGACACGACGGCAACGTGTACTTTCTCGTGACCGAGTACGTGCCCGGGGCCGATCTGCGCAAGCTGGTCCGCGCTCGCGGCAAGCTCTCGATGCAGGATGCGGCCACGATCATTTCGCAAGCGGCCCACGGCCTGGCCCACGCGCATCGCGGCGGCATGGTGCATCGCGACGTGAAGCCGGGCAACCTGCTGGTGACGCCGGACGGACAGACCAAGGTCTCCGACTTGGGCCTGGCCAGCTTTCTCGACGCCGAGGATCCCGACGATCCGCGTGCCGGCCGCATCGTGGGCACCGCCGACTACCTGTCGCCCGAGCACATTACTTCGCCCGGCAAGCTTTCCTCGGCAAGCGATATCTACTCGCTGGGATGCACGCTGTACTATGCGGTGACCGGCAAAGTGCCCTTCCCCGGCGGCACGCATCGCGACAAGGCGCGTCGCCATTGTGAAGACATTCCGCTCAATCCGCGGCGGTTCAACCTCGATCTGACCGACGGGTTCGTCGACGTCATCGCGTCGATGATGGAGAAGGATCCACAGAAGCGATTGTCGTCCTGCGAGGAAGTAATCCGCCGCCTGGCTCCCTGGGCCCGCGACTCGGTTCACGGCGACATCAGCCGTTCGCCGGGTTCGGCGCAACTGCGGGCGCCGGCGCCATCGCTGTCGGATACCGAACCGGGGTTGTTCGACGACTTGCCCCTGGGCGGAACGGACGAAAGCCCCAGCCAGATTTCGCAGCCCACCGACCCCGTGGCACACGCCGGGCAAGAGACCGTGCCCGACTTTCGCGATTCGGGCGGATTTCTTTCCGAAGAGCCGCAATACTCGTGGCCCGTCGTAGCGGCCGTGGTTGTGCCGCTCTTGCTGGGCGCGGCCGTGTTGGTAGGCAGCATCGCGCTCAAAGCGCTGCAATAGACACGCGTCCGGCTCAGCCGAACAGCGCCGTCAGGCAAATCTGCGACCAACTTTCGAAGCTGCTGGTGTCGGCCAGGATTTCGTCCAGCGGTAAAAATCCCGCCTCGGCGATGTCGTCTTCCAGCGGACGCACGCGCGGCTCGGCCACGTCGAAGATGTGCACCACGCCCAGGTGCACCTGCCCGACGGGCGTTTCGTCGTCGTTGATCAGGCCGGCGCGGCGCTCGTCGTAGGCCGTGTCGACGACGACCTCCTCGGCCAGCTCGCGGCGCATTCCCTCTTCGTACGCCGCGTGAACACTGGCAGCGGCCGTGGCGTCCTCGACCGAAATATGCCCGCCGATGCCGACGCTCCGCTTGCTGTGCAGGCGTCCTTCGCCCTGCCCCTTGCCCCGGGTGTACTGAAACAGGTGCACGCGACGCTGCTCGTCGCGGTAGCGGAAGATCACGTACGGGATGAGCTGCTTGTAGCCGGGATCTTCCTCCACCTCGTGCCGCGGGCGGTAACTCGTGTGCGCCGGATCGAGCAGCACGTCCAAGTACCGCTGGGCGTCGCTGCTGAAGCCCTGGAAGTGGCCCAATTGGTGAAACAACTCGGTCGGGACGACCAACACACACTCGGTTTGCACTTGGGTCACGGCGGCATCCTTTCTCGCGGTGGAGGGAGAGACAGCATCGATAGCGTCGGCAAGCGATTGTACCAAACAGCGACAGGCATTCCAGTTGCGCATGCGATGACACTACGACGTTTCCTCTGCGGGGCCGCGCAATCGATGAGATTTATCTTTGGCGCGTCGCCAGCCGATGGAAATGCCCAGAAGAAATTGGTATTCTTCTAGGCGCTTTGCAGCGGCCGGGTCTGCCTCGCGAGACCCGCCGCCGGTTTGCTCTCACGGATACGGGAGGAACGCTAGCCAGCCGAACGAATCGACACGGACGATTTCCTGGTGCTGCGCACCGGGTGAGCGTCTGACTGCATCGGTCGATTGTCTTCGCAGCCCCTCGGCTGGTTGTTTGGCGTATCGCCGTCGCCGCCTTCTGCGGCAGGGACCCTCGGCGTCTGCCGGCATCAATCGTGACGCTGCGCGCTTTGTTGCGCGCGAGGCGACGGCGAAACAGTCGAGCGATCGAATCGGGGCAAACCACTCCCGCCGTAACCGCATGCGCACGCTACCGGCTCGCTCGCCACCGCGGGCAGCCGCCCGGCCGGGCATGCGGGGGATGGGGGTTCGTCATTATCGCACGACAGAAAACGTTCTATTTGAAGGGCCGAATCATGAAACGCGCTACCACCCTCGCCACGCTCGTCGTCTCGCTGTTCGTCTTCGTCGCCGCCTCGAGCCATCGCGCCGCTCACGCCGAGTTGCTCTACGCCCTGACCGATTCGAACATGCTCGTGACGATCGACTCGAATACGGCGCAAGTCACATCGAGCAAGAACCTCACGGGGCTCGGCGGAGCCGAACTGATCGGCATCGACTTTCGTCCCGCCACCGGAGAGCTGTACGGCTTCTCGACCGGCAACCAGTTCTACAAGATCAATCCCGCCACCGGCTCGACCTCGACCCTGGGCAGCTCGATCTTCATGATCGACGTCGTCAAGGCCTTCGACTTCGACCCGGTCAACGACCAGATTCGCCTGGTGACGAATCTCGGCAAGAACTTTCGCATCAACCCGAACGACGCCACGTTGATTTCCAACGACTCGCTGCTCAACTACGCCGGCGGCGATCCGAATGCGGGCGTCGTGCCGCAAGTGGTTCACGCGGCCTACACCAATAGCTTTCCCGGCGCCAGCACCACCACGCTGTTCAACCTCGAGGCGGTTGCTGATGCCCTGACGATGCAGACCCCCGAAAACGACGGCACGCTCAACACGGTGGGCTCGCTCGGCGTGGCGCTGGGGACGCTGCTGGCGGTCAACGGCATGGACATTTCCGGCACCACGGGAACCGGCTACGTCGTGGGCAAGGCAGCCGTGGGGCCCGGTTTGGTGGCCAATACGTTGTATACCGTCGATCTCAACAGCGGTGCTCTGTCGCCCGTCGCGCCGGTGCAAATGCAGGGCTTCTCGATCAACACGTTCGACAAGCCGAAGCACGACGATTTCGGCACGTTGGTCGACGTGGCGGCCGTGCCGGGCGTGCCCGAGCCTTCGACGTTCGTGTTGGCCGGCTTTGGTGGACTGGGCCTGGTCGCACTGGCCTGGCGGCGCCGCCGGGCCGCGCGCCGTGCGTAGCCAAAGCGCTTGCGCTACCGCTACGCGCTCGAGATCACGCCGACGGTGTCGCCGGGTCGTCCGTGGCCTTCAGCCACGCGCGGGCCTGGTCGAGGTCGGCCTCGTCGAAGTAGCGAATGTCGGCGGAAAAGAAGGGGTTTACGGCATTGGCGAAGATCTCGACCCACTTTTGCCGGGCCACGATGGCGGCGTGGCTGATGTCGCGAAAATGCTTGAAGCCGAACTTGAGATCCTCCCAGTATCGCGAAGGCGGCACCCCGCCCAGCGAACGCACGTGCTCCAGCACGCGAATCTTGCCGTGCCGGGCGATGGACGCCTCGAACCGTGCGATCACATCGTCGAACTCCTGCGTGGTGATCGCCCCGTCGATCGTCAACTCGACGATATTCGTGCCGGGCACTTCTTCGTAGGTGAGCATGGCTAGTGCTGCAGCTTCTTGTACTTGATGCGGTGGGGCTGGTCGGCCTCGATGCCCAGTCGCTCGCGGCGCTGGGTCTCGTAGGTGTCGAAATTCCCTTCACACCAGTGGACGTAGCTGTTGCCCTCGAACGCCAGGATGTGCGTGGCCACGCGATCCAGGAACCAGCGGTCGTGGGAGATCACCACGACGCAGCCGGCGAAATTCAAAATCGCCTCTTCCAGTGCCCGCAGCGTGTCGACGTCCAAGTCGTTCGTCGGCTCGTCCAGCAGCAGCACGTTGCAGCCGCGACGCAAGAGCTTGGCCAGGTGCACGCGGTTGCGCTCGCCGCCGGATAGATCGCCGACTTTTTTTTGCTGATCGGTGCCCTGGAAGTTGAATCGGGCCACGTACGCCCGAGCGTTCATCTTGCGTTTGCCCATTTCCAGCGTGTCGTGCCCGCCGGAGATTTCTTCGTAGACGGTGTTGTCCGGCTTGAGCGCGTCGCGGTTCTGATCGACGTAGCCCAGCTCCACGGTCGGCCCGCGGCGCAGCTCGCCCGAGTCGGGCTGTTCTTCGCCGATGATCATGCGAAACAGCGTCGTCTTGCCGACGCCGTTGGCGCCGATCACGCCCACGATGCCGCCCGGCGGCAGGCGGAAGCTCAGGTCTTCGATCAACAGTTGGTCGCCGTAGCCCTTGGAAAGGTTCTTGGCCTCGATCACCAGGTCGCCCAGGTGCTTGGCGGCGGGAATCTGGATCTCCAGCTCCTGCTCGCGGTCCTGCTGGCCTTCGCGCGACATTTCCTCGTACGCCTTGATGCGGGCCTTGCTCTTGGCCTGCCGGGCCCGGGGGGCCATGCGAATCCATTCCAGCTCGCGGTCGAGCGTCTTCTGCCGGGCCGTGGCCGCTTTCTCCTCCTGGGCCAGCCGGTCTTTCTTCTGCTCCAGCCACGAGGAATAGTTGCCCTCCCAGGGAATCCCGTGCCCGCGGTCGAGCTCCAGAATCCAGCCGGCCACGTTGTCGAGAAAGTAGCGGTCGTGCGTCACGGCCACGACCGTGCCGGGATACTCGGCCAGGTGCCGCTCGAGCCAGGCCACGCTCTCGGCGTCGAGATGGTTGGTCGGCTCGTCCAACAGCAGCAAGTCGGGGCGTTCGAGCAGGATCTTGCACAGCGCCACCCGGCGACGCTCGCCGCCGGAGAGCGTCGTCACGTCGGCGTCGCCCGGCGGCAGGTTCATCGCGTCCATGGCGATCTCGATCTGCCGGTCCAGCTCCCAGGCATTATGCAGCTCGATCTGGTCCTGCACCTTGGCCTGCTCGGCCAACAGCTTCTCCATTTCCTCGGGGCTCATGTCCTCGCCGAAGCGGGCATTGATTTCGTCGTAACGGCGCATCAGGGCCCGGGTCGGCTCGACGGCCTCTTCGACGTTGCCCCACACGTCCTTGTCGGGATTGAGCTGCGGTTCCTGCGGCAGGTAGCCGGCGGTGAAGCCATCGGTCAGGCGGGCCTCGCCTTCGAAGTCGCGATCCTGCCCGGCCATGATCCGCAGTAGTGTGCTCTTGCCCGAACCATTGCGCCCCAGCACGCCGATCTTGGCACCCGGGTAGAAGGCCAGCCAGATGTTCTTGAGCACCTCGCGCTGGCCGTGCTTCTTGGTCAGTTCACCGATTTGATAAATGTATTGCTTGCCCATGGGCATCCTGGGACGGTCGGAGGGGGAAGGAAGGGTGTGGGCGTCTTGTGCGAGCAATGCATTCTAACAACTCGGCCCTCGCCGGACAGGGCTCGCTAACCGTCAAGGTCGATAGCCGCGAACTGCGCTCCGGTGCCGAATAATGGCGGTCAGGAAAACGGTCCTGCGGCAATCTATGACGGCCACGGTATTGCTGCTGTGTAGAGCGGTTGTGCAGAGTGGCCACGAAAAGCTCGAATCGCTACGCCGATTGTTCGATTCCTGACACTGGTGCTGCCTTTGGCAATGGAAGGGCTCGTGCCAGCATTGCTGCGCGGGCAAGAAGTGGGACTGTAACAAGCTGCAGACCCGAGCGCTCGCGCCGGGCAGCATCCGCGGTGAAAGAAGATCGCCCCCGCGGCGGCTACCACCGCCAGCAAACCCAAGACACATGACAGGAGGCGGAACGTCATGCGTATTTATCTTGGGCAGGTACCGGCTGCGCTGGTACTTGCCACGCTCTGCATTTCCGGTGTTGCGCATGCGCAGTACGCCGCGCAGTTGCCACCGGTGGGCCCTAGCACGGCTTCCTTCGGTCCCTATGCCAGCTCGTATTACGCACAAGGAGGGGCCACGCAGAGCAGTTACTTTGCTCCCGAGGCCCCGGCACAGTCGCAGTCCTTGACGGGACCGTCTGAGGGCTCGATTCTGACGTCGTCAGGCAGTGCCTGGACACCGCCGGCCGACGTCGACACGTGCTGCGACCTGTGTTGCGACGACGTCGGCACATGGCGCGACAATACGCTGTTTCTGTTTGGCGGCGAGGCCTACAAGTCGCTCGGCGACAGTGATCCTCCGATCGGTTTCCAGAGCGGTTACATGAACAGTGCCGGTCTGGTGGGCACCTTCAACACGGGCTTTTCGATCGGTTTGGAGCGAGTTCGCGGACAAATCGGGGGCAGCTACGGCGTCTACGACTTCAAGGGCCGCGATACGGTCTCGCAAAATTCTGCTGAGCAGCAGACATTTCTCACTCTCGGCGTGTACAAACGCAGCGACGTGTGCTGCGAGGACCGCATCGCTTGGGGCCTGGTGTACGACCAATTCTGGGCCCATCAATGGGGGCTGTTCGCCAGCGAACTGTACGTGGGCCAGGTTCGCGGCCTGATCGGCTACGCCACCAGCGAGTGGAACGAATTCGGCGTGTGGGGTGCCTTCCACACCACGACCGACAACTCCGTGTTTGGCATTTCGCCGCCGCCGGTGCGAGCCATGAATCAATACAACGTCTACTGGCGCCACAACTATCAGTTTGGCGGCCAGTCGATGCTGTACGTCGGCGGAACGGATCCGGCCGATATCGGGAGTTGGCTATTTGGTTTTACAGGGCAGGCGCCGTTGAGCCACTCGCTGGCACTCTACGGCAACTTCGCCTTCGCATTGCCAGGCTCGGAAACGGGCATCGTGGGTTCGAACGAAGAAGAATGGTATTTCGGCGCAGGCATTATGTATTCCTGGGGAGCCAAGGCGGTCAGCCGCACGGTCTCGGGTCCCAGGGGCTTGCCGCTCTTGCCCGTGGCCAACAACGGTCAGTTGTTCATTACGAACTGAGACATCCGTGGGCGGATGGAAAGGTTTCCAATCCTGGGAAGAGCCGGTGGGGCTGGCCGCGCCACCGGCTCTTCGCGTTTCCTTGGCCCCGTCATTCCCACTCGATCGTGGCCGGCGGCTTGCTGCTGATGTCGTAGACCACGCGGTTGACCCCCTTCACTTCGTTGATCACGCGGGTCGAAATGCGGGCCAGCAGCTCGTAGGGCAGATGGCTCCAGTCGGCGGTCATGAAGTCTTCGGTCGTGACGGCCCGCACGGCCACGGTGTCTTGATAGGTGCGGGCGTCGCCCATCACGCCCACGCTCTGCACCGGCAGCAGCACGGCGAACACCTGCGAGGTCGAGCGATACAGCCCGGCCGCCTTGATCTCTTCGACCACGATCGCGTCGGCCTCGCGCAGCGTGTCGAGCCGCTCCTTGTTCACCGCTCCCAGGCACCGTACCGCGAGCCCAGGGCCGGGGAACGGATGCCGCCAGACGATCTCCTCGGGCAGGCCGAGCTGTAGGCCCAGCGTGCGGACTTCGTCTTTAAACAGGTCGCGCAGCGGCTCGATCAGCTCGAAGTTCAAGTCCTCGGGCAGTCCGCCCACGTTGTGATGCAGCTTGATCGTGGCCGCCGGACCGTCGAGCGCCGCGCCGCTTTCGATCACGTCGGGATAGAGTGTGCCCTGGGCCAGGTAGCGGGCGCCGGAGATCTTGGCCGCCTCGTCCGAGAAGCACTCGATGAACGCGTGGCCGATGCGCTTGCGTTTCTCCTGGGGGTCGGTCACGCCGGCCAGGGCGGCCAGGAACTTTTCCTCGCCCTTGACGACGTGCAAGTCGGTTTTGAAGTGGTTCGAAAATTCCTCGATGACCGAAGCCTCTTCGGCCTTGCGCAGCAGCCCGTTGTCGACCAGGATGCACGAGAGCTGCGAGCCGATCGCCTTGTAGATCAAGGCCGCGGTGACGGCCGAATCGACGCCGCCGGAAAGTCCGCACACGACGCGGTCGCTGCCCACGCGCTGGCGGATGTCGGCGATGGCCTGATCGGCGAAGTCGCCCAGCCGCCAGGTTCCCTGACAGCGGCAGACGTTCGTCAAAAAGTTGCCCAGCACCCTCGATCCCAGCGGCGTGTGGGTCACTTCGGGATGGAATTGCAGCCCGTAGACTGGCAGCGACTCGTGCTTCACCGCGGCGACGGGGCAGGTCTTGGTTTCGGCCAGGGTGATGAAGCCGGCGGTGCCTTGGGCCACCTGGTCGCCGTGGCTCATCCAGGTTTCGATCAGGTCCGGCACGCCGTCGAACAGGTCGGCGTGCGACGTGACGTGAACCGCCGCCCGGCCGAACTCGCGGCTGGGGGCCCCCTTCACTTCGCCCCCCAACGCCGTGCAGGCCAGGTGCAACCCATAGCAGATGCCCAGCACGGGAATGTCGAGCCGGAAGATCGCCGGATCGACTTGCGGTGCGCCCGGTTCGTAGACGCTGGCCGGGCCGCCGGAGAGGATGATGCCGCGGGGAGCGATCTCGCGCACGCGGTCGGCGGTGATGTCGTGCCGCACGATCTCGCAGTAGACGTGCTGCTCGCGCACCCGCCGGGCGATCAACTGAGCGTACTGCGAACCGAAGTCGAGGATGAGCACCTTCTCATCGGCGACCATGCCGCTGCGATTGGCAATCGTAGCTTCGGACGTTCGCTTCACGCTCGCGCAATCCTTTCCCACTACGCTTCGCGTTCACCCCGCGCTGGCCAGGGAAACGAAAAGACCCGTCGCACAGCGACGGGTGTTAAACGGGCGATTATAGGGACTGGCGACCCGGGTGGCTAGGGGCCGCGCGGGCCGCCGATTGCCGGCCTGCGGGGGTCGGCGGTATACTGGGCTCGCCCGCCCTGCCCCGCCAGGCATCCCCTCACCACGCACACACGCCACAACCGCACACGGATCGACGTGCTGATTCTGCTGACCAACGACGACGGCATCTACGCCCCCGGCCTGGCGGCCATGGAGCGCGAGCTGGAGCGGCTGGGCGACGTGTACGTCGTCGCCCCGGCCACCGAACAGAGCGGCGTGGGGCACTCGATCACCTACCTGAGTCCTCTGGTGGTGAAGGAGATCTTCGAAGCCCGCCAGCGGCGCGGCTGGGCCGTCGAGGGGAGCCCGGCCGACAGCGTGAAGGTCGGCATTTTCGAGTTTTGCCCCCGGCTGCCCGATCTGGTTGTCAGCGGCATCAACAGCGGACTGAACGTCGGGATCAACGTGCTCTATTCGGGCACCGTGGCCGCGGCGATCGAGGGGGCGTTTTTCGGCATCACCAGCGTCGCCGTGTCGCTCGAGTGGGACGAGCATGCCGAGTTCGACAAGGCGGCCGTGCTGGCCCGGGGCGTGATCGAGCAGATCCTCGAGCGCAAGTCCGCGGCGCCGCAATTGTACAACTTGAACATTCCCACCTCGGCGCTGACCGAAAACGAGCCCACGCTCAAGGTCGTGCCGATGGGCCTTTCGCGCAGCAGCGAGCAGTACGAAAAGCGGATCGATCCCCGCGGGCGCAGCTATTTTTGGGCCCTGTCGGACCCCGTGGCCCACGAAGGCGAAGCGATTAGCGACGTCTTGGCCCTGGGACAGGGAAACATGACGCTGACCCCGCTCGATTTTGACTTGACCAAGCGCAGCGTATTGGCGGAAATGGAGCAGTGGAACTTCGACCTTTCGCGGCGAAAGATCGTGCGTTAGCAGCCTGTCGAAGTATTCGACAGGCTGCTTGATCGCATGGATGCGATCTCAAAGTGACGACGCAAGTCGTTGTTTTGCGCTTCCGTGCGGAGCTGTGCTCCGCACTTGGCGAGGTTGAAGTCGGCCAGGATGGCTTACTTCAACGGTTTGTTAGGGCAGCGGAACAGAGCGAACAGGAGCAGCCATGAGACTCATCGTTAGCGCATTGACGATCGCGGCGATCAGCGTCGTCGCGGGTTGCGAAGGCGCCGTGTCGGAAACGCCGGCCGCCTCCGACGACGCGAACTTTGGAGCACCGGAGCCCCCTGCCCCGGCCGCCCCCGGCGATGCCACCGGCGCAGCACCCGCCGATGCGGGCGCCGCTGCCACGCCCCCGACATCGTTGCCCACGGCTACGACCTCCGCGCCGGCGGGAACAGCGCCTGCGTCCGCTCAAACACCGACGGCACCGATGCCCACCGATACGGCCAGCTCACCGGCTTCCGCGGCAACGACTTCAGAAGCTCAGGTGGGGGTGGGCACCAAGGGTCAGGACTACGGCGGGCCCGGGATCGTCACCACTCCGGTGGAGACGTACTTTCGCACGCTCGACCGACTCGCCTTCGAGGTGCAGATTCCCAACGCGATGAAGATTTACAAGGCGGGCCACGACAACAAAGGACCTGCCACGCACGAAGAGTTTATGAACGTGATCATCAAGGAGAACGGCGTGCAGTTGCCCGAGCTGCCGCAGGGCGAGGAGTACTTCTACGACCCCGCCACCGAAAAACTGATGATCCGACACCCGGCCAAGTAGCGCTCGGCCGCGTACGACACCTCGAAGTTTTTTTATAGCCCATGCCCGAGTTCGTGACCGTAGCCAAAGTCGGCGCCATTCCCGAAGGCTCGGGCGCCGCGTTTCCCGTGGGCGACAAGCTGGTGGCCGTGTTCAACCTGGGCGAGGGCCGCTACGAGGCGATCAACGACCTCTGCCCGCACATGGGCGCTTCGCTGGCCGACGGCCACCTGGAAGACGGCGTGGTGACCTGCCCTTGGCACGCCTGGCGGTTTCGCACCTCCGACGGTACCTGGTGCGACAACCCCCGCATCAAGACCGACGCCTTCGAAGTGCGCGTCGAGGGGGACGAAATCCAGGTTCGCGTGCCGGAGTAGGCTTCGGCAGCATTCGGCTACAGCGTCACTGTCGCTCCCGGCTCGATCACCAGCGGCTCGGCCTTGGTTTCGGCTTTCACCCGCGCGGCCCACGCCTGGGCGTCCTGTTCGATCGGCGGCCAGGTGTTGTAGTGCGCCGGCAGCACGCGTTTGGGCCCGATCAGCTTCACCGCCTCGACCGCGTCGGCCGGGCCCATGGTGAACCGATCGCCGATCGGCAACACGGCCAGATCGATCCCCGCGGCCCCGATCAGTTTCATGTCGTAGAACAAGGCCGTGTCGCAGGCGAAGTAGATCTTGCCGTCGTCCAGCGTGAGCAGGAAACCGCCCGGATTGCCGCCGTACGCGCCGTCGGGCATCACCGAGCTGTGGTGTGCGAGCGTGAGCTGCACGCGCCCGAACGGCAGATCGATGCCGCCTCCCAGGTTCATCGGCTGCGCGCTTTTCACGCCTTTCTTCTGCAGCCACTCGCAGACTTCGAAGTTCGACACGACGGTGGCGTCGCAGCGCGTGGCGATCGACGCGGCATCGGCCACGTGGTCGAAGTGGCCGTGCGACACCAGCACGAATTCGGCCTCGACGTCCGCGGCCTTGCACGGTGCCGAGGGAGAATCGTCCAGGAACGGATCGAGCAGGACCTTGTGGCCGCCGGTTTCCAACGACCAACTGCCGTGGCCCAGCCAGCGCATTGTCGTTGGCATGAGTCGTCCTTTCGTTGAATGAGTCAGTCCGCGATTTACTTTTTCAGCACGTCGGCCAGCCGCTGCTTGAAGGCTTCCAGCCCCGGCTGCCCGTAGGGATTGATGCCCTTGAGCCGCCCTTCGACGACAGTGGCCAGCATCATCATCTGGAAGAACTGTCCCATGGCGGCCTCGTCGAGCCGCGGCAGGTGCAGGTCGGCCGTGGGCCGCCCGTCGGCCGCGTAGCACTCTTTTGTCGCGGTAAAGGCGGCGGCCATCAAGTCGGAAAGCGTCTTCTTGGCCAGCGCGTTGAGGTCGTCCTCGTCCAGGTCCGAGCTGCCCACCGGCAGCCGATCGCGGCGGGCCGCGTCTACCACGACGTTCGTGATCAGCTTATCGCGTTTTCCTTGCCAGTGCTGCTGACCGCGGCAATGCAGATCGCGCGCCGGCACCACCGACAAGGTCGTCGGTCCCTGGCCGGCTTTGCCCAGGCTTTCCGAGACGAGCTGGTCGTGCCAGGCTCCGGTGGCCTCGAGCGCGTCGCTCCACAGCGATAGCACGCGAATCGTCACGCTGCGCATGGTTTCCATCAGGTGGCATACACCTGCGTAGCGCAGCACGATGTTTTCTTCAGGCGGAGCCGTGCGAAAGTGCTCGGTCATCGCCAGCGCGCCCTCGAGCAACCGCGGCGCGTCGAGCCCCATGATCGAGGCCGGCAGCAGGCCCACGGCCGACATCACCGAATATCGCCCGCTGACGCCTTCGGAAATCGGAAAGATGTCTTCACAACCCAGCGCCTTAGCCGTTTCGAATAGCCGTCCCGAAGTGCCCGTGACCGGCACGACCAGGTCGGCCACCAGCTCCATGTCGTCGTCGCAGGCGGCACGCAGCACGTCGAGCAGTTGCCGCAGGGCCACGGCCGTCTCGAGCGTGTCGCCGCTCTTGCTCACCGCCACGATGCCCCAGCGGCCGTCGACGTCGCGGGTCGGCTTGTCGCCCAGCAGGTCGAGCAGCCCCTGCGTGGCGTCGTTGTCGAGATTGTTGCCGGCGAAGTACATCCGCGGATGGCTGCCCCGCTCGGCCCGGCTCAGCTCGTTGAAGTACGGATGGCAGCAGCTCTTGAACAGCGCGCGGCTGCCCATGTACGAGCCGCCGATGCCCAGCACGACGATGCGGTCGGTCAGGCTCGAAAGCTTTTTGGCCGTGGCCAGAATGGCGCCCAACTGGCTGGTCGCGCGCGACTCGCGATACTCGGCCAGCAACTTGCCCGGCAGATCGATAAACCCCGGCTCGAGCGGCTCCTGATCGGGCGGAGGCTCGCCGCCGGCGCTCCACGCGTCGGAGCTGGCCAGCACCTCGTCGCGAGCCCGTTCCAGCTCGGGCCCCAGTTGCGCCAGGTCCTCGGGCGCCAGACCCGTCTCGGGGATCATCACGCCGGAAGTATCGTACTCCAGCGGCGTGATCGCTTGGCTCGTCATAATGGATCCTGAATCGCCGCGGCGAGCACCCTCTTCAGCCTGAGGATACAGGTACCCGAGAGCGCTGCCAAGGGGAGAGCCGCATCGCACGGCATGCCCTCTGCTGCATGCACGCTTCCTCTTGTCTTCTCCGCAGGCTGGTTTATGTTACCACAGTGGTGATCGATCCCACTTCGATCGAACTTTCGGCGCGCGACGAGCAACCACGGGAACCCTACGGATGGACATGCACGAATTGACCCGCGAGCTGAAGGTGCCAAGCGACTCCAAGATCGTGCTCTTGGTTGCCGATGGCCTGGGAGACTTGCCGCTGGAGCCGGGCGGCAAGACGCCGCTGGAAACCGCCGCCACGCCGAATCTCGACGAGCTGGCCGTACGCGGCATCCTGGGCGGCAGCATTCCGGTCAAGCCGGGCATCACGCCGGGGAGCGGACCGGGACACCTGGGCCTGTTCGGTTACGATCCGCTGACCTATCGCATCGGCCGCGGGGCGCTTGAGGCCACCGGCATCGGCTTTCATCTCACCGATCGCGACGTCGCCGTGCGCGGCAACTTCTGCACGCTGGATGCCGCGGGCAAAATCAGCGACCGCCGCGCCGGACGCATTGCCACCGAAAAGAGCGCGCCCCTGGCCGAGCGGCTGCGCGAAGTGAAGATTCCCGGCATTGAAGTGTTCGTCGAACCGGTCAAAGAACATCGCTTCGTGGCCGTTTTCCGCGGCGACGGATTGGGGGGCCACGTCGAAGACACCGATCCCCAGGCCACGGGCGTACCGCCGCTGAAGCCCAAGGCAGCAAACGCCGAAAGCCAGCGCACCGCCGAAGTCGCCGCCGACTTCGTCTCGCAGGCCTGCAAGCTGCTGGCCGACGAGAAGCAGGCCAACGGCCTCACGCTGCGCGGCTTCGCTCGCAAGCCCGACCTGCCCAGCTACGAAGAAGTGTACGGGCTGAAGGCCGCCGCGATCGCAGTCTATCCGATGTACAAGGGGCTCGCCCGGCTGGTGGGGATGGACATCGTCGGCCAGGCCCAGACGCTCGGCGAGCAGATCGACGTGCTCCAACAGGAGTGGAACAACTTCGACTTCTTCTTCATCCACTTCAAATACACCGACAGCACCGGCGAGGACGGCAATTTCGACTCCAAGGTAAAGCGGATCGAAGAGCTCGACGCCGTGATACCGCGCGTGACGGGACTCGATCCCACGGTGTTGATCGTCACCGGCGATCACAGCACGCCGGCGCTTTTGAAGAGCCACAGTTGGCATCCCGTGCCGATGGTGCTGGTGTCGAAGGTGTGTCGGACGGACCGCTGCACGTCGTTCGGCGAGAACGAAGCGATTGCCGGCGGGCTGGGGCAGTTCGAGGCCAAGTACCTGATGCCGCTGGCGCTGGCGAATGCCGGCCGGCTGACGAAGTTCGGCGCGTGACGCCTATCCTTCGCGTCAGCGGACGAATCGGGCGTTGAGCCAGTCGGCGTGGTCCAACTCGTCGCCGCGGTCGGCGAAATCGACCAGCAGGCTGATCCGCCGAGCGTTTTCCACGTCGACCGAGATCTTCTGCGGGGCGTCTCCCCCGCGCAGCACCTCGGTGGCGGCCACCGGTTTCCACTTTCCGCCGCCGTCGTCGACGAACACGCGAAACACGACGCTGCCGCGCTTGCGCACTTCGTCGTCCAGGGCTACCTCGGCCTCGAAGCGGCGATCGCCCGGCGCGACGTCGTAGGTGATGCGCGACGGGCTGTGCATGCCGAGCCCCTTGAGATAGAGCCGCCCGGCGGCCCGTAGCTGGGCGCCCCGCACGCTGTGGTCGGTTTGGTATTCCCAGGGAAGCTGCAAGTACGGCAGATGGCGGTAGTTGACCGGTTCGAGATCCGAGAGATACGTGACCCGGCCGCCGAAAACCTGCAGCGCCACGATCGCGGACGTCGGCGCGGTGAGCGTCACGCCGCCGGCCAGTTCGATTCGGGTGCGCTCGACCTCGGCGTGCATGGCGAGCGCCGTCAGACGGCTGCCGTCGCGGAACCCGACCACGGTGTGCAAGCCGTCGGTGCGCGGACGATTCACCAGCGACGGGTCGAACAGCACGGCGACCAGCGCATCGCTTTTCACTTCCACCGGACCGGCGTCGGTCTCCAGCGCGGCTTTCCCGCGGGCCAGCTTGGCGATGGTGCCGGCCACCAGGTCGCCGTTGTCCAGCAGCAGCCGGTCGCTCTGGGCTTCGCGGTCGAGCACGCGCGCCAGCAGCTTGTCGCCGGCGGCCCGATCGTGTGGCGGCCGCAGAACGATGCCGGCGACCAAATCCAACGGCAACTCGATCTTGCCGAAAATGGCCGACTCGGCGTGGACGGTCTCTGCCACGATTTGCACGCCGTCGGCCGCCAGCAAACCGCGGCCGGGAAACACAATCACAGGTCCCTGCGCCGGCTCGACAAACGTGCCCCAGGTGACCAGGTCGGCAAGCGGCAGCTCGCGCTTCGCGTCGTCGACGACGAACCGCAGGGCCGTGGCGGAGTCGGCTGCGGCGAGTCGGCCGCGAAACGATTCCCCCTCGACGGGCACCGCCAGCGGAGCCTCGTCGGGTTGCGCGACGGCGGCCACGAGCATCCACAGCAACGACGCGAGGCGCACAGGAACGTTCATTTAGCGCTGGAAGATCGGGAGGTAGTTGTTCGGCATCTGCAAGATGATGCAGGCCATTGCCGTGCCGTACTCGGTGCAGATCGAATCGGTCCACGAGCCGTCGTCGGTCTGCCGAGACACGAGCGTATCGCGCACGGCCGGGTACCATTCGCGCCAGTGCTTGCCGCCGGCGTGCCACATCGCCTGCACGGCGTAGTAGTGACCGTAGAAGTAGTGGCTCTCGCGATGCACGTTGCCGGCCTCGGGCAGATAGGCCATCAGGTATTCGAGGCCCTTGTCGATCTCGGGACCGGAGTAGATGCCGGCACTATACAGTGCCACGATGCCGGCGGCCGAGCGGGGAAACGCGCTTTGCCCTCCCTGGATCATGTACATGAAGCCGCCGTCGGGATTCTGGCTGCGCTTGACGTACTCGGTGCAGCGATCGACCGTTTCGCGGGGCACGAACAGCCCGGCGTTGCGCGCCGCCCGCAAGGCCATGATCTGGCAGATGGTCACCGAAATGTCGGCGTCGCGGCGCACCGGCTGATAGCGCCAACCGCCGTCGCGGTTTTGGGTGTTGACGATCAAGTTCACCGCCTTGGTCAGCTTCTCGCGAATGTCGGCACGCATGGTCATGCCGTAGCACTCGGCCAGAAACAAGGTGGCAAAGCCGTGGCCGTACATCGGGCCATGGCTGCTGGCGTTGGGGATGTTGATGAAGCCGCTTTCCTGCGTATTGGCCAGGATGTATTCGACCGCACGGCTGACCTGCAACCCATACGGTCCGCGGCCCGGCGTGCTGCCGCCGGACATGAAGGCCATGCCCGCCAGCGCGCAGATTGCCACGTTGCGGCTGTAACCGCCGGAACGAAACGAGCCGTCCTTGTCCTGGCGCTCGGCCAGCAACTTCAAGCCGCGTTCGGCCGCCTCGGCCGCCTCGGGCGTGATCAGATCGACCGCCGTCTTCTCCGGATCGCCTTGCTGGGCCCACACACCCCTAGGCAGCGCCCCCAGGCAGACGGCACCCGCGGCCGACCGCAGAAAGCGGCGCCGATCGCACAGAATGATGGGCATTCGGGCTGTCCGTCGCATGCAGACTTTCCTCCGGCTAAGGGGAGCGCTCCTCGGCCAGCCGCCGGTAATAGCGTTCGATCAGCAGCTCGTACTGCGGCAGGAAGCGTTCCGGCGAGAGCTGCCGCATCCGTTCGCGGTCGCGCTCGGGCAAGTGACCCCAGGCGTCCTTCATCAGCCCGCGAAACACGCGCGGGTCGGGCCGGGCCTGTTCGGCCTGACCCAGGCGATTGCTGCTGTCCGAGGCCGGCTTGTTCGACTGACCGGCCGAGGGCTTCGAACTCGAACCCGGCTTGGGCTGTTTGACCTGCTCGCGCCGCGACGCCTGCTTCCGATTGTCTTGGTTCGACGACGACTGCTGCGACCGCTGACGCTCGGCCTGCTCGATCAGCTTGGTCAAGTCCTCCACGATGCGCTGCTGAATCGCCTCGGCGTGCGCGTGCTTGCCCCGCTCGGGAATGAGCTGCTCGGCCATTCGCATTTCCTGGCTGATGTATCCCAGCGGATCGTCGTCGGCGTTTGCTTGCCCCAGGTCTTCGCCGTCGACTTTTGGAGCCGACTCCTCGTTCGGGATGTCGTCGCCCGGCAGATCGTCCAGCCCGCCCACGCCCTCGAGCAGCTCGTTGTCGAGATCCTCGAGCAACGCATCATCGACGCTTGGCTGGGGACCGCTCGCCGGCTGCTGCGCGGTAGCCAGCGATGCCGCCATCGCTGCGACGAGGATCGCCGTGCACATCGCAGCGGGCCAGGTAACCACCGGCAAACGGTTCGTGGCGATGCATCGCATCAGTTGGGTTCCTCGCGTGCTGGTGTCAGTGCGGGCTCGGGCGCCGGAACTTCAGGCGGGCTCTCGCCGCCCGCAGCGCCCTCGCCGAGCGGAATGTCGTCGAGCTCGAGGCTCTCCAGCAGCGCGTCGTCCAGCGATGTCTCGTCCTCGCGCACGTCAGGCAGTTTTTCCGGAGTGTCTTCCGGGTTCTCGACCGCCGGCTCGGAAAGCTTGAGCACCAGCTCGGCCAACTTGCCTTGCTCCTGGGCGATCTCGGAAATCGTCCGGCCGGCGCCGCGCGGGTCGTCTTCTCGGGCAGCCACCGCATCGCGATAGCGACCGTTGAGGTCCTGCTGCATCAGTTTCAGCAGCTTCAATTGTGCGAGCACCAGATTGCCGTCCGGCCCGCCACCGCCGCCGCCACCGCCCGATCCGCCTCCGCCTTGCTTCTGGCCTGCGCCGGGGCGTTGGTCTTTCTTGAAGGCGGTCATCAGTTGCGCAAGCCGTTGCCGGGCGGCCTCTTGAGCGCCCTGAGCTTTGGCACCTGTTTGGCGATCGTCGAGCAACTCGGCGGCCTCGGACATCCGCGTGGCCGCCCCATCCAGTGCCAGGTGAATCACCTCGCTGAGCATCAGTTTGTCGGCCAACTGCGTCGTTTCGCTCTCGAGACCCTGCTGCCCGCGGGCCACGTCGCCCAGGGTGCCGAGCTGCGCCCGCGAAAGCCGCCCGGCCTCGACGCGCAGGTTCTCGAGCCGCTGCGTCTCCTGGATCAGCTTCTGCTGCCGCTCGTGCAAGCTCTTCAGCGAGTCTTCGAGCCGGGCGAGTTGTTCGCGGGCCAAGTCCTGCTCGGCCTGGCGGCGGCGCTCGGCCAGTTGCTGCTGGGCTTCTTCGAGATCTTTCTCGGCCGCACCGGCCTGCTGCTGAGCACTACCGGCGTCCCCCTGCTCTCCGCTTTGTCCGGCACCGGCCATCTTGCCCGCCGCCGACGACATACTGCCCGAGGCCTGCTCGGCTTGCAGACGCTGCAAGCGCCGGGCGAGCCGGGCAGCCTGGTCTTCGAGCTGCTTTTGTTGGCGCGTGAGGCGTTCGAGCTGCCGCTTGCGCTCCGCTTCGTCGGCGATCTGCTCGGCGTCGCGCATCTTCTTGCGCAGCCCGGCCTGTTGCTTGCGGATGCCGGACAGTTCGTCCTCCGCCTCGCGGAGCTTTTCGACCAACCGGGCCAGCTCCTGCTCGCGGCGGTTGGAGAGGATCGACATCATCTCTTCGAGGTCTTTTGCCACGCGGGCCTGCTGCTGGGTCGCCTGGCCCAGTTGATTGCGCTCTACCTGGCCGCTGGCTTCGCGCATTTGTCCGCTGATGGCGCGCTGCCGGGCCTGGTGCAAGCCGTCGGCGAGGGTCGACGCGGCCAGGGGGTCGGTCTCGGCCAGCGAGTTGCTCATCTGCGACATCTGCTGTTCGATCTTCTCCAGCCGCCGGCTGAGGTCGATCTGCTCGCTGCCCAGCTTCTTCAGGTCGGCTTGCTGCTGCTCGTCGAGTTGCTTGAGCTCGCGCCCCAGCGTCTCGGCGGCCAGCTCCTTCGTGCGGCGGGCGATCTCCTGCTGGTCGCGCTCGAGTTGGCCGATGTCGCGGGCAAAGCGGCGATAGTTGTCCCAGCGCGATAGGTCGCCCAGCAGTTGCTCGAGCGACGAGACGACGTGATCCTGGTTGGCCCCGACGCTGGCCATGGCGCTTTTCAGCTCTTCGCCCGCCTGCGCCCCGGCCGACTCGCTGGCGGCGTCGGCCAGCTTGGTTTGCGCGGCCTTGATGAAGCGCGTCAGGTCCGACTCAATCGTGCCCAGGTTCTGGCTCTGGAGTCGCTCGATCTCGTCGAGAATGGCGGTCATCTTTCGCTCGACGTCGGGACTGTCGACGCGATTGCTGCGCAGCTCGGCCAGGTAGTCGGCGATTTGTGCCGGGATGCCTTCGGTCTCGCTGGTCAGCGTACGCGTGACTTGCCGCTGGTTGAGTTCGGCCCCTTGGGCATGGTCGACGTCGTTCTTCGCCACCCGGCCCACCTCGTCGAGTTGAATCTCGAGCGCCTTGGTTTGTCCGCGGGCATCTTGTTGCATCTTGAGCACGCGGCCCAACTCGGCGAACACCAGCGACTGCCGCTGCGCCAGGCGCTCTTCGAGTTCTGCGGGCGTGATGATCGTGATCTGGCGGGGCGTGCTCTTGCCGGTCTGCGGTAGATAGTCGCCTGCCGTGGCCCAAAAAGTGAGTTGTGCCGAAGGCTCGAGCCTCAGCTCGGCCAGTTGCCAGCGATACTCCTCCACGCGGCTCTCGCCCAACTTGCCGCTCACCAGCAGCCCGGGCGCATCGTAACGCGGCGGCGGCTTGTCGCGCTGGAACAGCTCCACGGCAAAATCCTCGACATCGGTGCGGTCCGATCGCTTGTAGTGCAGCGCGACGTCGCGAATGGCCAGATCGTCTTTCACCGCGATCCGCACGGCCACTTCGCCGCCGGGCGTGACGTAGATGTTCGTGCTGGGTTCTTCGACCGTGACGGTCGGCTCGCCGTCGGCGATGGCGCGAATCTCCCAACGCTCGTCGGCACCGCCGCTGAGTCCCTCCTCGTCGGCCAGCTCGACCCAGTATTGCCCCGACTTGTCGATCACGAACGGCTCGCCGGCGTCGGTGCCCAGCGAGACGGTATAGCCGTCTTCGCCGATGACCAGGTCGATCGGTTCTGCGTCGGTCTGGAGCAAGCGGGCGGCTTTGAGCTTCTTATTCGTCGTGGCCGAAAGCGCGACCTTCGTTCCCCGCAACGCGCGGATGCTGTTCTGGCTCTCCTCGACCGGCAGACCCGAATACTCCGGCGGGTGCAGCTCGAGCGACAAAGCTTCCAACCGCGGGGCTTCGAGCACGTTGAGCCGAATCCACTTCATCGAGTTGTCGTCGCCGCCTTCGGCCCGGTACCAGAAGGGACGATTCACGCTCTCCTTGCGGGCCACCAGAGCGCCGTTGAGCCACTTCATCGACTCGGATTCTTCTTCGTAGCCCTCGGGCGTCTTGTATCGGTAGTGAATGCGCACGTCGTCGGGCAGGCGATGCTCGGCGTCGCGAATCAACTCGGCCTCGAAGTCCTGGCCGGCGGCCACTTGCGTCGGCGGCGCGAGAAACTCGACGCGGTAGTATCGCGGCCAGGCGTCGTCTCCCAGGGGGCGTGCCAGCCGCGCCAGCGCAATGCGGGCATTTCCCGGAGCCGCGGCCACGAACAGCCCCGCCACGAGCAACACGACGCAGGCCACGGCGACGGCCTGCTGCGTGGGGCGCGGCTCGATCGCATCGGTGACGTCCAACTGCGCGAGCTCCGATTCGGTTTGAATCACCACGGCGCGGCGCAGCGCCGCCGAGCCGGCCTGAGGATCGACCTCGGGCTGCTTAAGAAACTGAATCGTGCTGGCCAGGCGATCGCCCAGCGAGGGGAATCGCCGTTCGATACGCTGCGCGACTTGCACGTCGCTCAGCCGGCTGCACCAGAACGCCTGGTACCAGAAGCGGTAGAGCGTCCAGACGGCCACCGCCACGACGGCCCCGGAGCACATCAGCCGTATGCCCCGGTCCTGAAAGCGGAACACGTAGTCCAGCAGCGCCAGTACCAGCGCGGTGAGCGCCACGGCGGAGAGGGTCCAGCCCGCGGCGTAGAGCGCCAACAGCAGGCGAGCCCGCTTGCGTACCTGGCCGATTTTCTGTTCCAGCGGATGAGCCATAGAGTCTCTCGTGGCCGGTCGGCGGAACCGCCGGCAATTATACCATTCCCTTGCGTTTCCGCAGAATCCATTCCGTGCAGATCAAGCCCATGAACGCCGCCAGCAGCCACCAGCGATTCCATAGCACCTCGGGCGGCAACGCTTCGATCGGCACCTGGCGTCCCGGCGGCAGGTCGCTCGGCAAGCGATCGACGTCGGCCACGCGATAGAAGCGGCCGCGCGTTTCGTCGGCCGCTTGCTTCAGCTCGACAGCATCCATCTGAATGCGCTCCAGTTCGCCAGGCGGCGCCACGACCAGAAAGTCGGCTCCGGCGGCCTGGCCTTCCAGCGAGGGGACGGCGACCCAGGCGTGGTAGCTGCCGTCCATCGAGTCGTGAAACGCGCCCTCGAAGATGCCGCGGTTCGTGGCATTGCGCAACAGCTTGACGCGCTGGTTGGGTTGCCCCTCGCGCTCGACGACGACCGTCACGCCGTCGTCGGCTACCGGCGCCTGGCGCTCGTCGATAAAGCGGACCCGCATCCGCACCGGATCGCCGCGCTCGTACTCGCGGCGATCGGTCGACAGCTCGACGGCGCTGTCCTGGCCCAGCAACTTCGAGCGGCTCAGATACCGCACGGCCTGAATCCAGTAGCGGGCGAAGAACACGTCGCCCACGCGGTACCGCCAGCGCCAGGTATCGTCGGTGCAATGAAACAGCACCTTGCCGGCGCCGACGTACTGCATCAGAAACACGCCCAGCGGGCGGCCGTCGGCCCCCAATCGCGTCGGATGCTCGGCCAGCACGCGGGCCCCCGGCTTCACCTGAGAGGCCTCGAGCAGCCAATAGAGCGGCGGCAGATTCTGCCAGATTTCCGCCGTCTGGGCGGCATTGTCGCCCAACTGCATCTGCGGGCTGACCGTGCCCAAATCGGTGAGCCGCGGCACGAAGCCGTCGGCCAGCACCTCGTCAGGCGCGGGGGCCGCCGCCGAGTTGAGGTCGAGCGGAAACAGCGGCTCGATCGGCGTCGCCGAATAGGCCAGCGGCATGTAGCGCGGACCAGCGATGAACGCCACGCCGCCCCCCTTCTGCTGCACGAAGTCGTTCAGGTTCGCCAGCACGCCCGTGCTGAGATAGGCCGGGTTGACGTCGCCAAAGATCACGACGTCGAAGGCGAACAGGTCCTCGCGCCGCACGGGAAACACGCGCAATGCCGTTTGATCCAACTCGGCGTATTCGAGGTCGGCGTCCTGCAACACCGTTTTCAATTCGATCGTGCTGTCGCGCTCGAGCATGTGCTTCAAGTAGCGAAACTCGAAGCTCGGATAGCCCTGCACCAGCAGCACCTTAATCTGCTCCTTGCGCACGCTGACGATGCGGGTCTCGGAGTTGTTGCCCCCCTGCACTTCGTCGGGCAGGTGCTCCACTTCGACGACGTATTCGTAGTCGCCGACCTCGGTGGGGCGATAGGGCAAGTGCAGCCTCTGCGGCTGGCCGTCTTCGTCGATGGTCACTTTCATCCGCGCCAGCACGACGTTCTGGCCCTGCTCGCGTAGCACGACTTCCACCGTCTTGCCTTCGAGTCCGCGGCCGGTGAGCTTGTATTCGAAGTTCACGACGTCGTCGACGAACACCACTTCGTCGACCAGCAGATCGGTCAACTCGAGGTCGCGCACGGGGTCTTCGCTGCCCAGCCCGACCGTGAACAACGGCACGCCCTTTTGCCGCGCGTAGCGCGAGGCGTCGGCCAGGCTCTCGCCCTCGGTGTTTACGCCGTCGGAGAGCAGCACGATCGCCGCCGGGGGCGACCCGCGCAGATCGCGCAGCACGTGCCGGACGCCGGCCCCCAACCGCGTGCTTTCGCCCTGGGGTGCCAGTTCGCGCACGGCCTCACGCAGTTCCGAGAGCGACCCCTCCTCGGCCCGCGCGGCGCTGGAAACGAAGTACAGCTTTAGCCGATAGTCGCTTTCGACGCGAGCCAAGAGGTCGGTGCCCTTTTGCAACAGCACGGTCTTGGCCAGGTTGAGCCGCTGGGGCGCATCTAACTCGGCCGACTTGATCCGCCGCTGGACGAGCGCTTGCAGCCGCTCGGAGTCGTAGCGGTCTTCGACGCCCATGCTGCCCGAGTCGTCCAGCAGGATGGCCACGGTGGGCAGGCCCGTGCGGCGGAGCGACAGCGTGAACTCGGCGATCATGAATAGCACGATGGCCACGAGCGTCAGGCGGATCGAGCCCAGCAGCGCGCGCATGGCCCGCGAGGCCGAGCCGCCTTCGCTGGAATAGAAGAACGCGACCCAGGCCACGGCGAAGATCACCAGCAGCAGCGTGGCCCAGGGGGCCCAGCTCCAAGTGTTCTCCAGCGTCCAGATGGTGCCCTCGCCCGAGCCGGCGGCTTCGACGCCGAGCCATCGTTCGAGCCATTCTGGCAGGATTCCGCTCATTGCACGCCGCGTCCGAATCGCCAGGCCAACAGGGTTTCGAAAAACAACAACCCGAGCACGCCGTACAGCAGACCTTTGTGCAGCCCGCTGCGCTGCCCGATGCTCGGCGTATCCGCCTCGTCGAGGCTCGCTTGCCGGTGGGTGGAAAAGGCCCGGGGCAGCTCGTCGGGGCCGATCGCCGCCAGGTCGCTTTCGCGCGTGTCAACGTTGACGGCGAACGCTTCGCTGCGGTCGATCGGCGCTCCAATGTCCACCTGGTAGACGCCGCTTTGGAGCGTGTCGGAGTACGACCAGCGGCTACCGCCCGCATCGAGCGCCAGCCGCACGGCCGAGCGATCGCCGGAGGGTTCAATGACGTCGACCGTCGACCGCGTGGTCACCGCTTCCAGCGATTCGCCCAGCAACTGCCCGACCTCGACGTTGTGCTGCGACATCTGCCCCTCGACCGCCAGGGCCAACAGCTCCTGCACCAGCGGCACGAAGCTGGGCCAGGCGGGCATCGTGGTCCAGGGATTCTTCGACGCCGGGTCGACCGACGACAGCGAACATTCCGTGGCCACGAGGATCGAACGCCCCCGACCGATTGCTTCCTCGACGATGGCCGCGTCGCCGCCGTCGAACGCCAGCGCCACCCGGGCCTTGGCGTCGGGGTCGATCTCCAGGCGATAGTAGGTGTAGACCGGCGTCGTCAACAGCCCCGATTGCTCGCGCCCCTCAAAGACGTCGAGCAAGGGATGGCGATACGAAAGCGGATCGAAGCGGTATTGATACTGAGCTTCGTGGACGATTTCGCCCAGCCGCGCGGGCAGCACGCGGATGCCCTGCTCGCCGGTCAACTCGCGGTTGTAGCGGTCGGGCATCACCTGGTCGCCGAGAAAGAACACCAGCCCGCCGCCGCGATTGAGAACGCTTTCCAGAAGCCGGGCTTCGCTGGACGTGAACTGCGCGACATTGCACAGGAAGATGCAATCGTATTGGCCCAGATCGCGCTCCAGCAGCGCGCTTTCGGCGATCACTTCCGGCTCGACGGTGGCTTCGACCAGGGGATTGGCCGCGTCGGGGTTGAGCGCCAGCGCCAGGTAGTCGGTGGCTCCGGTCATGGGGCCCGAGCCCGGCTTGCCGTTGACGCACAGCACGCGCAGATGTTCCTTCACGGGCGCCGAGAGCCAGCGATGGTTGTCGACTTCGAGCAGATCGCCTCCCAGCCGCAGCTCGACGACGTGATCGCCGGGCGTGTCGAACCGGTGCGAGAAGTGCACGGGAGTATCTTCGCCGGGAGCCACGTCGACGTAGCTCTCCTTCACCCGGCGTCCGTCGACGTGCAGCTCGACCAGTTGGTGGTTCTGCGGCTGCCGGCCGAAGTTGCGGATTTGCGCCGAGAGTGGCACCTCGCGGGCCGTGGTGACGTAGGGCTCCGACGACGAGAGTGACGTGACGGCCAGGTTCTCGCTTTCCGATTTGCCCATGTCGAGCACGGCCAGCGACGCAATGTTCGACAGGTGGTCGATCCGCGCCTCGTACTCGGCTTCCTCGGCCTGGCCGAGTTGCGGGGCCCAGGTGTTGCGGCCCAGGTCGGTGAGAAAGTACACCTCGCTGCGGTCGAGACCGGCCGCGTCGGCGTTCTCGCAGATGCGCTCGACCAGGGCCAGCGTGGCCGGCAGGTCGGCCCCGCCGTGCGGCATCTCGAGATTCTCGATCTCGTCCAGGAACCCGGCTGGCTCGACGGCCGGAGTGCCGACCACGACCGTGGGCGGTGCGGCCATCAGCACCAGCGTGAAGGCGTCGCCCTGCGAACTATCGTCGACGATCTGCTCGGCCCATTGCTTGGCGCGATCGAAGCGCGTCTTGTCGGTCGGCTTGTACCCCATCGAATACGAGCCGTCGATGACGATCACTTTCAGCGTGCGTCCCCCGGCCACGAACGGCAGGCCCAACTGCTCGAAGTAGGGTTGGGCCACGGCCAGCACCAACAGCACGACGAGCGCGGTGCGCACGGCCAGCAGCAGCAACTGCTCGATCCGCAGGCGGCGGGAGTTTTTCCGCAACGCGGCCAGCAAGTACTCCATGGCCGCGAACCGCACCTCGCGGTACCGGCGCTTGTTCCACAGATGGATCAGGATCGGCGCAGCCGCGGCCGCCAGCCAACCCAGCATCAGCAGGTTGGCGAAGCCGAAAGCCAAGAGTGGCGCGTGTGCGAACATGCAACCTTTAACCGACGTGATTCATCCGCGAGGCGAGATAACTCGAAAGCGCGATTTCCAGCGAGTGGTCCGTGCGCAACAACACGTAGTCGATCCGCTGCGAGCGGCAGCCCTTGCGCACCGCCTGCTGAAAGCGGCCGAACTCGTCCAGGTACGCCTTGCGCAGCGAGCGGGGATCGGTCAGCACGTCGGGCATCTCCTCCATGCCGCGGAACAGCGTCGTCTGCCGGAACGGAAAATCCAACTCGGCCGGGTCGAGTACGTGAAACACCACCACGTCGTACCGCCGGTGGCGGAAGTGCTTCAAGCCGGCCATCATCGACGGCACGTCGTCGAACAGGTCCGACAGCACGATCACCAGCCCCTTGCGGCGCAGCCGTTCGGCCAGATCGTGAAAGATCGGTCCCGTGCGGGTTTTGCGCACCGGCTCGCTGCGCTGCATCACGTGCAGCAGTTGCTTCAAATGCGAAGGGTTGCTGCTGGGGCGAATCAGCGAGCGGATCTCGGTGTCGAACGCGGCCAGTCCCACGCTGTCTTGCTGCTGCAGGATCAAGTACGAAAGCGCCGCGGCCACGCACTGCGCATACTCCAGCTTCGACAGCCCGGCCGGATCGCTCTGGTAGCGCATGCTCTCGCTGGTGTCGAGCAGCAGGTAGGTGACGAGGTTCGTCTCCTCCTCGTACTGCTTGAGATAGAACTTGTCGCTCTTGCCGAACACCTTCCAGTCGACATAGCGCAGGTCGTCGCCGGGGCTGTACTCGCGGTGCTCGGCAAACTCGATCGAGAACCCGTGGTACGGACTGCGATGCACGCCGGAGACATAGCCTTCGACGATCGAGCGAGCCCGCAGTTCCAAGCCTTGCAGCTTAGCCAGCGTCTGCGGATCTAAATACTTCTGGTTGGCGTCCATGGCTGGCCGTTTCGGTCTCGTCGGCGGGGATAGTTTCGATCAGCAGCCGAATGATGTCGTCGGCCTTGACGCCTTCGGCTTCGGCGTTGAAGTTCGTCATGATGCGATGCCGCAGCACGGGGAAGGCCACCGCGCGGATGTCCTCGGTGCTCACGTAGTACCGGCCGTGCAGCACCGCCCGGGCCTTGGCCCCCAGCACGAGATACTGGCTGGCCCGCGGCCCGGCGCCCCAACTGACGTATTCCTGCACGAAGTCGGGCACGTCGCCCTTTTCTTTGCGCGTCGACCGGGTGAACTTGAGCGCATAGCGGGTGACCGAGTCGGCCACCGGCACGCGCCGCACGATTTGCCCCAGCTCGACGATCTGTTCGGCCGTGAGCGTGTGCGTGATCTCGAATTGGACGTCGGCCGTGGTCTGGCGAACGATCTGCAACTCCTCTTCCTCGTCGGGATAGTCGACGAACACGTTGAACATGAAACGGTCCAACTGCGCCTCGGGCAGCGGATAGGTGCCTTCCTGCTCGATCGGGTTTTGCGTGGCCAGCACGAAGAACGGCTCGGCCAGCCGATGCTGCTGCCCGCCGACGGTGACCTGGTGCTCCTGCATCGCCTCGAGCAGCGCGGCCTGCGTCTTGGGTGGCGTGCGGTTGATCTCGTCGGCCAGGATCACGTTGCCGAAGATCGGGCCGGGCAGAAAGCGAAACTCGCGCACGCCGCTGGCCTTGTCTTCCTGAATCACCTCGGTGCCCGTGATGTCGGCCGGCATCAAGTCGGGAGTGAACTGAATGCGGCTGAACTTCAGCGACAAGGCATCGGCCAGCGTGCGAATCATCAGCGTCTTGGCCAGCCCCGGCACGCCCACCAACAGGCAGTGCCCGCGGGCGAACATGGCGATCAAGAGCTCTTCGATCACCTGGTGCTGGCCGACGATGGCCTTGCCCAGTTCGGTCGTAATCTGCCGGTAGGCTTCGTTGAGCTGCTGTACCCGTTGAACGTCGTCGTCTGCGAGCATGAGTCATTCCGATGCTGAAAGTGGTTTCGGCCTCCGGACTCTCGCGTCGAGTGTCCGGCGGTCCGAGAGACTCCCTATTCGGCCACGCGGTCTCCCCGAGACAATGTCCGCCGCGTGCGCGTCTGCACCGCCTGACGGGCCTCGCCGCCGGCTTCGCCCTCGGGCAGCCGAGCCCGTTGGACGAAGCCATAAAGCTTGTCGGGTGCGGCGATGACGAGCATGCCCCCGCCGGCCACGAGATTGCCGCCGGCCGCCTGTCGCGGCGTGAGCTGTACGGGGCTTTGCACGCCACTGGCAAGATCGCGCGGATCCTGTGGAAACAGGTACAGCGCCTCGTTCGTGGGCCACACGACCTGGTCGCCCATCAGGATCCCGCGGCCGTGCCCCAGGGGCGTGGTATCCGGCCACCGCTTGAGCACCTTGCCGCCGGCTGCGTCGATCCACCACAAGGCGTCGCCGCTGGCCAGTAGATTGCCCTGCCCCACGCCCAGCAGGTGCACGACGTCCTCGGGCAGCCGGGTTTCCCACAGCAGTTCACCGGTGGCCGCGTCGAGGGCAAAGATTCCTTCGCAGTCCGACGGCGCCACGTGCAATCGTCCGTGGTCGTAGACACAAGGATTCAGGTCGCGATAGAAGTGCGCGGTGCGCTTGTCGCGGCCGTCGGGGCTGGCCTTGCGGGCCCGCTCGTAGAGCGTGGCCCACAGCAGGTGGCCGTCGCGCGCCGAAAGCGCCGCCACGGCGCCGAGATTCGAATTGTAGTAGAGCGTGCCCTGGTTGAAGGTGAGCAGGTTGTGCGTGATCTCGGGCAACTGCCCGGCCCCGGGCGTCTCGGCCGAGCAGACCATGGTGCGCCACCGCCTGCGTCCGGTTTCGACGTCGAAGCAGGCCACGTAAGCCTGCGGGCGGACGTCGCTTTTGCGCATGGCGATGTACAGGTCCTGGCCGTCGACCACCGGTGGGCCCTCGAACGACCAGTTGTCGTCGTCGGGCAGCAGGCGGCCATCGGGCTTCCACACCAGCCGGCCCTCGGCTGTCAGATCGAGACACACCAGGTAACCGCCCGAGCGACTCTCGTACGATTCCAGCGGATGGCTCGTGACCTGCGAGCCCATGCGGGCAAACAGCTTGCCGCCGTGCACGGTCATGGTGAACCGCGGCACGCCCAGCCCCCGCGTGCTGCGTCCGGCGCGGCGGCGGTCGTCCTCGTCGACGTAGATTTCGCCCGCAGGCCGAGAGGCGTCGCCCGGCCAGGCCGGGGCGCCCGTGCGCACGTTGAAGGCGAAGATCTGCCGCTCGTTGTTCACCAGCAACAGATCGCCCACGACCACCGGGTGATAGCTCATCAGCCGCTGGGCATCCTCGCCCACGCGCCGCAGGCTGAAGGCCCGCGAGTTGGCCGAGTTGGCCGAGTGCGCTTCGCCCAGGGCGATGGGTTCCCAGGCCGGCGGTCCCAGATCGAGACGATGCGGCGCGATCGCGCCTCGCGTATAGCTGCCGGCGAACGTGGGCCAGTCGGTGCTCGGTTCGATCGGCGGCCAGCTTTCGGCCGCGGCGATCATCGCGGCGAGCGTCTCGGCATAGTCGACCGTCTGCCCCGCCAGGCGACCGCTAGCCTGCGGATGCAGCTCGACGAATGCCGCCAACTCGCGCTGCGCCCGCGTGAGCGAGCCTTCCATGATCGACACCAGGATCAGCCGCGCGCGGATGTCGGCCAGCGGCAGGTCGGTGCCGGGGTACATCAGCCGCGGAAACTCGAACCCGCGGCTCTTCCAGAAGTCGACCAGGTGCCGTCGGGCCTCGTCGGACAACAGGCCCTTGCCGCGCATCTGGTAGTAGGGGTTGTCGGCGGTTTCTTCGAGGGTGTACCAGGCGTCGAGCAATTCGGCCGTTTCCTCCGGCAGATCAACCTGGTTGCGGGCAGCGCTATAGAACTCCTGCGAGATTCGCCCCGGCGGCACTTCGATGAGTTGTTCCCAGTAGTGCCGGGCGGCATGGTAGTTGGCGCGTTCCAGCTCGATTTCGCCCAGCGCCCAAAGGGCGTTGTCGCCGGCCGAGCTGGCGTAGACCTTGTCGACCACGTCGGCCAGCAGGCCCGCATCGCGCTGTGCGAGCCCCTGGTCGTACCAGTTCCCCGCCAGGGCATCGACCCGCTGGCGATAGAGGGCCAATGCTTCTTCGGGCAGCGAAGTGATCTGCAGGTGGCAGTAATCGGCCAGGTTGATGTAGCGGCGCGGGGTGACCGAAACCATCTTCGTGCCGTCGCTTTGGATCATCCGCCGCAACGATTCGACGGCCTCGTCCCACTGCCGGTCGGCCACGTAGGCCCGCACGCGCTCGAGTTGGGCCAGCACGGAGCTGTCGGCCTCGTCGAGGGTCACCGAGGGGGAGAGTTCGAAGGGTCCCGGCGAGAATTGAGCCGAGGCGCTCCCCAGGGGCACGCCCAGCGCGAGAATCCATGCTGCCGCGCTGGCTCGGCAGAACCGGTTCATGCAATTTGCCCTTCGCGCGCGTCCGGCACGGCCGCCGTTACCGGCTGCCTGCGCCCCCGCCAAGCGTGGACGCTGGGGGCAAAAACGCCGATGATGTCGTGGCCGCCGTGTTTCCACTCGTCCAGGCGAATTATAGTCGCCAGGTGCGGATAGCGAAAAGAACGAAATCCGGCCCACCAGGGCGCGGACTCCCAGCCGGGCGGGCCGTCCGCCCCGAAAACACGGCCTCGTGCGCCAAGCTGAATCCCGCCTGTGCGGCCGGAAATTCTAGCGGGCGTAGCCTGCGACAATCCAGCCAATGCCAAAAGCCGAGACCGAAGCCACGAGCATCGTCAGCATCTGCCCCAGGCTGATCGCCCCGGCCAGTTGCAGGAACATGCTCACAGGCGGCAGCGTCAGCCCCACGAACTGCATCGCCTTGGCAAAACCACGCATCGGCCGACCAACGGAGAAGGTCTGTATCACTGCGACAAGACGGCCATTGTAAGCGACGGTACACTGAGTTTCATAGCAACCGGCCGGAGTGTCCTCGGCCTCCAACGCCCCGGCGTCGAACCAACTGCTCTCTCCACCACCTTGCAACACCCACCACGCCCCTCTTACTGGACGATCGCCGGCCGGGCCTGGCGGTTGCGCTGTCCGCGGTGCGGGCAGTCGAAGCTGTTTCGCAACTGGATCCAGATGCACCCCGACTGCGAGGCCTGCGGCTTGCACTACGAGCGCGAGCCGGGTTTCTTCCTGGGGTCGATCTACGTCAACTACGGGCTAACCGCCCTGCTGGTGACGATCTTCTACTTCGTGCTGTTCTTCACCGGCTGGACCTCGCCGCAGACGGCGCTGTGGATCGTGGCCGCCTTCGCCGTGCTCTTTCCGCTGTGGTTCTTTCGCTACGCGCGCAGCCTGTGGCTGGGGTTCGACCAATACTGGGATCCCACGCCGATCGAGACGGCAAAGCGCCAGCCTGCGGGACAAGAAAGCGAGGCAAAGGGCGGCGGCAACTAGCCGTCGTGCTCAGCCGATTCGTCGCGCGAGGCGGCTTCTTCGGCCTGGCGGCGCTGCTCGCGCTTGACGGCGCGATAGGCCAGCCCGGCAAAGGCGCCGACCAAGGCGAAGGGCATCGACATCATCAGCAGGATGCTGTAGTAGAGCCCGCTGGCCAGGTCACCCTGCGAGCCGTCGGCGTCGAGCGCCTGCTGACAACTCGGGCAAGCTACGGCCACCGAGGCGGCGCCCAGCAACAGCGTGATGGCCAACGAAACGGCCAGGGCTCGCGTGATCCAGGTCGGTAGATACATCAATCGTTCTCCGCGAACATCGCCATTGCCGCCGGACGGCTCACTGCCGCCTGCGGCTTCTCTATTGTAGGGTCTTCGGCCGGCGGGGGGTAGAGGTGGTACAGCATCACGTAAATCACCACGCCTGTGATGGATACGTACAGCCATATGGGGAGCGTCCAGCGGGCCAGTTTGCGGTGCGGTCCGCGGCGGTCCCTCAGGCCCAGGTAGATCGTGATCCCGGCCAGAAACGGGACCGTGGCCGCCAGCACGACGTGCGTCAGCAATATCGCCAGATAGACGGTCCGCACGCCGCTGGGCCCGACGAACTTCACACTGCCCACCTGGTAGTGATAGACCAGGTAGCAGATCAGAAACACCACCGACACGCCAAACGCGGCCAGCATCGTGTTCTTGTGAGCCTGCTCGCGGCGATTCTTGATCAGCAGCCAGCCGACCACCAGCAGCACGGCCGCCAGACCGTTGAGCGTGGCATTGACGGCCGGTAGTTGTTCGACGCCGAAATCCAAGACACCCTCGCCTGCTGCGTCACTCCGGCTCGTCCACCGCAGCCGGCTCCGTCTTGTCGCTCGCCGCGGGTTGCTCGGCGGGCGCGGCCGGTTCGTCCGACGATTCCTCGGCCGGCTCTACGCTCTCGTCGCTGTCGACCGGCTCGTCGGAGTCCGCTGGTGGGTCTGCTTCTGGCTCCGCTTCCGATTCGGCCGACGGCTCGTTGCCGTCTTCGGTCTTCTTTTCCCGCGCCGGCTCCGCCTCGGCAACCGTAAGCAGCCGGTCGAGCATTTGCACCTGGTCTGGCTCGGTCAGGCGGAAGCGTCCGCGCACGCGGCCCTCGCGATCGACCACGCAGGCCCTATCGGTATGATCGCCCCGCACGACCGCGATCTGAAACGAATCCTGACCAATGCTCTGGATCGTCTCCATGTCGCCGGTCAAAAACGTCCACCGCTTGGGATCGGCCTTGAAGTGCTTGGCGTAACGGGCCAGGGCCTCGGGCGTGTCGTTCTCCGGATCGCAGGTGATGCTCACGAAGCGAACGTCGCTCTCGGGGTGCGTTGCCTGCCAGCCGGCCAGCGCCTGGTTCATTCGCCAGCAGACGGCCGGGCAATTCGTGAAGAAGAAGCTCGCGACCCACACTTCGCCCTCCAGGCTGCGAGAGTCGAACGGCTCGCCGTTCTCGTCGATCAGCTCGAACGGCGCCACATCGCCGGCCGGCAATGCCGCGTTCGACGCAGCCGCGGGACTGGGCGCGACTTCGGCGGGCTTGGGCGCTTCGGCCCGCGGCGGCTCGGCTGGCGGCTCCGGGGCGGTCTTGCGCACCAAGAGCAGCGAGGCATAGCCCACGCTCAAGGCGGCGATCAACAACACCCAGAATCGTACGGCACCGCTATGCATTGCCTGTTTCCCCTGACGAGCCGTGGCGGTCGAGCCGGAACCGAGTGGGCACGACGCGCTCTATTATCTTTACGTCGCGGGGCCGGCCGTGGGTCGCCTGCCGCCTAGTGCTCGGCCTCGGTTTCCGCGCCGCCCTCGCCCGCTTCGGCGTGCTTGACGACGGGTTCTTCGGTTTCCGCGGGCGGTTCGGCCATGTACAGCCGTCGCTCCTCCGAGAGCCAGCGGCCCCGCATGCCGATATCGGGCACCAGCGCCAGCAGCAAGAACAGCGACATGAACGCGGCGGGAATCGTCAGCACGTACTTCCAGTTGGCCTCGTACTTCACGTGCATGAAGAACAGGATCACCAGCATGGCCTTGGTGCAGGACACCGCCATCATGAAGGCGCGGCCGATGTTCGGCTGATCGGGAAACGGCCAGTACGACGAGTACGTGAAGAACGACATCGACGTCAGCACGCACAGCGCCAAGAACACGTAAACGTACTTGGCAAGGCCGACGTCGTGGCCGTCATCGTGGGCGTGGGCGTGTTCGGACATCTAGGGTTCACTCCGCGGCTTGCAGGCCAGCGCTAGGTAACGGGTCGCTTGTTTAGAACAGGTACAGCAGCGGGAACAGGAAGATCCAAACCAGGTCGACAAAGTGCCAGTACAGGCCGATGTTCTCGACGAAGCCGGCCGCGGCAACGCCCAGCGTCATGGGAATCATGATCGCGAACACGATCAGCCCCACCAGCACGTGGATGGCATGAAAACCGGTGAGCAGGAAGTACGTGCTGGCCCACATGTTTCCGCCGGGGATGACGATCGGCAGCTTGAGCCACTCGTAGTCGTCGTTCAGTCCGTGGGCGCCGTGGCCGGCCGCTTCCTCGTGGTGCTCTTCGTCGTGCACCAGCTTGTTTAATTCCGCCCGGGCCGCGGTGGCCTTGTCGGCGTCGGGATCGTCGGCCACGATGGCGGTGCCGCCGACGGGCTCCTTGTGCATGATCAGCCCGGCCATTTCGTTGAGCGCGGCTCGCGCGGCGGCCACGTTCTGGTCGGTAGCGGCGGCCGTTTCGACGTCGCGCTCGTAGGCAATCAGGTTGCCCAACAGGGCCAGGCGCGACTGCACCTGCTTGGCGGCCTCGCTGTCCTGCTGTTCGTCCTGCTGGAACTGCGCGGCTTGCGCGTCGTATTCACCCTTGAGCGATTCCAGCCGGTGCCGCACCGCGGCCGCGTAGTTCAAGTCGGCCTTTTCGTAGATGCGACTGTGCGGGTCGACCGGATAGATGCCGTGCGAAAACTTCTGGCCGTATTCGTAGAGCTTGACGCCCAAGAACACGCTGCCCAAGACGAGCGTGGCCAGGATCCACCCCTTGGCGCTCGAAGCCTTGTTGGCCTTGGCCGCTTCGAGGCCCAGCACGACGGTGACGCTGGAGCAGATCAGCACGAACGTGTTGAATGCCCCGATCGGTTCGCTCAAGTGCACGTCGTGCGGCGTGGGCCAGGCCGGAGCGCCGAAGCGAATTACGATGTACGTGCCGATCAAGGCGGCGAAGAACATGATCTCCGTCGATAGGAACAGCCACACGATCAGCTTGCCGTTGGAAAGCGGCAGCCCGGGATGGTACTCGAGCGACGGGTGATGGTCGTGCCCGCCGTGTTCGGCTTCGGAGGGTGCGTGGGTCGTAGCCATTCGTGTGTGCCTTAAAGAACCTTTCTTACTCGCGAGTCTTCGCCCGAGCTAGGAAGCGTCTATGCCAGAGGGCCCAAGGCCAACAGGCCCATCATGATCGGAAGGTACAACAGAGACGCCAGCAGGAGCCGCCGCGCCGAGCGCTCGTTCAGTTGCACGAAAAACAAAACCGCGCAGGCCAACTGGGCCACGCCCAGCACCAGTGCCCAGGCCAACAGCACGCCACCGGCGGGCTGCGACAGGCACGGCACCAGGCTCACCGGCACCAGCGCCAGCGCCGCGGTCACGGCCTGGGCCCCGGCGCGAAATCCGCTGGGGTCGACCGTGCTGAGCATCTTCAGCCCGGCCCCGGCGTACTCGTTGCGATAGATCCAAGCGATGGCCATGAAGTGCGGAAACTGCCAGAGGAAGACGATCAAAAACAGCGACCAGGCTCGCAGGTCGAACGGCGCCCCGGTCGCCGACCAGCCCAACAGCACCGGCATCGCTCCGGCCACGGCGCCGACGGCGGTGTTGGCGGCCGTGCGGCGTTTGAGCGGCGTGTAGATCCAGGCGTACAGGGCCCAGGTCAACATGCCCAGCGCCGCGGTAAGCCAGCCGACGGTGGCGGCCAGATAGACGGTGCCGACCACAATCGAGACCACGGCAAAGCCGATCACTTGGGAAACGGTGAGCCGCGCGGCGGGCAACGGACGCGCGGCGGTGCGCTGCATGCGGGCATCGGTATCGCGCTCGAGCCATTGATTCAGGGCGCTGGCGCTGGCGGCCACGAGCGCCGTACCCAACAGCGTATGAAACAGCGTCCAACCATCGGGCGGCCCCCAGGCGGCGACGAACGTGGCCACGGCCACCGTGACCAGCACCAGGGCCGAGATCTTGGGCTTGGTCAACTCGACGTAGTCGAGCACGCGCGACGTGACGGTTGCCGGGCGTTCGATCGCCAGCGACGGCATGCTCATAGTCCTGCCCCCATCGAGAGAATCCTTTGGCTCGGGCTCGTCGCCGGCTTGCTTGGCGCGAATCGCGCCGAGAGAGGCGACGAAAGTCGCATCGACCGCAGCGTCAGCATCAGGCTGGTGGCCAGGATCAGCGATCCCAGGGCCACGTGCGCCGTCGTTGTCCAGGCTTGCACCGCTCCATCGGCTACCGGCACGTAGGCCGCCGCGAAATCGTACCGCGACAGCCAGACCGGAAAGCCGTAGTTCGTTACCCAACTGCCCGCGCCCAGGCCGATCTGCACCAGCAGCATGACGAGCAGTCCCACGGCCGGACGCGCCAGCCAACTCTCCTGCCGGTGAGAATACAGCACGCGGGCCGCGAGCATGAAGACGTGGGCCAATAGCGCGACGGCCACGGCCAGATGAAAGAACAGCGCCAGGCGGAAATTGCCCAGGGGTGCCTCAGGCGACAGGTGCCGCAACTGCGCTCCCAACACGAGTTGCAGGAACACGAGCAAGGTGGTGATCACGCCCAGCCGCTCGATGGCTCCCAATTGACGTTCTTCGGAACGTTTGGCCGACTGCCATCGCCGCGAGGTGATGCTGGCCAGGGCGACGGTAAAGGCGAAAAACACCGGGCCCACGATGCCGTGGATCTTTGCGATTTGCACTTCGTCGGCCAGCACGCGCAGGCCGCCCAGCGCGCCCTGAGCAACGACGCCGATCAGGGCCGCGGCGCCCAGCCAGCGGAGGTTCGCCCGCCGCTGGCAGCACCAGGTGGAAACGAGAAAGGCGATCGCGATCATGCCTACTAGCGTTCCGAACAACCGGTGCCCGTGCTCGATAAACAGCTTAAAGGGTCCGTACACCCAGGTCTGCCACGGGTAGAGGAACAGGTTGTAGCCGTACGTGTTGGGCCAGTCGGGCACGGCCATGCCTGCGCCGTAGGTGGTCACCAGGCCGCCGATCCAGATCATGGGGAACGTCGCGCAGACCAAGGCCACGGCCAGCCGGTGCGGCCAGGGGCTTTCGCGTTGGTCGAGCGATGGATTCACGGCGGGCAGTCACGCAGGAGGCGCGGACGGAAAACGGTACCTATTCGGCCGGCGGTTGCGGAGGCGGTTCTGTTTCTTCGCCCGACTCGGACTTCGGTTCCGGCGGCGGCTCGTTTTGCGGGTAGTAGTCGGTGTCCACCTCCGGCGAGTTGTACTCGTACGGACCGCGGTAGATCACCGGCTGGAAGTCGAAGTTGCCGTGGCCCGGAGGGCTGGGGGCGGCCCACTCCAGTCCGTTGGCATGCCACGGATTGCGGCCCGCCTTGGGGCCGAAGAACATGCTCAGGAAGAAGTTGAGCGCGAAGATCACCTGCACGGCGACCATGCCGATGGCACACCACGTCATGAACACGTTGAGCGGCTGCAGGTGGGCGAACGTCTGGTAGTGGTAAGGATCGGCCAGACGCCGCGGAAAGCCGCCGGCGCCCAGAATGTGCATCGTGAAGAACGTGCCATTCAGGAACAGGAACGTGAAGAAAAAGTGAATCTTACCGGCCGTCTCGTTCATCATGCGGCCGAACATCTTCGGGTACCAGAAGTAGATCGCGCCGAACACGCCCATCGCCGTGCCGGCAAACAGCACGTAGTGGAAGTGGGCCACGATGAAGTACGTGTCGTGGATGAAAATGTCGACCGGCGTGGCGGCCATGAAAATGCCCGACAGGCCGCCGATGATGAACATGGCCACGAACGACAGGGCGTACAGCATGGGGGTGGTGAACTGAATCTGCCCGCCCCAGACCGTGCCCAGCCAGTTGAACGTTTTAATCGCACTGGGCAGCGCGATCATCATCGTCGAGACCATAAAGGTCATGCCCAGCGCGGGGTTCATGCCCGAGACGAACATGTGGTGGCCCCAAACGATGAAGCCCAGCCCCGCAATGCCGGCGATCGAGTAGACCATCGGCTTGTAGCCGAACAGCGGCTTGCGCGAGAAGCAGGCGATGATGTCCGAAACCATGCCCATCGCCGGCAGGATCATGATGTACACCGCCGGGTGCGAATAGAACCAGAACAGGTGCTGCCACAACAGCGGCTGGCCGCCGCCGGAGGCCAGCGGAGCGTTGTTGGCGCTCCAGCCTTCGGGAATGAAAAAGCCCGTGCCGATGGTGCGATCCATCAACTGCATGAAGCCCGCGGCGGTAAGCACCGGCAGCGCGAAGGCCTGCAGGATGGCCGTGATGAACATGGCCCAAATCGTCATCGGCAGGCGGAACATCGTCATGCCGGGGGCCCGCATCTGGATGATCGTGGTCATGTAGTTGACCGAGCCCATCATCGACGAGACGCCGACAAACGTCAGGCCGATGAGCCAGAGCGTCTGGCCGTTCAAGTCGGTGAGCGATAAGGGTGGGTAGGAGGTCCAGCCGGCCTTGGCCGCACCTCCTTCCACGAAGAAGCTTGCCCCGATGGCCAGGAACGCCGGCCACATGAACCAGTAGCTGAGCATGTTCAGCGTCGGAAACGCCATGTCGTCGGCGCCGATCATCAGCGGAATCAGGTAGTTGCCGAACGCCCCGGCCAGGATCGGAATGATCACGAAGAAGATCATGATCGTGGCGTGCATCGTGAACAGGATCGTGTAGAACTCGGGCGAGATCTGTCCGCCTTCGCCGGCGAACAGCATCCGGCCGATCACGGGCATATCCTGCCACGGCCAGGCCAATTGCCAGCGGATGCCGAGGGCCAACAGCCCGCCGATCAAGAACCAGATGAGGGTCGAAAACAGGAACTGAATCCCGATGATCTTATGGTCGCGCGAGAAGACGTAGGTGCCTAGAAAGTGCCCTACGCCCCCCTGGCCATGTGCCGCATGGGCATCGTGGTGTTCGTGCGATCCGGCTGTAATGGAGCTCATTCACCGTCCCCTTGTGACGCTAATTGCGGGCCGACCGTGGCGGTCTGCTCGCGATACTTCTTGTCGAGCCACTCGTCGTACTCGGCGCGCGATTCGATGGTCAACTGGCCCTTCATTTTGTAGTGGCCCCAGCCGCACAATTCGGCACACACGATGTCGTAGGTGCCCTTCTCGGTGGCGCGGAACCAAACGGGAATCTTCATGCCCGGCACGGCGTCTTGCTTGACGCGCAGATTGGGCAGGAAGAAGCTGTGCAGCACGTCGTCGCTCTTCAGGTAGATCAGAATCTCTTCGTTGACCGGCAAGTGCAGGTCGTTGACGATATAGATGTCGTCCGAGTCGCCCAGTTGGCCGTTCTTGCCGGGGTAGCGCAGCCGCCACTCGAACTGTCGGCCCGTGACTTCCAGCGTCGGCGGCATGTCGTCGGCCGTGCCCAGTATGCCGTCGGGCCCGGCGGCCGGATTGCGAATCTTGCTCTCGGCCCAGGCGTTCATCTGGTAGATGGCGATGAACAGCAGCGTGGCCGCCGGCAGAATCGTCCAGATGATCTCCAGGCTGTGGCTGCCGTGCGTGTAGTTCACGTGGCCCTTGCGCTTGCCGTCGTAGCGCCACAAAAACCAGAACAGCACCACCTCGGTGGCGATGAACACCGCACCGGTCAACCACAGGATGAAATAAAACAAGTGGTCGATCGTGTGGCCGTGCTGCGACACGTCGCTCGGCAACCAGTGGTTGTACACCGGCGCCAGCGCGAAGCAGGCCACGCCCAGGATGGGCACGAGTAAGAAGATCAGGCTCCAGAATTTTCCCACGGCGTTTTTCTCCAGCCCGACGCTCCCGGCGGCGAACCCGGCTCGCGGGCCCCTGGGCGGTCAGCGTCGACACGGACGATTGATGATTAAGTTTCGGTTAGTTGCTTCGTGTTCACCTAGAGCTGCGCGCGGCTCACGGCACGCTGATCGCGCGGCGGCTGGCTGATGGGCTCGTAAGGCAGCGACAACACGTAGTCGACGAGATTCCAGATCTCGTCCGAAGTGAGCGTGCCCGGGGCACCTGGAAAGGGCGGGCCCACGGCCGGCATCGGCGCGCCGTTGATGCCGGCATAAATCCGGCGATAGATGTCGTAAGGCGCGCGTCCGCCGCGGTAGACGCCCTGGCGGAGGTTGCGTGGAATGGCATGCCGCGGCGGCAAGGCGTCGGTCGCAAGCGCCGAGGACAACAGCGCCACGTGCCTGGCCAGCGCCTCGCGCTCTTCGGCCGACATTTCGGCCTCGTTGAGCGTGTTGACGTCCGAAGCCAGGCTTTCCTCGGCTTCGTGGATGGCCTTGCTCCAGTCGTCGTAGTCGTTCGTCTGGCCGTCGCCCAACGCGCTCCAGCCGTGGCACTTCGCACAGTTGGCCTTGGCACTGTAGAACAGCTTCTCGCCGGCGGCGATCGATTCGGCCTTCGGCATGTCCGGCTTTGCGTTGTCGCCGTCGGTGGGAATGATCTTGTCGGGCGCTTCCTGCCAGCTCTCGGCCACCGGCGCGAGGATCTCGGCCACCAGCGTGTCGTGCGTCAGCGGCAATTCTTCGCCTTCGCTCAGGTCGGCCATGGCGTCGGTCAGGCCGATCTCGGTCTGGCCCCGCATGCTCAGGTACTTCACGTACTCGACCAGCGCATCGATCTGCGCATCGGGCAACAGCGCGAACGACGGCATGGCCGTCCCCTGCACGCCCTGGCGGAGCACCGTTTCCAGATCGTAGTCGGTCGGCTTGGCGGGCCGCTCGGTGCTCTTGAACTTGAACTTGCCCTGGCGATAGTCGCGCGGGTAGGGATTGAGAATCATCGCCGTGGGGCCCAGCCCGTCACCGGTCGTGCCGTGGCAATGCGCACAGTGCCGGCGATACAGACCCGTCTCGTGCCCGAACTGATCGCTCTTGACCGGTCCGGCCGCCATTTGCAGCTTCGCCAGATCCAGGCCCGTCTCGGGCAGCACAAACGGATCGTCGGGCGTGCCGAACATGGCCTCGAGAATGTTGGCCACTTTCTGCTGCTGGTTGGCGGGAATCTGCTTTTCGGCGATCGCCACCATGTCGAGCGTGAATTGCGGCGGATCGCTTTGTCCGCAGCCGACCAGCAACACCAGCGCCAGGCACGGCGTGAAGCGGACACAGCCTGAAAGAATCGTTCTCATGACAAATCGATTACTCGTTAGGGCGCGAAACAATGCACCATGCGACCGACGCCAGCCGGTCTCTTTCAAAGACACCTCAAGGGCCACGTTATTTCAGGGCGCTGCCGGGAACTTCCAGTTCGCCCAGGTCCAGGGTCTCGTCCTGTTTCAAATTCACCTTGAAGCGGCCCTTGCGGGTCCACTTCAGGTCCTTGCGCGGCAGCACGACCGCGCCGCCGGGTCCGCCCCCGCGCTCGTGCCACACCTGCAGCTCGATCTCTTCGCCGGCCGGAAGGTTCGGAATCTCGAACCCACCATCGCTGGTGGTCACCGCAAAGTACTTGTCCTCGCGCGGCAGCATGTAGGCCTGCATCCATGGGTGGATGCTGCACGAGACCGGCGCGGGCAGCGCTTCCTCGCTGACCAGCTTGTAGCCCAGCGAGCCCCCGGCCCCGACCGTCTGGTTGAACGGTACGCCCGTGCGCGGATCGATCTTCGTGTTATGGCCGACCGGATCGCTATTCTTGATGTCGATCGGCTGGTTGACCTGGCAGGCCATCACGTGCGTGGTGAACATGCAGTCCTTCTGGTCGAACACCAGCGGCTCGACGTCCGCGCCGGGCTCCAGCGGCTTGGCCGAGTCGTGCACGCGGTTGACGCGGGCATAGACCACGACGTTGGCAATGCCCTTGTCGGGGCCCACCAGCAGCGAGTTGTCGCGAATCGGCCCGTTGGCGCTGCACACCTCGGTGTCGCGCGTCACGTCGAGCGTGCCGGGCGTCGGAGGCGTGCCCGCGAACTTGAACGTGCCGCGCAGCGTACCCCAGCCGGTGCCGGTCGAGGCTGCCGCCTGCGATCCGCCGCCCTCGGAAGCCCCGGCCAGCAGCGTCTCGCGAATCTCGTTCGCGGCCTGCGGCTGCGGATTCGGGCTGGCGGCCACGGGGCGTCCGCAACCGCTCAACAACGTGGTGCCGCACGCGACACTCACGGCACAGAGCACAGCAAACCAGTAACGCATGCCAAAAACCCTCGAATTGCGAGTGGATTAATTCTTGAAGATCGTGTTGCTGACCTTGATGTCGCCCAGGTCGTTGGTGCCGGGCTTGATCTTCAGCTTCACGGTGCCGCGGCGGTCGGCCTTGCCGCCCTTGTACTCGGCGTTCGCCAGGTAGCCGGAGCCCTCGTGCCACAGGCGGAACTCGAGTTCCTCGCCGGCCGGCAAATCCTTGATCGTGAACGTGCCGTCTTCGGCGGTCACGGCCGCGTAAGGATCTTCGCGCACCACGAGAAAGGCCGCCATCCACGGATGGATGTTGCAGCCCACGCGCACCGGAATGGCCTCCGGGCTGCTGAACTGATACTCGATCGGCTCGCCGCCGGCGGCCAGCACCGGATTGATCGCAGTGTTCTTTATCGGCGACAGGTTGCTGTTGTGGCCCGTCGGGTCCGAATTCTTGAGCAGCAGCTTCTGCGAGGTGAGCACCACCTGCACGTGCGGCTCGAAGCGGCAGTTCTTGTTGTCCAGCGTCACCTCGGCCGGCTCGCTCGCGACGAGCTCTTCGTTCACCTTCGGCGGGTCGCTGCGGAGCATGACGACGGCATTCTTGAGCCCGCCGTCGGCGCCGACCAGCAGGTTTTCGGCCGTCAGCTTCTCGGTGCAGTTAGGGTCTTTGGACGTGTCGATCGGCTGCGGGTCGGGGGCGTCGCCCTCGTAGACGATCCGGCCGGTCAGCGTGCCCCACTCGCCGGCCGACTCGTCCGCCGTGGTCTCTTCGGTGGTTTCCTCAGTGGTTTCCTCGGCCGTTTCTTCCGTCTCTTCAGCCGGCTCGGCCATGTCGGCCTCGGCCTCGGCGGCCGATTCCGATTCGCCCTGCTTCACTTGGGGCGCCGACGCGTCGCTGGGCGCGCCTTCCGGCGGCGAGGCCTTCTGGCCGCAGCCGTACACGCCGACCAGCAGCGCCGCCAGCAAAACAAAACCGTACGATACGCGATGCAATTGAGTCATCTCAGTCTCCCAATGGGGCGCCTACGGGCTCGCGGCGGCCGACGCGTTCGCCTCGGCTTCCGCCGCAGGAGCCTGCGACTTGATTAGCGGTTTGATCGATGTCTTGGTTTCCAAGTAACGGTCGTAATTCAGCAACAGGTCCACCACGGCGTCGAGCTGTTGGACGCTGTCGCCCTTATACAGATCCTGGCTCACCGGCTTGTCCGGAGGAATGTTCACCGGCATGCCCGTGTAGGGCAAGATGCGCTTCGGATTGGCCACCCAGTCGAGCGTGTACTCGGGCCGCAACCGCTTGAACACGTCGTCCAGTTGCGGGGCCTTGGCCGTGTCGCTGCCCTCGGGTGCGAAATCGCCCAGCAGGTGGCACTTCACGCAGTAGTTGTTGTCCACCACGATCTTCAGCGCGTCGGCCATCCGGTCGGGATGCTCAGCTTCGGCCTGTTCCAGGTGCGACTGCCGCGTGCGCGGATCGAAGTCGTAGGGGTAAGCCACGCCGTCGACCGCGGCGAAGTAGTTCACCAGCTTCGTGGCCTCATCGCTGGACATGTTGAACTTCGGCATCCGCAGCACCGCCGAGGGCCGGATCATGTGCGGATCGAGCAGGAAGTCGTGCAGCCACTCGGTCTGCACCTTGCGGCCCTCGCCGTGCAGCGGCGGCGGCAGCCAACCCCAGGCCTCTTCGGGCTTGGCGTTGGGATTACGCTTCAACTCGTCGGCCACGACCGCCGGATAGGCGAACCGCGCCAGGAAGCCGCCCACCGGCTCGTAACGCTTCTCGATCGTCGACTCGGGAATCAGGATGTTCTGCAGGCCGGCCTGCCAAACCTGGCCGTTGAGCACGACGTCGTCCCACGGCACGAACACGTACGACGCCGGCGTTTCGGTGTCGTCCGCTTCGAGCGGCACGCCGTCCTCGTCGACCCGCAACACGTCGCCGTCGGCGTTCACCGCGGCCATTCCCACCACGGTCGCCTCGCGGCGTCCGCGGGCGTTCAGCTTCAGCGACGCTTCGATCTTCTCGGGGCTGAAGTGCGGTTGCAGGAACGAGTAGTCGTTCACCGGCGCGGGGTTGCCGAAGTCGTCCGGCTCGTAGGCCAGGTTCCAACGCTCCATTTGCAGCGTGTGACACCCGGTGCAGTTGTACTTTTCGATCACCTCGTTGCCGGCGATGATCGCGCCGCGCTGCGGATCGGGGTGGAAGATGTACTGATCGGCTGGCGGTTCGGAGACCAGGCCCAGCACGAAGGTGATGACGGCCTCACGCATGTCGTCATCGAGAATCGTGAACAGCGGCATCCGCAGCCGTTCGTTGTAGCTCTTGTTCTGCGTCTTCTTGTAGTCGTAGCTTCGCGGCTCGCGCAGCTTCTGCCAGATGAAGCCTTCGCGCTGATGGTGCACGAGCTTCTCCATGAAGTAGCCGGTCGTGGGATCGAGGTTCAAGAAGTCGAACGGATCGCCGGGCCCGTGCGTCTCGGCCTCTTCGATCTCCACGTCGGTCACGTCGGGCCCGTGGTCGTACTCCTTCTCGTAGTCGAGCGCGTGCGGCTTGCCGTGCCCGTGCTTCATGTACTCGACGATTTGCTCGAAGGCCAGCTTGTCGGGCGTCTTGCGGGCCCAGTCGGCCAGGCCGGTACCGATCGGCTTGACGTCCTCGAAGTTGGGAATGTCGTGGCAGCCCGAGCAGCCGTACTTGCTGATCGAGCGGCGGCCGACGTACCGCAGCTTCATGTCGGTCGTCATCTCGTCGCCGACCAGTTCCACCTCGTCGCCCTTCAGTTCGTTGCGCATCCGCGGCGGAATGCCGTTCTTCAGGTATTCGGCCGCCTGCCGCTTGGAGAACGTGGCCGACAGGTACTCCATGGCCAGGTCCTCGAGTGCTCCCTGCTCGGCCTTGGTCAGCTCGCGCTTGGGCACGCCCACGGGCTTCCACTCGTGGCTTTCCAGCAGCCAGGCCGCGATGTCGGCCGCCGGGTCGACCTTGATGTTGTTGTTCTCCGCGTCGGTCGTTTCGACCGGATCCAACAGCATGTTGGGCATCTTGGTGCGCGGGTGATACGAGCTGGGATTCTTGAGCCAGGTGTAGAGCCACTTGGGACCGTTGGGGTTCGCCTCGCCGCCGAGCTTCGAACCCAGGTTCGACAGGTCGGGGCCCTGGGTCATCGTGGCCTTCGGGAAGGCGTCGTGCTTGTGGCACGCCAGGCAACGAACTTCGAACGCGAACTTGCCGCGTTCGGCCGAGGGCTCGGCTGTGCCTTCGGCCGGCTCGTCGTATTCAAACGGCTGGCTCTCGCCGAGCAAATACTCGGTGATGCCGCGAATCTCGATCGGCTCGTACCGCTCGGAAACTTCCACGCTTTCGGGGCCCAGCGCGGACCACAGCCCGAAGAACTGCGGCATCTTGGTCGAGGGACGGAAGTCGCTCGGCTTGCGAATCCACGAGTACAGGAACTCGAAGTTCACCTTGCTGGCCACGTGCCGCAGGCTGGGGCCCACCTTCCGCAGCTTGCCCGGCGTTTCGACGTCTTCCAGCACGCTCATCCACCGCTTTGCCATGACCGGATCGCCCGGCAGCTCCTCGGCGTTCTCGAGCGATTGCAGCAGATCGTGGCGGGGCGCCGGCTTGTCGGGGAACTCGATGACCTGCCTGGCCCACTCTTGCTGCTGCTCGGTCAGCCCGTCGGTGGCCAGCAGCGCCTCGGCCGCGGGTGCATAGTTCGGCTCGGCTCGCAGGTCGGGTCCGATCCGCTTGTTGGGGCCGTCGTAGCCGTTGATCTCGTGGCAGCCGAAGCAGCCGTAGTCCTTGATCAGGTTGAAGCCCTCGACCAGCTTCGGCGCCGGCGGCTCGGGAAAGCGCTCGCTGGGCTGCAGCTCGACCACGTCGTGGTGGCACTTCAGGCACAGGCTCTCCGAGAACCGGTTGGGGTACATCGGGTAGATCCAGTGATGGTTGTCGAACCAGCCGTACTCGCGCTTCCACTCGTGGGCCTCGAGCGGATCGTTCGGCGAGTGCGAGGCCCACTTGAACGCCGTGGCGCTGCCCTGCCCGTCGTGGCAGATCGTGCAGCCCACGTCTTGCAGCGTGTGCGGGCTGAGCGAGCCGACAAACAGATCGAGCCGCGGATGGCTGGCATACGGGTGCGGCAGCCCGCGCAGCACGGTCAGCTCGATGGGCTCGCCCCAGTTGGGCGATTCGAGCAGGAAGCTGTAGACCTGGTTGCGGTCCAATAGCGACGTGCCTTGCACGGCCACGATGCGGTCGGCCACCTGGAGGCCGGCCTTGGCCGCAGGCGACTCGGGCCGCACCACGCTCACTACGGCTTCGTTCTCTTCGAGCAGGCCGTGCGGTGCCAGTTGCAGACCGTAGGCCTCGCGCAGCACGTCGGCATACAGCGCCGCGAGCTGCTCCGCGTCGGCGGGCTTCTTGTTTAGAGCCTCCGGCTTTTCATCCGGCGTGGCCACGCTGACAATGAGCGAGTGTTCTTCGGGATAGGCCGGCTCGACGGCCGAACCGGGGGCCGTGCGATCGATGCCCAGGTGGCAGTTCGTGCAGCGGTCGAAGCGGGCCACGTCGCGGAAATTGTTGTTGATCGTCAGCTTCGGCAGCCAGATCTGGTCGACTTTGTTCGGCGAGAACGCGTCGATGATCGGCATGCTGATCACCGTGTCCATCGGCTTGTACGTGCGCTCGGCCAGCGCCGTCTCGAGCTGGTCCAACTCGGTTTCCAGGTTGTCGAGGTTCTTGCGGGCCTCGGCCTCGGCGGCAAAGATCGGCGCCATCTGCTCTTCGAGGGCCAGACGATAGGCCTTGGCTTCTTGAACTTCCTCCTCGGCCTCGGCGACGTACTCGCGCTCTTCGGTCACCCGCTCCTGCATGGCGTCGAGCTGGTCCTGCGGCAGGTCGTTGCCCACGCCCAGTTCGTACTCGCTGCGCACGACGTCGAAGTCGGCAGCCCGAAACTTCTTGAGCGAAGCCTTTTCGTTCTCGACAAACCGTGCGTCGTCAACGATCCGGGCCATCGCGGCGCGAAGCTCTTCGCGGTACTGTGGGCGCTGCTCCTGGGGCGCCTCCTTAAGGCGCACGTAGGCGTCGTTCACCGGGTCCAGGTTGACCGATTCGCCCTGCTCCTCAGCGTGCGCGCGGGCCACGGCGTTGAACTGATCGATGAGCGTGCCCTTGGGCACGGTTTGCTGAGCGGCCAGCAGTTCCTCGCGGGCCTTCCGCAGGTCCTCGTAGTACTGGGCGCTTTCCTGTTGGCTCACCCGCGACTGGGCCGACCAGGCTTCGATGTCGCGGAACTTGCGGCGATAGACCTTCCACTCGCGCTGATGGTCGGCGGCCAGCATCCAGATCGTGCACACCAGCATCGCCAGCGAGGTGATGCCGAAAACCAGGTGCAGCAGCTTCGAGTCGCGCCAAGTCTGTTCGGTAGCAGGCATGTTTCGTAAATCGCGCGATAGCGCGCTAGAAGTTCAGGAAGAACTCGGGAATCGCAATGATGTATTTCAGGTTCAGCGTCCAACGCAGGACCATCTTCAGGGGCAAGGCGGCCATGAATAGCAGCAGGTTGGCCATCAGCATGAATCGCAGGAAGCCCATCTTCACGAAGAACCCGCGGAAGATGGTCGCCGCCATCAACGGCGGCAGCGCCACGAAGTACAGCACGACCAGAACGATGCCGAGCCATTCCCGCAGAAGGATCGTCAGGATTTGCGAGAGCGTCGTTGCGTCGGGAGACGGCTTGGGAAGCGCCTCGCCCATGAACCCAATCCAGAAGTACTGCGACAAGTCGACGTTGTTCAGGGCCAGCACCTTGTGCGGATCCCAGAACTCGAACGGGCCGAAGATATTCCAGTTGGGGCCGCGGAAGAACGTGCCCAGGATGATCAGCGTGATCCACAGTTCGAGAAAGCCGAACTGGAACACCAGGTAGCTGAACTTACGCTGCTCGATCGTATAGTAGCCGTTGCCCAACTTGTTGAAGTCGAGAAACGGAATCGCCGCCAGGCCCACCAGCACCAGGCTCGGCAGCACGACGCCCGCCATCCAGGGGTCGTAATAAACGAGCATTTCCTGCAAACCCAGGAAGTACCAGGGGGCCTTCGAGGGATTGGGCGTCTTCACGCTCGAGGCGGGCTCTTCCAGCGGGGCTTGCAGCGCGATGGCCCACACCAGCAACAGCGCCGTCAGCGCCACCATGCAGATCAACTCGGTATAGACCAGGTCGGGCCAGACGAGCACTTTCTCGTCGTCGAGCTTTTCGGTGGGCGGCAGCCCTTCCTTTGCACGGTTGTCGTTTTCCACGGCCTTGGCCGTGGCCAGCCAGGTGAAGAAGCCCAGCAGGAACACCAGGCCCACGATCGGCACGTTGTCCGGCTTGGTGACGATGGCCGCGAAGTTGGCGTCGACCATCGAGACGCCCATGGCCACGAGCGAGATATTCAACAGCGTCCAGGCCACCATCGGCTTGACCCACCATCGCCGCAGCACGTAGGCGATCACCAGCAGCACGGTCGTGCCGACGCTATAAATCACCGGCCCGGTAAGCCAGTTGACGAGATTGCGCACCGACTCCGGCAGGCCCGGGGGACTGCCGCCCATCGCGGCGGCCGAAACGATGACCATGAACAGCGAGAACGCCGTCCAGACCAGCGCATCGTTGGTGCGGTGCTTGTAGTGCCACAGGTAAAACGCCATCACGGCGTTCATGCTGGCCAGGAACAGATAGTATCCGCCCAGAAACGGGGCAATCCCGGACACAACTTCGGCTTCGGAAACACCGTGCATGGTCTATCGCTTCTTGAGTCGGCCCGACCGTTCGGTTGTCGAAAACGACGACCTGCGGGCTGTTGTATAGGAACCGTCCGCTGGTGGCGGATCATCACGCGCCCTTAGAGCGGTCCGCTGATTCCGCCGTCCTTACGTACCCGCCAGAAGTGGATGGCTAACAAGAGGGCCACGCCCAGCGGGATCGCGATGCAGTGCAAAATGTAGAATCGATTCAACGTCTCTTCGCCCACGAAGCGCGCCCCCAACAGGGCAAAGCGCGCATCCGAAGCGTTGGTAATCATGTCGATGCCCTGGATGTTGAGCAATTGCTGCCCGGGGCCTTCGTGCCCCAGGATCGGGGTGGCCCGGGCCATGTTCGAACCGACCGTGATGGCCCAGATGGCCAACTGGTCCCAGGGAAGCAGGTATCCGGTAAAGGAGAGCAGCAGCGTCAAGAGGAGCAAAATGACGCCGATGACCCAGTTAAATTCGCGCGGAGGTTTATAGCTGCCCGTCAAGAACACGCGATACATGTGCAGCCAGACCGTGATCACCATCGCGTGGGCGCCCCAGCGATGCAATTCGCGCAGGATGCCCAAGGACGTCACGTCGCGCAGCGCCAGGATATCGTTGTAGGCCCACTCCAGCGTCGGCCGGTAGTAGAACATCAGCAGCACGCCGGTGACCGTTTCGACCAGGAACAGGAAGAACGTCACCCCGCCCATGCACCACGTGTAGCTCAGCGCGATGCCCTGCTTCTTGATCGAGACCGGATGCAGGTGCAGGAAGAAGTTCGTCAGCATCACCACAATTCGATTGCGGCGATCCTGCGGCATGGGGTGGCGGAAGATACTCTTCCACACCTGCGACTCGCGGATCATTTCACCGATGGACATCGCTTGCTTACCGAGCTTTCAAATAGGAGGCCAATGATGTTTGCAAACCGGTGAGGGGCTGGCAGCCACGAACGAAGAAGCCTAGTCACCTCGGGAACAGTCACCTCGGGAACAGTCCCCCCGGGAACACTCCAGGACGCCATCCCGTGGAACCGTCCGCGCAGCGGACCGCGCGGCCGCCCCTGGCATCGGGCCGGCGTCAGACTGCGACAAACGAAGCCGGATCGCTCCACTGGCCGATTTCTTCCTGAAAGAGCTTGCTCTTGTCGACTTCCAACTGGCCGTCGTCGGCCACCCGGATTGCGTAACGCTCCAAGGGTCTGGGGGCGGGACCCTCGAAATTGATTCCGTCCTTGTAGAACCCGCTGCCGTGGCAGGGGCACTTGAATTTCTGCTCTCCCTCGAGCCAGTTCGGCGTGCAGCCGAGGTGCGTGCACACCGTTCGCAGAGCGTAGATCTGCGGCTCGCCGTTGTATTCGTAGTTGACGATCCACACGCCGTATTGCCCGACGAACTTCGTTTCGACCTGGCCGGGAGCGAAGTTGCTGGGAAAGCCGACCTTGAACTGGCTGGGCGGCTCCATCAGCACGTTGGGATACATGAACCGCGCGGTGCCCAGCAGCCACAGCCCGAAGGTTGTGGACATCGACACGAAGCCGATGCCCAAGAATGAACCGAGCATCATGCCGGTGAGGAAGCCGCGGCGATCGGTCGTCGTGGCCGCGGCCGCCTTCGGCTTGGGCTTGGCGTAGTCCGGCTTGGCCGGCATCGGCGGCACCGTCAGCTTCGACTTGACAGGCTTGGCCGCCGGCTTCGGCTTCTCCGCCGGCGCCTGACGCGCCGCCTCGGCCTTGGTCATCGGGCCCGGCTTCGAAGGGTTGCGGGCCGCGGCCAGAATGCTGCCGGTGTCCTTGGGCGCTTGTGCCTTGGCGGCCACCGGCTCTTTGGCCTTGGCCGGCGCAGGCTTCTTGGCGGGAGCTTCTTTGGCCGCCGCAGCGGGCTTCGCGGCTGCCGGCTTTTCGGCGGGCTTGGCTCCACCTTGCTTCTCGGCGCGGGCCGCGGCCCACATCCCGGCCACACTGGGACGTCCGCCGCCGCTCTTGGCGGCTGGCTTGGCAGCAGGCTTCGCGGCCGGCTTCGCGGCCGGCTTCTCCGGCGCCGGCGAACTCTCAGCGGCTGGCGCGGCCTCGGCTGCGTCGCTGGACTTCGGAGCAGCTTCGTCCGACGTCGCGCCCCCGTCCGTCTTCCGCGCGGCGGCCAGAATCTCGGCCACCGACATCTTCTTCTTCTCCGCCATGCCCACGACCCCTCAGGCGTGACTCAAACTCACTAACTTCTGCAACCGGAAACCCAGCCCGCCTAGCGACGCTGGCGAGCTAAACCGAAGCGACACAAACGCTCGCGCGGCGACGATCACGCCGTGCGCGGGGAGTTTGTGACATTTTTCACGATCTATTTAACGTTGTAACCCACTGCAGATACCATTGTCAACCCACCCCCGGTTCGGTCCCCAGGCTGGGACCCAAGCAAGACGCCGCGAATCTTCCCAGCGCCTTGGCACATCGAACGCCCAGGGCCGGCTCGACGGCTCATGCCATCCGATGGCTCGCCGTGCAGGACACTCGGGCGGCATCGCGCACTTGCGACGCGAGCCGCTTCGAGCCATTACCGCCAGACCGCAGTCGCGTTCTGAAGTGGTATGATCTTAACAAAACCCCCCGTCGTCAGCGAGTCCCTCCCTTGTGAGTTCTTCTTCAGGCGCTCGACCCGATCCCGCAGCACGCTCGGCTCCGCTTCCGATCGACTGGGAGGCCTGGATGCGCAGCGTGCATCGCGATCCTGGCGGGCGCGGCCTGGCCAGTTTTCTGCGCGACGGCCGCCCGCTCGACGACGGCGATTGGCCGACCGCGGCGCACGAGTTGGCTTCGCGCGCTCGCCACGTGGCGATCGTGACCGGGTTCTGCGTCGTCTTGCCCGATCGCGTCACGGCCGAGACCGACGGCCCGCCCGGAGCTCTGTTTTTGGCGCAAACGCTGCTCGAGTTAGGCGTCAACGTGACTGTCGTGACCGACCGCGTCGCGCTGCCCGTGGTCAAGTGCGGGATGCGCACCATGGGAATCGATCGCGGACGGCTGCTCGAGTTTCCTGCCGCAGCAACGATCGGCGCGGACGAAGCGACCATCGACACGTGGATGGACACCTTCCTCGGCGACGTGACGCACTTGATCGCCATCGAGCGCCCCGGCCCAAGCCACACGATCGCCTCGCTGACCGCCGCACTGGGCGACACGTCGCCGGCCCTTGAGCGTTTCGTACGCGAGGTACCGCACGAGCACCACGGCCGCTGCCATACGATGCGCGGCGCGATCATCGACGAGCACACGGCGCCCGTGCACCGATTGTTCGAGGCCGCAGGCGCGCGTCCGAACATCGCGACCATCGGCATCGGCGACGGCGGCAACGAGATCGGCATGGGGCGTTTCGGCTGGGAGGACGTCGTGGCGGCCATTCCCTCGCCGGTCGGTCCGCGCATCGCCTGCCGCACGCCCACCGACCTGGCCCTGGTGGCCGGTACCAGCAATTGGGCCGCCTACGGGCTGGCGCTCGCCACGGCCGCCCAGTGCGGCAAGCGCCCCACCAGCCGCTGGCTCGGGCCCGAAGGACAGCGCGAGCTGATCGAGCAACTCGTCACTGCCGCCGGCGCCGTCGACGGCTGCACGGCCCTGAGCACCCCGACGGTCGACGGCCTTTCGCTGGACGCCTTCCTTCAGCCGCTGGAAGAACTGTGGAGCCAGCTCGACGCCTGAGCTCACACGACGCATCGTTCGCGCGAACGCTGTCGTTCGGGTATGATGGGTCCAGGCGGCCGCGTCATCGAACGTGTGCGGCCGCACGACCCACCGTAGCGCCGGCGCTTGCCACTCATGTACCTGCTCGAAAACCCCGTGCTGCAACGCGAGCTGCTGATCAACCTGCGGATGACGCGGGCGTTCGTGCTGCTATTGTTCTACTTGGGGTTGTTGGGGCTGGTGGTGTTTCTGGCCTGGCCCGCGCAGCGGCAGCTCGACTTGACGACCAATCCGGAAGAGTCGCGGCGGCTGGTGAACTATGTCTTCCTGGGTCAGTACCTGCTGGCTTCGCTGATG